>Ga0208454_1000004_pt1 | contig 494852 bp, 440 predicted proteins | sample EasRivMeERMZT100_FD_187530 | JGI IMG/M metagenome (GOLD analysis project Ga0208454, IMG submission 187530) | Soil microbial communities from meander-bound floodplain in the East River, Colorado, USA - East River MetaG ERMZT100 (SPAdes) (version 2) | ecosystem: Environmental > Terrestrial >...
GGGGACAACGTGGAGATGGAGATCGAGTTGATCACACCGATCGCGATGGATCTGGAGTTGCGCTTCGCGATTCGCGAGGGCGGCCGGACCGTCGGCGCCGGTGTCGTGACAGAGATCATCAAGTAGGAAAAGGAGCGACCGTTGGAAGGCCAAAGAATACGAATCAAGCTGAAGGCGTACGAGCACGCGACGCTGGATCGCACGACGGACGATATCGTTCGCACGGCGCGACGCACGGGTGCCCGCGTCATCGGGCCGATCCCGCTTCCGACGCGACGCTCGGTGTACACGGTTTTGCGCTCGCCGCACGTGAACAAAAAGTCGCGCGAGCAGTTCGAAATTCGCATCCATAAGCGGCTGATCGATCTCACGCACACGACGCAGCAGACCATCGACGATCTGACCAAGCTCGTGCTGCCGGCGGGAGTCGATATCGAGATCAAGACGTAGGTTATCGGCAAGGACGCGCGGACAGATCGCAAGGCGCCGATACGTTGGAGAAAAGCGAAATGATGATCATCGGTAGAAAAATTGGAATGACCCAGCTCTTCGAGGAGTCCGGCAAAGTCGTGCCGGTTTCCGTGATCGAAGCCGGTCCGTGCCCGATCGTCCAAGTGAAGACCAAGGACAAAGAGGGCTACACCGCGATCCAGATCGGCTTCGACGAGACGCGCGAGTCGCGCATGAGCAAGGCGACGTTCGGCCACCTGAAGAAGTCGAATGTCGGACCGCGCCGCGTGCTGCGCGAAGTTCGTGTCGACGACGTGAGCCCGTTCAAGGTCGGCGAGACCATCGACGTCAAGGCGTTCGAGGGCACGAAGATCGTGCACGTCACCGGTACGTCCAAGGGACGCGGCTTCGCGGGCACCATCAAGCGCCACAACTTCATGCGCGGTCGCAAGACGCACGGCAACAAGAACTATCGCGAACCCGGCTCGGTGGGCGCGTCGGCCTTCCCGTCGCGCATTTTTCCGGGCAAGCGCTTACCCGGTCGTATGGGCGGCGTCAAGCGCACCACGCGCAACCTGACGCTGGTCCAGATCGATCCGGAAAACAACCTGCTCTTCATCAAGGGCAGCATCCCGGGCGCGAACAACGGCATCGTGTTCGTTCGCTCGGACGCGGAGTAGGACAGGGATAGAACATGGCGAAGGCGAATATCTTCGACAAAGACGGATCGAGCGCCGGCACCGTCGACCTCCCGAAGAGCCTGTTCGAGGCCGAGGTCAACGAGTTCGCGGTGCACGAAGTCGTGGTCGCGTATCTCGCGAACCAGCGCCAGGGCACGGTCAATACCAAGGAGCGCTCCGACGTGAGGGGCGGCGGCAAGAAGCCGTGGAAGCAGAAGGGCACCGGCCGCGCGCGCGCGGGCACCATTCGTTCGCCTTTGTGGCGCGGTGGCGGCGTCGTGTTCGGACCGCATCCGCGGGATCACCGCGTAAAGGTGAACAAGAAGGTGCGCCGCGTGGCGCTCAAGTCGTCGCTCACCAGTCGTGCCAAGGATGGAGACGTGCTCGTCATCAAGTCGATCGCGTTCGATGCACCCAAGACGAAGTCGTTCGCGGCGCTCTTGAAGGGAATGCAGGCCTATCCGCGCAAGAAGACGCTGGTCGTGCTCGACAAGGCCAGCGAGGCGACTTTGAAGTCGGCGCGCAACGTCGCCGGTATTCGTCTCACCGCGGCCGACAAAGTCAACACCTACGACGTGGTGTGGGCCGACAAGATCGTCGTCACCAGCGACGCGCTGCGTCGCATGGAAGAGGTGTACGCGTCATGAGAGATCGCGACATTCGCTTCGTCATCGAGCGCCCCATGCTCACCGAGAAGGGCGCCGAGATGAAGGAGCTCAAGAATCGCTACGTGTTCCGCGTCGACCGGAGCGCCAACAAGCGCGAAATCAAGGAAGCGGTCGAGAAGCTGTTCAACGTGAAGGTCAAGGACGTGCGCACCGCCGTCTACGCGGGCAAGAAGTCGGTCGCGATGAACAAGTCGGGTCGCTACAGCGGCTTCCGTTCGTCGTGGAAGAAGGCGTACGTGACCCTCGCCGAAGGCCAGAATATCGAAGCCTTCGACATCGCCTAGGGAAGGATTGCGATGGGAATCAAAAAGTTCAATCCGATCACGCCGACGCTGCGGTACCGCACCGTGTCCGACTTCGCGGAGATCACGAAGTCGACGCCGGAGAAATCGCTGACCGAGGCGCTGCACAAGACCGGCGGCCGTAACAACGTGGGCCGGCAAACGGCGCGTCGTCGCGGCGGCGGCCACAAGCGCCTTTATCGCGTGGTCGACTTCAAGCGTCGCAAGCGCGACATTCCCGCGTCGGTGGTCGCGATCGAGTACGATCCGAATCGCACCTCGCGCATCGCGCTCTTGCACTACGCGGACGGCGAGAAGAGCTACATCATCGCGCCCAACGATCTCAAAGTGGGCGACCGCATCATCGCGGGTCCCGAGGCCGACATCAAGCCGGGCAATGCGCTGCCGCTCGAGAAGGTTCCGGTCGGCACCATGGTGCACAACGTCGAGTTGGTGGCCGGTAAGGGCGGACAGATGGTGCGCTCGGCCGGTTCTTTCGCGCAGTTGATGGCGAAGGACGGCGACTACGCAACGCTGCGCTTGCCCTCGGGCGAGATGCGGATGGTGCGCAAGGAGTGTTACGCGAGCGTGGGTCAGGTCGGCAATCTCGACCACGAGAACGTCGTGTCGGGCAAGGCGGGACGCACGCGCTGGCTGGGCAAGCGCCCGCAGGTGCGCGGCGTCGCCATGAACCCCGTCGATCATCCGCTGGGCGGAGGCGAAGGCAAGTCGAGCGGCGGTCGTCCGGGTTGCAGCCCGTGGGGTCTCCCCGACGGTCGCAAGACGCGCAAGCGCAAGAAACCGAGCACGCGACTGATCATTCGTCGTCGCGTCAACAAGTTGACCGAAGGAAAGTAAGGGGCGGAGATGCCGAGAAGCACAAAGAAGGGACCCTTCATCGACGAGAAATTGCTGGGCCGCATCACGTCGCTCAATCAGACCGGCGAGAAGCGCGTGATCAAGACCTGGGCGCGTCGTTCGACGATTTCGCCCGAGATGGTGGGTCATACGCTCGCGGTCCACAACGGCAAGCAGTTCATCCCGGTCTACGTGACCGAGAACATGGTGGGGCACAAGGTCGGCGAGTTCTCGCTGACGCGGACGTTCCGCGGCCACACCTTCAAGACCAAGGAAGAGAAGGCCGCCAAGAAGCCGGGCGCGTAGCCCCGACGCTTCGAGCGCAAGGACGGAATGATGGACGCGACAGCAGTCTCCAAACACGTCGGCTACCCGCCGCGCAAAGTTCGCCAGCTGGCCGATTTGGTTCGCGGGCAGAAGGTGGACACCGCACTAACCACGCTCCGTTTCACCAAGCGCGCTGCGTCGGCCGCGGTTCGCAAGACGATCCAGTCCGCGATGCACAACCTCGTGGTCAAGCACGGCGGATCCGTCTCGGCGCAAGACATGGTCGTCAAGTCGATCCTCATCGACGAGGGTCGCACGATGTATCGCATTCGCCCGCGTGCGCAGGGACGCGCCTATCGCATTCGCAAGCGTAGCAGCCACATCAAGGTGATCGTGACCCTCCTAGAGGAGCAGAAGAAGATGCGTGAGCCCAAAACGGCGCCGAAGACAACGCCGAAGACGACGCCGAAGACGACGCCGAAGACGACGCGGAGGACCAAGTAATGGGACAGAAGACGAATCCGATCGGTCTCCGGCTGGGGATCAACCGCACGTGGGACTCGCGGTGGTTCGCGACGAAGGAGTACTCGAAGTGGCTCGACGAGGACATCAAGGTGCGCAATTACGTCAAGCGCCGCCTGTTCAAGGCCGGTGTCGCACGCATCGAGATCGAGCGCTCCGGCGGTAAAGCGACGGTCAACATTTACACCGCGCGCCCCGGCATGGTGATCGGACGCAAGGGTTCCGAAGTCGACCAGCTACGCGAGGAACTGAAGCAGCGCTGCGGTCGCGAGGTCCAGATCAACATCAAGGACGTCAAGAAGCCGGAGCTCAACGCGCAGCTCGTCGCCGAGCACATCGCACTCCAGCTGCAGCAGCGCGTGGCGTTTCGTCGCGCGATGAAGAAGACCATCGCGTCGGCCATGCGCATGGGTGCGCAGGGCATCAAGGTGCAGTGCTCGGGCCGCTTGGGCGGCGCCGAGATCGCGCGCCGCGAGGGTTACCACGAGGGTCGCGTGCCGCTTCACACGCTGCGCGCCGACATCGACTTCGCGCGCTGGACCGCGCACACCACCTTCGGGTGCGTGGGTGTGAAGGTGTGGATTTACAAGGGCGAAGTCTTCCCGGACGAGTTCAAGAAGAACCTCGCCAAGATGGCCGAGGGGGGACGCTAGCCATGTTGATGCCGAAGCGCGTAAAGCACAGAAAGCAGCAGCGCGGCCGCATGGGCGGTCAAGCCACGCGTGGCTCCACCATTGCCTTCGGCGAATACGGCTTGAAGGCGATGGAGCCGCAGTGGATCACCAACCGCCAGATCGAAGCCGCTCGCGTCGCCATCACGCGCCACATCAAGCGCGTGGGAAAACTTTGGATTCGCGTGTTCCCGGACAAGCCGGTGACGGTCAAGCCGGCCGAGACGCGCATGGGTAAGGGAAAGGGCAACCCCGAGTACTGGGTCGCGGTCGTGAAGCCGGGCCGCGTGTTGTTCGAGCTGGAAGGCGTGCCACCCGATGTCGCGCGCCGCGCGCTCGAGCTGGCCGCGTCCAAGCTCCCGTGCAAGACCAAGTTCGTTCAGCGTAACGTGGAGGAGTGAGCATGAAGCCGCTCGAAATGCGAAACATGACCGTCGACGAGCTCAAGTCGCACCACGACACGTTGCTCGACGAGTTATCGGGTTTGCGGATCAAACACGTTCTTCGCCAGCTCGACGATCCCATGAAGTTGCGCACGTTGCGCAAACAGATCGCGCGCGCCAAGACGATCATTCGGCAGAAGCAGACGAGCGCGAAGTAGCGCCGTCGCGGATGCAAGCAGGTATAGCGATGACGGAAACCAAGACAGTGTCGAGGCCGGACGGGCGCAAGACGTTCGTCGGTGTCGTCCATAGCAACAAGATGAACAAGACCATCGTCGTGACGGTGGAGCGCCTGGTGAAGCACGCGCAGTACGGCAAGTACATCAAGCGCACCACCAAGCTCTACGCGCACGACGAGGAGAGCAAGGCCGGCATCGGCGACAAGGTGCTCGTCATGTCGACGCGCCCCATAAGCAAGACCAAGCGCTGGCGCTTGATCGAAGTGCTGGAACGGGCGAAGTAGGCCGTTTCGAGCTTAGAAATGGAACGCGGTAGGTAAACCATGATCAAGATGCGGACCATGCTTCAAGTCGCCGACAACTCGGGTGCCAAGAGTTTGCAGTGCATCCAAGTGGTCGGTTCGACCAGGAAGAACAGCGCCGCCATCGGCGACATCATTTCGGTTTCGGTGAAGGTCGCGATCCCGGGCGGGATGGTGAAGAAGGGCCAGGTGGCGAAGGCGGTGGTCGTGCGCACCAAGAAGGAAACGCGCCGCGAGGACGGGACCTTCATTCGTTTCGACGAGAACGCGGCCGTCATCATCAACGACAACCAGGAGCCCATCGGGACCCGCATCTTCGGTCCCGTGGCGCGCGAGCTGCGCGAGAAGAAGTTCATGAAGATCATCTCGCTCGCACCGGAAGTGCTGTGAGCGCGGGAGAACCATGCGAAGCATCGTCAAGAACGATACGGTGAAAGTGATCTCGGGCAACTACAAGGGTAAGTCCGGGAAGGTCATCAAGGTGTTGGTCGAGAAGAACCGCGTGATCGTAGAAAAGATCCGCATGGTCAAGCGCCACACCAAGCAGCGCTCGGCGCAAATCCCGGGCGGCATCATCGAGAAGGAAGCCTCGGTGCACATCTCGAGCGTCATGCTGGTGTGCCCGAAGTGCGGCAAGCCGACCCGGACCAAGACGGGGAAGCTCTCCAGCGGCAAGAAGGTTCGCGTGTGCGGAGAGTGCGACGAAATGATTACGGGTGAGTAACGATGGCAAGACTCAAAGAGTTCTATAAACAGGAAGTCGTTCCGGCCCTCAAGAAGGACTTCGGGTTCACCAACCCGATGGAGGTACCGCATCTCAAGAAGATCGTGGTCAACATGGGGGTGGGTGAGGCGGTTACCAACGGCAAGCTGGTCGACGCCGCCATGAGCGATCTCAGTTTGATCACCGGGCAGAAGCCGCGCCTGAACCGCGCACGCATCTCGGTCGCGGCCTTCAAACTGCGCGAAGGGATGCCGATCGGTTGCAAGGTGACGCTTCGCGGCGAGCGCATGTACGAGTTCTACGACCGCTTGGTCAACCTGTCGCTCCCGCGCATTCGCGACTTTCGCGGCGTCCCGACCAAGGGCTTCGACGGGCGCGGGAACTACACGCTCGGCATCAAGGAACACATCATCTTTCCGGAGATCGACTACGACAAGATCGCGCAGGTCTTCGGTATGGATATCACGATCGTGACGTCGGCGAGAACCGACGAGCAGGCGTTGGGGCTCTTGACGCACATGAAGATGCCGTTTCGCAAGAACTAAGAAAGGGAATCGTGGCCAAGAAATCCTGGATAGCGCAGACCAAGCGGCGACCGAAGTTCAAGGTGCGCGCGTATCATCGCTGCAATCGCTGTGGTCGTGCGCGCGCTTATCTGCGCCGGTTCGGCATTTGCCGAATCTGCTTCCGCGACCTCGCCTTGATGGGCGAAGTCCCGGGAGTCGTCAAGGCAAGCTGGTAGATTTTACGGGCGGAGCGCGTCGAGCGTTCTCCGCTCAGGTCCTCGCGCGAGAGACAATATGGTGTTGTATCGCGCTGCGGAAATCGCGTCGAACGTCTCGACGCACTCCGCCTACGTAGGAGATTGAAACATGGCGATGACAGATCCGATTGCTGATTACCTGTCGCGGCTGCGCAACGCATCGCGCGCCAAGCACAAGTACGTCGACGTGCCCGCTTCGCGTGTGAAGGCGCAGATGAGCAAGCTGTTGCTCGACTCGGGGTATTTGAGCGGTGTGAAGTACATCGAAGACAACCGCCAGGGCGTCTTGAGGGTCTACCTCAAGTACACCCGCGAGAAGGAGAGCGTGATGCAGGGGTCGCGTCGCATCAGCAAGGCGAGCCGCCGCGTGTACGCGCCCAAGACGTCCTTGCCGCGCGTGCTGGGCGGCTACGGCATCGCCATCGTGTCCACGTCGCAAGGCATTTTGACCGACATCGAGTGTCGCAAGCGCGGCATCGGCGGCGAAGTGATGTGCGAGATCTGGTAACCGGAGCACGAAGAAGGAACCAACATGTCGCGAATCGGAAAAAAGCCCGTGCCCATTCCATCCGGTGTCACGGTCAGCGTCGATAAGTCCAAGGTGACGGTCAAGGGCCCCAAGGGCTCGCTGTCGCTCGACGTTCCGGCCGTGTGCGCGGTGGCACAGGAGGGAAACGAGGTCATCGTCACGCGCGCCAACGACGAGAAGTTCGTGCGCGCGGTGCATGGCTCGACACGCGCGCACCTCGCGAACATGGTGCGCGGCGTCACGGAGGGTTTCTCGAAGGAGCTCGAGATCGTCGGCGTCGGTTACAAGGCCGAGTCGAAGGGAAAGCAGCTCGTGCTGACCATCGGGTATTCGCACCTGGTCGAGTTTCCGGTGCCGGACGGGATTACCGTCGAGACCCCGGAGCCGACCAAGATCAAAGTGAGCGGCATCGATCGCCAGCGCGTGGGCCAAGTCGCGGCCGAGATTCGCGCGGTGCGCAGGCCGGAGCCCTACAAGGGCAAGGGAATCAAGTACGTCGACGAGCACATCGAGCGCAAGGCCGGTAAGTCGGCGGCGAGCGGCGGCTAGTCCTTTCGTCGACGGGAGGCGTCATCATGCAGAGGAAGTTCAAGACCATCGAAGTATACAAGCGCTGGCGCAGGCACAAGCGCGTGCGTAACCGCGTCGCAGGAACCATGGAGCGGCCGCGCGTCGCCGTGTTTCGCAGCAATCAGCACATCTACGCGCAGCTGATCGACGACGAAACCGGCCGCACGCTGCTCTCGGTGTCGAGCTTGAAGCTGGAAGCCCCGGCGGGGAAGAAGGCGGAGGCGAAGGCGGAAAAGGCCGATGCCAAAGCCGAGAAGTCCGACGCCAAGGCGGAGGGTAAAAAGGGTGCCAAGGCGCCCAAGGGCGAAAAGCCGGCGGCAAAAGCCGGCGCGGTTAGCGCGGGCGGCAGGAAGACTGCGCTCGCGCGCGAGGTGGGTCGCTTGTTGGCGGAGGCCGCGCAGGCAAAGGGATTCAAGAAGGTTGCGTTCGACCGCGGCGGGTACTTGTACCACGGCCGCGTCGCGGCGCTTGCAAGCTCCGCGCGCGAGCACGGGCTCGACTTTTAGCGGAACGATTCGGAGGACGATCTAGTGGAAACCGGAACCAACGAACGCACACCGACTGTACCGGCGACGCCCGCAGCACCCGCCGGCGATCGCCCCGCTCGGCCCGACCGGCCGGGCGGCCGCGACAACCGCAGCAGAGGACCGCAGCGCGGCGGCGGCGGACCGGGCCGCGGCAAGGATGACCGCAATCGTCGTGGACCGCGCGATCGCGATCGCGATCGCGGCGGGCCCGAATACATCGAGACCACGGTCTACGTCAATCGCGTGGCCAAGGTCGTCAAGGGCGGACGCCGCTTCAGCTTCAACGCGATCGTGTGCGTCGGCGACGGCATGGGCCGCGTCGGCATCGGGCTTGGCAAGTCGAACGAAATCAGCGACGCCATCCGTAAGGCGGGCGAAAACGCCAAGCGTTCGATGGTTCGCATTCCTCTGATGGGCGGAACGATTCCCTACCGAGTGTACGGAAAGTTCGGCGCCGGCAAGGTCATCTTGAAGCCCGCGACACCGGGCACCGGTGTGATCGCGGGCGGTGCGGTGCGCGCCATCATGGAGTCGGCGGGAGTTCGCGACATTCTCGCGAAGTCGCTCGGTTCCAACAACCCGCACAATCTCATCAAGGCCACCATGACGGCTCTGCAGCAGCTCGAGAGTGCGAAGGACGTCGCCAAGCGGCGCGGCATCTCGATCAACCAATTGTTCGGAATCGAGAGCAAGAATGGCTAAGAAAATTCGTATCACGCAAATCCGGAGCGTCATCGGCGCAACGCCGCTGCATAAAAAGACGATGACCGCACTCGGTTTCCGGCGCAACTACCAGACTCTGGAAAAGACCGACTCACCGGCGATGCGCGGCATGCTCAAGCAGGTGCGCCATCTCGTGCGCGTCGAGGAAGGCAAGTAGTCATGCGACTCGGACAGCTCAAGCCCCCCGCGGGTGCGAAGAAGAAGCGCAAGCGCATCGGTTGTGGCCCCGGCTCCGGCCACGGCAAGACGTCGACGCGCGGCCACAAGGGGACGCAGTCGCGCACGGGTAACACCAAGAACGCGTGGTACGAAGGCGGCCAGATGCCGCTCCAGCGCCGCTTGCCCAAGCGCGGGTTTACCAACATCTTTCGGATCGGCTATCAGGTGATCAACCTCGCCGACTTGGACCGCTTCGAGGCCAACGCGACGGTCGACATCGACGCGCTGATCGAAAAAGGTCTCATTCGGCATTTGAAGAATCCGGTCAAGCTCCTGGCGGACGGCGAGCTCAAGAAGCCGCTCACCATCAAGGTGCACGCCGCCAGCAAGAAGGCCAAGGAAGCAGTGGAGAAGGCGGGCGGACAGGTGAGCCTCGTCGGGTAGACGGGCTCACGATCGTTCTTTGACAATATGATCAACAAGCTTCAGGAGATCTTCAGCATCCCGGAATTGAAGCGCCGCGTGATGTTCACGCTGGGGCTTCTGATCGTCTATCGCATCGGCAGTCACATCACGACCCCCGGCGTCGACGCGTCCGTGCTGACCGAGTTCTTCGCCCGCCAGCGCGGGACGATCCTCGGCCTGTACGACTTGTTCGCGGGCGGCAACCTGGAGAAGGCGACCATCTTCGCGCTCGGCATCATGCCGTACATCAGCGCGTCGATCATCTTGCAGCTGTTCCAGGCCGTCATTCCGCATTTCGAAAAGCTCGCGAAGGAAGGCGAAGAGGGCCGCAAGAAGATCACGCAGTACACGCGCTACGGAACCGTGGTGCTCTCGATCGTGCAGGGCTTCGGCATCGCGATCTTCCTGGAGAGCATGACGGGACCGAGCGGGACTTCGGCGGTGATGTTCCCCGGCTGGGGCTTCCGCATTCTCACCGTGATCACGCTGACCGCGGGCACGGTGTTCGTGATGTGGCTCGGCGAGCAAATCACCGAGCGCGGCATCGGTAACGGCATCTCGCTCATTATTACGGTTGGGATTCTGGCGCGCTACCCGATCGACGCGCTCAACACGTACCGCGCGGTCGAGCTGGGCCAGATGACGCCCTTCAAGCTGGTGATCATCGCCTTGATGATGGTGCTGATCATCGCGGGCGTCATTTTCGTGACCCAGGGTCAGCGAAGAGTGCCAGTTCAATACGCGAAGAGGGTGGTGGGCCGGCGCGTGTACGGCGGCCAGGCGAGCCACATTCCGCTTTCGGTCAACATCGCGGGTGTGATCCCGATCATCTTCGCACAGTCGCTGATCATGTTCCCCGGCACCATCGCGGCCCTGTTCCCGAACATCACCATCTTGCAGTCGATCTCGTTGTGGCTCTCGCCGGGTCACGTGATCTACATCACGCTCTATTCGCTGATCATCATCTTCTTCACGTACTTCTATACCGCGATCGTGCTCAATCCGGTGGACCTCGCGGACAACATGAAGAAGTCGGGCGGTTTCATTCCGGGCATTCGTCCCGGCAAGCGCACCGCCGAGTACATCGATCGCATTTTGACGCGCATCACATTGCCCGGCGCTTTCTTTCTCGCGTTCATCGCGGTGCTGCCGGACCTGTTGATCACCAAGGCCAACGTGCCGTTCTACTTCGGCGGAACCGGCCTGTTGATCGTGGTGGGCGTGATGCTGGACACACTGCGCCAGGTCGAATCGCACTTGCTGATGCGCCACTACGAGGGCTTCGTCAAGCACGGGCGACTAAAGGGTCGCCGAGGCTAGATGAACCTGGTGCTGTTCGGTCCCCCGGGATCCGGGAAGGGCACGCAAGCCGAACGGCTGCGGAATCAGTTGAAGCTCCGGCACATTTCGACCGGAGACCTGTTGCGCGAAGCCGTCGCCGCCAAGAGCGAGCTCGGCAAGAAAGTGGAAGGCGTGCTCGCGTCGGGACAGTTGGTGTCGGACGACATCGTGCTGTCGCTGATGCGCGACGCGATCCTGGCGGTGAAGAGAGACGCGGCGCTCTCCGGCTGGTTGCTGGATGGATTCCCGCGCACGCTGGGACAGGCGAAGGGACTGGACGCGCTCCTCGCCGAGACGGGCGAAAGCATCGACGCGATCTTCGTCCTGGATGCGACGCGCGACGCGGTGATCGAGAGGCTTTCGGGACGACGGACCTGCACCCAGTGCAAGACCGTCTACCACGTGACGCACAACCCGACGCGCGTCGACGGCGTGTGCGACAAGTGCGGCGGGAAAGTGATCCAGCGCGAAGACGATCGCCCCGAGACGATCGCGAAGCGCTTGGACGTGTACGAGGCGCAGACGCGGCCCATCCTCGCACACTACCAGGGGCGCGTCAGAACGCACGTGATCGACGGCGATCTGCCGGTAGACGAAGTGACGACGGCCATCGGGCGCGTCGTGGGGCGGGCAGCGGCATGATCATGCTCAAGACGATGGACGAGATCGACATCATGGAGGCCAACGGGGCCATCGTCGTCGAGTGCTTCGCCCTGGCGCGGGACTTCATCCGGCCCGGGCGCACGCGCAAGGAATTGGACGCCGCGATCGAGCAGCTGATCGTCGAGCGGGGCGGGAAGCCGGCCTTCAAGGGCTTCCACGAATATCCCGCGTCGACCTGCATCTCGGTCAACGAAGAGGTCGTGCACGGAATTCCCGACGGCCGCGTGTTCCAAGAGGGCGACGTGGTCGGTCTCGACATCGGCGTCTTCAAGGACGGCTACTACGTCGACTCGGCGCGCACGATTCCGGTCGGCCGCATCGGCCAGGACGCCGAGAAGCTGCTCGAGACGACGTGGGACGCGCTCGAGAAGGGAATCGAGCAGGCGCGCGTCGGCAACCGATTGACCGACATCTCGTACGCGGTCGAGCAGCGCGCGCGCAAGAGTGGTTTCGCAGTGGTGCGATCGCTGGTGGGTCACGGCATCGGAAGGCGCATGCACGAGGACCCGCAGGTGCCCAACTTCGGCCCGCCCCATCAGGGGCCGGTGCTCGAAGCGGGAATGGTGCTCGCGATCGAGCCCATGGTGAACGTGGGAACCGCCGACGTGTTCACGCTGGAAGACGGTTGGACCATCGTCACGGCGGACAAGAAGCTGTCGGCGCATTTCGAGGATACGGTGGCCGTAACAAAGGATGGACCGCGCGTATTGACGCGCTAAGAAGCATGCCCAAAGACGACAGCATCACCGTAGAAGGGACCGTCGTCGAGGCGTTGCCGAACACGATGTTCCGGGTAGAGTTGGCGAACAAGCACATCGTGCTCGCCCATGTGTCCGGCAAGATGCGAATGCACTTTATCAAGATCCTCCCGGGGGATCGCGTGACCTTGGAGATTTCTGCATACGATCCGACCAAGGGTCGGATTGTGTACAGATACAAGTAGGCACAAGTAGAGGATTGTCATGAAAGTCAGAACGTCGATCAAAAAGATTTGTCCGGATTGCAAGCTCATCCGGCGCAAGGGTGTGCTGCGTGTGATTTGCAAGCACAAGCGCCACAAACAGCGCCAAGGCTAAGAGGAGATCCATGCGTATCGCAGGCGTAGACATTCCGAAGGAAAAGCGCATCGTCATCGCGCTGACGTACATCTACGGCATCGGGCCGAAGTCGGCGGAGACGATTTGCAAGAAGGCCGGCATCAACCCGGACACGCGCGTCAAGACCATCGCCGAGGACCAGGGCATCAAACTGCGCGGCCTGATCGAGAACGAGTTCAAGGTCGAGGGCGAGTTGCGCACCGAGTTGAGCTTCAACATCAAGCGCTTGATCGACATCAATTGCTATCGCGGGCGGCGTCACCGGTTGAATCTCCCGGTTCGCGGCCAGCGCACACGCACCAACGCGCGCACCCGCAAGGGCCCGAAGGTGCGCCCGGGTGTCGGCAAGAAGAAAGCGCCGTCGAAGTAGTCGCGGCGCAGGCGAGTCTAAGGAGGAACGTCTTTGACGACGAACAAACCAGCAACCGGCGGCGGCAAGCGTCCGGCCGGCAGCAAGAAGAAGCTCAAGAAGGTCGACGCGTACGGTGTGGCTCACATCAAGTCGACGTTCAACAACACCATCGTGACCATCACCGATTCGACGGGGGCGGTGGTGTCGTGGGCGAGCCCGGGCATGGTGGGTTTCAAGGGTTCGCGCAAGAGCACGCCGTTTGCCGCCCAGCTCGCGGCCGAGCGTTGCGCGCGCGAGGCGTTGGAATTGGGAATGCGAAAGGTCGAAGCGTGGATCAAGGGACCGGGCGCGGGCCGCGAGGCTGCGATTCGGTCGCTGCGCGCGGCGGGGTTGGAAGTAACCGCGGTCAAGGACTGCACGCCCCAACCGCACAACGGATGCCGTCCTAGAAAGAGACGGCGCGTGTAGCCCACCGGGCTGCACGATGGAGGAAGAATGGCCAGGTATCGTGACGCGAAGTGCAAGTTGTGCCGTCGAGAGGGCGAAAAGCTCTTCTTGAAGGGCGACCGTTGTTACTCGAACAAGTGCGCGATCGAGAAGCGCAACTCCCCGCCGGGCCAGCACGGCAAAGCGCGGGTGAGAAAGTCGTCGAAGTACAACGTCCAGCTGCGCGAGAAACAAAAGCTGCGCAGGACCTATGGCTTGCTTGAACGGCAGTTCCGGAATTATTTTCACAAGGCGGCTGCCACCAAGGGCATCACCGGCACCACGCTCTTGCAGCTGCTCGAGCGCCGGTTGGACAACGTGGTGTACCGGCTGGGCTTCACGACATCGCGCGCACAGGCGCGCCAGCTCATCCGTCACAGCCATTTCGAGGTCAACGGGAAGAGGGTCAATATCCCGAGTTATCTGGTATCGCCCGGCGACCGGGTGGCACCGCACGGAAAGAGCCGCGACCTGTTCATCATTCGCGAGGCGATCAAGAACGTCGACGCCCGCCAGGGGGTGCCGTATCTCGACCTCGACACGAACAAGCTCGAAGGCATCTTCACCGACATTCCGAGCCGCGACGTCATCCCGGTGCCGGTGGACGAGCAACTAATCGTCGAGCTCTACTCGAAGTAATCATACCCGCGTGTCCCTTACGAGGGGATCGCAGGCAGGAGGAACGGAAGCATGAAATGGCGTAACCTATTGATGCCGAAGGAGATCGTTCGCGACGACGCGACGGCTACGTTGACCAACGCGCGCTTCATCGTGGAGCCGCTGGAGCGGGGCTTCGGCTTGACCCTCGGCAACGCGCTGCGGCGCACACTGCTGTCGTCCATCCAGGGCGCGTCGGTGTCGGCGGTGCGCATCAAGGGCGTGCTGCACGAGCTCTCGAACATTCCCGGTGTGGTCGACGACGTCACCGACGTGGTGTTGAACCTGAAGCAGCTGGTTGTCGTGATGCACAACGACGATCCCAAGTTCCTGAAGCTCAAGGTGACGAAGCAGGGACCGATTCTCGCCGGCGACTTCGAGGAAGACCCCGACATCGAGATCGTCAACAAGGACCTCGTGCTGTGCACGGCGTCCGAGAACGTCGAAGTCGAGATGGAGATCTTGCTCGGTCACGGCCGCGGCTACGTCCCCGGCGAGTCCCACGACCTAGGCGACTACGACATCGGCCTGATTCCGATGGACTCCAACTTCTCGCCGGTTCGCAAGGTCGCGTACACGGTCGAGAACACGCGCGTCGGCCAGCGCACCGACTACGATAAGTTGATCCTCGACATCACGACCAATGGCAGTATCAGCCCGGAAGATGCCATCGGCTACGCGGCCAAGATCCTCAAAGACCACATGCTGCTCTTCATCAAGTTCGACGAAGCACCGATGGAAGCAATGGAGCCGGTGGTCGACGAAGAGCGCGATCGCTTGCGCGAGCTCTTGGGCCGCAGTGTGGAAGAGCTGGAGCTTTCGGTTCGCTCCGGCAATTGCCTGCGTCGCGCGAACATCAAAACACTCGGCGACCTGGTTCGTCGCAGCGAGGGCGAGATGCTCAAGTACCGCAACTTCGGCAAGCAGAGCTTGAAGGAGATCACGGAGATTCTCTCCGGCATGGGCCTGGGCCTCGGCATGGATATCGACGCGCTCCTCGGCGGACGCGCGCCGAAGACCGCCGCTCCCGCGACGCCGGCGACCGAGGAAGATACCGAGATCTCCGTCGAGAACGGGTAACGTAGCAAGGATAACGCAATGAGACACCGCAAGGATCACCGCAAGCTCGGACGAACCGCCGCCCACCGTCGCGCCATGATGCGCAGCATGGTGACGTCGCTGTTCGCCACCGAGCGCATCACCACCACCGCGCCCAAGGCGAAGGAAGCGCGTCGCATGGCGGAAAAGCTCATCACGCGCGCGAAGAAGGGCCACCGCGCCCACAACGAAGGCGCGGCGTCGGTGGCACTCGCGCACTGGCGCGAAGCCGGTCGCTACGTGCGGAGCACGGAAGTGCTGCGCAAGCTCTTCGATCAGCTGGCGCCGCTCTACATGGAGCGCAACGGCGGCTACACGCGCATCATTCGCCTCGATCACACGCGCGTGGGCGACAACGCGCGCATGGTGATGCTCGAGCTGGTCGACTCCGAGATCAGCAAGAAGCCGATGATCAAGGGTGCCTCGGCCGGAGCGGTGGAAGCCGCCGACGGAAGGGCGGCGGCGAAGGGTGCCAAGGGCCGGAAGCAGGACAAGGCCGACGCGGCCGAAGCCCAGCCGAAGAAGGAAAAGAAGGTCAAGCAGCCCAAGGTCGCCAAGGAAAAGACGGCCAAGCCCGCGAAGGTAAAGGCCGACACCAAGAAAAAGGACTCGGGCGCAGGAAAGCGGTCCGCCCCGAAGAAGTCCGGCTAATCCGAGCATGTCGCGCGGACACCGAGTCGCGGTATGCGCTTCGGTCCTGATCGCTGCGATTTGGATTGGATTCGGTTCGCACGAAAAGCCCGTCTCATTGAGGCGGGCTTTTCCTTTTGCTCCCACACCCGCGTTAGCGGACACGTCGATCTTTCCCGCGCCCTATCTCGCGAGTCTCCGCGAGAGCACGCCCATTCTTCCCGACGACGAATTGCGCGCGCTGTGGGTGGTACGCGACGCGCTCACCACACCCGAGTCGGTCGCTCGTCTGGTGGACTTCGCGGTGCTGACGCGTACGCACATTCTGTTCGTCCAAGTGCGCGGGCGTGCGGATTCGTTCTATCAGTCCTCCATCGACCCGCCGGCGTCGATCCTCGAAGCGCCCGTGGCCGACTTCGATCCGCTCGCGTATCTATTGACGATGGCGCACCGCACGGGCATCTCGGTGCACGCGTGGATCAATGTGTACCTGGTGTGGTCCGACATATCGAAGCTGCCCCCGCAGGCGCACCTGGCCGCACGACACCCCGACTGGCTTGTCACCGACGCGGACGGGGTCCGGATGGACCGCATGCAATCGTCGAAGTGGAAGCGCGCTGGCGTCGAGGGATGGTTCGTCTCGCCGGGCAATCGCGACATGCGCGCCCACATGGTGCGGGTCGTCAACGAGCTCGTGACCGAGTTCGAGATCGACGGCATCCATCTCGATTACATTCGCTATCCCAACCGCGAGCTATCGTTCGACCCCGCCACGCGGGCCGCGTTCGCGGTCAAGTGGGGCGTCGATCCCGCCGAATCCGCGCACGGCGATCGCGCGGCGCTGCAGCGCGTCATCGGCGCGGGCGCATTGTCACTCATCGATAGTTTGTATGCGGAGTCGCGGGTCGCGAACGTGGACAGCATGATCATCGCCCTCAAGTCCGCGTGCCGCGACAAGCCGCTGTCGGCGGCCGTGGTCGCGGATCCCTTCACCGCGCGCCACGACAAAGGACAGGACTGGGCGCGCTGGGTGAACAACCAGTGGATGGACTTCGTGGTACCCATGGCGTACAACTTCCCGCCCCTCGAACTCGAGCACCGCGCGATAGTTTATAATCGAATGGTGGGCAAGGACCGCTGGCTGATGGGCCTGGGCGTCTTCGACGGCCGCGACGAATATCTCGCGGAATCGGTGGAGCTCTTGCGCGAAGTCGGCATCATGGGCTACTCGATCTTCTCGTACAACGTGCTCGAGGAAGAAGGCTTCGGCGCCGAGCTACTCGAGAACGCGTTGCTTCCACCGGACACGACGGATGCGGAGGAGGAAGATGAGGAAACCGATGACGAATAGGACGATCAGCGAACGATTGTGAATTTTTGCGTGACAACGTTTCCATTTGATTTCGCCGTCACGAAGTAGACTCCCTGTGGAAGGGATCGTCCCGCGCGGTCGATGCCAGGCACTGTGATCATTGTCTCCCCGGCTTTGAACGACGCCACACCCCGCGACCAAACCTCCTTACCTCGAACATCGTAAACACGAACCTCGACTGCTGAATCTGACTGGAGCTGCAACGGAACCCGAACCACGTCTCCCGTGGGGTTTGGGATGGGTGCACCTAGTTGAAGCCCGCTGAGGGAAGGAGAACGGTCTTGCACTGCTGTGGGTGTCGAGAGGATTCCCGTTGAGTCAGCCCGCTGACAGTAGATGTGATGTTCTCCCAGAGCTCCGCCCTGTCGGTGATCCTCCCAGGCAAAGAAAGCTCCACCGAGCCCGTCTGGCAACATCGTGTGATCTAGCTGCGCATTCGCGGCAGTCGAAATTGCGACTCCGTTGCTTGTCCATGCAACAGCGCCGTTCGGGCGAACTCGCTGCGCGTAAATGTCTGCCGTAGAGCCCGCGCGGTAGTCTTTCCATCCGACGATCAGACCCCCGGCGTTGTCGCTCACAATCTTGGGACCTGATTGCACGCCTGCCGCCAAGCACACCGGCACGCCATTCGGAGCCCAAATCGAGACACCAAGCGCGTCGATTCGCTGCGCATAAATATCGCCTGGGTTACCATTCCGCGCATCGGCCCACGCAACATAGACCCCGCCCGCACCAGCAGGAATCACGGTCGCGTCAGTCTGCGTCCCATTCAGCGCACACACGACTACGCCATCGTCGACCCAAAGCTGGTTACCAGAGGACGAGATGCGCTGTGCAAAGATTCCTTCAGGATTTCTGTCGTCCTGCCAAACCATTACGACATCGTCACCCGCCGCTGCGATGGATGGAGAGCGCTGCCAACCTGAATGGTCGCATGCCGCAACGCCATTTACGGGCCAATACGGGACACCATTCGCGGCAATTCGCTGGACAAAAATGTCGCTACCCGATGTTGGGATATTGCGCCAGTCCTCCCACGAAATCGAAGCCCCGCCGTTGCCATCCGGCACAGCGCGGAGGTGCTTCTGTTCCCCAGGCGCGGTACAAACCGCCACCCCATCCGGCTGCCATTGCGTAACACCACTACTGCTTATCCGCTGCGCAAAAAGATCGGACTTCGATGTACCGAACAGACGATGATCGCGCCACATAACAATCGCACCGCCAGCACCGTCAGAGACAATAGCAAGTGAATCTTGATCTCCGCTCGCGGTACAGATCGGGACGCCGCGGGCGTCCCACATTGGGTTCCCGAAAGCGTCGATTCGCTGCGCGTATATGTCGTAGTCGGTATCGAGCAAATCGCCTGACCACGCGACAATGACGCTTGCGTCGTCACATTGCACAACACGTGCGTGTACTTCAAATCCCGAGGCTGACGAAACTTGAATCCCGTTCGCCATCCACTGTGAGTTTCCGTTAAGGGTAATTCTCTGCGCGAAGATATCCCAATACGTGTTTGAATCGCGCCAGCCCTCCCATACGACTATGAACCCGCCGAACCCATCGGGGGCCATGTCGGGGATTATCTGCTGGTAAGGAACGGTCGCGATCGGAAGGTTGACGTTCGGATCCGTCGGCCATTCTGCCGATGCCAAGCGCAGAGAGCCGTCGACGGAGACGACGATGCAGAGGAGAACAATGAGCGCGCCAAGCCGCGTCATTATGATATTACCCCATTGGTCGAGCGGCGCCTTACATTATACTTGACGCCATCGTAGGTTTCAACGCTTCCCTACTTCTTCCCCTGCGTCTCGTAGTACGTGAGGATCTGGTCCACCCGCTGCTTCGCCGCGGGTGGGAGATTCATCTCGCGGATGCTGCGGAACATCTCCAGTCCTTCGTCGACGCGGCCGACGCGCAGGAGACTTTCGCCGTACAGAAATCGATAGAACGATTCCTCCGGGTGGTAGCGGACCCCTTCGCGCGCCACCTCGAGCATCTTCGGCCAGTCGCCCTTCTTCTCTAGAAATAGCGCCAGCCGGTAGCGCGCTTTGACAAAGTCGGGGCGGCGCGCGAGCACCTTCTCGAGTACGGCGATGGCTTCGTCGATGCGCTTCGCTTCTTCCAGATAGACGGCGAGGCGGACGGAGTGGCGGGGGTTGTTGCCGTGCGCGAGCGCGGTTTCCATGGTCGCGATGGCGGCGTCGAGGTTGCCGCGGTCGTGCTCGAGGATGGCGAGGTTCTCCCACGCGTACGCGGCATGCGCCTTGTCGTAGGCGAGAATGCGCTGGAAGCGATCGATGGTGCGGTCGGTCGAGGTGTTGATGCCCACCCACGCGACTCCCATTATTGCGACCAACGCCAGCGACGGAACGGCGAACCGCGCGGTGGCATCGGGCGCGAGCGCAAACACGCGCACATATCGATTGAGCGCGAGGATGCAAAGCGGGACCAGCGCGACGGTGGCCATCGTGAACAAATCCCAATCGCGCGCCATTCCGATCTCGGGCCGGAAGAAGAAGAGATACATCGCGCACGCGATCAGAATGGTCGCCACGAACTGCCACTCGACGGGATGCGAAAACAGCGACGTCGGCTCTTTCGTGGCACCCTTCTCGCGCACCGGATCGGCGCGCCGTCCGAGCCAGCCCAGCATCGCGACCACGGGGAGGATGGGCAGCAGCATCAAGATCTCGTTGGCGATGTCGGCGAAGTGGCGCGGGGCGAGGAGCGCGTTGCCCTTAACACCGAACGGCAGGAAGAACTTCTTCATCCCTTCGAAGGACGAACACGCGACAATGACCACGATCGCTCCGGTCGTGAACACGGGCAGCCAGAAGCGCATCAGCGCCGCCCGCCGCGGGCGCGCGCGCATCCAAACCACTAGGTACACGTACGACGGAATCAGCAAAATGCTGTGCACGTGGGCGTAGCCCGCGAGTACCAGCGGAATCACGGGGAGCCACAGCGGCGCACGGCGGTGGAGGGCGGCGAACGCCGTCACGACGTAGATCGCCGCAAAGAGATACGGCGAGGTGTAATTCTCGATGTAGCCGAAGAAGAGCATCATCGAGCACGAGAAGGCGGTGAGCACCACCATCCACACGCGCGGCTCTGGCCCCAGCGACTTCGCGCGCGCCACCCACAGCAGGAGAAACACGAACACGCCGCCCAAGACGCAGTTGAGCACGCGCATGGCGGGCGCGGGCGGCTTCTTCATGCGCGCGCCCATCTTGACCGCGCCGTAATAGAGCAGCGTCGAGCCGGGCGCGATGGTCTCCTCGGTGACGATCGCCTTGGCACTGCGCATGATGACTTCGTCGTGGCCCTCTTCGGCGGCCTTGAAGCTCTGCGCGATCAGCTGGCCGTCGCCGAGCAAGTTGGTGGCGGCGCGGAAGTGGTAGAACGCCGCCACGGAAGCGATCGCCACCACCAATGCGATTGTCACGCTTACCGCGCGCGGCGCGGCAGCGTGCTTCTCGGATGCGCCAATAGCGATGCGATAGAGCACACGCGCCAGCGGTGGAACAAACGCGAGCGCCAGCACCGCGAAGGCGACATAACGATACAGAGACGGGGTGAACGCGAGCTGGTTGACGCCCCACAGGCGCGCGGCGGGGAAGAAGGACGCCGCGACCACGATCGCGGCTGAAAACGCGGCCGCCGCGACGACCCACGAGAGCCGTGGATCGATGCGGCGGTCAGCGGGAGATGAGACCGGCGGGTCGGGAGACGTGCCCTTCCGCGCACGGGCCATACGAATTACATCGACGCCGTGGCGAAGCGGCTCGCGTCGTAGTTGGGCCAGACGTCGGTCGGGATGCCGCTGAACTTACCGACGATGCGCTCGACCTCGGGCGTTACGATGCCCCACTTGTCGACGAACGCCTGCGCCGCAGCGAAGTCACCGCGCGCCTGCACCATGCACAACTCGCGCGTGAGCGATTTCACCGCTTCCGGCATCTTGTCCAACACGACGGTATAGCGATCGGTGGCGGGATCGAGAACGATCGCGCCCTGGTCCTTGAACCAGTTGTACTGGATGATGTTGCCCTTCGCGTGCGCTTCGCCGGGTCCCCAGCGAACGGCGCGGAAGAAGCCGGGGAGAAACACGATGTACGCCTGGTCGAGGTCCTCCTTGGTGTAGATGCCCTTCTCGACCAAGAACGCCGTGTTGTACATCCCCATCACGTCCGCTTTGCACTCTTCGAGCGGCGAATACAACGTTTGTAACGCCAGGTTCACGGTGGTCTTGGTTCCGTCCGATTTCGTGATCGTTCCCGGTCCCAATCCGTGCGAGAGCTCGTGCATCACGGAACCGCCGAAGAACGCTTCGAAGGTGACGTGCTCCATCTGCGACTGGTCCAGTACCAGGTTCGCGATCGGTACCAGGATCTTGTCGTACTTGGCACGCGCGATGTTCTTCAACATCACTTTCTTGGAGCCCTTGGCCTCGCGCACGCGCTCGTCGTTGGGGAGATTGAACGCGATGGCGTGCACACCGCGTCCCATGTCGCCGCCGACGTGGATCACGTCGACCACCGAGATGGGAGAATCGGTCCCGCGATTTGGGTTCTTGAACTCGGTCGGGATGGGGAGGTTCTTCTCCATCGCGGGGAGGTAGACCTTCAGCTCTTCAAGGCGCTTGCTGTCGGCGGGATTTCGCATCGCGATGACCGCCTCGAACGACGCCTTATAATTGAACAACGCGTCCTCGTACACTTCGTACGGACCGATGGTCACGTCGAGGATGTTGTCCTTGATATCCATCCAGTCCATGTCGCTCTGGAAGTAATCGTTGGTCTGGAACGCTTCCGCGCGGCTGCGGAGGAACTTCGCGAGCGTGGTGTAGTCGACACCGTTGGCGAGCTGCGCCTTGGTCGATTCGGCGGTCAAGAGGTCGGCGGCGTCGGTCAGGTTCTTGGCGGCGTCGCGGAGGAACGCGCCGTACGCATCACTATAAGGAACGGCGTGCAGAGTTCCGCTCGGTCCCCGTTCGACGCGCGTGAAGTAGCCCGTCATGGTTTCCTTTTGCTCGGGGTTGGCGGTGACGAAGGTTTCGAATTCTTCCTTGGTCATGTCGGTGGGATAGTAGCCCGCGCCGATCGGCTTGTGCATGTTGCCGATGAACGGCTGGTCGTGCTCCAGGCGCAGCCAGGGCCCCGCGTTGAGAGTGAAGAATCGGAGCAAGTCTTGCGCGAGCAACTTGCTGGGACCCTCGGTCTCGGCCGCCGTCGTGAGTTGATCGCGCATCGGGACGTTGCCCTCCCACACCTGGCGAAGGAAAATCTCGTCCATCATGCGCGCCGCTTCGACCAGCTTGACCAGCGCTTCTCTCTCGGGCGGGGAGAGAATGGTGGCGTCGTAGGTGATCTCGACCGGCGCCAGGCGCGTCATCTCCATGTGCAACGTGTCCTGGGTGATGTGTGTGAATCCCAACTCCACGGCTGGCCCCGCCTTCTCGGACTTCTTGCTGCACGCGGGGAGCCACGCGACCAACGCGAGTGTTGTCACCGTGAGAGCGATCTTTTTAACCGACATTTTCATCTGTCTCCTTCAGGGGTTCGCTCCGAAGAACGATTTGCTGGCCGGTTCGGGTCGGCCCCTGCGCCATTCTAGCGTGAGCCGAGATTATGGGCCCATTGGGCACGACATGTAAAGACGGGGCCGCAACGTCCTCCCGGGCCCGGAAACCTAGCGGGCGCAAGACCCTCGACCGCTGACTGTCGTGGTTCTCTCCTTCGTCGACTCTTTGCAGTGCGAAACGCTTGACGCTCGCGTATAATTATCGGCGTCTGGAGTCGTCATATGGCGCCACGAACCTCGACCATTTCTTTGCTCCTGTTCGGCGCGTGCCTCCTCGCCCCGTCGAGTTCCGCGGCAAACGTCAACTTAACGCTGCAGTTTCGCGATAGCGGCGGGACGCCGCTCGCCGTTCGAGTCGGCGTGTTCCAGGGCGTCTTCTCGCAGCCGCCGGGCAACCTCGAAGGCTCGTTGTATCAGGGACGGGGAAGTTTCAGCTACTTCTACACCAGCGGCAATACGACCGTCAGTGTCCCCACCGGCGCCATTTGGGTGCGCGCCGGTCGCGGATTCGAATACCAAGCGCTCGATACGCTCTTGGCCGTGACCTCCCCACGAATTGTGACACTCACGTTGAGTCGCATCATTAATATGAAGAACCTGGGTTGGTACTCCGGCGACACCCACGTCCACATTTCGCATCCCCCCGTGGTGTACAACCTGGACGGGTATGACTTGTCGTTGGTGGCGCGGGGCGAAGAGTTGAATTTCATCAACTCGATGGAGGAGCAGCCTTACTTCACCGGCGTCAACCATCCCGCCAGCACGTCGGAACGCATCATCTATTTCAGCAAGGAACAGCGCAACGCGCATTTCTCGCACCTTTCGGTTCTCGGGCTGAAGCAATGGTTTGCCGACGTATCCGGTTGCGGCAACCCCGAGGTCGCGTGCGGCGGTACGCTCGACGAATCGCTCTATACGCAACTGCACACGCAACCGGGCGAGATCGCCGTGATCGCCACGCATCCTTTCTCGACCTTCGACCCGTTCAATATCGTAGGTTGGCCGGGTGTGGGCATGTGGCGCGGCATGGCGATCGATCTCGCGTCGGGTTCGTTGGACGCGATCGACTTGATGAACTACTCGAACGCGGCTCCGCCCGCGAGCGTCGATCCGTACTTCCACGTGCTCAACGCAGGTTTCCGCATTCCTTCGTCGGCGGGTACGGACTGCTCGCTGGGATCGGGTGGCTCCGCGCCTGCGGGCGTGTTTCGCGTCTACGTGGACCCGGCCGGCGCCTTCAACATGGATTCGTGGATCGCCGCCTTGAAAGCGGGTCGATCATTCGTGACCAACTATCCGTTGTTCACTCAGTTCAACGTGGAAGGCGCGGTGGCGGGCGATGTACTGAATGTCAATTCGTCGACGCTGCACGGGACGGTGTCGGTGGTGTGTCGGTTGCCCTTCCAGCGCATCGAGATTTGGGGGGACACGGGACTACAGCGAACCCTGACGCCGCCCAACGGGAGTGCGAAATCGATGACGAGCTCTTTCGACGTCGCGAGCGCTGGGTTGACCTGGATCGTCGCGAGGGTCACCGGTGCGGCGAGCGGGTGGCACATCGTAACGCAGGACGGGCTTTTCGCGCAGACCGCACCCATTTATCTCGAGCGCGACCCGCTACAAATCGAGGCTGGCGTTTCGTACACACGTCTCGCAGCAGCCGAGTTCTTTCTCGAGCGACTCGACGAGACGGGGGCAGTGTTCGACACCCTGGGCGCTTTTCCCAACGGGTCGCGTGCGGCCTTCGACTTGGCGGTGGCGTCCGCGCGCGCGTTCTATGAGGCGATCGCCACCACGCCGACCGACGTCGAGACGCCGTCGATACCCTCCGCGTGGGCGCTTCGCAACGCGTGGCCAAATCCCTTCGGGACCCATATTGAAATCGACTACACGACGCCGCCCGGTGGCGGCGAGCACTCGGTGGCGGTCTACGACGCCGCGGGTCGCGTGGTGAGCGTAATCTACTCCGGACGGCGCGACGGCGGCGATCATCGGTTGAGCTGGGACGGGCGCGACGCGCGCGGGCATCGGGTCGCGTCGGGTGTATACTTCGTGCGCATGCGAGCGGCAGGCGCCCCGATGGCTGCCGGCCGAAAGATCGTGCTGCTTCGGTGACCGAACCATGACGCGACGTATCTTGTTGTTGATCGCGATCGTTGTGCTGGCTTGCCAGACCGACGAATTCCCGCCCGCCGAGCAGGCAAATCAGTCGGTGGTGCGAGATGTTCCCGATCCGAAGGTCGTGATATTCGTGATGGACGGCCCCCGCTATCAGGATTCGTTCGGAGACCCGTCGCACGTGCACGTCGAGGACATTTGGACCCAGCTTCGTCCACTCGGGACCATCTGTTCCAATTTTCGCAACTCGAGTTTGACGATGACCGTGTCCGGCCACGCCAACATGCTGACCGGTGTGTGGCAGTATCTCAACAACGAGGGCCTCGAGCGACCGCAGCAACCGACGCTGTTCGAGTACTATCGAAAGGCGACGGGCGCGCCGCAAACCGATGCGGTGCTGGTGGGCGGAAAGCCGAAGCTGGGCGCGTGCGCATACAGCACGCACCCGGCGTACGGGGCCGCGTACGGTGCGCTGGCGGACATTTCGAATCCAACCGACCTCGCGACCTACGATCGCCTCATCAATCTATTGGATACAAATGCTCCGCGTTTGGTGGTGGCCTCCTTCTCGCAGCTCGATCAGAAGGGACACACGGGGGTGTGGAGCCAGTACGTTCGGCAGATGGAGATCGTCGACTCGCTCGCGGCGTTGACCTGGAACTATCTACAATCCGACCCCGACTATTCGAATCAGACCTATATGTTCATCACGGCCGATCACGGCCGCCACGATGACGCGCACGGCGGATTTCAGAACCACGGCGACACGTGCTGGGGTTGTCAGCAGGTGATCTTCTTGGCGCTCGGCCCCGATGTTCGCCAGAACTACGAAGTGACGAATCTCCACACCCAGCGCGACGTGTGCACGACGGTCGGCGAGATACTCGGCTTCGAGACACCGTACACGAACGGATTCGCGATGGACGAGATCTTCAACCCGATCTCGACGGGAATTGACGACTAGCGGAGGTCTTTTCGATGCAGCTTATCAAGTTGGAGAATGTGACGCCGCGCGAAGTGCAGCCCGGACACAGCGCGCGCTTCGTGCACGCGGACCACATGACGGTCGCGCACTGGCGCATCGACGCGGGATCGTCGATCCCCGAGCACGAGCATCCCCACGAGCAAGTGGTCAACGTGATCGCGGGAAACTACGAGCTGACGGTGGCGGGGAAGCCGCTGTCGCTGGAACCCGGGATGGTGGTCGTGATTCCGGGCGGTGTTCGCCACTCGGGGCGCGCGGTCACCGACGCAATCCTGCTCGATGTGTTTCACCCGGTGAGGGAGGACTATCGGTAATGGCGACTTACGACCGTTACGGTTGTAGTATCGCGCGAACAGGCCTATTGACAATCGCTTAGCGAGATTGTAGTCTCCCCGCCAGGTTCCTCGGTAGCTCAATGGTAGAGCATGCGGCTGTGTTCAAAACGCAGCGCCAACGGGAGACCGTTGGTGAAAAATCGGGTGAATTCAGGGAAGCCCTCCACGGGTAATCCTGAGCGAAGTCCGCCGAATGAGAAACCAAAGTAGGCGGGAACGTGCAGAGACTAGGGGATGAGGATTCTCAACCGATAAGCCCCGCCAGCGCCCGACACCCTCGCTTGAAACCTTCGAGACGGGTGATGAGATAGTCCGAGCCCTTTGGCAACAAAGGGAACCCTTGTAACCGCAGGGTTGTAGGTTCGAGTCCTACCCGGGGAGCCATTCTTTTTCTATCGCCTCTTTCGAGGCTCCAGCCGCTGTCGGCTGTTCCAGGCTAGACACTTTAACGACTAGACACTGTGTACACGCCAGCTCGACAACTGATTCCAGCTTATCGGCAAAAAACTCATCAAAAGCTTTTCTGACGCCAATTATATCCCCGTAGTTGTGCGAAATAATTGTGCCGCCAACCGTCATGCGCGAGTAGAAGAATTTCAGACAATTGCGTGTGCTTTCATAAGCGTCTACATCGAGATGCACGAAGGAAAATTTCTTATCCACTATGGGCCCGGCCGTTTCTGGAAAGACTCCTTTGTAGACGTGCACGTTTCCATACTCCCGCAGCGCATTCTTGACATCTTCGGGGGATGCTGCCAGTTGACCTTTGTAGACTCGATCGATTTCGCTCACATGGGGTATCCCTTCAAAAGTATCGAATAAATGTAAACGTCGGTGGCCTTTCGCTTCGCAGATGATTTTCGCCGAACCGCCACGAAAAACACCGACCTCTGCGATGTCACCTTCGACCTTGAGGGTCTTTTTCACGGTCATGAAGACCTGATAGGCTTCGTAGTCGTGCAGGAGTATCTGATGCCGTTCTTTCGCATTTCGAATCAATTCCATGATCTTCTTGGTTTCGGGATTATTAGGAAGAGCGTAGAAGACAAGCGCGTGTCCTTTGCTAGAAAGGCCGTAAGAAATAGCTGCCAGCGCCGCCTCCAACCCTCGCTTTGCCAACGGGCGTAGCACGTTCGTGCGTGATAGTCGTCTGAGGATCGCGGCGATGGTCTTCTTGACGACTGTGTCATGTTCTCCTGTGATCAGGAAGGAATACGGATGGGGATTGAACTTTTCCGGCGCAGCGTTTTTCATTCTCTTCTTCATGGCTTTCATGTTTCTCCTCCGCATCACGGCCGAACTAGGGTCCGCCGGCAGCGGACCACCGATAGGCACCCAGGACGAGGTCCGAGAAACCGTCGTCGTTGAGATCGCCGGCCGACGCGACCGAGAATCCCAGCTCCTCGAACTCCGACCCCGAGAAGGTCGCGTGCGCCTGAGCGTCAGTCAGATTGCCACTCAAGGGCCCCCGGAAGAGGTAAGCCCGGCCGGCTTGGATGCCGGGGCCGTCGTTCGAGCGGGCGCCGATGATGAGGTCGTCGAATCCGTCATTGTCCACGTCTCCTGCTGCGGCGACGGAGATTCCGAGATTATCTCCGAAGGTCTGAGCGCGGATCGTGGCATCGGCATTCGCGGCGGATCGGTCTCCGGTGATGGGTCCATAGAAGAGATAGGCCTTTCCCGCGAACCCGGCGACACCATCATAAGTCGGCGCCCCAACGATCAGATCGGGGACCTGGTCCCCGTTCACGTCGCCTGCGGGGGCAACCGACCAGCCGAAGAAGTCGCCTTGGCCACCGGTTTCCCCGGTCAGCGTGAAGCGTCCCGGAGGGTTCGGCTGTGCGAGCAACATGGAGCATGGAAGCAGCAGGAGCAGCCCGACAAGCAAGAGCGAGGATCTCATAGTCGACCTCCGCCCCGAACGAGGGAATGATCGCGCGCCGACGGTCGAGAGTCAAGCCACCGCGATGAAGGTGGCAGGAACCATCATGGGTTGAGAACAGTAGGGTCGAATGCTTCAGCTGAGTTGCTCGGCCAGCGCGATGATGATGCCCTCAGGGCCGCGGAGGTAACAGAGCCGATACTTGTCCTCGTACTGCGTTACCTCGCCCATGAGTTCGGCGCCATGGGTTTGGAAGCGGGCAAGAACGTCGTCGACGTCGTCGACGGCGAACATGATGCGACGAATGCCCAGCGTGTTCGCCGGCGCGTTTTTCGGCTCAGGGACGATCGCCGTCGGTCTGTGGAACTTCATCAGCTCGAGCCGGCTGTGGCTGTCCGGGGTCCGCATCATTGCGATGTCGACTCGGACGCCGTCGAGCCCGACGACGCGGTCCACCCAAGGTCCCTCGACTGGCATCTCGACCTCCAGCTCCAGACCAAGTTCGACAAAGAAAGCGATCGCAGCTGCGAGGTCGTCGACAACAATGCCGACGTTGTCCATCCGTCGAAGCGTCATGTCCCCGAGCCAACCTGGGTGCTGACGGGGTCCGCGAATTCCGCGTCAAGGGTCCTCATGCGCGACCCACGAGTCCATTTCCTCTTTGGTAAACCTATTGAGCTCGACTATCACGGCGTCACGCCGAGCCCCCGGCGGAACCAGTTGAGTCGCCTCTTGGCGATTGCTGACCTCGACGATGGCCCAACCGCAATGCACGCCGGCCTTGCAGCCCCACTCGACATTCGTGAGCAAATGACTGCCGTAGCTCTCGATCGCGTGAATCGCTCGTATGCAAACTGAGCGGTCGCTGCCGTGCGGCAGCTGGATTATGTAGCGCGGCACAATCTTCTCCCTTCGGAAGTTAGGATAATACGCGCGGAAACCCCTCGCCATCAACCCCGGCCCGGCGTCGTGCACCAGTTCGCACCCAGTAACCAACCCGATTGATTTTCCGGCGCGGTCCGGCGTATCATTTGCGCACTTTCCCGCCGACCGTTCCGCCGGGACCTCATAGCGGATCTCCATTCCGCTAGGGACCCATGCCGTCTCCGAGCCCGACAACACAGGGGGCAATCATGCGCGCCCACTTGCTTCTCGCTCTCATCTTGCCACTCGTTCTGCTGTCCTCCGTTAGCCACGCAGCGTGGCAAATCGACGGAATCCCGGTCGCCACCACCACGAATTTCCAGACTACGCAAACCATGGCTTCGGATGGAGCCGGGGGCGTGATCGTGACGTGGCACGAGTTTCGAACCGGCACCGGCTACGACGTTTTCGCGCAGCGCATCAGCGCTTCGGGGGACCTGCTGTGGACGCCGGGTGGCGTGCCCATCAGCACCGTCGCCCGCGAGCAGTCGATGCCCACGATCGCCGCGGATGGTGTCGGTGGGGCATTCATTACGTGGGTCGACGATCGCAACTGCTGCTTCTCCACCGACATCTTCGCGCAACGAATCGATGCCTCGGGCGCGGTCCTTTGGACCACCGACGGTGTCGCGATCTGTACGGCCACGAAAGCTCAGATTGGCTCGCAGGTCGTCTCGGACGGAGCGGACGGTGCGATCATCGTGTGGGAGGACGGTCGAGTGAGTGGCCTCAATACGGGCATCTTCGCGCAGCGGATCGACGCCGGCGGAGTGGTCCAATGGACCAGCAACGGTGTCGCGCTTTGCACCGCACCGCACAATCAATACCTGCCCAAGATCATCTCGGACGGTGCCGGGGGCGCGATCGCGACCTGGACGGATTTTCGACTCAACGGCGTGTCCGACATTTTCGCGCAGCGTGTCAGCCCCTCCGGCTCGGTCGTCTGGGCTACGGACGGCGTGATTCTCTCCGGCCCCGCGAGTAGCGAGTATTCTCCCGTGATCGTCGAGGACCTGGCCGGGGGAGCGATCGTGACGTGGCAGGACTTTCGAAGCGGTACCGCCGACATCTTCGCGCAGCGCATCAATGCGTCGGGTACGCCCCAGTGGACGTTCAACGGCGTGCTGATTTCCGCGGATGGTTGGGAGACGAACGGCCAGATTGTCTCCGACGGAGCCGGCGGCGCCATCGTCACCTGGACTCTGCTGGTCAGCAGCGATGTGTTACCCAATGGCGAGACCGATCTATACGCGCAGCGGGTCGATGCCTCGGGTGCGGTGCAATGGTCGCCTAACGGCACGGCGATTTCAACCGCGGGGGGCCATCAGACCGCGTCGACGCTGGTCTCCGACGGAGCCGGTGGCGCCATCGCTGCATGGGAGGACTCTCTGTTTGAAAACAGCAGCAACTACGACATCCGGGCCCAGCGCGTCAATCCCTCGGGCGTCGTCCAGTGGACGCCGGGCGGTGTGGCGGTTAGTGCCGCCGACAACGAACAGCGACGTCCCGCGATGCTCCCGGACGGGAGCGGCGGTGCGATCGTTGCATGGGAGGACTTTCGCAACGGCAACACGGACATCTTCGCCATGCAAATCGGTCCCGATGGAACGATCCCGACCGGGGTGGGAGACACTCCGTCCGCATCCCCGTTCGTTCTCAGGTCCAATTACCCGAATCCGTTTTCGACCGAAACCACGTTCGATCTCGATCTGTCGACCGACGCGGACGTGGTGGTCGACGTGTACGACGTCGCGGGTCGGAGGGTCCGGCACGTTGAGCTTGGGCGCATGAGCGCGGGTTCGAGCGTGATGCGCTTCAATGGCGCCGGTGACGACGGCCGGCATCTCCCGAGCGGCGTCTATTTCTATCGCGTCAGCGCGAACGGCGCGACCACTACGCAGAAGATGGTGATTGCACGGTAGTCGAACCGGCGGAGGATGACGCGCGAGAATTCGGCTCGTCATCCTCCGCGCTCCGTTGTTCCTGCCGACGATCGTGGCTATCGCTCGTCTGGAGCGGTGCCACGCCTGCCCGATTACGGAATCCTTCCATTACTTCGCGCCCCAGGATTCGTTCTGCTTGCAGCTGATTGTGCTGCGCGCAAAGGAGTCGCAGGTTCGCGATATCGTTGGTCCCGCCGCGCGCCACGGGTTTGATGTGGTCGACGTGCAGACGGATGGTCTCGTCGCATCGCTTGCCGTCGGAGCCGACGTAGGTGCACCGCCCGCGGTCGCGTGCGAACACGGCGTCGCGGGTGCGCAATGGAATCGGAATGCGATCGGGGGCGTGACGCGCGCGCGCGTCCGCGTGCTCGCGTCGCAGATGCCGTTCTGCCGGCTCGTGTCGACGGATGAAGTCTTCGATGAGAGCGACAAACACCGCTTCGAAGGTCAGCTTGGGGAGCTTGTTGGACAAGAGCGCAGTCGCGGTCCGGTACTTCGCCATGAACGATTGATCGGCGAGGAACTGGATGTACACCTTGGGCTGGGTCACAATTAGGGCGGATGAAAGTTTACCGCCAGTCTGGGAGTTGGTAGATGAGTTCACAAGCGCGCCGGGCACAGGCGGTGATGCGGGCTCCGATAACGCGGTAGACGATGATGCGAACATCGGCGCGGAAGATTGCGACGCGTCCGCCGCCGCGCGCGACGTCGGCACCAGCGGCAACGGTGCCACGACCGGCACCGCGACGTGTACCAGTCGAGCGCGATCGCGCAGGGTGATGGGCGCGCGAACGCCGGCGGCGATCGCTTCCACCTCGCGCTGCGTCTTGCCGCGAATGCGATCGAGCCACGCATCGAGGTTCGTTTCCGTGAGGAGATTCGCGACCAGGCCCAGCGTCATCAGATTGATCTCGCCACTATTGAGCATCGCGCCCACGCGCGCAAAGCGGCGCACGCACCTCGCCGCCTGAACCCGGCGCGCGGCCGCGGACTCGGAGTAACACAGATGCCCGACGCAGTACGCGAATAGGGACGAGTACCCGAGCCGCAGGTGCAAGCTCCGGCGCTCGACTTCGTTGAGATGGTGCAGAATTTCGACAGATGTCGCGCGTTCGTCGCGTCGAAGCTGCTCGAGCCGCGCGATCAACTCGCGATCCGGGATGGAACACAACATGGCGATCCTCCATTGCCAGATGAATGGTTCTCCGGCAGCCGGGAGGAAGGCCGCGCCCCAACCCTAGCGCAGCGGAATCGTCGATTGCGGAATAATTCGTGGGGATCCCGCGCGCAGTGCAGTTCGACCCGCGCGGTCGGAAAATAATGCCCGTTGACTATACATAATACTGCAATGTATAGTGGCTCCAGGTATAGGCCATGGATATCCAGAAGGACCTTGTCGCCGCCTCCGCCACGCCGCTGGTGCTGGCCATCCTCAGCGAGGGACAGAGCTATGGCTACGCCATCATCAAGCGGGTGGCCGAGTTATCGGGCGGCGAGCTGCAGTGGACCGACGGCATGGTGTACCCGCTCCTCCATCGCCTCGAACGCAACGGTCTTGTTAAAGCCGTCTGGGGCAAGTCGGAGGCGGGCAGGCGGCGCAAGTACTACCAACTGACGCGCCCGGGCGCCGCGCATCTAGCGAAGCAGCGTCGGGAATGGCAGACGGTCGATATGGCGATGCGCGGCATCACCACCGTGGAGACTGATTCAGGAGAGGTTGAGTCATGATGAATCCAGGAGACGCAGTGAACAAAGACGGGGGACTCGAAGAGCGGATCGGCGAGTGGCGCAATTACGTGCGCAGGCGCCAGGCGGTGCACGCTGTCGACGTCGACGAGCTGGAGGACCACCTCCGCAGCCAGGTCGAGGCGCTGACCAAGGCCGGTCTCGCACCGGACGAAGCATTCCTCGTCGCGGTCAAGCGGCTGGGCGATCTCGATGCGGTGTCGCGCGAGTTCGCGAGCGAGTACTCCGGGCGGCTCTGGAAGCAGCTCGTGGTGGCGCCGGGCAGCGGCGCTGCGCCGTCGACCGCCCGCCGCGACACCATCGCGGCCGTCGGGTTGGCGATCGCCGCGGCCGTTGCGTTCAAAGCACCCGAGCTCTTCGGCAAGCACCTCGACGGACCTGGCAGTGACGAGCCGTTCTATATGCGCAACCTGAGTCTCTTCGTGGTGCCGTTCCTGGCCGGATTCTTCGCCTTCAAGCGAGCGCTGCCGCAAGCAGGGTGGTTCTGGCTGCTGCTTCCGTTTCTGGCCGGAGCCCTGATCGTCAACCTGCTGCCATTTGCGCCCGAGGGCCATACCCTGGTCCTGGCTGCGATCCACCTGCCCATCGCGTTGTGGCTGACAGTTGGGTTCGCGTACGGGGGCGGACGATGGCGCGACCACGATCAGCGCATGAACTTCGTGCGGTTCTCCGGTGAGTGGTTCATCTACTACGTTCTCATCGCGCTGGGCGGCGGCGCCCTGTGCGCCATGACGGCGTTTATCTTCCAAGCCATCGGCCTCAACGCCGCGCCCGTGATCTCGCGATGGATCGTTCCGTGCGGCGCCACCGGTGCGGTGATCATCGCCGCGTGGCTGGTCGAAGCGAAGCAGAGCGTCATCGAGAACATGGCGCCCGTGCTCACCATGATCTTCACGCCGCTGTTCACCGTGTTGCTCCTCGTCTTCGTGACGACGATGGCGTTGACCGGCAATGCGATCGACGTCGGGCGCGAAGTGTTGATCGGGTTCGATTTGCTGCTCGTGCTCGTGTTGGGCCTTTTGCTCTACGCGATCTCCGCGCGCGATTCGCTGGCACCGCCGGGACGCTTCGATGGACTCCAGCTGCTCCTGGTGGTGTGTGCTCTTATTGTCGATGTGATGGCCCTATCGGCGATAGCGGCACGGATCTCGGAGTTCGGCTTCAGCCCGAACAAGACCGCAGCCTTGGGCTTGAACATCTTGCTGCTGGTCAACCTCGGCTGGTCGGCCGTGCTCTACGCGCGATTCTTGGCCAAACGATCTCCGTTCGCGCGGCTCGAACGCTGGCAGACGGCGTACCTTCCCGCTTTCGCGGTCTGGGCGTGGATCGTGGTGACGCTCTTCCCGCTGATTTTCAATTATCGGTAGTCTCGATCAATGCCCAGCTGTCATCTCGCGCCGACTCGCCTCGAACAGGAACCAGGTCCGCCGCTCCGTTTCGTCGATCCAGACTTCGATCAGGCTGGCGGTGGCAATGTCGCGGTATTCGTCGCAGACGTTGTGTGCCTCGCGCATGCGCGCCGCGAGACTCTTGTTGTCCTCGGCCAACTCGGCGAGCATGTCCTCGGGTTCGACGTAGTCGACGTCGTTATCGCGAACGCGCTGCAAGCGCGAGATATGCCCAGTCGATTTGATCGTGGAGCCGCCGATTTTGCGAACCCGCTCGGCGATGGGATCCGTCATGGCGAAGAGCTGGTCCGCCTGTTCGTCGAACATCAAATGGTAGTCGCGGAAGTGCGGACCGCTCAGGTGCCAGTGGAAGTTCTTGGTTTTCAGGTAGAGCGCGAAAACGTCCGCGAGAATGGCGTTCAACGCGCCCGTGATGTCGCGCGTCGCCTCAGCGGTCAGATCGGTTGGCGTGCTCAGCGGTGCCCGCTGACGCTCCTCTAACTGTCGCTTGTCGGCCGGGTTCATTCTGGTCCTCCTTTGAAGATTCACATCGCGATCAGGTCGAGATCATATCCCATCCCGTGACCGCGGACTACGTTACAGCATAGGGATCCTCCGTGCGCTCGGGTGTCACTAGTCCTTCAGGATGAACGTGACCTTGAGTCGTAGGCGGTACTCCGTGACCTTGCCGTTGTCGATGACGACCTCCTGGTTCTTGATCCAGGCGCCGGTGACGTTCTGTAGTGTTTTGGTCGCGCGCGCGATGCCGACGCGCATGGCCTCCTCGAAACTCTTGGGTGACGAAGACGTGATTTCTGTGACGCGAGCAACTGACATTGTATTTGCTCCTTCGTTAACATAGTCATCGGATGGTAAGCACTTCGCCAACGTTGTGTTGCGAAGAGCGCGAAACGATGACAGAATTGTACGACAAGCACTCGTCGGCCAGGAGTGGGAAATCGCACAGATGAAGGCGTTCGTTTTATTGAGTCCCGGCGCGGGCAAGGGTGACCACGAGGCCGTGCGTGAGGCGATCGCCCGCCAGTTCGCCGCCGCCAACATCGAGTGCGAAATCCATGAGCTGCTAAGGAGCGACAAACCCCACGAAGTCGTTCGCGCCCGCCTCGGGGATGGATTCGATCTGGTGGTAGCGGCCGGAGGCGACGGTACCGTTTCCTCCGCCTTCGATGGTCTCTACGGAAGCTCGATCCCGCTCGGCATCATTCCGACCGGTACCGGCAATTTGATCGCGCGCGAGTTCAACATTCCGACCGAGCTCGACGATGCAGTCGCCCTGATCACGGGTACGCCGCATTCGATGAGAATCGACGCGATGAGAATCGGCGAGCGCGTTTACGTTCTGAACGCGGGGGTAGGAATCAGCGCCGCGGTCATCGCGGGCACCACGCGCAAGAGCAAGCGGCGCTTGGGACGCGTTGCTTACTTTGCAACTGCGATCAAGTTATTCCGATTCAGACCGCGCTCGCTCGAGGTCACGGTTGACGGCAAGACGCGTAAGTATCGTGCGGTCGAGGTCGCGGTCTCGAACTGCGCGATTCTCGCCAAGACGCTGTATCCCAGCGGACCGGACATCCGCCCGGATGATGGTCACATCGACATCTGGATCCTCAGCATGGACACGCTTCTTGACTACGTCCGGTATCTTTCTGGGATCATTTTCGGCCGGCGTGCCAAAGCGCAGTTCTTCATCGCGGAGAAAAGTGTCGCCATCACCAGCCGTCTTCCCCTGACCGCGCAGGCCGATGGCGACATTATTGGCACCACCCCGCTCGAAGTAGAGGTCTTGCCGGGAGCGCTGACGGTGCTGGTCCCCAAACTGTAAGCTTGTGAAAAAGTGCGTACTGCCGCAGCGGCAGTACGCAACCTTTTCACAAGCGGAGTCTGGCCGACTAGATCACGCGTTCCAAACGCGCGTAGCTGGCTTCCATTCCGTCTTCCATGCCGGTCGCAAGCATCGCCGCGCGCGTCGCCGCGTCGGGCAAGGTCATGCGCATGGTCATCAAGGTGCCGTCGCCGTCGCGCTCGAATCTCGTTTCCACGTGGTTGTCGGGCGTCGGATCGGGCAGATGCATGCGCTCTACATGGACGACCTTGCTGTGCGGAACCAGTTCCCGATACTCGCCCGTCAGATAGAAACCACCGCCATTGCCGTCCGTCCACTCGAAGCGGATCTTCCCGCCGGGTCGCGGGTCGCTGATGCAAACCGGCATGGTCCAGCCGTCAGGGCCCAACATCCACTTCTGAATGATTTCCGGATCCGTGTGTGCGCGGTACACCGCCTCTGGCGCCGCTGCGAATCGCCGGGTCACCACGACGTAACGATCTCCTTCGGTGGTAAGCTTCATCTTGCTGGTCTTGTTCATCTCGATCTCCTTTTCTTCGTTTTGGCTTCTGCAAGTACTTCGTCCAGTCTCTCGTAGCTGCGCTCCAACGCGCCGCGCAACATCTCGAGCCACTGGTCGATCGCGTCGATTCCGGCCTTTGCCAGTTTGCAAGGGCGCTTAGTGCCGTCGACGCGGCGGGTAATGAGCCCGGCGTCCTCGAGCACCCTCAGGTGCCGCGAGACCGCGGGCTGCGTCATGTCGAAGGGTTCGGCGAGCTGCATCACCGTCGCTTCGCCCCGGGCGAGACGGGCAAGGATGGCCCTACGCGTCGGGTCCGAGAGCGCAAGGAAGGTGGCGTCCAGTGTCGTCGTCTTTTGTGCACGTACCATAGTTAACGCAAATGTTATATAAGCTAGGTATTATTTTCAAGGGGAATTTTTTGGGGTGGGGGAGGGGGGTCGAAGGAGCGCGCGTCAGTTCATGCTTTCCCGAAGTTCCATCAGGACCTGATCCGCCGCGTGGACGCGAATTAGGCCGAGGCGGGGAAACTCCAGGTCGACGATCACATACACCGTGAGCGACAGAATGGCTGCGAACGTCACGGTGTGAAGCCAGCTCCGGTCCTTGTTGGGTGATGTGCCGTATCCGACCAGCACCGCTCCAACGAGACTGAATCCGACGAGCAACAAGAACACGGCCAGCGGCGGATGATTCTGAGTTGCCATCTGTCTGGTAGCGGTGATGTCGATCATCTCGTTCAGCGCCGGGAGTAGGAGCATGGTTGCTGGTGGGGAAGCGTCGGGTCTGCGGCACGCAGTGATTGCTTCGGCCCAGATATCCGCTTGCAACGCTGCTCCCGCGTCGAGCTTGGCTTGCGTCGCGACGCGATCCTCCGACTGTTGATAGACCGACGATCGCGTATCAAGATAACGGCGGAATAGCTCCCTTATCTCCGGCTGCGCATCAGCGGGAAGCAGATCGACACGAAGATAGGAGGTGCCAATCGCGTTGGCTTCTTCGACGATCAGGTGACGACGGTCCTCGAATCTCGAAGCAGCGCCTGAGAACGTGAACGCGAGCAGCAGTCCCAGCAATGCGAAAACGGCGGCCTCCGCCGCGCCGGCTCCCTTCGCGAGGCCGTCGGGATCGCTCGCGAGTCTCCCGATGCCGATGCGACGCCCAACTTCAGAGAAAGCCAGCAGGCCGAGAAACAAGCCGATCGCTGATAGCGACGCGATCAATGTGAAGTTCACGGCTGATTCTCGGCGCTATTGAAAGTCACCTAATCGGTGGCCGGCTTCGCCGGCTCGTCGACCGGAATGGCATCCGGATCTGTTGTCGACGATTCTTGTCCATCGGCTGGCAGAGCCGCCTGCTTGGCGCCTTCCTTGGCCAGCCGCTTCTTCTCCAGCTTCTCTGCTTGCTTCTTCTTCCGCTTCGCTTCCTTCTGGTTCTTTTCAAAGCCGTAGTTTACTCGTCTTGCCACGTGTGCTCCTTCTATGGATGGAGAGATTACAGAGGGCTTACGCAGGTACTGTACCAGCAATCCGGCGGGAGGGCGAGTCGGCAATCACAACGGGCCGCCCCTCTTGCGAGGAGCGGCCCGAGTCGCGAGAACAGGCGCCCCTGTTGCCGTTCCCGCGGGTCTATCGCACACCCACCGCCGGCGTGATGAGAGCGCTCGCCGTTTGGGCGAGGCTCACGAATTCCGCGCGGTAGCCGTGCAGATCCTCGCCCAGTGCGTTGCACGCGATGCCGATCACCTGGTCCATGGTGGTGTGACGCATCTCGGGGGACTCGCGAAGAATCATCCCGAACTCCGCCACCGCGGCCGAGAACCGGAAATCGTCTGTCGCTTGCGCGAACCGCTTGTTTGAATCCTTCACCACCACCGACAAGAGCTGGCTCTCGTGCTCCGTCGGCTGCTTGTAGCGGAACGACACCGTGAGCAGCTCCGCGCTCCGGCGTGCACCGTCGCGAACCGTGACATCGGAGTACTTGCGCGGCTTGCCGTTCCGGTCGTCCTCGTGACCGACCAGCGTGATCTCATAGAGCGCCGTCACGGAGTGTCCAGCGCCGATCTCGCCCGCATCCTTGGTGTCGTCGTCGAAGTCTCGATCTTGCAGCAATCGGTTCTCGTATCCGATCAAGCGGTACGACGACACGCGCGCCGGGTTGAACTCGACCTGCAGCTTGACGTCCTTCGCGATCGCCAACAGCGTGGCACCCATCTCGTTGACGAAGACCTTCCGGCCCTCGTTGAGGTTGTCGATGTATGCGTAGTGGCCGTTGCCGTGGTCGGCGATCTTCTCCATCTTCGAATCTTGCAGGTTGCCTTCGCCGAAACCGAGCACGGTCAGGAACACGCCGCTCTTGCGCTTCTCCTCGATGAGACGCACCATCTCGCCGTCGCTCGACACCCCTACGTTAAAATCTCCGTCGGTGGCGAGAATGACGCGGTTGTTGCCGCGCTCGAGGAAGTTCTGCTGCGCAATCTGATACGCGAGCTTGATACCGGCCCCTCCTGCCGTCGAGCCGCCTGCTTCCAGGCGGTCGATCGCACAGAGGATCCGCTCACGATCGCTGCCGCACGTTGACGGCAGGACGAGGCCGGCACTACCCGCGTACACGACGATGGCCACGCGGTCTTGTTCGCGCAGCTGTTCGACTAGCATGCGGAACGACGACTTCAGCAAGGGAAGTCTGTTGGGCGGCGTCATGGAGCCGGAGACGTCGATCAAGAACACGAGATTGCTCGGCGGCAAGTTCTCGACGTCGACACGCTGACCCTGGAGACCGATGTGGACCAGCTTGTTGTGCGCGTTCCACGGGCACTCCGCGACTTCGGTCGTGATCGAGAACGGATGCCGGCCGCGCGGGTTGGCGTAGTCGTAGTCGAAGTAGTTGACCAGCTCTTCAATGCGGACCGCATCGATGGGGGGCAGCTGCCCTTGCGTGATGAATCGACGCACGTTCCCATACGACGCCGCGTCGACATCGACGGAAAAGGTCGATAGCGATTTGTCGAGTGTCGAGAGCCAAGAATTCTCTTCGAAGGTATCGTACGACTCGGATTCGGGGGACGGCCAGGAAACCGGCGGCGCGTAGCACTGGGGGTATGTACGAAGCGCTTCCGTGGGCGCCGACAGGTTTGCTCTGCCCGAAAGAGCTTCATCTTTCATCTCGAGTCGGGACTCCGCGGGTTTCTCTCCGAGCACCTTGGGCGCGTCCACTCTTGGGGTGGAGAGCATCGTCATCCTAAAATCAACCGTGACGGTTTGGCCCGCAATCACGGTGACGCGCTGCTTCGCCGTGACGACGCCTGCTGATTCGACGCGAATGAAGCACACGCCGGCGGGGACGTTGAGAATGGTGTAAGACCCGTCGGTTCCCGTGCGCGTGTGAAGTGCGGTGCCCTCGACGAACACCGATGCGCCGATGACGGGAATCTGCGTGGCCGTATCGACGACGCGTCCCGTGACGCGCCCCGTACCGCCCGCATTGGTGAGAACCGCGAACAGGGTGACGGTCAGCATGGTGCCGACCCAGGTGGTGATCTTCATAAAGCTTCTCCTTTCGAGAATGAGAGATCACCGACGAACGCGGCGACTCTCGGGACTACACCCCATGAGTCGTCGCGGCGCGCGTTTTGGTTTTGGGAATTTTCAGTCGGCGAGGCGGATACGAATGATGCCGTCGGAGGTGTAGATGAGGAGCATTCGGCCTTGTTCGTCCTCGACGACACGGACGCTGTCCGGTGCCTCGACGAAGACCGTCTTGCCGTCCAACTGATAGGTAATCCAGCGTGGTCGGGCATCTGAGGCTTCGTCCATCGCCAGTATCCGACCCGACGCGCCCCCCGCCTGGGGCGCAAGCCGTGACGCGGTGGACTTCGACGCATCCGCCCGCTCCTCTTCCTTCGGCTTGAGTTGCCAGTCGAGGTCTTTCTTCGACTCCCCCAGGACCGTCGGTGCCGGAGCCAGCGCTTCCGCTTCCGGGCTCGATTCGTTCGCGCGCGCTCTCTCAAGAGCGTCCTTCACCGGGGCATCCTGCGACTCGAGGCGATCCGTCTCCGGTGCGGGTGCGGTTGCCGGGGGCGATTGTGCGGGCGCGGGAGCGTCCTCCGCAGGTGGTACCGAGCTGGGCGCTTGCTGCGCGATGGTGCGAAGCGTTTCCTCGCCCTCTCCGCGATGCAGACCGATCGAGTACGCCCCGATGATCAACGCCACGCCGGCGGCCAAGACTCCCGCCGCGCGCGTGTTCGTGAGCACGATCGTGCGCCGACGCCGGGCGAGAAAGCCGTGCTCGCGCATGGCATCGACCACGCGCGTCTCCAAACCAACCGGCATGCGCTCGCGCGGGAGGTTGTTCAGCGCTTCTCTTTCTTCCGGTGTCAGTTCGTCGCTCATGTCTGTGCTCCTTCGCCCGACATCATCGCGCGCAGTCGCTTGCGCGCGCTCGAGAGGTGCGTCTTGGACGTCCCCTCGGGAATATCGAGATGCTCCGCGATCTCCCGGTGTTTCATTCCTTCCACATCGTGCAGAACCAGCACCAGGCGCTGGTCGTCGGGGAGGCGCGCGATCATTCGCTCCAGGTCGATCCGCACCTCGTGGCGTTCCGGGGCGGCCGCGACTTCGGGCACGATTTCCATAACCGACTCGCGCGAGCGGCCGTATTTGCGGATGCGATCGCGCACGCGATTGAGCCCGATCCCGGTCAACCAGGTCGAAAACGACGAGCCCCATTCGAAGCGGCCCAAACTCTCGAAGGCGTGGATCCAGACTTCCTGCACCACGTCTTCCGCCTCGCGGTCGCCGCGCGCCAACAGGCGCGCAACCAGCATGAACAGCCGCGGCGTGTGGCGACGGTAAAGCTCCCGAAACGCCAGCTCGTCCTGATGGCGTAGAACGGCATCGACCAGAACACGGTCCTCCCGAGGGCTGCTTTGGGGCGCGCTCATCTCGGCCATTGAGTCGCTCCGAAGGTCAAAAAAGATTGGAAAATACTCGTAGTGAAACCCCGCTCATGGTTCCGCCAGCGTGTAGTCGAACTCGTACGAGTGCTTCTTGCCTTCGATGATGATCTTCATCGTTCCCGAAATGCCCACCAGCTCCTCTGTGCCCGAGTCCGGCACGACGGTGACGTCCATCTTGTATTCGCCGGCCTTCATGGTGCCGCGGTGCTGAAACACGAAGCTCCCGCGCTTTCCGTGCAGCACACCGGTGACCAATTCGAACGCGACATAGGCGCCGGATCCCTCAATCGCGGTCATGGCCGCGAGCATCTGCCCCTTGCTGGTGCCCTCGAGATCGCCGTGGAGCTGCTTGTCGACAAACAACCGCCCGAATGGTCCCGCCGCGCCGTCGTCGGGTGGTTGGGCCGTCACTTTGACATCGAATGTTCCACGAGCCGTCATGGTTGCCTCTTTCTGGTACGATTCGCCGGTGGCGGCGATTTGGGCCGCGCACGCGATGATGAAGAACCCAAACATTAGTGATTTCATTGAGCCTCCTAGGATTGGTGTACAATCCTATCGCGCACGCGAACGCCTGTATTGAACAAACGCGACACATCCATGGCTCGTCGTAAAGCCGTTCCTCCCCGCGGCATCCTGAAGACCTCGACCGCCGACCCCAGCCGCCATCGGTACGAGCGCTTCCATCCTACTCCCGATCTCGCGCCGTACGTGGAGCATTTCTGGCTGGTGGAGTGGGATCTGCGCGGCGCGGCACCGGAGCGCGCGGAGACGCTCCCGCATCCCAACGTGCACATGATCTTCCAGGAAGGACGGAGCCGAATCCGCGGTCCGGCGCGGGCGAAGTTCTCGACGCTCCTCGAAGGAAAGGGCGGCGTGTTCGCGGCCAAGTTCACGCCGGCGGGATTCTATCCGTTCGCGGGCGTTCCGGTTTCGACGTTCGCGGACGTCATCGTATCCATTCGGGATGTGTTCGGTGCCGAAGGCAACGAGCTCGATCGCGCGGTCCTTGCGGAGAAATCGGATGACGCACGCATCGAACTCATCGAAGCATTTCTACGTGCGCGCCTGCGCGAGCCGGATGCAAACGTCGCCCGCATCTCCGAGATGGCGTACGTCGTCGCGAAGGAGCGCGACATTCGCAAGGTCGCCGACCTGGCGGCTCGCTACCGCGTGAACGAACGAACGCTGCAGCGACTTTTCGCGCGATACGTGGGGGTGAGTCCCAAGTGGGTGATCCAGCGTTACCGCCTGCACGAAGCGGCAGAGCAGTTGGCAGCACAGGAGTCGCTGGACCAAGCGGCTCTCGCACTGGAGCTGGGTTATAGCGACCAGGCACACTTCGTGCGCGACTTCAAATCGATCATCGGTCTATCGCCCGCCGCTTACGCCAGATCGGCGCGTGCGCAGAAGCGCTGATTCTCTACTTCGTGTGTCTCTATCGCGAGCGGCCCGACGACGGATCGCGGCGCACCGTCGCGTACACCCAACCCGTTTCTCCACCGAGCGTCTTGACCATGATCCACGGGCCGTCTTCGGCGACCACCTTGAGCGAGTCCCCGGGCGCCACGTTGCTCAGCAAGCGCTTCGCGTGGGGGTCGACCTTGGGGGCGTCGAGATCGGGTTCCGGGTCGCCTTCGAACAGATACTTCAGGCGGGCGAAGAAGCCGCGGCGCTGTGGCTCCTCTTCCTTCGTGCGCGTCGCATTTTCCGCGTCGAGGTTGCCCGAGAGCTCGCGCAGGCGACGCGTCGTCTCGCGCGCCAGAGCGGCTTCGGCGGCGATGTCGGAGTCGCAAAAGGGGCAGCGGTTGAGCTGGTTCTCGATCACGACGCCACAGCTCGGGCACGGCACGCGGTTCCCGTCGATCTTGTGATTGGTCTTGATTCGCATGAGCTCGTCGATTTCCTCGCGCCGGTCGGGCTGCGCAGGGGGATCGACTGCCTTGGCCGAAGGGTCCGTTTTGTCTTTTACCAGCGTTTCCATCATTCACCTCGACCCGGTGGTCGCGTGGGATAGGGGGGAAATAAGCTCCCAATGGGGAGAAACCGGATTCGACCGTGCAAAATCCGAACCAACGCCCTTGCCGCCCCCGATCGAAGCCCCTGGCCCTCCCCGTTCTCCAACTCTGTGCTATGATTGGGCCGCTTTCACGGCAAAACTCGCCGACCCGTAGCCTGAAGCGCACACAGGAGACACCGATGCAATCCTCCCCTCGGAGCCGCCCTCGGCTCGTGATGCTGGCAATATTCACGATACTACTCTGCGCCGTCGCGCCGCTCGAAGCCGAGCCGCCGACACCGCCTCCTTATTACGCAATCCAGAACGTTCGCGTCGTCACCGGAGCTGGTGCCCCCATCGAAGGAGCCACCGTGCTGCTTGCGGATGGCCTCATCGAAGCGGTGGGTAAGAACGTCAAGATTCCCGGCGACGCGCGCGTGATCGACGGAAAAGATCTCACGCTGTATCCCGGCCTCATCGACGCGATGACGACACTCGCGCAGAAGACGGCCGAGTCGTCCGGTGAATCACGATCGACTCGCGCCGCCGTCATGGGCCCCGAGGATCGCCCCGAGACGACGCCGTGGGTGAGTGCCACGGAGCAACTTACCGAAGACGCGCGGATCGAAAAGTGGCGCAACGCGGGATTCACCGCCGCCGTCACGACACCGGAGAAGGGCATCTTCGCCGGCCAGGCGGCACTCATCAATTTGGTCGACAAGCCCGACCGCCAAGCCGTCTTGACGACGCCGGTCGCGCAGCGCTTGAACTTTCTGGCCGCCGGCGAGTTGCGCTCGTTCCCCGGCTCGCTGATGGGTGTGCTCGCGTACATCGAGCAAGTGTTCGCTGACGCCGACCACTACGCGAAGGTGAAGGCCTCGTACGCGAAGGATCCGCGCGGCCGCATTCGCCCCGAGTACGATCGCACGCTCGAGCCCGTCGAGCTCGCGGTGGTGGATCGCACGCCGTTTCTGATGCCGGCCAACTTGGGTCGCGAGATCGATCGCGCGTTGGCGCTCCAGAAAGAGCTCGGTATTGCCGCCATCATCTACGGCGGGCAGGGCGCGTACGCCCGCGCCGAAATGCTTCGCACCGCGAAGGTCCCCGTGCTGGTCAATCTCAACTGGCCGAAGGAAGAGAAGAGTCGCGATCCCGAAGCGGAAACGCCGTTCCGGACCCTCGCGCACCGTCGCCTCGCCACCACCACGCCGGCGGCACTCGCGACCGCGAAGGTCCCGTTTGCGTTCTACTCGGGCGGCCTCGCGACGACTTCGGAAGTATTCGAGAGCATTCGCGCCGCCACTGAAAGCGGCTTGAGCAACGAAGCGGCGTTGGCGGCACTCACCTCGAGTCCCGCGGCGATCCTCGGCATGTCCAATCGTCTCGGAACCATCGAGAAGGGGAAGATCGCGAACCTCGTGCTCGCCACCGATTGGCCGTGGGCCGACGGCGCCGAAGTACGCGCGGTGTTCGTCGACGGTCGCATGTACCAAGAGCGCAAGAGCGACGAGCCGACGGAGCCGCCGGCATTCGACGTGAGCGGGACGTGGAAGTTGACCACGCAATCGCCGCGCGGTACGCGCGAGTCGACCGCCGATGTCACGATGAGCAAGGACGGCAAGGTCAAAGGTAAGATAACGAGCGACCTGGGTGAGACGGCCATGGACGACGGCCGCATGAGCGGGAGCCAGCTCCGCTTCAAGACCACGCGCGAGATGGGCGGCAAGCCCGTGACCGGATCGTGGACACTCGAGGTCGAGGGCGAGAAGCTCTCCGGCACCATGAGCGCGGGCTCCATGCAAGCGGACGTCACCGGCACGCGCACCGCAATGGCCGCGGTCGCCGCCGACGAGAAGAAGGACGACAAGGACGCGGTACCTCTGGACGAGATCCGCGGTGCGCTGGGCGTGTACCAAGGTCCTGCGAAGAAGATGTCTACGTTTGCCATCACGAACGCGCAAGTGTGGACCGTCTCCGGACAGACCATCGCGAACGGAACCGTCGTGGTCGCGGACGGAAAGATTCGCGCGGTGGGAAGCGACGTCAAGGTTCCCAAGGGCGCCGAAGTGATCGACGCCAAGGGCGGTGCGCTCATCCCGGGCATCATCGACTGCCACTCGCACATCGCGATCGACGGCGGCGTCAACGAAGGCACGCTGGCGGTGACGTCGATGGTCGCGATCGCCGACGTCCTCAATCCCGACGATGTCTCCATCTATCGCGCATTGGCGGGTGGTGTGACCAGCGCCAATCTGTTGCACGGGAGTGCCAATCCGATCGGCGGTCAAAACCAAGTCATCAAGCTGCGATGGGGCGCGGACGCGGAGGGTTTGAAATTCCAAGGGGCGCCGGCGGGCATCAAGTTCGCGCTCGGCGAGAACCCCAAGCGCTCCAACTTCAACGCGTCCGCCAACGGAGTTCCCGCGCGCTATCCGCAAACCCGCATGGGTGTGATGGACGTCATTCGCGAAGCGTTCACGGAGGCGCGCGAGTACCAACGCGAGTGGGCGCTGTACGACGACGGAGCGCGCAACGGCATCAAGCCCACGCTGCCGCGGCGCGACCTCGAGATGGAAGCGCTGGTCGAGATTCTCGAAGGCGACCGCATGGTGCACTCGCACTGCTATCGCGCCGACGAGATCCTGCAGCTCCTGCGACTCGCCGAAGAGTTCGGCTTCCGCGTGCAAACGCTGCAGCACGTGCTCGAAGGCTACAAGATCGCCGACGAGATCGCGGCGCACGGCGCGGGTGCGTCATCTTTCTCCGATTGGTGGGGCTACAAAGTCGAAGCGTACGAAGCGATCCCGCACAACGCAGCTCTCATGACCGAGCGCGGTGTGGTGGTGTCGATCAACTCCGACAGCGGCGAAGAGATGCGCCATTTGAATCAGGAAGCGGCCAAGGCGGTGAAGTGGGGCGGCATGAACGAAGTCGAGGCGCTGAAGCTCGTCACGTTGAATCCCGCCAAACAGCTCGGCATCGACGCGCGCGTGGGTTCCATCGAAGTGGGAAAAGACGCGGACCTGGTGCTGTACGACGGGCACCCGCTCGCGATGCACTCGGTGGTGCAGAAGACCTTCGTCGACGGCCATCTCTACTTCGACATCGAGGTCGACAAGTCGCGACAGACCACCATCGCCGCCATCAAGGAGCGCATGACGAGCAAGGACAAGAAGCCGGACGCCAAACCGACCGGCGCCGGATCCGGCGCGCAATCCGCCCCGTCACCCGAGGTGCGCTGGGCCGACGAACCCTACACCTGCGAGGAGGTTCGATAATGAATCGCATCACACGAGTTTCTGCGTTCCTCGCGGTGCTTGCGTTCTCCGCACCTGCGCTCTCCTTTGCGCAAACCATCGTGATCGACGGAGGCACCGTCCACACCATGGCGGGCGCTCCCTTCGTCGGCCGGGTGGTGATCGCGAACGGAGTCATCACGGCCGTCGGCGCCGATGCCGTGGTGCCGCCGGATGCGAAGCGAATCGACGCGACCGGGTTGCACGTCTACCCCGGCATCTGCGACGCGATGAGTACCCTGGGCCTGATCGAAGTCGACGCCGTCTCGGCCACCAACGACCAGGCCGAGATGGGCATGTACAACCCGCACCTCGAAGCCGCCACCGCGATTCACCCCTCGAGCGAAGTGATCCCGGTCACGCGCGCGAACGGTGTCACACACGCGCTGGTGGCACCACGCGCCGGCCGCGACGGCATCATCGCTGGACAAGTCGCACTCGTGAACCTCGACGGCTGGACGGTGGAAGAGATGGCGATCAACCCGTCGGTCGCGGTAGTGATCAACTGGCCGAGCATCGTGACGCGCCGTTTCGACAGCACGACCTTCAGCTTCAAGGACACCCCGTACAACGATGCCAAGGAAGAGGCGGAGAAGAAGCAGAACGAGCTGCGCGAATGGGTGGAGGCGGCGCGGCATTACAAACAGGCGAAGGGATCCGAAGGCTCTCGCGCCGGCGCGGACCAAAAACTGGCCGCGTTGTCCGAATGCTTCGAAGGGAAGAAGGCCGTCATTATCCAGGCGGAAGCGAAGCGCGACATCGAAGCGGCCATTGCGTTCGCGGACGAGTACGGCTTCCGGATGATTCTGGCCGGCGGCGGCGAGGCGTGGAAGCTCAAAGACATACTGGCGAAGAAGAATATCCCGGTGATTCTCGCGCGCACGCAAAGTCTCCCGCGCGAGGAAGACGATCCGTACCACCAACCGTACTCGAATCCCGGCCTGCTGCGCGCAGCGGGGGTGCGGATCGCGTTTGCGTCCGGCGCCGGGGGCGGAGGCGGGGGCGGATCGGGCGCGCACTCGTCGCGCACCATCCCGTACGAAGCCGCGATGGCGACGGGCTTCGGCCTCTCGGAGGACGAAGCGATGCGCGCCATCACGATATCGCCCGCGGAGATCTTCGGCGTGAGCGATCGTTTGGGCTCGCTGGAAGCGGGGAAGATCGCCAACGTGATCGTGACCGACGGGAGCCCGCTCCAGATCACGTCGAACGTGCGCCACTTGATCGTCGCGGGCCGCGAAGTCTCGGGTGAGAACAAGCACCAGAGCCTGTACGAGAAGTATCGCTCGCGACCGCACCCGAATGCAGGCCAACCCAGTGCGGTAGGAGCACGTCGCTAAACCCGCAAGCCGCTGCACAAAAAGAGCCCGGTCACCGAGCCGCACGACTCGATGACCGGGCTTGTTCTTTTGTAATACTAATTCGTTCGACTACTTCAGCAGTACGATCTTTCTGGTCATTGTTTCACCCGCGCTCGCGAGGCGGAGGTAGTAGACGCCCGACGCGACCGATTCACCGCGGTCGTCGCGACCGTTCCACACCGCGTGGTGCGGTCCCTGCGATTTTGGTCCCACCTCGAGCGCGCGAACCAGCCGCCCGCGAACGTCGAAGATCGCGAGTGCCACGTCCTGTGTAGACCCGAGCACGTAGCGAACCGTCGTCGCGGGATTGAACGGATTCGGATAGTTCGACAACGACGCGATACCGGTGACGCCCGGTCGCACCGAGGTCGGAAGCGTGTCCAACCAGCCGAGGTCCGTGAAGTGCGCGAGCGTCAAGTCGACGCTGCTCGACAGATTGTTATTGATGGCCGGCTCCATCAGGAGATTCGGCGAGGCACTCACGTCCCAGTGCGAGATCGACGATCCACCTTGATACGGGTTGGGCGCGAACAGCTTGACGCGATCGTTCGCATCCGCACCGGCCAGCGTGGTGGGATCCAAGCCGAGGGTGACGTTTACACCCGAGCCCAGCTCGGCCTTGATCGCGTTGCCGTGCGCCTGCGTCACGCTCACCACCGGGATCGTGATCGACGGGTCGGTCCCGCCCAATGCGGGCGGGGTGGGACCGGGGAGGTTGTTTACGATGATCACCGCGATCGCACCCGCGGCCTGCGCAAGCGCTGCCTTGGATGCGAACGTGCACAATCCGCGATCAATGAGCGCGATGTTGCCGTTGATCGCCCCGCCGTTGACGAGCGCCTCGCATCCATCGTTGATGGGGGCGAGGCCGTCCTGCACCAGCACGATATTCCCGGTGACGCCGGTCTCGTCCAGTTGCGGGCCGAACGACGCCGTCCCCAGAGGCATGGTCGGCGGGAGCGCTCCGCCGCTGTTCACGAACGCCGTCGGCGCGTCGCCCAGTTGGAGCGGGGCATGCGCGGTCGCGAACGCACCGTTCCAAACCACGTTGTCGGTGTTGATGGCCGACGCGGCGCGCTGCGCTTGCGTCATGTTGTTCCAGGTCAATCCCAACGTGTTGTCCCGGATGAACGTCTCGTAGAGGTCTTGAAAGCCCATGAAGTGCGCGCCGGATGCACCGATCGGCGTGCTGAAACCGAGTCCGTGACCCAACTCATGGAGAACGACGGGCAGGAGCTCGATGCTTGCGCCTTCGTTTCCGTCGAAGCCGTAATACCAACCGGTCCCATTCAGACATCCGGGGTCGCCGTTCAGGTTGCTGTTGAAGGTCGCGTTGATGTCGTTGGCGCCGACGCTCAAGTCGGCGCCGTTGAGCTTGTTCGCCAGCGCAACGTGATGCCACGTGGCGGGAAGCTCCTGGCCCACGAAGTCGCGGAAGTATTGGATCGGACCCGCCGAACCCAATATCGCCGTCGTCGGGGTACACGTCTGGGGGTTGAACTGGGCCTGCACGCGGATCACGACCGCGCTCGGGAGCAGCGCGCCCCAAATGTCGGCCGCTTCCTGGAAGACGTTGAGCCTCTGCTGTCCGATCGTCGCGCCGTTGTTGCCGCCGACGGGTGCGGCCGGGGTCGGATCGTTGAATCCTTCGTTGAGTCCATCTTGGTTGACGATCGTGATGGTGGCGGCGTTGACGGTGAGCGCCGCCGCGAGAACGAGGAGGGTGGTGAGCGCAAAAAGTCGGCGCATCACTTCACCTCCGGCGTCGTCGGGACTACGTTCTTTCCGTCCACCATCTGCTGCACACCATGCGCGTTGTCCGAGCAAATGGTGACGGTGCCGTCGCTATTCACGCGCGCGAGCGACACATTCTGAAAACGTCCTTGTACATCGATGGACACCGAACCGTCCGCGTGGTGTACCTCAACCAAACCCTCGGTATCGCGGCGGAGCGCGTTTTGCGTGTCGGGGTCGAGCTCCACTTCGGCGCCCACCACCGGCCCGGCTTCGATCTCGCCGGTTTCGGGATTCAGATACGCGCGCAAGGACGCGGTGCCCGGGGCCGTCGCCGGGGCGTCGCTGGCAACCGAACCGGTTTCGTTGGAATCCGCCGGGGCGAAGACCACCAACCCGGCGATCGCGAGGATTGCAAAAGAGATGAGTAGTGCTGGAAATGCCTGCCGTTTCATTTTGCGGTTCCTTTCGTGGCGGTCTAGGCCGCTCGTTGAGGGGTGCGAGTGCAAAATTGTACCACACCCTTGCTCGCCACTGCCGCCCCTCGCTTCGGCGGGATTCCGCGGAAAACTATCTACACGAGAATCGTTTCGCACTGATGATGGACGCGCAACGCGCCCATCTCGTCAACTCCGCCATTGACGCTATGTGAGATTCGTGCTATCCCCATCTTTACGGTCGCGCGTGGCGAACGCATCGACTTCTTCCGCTCTCCCTACCGCCGCTCCGACCCCCCCTGCCCCAACGGCAAGTCCTGCGTAGACGGCGGGAATCCCTCAATTTTGGCATCACGCCAAGACCTTCAGCCCTGAACGGGAGGTGACACGGCATTTGTGCCGTGACCGTATGAAGAAGAGTTACCAACTCATCTTCGGCGTACTGATCGTTGCTTGCCTGTGCGCAACGATCCGCACCGCCGACGCGACCTCGGTCAAGAAGATGACCGTCGCGGATTTGATCAGCTACGGCGATAAGATCATCGCCGGGCGCGTCACCGTCGTCACCGACGGTTTCGACGCCAACAACCTGCCGTATACGGAAGTTACCATCGCGATCCGAGAGAGCCTCAAGGGCAACGCCAGCGGCAACTACACGTTCCGTCAGTTCGGTCTCGCGGCACCGCGCGACATGGGCAACGGTCGCACGTACGTCGGCGTTTCCCCGGACGGATTCCCGCGCTTCACGGCGGGAGAAGACGTCGTTGTGTTTCTCTTTGCGACCACGTCGCTGGGCTTCCAGTCCACGGCGGGACTCATGCAGGGTAAATTCACCATCAGCGGTCGCGAATTGGCCAACGAGATCAACAATCTCGGCCTGTTCAACGACATCAGCGTCAATCCGACCCAGCTGACTCCGGCCGAGCAGAAGATGCTCGACTCGAACATCGGACCGCTCGACACGGAGCTCTTCAAGGGCTTCGTGAAAAAAGCGGTTCAGCAGTCCTGGTTCGATTAAAGGAGGATGACCATGCGCAAACTATCTATCGCATTGAGCACGCTGGTCCTCCTCGTGGCATCCAATGCCATGGCGCTAGGACCGCTACTCGTTTTCGATCCGGCCACGTCGACGCCATACGCGTATCCGGGGCCGGTCACGATTTACACGGACAACGACCCGATGTTTTCCCTGACGGGTCCGGTTACCAATGCCGACCAAGACGCGCGCGTGGCCGATGGGGCCGCGGCGTGGACCGGTGTCCCGACCGCAAGTCTCTCGGCCGCGGTCGGCGGCGACTTCGCGTCGATCGGATTGCCGAACATCGTGTTCGGCAACCAAGGGATGGTCATCGGCACCTTCAACGGCGGCGGCTACCACATGATCTACGATCATGACGGCGTCATCACCGCCAACCTCGCCGGACCGGGCGTCCTGGGCTTTTCGTCGCCGGAATGGGCGACGGGTGCGGCCCTCGACGAGTCGTACGCCGTGTTGAACGGTTCGACGGTGGAGCCGGGCGACGTGACGGGTATCTGGTGGCAGGGTGTCACCACGCACGAGATGGGTCACGGGATCAACCTCGCGCACACGCAGTGCAACGGCGCCGCACTGTTCTTCGGCGACGACACGGGGCCGGCCGGGTGCTTGCCGCCGTACGCCGGCTTCCCGGCGGTGGCCGAACTCGAGACCATGTATCCCTTCATCGATACGACCATCGGAACCGGATCGGGAGTCGCGCAGGGCACCGTCGACATGCTCGACGACATGGCCTCGGTGTCCGATATCTATCCGGACGCAGGATGGCCGCTCGGTTTCGGAACTATTTCGGGCATCATCTATTTGCCGAACGGTGTCACGGAAGTCACGGGCGTCAACGTGATCGTGCGTAACATCGCGGATCCGTTCGGCGATTGCTCGTCGATGCTATCCGGCGCCTTCTCGCAAGGCGACGCGGGCCCGGATGGCAGCTTTGCCTTCCACGGCCTGATACCCGGGCAGCAATACGTGGTGTACGTGGACGAGATCGTCGCCGGTGGATTCAGCACCACGCCGATCGCGCTCCCGGGACCCGAGGAGTTCTACAACGGTGCCAGCGAAACCGGGGATTCGGACACCGACGACAAGTGCGCGTCGACCGCCATTACGGCCGTCTTGAACGGGAACGACGACGCGAGCATCATCTTCAACTTCGAGCTCAATCTCACGGACGATTCCGCGATCGAAGTGACGCTGCCGTTCACGTTCAACCTGTGCGGCGAGGATTACAACTCGGTGTGGGTTGGCTCCAACGGCAACGTGACTTTCGGCGCTCCGAATGTGGACTTCAGCCCGTCGGTGGCGGAGTTCTTGTCGCAACCGCCGCGCATCGCCCCGCTGTGGACCGATCTCAATCCCGGCGCCGGTGGTACCGTGACGGCCGAGCAGGTCGGAGCAGACTTCGTCATCACGTGGGACAGTGTGCCGGAGTATCCGAACACGGGCAGCAATACGTTCGTGCTGACTCTGCGTCCGGACAATACGTTCAACATGGACTATCCGGGTTTCACCGCGACCGGCGGTCTGGTCGGCAGGTCGCTCGGAAACGGGATTGGAAACGATCCCGGCGAGATCGACTTGAGCGCGGCGTCCGAACCCATTTCGGGAGCGCCGGGCGACGTCGTGTACGAGTTCTTCCAGGCGGCGGACAACGACCTCTCGGGCGACAATCTCGAGTGGGATACCTGCGAACCGTTCGTGGTGGTGATCGCACCGGCGACGATGGGTACCATCTATGCGTCGGGCGGCAGCGGCAACGGCAACCTGTATACGATCGATCCGCTCACCGGTCTCGCGACGCTGATCGGTAGCACCGCCATCCCCGGTGTGCCCGGATTGGCGATCAACTCGACCGGAGAGATGTGGGGAACGCAGCGCATCAGCGGCGCTCTCTATCGTATCGACGCCGTGACGGCGCAGTCGTATTTCCAGACCGCGACGGACATCACATTCATCGATTGCATCGCGTTCGATGCCAACGATGTGTTGTACGGAATCGGCTTCGATCCCCCGGGGTTCCAGTTGCGCACCATCGACACGAACACCGGGGCGACGACTTCGCTCGGCGCCACCGGTGACGTGTACGTGGGCTTGGCGTTCAATCCCTTCACCGATGTGCTGTTTGCGTCGGTCGGGGGATTCCAGCCCGTCAACCCGGACGCGATCTCCACGCTCAACACGAGCAATGGAGCCCCGACCGTCCTGGGTCCGACCGGCTTCGGCGGCGCCACGCCGGACTTGGCCTTCGATTCCAACGGCAACCTGTACGGTTTGAAGGGTGGCGGTCAGGTCGTCAACAACCTGATCCTCATCAACCAGACCAACGGTTCCGGCACGCTCGTCGGCCCGACCGGCGTCTCCGCTTTGAGTGGTATGGCGTCGTGGGTGGAAGAAGTGGTGCCGACCGTTCTCGAGTCCATCGAGGCAACGGTGGGCGAGGCGGCGGTAACGCTGGCCTGGAGAGTCCACACCACGGGCGACGATTTGGTCGGCTTCCGCGTCCATCGCCGCGATGCAAGCGGCATGTTCCGCATCGTTCACGAGTCGAACGAGCCCAGCATGCGCAGCTTCTCGGACAACGCGGTGGTGCCGGGCAAGTCGTACACGTACCGGCTCGAGATCGTCTCGAGCGATCGGTCGTTCTTCTCGGACGATATCAACGTCCGCGTGGACGTCCTGAAGATCGAGCTCTCGCAGAACAACCCCAACCCGTTCAACCCGACCACCACCATCGGCTATACCGTGCCGGTGCAAGGCAAGGTCTCGTTGAAGATCTACGACGTGAGCGGCCGTTACGTGACGACCCTGGTCGACGATGCACGCGGCGTCGGCCGTTACTCGGCGACGTGGAACGGTGTCAACTCGACCGGCGATCCGGTCGGAAGCGGTGTCTATTTCTACCGTCTGAACGTGGGTAACGAAATGCTCACGAAAAAGATGGTGCTCCTGAAGTAATCATCCGAACGCCCCTCGGATGATCGGCCGTGGCCGGAGCGCGTTGCTCCGGCCACGGTTTTTTTACATCGTCGCGCGAGAAGATAGCTCACTTGCCGCCGACCCGCTTGCGAATCTCTTCCAGATTCAGCTCGATCGACTGATTCGATCGTAGCAACTCTTCCAGAACTTCTTCGCGAGGTCTCGCCGCCGCCGCGGTCGCGCGCGTGTCGTCGAGAAGGGGATTCAAGCTTCCCCAAATCTCCTTGGGCAACACGCTCTCGAGGTACTCGAGGCTGGTTCCGCGCAATACCGTGTCGCTCGTGAGCAATCCTTTGAACGCAATCTGCAGCGGGGCGCGCGGGAGCACCAACGAGAGCAGCGTGAAGACGTGCTCCATGCTGCGGTTGGTGCGCGCCGTCAGGGCCTGGTCGATTTGCAGGGAGTCGTTGATGGCCGGCTCGTCGATGAGCCGCTGGTCGTCCCACAGCGCCTTCTCCACGCGCGTCTCGCGCAGGACCGCGGCGTACACGCCGTTTTGGTCGCGGACCAAGGAGGGGACGTTCTCGTGGATGCGCGCGAGCGCGCGGGCCGCCTGATAGCGAACCTCGAAGCGCCGGTCGTCGAGGGCCGCGACCAATCCGTCGTACGAGCGCGGCGTCGCGCAGGTGCCGAGAATGCGCGGAATGCGGCGGCGAATCGCGAAGTCTTCGTTCGGATCGAGCAGCCGATCGACCAATTGTCCCGTAATCGATGGCGCCGCCTTTGCGAGCGCTCGCGACGCCCACCCCGTGACCTCGTCCCACGCGAGCAACGAAGTCACCTGTGCTGCCACCGCCGGGCTCAACGTTCGCGCCTGGCGAAGATCGCCTTGGACGCGCTTGGCATTTCCCGAGCGCAGTGCTATCAACGACGCGATCTCGGCATCGGCAACCGGCGCCAAGGGAGACGTCACGGCCGCCTCGTCCGCTATCGGCGGTTTGGGCTCGGAGCGAACGGCGGCGCGAAGCTCGTCGAGCGTGAAGCTGGCGCTCGACATCGACAAGTCGATGCCGGCGAGCGATTCCATCATCATCGTGCGGGTGCCGACGCGCGCGTCTTCCTTGATGTCGAGCACGTTGGCGCGGTTGATGAGACTCGCTTCCAGCGCGCGAATGTACCCCCGTCGCAGCGCGCGGGCGATAAAAAAGCCGAAGGCCGAAATCCCGACCGCGATCAGCACCAGCACGTGGTCCGCCACCGCCATGGGCAGAAAGATCACCGCGCGAATGATGCCGCCGCCCAGCACGTCGCCCATGCGATCCGCACCCACGTCGATGATGGTCTTGGTGCTGCGTTTGTCGCCGGGCACCACGGGCGTGAAGAGCAATTCGTATCCCGATCGAAACAGCGAGCTCTGCAGGACCGCTTCCGCGCCGCGCAGCATCATCAAGCCGGCCAACCCGAGCACCGGCAGCGTGACCAAGCCCCCCGCCGTCAGCACGGCCGGCCGGACCGCGACCAAATTGGCGATGCCGATGCGCTCCAGCAGGCGTCGCGTCATGCCGGTCTGTACCAGCAGTGTGATCACCGACACCATGGTGTAGAACACCGCGAAGAAGCGCACCAACTGGGCGTCGGTGGTGAAGCGTTCGGTGGCGTAGGCCTTGAATAGAAAATCGATCAGGGTCGCGGCCGCGTTGCCGAGCAGCACGATGAGCGCGAGATTTCGCAGATAGCCGACGCGGCGCAGCACGCGGAATCCCGATTCGGCGCCGCCCGAGCGGCTTCGCGCGAAGAGCGCGCGCACCGATCGCGGCTCGTGCGCGGCATGGTCGGAGCGAAACCGGAACAAGAGTATCGCGCTCATCGCGTGCAACGCGGCGATCATGGGCAGAATCCACAGTACGCCGGCCCGCGACCCCAGATCGGCGAGGAATCCGCCGAACAGGCCGCCGAGCGCCGCGCCTCCCGCGATGCGACCGATGCCCTGCTTCGCCCCGCGCGGGTCGAAGGCCTCGTTCACGATGGACCAGAATCCGGAAATCAAGATCGAGCCGATCACCGCGATGTGGAGGTAGATGACCACCGACCCTGCTTTCGGGCTGCGGGTCGCGAAATACCATTCGGCGAGGAGCAGGATTCCGCTGGCGAGAAAGTACGGCGGGATGACGCGCGAGGGGCCCAGCACCGTGATGGCACGCGCGGTGGCGAGTACCACGCCGATCGACACCAGCGCCGACACGATCAGCATCAGCGGCAGCGCGGAAATTCCGAAGTGGGTGAGGAAGAACGCGTCGCGCGCGGCCTTACCGGCCACTTGGGTCGCGATGATCGCGAACGCGCATACCGAGGCGGTTAAGACCGACGCGCCCGCCGCGGAGGGCCGGCGGGAGCTAGCCATTCACGACCGTAGGCGCAGTATCCAACCTACTGGCCAGCGGCGCTGAATAGAGCTGAGGGAGGTTCGTGCGCCACCACTTCTCGGCGCGCTCGCGCGACCACAGGGGCAGTGTCTTCGCGACCTCTTCGAGCATCTGGCCCAATTCCTGCGCGGAGCCCGGTCGGTCGTCGGGATCCTTCTCGAGGCACGCGAGCAGAATCTCCTCGAGGCGCGGGGGCACTTCGATCTCGGTGCGCGAGGAAAGCGGTGGCGGAGCTTCCTTGGCGTGCTGCACCAAGATCGCCATCGGGCTCTTTCCGTCGAAAACCAACTGGCCGCTCAACAGCCAGTAGCCGACGCACCCCAGGGCGTAGATGTCGGCGCGCCCATCGACCGGTCTTTCACCCGTCACCATTTCGGGCGCCATGAAACCCGGTGTACCGCTGGTGGTGTTGGCACCGGTCAGCTGGGTGATGGTCTCACCGGGTTCGGTGACGCTCTTGACCAGACCGAAGTCGAGCACCTTGACGAAGTCGAAGTCGCGACCGCGGCGGCACGCGAAGATGTTGGCCGGTTTGACGTCGCGGTGGATCAAGCCCCGGTGGTGCGCATCGGCGAGCGAATCGCACACGGCGCGCAGAAAATGCACCGCGCGCTCCGCCGGCACGGGCCCGCTCTCCTGCACCAATGTCTTTAAATCGCGGCCTTCGAGGAGCTCCATCACGTAATAGAAGACGCCGTCGTCGGCGACTCCGAAATCGTAGAGCTGGATGGAATGCGGCGAGGTGAGCATCGCGGTCGCCTGCGCTTCGCGCTCGAAGCGGCGCCGCACGGTCTCGAAGCCGTCCGAGTCGCCGTTCTTCCCCAGCGACTCGGGGCGAATCAACTTCACCGCGGCCGGTCGCGCGAGCAGCTTGTGCTTCGCTCTCCACACTTCGCCCATGCCGCCGGCCCCGATCTTCTCGCTCAATTGGTAGTTGCCCAAGCGTCTCGCTTTCGAAACATCGCGCGCCAACAAGAAGACGCGATAGGCGCTAGCGTAGGCGATGCCGGCGCAGATGAAAACCGGCAGCGAGTGCCGCGCGACCGCGACCCACGGCAGATTTCCCGCTTCGACGGGAGCCCCGTGGACGATCAGTGACAGGATGTACACGGCGGGTACCGTGCCCGCCGCGCACAGCGACGCGATGAGGACTTTCTTGGGCGGAAGGGTCACAAGAGCCGGGAACGCCACGATCCAAACGCCTACCCAGTCGACCCCATCCATGGAGAACGCCGCTGCCAAGGTCTCTTGCTCCCAGCCCCACGACAGGGCAGAGATGCCGAGTGCCGCCACCACCAGAAACGATGATGCGAGGAGCGTGAACGTGCACGTCTGGCACTTCCTCCTGCGGGAGACGTGGGCCACGAACAGCGCATAGCCGATGGCGATCGCGGAAATGACGTGGGTTCGTGCGGGCAGGAAGTGGAAGTATCCATCGGCGGCGACCTGCGTCAGCCAGTCGGACACATACGCGACGAAGTAGGCCCCCGCGTAGATGTACGCCGCCGCGGCCAGACCGTTGAAAGACCCTCGTTGGGTTTGCGAGTCGAGGTCGGCGAAGTTGGACGGATCGCTCTGCGAGCTCGGCTGGCTGGTGGTGCGTATGTCGAAGTGTGCGGCCACGGGTTCTCCTGCCGCGGGGCGGAGGTAACCGCAAGATATCACGCGAGGGGCTAGAACGCCAGTCCCGCGACCACGTAGACCCGCGTCCCTTCGTCGCTGGTTGCGACCGAAAGGCTGGCCGTGTTCGCGGTGCTCACGAACGAGCACCACACGCCGCCGCCGAATCCCGAGTGCCACTTGTCCGACGACTCGCCCTCCAAGTAAACGCGGCCGACGTCGGCCAATCCGAAGATGCCCAGGTTCCCGGGAACGAAGATGTAGATTCGCGTGAGCGGAATTCGAAGCTCCGCATTCCCGAACACCGACGCGTCGCCTGCGAAGCGCTGCTGCGGGATGCCTCGCACCGTCCGTCCGCCGCCGATGTACGCCGCTTCGTGGTAGGGAAACGTTCCCCACACCTTCCTCCCACCAGCGCGCAGTGCCAGCACCGGGTTCGAAAGGACCGAGATCGACTGGTAGAACGCGACCTCACCGTGCACTTCCTCGAAGGTACTTGCGACATCCCAGACTTCCGGGAACACGGTGCCGTCGGCGACCACGTGCGCGCCGCGCGTCGGTACGTGCTCCGAGTCGCGCGTGTCGAGCGACAAACCCACTCCCGCACCCGCTTGCAGAAAATCATCCGCGCCGTACGGAGGAGCTGTGTCGATGAAATGATCCCCTTCGAGCTTGGTCTTGGCGTAGGTCACGTTGGCGCGCAGATGCGCCATCCACTTGGGACCGACCGGCAAATTGAGAGAAGGCTCGATGCGATAGAGCGACTGCTTAACCTTGTAGAAATCTTCGTCGCCAGGAGCCTGGGTTTCGTTGCCGAAGCCGTAGAAGTGGAGAAAATCGAGGCCCGACCCGCGGACGTAGAGCTCGTGCGACGCGCGCGAGTTCTCGTGCTGGAACTCGCCGCGATAGTCGGCGCCGAATCCGCCCGCTCCGGTCGCGTATCCGACGCGGAACGTGTGCCGATCCGCGAACGGGTCCTTGCGAAATCCGTAACCCTCGGATTCGAAATTGAGCATGAACAGCACGCCGAGGTCGGTGTTGCCACCGATGAACGGATACCAGATGTTGCGTCGTCCCCAATCGCGCGGCGGGATCCAGGGCGCATTCTCCGGCGCCGGCGGGGGCGTGTAGGGGCGCGTGTCCACCTTGGTTCCGTCGCCACGCTGTACGCGCGTCGACGCGTCGTCGGAAACACGGAGCCCCGTGCCCTGCGAATCGTTCATCTCATCGACGCCGTCGCCGCCGACCGCGCGTACGGTGATGCCCGAATGCCCGCTCGTCACCACGCTGTCGGCGCCGGCGCCGAGATAGATGCGTACCTCGTCGGTCTCGTCGGCGTGGAAGACGCGGCGCACATACGGAGCGCCGGCATCACTTCGCAGCGACACCGCGACCTCGAGGTCGCCGTTTTCCGCGTGCGCCACATGGGCGATTTCATCCTGATCGGTGGCGCGAATGTCGACCTCGTGCGCGAGGAAGCGATAGAACCGGTCCGTAATCTCCGGCAGGGCGTCGCGACGCGCGCGCAACGCCTTCGTGATCGCTTCGCCCTCGCGGGCCTGATATTCCGCCGGCAGTCTCGAGACGGCGTCCGCGATCACCTCGTCGGTGATGCGAGACTGCAAGTCGCGGGCTGCTTGGTCCCAAACCGGCTTCTCCAAGTCGGCGAGAATGCGGCGGTCGACGTCGCGGCCGTTCCACGTCAGCCCTTCGATGCCGGGGTATTTGTCCTTGAAGCTTACGAATTGCGGCTGATTCACGCGGCCGGCGGATAGCAACAACCCCTGGAAGCGCACGAACGCCTGGTCGCGGTCCTCCGCAATGGGCTGCCACTTTTCTTTTCCGGGAATCCGGGCCCATCGCCACTGATTGCGATGGCGGTCCCAGTCGCCGATCAAGAGATCGACCAGTCGCGCAGTCAGGAACGCGCGCGAATCGGGGTGCGTCGCCGGGCTCTCGTCCAGGAGCTTCCACATCTCTTCGCCGTTTCGAATCTCCACCGCACCGAACGTGCCGGGCTCGCCACCGGTCGCGCGCGGAAACTCCTCGAACGTGCCCAGCAACCCACCGAAGTCTTTTCGAAATTCTCCGAGCAGCGAATCGTCCGGCATCACGACCAGTATCGGCTCCGAGTGCAACACGCCGGCCGCGCGCAGAATCGGCGAAACCGCCACCGTTCCACCCGGAAGGCTGGACGCGATTTGATCCTGCAGCAGTCGATCGACGATGGTGCCGTGGAGCTCGTCGGGCAGAATCTCGGTGGGATCCTTGTCGAGACCACGAAACGTGTAATCGCGCCCGTCGGCGCCCTTCATGCCGAGCCCCAGCGTCTGCTGCCCGCCCACGCGCCGCGTGGGGCGAAGCCCGCCCGCGAACGCGCGCAGATCGAGCTCGTGGACCTGGATCGGCGTCGTCCACAGACCGCGGTAGTCGGCGCCGAGGAGAAAGCGGTGAATCGATCCCGCGCGGTATTGCTCGCCCGCCACGACGGTGTGAACGCGCGCGCTGCTCGCAGCCGTACTGTCGACCGCCGTCTGCGCGCGCGCGGAATTCGCAAGAGCGAATGCCACCATGACTGCGATATGCACGTTAGTTCGCAACGTTCGTCTCCTTCGGGTGCGCGTCCATCAGCGCGCGATGTCGCCGTCCGATTCCCATCACGATCAAGAGCCATACTAGCACCAACACCATGTTGACGAGCGCAAAGTCGCGCGGCTGCAGCGCCAGCAGCGTCCCCGCGAACACGAGCCCGGCCGAAGAGAGGTCGCCGGCGCGCACGAAGAGCGTGTCGATGGCGGCCTTCGCCTTGTACTTCGCGTCGCGCGAGGTGGGGAGGAAAAGCGCCTGCCGCACCGTATTATTGAGCGAATAATCGAGCGAATTCTCACCCACCTTGGCGGCACGGATGAGTGCCAACATTGGAATGAACGCGATGATGCCATACGCCGTCAGCGAGACCAGCGGGAGCACGAAGAGAGCTGCGCGCACGCCGAAGCGTTGCATGATGCGTGCAACCAGGAAGATCTGGATGACCGCGGTGACAATGCTGACCCAGGTGAAGTAGTCGGCGTAGAAGACACCGATGAACTGTTTCATGAAGTCGTCGGCCGGCATGCCGTTCGTGTTGCCGGCGGCAACCAAGTCTCTCGCCTGGTCGGTGACGACGCGTCCCAGGATGTATTCGCCGTTGGTGTTGACGAAGTTGAGCACCAGCAGCAAGAGCCCGATCAAGAGCAGATAACGATCGCGCGCGACCAACGCAAAGCCTCCGCGCCGATCCTGCAACGGTGCCGCGGCGACCACGGCGTTGCGCGGCGTTTGCTGCATCCGAAGGTTGACGATGCGAACCAGCAGGAGATAGCCGGCCAGGATCGCGCCCGCGACCAGCATCAGCTCGTGCACGCGCAGGTGCTCGATGAGCAACTTGGAGATGACGCCCCCCATGGTCGCGCCCAACGTCTGTCCGAAGCCGATGATGGCGAACAGGCGCTTGCCTTGCTCGGGGGTGTAGACGTCGTTCGCGAAGGACCAAAACTGCGCGATGATGAAGAGATTGAAAATGCCGACCCAGATGAAGAAGGCGACGCCCAGCCCGGGCATGTTGGCGACCGCCATGATGTAGAAGGCGAGGACATTCGAAATGAAGAACAACGTCACGACCGTGATGAGGCGAATCCGGTTCACACGGTTCGCGATCGCGCTGTAGACCGGAATCGCCAGCAGCAGCAGCACCGCTTGCGCGGCCGAGGTGTAACTCTTGAGCTCGGCTCCGCCCCCGGAGAGAATGAGCGGCTCGCGGACCACCTTGAGCACGTAATACGACGTGAGCAGCAGGAAGATGGCGAGGGTCAGGAGGAGCGCGTTCTTCGCTTCGCCCGGCTGGAGAACGGTGAACGGGGAAAGGAGTTTTTCGAGAATGCCCGCATTGCGCCGGGGGGAATGGGCGGCCATGCACGCAGTCTAACCGATGAGCGCGCTATTCGTCCCCTAGCATCGAGCCCCACGTCGAAGCGCCCGCATACGTTTCGACCCGTTCGTCGCCGGCCGCTTCGTGACTCGTCGAAGCCGACATTCGATCCATCACTTCTTCGGCGAGTTTCAAATAGTCTTCGGCCCCGAAGCTGCGCGGGCGATAGCTGAAGACGTCCTTGCCCACACTCGGCGACTCGGCCAGCACGATGTTGTCGCGAATCATGGTGTCGAACAGCAACGCACCGAAGCGTTCGCGCATCGACTGCACGACCGTGCGACTCAAGACCTTTCTGCCGTCGAAGCGGGTCGCGATCAAGCCGCCGATATCCAGGTCCGGATTCAACTGCGCCATCACGGAATAGATCTTGGTCATCACGTCGTCCAAGCTGTGGAGCGCGAGGTACTCGGTTTGCACCGGAATGAAGACGGTTTGCGCCGCCACTAGCGCATTGGTCGATATGAGGCCGAGGCTGGGAGAACAATCGAAGAGAATGAAGTCGTAATCCGATCGAACCTGATCGATCGCCTTCTTCAGTAGAAACTCGCACTGACTGGTGCGCGAGAGCAGCACCTCCGCATTCGCGAACTCCATTCCGCAGGGAATCAATGAAATGGAGAGCTCGTTGTCGCACCCGTCCATGTGCACGCGCGCCCGGAGCGTTTTCGTGATGACGGCGTCGCGCGGATGGAGCCCGCCGCTCAGGACGTCGTAGATCGTCTTTCGAATCTCGCCCCGCTCGATGCCGAGAAAACGAGTCAGGTGGCCCTGCGGGTCGAGGTCGACCAGCAAGACGCGGTTGCCCAGGATGGCGAGACCGGCGCCGATATTCATGACCGACGTCGTCTTGCCGACGCCGCCTTTGTGATTGAGAAACGCCGCCGCTGCGGACCGGTGCATGAGTCCTCCCAGCACGAGATTGAAAGGAGACGGAAACCCGCATCCTCACCCGAATGCGATCATTCTGACAAGCAAATCTTAGAAGGAATCGGTTAATCTCGATGTATGAACACTGACAGGTTGGAGCGCGTCGACGAAACCCAGTGGCGAAGCCGCCCCACGGGTCGAATGACGGTTCCGGTCGTCATCTTCGCGAGCGAGGGGTTGGTTCGCGAGATGGACGACAAGGTGCTCGAGCAAGCGGGCAACGTCGCCATGCTGCCCGGGATCGTGGGGGCGTCGTTCGTGATGCCCGACGGCCACTGGGGCTACGGATTCCCGATCGGCGGGGTGGCGGCGTTCGAGCCGGACGGCGTGGTCTCGGCGGGCGGGGTGGGCTTCGACATCTCGTGCGGCGTTCGCTGTGTCGCAACCGGGTTGAAGATCGATCGCCTCCGCGCCGTGCAGGAAAAGCTGGCGGATGCGTTGTTCGAACGGGTCCCCGCCGGGCTGGGGACGGGTGGTTCCATCCGACTCGACGACGCCGAGATGGATGCGATGCTGCGCGGCGGCGCGAGCTGGACGGTCGGTCGCGGGTGGGGAACGCCGACCGACTTGGATCGCATCGAATCGAACGGGCGCGTCGAGGGCGCGCTCACCGAAGCGGTGTCCGAGCGCGCCAAGGAGCGACAACGCGGTGCCATGGGAACGCTGGGGTCGGGGAACCACTACCTCGAAGTGCAGCGCGTCTCGCACCTCTTCGACCAAGAAGCCGCCCAAGCATTCGGGCTCGCGGTCGACGACATCGTCGTTAGCATCCACTGCGGCTCGCGCGGCATGGGACACCAGGTCGGCACCGACTACCTGCGCGAGATGGAGCGATCGGCGCCGCAGCACCGAATCAACCTACCCGACCGCGAGCTCGCGTGTGCGCCGTTGAAATCGGAACTCGGCCGGCGCTATCTCGGTGCCATGCGCGCCGCCATCAACTGCGCGCTCGCCAACCGGCAGATCATCACCCACATCGCGAGCGGGGTATTCGCGGACGTCGTGCCGGACGCCACGCTGTCGCTCGTTTACGATGTCTCGCACAACACATGTAAGGAAGAAGAGCACGTCGTCGACGGGAAGAAGCGAAAGCTCTTCGTGCATCGAAAAGGGGCCACGCGCGCATTCGGTCCCGGCCACCCGGAGTTGCCGAAGGCGTTCAAGGACGCCGGCCAGCCGGTCTTGATCGGCGGGTCGATGGGCACCGAGTCGTGGGTGCTGGCGGGCACGCGCGAGTCGATGCAGCGCTCGTTCGGATCGTCGTGCCACGGTGCGGGGCGGAAGATGAGCCGTCACCAAGCGACCAAGCAGTGGCAAGGTCGCGACGTGATCCAGACCCTGGCGCATCGCGGCATCTCGATTCGCGCGACCGGCATTCGCGGTGTCGCGGAAGAAGCGCCGGGCGCCTACAAGGACGTCTCCGAAGTGGTCGACGCGGCGCACCGCGCGGGACTGTCGCGCAAGGTCGCGCGACTCGAGCCCGTCATCTGCATAAAAGGTTGAGCCAGTGCACGTCGACGCGAAGTGGGAGCACTTTCCGCACGGCGCCGACATCGGCATTCGCGGCCTCGGACCGACCATCGATGCGGCCTTCGAGCAGGTAGCGCTTGCGCTGACGGCAGTCCTGGTGCCGCCGGATCGGGTGGTGTCACGCGAGACGATCGAGGTTTCGTGCGACGCCCCGACCCACGACGTGCTCCTGTACGATTGGATCGACGCGATCATCTACGAAATGGCCACACGCGACATGGTCTTCGGCGCGTTCGAGGTGCGCATCGACGGGAGTCGACTCACGGCGCGCCTGCAGGGAGAGCGCGTCGATCGTTCGCGCCACGAGCCCGCCATCGAGGTCAAAGGGCCCACGTACACGGAGCTCCGAGTCGCGCAGGAAGGCGAGGCGTGGGTCGCGCAGTGCGTGGTGGACGTGTGAGGGCTTCCATTTCCGCGTCTTGATCCTCCCGGCTTCCTGCCTTATATTGGCGTTTTTCCCAAGGAGCATCCGTGTCCCATCAGTTCGTCTGCACGCTTTACAAGCTCAAGAAGGTCGCCCCGCCCGATAAGGTCATCCTGGACGACATCACGCTGGCGTTCTTTCCCGGTGCCAAGATCGGTGTTCTCGGCCACAACGGTGCCGGCAAGAGCACGCTGTTGCGCATCATGGCCGGGGTCGACACCGAGATCCAGGGCGAGTGCCAAACACTCCCCGGTCTAAGGATCGGCTACTTGCCGCAAGAGCCGCAGCTCGATTCGTCGAAGGACGTGCTCGGCAACATCGAAGAAGCGGTCGCGGAAACGCGCGCGTTGCTCAAGCGCTTCGAAGAAGTCAGCATGAAGTTCGCCGAGCCCATGAGCGACGACGAGATGAACGCGCTCATCGAGGAGCAAGGGAAGCTGCAGGATCGAATCGATGCCGCCAACGCGTGGGACCTCGATCGCCAGCTCGAGATTGCGATGGACGCGCTGCGCTGCCCGCCGGGCGACATGGACGTCGCCAAGATCTCCGGCGGCGAGCGGCGCCGCGTCGCGCTGTGCCGGCTTTTGTTGCAGAAGCCCGACATGCTGCTGCTCGACGAGCCCACCAACCATCTCGACGCCGAATCGGTGGAGTGGCTCGAGCGCTACCTGCAAGAATTCCCCGGCACCGTGGTTGCGATCACGCACGATCGCTACTTCCTCGATAATGTCGCCGGCTGGATTCTCGAGCTCGATCGCGGAAAGGGAATTCCCTGGGAGGGTAACTACTCCTCGTGGTTGGAGCAGAAAGAGCGCCAGCTCGCGACCGAAGAGAAGCAAGAATCCGCGCGCCGTCGCACGCTCCAGCGCGAGATGGAGTGGATGAAGATGACACCCAAGGCGCGCCACCAGAGGAGCAAGGCGCGCATCAAGCAGTTCGAAGAACTATTGAGCGAGAGAGCGACCGAGCGCCGCGACAATCTGGAGATCATGATTCCTCCCGGTCCGCGATTGGGAGACGTCGTCGTCGATGCGAACGGGTTGCGCAAGGGTTTCGGCGAAAACGTCCTCATCGATGGTTTGCAGTTCTCGCTACCGCGCGGGGGGATCGTCGGCATCATCGGTCCCAACGGCGCGGGCAAGACGACACTATTTCGCATGATCACGAAGAACGAGAAGGTCGACGCGGGAGACCTCAAGGTGGGCGATACCGTGCAGCTCGCGTACGTGGATCAATTCCGCGATGCGCTCGATCCCAAGAAGACGGTGTGGCAGGAGATCTCCGGCGGCGAAGAGTTCATCGAAGTGGGAAAGCGAAAGATGAATTCGCGCGCCTACGTCGCGAGCTTCATGTTCAAGGGCACCGAGCAAAACAAGAAGGTGGGGGACCTGTCGGGCGGCGAGCGAAATAGGCTGCACCTGGCAAAGCTACTGAAGAGCGGCGGCAACGTGCTCTTGCTCGACGAGCCCACCAACGACCTCGACGTCAACACGCTGCGCGCGTTGGAAGACGCGCTGCTCGAGTTCGCCGGGTGCGTGGTCGTGATCAGCCACGATCGTTGGTTCCTCGATCGCATCGCAACCCACATGCTGGCCTTCGAGGGCGACGGAAACGTGCGCTGGTTCGAAGGAAACTACCACGACTACGAAGAAGACCGCCGCGCGCGCCTGGGACAGGAAGCGGATCAGCCGCACCGCATTCGCTACAAGAGAATTGCCGCGTAGCTATGGCGGGCACGCGTTTGCGTAGTCGAACGTGCCCACGCCGCGCCGGATTTGCGGCAAGCAAGCCCGCCAATAGTCCTCCAGGCAGGCGATTCCGGTCGCGCTAATGGCGCCGCGCCGCGGCGCTACCCAACCGCGCTCGGTGACATTGGGTCGATAGCTTTCGACGTATCCCTCTGGGGCTTTCCGCCCGTGCGCCATGAACCGCTGCTTGTCCTTTGGGTAGGGTGCGCGCGCGATGACGTAGTCGTTGAGCCCGAACATGTCGATGACGTTGACGTTCGGAAACACCCACGACGGCACGCCCACCGTATAGGACGCGAACACCGGGAAGCCGTCGCCAGGGATCTTGGCGCCTTCCGCGCGCGTCGGATGACCGTTCGCCTGGGTTCGCCAGAACACTTTGTGCTCCTGGTGACGCATGCACACCGCGTGTCGAATGAGCCACGATTGACTCCGATCGAATATGCGCGCATACCACGCGACCGGTTTCGGCCACGACGACGCGATAGGGACGAACATGAACTGCGTCTCGCCGCGCGTCGTCAAATGGCGCGTCTTGGCCCAATGCGTCCACGGCACCGGCGCGGAAAGCAGAATGAATGTGCTCATCAAGGCGAGCGCCGTCCACGGGCGACACTGAGCGCGATTGAACACGTACGCAATCCCCACGAACAAGAGTGGAATCGTGTAGCTGTACACGCGGTACTCGAAGTGATCGCCGCCCACGATCAGGGTGTAGTACAAGAGATGAATCGCGACTGCCACGGTCACGACGAACGGAACCGCGCGCGACGCGATCAAACTCCCGAAGGTTGCACGCGAGGGGCGAGGAATTCCGCGACGCACGGCGAGCGCGATAGCCGCCAGCACGGGAAACCACAGCGCGTACTCCACGACGTAGCTCGTCGCGTAGCGGACGCCGCTCGCGGGCCAGGGTTCCACCACCTTGGCGTAGTACGTGTTGGGAAGCCACGCCCCGTAAAAGCTCAGTCGCCACAATTCATGGATTATCACTACGACCCACGGCGACACACCGACAAGGAGGGAGCGCGCCGCCTCACGCCTGCTCGGCTCGAGGCGCGCCTGCGCGATCGCGAGCGCGCCCGTGACAGCGACGAAGAGCAAGCCGTCCGGGCGCGTCAGCGCAAGCAGCGCCGCCACGGACGAAACTAGAACGAGACGCCGCCGAGGCGACGAAACCGTCGCTGCGACGAACACCCACAACGTGACGAAGAATCCGAACATCGCCGTTTCCAGTCCCGAGCTGGTCCACGCCAAGAAGGTACGGTTCGAGAGCGCTCCAATCAGGAGGAGCGCGACGAACGCCATTCGAAACCGTCGCAGCCGCGGCGTCCACGGGATGCGAACCACCATCAGCGCGGCGAGCAAGATTGAACCGAAGGAGAATCCGAGCGAGATCAAGTTGGCGCTTCGCGGTGGATCGACTCCGGTTACTCTCCAAACGGAGTCGAGAAACGCCACCCACAGAAAACTGGTGTAGCCTTCCACCGGCAAGAAGGGAGGAGCGTTCCACACGTATCCATGACCGAGGAGGCTGTTACTGACGTATCGGTATTCGATGAACGCATCGTCGGTCAGGAACCAGAACGTCTTCCAGCCGAAGTAGAGTCCGACGGCGCCGAGCAGCATGAGCGTGACGAAGGAAATCGAATCGCGAGCAGCAGTTGATTTGGTCGTGAACATGAGCGTCAATGGTAACAGGTTGTCGGGGAGGAGGTAATTATGATGTAGGGCGTAAGAGCGCTTACAGCACCTGCGCGCACACGACCGAGAGGTTTCAAGGGTGCACTCAAGGAGGTGCCCTTCATGAGGATACTAGGAGTAATTCTCATCATTCTCGGCCTGGTGGGACTGATCTACGGCGGGTTCACATACGTCGAGGACAGGGACACCGTGGACCTCGGAATTGGCGAGATAACGGTGACCGACCGGGAGCGCGTCAACATTCATCCGGCCATCGGCGGCGTGATTCTAGCAGCCGGCATCGTGATGGTCGTGCTCGGAGGTCGGCGAAGAGTACCCGCTTGAATTTGGCGGGATCGGCGAAGCGAGTGCTAATTCTTCTGCTCGCGAGACGCAGCACCCCAGCGGATAACGATTGACGCGCGTTCGCCGCCGCCCGTATCCACCTGCGTAGTAGACGAGACCCGTGCATCGTCGCCGCGGATGTGGCTTCGTAACGCTGCGACCACGTCGTCGGCGATCGACTTCGCCGCCGCGAACGTGGGGGCGTTCACCTCCACGCGTACCGGCCCCAAAGCACTCCCGACGTCGTTGATGCGCGACGCCGCCTCCATCAAGTACGCCTCCGGCACCGAACCCGAATCCAAGCCCACCGCGAACGCCATGCTGGTTTCGCCCGCCGACGCATCGATGTGCGGCGGGATCTCGAACGCGTCTCCGACAAAGCTGCGTTTGTTGCCGGCTTTGTCCACCGCGTGCAGCACGTACGAATAGGTGAGATCGGCACGCGCTGACTCGGACGTCGCGGTCTTCCCGTCCCACGCGATCTCCTTGGGTGGCGAGCCCGTGCCATCGAACTTGGCGACCGTGTTGCCGCGCGAGTCTGCGACTTCGAGCTTCCACGCCTCCACGCCGCTCACGGCGGGACGGAATCGAGCGACGGGGCCCGCGCGAAATTCGTCGAGCCACGGACGCGGCGCGTAGGGTGCGCGCTCGACGGACGACCGCGTGCACAGCGGTGCAAAGAAGTCGAACGATTCCGGAGCGAGGACGGTGAAGAAGCTGTCCCAATCGAGCCCGGGGGCCGCCGAAGGATCAAGATCCAGGTCGAGCGGGGGCCGCTGGAATTGCACGCGAACGCGGTCCTCGCCTTCCACGGTGATGCTTTCCAGCGTTTTTCCGCCCTTGTCGCCCGGCAGCGTCATCGAGGTATCCGCCGGCGCGGGCTTCTTCTTTACGCCGGCACCCTGCGCGCTTGCGGCGATCGCCGTCGCTGCGAGTGCGCACGCCCAGATTGCCAAGTTCCGGATCATGACCGAACCTCCATCACTGCGCGTCGCTCAAGCGGAAATTGAAGGTGATGCGCCCCCACTGCTCACCCGAGCCGGGCAGCGCCTTGAACTTCCATTGTCCGAGTGCTTCGACGGCGCCGCCGTCGAAGTCCGCAAAACCACTGGTACGTTCCACCAGGATGTTCTCTTTCACGCGTCCGTCGGGGAGCACGAAAAAGTAGAGGACCACGGATCCTTCGACGCCGTCTCGTTTGGCCCAATCGGGGTACGTCGGGACGACGTAGGAGACGAGCGGTCGATCGGCCACGGGCCCGACCAGCTGCGCACCCGCGAGGTCGCGCTTGGCGGTGCTCGTGGCGGGTGCTGCGGGCGCCGCGGTGCTACCCGACGGCGGCCCGGCGACGACGGCGGCCACGGGAATGCCGGGGCGGCGCTCGATGCGTTGCAGCGCGATGGGTGCGCCCTGCGACGGTGTGTCGCCCCGACTCAGTGTGCCGGCCGACCCCGTCCCCGTCGTTTGCTCGGTGCGCACGCCGGCCAAGGACGGAACGCCCACGCGCGGCGGCTGCACCAGCGATGCGATGCGCGTCTTGTCGCTGGTTCCGTCGCGCTCGATGGCGTCTATCTTCTCCGAGAGAATGTCGGTCACCGCGCGCGAGCTCTGCGGTCGCGGCGCCACGTCGGCGCGTTCCAGCGGGCGTTCGAAGCTTTCGGTCTTGGTTGCGTCGCGCGCGACACTCGTCTTGACGGCCTCGATGGCCGCACTCTTGGTTTCCTCGCGTGCGACCGGGGGCGCCGCCTCGAGCTCGGCCACCATGGCGGCATCCATCCACGTGATCTCGGTCAACCCGGCCGTCTCCGAGGCCGCGCGGTGCGAGAACACCAGCAGCAGGAAGAGCACCGCGTGCGCGGCCAAGCTCCCGAAGATCGAGCGCCGCGTGCTGCGCCGAATGGTGCTGAAGTCGAGCGTGAGCGCGTAGTTGCTCATCGAGTCTCACCCCGCTGCTTGGTCGCGATCGCGATGCGTTTGGCACCCAACGAGCGCGCGTCGGTGATGAGTGCTTCCACGGTCGCGTAGGGAACGTTCATGTCGGCGCGGACCACCAACACTGCGTCTTCGTTCTCGACCAGTCGCTCGCGTAGGACGGAGGAGAGCTGTGCACGGGTCACATCGCGGTCGTCCACGGCCAGCGCGCCATCGCGCCCGACCGTCAGCGTCACGCGCTCCGCACCGGCCAGGTTCTTGGTCTGCGCGGGGGGAAGTGCTATGTCCATGTTGGTCACCGCGATGATCGGTGCGGTCACCATCAGAATGATGACGAGCACCAGCGCGACGTCGATGATCGGCGTCACGTTGATCTTCGCGACCGGGGCCGTGGGTTCGATGAACGGCTTGATCATGGCACTACCTTTCGATCACCGCGATCTGCGCGGCGCCGCTCACCTTGGCCTGGTCCAGAACATCCACGAATGCGCCGTGAGTGATCCCCGGCTCGCACGCGACCGTCACAGCCCGATCCTCGCTCTCGGCCATCAGCGGTGCCAGCGCGGAGGACAGCGCGGCACGCGCGACCAGTGAGCGATTGACGCGAACCATGTCCTCGGAAACGATCACGACCTCCACCTGCGGGTCTTTCTTCTTCGTTTCGGTCGCGCGTCGGCCCGACTTGCTCGCGTGATCGACGCCGATGCTCGACTCGAAGGCCAGCGGCGTGGTCAAGAGCAGCATCACGACCAAAACCAACGAGACGTCGATCAGCGGCGTCATGTTGACTTCCGGTCCCGACCCATTCGTGTTCGTCTGTGATCCGAAAAACCGCAACGTGGTCTCCTTTAGCGAACGCCGACCGGCTCGGGGGCCGCTACGCGCGCGACGTCGCGCGACGCCGCCTTGCGCGAAGGCGGTTCCTGCCCGCCCTCCGAGTTCATCCAGGCGCGAATGGTGCGCGCGTGGTTCTCGGCCATGACCAGCATCACGTTGGAGCGTCGCACGAAGTAGTTGTAGGACATGAGCGCCGGCACCGCGACCACCAGTCCAATGGCCGTGGTGACGAGCGCTTCGGCGATGCCCGCCGCGACCACAGAGGGCGCGGCCGACCCGACCAGCGCCATATCGTGAAACGCGCGCATGATGCCCCACACGGTGCCAAGCAGGCCCACCAGCGGAGCGCCGCCCGCCATCGTGCCTAGTATGTTCAAATTGCGCTCGAGCAGCAGCTTCTGGCGGCTCAACGCCACGTGCAGCTGCTCGTCGATCTCGTCGCGCTCGCTGACCGGCGAACCAACGACGACTTCGAGCACCGGGCCCACCGGATGCGTCGCGTGCCCGCAGGTCCACAGCGCTTCCTTGACCTCGCCCTTGCGAAGTCGCTGCGCCACCTCGCGCGCGGTGTCGTCGGGATTGCCGCGACGGCGCCAGAAATAGATCGTGCGCTCGATCGCGACGCCAAAGGTGACGATGCTGAATGCAATCAGCGTCATCATGGCCGGACTTTCGGCCGTCAGTTTTAGCCAGTCGAACTCGCTGAACATCGGGGTCCTCCTTATTGACTACTGCCGGCTGCCGGCCTGGAGCTCGGTCGCGCGTTCCTTGGCCGCCACCACCAGCTCCGGATCGGTTGCGTTCTTGATGAGATCGCGATACGCCGCGAGCGCCTTCGCAAAGTCCTGGCTCTTCTCGTACAGCGCCGCGGCGCGGGCCAGGGACGAGAGGCGGTACGCGTTCGCCTTTTCGGTGTGCTGCGCGGCCTTGGCATAGGCCGCGATCGCACCCTTGTCGTCGCCGAGCTGCTCGCGGCAATAGCCGGCGTGGAACTGGACCTCGACGCGCAGCGACGGTTCCATCTTGCTGTCGAGGGCGCGCGCATACTCCGCCGCCGCTTCCTGGAAGCGGCCCGCGTCTTCGTGAATGGCGCCGAGCTGGTATGCAACCTCGCCCGCGCGCTCGCTCTTCGGGTAACGCGACCGATAGTCCTCCAACAACTCGCGCGACTTTTCGGGCTCGCCGAGCATGCGATGACACAGCGCGAGGTTGTAGCGCGCTGCGGAAGCGATCTCGGGTGCGGTGCTGTCGGACAGTACGGACGTAAAATCGACGGCGGCGCGCATGTAGTCGCCCTCGGCAAAACGGCTCGCTCCCAACTGGAGCTGCACCGTGGCGCGGTACTCGCTTTTCGGGAAGAAGGCGACGAACTGCTCGCACGCGTTGCGCGCATCGTCGGCGCGGCCCGCCTGGCTGTATGAATCCGCCATCAGGTAGTGCGCGCGATCGGCGGCCGAATAGGACGGGAACTGGCTCACCACGCGACGGAACGACTCCGCGGCCGGCTCGAACTCCTTGGCCTGGTACTGTCGCATCGCGATTTCGAATTGGGCGTCGGCGGCGAACGCGCTCGACGGGAAGCGCTCGACGAGCTCGGCGAGAACCTTGTCGCCGTCCTTCCCTTGGCCCAGTCGATAGAGAGCCTGCTCGATTCCACGCTTTGCCTCGGTCGCCACCGCGTGGGTCGGATACCGATCGATCACGGCCGAAAAGGCTTCGATGGACTCTGGGTACGTGCCCGCGTTGTAGGCGCACTGCGCGACTCGCAGCGACGCCACCGAGGCGGAACGGCTCTCCGCGAAGTTCTCGACCAGATTCCGGTAGCAGCGCTTCGCGTCCGCGTAGTGTCCGGTGGTGAAGTACGCGTCGCCTGCCCGGATCAGCGCTTTCTCCGCGATGGGCGACGTCGAATCGGCCGCAGCCGCGCTTTCCCAACGATCCACGGCGTCGCCGTTCAGTCCGAGGCGCTGGTAACACATGCCTGCCTGGTAGAGCGCCTGGGCGCGATCCGCGTGCGACGGAAAGCTGGTTAGGAAAGATTCGTACGCCTTGGCGGCTTCCTTGTAGTTCTTCTCGTTGAAGAGAATGTGGGCCTTGTTCAGGTACGCGAAGCCGAGATCGCTCGACGCGCCCGAGGCTCCGTAGCGCGCCAGCATCTTGTCCTGCGCCTGCATCGCCAGGTCCAGCTTGCCCTGTTGCGAGTACGACCATGCGAGCAAACGGTACGCGGGCACCGCGACGTTGGCGGCATTGAACTCCGCCAGCAGCTGGGTCAGCACGTGCTGCGATTCGTCGTGGCGGTTCTGCGCGGCGAGCGCGTCGGCGTCGATCAAGAGCGCGTACGCGCGCCAGGGCGACTTGCTCGGCGGCATGCGCTGCAAGAGCATATGCGGTACACCGGAGAGCAGTCCGAGATTGCCGGCGCGGTGATACGACCACTCGAGCAGGCACAAGGAGGCTTCCACCAGCTCCTGCTTCTCGGGCGTCTCGAACTCGATGGTCCCTTGGCCTCGGGCCGGGGCGTAGCGGTCGAGCACGAGACGGAAGTACGGAACCGCGGGCTGCGGCTTGTTCTGCGCGAGCATGCCGACGCCGGCCATGTAGGCGGCGGCCGGCGCTTCGCGCGAGGTCGGGTATCCGGAGACGACGGCCTGGTAGGCACCGGTTGCCTCCGCGCGGCGATCGAGGGCATCCAAACAGCGCGCGACCCGGTACTGCGCAAGCGCGGCCAGACCGTGCTGGAAATAGCGCGTGAGCACTTGGTTGAACTCGACGATGGCCCCGTCGTAATCGTGGGCGCGGTACAAGACCTCGCCGAGCACCATCTGTGCGCGCGCGGCCACCTGCGTGCCGCGATACTCCTCCGCGACGGATCGCAATTGGCGCGTCCCGTCGTCGAGGTTGCCGGCCAGCGCGCTCGACGCGGCCAGGCGAAGCTTGGCTTCGGCGCGTATGTCGTCGTCGTGCACGGCGTCCACGACCTTCGCGAACTCTTCCACCGCGCTGGCGTAGGCACCGCTCTTCAAGAAGACGTTGGCCTTGGCGAGTCGCGCCACGTCCCCAAGCCGGGCATCGTCGTAACGATCCGCGACCTCTTGGAAGCGCGCCGCGGCCTTGAGCGCCTGTCCCGACGCTTCGTCAGAGAGCGCGCGCAAGTACACGCACGCGGCGTCGAGCGGCGTTCCGCTCGCGGTAACGGTGACGTCTTGGTAACGTCCCTCGACGAACGCAATCGTGCTCGTGCCCAGCTCGAGGCGCGGGTCGCCGGCGACCCACGGGTAGCGCTTACGCGTCTCGTCGAACAGCTGCTTGGCGAGGGGAATGCTGTCGTTGCGGATCGCGTTCCACGCGCGGGCGATCAGGGCTTCGGCGCGCGCGGAGGATTCGGGATTTGCCTCGAGCCACTTTCGCCATTCCTTCTCCGCGGCCGCGTCGTGTCCCGCCGCTTCGAGAGACTGAATCGCGCCCAGCGTTGCGTCGTCGACGAAGGTTCCGTTCTTGCCTTCCTTGGCCGCGGCACGAAACGACTTCGCCGCGTCGTCGTAGCGGCCCCGCGCGAAGGAGACCTCTCCCGCCAGGAACCATGCGGCCGCCTTGCGATCCTTCGGTACGTCGCCGTCGAGAAAGGCGACGATGCGCCGGTCGACGTCGGCCAGCGCGGCGTCGCGATTTGCGACCGGCACGCGCCGTGCCTCGTCCAATGCAGCGCCGATGCTCGACAGCGTTTCGGAAGGTTGGCCAGCCCGCGCGGAAGCGATCGCAACCGCGAGTGTGAATGTCGCGAGCGCGAGCAAGTTTCGTTTGAATAGTATGCGAATGATTCTGCGCATAGCCCCTCGTTAGTCCACGATCACGGGGACGTCGCCCTGCGGACCCGTGGTCGTGATTTGGACCGATTTTTCCTGCGTACGCAGCACGCGTCCCTCGGCGTCCGTCACCGACATGCGATAGCGGTACCATCCGTCCGGAAGGGTCATGCCGCTTTCGTCCTTTCCGTCCCACATGACGTGCGCGGGAGGAACGCCCAAACCGCCGAACGTGCGCACCACTTGGTTGTGCTTGTCGACGATGTCGAGATTCCACTTCTCGGTCTCGGCCTTGGTGCGCGACTTGATTTCGAACTTCGTCACCGAGTTCTCGCCCATGGGCGAGAACACCGCGGGTGACGCGGTGGTGGTGGCGTGGAAACCGCCGAAGCGGTAGCACAGACCGACGCGATGGACGCTACCCAGGTCATGGGCGGACATTCCGTAGTCGAACTGCAGCGCCGGATTGACGCGATAGCTGAAGCCGCCGGCCGGTTCGTCTTCGAAATAACCGGCGCGGAGACCGAAACGATCGTAGATCCACAGTTCGGAGCCGGCGCGAAAGGTGGCGCCGGGTCCGTCCCGGTGGTCGACTTCGAGCGAGACCAAGCCGCGACCGTTCAGGAAGCCCATCGCAAGCCCGGCGCGCATCTCCATCGGGAACTGCTCGTCGATCTCGCGCGCGGCCAGCGTCGGCCCGCCGATGTTGAGCACCGACGCTCCCACTTTGAGCCGCGGTGTCAACGCGAAGAGGACGCCGAGGTCGGCTCCCACGCCGCTCGCGCTGAATGCCTCCAGCTCTTGTCGCACCACTTTGAGATTGGCACCCACCGAGAGTCTCGGTGTGAAGGCCTTGGACGCCGAGAACAGGAACGCCATGTCGCTCTGTTCGAAAGTCCCCATCGATTCGTTGAGCTCGTTGGTGCGCTCGAACTCGCCCGAGCTCAACGAGAGCATGGTGAACCCGATGGTCGGGAGCCGGCGCGCAGGAACCGTGAAGCTCAACGCGTTGATCGATGTGTTCTCGAAGTAGCGCGCCGTCTCGAGGGTGACCGTGTTCTGGGCTTGCTGCACCAACCCGGCCGGGTTCCATGTCGCCCCCAGGGGGTCGTCGGCGGTCGCGACGAAGGCGCCGCCCATTCCGACACTGCGGGCCGAGACATACTGCGACAACCAGTCGCCCGGAAGACCGTAGCTCGCGCTTTGCGCGGCCGCGGGGCCCGCCGCGGCGCAGAACATCACGAACGCGACCAACGCGTACGCGGCCAGCCTGCGCGACGGAGGCGCCGAGTCGAACACACGAACCGGGAACGAACCGAAGATTGGGATGCGTCTCATATCCATCTCCTCGAATCAGCGAACGGCCGCGATTTTGCGACTCTGGGTGTGCAGCGTCTGTCCGCTGCCGTTGGCTTGCAGGTGCAGCACGTAACCGCCGGTCGCGACGAGCTTGCCGTCGCCGTTGCGACCGTCCCACACGAACTGGTTGAGCCCGGTGATGCCGCCTTGCTGACCGGCAACGAAGTTCTTTTCGAACACCAGACCGCCCGTGAGCGTGAAGATTCGCAGCGTCACGTTGGCGTTGTCGGACAACTTGTATGCGATCGTGGTCGGCGTCTCGCCGGGGTGGAACGGGTTCGGATAGTTGGTTAGGTATCCACCGTCCGCGTTGGGATCGACGAACGCCGTCTCGATGTTGAGTTCGGCCGAGAGCGATCCCGACACCGCGCGCACGCGGGCCACTTCGGGCACGCGCGGGGCGTGGAAGGTGCAGCGCGCATTACCGTCGCTGGCGGTGAGCGAATCGATGGCCGTGAGGGTGGCGGTGCCGGACAGCAAGCTGAACGTCACCGGGCGGGCCGGGACTCCGTTGTTGTAGAAATCCTCCACGAGCGCGGAAACGGTCGCGTCCTTGTTACCGGCCACCCAGCGCGGGTTGCTCGAGAGCACGATTTCGTCGGGCGCGCCGGGCGAAACGGTGATGACCTCGGTCGCCGCCGGGGCGTTGCCCGCGTCGTCACGGACAATGAGAATGATCGGCTCGGCGAAGGTGTACGACTCACCCATCGCGCGCTCGCCCTGCAGCAGTTGGAATGTCGCGTTCAGCAGCGTGCCGCGCCCGGGTGCCTGGGTCGACGCGTTCTGCACTTCGACCGTCACGAACGAGTTGATCTCTTGAATGACGCTGCCCGCGTCGTTGGTCACGCGCACCGTCAGCGTGAACTGCTCGCCCGCCTGCACGTCGGTCGGGCTCACGTCCGCTTCCAGGTGGAAGCCGCTCGATATCGCGCGCACCTGCGTCGTGCTGGTGGGCATCGCGGGTTGCGACACGTTCGACGCCGTGATCTGCTGAAAGCCGCCCGTCGACAGGCGCACGGGCATGACCGCCACACCGTTCACCATCGCCTGGTCGGGAGGGAGCTGCGCGAGCGGGTCGCCCGATGTGATGCGAATGGTGTTCGTTGCACCGGTGGCCGGGTTGTACCACTGGTCGGTCGCGTACACGGTGACGTTGAACAAGTAGTTGATCGACTGATCGGTCGCGTTTCCTGCGCGTCCTTCCGCCGTGCCCGGCGCGATGATTTGTCCCGGACAAACCAGGACGATGCGCGAATAAGGGCCGCCCGTCACCAACACCTGGCTCGAGGTGTGCGGCAGGATGGCCGAGTTGGTCGCGTGGGTTGCGGTGATGGTCTGGTAACCCGATCGATAGAGCGTGACCGATTGCACGCGTTCGCCGTTCACCAGCGCGATGGTCGCGGGCATGCCCGCGAAAGCGTCGCTCGACGACAAGTCGACGTCGTCGTTGACGCCCTGCACACGGTTCCAAAACTGATCCACCGCGCGAACGGTCATGTTGAAGGCCGTGCCCGCCTGCTGATCGGTCGGCATGCCGGTAAACCCGGTTGCGGTCCCGCCGGCCGGGGTCTGGCCCGGCAGCAAGACCTGCATCTTCGCCATCGGGCCCGCGTTCACCACGAAGCTATTGCTGGTTCCCGTGTGCGGGGGCGACGAGAAGTCGGAGCACGTGACGGACACCGCACCGCCGGCGCCGCGGAATACCATGTTGCCGACCCACTCGCCGGCGGTGAAAACGATGGCCTCCGGAGAAACACTGCCCGGTCCGGTGTTGGGGATCAGAATCCCGTTGCCGGAATACCCGGTCACGGTATTGCCCGCCGAATCGGTGGCGCGAATTCTCACCGAGACCGATTGGCCCGCCGTTACGGAGCCCGCGATGGGATCCCACTCGAAGTGATCCGCTCCGCTCGCCGACACCGGAATGCCGGCCGAGGTCATTCCCGTCTTGGAGCCGTTGGTCAGGTCGGTGACGGTCAAGGTCTGGGTTCCCACCGTACCGAGCGAGATCGTGAATTGCCGGTAGCCGTTGTTGAGCGGGCCCGAGACCGGCGTGTTTGCGTCCAGGTCCGAGGACGTGATGCGCACGTTGTCGCCGCTCGCGACCGGATTCCAGTACGCGTCGGTGGCGTACACGTCGACCGCGAAACCGACGTCCGCCGTCTGCGAGGCCGGGCTGCCGACCAGGCCGGAGACGCTGCCCGGCAGCGGATCTTGACCCGGCACGATGAGCTGCACGCGCGTGAACGGGCCGGGATGAACCGTGAACGGATCGCTGGTCCCATTGATGCTCGGGTCGGCGGCCAGGTACGCGCCGACGTTGACGTTGCCGCGATTGATGCTGGTCTCGTCGGCGCGGTACATGGTCACGTTGCCCGACCAACTGCCGCCCGACATCGATATCGTGGCGGGCGTAATGCGACCCTCGCCGTAGCTCGTGATCTCGCGCAAGCTGACCGGACCCGTGTAGCTCACCTGGCTGCCGTTCGGGTCGACCGCACGTACCGTGATCCCCATCGGCTGGCCGGCGTTCTGATTCTTCTGGTTGATGCTGTTGAACACGAAGCCCTGCAGGAGCAGCGAAGCAGCCGACGACGACGTGGCGAGCGGAATGGTCGGATCCGATTGATCATCGGCCGAAATGGTGAACGCCCCCGCCGCGTTGAACGTGACCTGCGCCGTGGCCGTGCCACTCGAGAGGCTGAACGAAGCCGGAAGTGACGCGCTGCCGTCGGTCGAGGTGAGCAGAATCGAATTGGTGATCGACGACACCGTGTTCCAGGAGTTGTCGCAAGCCCGCACGGTGACGGTGAAGGGAACGCCCACGGTCTGATCCGCGGGCGCGCCGCTCTTGCCGGTACCGGTTCCAGGCGCCGCCGATTCTCCCGGAAGCAGAACCTGCAATCGCGTGTAGGCTTGCGCGCAAACCTCGACTGGCGCCAGCAAGCCGGCGAAAAGAACGACCGGAAAGCATAGAAGCATCGTCAGCGCTTTTCGCATGAGTCATCACTCCTGCCCAGGCGGAAGAACGAGGCACGTCGAGCACGGTTCTCGCAACACGCGCAAGTTCGCTCAATCCGCGGCAACAAGTCGTTAATAGGTGCATGTAACACGACGCAAACGATGTACCGCACGAGTTGCTGTGTGGCGTGTAAGGCCCTCATGCGTGCCGTCGTGTCTCGTCGGGGATGAAAAGGGAGCATCGTCCGTCGCTTTCGAGTGCGCGAGGGCACCGCAGTTCGCAATTGTGGCGGCGGTTTCGTGGACCGCGGGAAACGTGATACGATTCACGCCGATGCGAATGGAAGTCAGGAAGGAGTGTGCGGAATGGGACTCACCGACGATCAGCGAGACGAAGCGCTGAAGGCATTGCGCGGAGCGCAGGAGGCGATGGAGTACCTGGTCAAAGGAGTGAGGGGCCTCGATGAGGCGAATACGCTGCGCGATCGTATCGACGAAGTGGAGCTTTACCTCAAACGCGCGAAGTCGGCGCTCAAGTTCATTTGATTCGGCCATGACTATACTCTTGCATCGAGTGGTCACACTGGTCGTGCTGCTGTGCGCCATGCCCGCGTTCGGCGTAGATGAAACCGCTCGCTTTCACGCGGGGATCCGCGGCGGGGTCACGTTGGGAGATGGAATCCCGTCCAACGATATGCCGTACGGCGGCGCGTTCGGCCGATACCGTCTCGGTGATCAATGGCTGGTTGGCGTCGGCGTGGACCGGTTCGAGTTCGACTTCGAGCAGCCTGCCAACGTGGTCGGTATCGACCCCACCGCGATCGTCGACGCACTCGCGACCGAGTACGTGGTCAACGCTTGGGTCGAGCGCGAGTTGACCGCGGGAACGGGGCTGACGCCGTTTCTCGGCGCTGGGATCGGAATCGGATTCGTGAATGTCGACGATGCAGTTGGGACGGTGGGCGGGGGCGGCGCGTTCCGTCTCACCACCGACGCGGGAACGGAGTTCATCCCGTCCGCGCTCGGAGGCATTCGCTACGGAGGATCTGCGTTCGCGGAATTGGGGCTGCACGCCGACTATCGGTTCACGACCTGGGACGTGACGGACGAAGTGTCAGGCGCCACCGGCTCGATCGACGACTACTTCACGTACGGTGCGCACATCGCGGTGGCATGGAAGTTCTGACCCGCGAGACTATTCTTCGATTTTTCCATCCACGATGCGGAAGCGCTCGCCGCGCTTGCCGACGGCTACCAGCGAGTAGTTGTCCTGCGTCGCCCGGTAATCCTCGATCGACGCCAATTCGTCGATGATCGTCCGCGATGAGTGTGGGTCGAGTCGCTTCAGTTCCGAAAGCGTCAAGCTGTCCGGATAGCGTCCCTCGTTTATGTACAGGTTGGCGAGAAACACGACCAGCTGGCGACACGCGCCCTCCGCGCTCGCTCGCTCCGACATCCCGATGGCGGCATCCACGTTGGATACGTGGTCGAGAATCTGTTCGACTTGATCGCTCTGGAACCGATTGAGGTCGCGCGTCAGCAAGTTGCGCGCGACCTGTTCGCTCTCCTCGAAGCGCTGCCGGTACAACAGCCACTTCGCCTTCTCGTAGTAGAAGTCGTACTCCAAGTGTCTGCGCGCGCTGGTGCCGTCGTCGGTGTCGGGAACTTGTGCCAGGTCTTCCAACATGTGCTCCGCGCGCTCGAAGTCGCCGTCGCGCGCGAGCTCGCGCGCCCGGTGGTAGCGACCGTCGATGGCAGACTGGAACCGGCTCATCTCGAGCCGCGCGCTGTCCGCGATCTCGTACCGGTGGTACAAATCTAGAAACGATTCGAGGCTTTGCGTGGACGCGCCGGGCGAGTTGATGTCGAGGCTATCGAGCAATGCGTGGAACTCGGCCGAGACGAAATGCGGGGTCGGTTCTTTCTTTTGAGCGCACCCGTGTGCCGCGGCCAGCAGGCAAATCGTTCCGACCAGGGCTCGCATGCGTTGCCGTCGTGCAATAAGCGAGCCACGGATGGTTGGGTCGCGCGCCGGGTCTCGTTTCGAGTGCATTGTAAAGAATGCGGTTGGCGGTCACGGACGGGTTGACGGTAGTACCGTTTCGCGGTTAACATTCCAGTACAACCGAGACCCGAGCGACCGCCGACCGGTCGCAACTCTGCTTAGGGCTGCACTCTCGCTTCGAAGCCTCGGTTACTTCGAAAGGAGCTTTGCGGCCATGAAACCCCTTCCTCTGTTCCTCGCGCTCGTTCTTGTCGGTCTCCCGCAAATTGCGCACTCGGACTGGACCCTCGACGGCAATCCGGTTTCGACTTTCGCCGACCTGCAAATGAATCCGGTGATCATTTCCGACGGCGGTACCGGGGCCATCATCGTCTGGCAGGACCGTCGCGGCGGTTTCTTCGACATTTACATTCAGAAGATCGACGCGTCGGGCGCCGTTCTGTGGACGGTGGACGGCGTCCCGGTTTGCCAGGCAGCGAACGACGAGTCCGATCCGCGACTGATTTCCGACGGTGCCGGTGGCGCCATCGTGACGTGGGAGGATGCACGCCCGAGCATTAGCTTCGACGTCTTCGCGCAACGCATCGACGCGTCGGGCACACCGATGTGGGCCACCGACGGCATTCCGATTTGCGACATGAACGGGAACCAGCAGAACCCGACCATCGTCTCCGACGACGCGGGCGGCGCCATCATCGTGTGGCAAGACGTGCGCAACGGCCCGGCCGACATCTGGGCGCAGCGCGTGGACGCCGACGGCGATACGCTGTGGCAGGCGAACGGCGTCGAGATTTGCGCCGCGCCGCGCGCGCAGTTGAACCCGGTCGCGATTGCAAGCGGGGCCGGCGGCGCCATCGCGTGCTGGGTCGATCGGCGTGGGGCCGGTTTGGGCGACATCTACGCGCGCCTGGTCGACGCGAACGGCGTCGTACAATGGACCGCGAACGGTGTCGCGTTGTGCACCAATGAGTTCGATCAGTCGGTTCCGGTGCTGGTCTCCGACGGCGCGGGGGGCGCGATTGCCGCGTGGGCCGACGCCCGCAGCGGCACGCGCGATATCTTCGCGCGCCGGGTCGATAACGCCGGTATCGCGTTGTGGACCGTCGACGGTGTCGCGGTGTGCGACCTAGCAGACGACCAGAACAATCCCGCCATTGTCGGCGACGCCATGGGCGGTGCCATTGTCGCTTGGGAGGACAATCGAGACGCGGCGAGCTATGACATCTATGCGGGGCACATCGACGGTAACGGCATTCAGAGTTGGACGGCGGGGGGAGTGGCGCTATGCACCGCTCCGTTGAACCAAGTGGAGCCCGCGATCACCACCGACGCATCCAACGGCGCCATCGTCGCGTGGCAGGACCATCGAGCCAATTTCCACGCCAACATTTTTGCGCGGCGCGTCAATGCGTCCGGAAGCCCGCAGTGGGATGCGAATGGCGTGTACGTGTGTGGAGCCCTGGGCGATCAGTTCGACCCTGTGACGGTCTTTTCCGACGCGGGCGCCGCCATCGTCGCGTGGGAAGACCTGCGTACCGGGACGTACGACATCTACGCCCAGCTCGCGATGGGTTCGCCCACGGCGGTCGCGATTCTTTCCTTCGAGGCGGTCCAGAACGCCGCCCAAGTCACCTTGCGCGCGGAGTTTCGCTCCGGCTTGGGTGTCGAAGGCGTGAACGTGTATCGCGGGGACGCGCGCGGCTCGTTGCAGCGAATCGACCACGTTGCGGGCACCGGCGAGGATGCGTTCGAGTACGTCGATCGCGGCGTGTCGCCGGGCCAGACCTATCGCTATCAGATTGGCGCGATCGACGCGGACGGTGAGTTCTTATCTCCCATCGTCGCGGTTGCCGTCTCGGCGCTGGTCGGGACGCTGGACCAGAATCGCCCCAACCCGTTCAATCCCAGCACGGCGATTCGATTCGTGATTCCGGAACGGTCGCGCGTGTCGGTGGGCGTGTACGACGCCGGCGGTCGCATCGTGCGAACGCTGGTGGACGACACCCGCGATGCGGGAGAGCACGAGATCGTGTGGGACGGACGCGACGATCGCGGTGTGTCGCAGAGCTCGGGCGTCTACTTTTATCGAATGCAGGCGGGGAAGCAGGTCGAGTCCAGAAAGATGGTGCTGCTGAAGTAACGTGCGACCTGGATTCCGAAAGCATTTTGCTGTATGATTCGCGGCCAGCCAGCTCTACACGGCGCGAAGAGGGCACGGAAGCGACTAGGGCCGCGCGTTACTGAGTCGGCAGTTTTCCACAGCAGTACCTTCTAACTTCGGTGTCATCCCGACACCCTGCATCAAGGAGAGGTACGAATGAAAATCTGCGCTATGGTTTTGCTTCTGGTCGCTGTGGCAGTACCCGCGAGCGCCGCCACGGTCCACGACGAAGCCGTCAACGGAGACCTATCAACGAGTGAAGCCGCTCCCACGCCGCTGGCCTTTTCGGTCGGTGGCAACACCGTGATTGGAACCACCGGCAATGTTGCCGGTGTCGATCGCGACTTCATCACGTTCACGCTTGCGCCGGGACACGTCCTGGTGGGATTGAATCTGCTCGCGTTCGCGCCCGACAACGTCGCGTTCGCGGCCTTCAACACCGGCACCACGAGTTTCGTGCCGGGGCCGTTGACGGCGGCCAGTTTCCTGGCCGGCATCCACCCCGACGCCAGCATGATCGGCACCAACCTGATGACCGAATTCGTGTGCTGCTCGGTCACGGGTAATTCGCTGCCGCTGCCCGAACTGGGGCCGGGCGATTACTGCTTCGTGATCCAACAGACGAGCCCGATAACGACCTCGTACTCGCTCGATTTCGTCGTCTCGGGTCCGGTACCCACGACGCCGTCGACGTGGGGCGGAATCAAGGCGTTGTACCCGTAATCTCGTTTCATCGCGTCACAGCGATTTTCGAAGCCCCGGTCGTCGAGTTGAGATAGACTCGACGGCCGGGGTTTTGATTTCGAATGAGCACACGTTCTATTCGGCGCATCGAGAGCGAAGACAATCGCGTCTTCAAGCGGCTCGTCCAGATGCTGACGGGCCGCGGCATTCGCAAGCACGACGCGGCCATCGTCTCGGGGCCGAAGATCATCGCCGATATCTTGCACGCGTCACCCGAGCTGGCCGACGCGTGGATCAGCACGCCCAAGCAGTCCACTCCTCCGCCAACGTTGCCCGCTAGCGCCGCTTGGTACGAGGTATCACCGCGACTGTTCCAGAAACTCGACCTGGCGGGAACCGACGCACCGCTGCTTCTCGTCAAAACGCCGGAGATGCCGGCTTGGGAACCCGAGCACGGCTTCGCGCCCGGGTGCAGCCTCCTGGTACCGTTTCAGGATCCCGAGAACGTGGGTGCCGTGATTCGCTCCGCGGTTGCCTTCGGCGTTGCGGAGGTGGTGCTGCTGGCCGAGGCCGCGCATCCGTACCATCCCAAGTCGCTGCGCGCTTCCGGCGGCGCGGTGTTCCTCGCGACGTTGCGCCGCGGTCCGTCGCTCGCCGCGCTACCTGACACGTTGCCCATCGTTCCACTCTCTGCCGACGGTGCGGACGTGAGCACCTTCGCGTTTCCGGAGCGCTTCGGGTTTCTCCCCGGAATCGAAGGCCCGGGTCTGCCCGACCGCTTCCGTGCGCGCGCGTTGTCGATTCCGATGTCGGGCGCGGTCGAATCGCTGAACGCCGCCGCCGCCACCGCGATCGTCCTCTATCTGTGGTCGAAGCGAAATCACCGCTAGGGCGCCTTCGCGCACGAACGTGCTACAATTGGCGCGTGGATTTCGATAGCGTCGTCAAAGGCAGACGATCGATCCGGAAGTTCCGCCCGGATTCCGTGGCGAAATCCGAGGTGCTCGACCTCGTCGACCTGGCGCGGCACGCGCCGTCGTCGATGGACGGGCAGCCGTGGCACTTCGTGCTGGTGCAATCCGACCACAAGAAATCGCGCCTGGCGGAGATCAAGAATCGCTACTGCCCGCCCGGCAAGCAACAGTACCCGGCGGATTTTCTTCGATCGGCGGCGTGGATCGTCGTGGTCTGCGTCGATCGCGAGCGGTCTCACGGTCGCGCGATGGAAACGGCGGTGGCCGCGACCACCATCTTGCTCCTGGGTGCGCAGCAGCGCGGGCTGGGGGGCGTGTTCATGACCGCGCAGTCTCCCGACGAGCCGCGCCTCGCGGACGAGATTCGAGCCCTCCTCGAAATTCCCGCAGGAATCGACCCCATCACATTGGTACCACTCGGTCGACCGGCGGAGACTCCGTCGGGCAAGTCGCTCGCGCCACTCGAAAGCATCTCCCATGTCGAAACCTTCTAGTCATTTCGACGACTGCGTCGACTCCCAGTACGACGCGCAGCGAAGCGTCGTACTGCGCTACCGAAACGCCTTTCGCTTCGGCGCCACCGACGAGGAAGACGCGCGCTTCAAAGACTGGCTCGCCAGCACCAGCATTCGCGAAGGGGCGCGCATCTTTCCCTTCGTCGAATACCGAGGCGTGCACATCCACGTCCTCGACGAGACCTCGCTCATGCACACCAAGTCGCTCAAGTCCATCGACGGGTGCTTCTCGACCGCCAAGTGCAAGTTGCTGGGATACGAGCGCACCGTGTTCGAGACCGGGGGCAACACCGGCGCGGCGCTGACCGCCTACGGCACCCACGCCGGCATCGAAACCTTCTGTTTCGTCCCCGAGGACAACGTCGAGCTGCTCGACAGCGTGACGTTCGCGAGCCCGCTCGCGCACCTCATCACGGTCGACAAGCCGGGGAGAGTCAAGCGAGCCGCGCGCTTCTTCGCGCGCTTGAGCAACGCCAAGCACGTGCCCGAAACACCCTGGCGCTACGAGGCGTCGCAGTTTCGGGGCTTTTTCATGCTCGAGCACTTGCTGAAGCACCAACGCTTCGACTGGCTGGTGCAGACCATCAGCGCGGCGTTCGGTCCCATCGGCATCTACCGCGTGCTCGCTCGCTTCCAGCACGAGATCGGCACGCTGCCACGTTTGCTCGGCGTCCAGCAAGAAGCGAACTGTCCCATGTATCGCGCGTGGAAGAGTGGTACCTCGTACGTCGTGCCGCAGACGGTGAACTCGACAACCAACCTGCTGTCGCGCGTGATGTACGACAACGCGCCGCACACCTACGGGACCTACCAGGACCTGCGCCAGCTGCTGGTGAGCAACCGCGGAGATCTGACCACCGTCAATCATCCCGAGTTCAACGAATTCCTGGCTTCGGAGCTGGAAGGGAAGAATGTGCTCGAGCTGCTGGCCGATCACGGCATCGCAGTGCCCGCGGAAGCCATCGACAAGACGGGCTTGATCGCCATGTGCGCGACCTTGCGCGAGATTCGCAACGGCACCATCGCCCCCGGGAGCCACGTGCTGTGTTGCGTCACCAGCGGAACCATGCGCCCCGACGGTCGCGTCAAACCGGAGCTCCAAATTCGCAGCCGAATTTCGACCGGGAGGTCCGCATGACGCCACGGGTGACGCTTCGGGACGCAACCCTGCGCGAAGGCCTCGACACTCCCCACGTGAGTTTTTCCGCCGCGCAAAAACTGCGCATCGCTCGCATGCTCGCGCAGGCCGGCGTGGCCGAGGCCGAAGTCGTTGCACCCAGCCGAGTCGCCCAGGACGTCGAGTTCGCTCGCACGTTGCGTGAGGAAGGCATTGCGCTGCGAACATCGGGGCTCATTTATTCCCACGGGGAGAACTGCGCCTACGAGGTTGAGCTCGCGTCCGCGTCGCTCGACCACGTCGACCTATTGATGCCGGTATCGCTCGAGCGGCCGCCGGAAGATCGCGACACCAAGCTTCGCATGCTGGACGACGCGATCGCACATGCAACGGATCTCCACATGGAGGTCGGCGCCGGCTTCCCGCACTCCCTCCAATGCGACCCTGAATTCTTGCTCGAGATATCCGCGGTAGCGATCGCGCGCGGTGCGCGACGCATCGTCGTGTACGACACCAACGGCGGCGGCGATCCGTTCGCGGTCGCAGCGCTCATTCGAACCCTTCGTGAACGCCAGCCGCAGGTGGAGATTTTCTTCCACTCTCACAACGACCTGGGGCTCGCGACCGCCAATGCATGGGCCGCGGTGAACGCGGGCGCCGACGGGCTCGACGTGACGGTCAACGGCCTCGGCGATCGTGCCGGCAACGCATCGCTCGAGCAGGTCGCGATGGTGCTGCACCTCAAGGGCTACCAGACCGGAATTCACTTGGACGAGCTGGCCGCTCTTTCGCGCGCGGTGGCGGATGAAAGCGGGGTCGTCGTCTCCAAGCTCTCCCCGGTGGTCGGCGAGTACGCGCTGTGGCACAAGTCGCCGAGCCACCTCCGAAAGCCCGGTCTGTTCGAAGCATTCGATCCCGCGCTCGTGCGCACCGATCGCACCGTCGATGGCTCCTGAACCACCCGCCGACTTCGTCGAGTTCACGCGCGAGGACACCGAGCAATCGATCTCCGCGCGCTTCGAGACCATCGCGCGCCGCCATGCGGACCGTATCGCGATCCAGATGCCTTCGCAGCGCGTCACCTATCGCGACCTGTCGCTCCGCGTCGATTCGATTGCCCGCGCCATCGCGGGCGATCAAGGCCCCGTCGCCTTGCTGGTGGGCGACGACGTGGCCGGCATCGCTTCCATGCTCGCCGTTCTCGCGCGCGGCCGGCCCTTCGTCCCCGTCGACCCCGCGCAACCCGACGAGCGCGCACGAGTCGTGCTCGAAGACTCGCGCGCGCCGTTGGTCGTTTGCGACGCTCGCCGCCACGAGCGCGCGCTTTCGCTCGCGGGGAGCGAACGGGTGGTGCTGGATGTCGATTCGCTTGCTGTGCCCGATTCCGCCGACGCTGCGATTCCTCCCGTAGCCCCCGACGCGCAGGCGACCATCATCTATACCTCGGGCTCGACCGGACACCCGAAGGGTGTTCTACAGAACCATCGCAACGTGCTGCACAACATTCTCATCCACACCAACGCGCTCCGCATCGCGCCGCGCGATCGCTTGACGCTGTTGTCGTCGCGCGGAACCGGCCAAGCCATGACGGGGATTTTCTCCGCCCTTCTCAACGGCGCCGCATTGCATCCTTTCAACTTGCGCGCGCGTGGATTGACCGAGCTGGCCGCATGGCTGCTAGAAGAAAACATCACGATCTATCATTCGAGCGCCAGCGTCTTTCGCGAGCTCGTCGACTCGGGCCTGGGCGACATGAAAGCGTCGTCGTTGCGCGTGGTCAAGCTCGGCAGCGAGCCGGTGTCGCGTCGCGATGTGGAGCGGTTCCGCGAGCGGTTTCCCGCTTCGTGCGTGTTCGTCAACGCGCTTTCGTCCACCGAGACGGGAACCATTCGCCAGATCGTCGTCGACGCGAGCACGCGCATCGAGGGCGACGCGGTGCCGGTCGGCTATCCGGTGCCCGACACCGAGGTCATCCTGCTCGACGAAGCCGGGGCGGAGGTCGATCGCGGCGAGATCGGTGAGATATGCGTGCGCAGTCGCTACCTCGCTGTGGGCTACTTGAACAACCCCGAGCTCACGCGCCAATTGTTCGTGCAGGATGCCGGCGACCCGCGTCTGCGCGTCCTTCACACCGGCGACCTCGGTCGAATGGGGAAAGACGGACTGCTCGAGTGCTTGGGGCGCAGAGACACGCGCGTGAAAGTCCGCGGCAACCGCGTCGAAGTCGCGGAGATCGAGGCGGCGTTGATGGCGTCGCCGTCCATCGCACAGGCGGCCGTGGTCGAGAGGGACGACCACCGCGGCGGCAAGCGTCTGGTGGCATTCATGGTGCCCGCGCGCGGTAAAGGGACGCCTTCGGTGCGCGAGGTGCGCTCGGCCCTCGGTGAAAAACTCCCTCGGCACATGATTCCGTCCGCGTTCGTGTTTCTCGATGCACTCCCGCGCACCGCGAGCGGCAAGGTGGATCGACCGGCCCTCCCCGCGGGTCCGCCTGCTCCAAAGCGCGGTGGCGAGTCTCTCCTCCCGCGCGATCTTCTCGAAACCCAGCTCGCCGATATTTGGCAGCACCTTCTCGGCGTCGACGAGGTCGGCATTCGCGACGATTTCTTCGACCTGGGGGGAGACTCGCTGCTCGCGGTGGAGATGGCGCTGCGCGTCGAGCAAGCCGCCGGCGTGAGCGTCGCGTTGCAAGACATGATCGACGAGCTGACCATCGAGCGGCTCGCCGCCGCGATCGTGAATTGGGAAGGGGAAAACGGCCGGCCGCCCATTTCGCAGCTCCAAGCGGGCGGACCAGCTCGGCCGTTCATCTTCGCGCACGGTGCCATCGCGAGCGACGGCTTCTATTGTCGCAGCCTCGCGGGGGGATTGGGACCGGAACGACCGTTTTACCTCCTCCAGCCCCACGGCTTGGATGGAAAGCCGCTGCCGCGGACCATCGAAGCGATGGCGGACGACCGGCTCGAAGCGCTGCTCTCCGTGCAACCGAGCGGGCCCTATCTCCTGGGCGGGTTTTGCGCCGGCGGAGCGGTCGTGTTCGAGATGGCGCGCCGACTACGCGCGCGCGGGGAGCGCGTCGACCTGGTGGTGCTGATCGACACCCACGCCACCAACGCGCGCTTTCGCGCGTGGAGCAACCTCGTCGATGGAATCGCACCCGTGGTGCGACTGAGTCCGGAGCAGCGCAGCGCGCTGTTCCGCCGCGGGCGCACGTTCCTGCGCGGGCTCCGGCGCGCGTCGCGTCATGGCGTGCACGAGGCGGCCTTGTTCGTCGTGAAGAAACCGTACTTCGTCCTCAAGGGTGCGGCCCGGCGTGAGAGCGTGTCGCCACCCGCGCCGCTCGACCCGCGCCAAGCAATTTGGCTGCACTACCACAATGCTCTCGAGGACTACGTGCCCGGGCGATACTCCGGTCGCGTGGTGCTGTTTCGCTCCAGTCACTTGGACGGCAAGGCACCGGGGAATTTCAACGCCGGGTGGCAGCACGTGTGCGATGCGATCGAAGTCCACGCGATCGCGGGCGACCATCGGACGTGCGTTACCACCCACGTCGACGAGCTGGCGGAAAAAGTGAAGGCGTGTTTGGACGGGGTGTGAGCGTTTGCGCTTCAGGGAATGTTCTTCAGAAGCTCTTCGTTGGTGGGATACTTCTCGACCAACTTGAGCAGCTCTTCAATCGCCTGCGCCGGCGGCATGTCGAGGATGCGACGGCGCATCTTGTTGATCGCGTCCAACTCCGCAGGCGGGTAGAGCAGGTCGTCGCGACGCGTGCCGGTGCTTCGCAGGTTGATGGCCGGGAACACGCGCGAGTCCGACAGCGCGCGATCCAGCACGATCTCGCTGTTGCCGGTCCCCTTGAACTCTTCGAAGATCATGTCGTCCATGCGTGAGCCGGTCTCGATCAGGGCACTGGCGACGACCGTGATCGACCCGCCGTTCTCGACGTTGCGCGCCATGCCGAAAAACTTGCGCGGGATCTCGAGTGCCCGCGAATCGAGGCCGCCGCTCATGGTGCGTCCCGATCCCGCGCCGTGCTGGTTGAACGCGCGCCCCATGCGTGTGAGGCTGTCGACCATGACGATCACTTCGTGGCCGCACTCGAGCTCGCAGCGCACCTGCGCCATGCACAAGTTGGCGAGGCGCACGTGCGCGTCGACCGATTGATCGCTGCTGCTCGCGAGCACTTCGGCCGGAACCTGGCGCCGGAAGTGCGTGACTTCCTCGGGGCGCTCGTCGATGAGCAACACCACGATACGCGCCTCGGGCGCGTCGGCGTGCATCGCGATGGTGAGCTCTTCGAGCAGTCGGGTCTTGCCGGTCTTGGGTGACGCCACGATGAGGCCGCGCGTGCCGCGGCCGATGGGCGCGAACATGTCGACGATTCTCATCGACACATTGCCGCCGTCGCCCAGACGAAAACGCCGGTTGGGATTGACCGCCTGGAGGTCGGCGAAGGTGGTTCGGGCCCGGAATTCCTGCGGATTCATACCGCAAATGGTGTCGATGTCGGCGAGCCTCGTCCCCTGCTTGTCCGACTGGACGGACCCCGACACCGAGGCCCCGGTCACCAGACCGAAGCGCCCGATGAGCGGCGGGGGCACGAAGGGATCGCTGCGATCGGCTTGCAGCGAACGCTCCGGGTTGCGCAAAAACGCACCCCGACGCTCGACGATTTCGACTACTCCAGAAGCGGTATTGGGCATCCTAGATAGCAGGTCAGTGTGGGCTCGGGCTCAGCAGCAGTCTATAGGAATACGCCCCCGAGGGCTAGCTCTGCTCGACACAATCGCGCGAGGCGGTTTTCTCCCCCGTCGATCCGGTATAGACTGTCGCCATGCGCCCACCCCCGCGCGACGTCACCCTTCTGCTTGCCGAGCTAACGGGCGGCAACGCGGAAGTAGTCAATGCTCTCTTGCCGCTGATCTACGATGAGCTCCATCGCGTCGCCGACAACCAACTCCGGGGGGAGCGGCGCGACCATACCCTCAACGCCACCGCATTGGCCCACGAAGCGTACCTCAAACTAGTCGATCAAGATCGCGTGACGTGGCAGAACCGGGCGCACTTTCTTGGCGTGGCGGCGAAGGCTATGCGTCGCATTCTGATCAACTACGCCGAGCAACGTCGGGCTCAAAAACGCGGCGGCGACGTGGTGGCCACCACCTTCGACGACGATCTGGCACCCCGCGCCGCACGCGCCGACGAGCTCGTCGACCTCGACGAGGCGCTGGTGCGACTGAAGGAAATCAGTCCACGCCAGGCCGCGACCGTCGAGTATCGGTTCTTCGGAGGGCTCACACACGAGGAAATCGCCGAGGTGCTCGAGGTATCGGTTCCCACCGTGCGGCGCGACTGGCGGCTGGCCCGCGCGTGGCTGAGCAACGAACTCAAGGAGTAGCATGGACGCGAGCCGTTGGCAAAGGATCGAAGCGATCTTTCACGCGGCGCTGGACCGCCCGCCCGCCGAGCGCGAAGCCTTCGTGCGCGCGCAGTGCGGGGACGACGCGGACCTGCTTCGCGAAGTCGGCCGGCTGCTCGATGCCGACGCATCCCCGCACAGCCTCCTCGACCGCCGCGCCATCGACGCTCTCGACGGCGAGATGCCGGCGCTCGTTGATGGGACACGAATCGGGGCGTACCGCGTAGTTCGTGCCATTGGCTCGGGGGGAATGGGAGTGGTCTATCTCGCCGAGCGCGCGGACGGCCAGTTCGAGCAGCGCGTGGCACTCAAGGTGATCAAGCGGGGGATGGACTCGGCATCGATCGTGACGCGATTCCACGCCGAACGCCGCATCCTCGCGCGACTCCAACACCCCAACATTGCACGACTGCTGGACGGCGGCGTCACCGACGACGGGCTCCCATACTTCACGATGGAGTTCGTTGACGGCCGCACCATCACCCGATACTGCGACGACGAGCGACTCTCCATCGAAGCACGCCTCGACTTGTTCCAGGACGCGTGCGCCGCCGTCCAGTACGCCCACGCCAATCTGGTCATCCACCGCGACTTGAAGCCGAGCAACATCCTGGTCACGAAGGACAGCCAGGTGAAGCTGCTCGATTTCGGCATCGCACGCGTCATGGGCGAGGACGACGAAGGCATCACGCGTAGCGGCCAGCGCGTCATGACGCCCGCCTACGCGTCGCCCGAGCAAGTACGCGGAGAGCCGGTGACGACGGCGAGCGACGTGTACTCGCTGGGTGTCGTTCTCTACGAGCTCTTGTGCGGCCGCCACCCCCACCGCGACACCGCCTCGACGCCGGCCGATCTGGAGCGCGCGATTTCGACCGAACCGGCCGAGAAGCCGAGCAAGTTCGTGGCGCGATCGGGCGCGGACGCGACGTCCGCTTCTCCCGATGAGATTGCGCGCGCGCGCGGGCTCCCACCGGCGCGGCTCCGGCGGCGGCTGGAAGGCGACCTCGACGTCATCTGCCTGACCGCGCTGCGCAAGGAACCCGAACGACGCTACTCGTCCGCGAGCCGGTTGCTCGACGACGTTCGCAACCACCTCGCGGGTCGTCCCCTGACCGCTCGCCCCGACACCATGCGCTACCGCGCGTCCAAGTTCGTGCAGCGAAACCGCGCCGCGGTCCTGGCGACGTCCGCGCTGGTGGTGCTCGTTGCGGCCCTGACGGTCGTCTACACCACGCGCCTCGCAGGCGAGCGCGACCGCGCACGCCTCGAAGCGCGCAAAGCCGCGGAGGTGAGCGTGTTTCTCACCAGCTTGTTCGAGGGCGCGGATCCGTTTCATTCACGCGGCGATGAAGTCACTGCGCGCGAGATGCTCGACCGCGGTCTGGAGCGCGTGCGCGCCGAGCTCTCGGGACACCCGGACGTCGTGGCCGAGATGCTGCGCGTCATCGGATTGTCGTACCAGAATCTCGGACTCTACGACGAGGCGTTGGCGGCCTTCGAGGAAAGCGCCGCGCTATGTGAGCGCCTCTATGGCGGCGGCGACGTGCGCCTGGCGACCGTACTCGCGGCGATCGGTTACGTGTACAACGAGCAAGGCCAGTACCCGAAGGCGGAGGAGCTGGGACGCCGCGCGGTGTCGATCGCGCGGCCGCTCGGTCGCGACGGCGACGAAGCGCTCGCGACCGGTCTCGACGTGCAGGCTTCCGCCGTGGACATGCAGGGACGCTACTCGGAGGCGGAGCCGCTCTACCGCGCATCGATCGAGGCATCGCAGCGCATCGAGGGGGCAAGGAGCGCGAAGGCGGCGTCGACCATGAACAATCTCGCGCTCTTGCTGCACGAGATGAATCGGTACGACGAGGCGGAAGTATTGTTCACCGAAGCGCTGGCGACGCAGGAGGAGATCCATGGCGCGCGTCACCCCGAGACCTCCACGACGCGCTACAACTACGCGCAGCTCCTCGCCGATACCGGTCGCCTGGAACCGGCGAAGGCAGCCTGGGAGGAAGTTCTGGTCACGGACCGCGCCTTGTACCCGGACGGTCATCCCAACATTGCATTTACATTGAGCGCCTACGCGCGATTGTTGTCGCGGTTGGGCGAGTTCGAGCGCGCGGAAGAGCTGGAGCGCGAAGCACTCGGGATCCGGAGGCGCTATCACGGGGACACGCACCCCGACGTCGCCTACAGCATGGGGTCGCTGGCTCGCGTGCTACTCGAGCAGGCGGAGTACGAGGAGTCGGAAAAGCTCATGCGCGGCGCGCTCGCGATGCACGTCGAGACCAACGGCCCCGACCATCCCATCGTGGGCTCGGTCATGAACGACATCGGCAAGCTCCTGTATGAACGCGGCAACTACGTCGCGGCGGAGAAGATGCACCGCGACGCGCTGGCGTTCTTGCGCTCGGTTGCGGGCGATGAGGAACGCAACGCCGTGGCGGTCTCGATGATCCGCCTGGGAAACGATCTCGCCGCGCTCGGGCGCCTGGTGGAGGCGGACTCGCTTGCGCAGAGCGGTTTGGCGCTCACGCGCCGGCTGCACGGCGACCGCGGTCCGTGGCCGGCCGGCGGCTTCGTCGACGTGGCGACGATTCGATTCCAGATGGGTGCCGTCGGGGAAGCCGAATCGTTGTACGCAGAGGGACTGAAACGCTTGCGCGCGATGGAGGTCGGCGAACCCGCGCGCCCGCGCGACGTACGCGCGCTCATCGGCCTCGGTCGCTGCCGCATGGCGGTGGGGGATGTCGCGGGCGCGGACAGGTACTTTCGCCAGGCGCTGGAGATCGAGCGGCGCTATCGCCGTCCCGGTCACCCGCGCATCGCGCTCGCCCAGGCCGCGCTTGCGGAGGCGCACACTGCTGAAGCTGTCTCCTCGCCTCACTGAACGCGGAAGCGCCGGCCCGAGGTCCGGGGCCGGCGCTCCCTTCGCGCGCGCTGCTTCGATCAGATCGCCAGCTCGCGCCGAATGGTGTAGAACACCTGCAGCGTACAGTTGCGATACAGGTTGTCCGACGTCGTTTCTAAATGAGTAAAGTGGTGCGGGTTCTCGTCGAAATCGAACGGAAACTGGAACGTGGTCTGCTTGTCCCATCCCCGAAGTCCCGTCCCGCTGTTGCCGTACACGCCGGTGTAGAACTCGATCTCGGTCGCTTGACCCGCCGTCACCGTGAAGATGGCCTGGTTGTGGAGCGATGGCAGCGTCTCCTTGGGAAAGCGCGACCCGGTGTTGTGCAAGAGCCAGTAGAATTGGCTCGGGCTCTGGACGCTCACCCAGCACTCGATGTCGAAGCTGGTCTCGGCGGTGCAGCCGTTGACCACGATGATGCTGTCGAGTGAGACCGTGAAGCGCAGGTCGTTGACCGGTTCGCACTCGCGAATGGTGAACTTGGTCGCGTCGCCGATGACGGCGGGCTGGCGGTTCTTGAGGTCGTTGATGCGATACGACAGCGGCACCGCGGTGGTGGCGGGCGCGGGTTGTAGGAACGCGCTGAAATCGCCGTTCTTCAGGGCCGCTTTGATCGCATCCAAGCCGCCACCTTGCGTTCCGCCGAACACTTGCACTTCGATGGTCGAATTCTGGACCAACTCGCGCTGGCGGGTGTCGATGCTGCCCGATCCCGACCACACGCCATACGACGCTTGCACCGCGAGCTTGTACTCTTCGTCGGTGGTGGTCTCCGTGGTGGTCATCGAGTACACCACCATGCGTCCGTATGTCACGGATTGCACGTAGCAGGGCAGGTTGCCGGGCCCCATGGTGCCTTGCTGGCGCTGGCGCTCGAAATCCCCCTCCATGAGATCCGGTGCGAAAAAGTCGGCCGGCTCCGCTTTCTCGTCGTCGGCGAACGAGATGGTGTACATGGGCTGCATCAGCTTTACGACGACGCTTCGCCGCTTGATCGACGTCGACTGCGAGAGCGACGCGCCCACCGAGCCGCTCGCGATGATGCCGCTGTAGCGCACGCTCAACCCGGCGGAAATCAGCGCCTGCTGGACCGAGTAAGCCGACTCCGCGCGGAAGTTGATCTGCGCGGGGATGACGTCGAGGTTGCCGAGGCGGTCGTCGGCGTCGCGCTGGAGCGACGCGATCGCGTCCTGGATAGTCGAGCTGGTGGGAACGTCGACCGTGCGCGACGGATCCTCGAGGGCCAGATTGATCGAGAGCGAAAGCGGCGAGCGCTTGAGCCCGATGGTGGAGAGCGAGCCGTCCTTGACGCCGTTGCCCTGCACGATCATGCCCGGCTTGAGCGCGGTGGCGTTGGCGCCGACCGCGACGACGTCGTCGAAGTTACGCTTGAGATCGTACTCGACCGCGGAGCACCGGTAGTATTGGCTGTCTTCGAACTCGTCCTCGTCGCCGAGGTCGACGGGGGGCTCTTCGAAGTCGGACGGAATCTCCCAATTCGGGAGACCGTTGACGAATTGATTGACCTCGGCCGGATCGACGGGATCGGTCGAGAAGGGGGCAACAGGGTCGTCCTTGCTACAGCCGATGGCAATTGCCAGTGCGGCGAGAAGGATCGATAGGGGTGTTCGGGACCGTTTCATGATTGGACCTCCGTGTCGTGTTCGGCTGGCGGAAGGCGCTACATGCGCCGCCCGCCGGCCTCACTGGGAAACGCAGGAAAACGGTCCCAAAGCGATCATCCGGTCCCAGATCGTGCTTATTGGATTTTCGCCCAAGCGGCTATAGTGTTGCCGCCGCGGGGGATAAACCCGGCGGTCCAAGCCGATGAGTTCACGCGTCGAACACAAAGCGCTGGCGGGAAGGCCTCTCGTCTACGCCCCCCAAGAGAAGTTGGGCGTGGTCGTGGTGGATTCGTTTCCCGCACTGGGCACGCTGACCGCGCTCCGCTTCGTCGAGTGGGTGCAGGCGAATCCTGAAGGCGTGGTCGCACTCCCCACCGGCAAGACGCCGGAGTTCTTCATCAAGGAAGTCGGACGCTTTCAAAAGGGATGGAAGCACAAGGCGATTCAACGCGAGCTCGAGGAGCGCGGGGTCGACCCGGCGGTCGCGTTCCGAATGAAGGGGCTCCACTTCGTCCAGATCGACGAGTTCTATCCCATCGATCCGCTCCACCACAACAGCTTCTTCCACTACGTCGATCGCTACTATCTCGAAGGCTTCGGGCTCGATCGGTCGCGCGCACTGCTGATCGACTGCAGCCGCATCGGTCTGCCCGCGGGCAAGATGCTCGCCGACGTGTGGCCGGACGACGAAGTCGATTTGAGCCTCCGCTACCGCATGGCGGCTTCGAAGCAAGAGCAGCTCCAGCGCGACGTCATCCAGCAAATCGACGAGTGGTGCACCGAGTACGAGGAGCGCATTCGCGCGCTCGGCGGCATCGGCTTCCTCTTGGGCGGGATCGGTCCCGACGGCCACATCGGATTCAACGTGCGCGGCTCGGACCCGTTTTCCACCACCCGCCTGACGGCGGTGAACTACGAGACCCAAGCCGCCGCCGCGATCGACCTGGGTGGAATCGAAGTCGCTCGCAAGCGGCTCGTGATCACGATCGGGCTCTCGACCATCACCTACAACCCCGACTGCACCGCCATCGTGATCGCGGCCGGCGAAGCCAAGGCGGGGATCGTCCGGGACGCGATTCAGAACGAACGCCACGTGCGCTTTCCGGCCACCGCGCTGCAATCGCTGAAAAACGCGCGCTTCTATCTCACGCAGGGAGCGGCCAAGAAGCTCGACGCGCGGGCACTCGCGGCCTTGAAGGTGGCGCGAAGCGTGGATGCGGTCCAAGTCGAGAAGGCCGTGTTCGAATTGTCGCTATCCCTTCGTAAGCCTATCGAATCGCTGACCGAGGCGGATTTCAAGAAGAACGAATACGCCGCGGAACTGCTCAAGAAAGGTGTGGGCAGCGCGCGCGAGGTGTGCAAGCGGACCGCGCAGCGCCTGCGCGAGAAGATCGACGCGGGCACACAGGTGTTTCGCGGCGCCACCTTTCTCCACACCGAGCCCCACCACGACGACCTGATGCTCGGCTGCCTCCCGATCATCGCGCGGCACATGCGCGAGCACAGCACGAGCCACACCTTCGCCGCCATGACGAGTGGGTTCACCGCCGTGACCAACCACTTCATGCTCGAGCAATGCGACAAGCTGGTCGAATTCATGGAATCTCCGATGTTCAAAGCACTGGCACCGCAGGGCTACTTCGACCCCGGCAACGCCAACGCGCGCGACGCGGACGTGTGGCACTACCTCGACGGGGTGGCGGCGGGACGCCGCACCATGCTGGACGAAGGCGAGATGCGGCGGATGTATCGCAACCTGGTGGAGGTGTTCGGAGAAAAGGAATCGGGCAAAGTCGAAGACCGCGTCGAGGAGCTGGTCGACTATTTCGAGACCGCCTATCCGGGTAAGAAAGACCCCGATTACGTCCAGCGGCTCAAGGGCATGTGTCGCGAGTGGGAGGCGGAGTGCCTGTGGGGGTATTTCGGATGGAAGGGCGAATCGGTCCGCCACCTTCGGCTCGGTTTTTACACCGGCGACATTTTCCCCGACGAACCGACACGCGATCGCGACACACCGCCCATCACGAATCTCCTGCGCGAAGTGAAGCCGGGTGTCGTCACGCTGGCGCTGGACCCCGAGGCGAGCGGCCCCGACACGCACTACAAGGTGCTGCAAGCGATCACGGAGTCGCTGAAAATCTACGAGCAGGAAACAGGTTTGTCAGAGATCACGATTCTTGGGTATCGAAACGTCTGGTATCGCTTCGACCCCAGCGAGGCGGATTTGTTCGTGCCGGTGTCGCTCAACATGTTCGCGCTACAGAACAGCGCCTTCATGAACACGTTCGCGTCGCAGAAGGACGCCTCGTTCCCCAGCTACGAGCACGACGGACCCTTCTCCGAGCTCGCGCAGAAGATCCAGGTCGAACAGTACCAGGCCATCAAGACCTGCTTGGGCCGCGAGTACTTCGACCAGCACGCGAGCCCGCTCATTCGCGCCACCCGCGGCTTCGTGTTCCTGAAGCGAATGAACCTCGAGGAACTGTACCGGCACTCGCGGGAGCTGAAGCGGTCGACGGAGCGGGCGTAGCTTCTACCGTGCAGCATTACTCGCGCGGGTCGACAATGAGGCCGGTGGCATCGGGAAGCAATCCCCAGTTCGACGTCTCCATCGTCGCGCGGTCGAACGACACGCACATCATGCGCAGCTGCCGCCGGCTTTTCTTCGGAAGTCCCGACCTCGGCCCCGAGACACTCTGCGACATGACCCACTCCACGCCGCCGCGACGAAGCGGAATCACTTCGAGGGCATTGACACCCGGGTCCGGTGTGTAGCCGCGATAGACCCAGTCTGCGCTACCCAAGGAATCGAACGCGAGTGTGGTCGCGGTCGCGTACTGCGCGATGGTGCGCGGATTCGCGACCGTCAGCGAGTCCTCCGCGTCTTGCCAATCGGTGAATAGCAGGTAGTGCGTCCCCTCGTCCGTCACCAGGAATGCGTTCTCGCACTGTCCACCCGTGGTTTGCGCCCCGCTCCCCGTCGCGAGGCGGCGGGTGGCGTCGAGGTACCCTTCACCGGCCCACGTCGATAGCTCGCTCGCGCTCGCGACTGTAACGACTCCGGCTTGGTTGGTGCTCTTCGCGGTCGCGAACAGGAGCCAGCGCCGATTGCCTTCGTCCCACATGACGAACGGATCGCGACACTGTTGATTGTAGGAGTCGTTGGGGCCGCCCGCCATCGTCCACGGCTCGTCGCAGTCGTATATGCAACCGTCGCCCGTCGTGCCGGCGCAGCGATTGACGGGGACGCGCGTCCAGGTGGTGAGGTCGTCCGAGATCGCGAGCCCGATGCGCTGGATCGCACTCGGTCCGCTGCCCGCAACACCGGTATAGAACATGTAGTAGGTCTCGTCGAACTCGATGACGTGCGGCGCCCACAGCGCGTCGCCGTCCCACGCGCCCGCGTTCACCGTCAACGCCACGCCGACGTATTCGAGGGTCACGAAATCGCGCGTGGTGTAGTGCTCGATCTGATTGGGGTAGTAGAGGCTCTCGCTGTGAAAGAAGAGATGATAGATGCCGAATTGATCGCGCACCCATGAGTGGTCCGCGATGTCGTCGTCCTCGTCGTTCACGTCGGGGAAGTTTTCGTCCAGTGGATTGCCGTCGCCGTCGTCGTCGTCGAGCTTGGAGGCGAACAAGGTCGGAGAGGCAGCGGGGTGGCAGCGCCGCGTGAAGGCATCGTCCAGCGAGTCTTCGCAGCCGGTGCCAAGAACGACGAGCAGGACGAAAGCGTAGGTGCGAGCGATGGACATGTGGTAACGCGTGAAAAGCCCAACTATCTTAGCACGACGCTCGCCACGCGACCTCGTCCAAAGGAAGCGTGGAGACGCCGGGGCGGTTTCGTTGTTACAAGAGGGGGTCGGGCAGGTTGACGCCGGTCTCGACCGCCAACCGATTCATCTCGTCGTTCAAGCTCTGGTAGTCGGCGCGACCGCTGAGGTCGGCGAAGCGCGCGCGCAGCATCTCTTCCGAATCTTCGGTGATGGCGGGCGCGAGCACTGTGATGCGTCGGTCGAACGAGAGCTCCATCTGCTGCGCGGCAAAGTCGACCAGAAGCGTGGTCGCCGCGATAGGACCGACCATGAGCATGAGCAACACGACGAAGCGCTTCTCCCAGCGGACCAAAGTCGAGTCGACGCTCTTGCGCCCCTTACGACGGAATACCGCGCCGGCGCCGAAGCGGCCCATGAAGGCGCCTACGATGGCCGAGAAGAGAATCGCGAACGTTGCGAAGCCCAGGTAGTCGCCGCCGATCGAGGCCTGCATCGCCGCGCGGTCCCACACCAGGCGGTAGAAACGACCGCCGGACTGCGGAATGATCTCGACCGCGAGCTTCATCGCGGGCTCGACCAGATAGAGCACGACCACCGAGACGATGACGCCGTTTCGGAGGCTCTTCCAATTGGTGGCGGTGGATTCCATAGACGGTCGCGCAGGTGCATCAATCATGCCTCTCGAGAGGGAGCCGTCGGGCGTTTTCGACCTTTATGGGGAACCACGCGCCGGGTTCCTCATTATAGCGGGCGCAGAATGCGAACCCGCCGCGCGAGTCGCGCGCTTGCGGCGACGTGGTCGGCATTGACACATCTCACCCCGGCATCGTTATTTGAGCCAAGTTTGGTCAGCCCTTCTTCCATGCGCATTCCCTCCATACTCGGCGCGATCGCCGCCATCGTCCTCGCTGCTGCGTTGGGCTGCGGGCCGAAGGCGCCGGTTACCAATCCTTCGGGTTCTTTTGATCGTGAATGTTCCTTGCTGTGGCCTCACTCCGAACCGGCCGAAACCGTGACGGTGGCGTTGTTCGATGATGTGAATCCGACTCACGCACCAGTCTGGCAGAATGAGGCCGAGCGTCTCGTGTTTCGCCATCTGTATGATCCATGCGAAAGCGAATTCTTCCCATGTACTCCGTTTACTTGGCTTCTGGAGGAGGACTCCGGGGCGTATGGAAACGGAGTACTCTGCACTCTGAGGAAGCGGAATTTTTGGGATGGGAGTCCGGTTACCGCAAACGACGTTGTCGCAAGTCTTAGAAGAGGGCTGACGTCAAACAGTGGCATCGACTCGGTGATCGCAATCGATGATCTCCGTTTTGCCGTTTTCTTTCGCGGGCGGGGAACCACCAACGAATGGACGAAGTTGTCCGCGTTTGCAGTGACCAAGTCCAGTATATCGAACTGGCCGGTCGGTTCCGGCATGTATCGCATTATCGATGGCTACTCTATCGACGACATTACAATAGAGCCGTGGCGTGCTAGCAGACCCGTCATACGCTTCATCGACGCGCAGGGAGTCGACGCGCGCGATCTGCTAGATCCGTCCATTAGGCCCAGGATTGACTTCGCGATCCTTCACGATCGCGATGTGGTCGAATACGCGCGCACCCTCGATCGCTTCGAAGTACTCGACCTTCCCCCGACCCGTGCATACGTCCTGCTCGCGCCAAGCCGCTCGGCTGCGATCCACAACGATCGGGTCCCCGACGAAGTTTGCTTGGCGCTGGCGCGAGATGCTGTGCGCCGCAGCTACGCTGTACCATTGGCGAATGGTCCATGGACGAAGTGGTTGCACAAGGCGTGCACCCTCCAACTCGATTCCCCGCCCGCGAGTACAACTGTTCCTCGTATTCTCTTTGATGCGGCTGACGAAACGGCGCGTGATCTTGCGGAGAGACTTGTTTCAATGATATCCAGCCCGGAATATGCTGCTGCACTCGGTGCTGCAATTCCAGGCTTTGCTGGTTCGAAGAGCGTTTCCGCGGTTGGACTAGCATATGATGAGCTGGCGGCGCGCATGGCGAGAGGTGAAGACCTTGCGTACGTCATTGGTTTGCCGTACGAACCGCTAAATGGTCTTGAAGCCACCTGCGCGCTGTTGCGCTCTGCACCGTGGCTCTCCGGAAACGGAGGCATTCGGGCCATGGTATTGCCGCTGGTCGCCACACATCCGTGCGCGATTGTCGCCAAGAATGGGAGCGGGTTTGGCTTCGATGTTCGGCTTGATGAGAACGACAGCATCGTTATTCTCGGCCTACCCGATCCGTTACCACAATGACCTTCCGTGCCCGACTTCTCGTTGCCTTTCTTGTCGCGACGCTCATTCCGTTAGTCGCACTCGGGCTCTTCGTTCGTCACGAGATGACGCAGCGACTCACGACGCAATACGAACGCCGCGTCGACGGGCTGATACGCGTCGTCGAGGAGGACATTGATCGAACGCGGGCAACGGTGCGCGCATCGCTCGCGGAAGTAGGGGAAACAGTCATCGCCGACAATCGATTCCGTCGAGCGGCAATGAATGAAGATCCGGAAGAGCGGCGCTACTTGCTGGACTACGCGAGCACGATGATGCCGATCGCGGGCCTTTCAATGCTGCAGATTCACGACGAGTCGGGGCGCATCTTGAGCTCGGGGCATTTTCGCAACGACTACGACCGCATCGATGCATCACGGCCGCGATTGCTTGGGGCGACGCCCGAGAGATGTGCGCTCGTGCGCGCACGGACGCCGGGCGGATCGTTTCTCGCGCTGGCGTGCGTCGATTCGGTGTCGATGGGGAATCGGCGCTTTGTGATCGTCGGCGGGGTCGAAGCCGAGTCGCGGTTCCTGCAAGACCTCGCGCGCGACGATGCCATCGACCTTGCGCTGTCGCTTCCAGGGGACACTGCCGCTGCGACAGTGGACACGACCGTAACGGTCGTGCGAGAGCTTGCGATTCCGTTCGTCGATGCCGATTCGCTGACCACCGCAACGCTCCGCGTCACGCACGACACTGGAGAGCTGCGTGCCCTTCGCGCCAGCATCGATCGCTGGTTCGTGATTGCGATAGCGCTGGCAGCACTGATCGCGACGCTCGCGGCGACGTGGATCGCCTCGCGATTGAGCCGGCCGCTGGTCGATCTCGCGGAGAAGACGTCGCGTATCGACCTCGACAAGCTGGACGTCGACTTTGCGAACGGCCGGAAGGACGAGATCGGAGCGCTCGCGTCGACACTGAGCAAGCTCACCTCGCGACTCCGAGAGAGCACGGTTCAACTCAAAGATGCCGAGCGCCGCGCGACCTTCGGCGACCTCGCCCGCCAGGTCAACCACGACATCAAGAACGGGCTCACGCCGATTCGAAACGTCTTCCGCCATCTCTCGCAACAATCGAAAGAGGACCCCGCGCGGTTGCCGGGTGCTTTCGACGAGCGCAGCGCCACGCTCGACTCGAGCATCGAGTATCTGGAAAACCTCGCCTCCAACTATGCGCGTCTCTCGCGCCACGGCGATCGCCAGCGTTGCGACTTGAACGGTGTTGTCCGACGCATCGCGTTGGATCGAAGCGACCCTGGACACGTCGAAGTCATCACCAAGCTCGCGGGACAAGCGATTGTCTGGGGCGACGAAGTGTCGCTGCGCCGTGTGGTGGAGAACCTCGTGAGCAACGCCATCGACAGTATCGGTGAACAGAAAGGTCGTGTGACAATCGCTACCGAGATCGCGCATCGCGGGAAAGGCGAATCGCGCGTTCGTCTCGTCGTCTCCGACACCGGCAGCGGAATCGACGCCGCCGCGCAGTCGAAGATCTTCGACGACTTTTACACCACCAAGTCCCACGGGACCGGACTCGGGCTTTCGATCGTGCGGCGTCTGGTGATGGACATGGACGGATCCATCAAGGTCGAAAGCGAGCCGGAGAAGGGGAGCCGCTTCATTGTGGAATTCCCGGGCGCGGAGATGGCGTCGCGAAAGGTGGACTCGTAATGCGGCTGGTTCTCGTGGTCGACGACGTGCGCACGCTCGCGGAGCAATACGCGTACGACTTGAAGCGCATCGCTGGCTACACGACGAAGATCGCGACGTCGGGCAAGGAGGCGCTCGACATCCTGACCATGGAGCCGGTCGATTGCGTGATCTTGGACCTCGAGATGCCCGGCGTCGATGGGTTCGAAGTGCTGCGGCGCATCAAGAAGGACGGCTTCCACGTGCCCGTCATCGTGTACACGGGCACCGGCAACTACGAACGCTGCGTGCAGGCGATCAAGCTGGGTGCGTACAGCTTCATCGACAAGGCGGAATCCATGGAGCGCGTCGCGCACGAGGTGGGAAACGCGATCGAGCGCTGGCGCCTGGAAGCCGAAGTGCAAACCTTCCGTCGCGAAGCGACCGCGGACCGCGCGCTGATCGGCAACAGCGAAACGATGCGCGAGCTCGAGTCACAGATCGCGCGCGTAGCCGCGATTCCGAGCGCGGTGTTGATCGTCGGCGACAGCGGGACCGGCAAGGAGCTGGTCGCGCACGAGCTCCACGACCGCAGCGGTCGTGCGCAGGGTCCGTTCATCGCCATCAACAGCGCGGCGTTACCCGACACGCTGATCGAGAGCGAACTCTTCGGTCATGAGCGCGGCGCCTTTACGGGTGCCAATCGCACGCACCGGGGTGCCTTCGAGCGCGCATCCGGCGGGACGCTCTTCCTGGACGAAATCGGCGAATTGCCGGCTGCCGTCCAGGCGAAACTCCTCCGCGTCCTCGAGCAGGGAGAAGTGACACGGCTCGGCGCCGAGCGCGCGACCAAGATCGACACGCGTGTCATCGCCGCAACGCATCGCGACCTCGACGCCGACGTGTCGTCGGGGCGCTTTAGAGAAGATTTGTACTACCGCATCAACGTCCACATCGTGCGCGTGCCGCCCCTTCGCGATCGCGCGTCGGATATCCTCGATCTCGCGAATCATTTCCTCTCGACCACGTGCGCGCGCTTCGGCGTACGCCGGAAGCGTTTCGACCAAGATGTGCTGGATGCGTTGATGGGCTACGACTGGCGTCGCAACAACGTGCGCGAGCTTCGCAACATCGTCGAGCGAATGGTGATCGCGACCGACGGGCCGACCATCGGTATCGACGCCGTTCCCGACGAGATCCGAGGCCGCGCAACGCCGGTGCGCGCGAAGACAGCCACGTTTCGCGGACGCAAGTCGGAAGCGGAGAGACAGATCGTGGTTGCCGCACTCGAGCGCCACGAGTGGAACATCACACGCACCGCGTCCGAGCTCGGCCTCGCCGACCACGCCAGCCTCTTGAAGATCATGCGACGACTCGCCATCAAACCTCGCTAGGTGTCCAATCGGACACAACCGGTGCGTTGGAAGCGTGTCCGCGGAGACACAGCGCTCCCACTCGCACCGCCAGCCCGTTTCTCCAAGTCGAAGTGCAGCAACGCTCTAGGCCCCATGGCATGACCGCGCGATGGCTGGCGGCACGCTTGCGATAGAGGTCCCCGCCCGCGTCGTGGTGACGCGAGCGAAACAAGAGGGGGACCACCCATGTTGCACCGCACTCACATCGTTCGCGCGTCGAGCGCGACACTACTCGCGTTGATCGTCGCAATCGCCGGTTGCGGCACCGACGAAGAGACCTTCAGCGACCAATCGATCTCGTCGAACAACGAGACGCAATCCACTCCGGAGCCGCTAGTCGAAACCGCGACGCCCGCGCCGCAAGGCGACGTCGCCGCGACGACGTCGACTTCGACCGAAGTCACCTATGAGGAGTCCGAGACCGCCTTCCTCGAAGGCCGCTACGACGAGGCGGTCGACCTGTTCACCGCGTACACCGAGCGCCGCGAGTCGAATCCGTGGGGCCACTACATGCTCGGCATGTCGGCGTGGAAGTCGGGTCGCCACGAGACCGCCCAGGTTGCGTTCACGCGCGCGATCGAGCTCGACTCGACGCTCGTGAAGGCGCACCTGAATCTGGCGCGAGTGCTGATCGAATCGAGCCGTCCGAGCGAAGCCATCACCACTATCGACCGCGCCATTGCGATCGAGGGTGAATCGAGCGTCGCGTATCGACTGAAGGGCAACGCGCACCACACGCTCGGTCAGAGCGAAGACGCGCTGGCGTCGTATCGGCGCGCGATCCAAATCGATCCCGAGGACGCCTGGTCGATGAACAACCTCGCGTTCATCCTGATCGAAGAGGGTCGCTACAGCGAAGCGCTGCCGGCGCTCGCGCGCGCGACCGAGCTTCGCAAGGACGTCGTGGTGTTCTTCAACAACTTGGGAATGGCGCTGGAGCAGGTGGGACAGTTCCGCGCCGCGGAAGACGCCTACACGCTCGCATGCACGCTCGAGGGCGTCAGCGAGAAGTCGGTTGCCAACCGCGACCGCGTCGCTGTCGTCAAGGAGCAGCCGGGCATCACGCCGGTCGACTTGGCCGCTCTCGCCAGCGCGTTTGCGTCCGAGCTCGCAGGCAGTGGCTCCGTCGCGACCACGACGGTAACGGACACGACGCAGGTTCAGCAGTAGGGAATTCACCGGGCATGCGCCGGGTCCTGTCGCACAACAGCCCACTACGGGCGGGCCTACCGCGCCTACGCACTAGTAGTCCCGCCCTTGTGGGCGCCCGTTGTGCGCCACCCGTGCGCATGCCCGGCAGTGTTATTCAACCAAATGAAATCTTCCCGTGCGGCGCGTCTGGCTGCGGGACACTTCGTCGACGATGGAAACGTCGAACTCATACTCACCCGGCCACAGCTCATCCGTCTTTAGGAACACGTAGACGACATCGTGCGGTCCGTTGGCGGCGGACTGAAAGCTCGAGGCCAGCGCGGCCCCGTCGTCGGAGCCGCCCGTGATCTTCTTCCAGAGCCCGCGCGGCGCGGGAGTCTGCGGGATCACTCGGTAGGAAACCGTGTAGCGATGAAGTCCCTCGTTGTCCCCGGTGAGGTTGTAGATCTCGAAGTAAACCGGTACCGAGGTTGCGATGGGGTAGCGCGCGGACGGTTTCGGTATCACTTCCAGCGCGCCGCGATTGAATGCCGACTCCCTCGTCACCGGCGCGATACCGCTCGAGAAGCACACCGTGCTGACGGCCAGTCGTTCCTCGAAATTGTCCGGCGTAATGGTTCTTAGATACGACGAAAAGCGGCCCGCGCCGACCTCCTCCACCGTAATCGCAAGGTCGTACCGCGACGGCTCCAGCGTGAAGGGGAGCTGCAAGACCATCGTGCGCACCAGTTCGTCCTTCGACGACGGCGCGACGGCATGAGTCGTGTGAGAAAGGCGCGCGACTTCGCCCCGTTCCATATCAAAGACCGCCACCGTCGTGTGGTACTCGGTCGCGCCGCCGATCGCGGGAGCAACCACGAATTCGGCGTTCACGTCGACTCGATCGACCGACTCGCCCCCGCGGAAGTATGCAACGTCGAACACGAAGGGAACGCGCGCGCCCTCGAAATTGAAGGGGTACACGACCGGGTTCGTTTCCAGTACCTCGTAAAAGCGCCACAACGACTGCTGGTAGTTCTCGTGCGAGAACTCCCACGATGGATTGAGGATTCCGCCTCCGATGGGGGCGTCGAGCGTCATGGACTCCATGTCGAGATCGGGAAGATATTTGCTGGCGAGCGTGCGGCGGTCATTTTCGGGGCGCTCCCACGACGGTAGCGCCACGTGCTCGAGAAAGTACGTGTAGTTCCCGTTTCCCATTGCGTCTTCGAATTGCACCGTCATGCCGAGAGCCGGGTAGAACCAATACTCGATCGCGCGAACGTATGTCCCGGGCGGCACGACATCCGGGGACTCGGAATCACGTCCTGCCGGCAGCCCATAACGGACGCAGACCTCGCCGCGCTGATCCCAACCCGGCCACTCCGCGCGCCCGAACCAGGCGGTGGCGAATTCGACCCGGCGTTCGTGCTCGGCGCGCGCTTCGTTTTCGGGGGTGGTAAAAATAGGATCGTGGATGCGCCAGTACTCCTCAATCCAACGCTCGCAGCTGCGCTCGTTGCGAAGGAGCAGCAGGTCATTGAACTCGTCGGGTGTTAGCAGGAAATGCAGCGACGCGAGCTCGAGGCGGACCGGCGCGGAGAGATTGCGGCACAAGCGATAGACTTGCTGGCTCTCGGCTTTGTAGTCGCGCGGCTCGTTGGCGCGTACGGCGGCGGCGGCCAGCAAAGCGGTTGCGATGCACAGGCGCCCGGTAGCCGAAAAAATCGACGAGGTGAACAATCCGTCCTCCCGCTGGGTTTTGTTCGACGAACTACTCGATTACTATAGTCGACTTCGGCGAAAAGAAAAGGGCCCGTGCGGTCGCACCGCGCGGGCCCTTTCGCCTGAGTTCTCCGGGAACCGCTACTCGCACTGCGTCGGCGGGGCCGCGCGACGCGCGATGAAGATCCAGTCGCGGCTGCCTTCCGTTCCGGGCTGGAGCCAGCCGGCCGCCGCCCACGTATTGGGGTCATTCGCGATCTCGTCGATGCCCTTCGGGTCCCAATCGTTGTCGAAGATGAACGTGCAACCGTCTTCGGCCGCCCGATCGATGAAGGAGTACGATCCGCCGCCGCCCCAGCTGTCCAGCGTGATGGTGCCGGTGTTGAGGGCACTCGCACCCGTGACGTACACGTCGTCGCCGGCGTCGCGCGCGCAGTTGTCATAGATCGCGCAACCGCTGGTGTACGCGAAGTCGATGTCGATCCAGCCGCTCGACGACGGCGACCAGCCGTCGCCGTCCTTCAAGCCACCGTACGCGCGGCCCGTGATGCGGACTGCGAGTGCCGTTTCGTCGAACGTCAGCGTGACGAGAGCGGTCTCCACCCCGTCGGTGTAATCGAAGCTGAAGGTGTACTCGCCGTTGCCGATGAGGTCGTCGAGCCGCAATCCATACGTGGGCGGGACCGCGGTGCCGCCGGGGTGGTCGTGGCACACGAAGGTCTGCAGGCCGCCCTCGGTTCCGGTCGCGCCATAGCGCAGAATGGTGCCTTGCGCGCCGACCGCGAAGACTTCGCACTCGCCGCGTCCCCACACACCGAGCAGATTGACTTCGGTTCCGCTTTCGACCGTGCTCCAAGCACTTCCGTCGTAGTGTCGAATCGTTCCGCCCGAACCGACCGCCCAGATGTCGCCCGCAGAAGATCCCCACACGTCGCCCAGCGTCTCAGTCGTGCCCGACGGCGAGAGCGCCCACGAGGTTCCGTCGAAGTGCATGATGGCGCCGTTGTCGCCCACCGCCCACACGTCGTTCGCAGAAGATCCCCACACCGCCGAAAGATTTTCCGGCGTTGCGGTGTCCATGAAGCTCCAGCTCACGCCGTCGTAATGAATAATAGTGCCGCCCACGCCCACCGCGTAGAGATCGTCGGGCCCACTCCCCCACACGCCGAAGAGATTCACACTCGTTAGCGTGTCCATCAGGGCCCACGCGGTGCCGTCGTAATGAAGGATGGTTCCCGTTTCGCCCACCACCACACCGGTTCCGTCCCCGAAGCCGAACACATCCGCCAGGTTGAACGACGTCCGGCGCTCCATCAACGACCAGGTGCCATCGATCGTCGTGCGCGTCGGCGCGGTGGTGTAACGCAGAACAGTGCCGCCCAGGCCGACGGCGAAGGCGCGCGAGTCGGCGGAGGCAAACACGTCGCACAGATCGTCTTGGGTGCCGGTGGGCTTGAGCCCCCAGGTACCGGTGTAGTGTACCGCGGTGCCCAGATTACCGACCGCGATCACTTCGTCGGGCGATCCCCACACGCCCCATAGCGTCTCCGTCGTCGGGCTCGTCATGGGATTCCACGAATAGGGAAGCTCACCGCCGCCGATCGACGTCCCGCCGCCGATATCGAGCGGCGAAGGCCCGTTTTCGCCGCTACACGAGGCGACGAGGAGGGCGAGACAGGAGATCGCGAATAAGCAAAACGAACGTGACAGTAACTTCGACGTCATTGTGGCATCCACTCGTCGTGGCGAAGGCGCCACGCGGAAGGGTTGGTGCGATGAAGGGGCATTCGATTTAGACGTCCTTCATGGTAGCACCGATGGCGCGACCGCTTCTACCCATGTCGAGTGGTTCCCTGAAAAATGTTCCTGTGGTTCCTCGGGATTTCCCGTCGCGGAGCGAATCGGACTAAGTTTCGAGCGGCGATTTCTCTTTGAGGTCGTCGTGGAAGAGCTTTCGGACTTTTTCGACCTTGGGGAGTGCCACCGCGCGCACGTAGCCTTGGCGCGGGTTCGCGCACACGTAGTTCTGGTGGTAGGTCTCGGCGGGGAAGAATTCGCGCAGCGGCTCCAGCGTGGTGACGATGGGCCGGTCGAAGGCGCGCGCACGCGCCAGCTCGTCGACGGTGTCCTGCGCGGCGCGCTTCTCGTCCTCGTTGGCGTAGAACACCGTCGAACGATACTGCGGACCGGTGTCGTTGCCCTGTCGGTTCAGCGTCGTCGGATCGTGGGTGGCGAAGTGGACTTGGAGCAGCTTGCGATAATCGATCTTCGCCGGATCGTAGATTATCTGCACGGCCTCCGCGTGGCCGGTGGTCGCGGTGCACACCGCTTCGTAGTTCGCGGTCTCCTTCGAGCCGCCGGCGTAACCCGACACCGCGTCGATGACACCCTCGAGCTCTTCGAATACCGCTTCGACGCACCAAAAACACCCGCCCGCGAACACTGCGGTCGCACTGCGTTCCATTTCGTTCTCCTTCGTGATTCTACTCGCCGGTCCGCGAGGTCAGCGCGCTCAGCCACGCGTCGACGCCGTTTTCGTCGACGAAGCCCTTCACGCGCCGGAAGCCTCCGCCGTAGGTGGAATCCGTGGCCGATTCGATCTGCTGCATGATGAACGCGGACTCCTTCGTGCCGACGTCTTTCATGACCAAGTACGACGCGTACTGGCAGCTTCCTTCCACCCACGGCAGGTCGTGCTGCGGCACGTCGTTTCGAAACATCCACACGTGCATGAGCTCGTGTGCGACGGTGGACGCCATCTCCAGCTCGGGCATGCCGTAGAGCAGCGACACATTGAACGCTCGAATGTCGGGCGCGTCGCTTTCGGTCGGCGTCAGCGAATAGTCCGTGAACCCGGCTAGCACGTGGCCGCCGCCGGAGGTGAGCATCTTCATGCGGTCGCTCCCGACCAGCAGGAGCGGGATGCCCTCCGACGACACGCGGATGGCGTGGCCCTCGAGCGACGTCACGATTACGGGCAGGAGCTCTTGCACTTTCTCCACCGTCGTCACCGAGGTGGCGGCGCACACACCGCACAGGCGTCGACCGTCCGGTAGCTCGGCGCTGCCGGCCCCAAATCCTCCCACGATGTACCGCCGGCAAAAGTCGCACGACGGCGTTTCATCCTGGTGTGATGCGTGTGACGCGTTGCCCCAGTAGTCCAACCGATACTCTTCCTGCAGCGGCTTGTTGCACACGAAGCACACCACCACGAATTGCTTCACATAGCACTCTCGGTGGTAGAACTTGTCCTCGACGGGCGCGTAGGTGCCGTCGATCGGCTTCTTGCAGTAGTCGCAGCGGAAGTGCTCGGGGTGGAAGTAGCGGCCGTCGGCCTCGAGAGACTCTTCGAGTACGATTTGGCCGCAATCGGCGCAGCGGCGCACGTCTTGCGCGTGCGACATGGTGGCGAGCGCGACCAACAGAGTGGCCAGTACCAACAAACGGGGCGTACTCATGGCGTTGACCGAAATAACGTCACACCGAAATTAGCACCGGACGGCGTCGCTGTCAACCAAGCGGTTTGCGGGGTGCGCTATCCGCCTCCGCGTCCGAGCGCGGCGTCCTCGACGCGAACGCGGTTACGAAGCGCCAGGGCGTTCAGCACCGTACTCGCGATCGCGGTGCGCCACGCGCCGAAGAGGAGGGAAGCGGCAATCAGCTCGAGGGTCACGGCCACGTAGTTGGGATGGCGTATGAGTCGGTAGGGCCCGCTTCGCACCGGAGGCTCGCCCGGCACCACCAGAATGCGAACGTTCCAGCGATCGCCCAGCGAACGAATCGCCGCGTAACGAAGCCCCTGCGCGAAGAGCCACACCACCAGCCACGTCCACCAGTGCGGTCCGGGACGCGCCCCCAAGAAGACGACCTCGGCCGCGAGGCCTACCAAGAACAGGACGTGCACGGCGACGATCAAGGGAAAGTGGGTGGCGCCGAATTCGCGCGCACCGCGCGCCCGCACGCGCTGTGCGTTGTGCCGCGAGAGCAGCAGCTCGCCGATGCGTTGCGCGGCGATCACGCCGAGGAAGATGGCGAGCGCCGCCACCGGCACCGGGGTCGATGGACTCAAGCCGCCCCTCGCATCAGCACGTACTCCGCGGAGAAGCCCGGGCCCAGCGCCGAGACCAGCGCCCGTTCGCCGGCACCGATTTCCTGCGTCGAAAGGAAACGCTCGAGCACGAACAGACACGACGGCGACGACATGTTGCCGTATTCGCGCAGGACATCGCGCGCGTGCTGGAAGCGCTCGGGCGCCAGCCCCAACGCCTCCGCGTACGCCCGCAGCACCTTCACACCGCCGGGATGCGTCACCAGGTGATCGACATCGTCCATTGCCAGCCCTTGCCGGTCGAGAAACGCGGCCAGGCTGGGGCGCAGCTTCTCGCGCACGATCGAAGGAATGTCGCGCGAGAAGACGACGTGGAGGCCGTCGCCGTCGATGGTCCAGCCCATGACGTCGAGCGTGTCTTTCCAGAGAATGCTCTGCGACGCCGTGATCTCCAGCGTTCGACGCCCCGGTTCTATCGCGACGTCTCGGCCCACGATCACCGCCGCCGCCGCGCCATCGGCGAACAGCGACGCCGCGACCAGATTGCGTTTGGTTACATCTTCGGGTTGAAACGTTAAACTGCACAGCTCGAGTGCCACCAGGAGGACGCGCGCAGACGGATCCGCGAGGGCGAAATCTCTCGCGCGCGAAAGCCCCACCGCGCCGCCCGCGCATCCCAACCCCCAGATGGGGGTGCGCTTGGAGTCGAAGCGAAACCCAAGCTCGTTGGCGATCAGGGCGTCGATGCTCGGGGTCGAGAGCCCGGTCGAAGAAACGAAGACCAGGTGGTCGACATCGCGAGCGGTGAGCCCCGCGCGGTCCAGGGCGGCCTTTGCGACCTCTTTACCGAGGCTCACGGCGTTCGATATATAAAGGTCGTTCCGTTCGCCGAACGGGTGCGGCTCCTCCAGCCATTCCAGGGGCACACACGTGTGTCGTTTCGTGATTTCCGCGTTATCGAAGACTTCCAAGAGGCGGGAGTTGGCGTCGAGGGTAGCGGCAAACAGCCGCGCCGCCAGGCGCTGGACGTCGGCCTGCGACAGCGCGTGGGGCGGGACCGAAGTTGCGAGCGCGGTCAGGCGCGGGTGTTGGGTCAATCTAATCGACTCGTTCCACGGCGATCTCCATCTTAACACCAAGCACCCTCTTGGAGTATAATCTAGCCGCACCACTTCCGGAGGCAAACACCATGAACCGACTGCTGCTGACTCTTGCGATATTCGCGATTACCATTCCAACGTCCATTCTCGCGCAGTGTCCGGATCTCGATCCGCTCGACGACGGATCGGGCGTGTTCGGCGCCATCGGGCTTCCTGCGCTCGTGATCTCCGAAGTCAACCCGGGCCAATACGTCGAGCTGTTCAACACGACGGGCGCCGACATCGTCCTGCCGGGCCCGTATTTCCTGTGCTCGAACTTCCTCTACGCGCAGGTGGCGGGCACGGTGCCTGCGGGCGGCTACGCGACGGTCATCTGGCCCGCGAACTTTACCATCTCGATCGATTCCAACGGCGAGATGATGCTGTACGACAGCGGCCTGTTCCACGTCAGCACAGACATTCTCTGCTATGTCATCTGGGGAAATCCCATCTCGAATCGAAAGAGCCAAGCGGTCGCGGTCGGAAAGTGGACTGGTGCGAACTTGGCGTCGCTCACGACGGGCGCGACCCATCGCAAGATCGGCGTCAAAGGAAACCAAGCGTCCGAGTGGGACAACACATTGGCGCCTTCGCCCGTGAACTGCGTGCCGGAGCCGCCGACCGGTATCGGCGACACGCCCGCGTTGCTGGGTGCCAAGGTGTGGAGCAGCCCGAATCCGTTCGCGATGAGCACGGACATCGAGTTCCTGCTCGATGCTCCCGCGACGGTCGCGGTGTCGGTGTACGCCATCGACGGAACGCTGGTGCGCAAGTTCACGGAGCAGTCGTACGGGGCCGGAATCAGCCGCGTGTCGTGGGACGGCACCGACTTTTCGGGCCGCCGCGTCGCCAGCGGAACGTACCTCGCGCGCATCTCGGGCAGCAACGTTGCCGGGACCGCGCGCGTCACGGTGATTCGCTAGTCTTCGTGCGGGCGTGACGGCGTACGAGCGCATTTACCGCGCCGTGCAACGCATCCCGCGTGGTCGCGTCGCGACCTACGGGCAGATCGCCGAGATCGCGAAGGCGTCGGGACCGCGGCAAGTCGGTTACGCGCTCCACGCGTTGCCGGAAGCGAACGACGTCCCGTGGCACCGGGTGGTCAACGCCAAGGGAACCATCAGCCTTCGCTCCGGTCTCGGCGGCGAGTCCCTCCAGCAAGCCCTCCTGAAAGCAGAAGCGGTCGAGTTCGATGCGAAGGGACGCATCGACCTCGACCGCTTTCGTTGGAAGAAACGCTAGTTCTGCGAACGCTCTAGTTTCTGTAGAGCGACTTCACCTTGCCCCACGTCGTTTCGCGAACGGGGAGCGGTGTGCAGCCTTCCGGCACATCGTCGATTGTGACTTGCACGCACAATGTCCCCGGCTCGCACGCGTCGGGGAGCTGAAAACCGTCCGCGGACCAATTGCCATGGAGGACATACGGCGTTCCAATGGTGAGACCGGAAATGATGACGCTGGTCGAGACGGTCCCCGAAGCATCGCCGGGGCCCACGAATTCCAAAACAATATCACCGTCTTGTCCGGCAGCCGTGATAGCCGCGCCATGGGTCAGGTCCCACGGGCACGGGCTCGAGAGCGGAAGAAACGGTTCATAGAACGGGACAGCTGCGTTTCCAGTCAGGTTGCCGGTGTAGATGGGTACGAAAGGCGGTCCGTCAAAGTAGCATCCGTCGTTGTTTTCGTCGTTATGGGCCGCAAACTCCGCCGCTTCGATGATCGCGATGTCGTCCACGTACTGATTGAACCCAACCACCTGAACGCCGCCCCCGCCACCGGTGTCGAGCGTGGTGACGATGGTCAGCTTGATGAATCCGGTGTCCGTCACAAACGTGCCGAGAAACGGGGTGTCGAACGGGCACTCGCCCTCCGGGAACTTCCGCTCGAGCGTTCGATTGAGTTGCTGAGTTTGAGCGAGCACGTCGCTTGCGCCCACGCCAACAAACGCGCACGCGGCGACGAGCAAGACTACACGCGATAAAATGTCACGCATAAGAGCCCTCCATAGGAAAGTGCATTCCAGTACGTTGGCTACTACACAGCCATCGACGCCAAAGTTTGTGTCCGGAATAGCTCCTCCGGTTCGGTGAGAGACGGGTGGGTTGTTTCAGAAAACCATCCGAGATAAAGCGGGGGAAAGTATATCATGCCGGCATGAGCGTTTGGAGGACCGAAAGCTGGTTCCGGGGCGTCGGGATGCGATTGCTCGGGATCATGTTTGTTGTCGTCCTAACAGTTTCGGCATCGGGGTCAGCGACCACGCTCTCCGACCTCGACCGGGCCATCTCGAGTTATCTAGCCGAGGGAAAAACGGACAGTGCCTCGACGCTGGTCGACGAAGCCTTCGCCCTCGCGGTCGTCGAGTTTGGCGCCGATACGCTCGGCCTTGCCGCCTACGCCGACTCACTCGGTATTCGGTTCTTCGATGCGTACGAATACGAGACCGGCGTGGACCTTCTTGAGCGCGGCGTGGCGCTTCGTCAGTCCGTTTTGCCGGTCGACGATTTCGCGCTCGCGGGACCGCTCGAACAGTTGGCGACTGCCTACTACATCGTCGGCCGCCTTACTGACGCCGTGGGTCCACAAGAACATGCCATCGCGATCAAGATCGTCGCGCTCGGTGCGAACCATCCGTCGGTTGCGGAGAGTCACTACTTGTTTTCGCTCCTGTACTACCGTTTGACACGGTACTCGGACGCCGAAAACGAACTTCGTGCTGCGCTCGCGACCTACGAGCCGAAGCGTCGCGAAGAACCGATGCCGCTCGCTGAAGTTGAGCGCGTGCTGGGTGAGGTCAGTCGGGAGCTCAATCGCTACGACGAAGCCGAGACTCTCATGCTCGACGCACTGGCTCTCGCGCGTTCCGGATTGCCGGATCGCGATCCCGAGCTGGTCGTGTTTCTCGGCAGCCTCGCCGGCTTCTACAAGGACCAGGCGCGGTACGACGAAGCCGAATTGCTGGTCGAGGAAGGGATCGGCATTCGTACGGAAGCCGGACTCGGAGACCAGCTCGCGATCCCAACGCTGAATCTCGCAGAGATCTATCGTCTTCAGGGGCGCTACGACGACGCAATTCCACGCTACCAACGTGCCATCGCCATCGCGCAGAAGACGCTTCCGCCGCTCGAGGTGGCGGAGTTTCACAATCAGATCGCGAGCGCTTACGCAGACATGGGACGCCCCAAGGACGCGGAAACTCAGTTCCGACAAGCCCTCGCCGTCGCAGACTCGGCGACGGATGCGTCGCCACAGATCGTCGCACAGTTCAAGAATGATTTGGGAGTGCTGCTTGCGCGCGAAGGCCGCGTCGACGAGGGAGAGAAGTATCTAAAAGAAGCGATTGCGCTGCGCGAAGGTGTGTTCGGTCCGAATCATCCGCTGGTCGCGGTTTGTTTGACACAGCTCGCGCGAGCGGAAGCGGGCCTCTTCGACGAATCGCGCGTGAAGCCGACACCGCGCGACAAGGACGCGGCGATGCTGCTGGAGCGCGCGCTCGCGATCCTCGACTCGACCGACGCCGAGCCGGAAGCGCGTGTCGATGCGCGCGTGGCGCGTGCGCAGTTGTACTACCGCGACCGTCACGTGGACCATGCGGCGGCGACCATGGCCAAGGCCCTCGAAGACGTGGAAGCGTTGCGACCGCACCGCGGTGGGGGCGGTGCCGAGCGCATCGAGTTCATCCGCCGCTACGTCGACGCGTACGACCGCATGACGTCGTGGCAAGTCGAGCTCGGGAAACCGTCGTCGGCACTCGACTACTCCGAGCGCCGGCGCGCGCGCGTCCTGGTCGACCGGTTGACGGGAACGACGCAACGCGGCGTCAGCGACGAATCGCGCGCAGCGCTGGAACGGTTGCGTGCAGACAAACGCGACCTCGAGAAGCAACTGGGAAAGTGTCAGTCACAAGCGCAGGCGCTCCGCGACAAATCGAAGCCCACCAAGTCCGAAAGAACGGAGCTCGCTACCATCGAGTCGAGGTGCGACCGCATCGTGGGAGACATCGAGCGCATCGGTGAGCGCATTCGCCGACTCGAGAGCGGCGAAAGCGAAACGCCCGCGCCGGCCGCGCGCCCGCGTGTCGCGAAAGGTGAAGCGCTGCTCGTCTATCACATCGGCACCGAGTCGAGCTTCTTGTTCGTCCTTGATGACGGTTCGAAAGAGGTCCGCGCGTACGCGCTCGATGTTTCGAGCGCCGCTGGCGCGCAACTCGGCTTGCGTTCCGGCGCGCTGACGCGCGCGTCAGTCGCGCAGCTCCTCACCGGCTACGACGCATCCGGGAAGACGATCGGCGTGGGGATTCTTCGCCAGCTCGCGGAGCCGGTTCAGGGTGCCGCTACGTCGCGCGCGCAGCAGAGCATGTACGAACGCCTGCACGCGCTGTTTACCGTGCTCGTTCCCGCGGCAGTCTGGCCGACCATTAAATCCGCGCGCGAGGTGACCATCATCCCCGACGGCCCCTTGTCCGCGTTCCCGTTCGAAGCGTGTGTGGTTTCGGAGAAGCAAGACGCGCCGCGCTACTGGCTCGACGATGGTCCGGTGGTTCGGTACGCGCCATCGATCGCGACACTCGCAGCGCTCGCGTCCGCGGCCAAGCGCAAGTCGACGGACACCGTATTGACTGTCTGCAATCCGCGCTACGCGACGACGAGCGGCGCTCTCGCGCCGCTACCCGGCACCGCGCGCGAGACAGAGACCGTGGTGAGCGCATTCGGAAAAGATCGCGTCACCGTCTTGTGCGGTGAGGCCGCCACCGAAGCCGCAGTCCGGCGCTCGATCCCGGGAAAAGAAATCGTGCACCTCGCTACTCACGGACTGGTGAGCCAGCGCCAGAGTGATCTGCTCGCTTCGCTCGCATTCACGCCCGTGGCGTCGCCACAACGCGACCTTCGCGACGACGGGTTCCTCCAGCTGTTCGAAATCTACGAACTAGCGTTGTCGGCGGAGCTGGTGGTCTTGAGCGCGTGCGAGAGCAGCACGGGGAGCTACGTGCTGGGCGAAGGCGTCATGGCGCTGTCGCGCGGATTTCTCTCGGCGGGAGCACGTCGCGTGGTGGCCACACAGTGGAAGGTCGACGACGACGCCACCGCGGCGCTGGTCGGCGACTTTCTCACGCGCATCGCGAAGGCCGAACGTGCGGGAGGCGAGGTCGACTTCGCCCTCGCGCTCCGCGACGCCAAGCGCGCGGCTCGCCAATCCACGAACTGGTCGCAGCCCTTCTACTGGGCCGCGTTCGTGGTCACCGGCGCCGAGTAGCCTTTCTCCTGGCATCGCCCTTGCTCTCGACCCCCGTGGCGCGCTACGGAGGTCGCCTCGTGGTACATATTGCCCTCACCATTCTGGGTGCTCTGCTCGTCATTGGCGCCATCATTCGAATCGTGAGCGCCAAGTGCGGCGTCCTTCTCAAGCCGCCCCAGCAAATCCAACTCGTTCCGGTCGACGATCGCGCGAAGGGGCGCTTCGCGGATTCTCACCGTCGCGAGTTGGAATCTCTCGGGTTCACGCCCATCGGGATCTATCAGGTTCGCGAGATGCCGGGCGTCACCCTGGTCGCGTTCGCGAACTCGTTCCAGGCCGTGTGCGCAGTGGTCTACCGCCATCCGCTGGCGGGGATATTCGTCGACATGTGCTGCATGTCCGAGGACGGAAGCGGTGTCACCGCCACCACCGCGCCCGCCGCCGCCGGTCTCGACCAACCGCCCGGGCGTAAGAAGTTTTTCGACACCCAAGCGACCATTCGCCAGCTCTACGACCGCGTGCAGTCGGAGCGCATGCCCGGCCCGTACCAGCGCCTCGACGCGTCGACCTTCGCCCGCAGCTTCGAGACCGAGTACGCGCACGAGATGGAATGGCGAAAGAAGCGCGGCGGTCCGACCGAAGCCGAAGTTCGTCGCGAAGCCGCGGCCATGGGAATCAAATCCGAGAAAGTGATCCAGAAGGCCACCGAGCAGGTTCGCAAGCAATACCAAGACGAACCCACCCACCCCGGCGTGCGCTAGGCGGCGGCAGTGGACGCCGGTACCCCCGGCGCGTAGAATCGCACGCCGACCATGAGCACGCAGTCGCGAAAGCCCAAACATTCTCTTGCCCGCCGCGTTTTCCTAACCGCCGCGCTGGTTGCGTGCGCGGGTGTGGTCGCCCTCGTCATCGCAGAAGTGGTCTTGCGACTGGTTCCGATTCCCGGCATCACCTACCACTCGTTCTACTTCGATCCCGTCACGAGCGGAAAGTACTACCCCAACACCACGCTCATCTATCGCAGTCCGGAAGGCGTCGAAGTGGTTCGCCACGCGAACTCGTGGGGCTTTGCCGACCGCGAGCGCGAGCTCACCCCGGCGCCGGGGACGTATCGCATCGGTTTCTTCGGCGACTCGTACACCGAGGCGCGGCAGGTGACGTTCGAGGAGACGTTCTTCCATCTGATCGAAGAGGACTTGAACGCACACATTCCGGATCTGGTCGGCGAGACCAACCGTCGCGGCGAGCCCGTGCGACGCGTGGAAGGGATTTCGCTCGGCATCACCGGACGCAGCACGCTGCAGTCATACCTCGAGTGCACGCAGTGGATGAAAAAGGCTGATCTTGACGCGGTGGTCTACGTCTTCGTGGAGAACGACCCCGGCGACAACATCCAGGCCATGCGCGGCTCGGACGAATGTCCGGTTGCGGTTTTGGCGGGGGATTCGTTCGTGGTGGACGATTCGTTCAACCAGCGCTACGCGCACAAGACGACGTGGTGGCACCGCGCGATGCAGCGCATCAAGTCGAACTCGCTGGTGGTGAGCACGATCGAAGGGCGGCTGAAGCTGCTCAAGCGCCACGGCATCAAGAGGACGGTCACGGAAGCGGATCGCGTGGGCGGCGCAGGCGGGGGCGGTGTGACCATGGTCCCGTCGGCGTGGCCGCCGGAGCTGGTGGAACCCGGCTGGACCACGGTGGAGCGAATCCTCGATCGCTGGCAACGCGAGGTCGCGGCCGAAGGGCGTGAGTTTGTCATCCTGCGCGTGCCGCGCGAAGAAGTGGTGGCCGAGCCGCTCGCGAAACAGGACTCGTGGGCGCCGCGGCTGCACGCGTACTGCGAGCGTCGCAACATCCCGCTGGTCGATCCCACCTCGCGCTTCGTTCCGCGCATCGCGGCGGGGGAGAAGGTTTATTACGACCACTACACCGCGCTCGGGCATCGCCTGTTCGCGGACGCTTTCGTCGCCTACTGGCTCACGCGCGACGAGCAATAGCGAACCTTTCGTCGGACGCATGATTCCGCTATAATCAAGCCCTTCGCCGGCGCCCGCGCCGGCCGCATCGGAGTTCCGCGCATTGAAGCAAGCCATCTTTTCGATTTCAGGTGTGCTCGGCGTCGACCGGCTGTTTGCGTTCTTGAACCGCAACCGTCCCGTCGTGCTCGTGTTCCACGGTGTGACCGCCGAGGCGCCCGGTCATCTGTGCAACCACGAAGGGATGCACCTCCACCTGCCCATCTTCGAGCGCTTGATGGCGTTCGTCGCGGCGCGCTACCACGCCGTGCCGCTGGCGAGCGTGGTCGATTGGCTGGAGGGCAAGGGCACGCTTCCCGAGCGGGCGGTGGTGGTCACCTTCGACGACGGATATCGCAACGTGCTCACGCAGGCGGCGCCGGTTCTAAAGCACTTCGGCATCCCGGCGACGTTGTTCGTCGCGACCGACTTCGTGTTTCGCGGCGAGATCATGTGGACCGACCGTCTCGTCAGCGCCTTGACCCTCACGCGCGAGAAGGAGATTTCGATCGATGTGCAAGGCGACACCATCACGCTCCCGCTTCGAAGCCATGCCGACAAGACGGCTGCCGACCGGCAACTCCTCGCGGCTTGCAAAGCGCTGCCGGACGCGGGGCGGGCCGCGTTCGTCCATCGTGTGCTGGAAAAGCTGGGCGTCGACCAATCGCTTCTCTCGACGGCGTGGCCCGATCACGCGCCGCTTTCGCCGGACGAGTTGAAGCAACTTCCCGAATTCGGCATCGAAGTGGGATCGCACACGTGCAGCCACGCCATCGCGACGCGCATGAGCGACGAGCAGATGGCGCGCGAGCTCTCCGAGTCGAAACGGATGATCGAATCGGCGGTGGGGCGTGCGTGCGATGGGTTCAGCTATCCCAATGGAAGCCCGACCGACTACAGTGCCGCCACCCGCGCGCGCGTGATCGAAGCGGGATACCGGTGCGCGGTCACCACCATCAAGACGTCGGTGGCGCCATACCAGGATCCCTTCGAGATACCGCGCTGCACGCTCACCCACAATCGCATCACGCTGCCCGAGTTTGCCGCGGAAGTGAGCGGGTTCCCGCGCTTTCTGCGCGGCGTCAAGGGTCGCGTTTCCGGCCACGGCGGGGTCGAAGCCGGCTCGTGGCGCGCGCACGCGAGGAGTGACGCCGCATGAACGCACGCCCGCTGACCGTCGTTGCGTACCAGCGCGAGCGCCACGAGCCCGCGTACCTGCAGTTCATCGCGAAAGTGCTGGGCCCCGAGGAGTGCGAGCACCGGCGCAAGGTGCTGGCCTCGATGCACGAGCGCATGCCCGGACGCGATCGTTTTCCGCTGCGCCACGTGATCCTCGACGGCGAGCGCGTGGCGGGCAGCTTGGGTTACATGCCGGCGGACTTTTGGATCGGTGGCGCACGCGTCCCCGTCCGCTTCACCCACGATCTCCTGGTCGACCCCGACTACCGCGGCCAGGGTCTGGCGAAGCTCGTGGTCGACAACGCGCGCGCGCTGGGAGATTTCTTTCCCGGCGGGATGTGGATGACCGACCCGTGCTACAAGATCCACCTCGCGTGCGGCTTCGACGACGTGGCCGCACTCACCACCCACACGCTCGCCCTCGACGTGGGGTCGTTCGTCGCGCACAAGAAACTGCCGCGTGCGAAGGCTCTTGTTGCGCGCGCGGGCTTGACCTTCACGCGCTATCGAACCCTGGCGCGCGCCAATCGCACACGCGCCCGCGCCGGAAGCACCGTCAAAGCGGTCGATCGCTTCGACCCCGCGCTCGACGAAACGTGGGCCAAGCTCGGTGCGACGTACGCGGTCACGCTCGCGCGCGACGCCGCGTACCTCAACTGGCGCTACACCAGCCATCCGCACTTGAAGTATCGATTCGCGATCGCGTCGACCAACGGCGGCCCGGCGGGTTTCATCGTATGGCGGCCGTCGGGCGCGGGCGAGAAGCGCGCCGTGGTTGCGGACTTCTTGGTGGCGAAGGGCGACGTCGCCACCTTCGAGCGGCTCTTGGCGCACGTGATCGTCCACGCGTCGATGGCGGGCTGCCATTCGCTCTCGGTTCTCACCACCCAATCGTGGGCCGCGCGCACACTGCGTTCGTTCGGCTTCTATCCGCGCGCGGTACGCAACACCTGGGTCATCGCGGGCTGGCAGGATCGCATTCCGAAGGAGTGGCTCGCCGAGCACGATCCGTGGCACGTGGTGCTCGGAGACTCCGACGGCGACATCTGGAGTCACGCAACCTAGCGCATTGCCGAGTTCTCGCACGCCGCTTATACTTCTCCTAGCTCGTCCCCAATCAAGATGCGCATCCGCCACACATTGATTCTCTCCACGACGCTCATTCTGACGAGCGCCGGCGTTTCTCGTCCGCAGTCGGAAGACAAGGTTTCGCCGCGCCTACGGGAAGCCCTTCGCGCGACGACACCCAACGAGACCGTTCGCGCGTGGATTTATTTCGCCGACAAGGAACCGTACACAGCCGCCGAGGTCGAGCGCAACTTGACCGCGCGCGCGCGCGCGCGGCGCGAACGCAACGGCGTCGCCATCGGCCGCCACGACGCCCCGGTCGCGGCGCGCTACCTGGGCGAGATTGGTCGCAGCGGCATTCGCGTGCGGCACATTTCGCGCTGGCTGAACGCGATGTCGGTGGAGCTAGGCGCGGACGACATTGACGCGATCGCCGCGTTGACGTCTGTGCGGCGGCTCGAGCGCGTACGTTCGTTTCGCGAACCGCTTCCCGAGCGCGACACCGCGCCGCCGCCGGCCTCTGCGCCGCGCTATCGCGCGGTGTACTCGCTCGACTACGGCCCGTCGCTCGCGCAGAACGCGCAGATCAACGTCCCCGCGCTCCACGACCAAGGTTTGAGCGGAGCGGGTGTCCTGATCGCGATGCTCGACACCGGCTTCAACAACCTCGCCGCGCACGAGGCGTTCGCCGAGCTCGACGTCCTGGCGACGTGGGACTTCGTTAATAATGATCCCGTGGTCGGCGACGAGCCGGGACAGATGGGAAGCGGCAACCACGGCTGCTACACACTGAGCGCGATCGGCGGCTTCGAGCCCGGCGATTTGATCGGGCCCGCGTACGGTGCGACCTACATCCTCGCCAAGACCGAAAACACCGATTGGGAGCGCCACGTCGAAGAGGACGACTGGATCGCGGGCGCGGAGTGGGCTGACAGCTTCGGCGCCGACATCATCTCGAGCTCGTTGGGCTACTCGACCGGCTTCACGGACGGCGAGCCGGACTATTCGTGGGAAGACATGGACGGAAACACCACCATCGTCGCCATCGGCGCAGACATTGCCGCCAGCGTGGGCATCTTGGTCGTCAACTCCGCCGGCAACGGCGGTTTCGTCTCATTGCCCGCGAACACGCTCGGGAGCCCCGCGGACGGCGACGACGTGCTGGCGATCGGTGCGGTCGACGGCGCGGGCGCGCGCGCGTCGTTCAGCTCGGTGGGACCGTCGGCGGACGGGCAGATCAAACCCGACGTGATGGCGCTGGGCGTGGGCGTCGTCAGTGCCAGCCCCTTCACTCCCGACGGCTACTTCGGAATCGGCGGAACGTCGTTGTCATGCCCACTCGCCGCCGGTGTCGCGGCGTTGTTGCTGGAAGCGCGACCGACTGCGACCCACGTTGAAATCATGGAGGCGATGCGACAGACCGCGAGCAACGCGGGGTTGCCCGACCGCGAGTACGGATACGGCATCATCGACGCGGTCGCGGCCGCGAACCACATCCTCTCTGGCATCGGAGCCACGCCGAACTCTCCCGGCGTCGTCTTGCACCCCGCGCACCCGAATCCGTTCAACCCGACCACCACCATCCGCTACCAGATTGCTGAGCCCACGCACGTGAGCCTCGCGATCTTCGACGTGCGCGGTGCGCGCGTCGCCACCTTGGTCGACGGCCCACAGCCCGCGGGGACGAAGTCGGTGCTGTGGAACGCGCGAGACGATCGCGGACACGCGCTCGCATCGGGCGTGTATCTGTGCCGCCTGGTCGCAGGCGGCGAGCAACAGACCCGCAAGCTGGTTCTTCTCAAGTAGCACATGTCTGAGCTCGACACCGGCCTACGTCGCGTTCTCGGCCCCTGGAGTGCGATCGCCGTGGTGGTGGGCGCGATCGTGGGCGCCGGCATCTTCTTCACCCCGACGCTGGTCGCGCGCATGGCGGGCGACGCCAATCTGGCCATGTGGACGTGGGTCGCCGGCGGGCTGGTCGCCATCCTCGGCGCGCTCACGTTCGCGGAGCTGGGCGGCATGTATCCGCAGACCGCGGGCCAGTACGAAATTCTGCGCGACGCATTCGGAACCTGGGTTGGTTTCTGCTTCGTGGTGTGCAACGCCACCGCCATCGTGGCCGCGGGTACCGCGATCATCTCGATCGTGTGCGCGGAAAACCTGGCAACATTTTCGGGCGGCGCTTCGAGCGCGTTTGCAATCACCGCGCTGTCGGTCTTGGTGCTCGTGATGGCGGCGGGAGCCAACATGATCGGTGTTCGATGGGGAGCTGCGATCCAGAACGCCACCGTGCTGGCGAAAGTCGGCACGTTGCTCTTGATCGCGGCTCTGGCGGTGTTTGCAACCCCCGCTTCGACGCCCGTCGTGCGCGACGCGGTCGTGACCGCAAGGCAATCGTCCGCGGGCGAGCGACTCTTCGCCGGCCTGGTTCCGACCCTGTTCGCGTACGGCGGCTGGCAGTACGCGCTGTGGGTCGGGGGCGAGGTCAAGAATCCCCGGCGCAACATCCCGCTCGCGATCGTGGTCGGGGTCGCGATCGTGGTCGCTATCTACACCATCGCGAACTGGGCCTACTTTCACCTGCTCGGCTTCGAAGGCGTGGCAGAAAGCAACGCGCTGGCCGCGGACGCGGTATCCGCCGTGTGGCCGGGAGCAGGGAGTCGCGTGATCGCGCTGGCGGTGGCGTTGTCGGCGTTCGGCGTTTTGAATGTACAGATTCTATCGGGACCGCGACTGCTGTACGGAATGGCGCGCGATGGGCGCTTCTTCGCCGTATTCGGGCGCGCACACCCGCGCTTCGCCACGCCGGCGCTCGCGATCGCGTTCGTCGCGTCACTCAGCGCGTCGCTGATTCTGTTGGCGGGGAAGGGAGGCGTCGACAAGCTCTTGACCGGGCTGGTGCTGATCGACGCCGTGTTCTTCGGGCTCACCGGTCTGGCACTGATCGTCTTGCGACGCAAGCGGCCCCACGCCGAACGACCGGTACGCACACCGCTCTATCCGGTGGTGCCGATTCTGTTCCTGATGTTCGAGTGCGTCATTATCTACGGCGCGTTTCGGATGGGAGCGGCGGCGGCGTGGATCGGCGTGGCGTGGATCGCGGCCGCGTGCGCGTGCTACGCGCTGTTTTTCCGCCAGCGCCGGGTCGCGTAGCCTAGTCCGTCATCGCCTTACGAATCCATTCCACGTCGATGGGTGTCACGGAGTCGTCGCTCACCGAACGAATCGTCCCCGACTGTCCGACCACGACCTCCAGCGGAAAGCTCGTCACACCGAAGCGATCGAGGAACGCGTCCTCGGCGTCCTGATAGATGGGGAAAGTTAAATGGTTGGCCGCACGATAGGCCCGGTTGACGTCGTGCGCTTCGCGGCTGATGCCAATTACGCGCGACCGGTCGAACAAGTCGGCCAGCGCGTGCTCCCATCGAATCGACATCTCGGTGCATCCCTCGCAGTTGGGATCGAGGAACAGGACCACGGCGCCGTGATTCGCGAGCAGATCGGAGGTTCGCACCGACGCGCCGAGCGAGTCGACGAGGGCGACGTCGGGGAAGCGATCGCCGGGGAGAAAGGGAAACGGTGGCGCTTCGGCCACCGGCGGGTTCGATCGCTCCTTGATGGAGCGCCCGAAACGCAGCCCGGCGTACCCGACCGCGGCCGCCGCCAGCAAGAAAACGATGATTCGAAGCGAGCGAGACATTCGCACCCGAATGGTGTCTCCTGAAACGCGGCGCGAAAGGCGGAAAGCCAGCCGATCCGTCCTTCGCGCCGGAAATCGTGCCTAGCAGGCAACCTGCGGGCACCCGATAAACGCGTCCGGCACCGGCTTGCACGTGGTGCCGTTCACTCCCGTGCAACACTTGTGAGCGACGCTACAAATGCAGCGATAGAAGCACGGACCCGCCTGCGCGGATTTCGTGCTCAAACCCACGATCGCGCCGAAACCGAAGACTCCGGCGAGCACCAGTCCAATCGTCAACTTCTTCATGGTTCACCTCCCCTCGCTTGGTGCGGAGAGAGTAGGGCGTGATTCACCGAGTGTCAATCGGGAGCGCATGATGTGATACAATGCTGGCGGTGCTGGGGGCAAGAGTTCGCTCGAAGGAGCCGAGCACTCGCATGCCCTCGAAGATGTCTTCCTCCCCCGGCCGCGCCAACGCGCTGCTGCTCGTCGTCACACTCCTCGTTCTCGTCGTAGCCACCGAGATCACGCTCCGCTTCGTGTATCACCCCGAGTTCTTGGGAAGCGTCATTCGTTTCGACCCGGTGCTCGGCTGGAGCCTGGACCCGGGGTCGTCGCTGATGAGCGTCGACTCGCAGCGAGACCTGCGATATCGCATCGGGGTGAACTCGCTCGGCCTTCGCGACCGCGAGCACTCGCTCGACAAGCCGCGCGGGATTCACCGCGTGCTGGTGCTGGGGGATTCGTTCGTGTTCGGGGTGGGCCTGGACGCGGGCGAGCGCTTCTCGGACCTGCTCGATCGATCGCTGCCCGACGATGTCGAAGTGATCAACGCGGGGGTGCCGGGTTGGGGAACCGACCAGGAGATGCTGTTCTACGAATCGTCGCTGCGTCGATTGCAACCCGACGTCGTGGTGCTCACGTTCCTAGGACAAAACGACGTCGTCAACAACGGTCTGCGCGGACCGCTGATCGAAGTCGGCACCAAGCCGCGCTTCGTGTGCGAGGGAGATTCGCTTCGCTTGGAAGCACCGACGCCTCCCGCGAAGTTGAGCTTCGGGGCGCGGACCAAGCGCGTGCTGCGCAAAAGCCGGCTCCTGCTGTTCATCAAGCGGCGCTTCGACATGCGCTCGTACCAGCACCACGTGGTCGAGGATCCCCGCTTCGTCATTCATGGCTACGAAGCGAATCGTCACTTGTCGCATTGGTCGGTGTACGACGTGCGCGGCGGCGAAGCGATCGACGGCGCATGGTGCGTCACGGAGCGCGTGCTGGAACGATTGGCGAGCGATTGTCGCGAGGACTCGGCGGAGTTGGTGGTGCTGGCGTTTCCCGCCAAGGTAGAAGTCGACGAGCCCTGGCGTACCGAGATGATGCGTCGCACCGGTGTCGATCCGGCCAACATGGACTTCGTGCTGCCGTATCGGCGGCTGGCGTCCTTCTGCGCGGCGCGTGGAATCGAGTACCACTACCCGGTGCAAGCATTCCACGCGGCCGCGCAAAAGGAGCCGCTCTTCTTCGACCACGACGCGCACCCGAACCACGCCGCCAACGCGCTCACGGCCGAGCTGTTGCGCGACGTGGTCGCGTCGTCTCTCTCCCACGCGCGCCGCTAGCGCCTCAAGACTTCTTCGAGCGTCGCCAGCCGCTCGGCCCAAAACGCCTTGCGCGCGTTCGCGTCTTCCTTTGACGCGAGCTTGGTGTGCTGTATCGACACCGAGCACTTCTCGCCCTTGGCCGTGATCCACACCTCGACGCTGGTTTTGTCCGGCCACGTGATGCGAACCGACTTGGGCTTGGTCGCCTTGCGAACCGTGAGGGCGATGTTGGGCAGCCACTGCTTGCGTTTGCGCGCGTTCGCGAACGCGTCGAAGACGACCGCGGCGGGGACGGAGATGGTCTTGCTCTTGGCCGCTTCGAATATCCCGCTGCGACGCTGCCCGATCACGCGCAAGCCGCGAATGCGCTCGTAGCCCACCGTCACCGATTGCGACCACCATCCGGAGATCTCGTAGTTCTGGTAGACGTGACTCGCAATGTCGCGGTGCGGCATCTTCGCCGCACCGATGGCGTCGAGCGCGCGCGCCCATTGCGCCCACGTCTTGCCGGTCTTGGCACTGATGGCGGCGTCGCTCATCCCGGCCAGCGCGGCGTAGTCGGTTACGGCCGACGATTTCGCGGGCGAATCCTTCTTGCGGGTGATGTGAACGCGGGCGGTGGTGTACGACTCGCCCGTCTTCTTCATGCGGGAGCGCACCAGGCGCTTCAAGTCTTTCTGCTTCGGCATGTCGATCATTCCTTTCGAAGCCGCGCGCAAGCCGCTCCCCAGCAGCGAGCCTCGCTCGGCGAACGAAAGTGTCGACGATGCGTGATCCGGGGGTGTGCCCCCCTTTGCCCCGTGAAGGCCCTCGCTGGGGGAGGACCGAAGGGGTTGGGCGTGGATTGTCGCCGAGTCGCTATTATTGAGGAACCGACGACCCTCTCGCAAGTGGCATATTTTTCCGCGCACACCGGCGAAGATTTTTCTTTACGCCCCGGCGCGTCTTTCTTAGCTTTTCCGCCGATGGCATCGCGACGAAGGTCGCGACGGTTCCTGCGGACCTGGGCGGTTCGAGGGGCCGGGCGAGGTGGGTCTCGCCGATCATTGGGCAACGCCCTGAAGGAGGTGATCCAGTGAGTACAGATAGTCGCGGTTTAGTGGAGGTGGCGTCCCCGTAACGGGATGACTCCACGTTTCGTGGCTCTGTAGGTCACCCCGCATCCGGGGGAAACCCAACGCCACCGATACTGATCCCGGTCGGGGTCCCTTTCCAAGGGGCCCCGACTTTTTTTTGACCGAGTCTCCGGCGAAACGGCTGGCATGTCGCTTGCGCCCGCTGCACGAGGAGTTCTCTTTAGGGCCCCAAGTGCCCGAATGAGGTGGATCACTCGTGCGCGAATCACAATCGAATCCCATCCTGCACACGGTCGACGCGCGGCGCGTCGTTTCTCATGACGGAAGGTCGCGGACGACGGCCGGCGTCCGAGCACTCGCGGTGCTCCTGATGGCGGCCCTATCGCTCACTGCGCCGTCCCACGCCATTGCTCAATGCACGGTACAACACGTCCAGAACTACACCGGCGCGGGCCAGGTCGTTTGCCCGTGCTTCGTTCCGAACGAGCAAGCGGGCGCGGTGTTCACGGTTCCCGCGGACCAATATCCGATCGAGATCCTCAGGGTGGGCGTGGGGTGGGGGTCGGCGTTCGGCGGCACCGGTCAAACTCTCGAAGAGGCGATCCACATCTACGCGGGCGGGCTTCCCAACCCGGGCTCGCCCATCTTCTCGCTCGTCGGACCGCAGCTGACCGACGGCGCCATCAACGAGTTCAACCTCGAGCCGATCCCGGGCGAGATCATGATCGCGTCGGGAGCCTTCACGGTCACGCTGGAGTTCTTCAACAGCAACGCGGGCGATTTCTTCGCACCCAGCGTCGTGCACGACGGTAACGGCTGTCAGTCGGGAAAGAACGTCATCTTCGCGATACCGGGTGGTTGGTTGAACGCGTGCGCGGCCGGGGTCAACGGCGATTGGGTATTCTACGTCAAATATCGTTCTCTGAAGGTGACGGGCGCGGCCAATCCCGTACGCACCGTTTTTTCGGAACCGCCTCTGTCGCAAACCTCGTGCGAGACGGTGTACGTCGTCAACAATGGATGCGACGACCTCGTGATCCAAGGCATCACGGGATGCGGGAGCGCACCCTTCAGCGTTGATACCACCGCCACCGCGCATACCGTGGCGCCCGGCAACAGCACGCCCATCGACGTGTGCGTGACGCCGACCGGTGCCGGCATCGACAGCTGCACGGTCACCGTGACCAGCAACGCAAGCAACGGCCCGATCGAGTTTACCGTCGTCGTCGACGTGACGGCGACGGGTGTGGAATCACCCGCGTTGAACGGCTTCGCCATCGTGGGTGTGGTTCCCAATCCATTCAATCCCTCGACCAGCGTTCGATTCACGCTGCCGCAGGCGTTACCGGTGACCGCCGAAGTGTGGTCGGTGACGGGCGCTCGGGTTCGGACTCTGGCCGACGGAGCCACCTTGAACGCGGGCGAAAACACATTGCGCTGGGACGGACGCAACGCCGACGGGGAGCGCGTCGCGTCGGGCGTCTATCTATTCCGCGTGTCGACGCCGCTCGGAAGCCGCGTCGCGCGCATGGTGCTGGTGCAGTAGGTAAATCGGAGGTCGTTACGTGGCGATGCTAAAGTGGAAGCGTACCGAGTTCGCCGTCACCGGTGAGCTCATGACGCGCGCGATGTTCGACAGATGGGCCGACGAAGACGGTCGCGCGGCGCTGCGCGACGCCGCGCGCCGCACGCCGAATCGCTGGTTTTTCGGCAACAGTCGCGCGCGAGGGCTGCTTCACAAGGAAGCGAAGCAAGTGTTCGCGTCGCGCGGAACCTTCGCCGGGATGCTGAAGAAGCAGCTCGACCAACTCCCGCTGCGCGTGCGCGGCTGCGCGATCGTCATCCGTCGCAGCGGGTACGCGACGCTCAATACGGTGGACGGCAATCGCGGCCTGTGCGTGGTTCCTCGCGGCGTCCTGCAGAAGGACTTCAAGGCCCAGTTGATGCGGGACCTCATCGACTTCCCGCAGGTGCGCTCGTTCAGCGGGCTCACCGAGCGCGTGATCACGGGCGCGGTGGTGGAAGCGGAAGCAATCCTGTTCGACTTTCTTGCCAAGGGTAATCCGCTCGTCGACGCCACCGGGCGCGGCCTCATCATCGACGTCGACCGCGACTTCCGGTGGAAGGTCAACGGCGCCGACGGCCACTACTACTACGCGTACTCGACCGAAGAGCGCGTCGACCTCGCTGCCAAGAAAGAGACCAAGAAATTCATCGCGTCGATGCAGGAAAGCTTGAAGGGACAGTCCGTGTACCTGAAGCGTCTTTCGGGCGGGGAAGTGGCCGACATCGCGGAAGCGCTCCAGCTGCGTCGTATCCTCGAGGCCGGCAGCGAGTCCACCGGCGCGCGCGTTCGCTCGCGCATCGGCGGCGCCGGCAGCGAATTGGTTTCCGAGATCCGCTAGCGCTAGTCTCCGGTGTGAGCTCCCGCGGCCTTCTGGCGCGCGCGCCACATTTCGTGATACCTTCGCGGCTTAACGTGGAGGTCGATCGATGAGGAGACTCCTCTGGTTCCCGCTCCTGTGCGTGGCACTCGCCGCGTGCTCCCAAAAAGGCTTCAATAGCAACGTCCATGTCACGCCCCAGCCGGTCGCCGACGCCAATTTTACGGCGTACACGACGTGGGACTTCGGACGGGCAGGCGAGTTTCCCGCCACCGGTCTCGAGCACATGGACACGCCGCAGTTTCGCGCCGGCGTTGCCACGCATTTCACCGACGAGATGGCGAAGCTCGGCTACTCGAACAAAATCGACCCCGATCTGATCATGCTGCTCCACGTCGCGACCGAGAAGAAATTCGACCAGCAGAAGATGGACGATATCTACAAGGGCTACGACATGGCGTGGACGCAGATGGATGAAGACGACGTGTGGAACGAGGGGACGCTCATCATCTTCGCCATGGACGCCAAGACGGGGAAGCAGGTGTGGAGCTCGATCGCGCAGGCGAAGCTCCAGGAGTACGTCGGTTTTCAGGATCGACTCGATCGCTTCAACAAAATAGTGACGATGATGCTGGCCGACTTTCCGAAGCGCGGCGGATAGGGATCGCCACGAACAACGTCCGCCGCTCGTTCGACCGCGCTTTCTTTCAGCGCTACTACCACACGCCGCGCACCGCCGTCGCCACACCCGACGACGTCATGAAGCGCGCGCGCTTCGTCACCAGCTACCTCGACCACTTGCAGCTCGACGTGCGGCGCGTCCTCGACGCGGGCTGCGGCACCGGCCTGTGGAAGCGGGCGCTGCGCCGCATCGATCGCGACATCGAGTACGTGGGCATCGATCCCAGCGAGTACCTGTGCGCGCGTTACGGGTGGACGCGGGCGTCGATCGACGAATTTCGGTCGCGACGTCGCTTCGACTTGGTGGTGTGCCAGGACGTGCTCCAATACGTGGACGACGCGGCCGTCACGCGCAGCTTCGACGCCATCGCGCGCGTGGGTTGTGGCGCGCTCTACTTCGACGTCCCGACCCGCGACGACTTGGACGACCGCTTGCTCGACGCGCGCCTAACCGACCGCGCCATCCACGTGCGAAGTGCTTCGTGGTATCGCGCGCGCCTGGCGCGCGACTTCATCAATATGGGCGGGGGAGTGTTCTTGCGCCGCGGCGCCAGGGCGGTGGCACTCGCGCTGGAGCGATGGGACGAGGCGCCCGCGCGCGCAGCGCGAGCGCGAAGGAGCAAGTGACGCGCGACGACTAGCTGGTATGAACGTCGCGGATGATGTAGCCGCCCGAACGCTCGTCGGGCTCGATCTCGATCAGGTGCTCCGCCTCCATGCTCTTCAATAGATCGCTGAAGCTCTTGAACCCGTAGTAGGACTCGTTGAAGCTCGGCTGGCGACGCTTGATGGCCTGCTTGACCATCGAGCCCCAGATGTCCTCTTCGTCGCCGCGCTCGTCCCACAGCATGCCGATGGTATCGAGCACCAAGTCGAACGCTTTCTGGCGGCGCTCTTCGGGGTCCGCCTCGCCGCCCGCCTTGGGGGCGGCGGTCTTGGGCTTGGGCGCCGCGCGCTTGCGGCTCTTGCGACGCTTCTCGTGCTCGCGCACCAGGTCGTCGTAGAAGATGAACTCGTCGCACGCGGTCGTGAACAGATCCGAGGTCGAGTTCTTGACCCCCACGCCGATCACGATCTTGTTGTTCTCGCGCAGCTTGGTGACGCAGGGCGAAAAATCCGAGTCGCCGCTCAAGATGGCGAACGTGTTCACGTGCGGCTTGGTGTAGCAAAGGTCGAGTGCGTCGACCACCATGCGGATGTCGGCGGAGTTCTTGCCCGACTGGCGCACGTGCGGAATCTCGATCATCTCGAAGGCGGCTTCGTGCATGGGGCGCTTGAAATCCTTGTAGCGGTCCCAGTCGCAGTACGCCTTCTTGACCACGATACTGCCCTTCAAGAGCAGGCGCTCGAGAACGCGGCCGATGTCGAACTCGGCGTAGCGGGACTCCCGCACGCCGATGGCGATGTTCTCGAAGTCGCAGAAGACGGCGATGCTGGCGGTTCGGTCTTTTTCGTTCTTGTCGGGCATGAATACCTCGGAAGCAAGTTACCACGGTTCGGGAAACGGGGCGGCGCCAGGATAGCACGGGCCGCGCGGGCCAGCAACGCCGGGTCTTGACGGGCGAGAGGCAAGGGCGTACCGTTCGGCGATTCGCGAACGCACCGGCTCCTCTGCAATAGCCGGGCACCGCAACCGATGGAAACACCCCGTACTCCCGACTCACCCGAAAAAGCCAACGAAACCGGATCGGAACCACCGATCCGTTTTCGCACGCGCCTGCGCTCGGTCCTGATCGGACCGCCTCGAGATCTGCGCGATCGCTCCGTCTACGAGCACATCGCGCTGGTCGCGTTTCTGGCGTGGGTGGGGTTGGGTGCCGACGGACTCTCGTCGTCGTCGTACGGACCCGAAGAGGCGTTCAAAGCGCTCGGCGAGCACACCTATCTCGCGGTGGGCCTCGCCCTGTTGACCGCCATCACCGTGTTCGTCATCTCGGCCGCGTACAACGGCATCATCGAGCTGTTCCCGCACGGCGGCGGCGGCTACTTCGTCGCGACCAAGCTGCTCGGCCAGCGCGTGGGTGTGGTGTCGGGCAGCGCACTCGTCGTCGACTACGTGCTGACCATCACGATCTCCATCGCGGCTGCCGGCGACGCTCTCTTCAGCTTGTTCCCGATCGAATACCAGATTTGGAAACTCCCGGTCGAAATCCTGCTCATCGTCGTCTTGCTGGTGCTGAACCTTCGCGGGGTGCGCGAGTCGGTTTTGACGCTGACGCCGATATTCTTGCTGTTCTTGGTGACGCACTTGATCTTGATCGTCGGCGCCACCTTCATGCACGCCTCAGTCGCAGGAGAGACGGCGCGCGAGGTACAAACCGGTTTCTCGAACGGGCTCGCGACACTCGGCGCGGGCGGCTTGGCACTGCTCTTCATCCACGCGTATTCGCTCGGCGGCGGTACCTACACCGGTATCGAGGCGGTGTCGAACGGGCTTGCCATCATGCGCGAGCCGCGCGTGCAGACCGGCAAGCGCACCATGCTTTACATGTCGATCTCGCTCGCGTTCACCGCGGCGGGCCTGATCCTGTGCTATCTGCTCTGGGATGTCCAACACGTCGAAGGGAAGACGATGAACGCGGTCCTCTCGGCGGCATTCGCCGGCGAGTCGAATTTCGGGCACGCGTTCACCATCGTCACCCTGGTCTCGGAAGGCGCGCTCCTGGTCGTGGCCGCGCAAGCGGGCTTCGTCGGCGGGCCGCGTGTGCTCGCGAACATGGCGGTCGACTCGTGGGTGCCGCACCGCTTCGCTTCGCTGTCGGATCGCCTGGTGGCGGGTAACGGCGTCATCTTGATGTGCCTCGCGTCCATGGCGGCGTTGCTCTACACCCGCGGCGACGTGTCTCACATCGTGGTCATGTACTCGATCAATGTGTTCGTCACCTTCTCTCTCTCGATGTTGGGAATGCTGTGGTACACACTACGCACCAAGAAGGTGTCGCGGCGCACCAAGCGGCGCTTGCTCCTGTACTCCTTCGGCTTGGTGTTGTGCGTCACGATTCTCGTCATCACTACGTTCGAGAAATTCAGGGAAGGCGGGTGGGTGACGTTGGTCGTCACCGGCGCAGTGGTCGTGTTGTGTTTCGGCATCCGGCGCCACTATGAAGACGTGTCGCGCAAGGTGGCCAAGCTGTACGAATCGCTGATCGAAGTGCCGCGCGCGCCCGACGCGCCCATGGAACGCGTCGAGCCGAAATCCATCGATGCGGTCGCGGCGATCTTGGTGGGAGACTACGGCGGTGTCGGTTTGCACACCTGCCTGAGCGTGTTCTCGAAGTTCCCGGGGCATTTCAAGGGGGTGGTGTTCGTGTCGGTGGGCGTGGTCGATTCGAAAGAGTTCAAGGGCGAGGGCACCATCGACGCGTTGCGCGAGCACCTCGAAGCGGACCTGCAACGCTACGTCGCCTTCGCGTACAAGCAGGGGATTCCTGCCACCTATCGGTACTCGATCGACACCGAGGCGGTCGAGGGCGCGGAGAAGCTCTGCCTCGACGTCGCGCGCGAGTTTCCCCACGTCATGTTCTTCGCCGGCAAGGTGATCTTCGGAAGAGAGCAGTGGTTCCACCCGCTCCTTCACAACGAGACCGCTTACGCCATCCAGCGCCGCTTGCAGTGGGCCGGGCAGATGGTGGTCGTGGTTCCCATCCGCGTTACGTAGCGCTTTAACGTCGCGTCGGCGCTCTCGGGCGCCGATTCTCCTCCCGAATCGAAGACGACACACTTTCGTCGTGTATGCTATCGTGATCGGCGCCTAACAGCGCTCGCCGAACGGCGATCGCTGACTTGGTGCCGCAAGAGGAGGTTTACCGTGGGAAAGATTCTTATCATTGCCGTCATCGTGGTGCTCGTGTTCGTCGCGATCGCGGGCGTTTCCGGCTACAACCGCGTGGTCAAGCTCGACCAGGGCGTCTCGCAGTCGTGGAGCCAGGTGGAAAGTCAGTACCAACGCCGCACCGACTTGATCCCCAATCTGGTCGAGACCGTGAAGGGTGCTGCCAACTTCGAGCAGGAAACGCTCACGCGGGTGATCGAAGCGCGCGCCAAGGCGACCCAAGTCACGGTGACGCCCGAGATGCTGAACGATCCGCAAGCGCTACAGAGATTCGAAGCGGCCCAAGGCGAATTGTCGTCCGCGCTCTCCCGCTTGCTGGTCACAGTCGAGAAATACCCCGAGCTCAAGGCCAACGCCAACTATCTGGCCCTGCAGGACGAGCTCGCGGGCACGGAGAATCGCATTGCCAACGAGCGTCGTCGTTTCACCGAAACCGTGCAAACCTACAACACGGCGGTAAAGACCTTCCCGATGAACATGCTCGCCGGGATGTTCGGCTTCCAGCCCAAGGCCTACTTCGAGGCCCAGGAAGGCGCCGAGGGAGCACCCAAGGTCAACTTCTAAGCACGTGCGCAACCGCCTCACCGTCTTCTTGAATGGACGCCGCGCCGCGCTCGCGACGCTCGCGTTATTGGTGCTGCCGGCGCTCGCGTCGGCGACACCCAGCGTTCGCGTGCGCTTGCCGGAGGCACCGCCGCGTTTCTTCTACGACGAAACCGGCGTGCTCTCGTCCGATGAACGCCGCGTGCTGGAAGACACCTTGATGGCGTTCGACAAGCGCGGCCTCGAGATCGGGGTCGCGATCTTCAAGTCGTTGCAAGGCGATCCCATCGAAGACGTCTCGATGGCGCTCGCGGAAAAGTGGAAACCCGGGAGCGCCGAGCACGACAACGGCGCGCTCATCGTGGTCGGCATGGACGAGCGCAACGTGCGCATCGAAGTCGGGTACGGCTTGGAAGCGGTGGTCACCGACGCCATGGCGGGTCGCATCATTCGCAACGACATCGCGCCGTCGTTTCGCGAGGGTCGCTACGGCGCCGGACTGATGCGCGCGGTGTCGAGCATCGGCAAGCTCGCGCGCGGCGAGACCCTGCCGGAGGCGGCGAGAGCCGACTTCCCCACCTGGCTTCCGCTCCTGTTCCTGGTCGGCTTCGTCCTCGCGGTCATGGCCGTGGCGCACAACGCGCGGCGCGGCTGGATCTCGCGCGGAGGATGGACCGGTGGCGGTTGGCGCGGCGGCCCATACATCGGCGGCGGCGGCTTCGGGGGTTTCGGCGGGGGTTCGTCTGGTGGCGGTGGCGGCGGCTCGTTCGGCGGTGGTTCGTTTGGAGGCGGCGGCGCCTCGGGCAGTTGGTGACATGAAATACTCGTCGTCGATGCGCGCCATGCGCGCCTTCTCAGCTTTCCTGGCCGCCGCCGGCGTGGTGCTTGCAATCTTGGTGGCGGGGATCGTGCTGCGGGAGATCATCGCCCCTCCTTCGCACACTTGGTCGGCGTGGACGCGCGGCGCCATCCTCGTCACCAGCCTGATCGCGATCGCATTTTGCGTAGCGGGCGGGCTTCTCTCGTATCGCGTTCATCGCGCGAAGCGTGATTCGGTGAAAACGTTCTTCACGCGCGACGAGCGCCGGACCGTAACCTCCGCCATCCACGGGGTCGAAGGGAAAACGTCGGGCGAGATCGTGGTGCACTTGGCGGAGCGCGCGCAACACATGCCGACCGTCGAGGCGCGCAAAGCGTTCGAGAAAATCGGCATGATGCGAACGCGCGAGCGCAACGGCGTGCTGTTTTTCGTCTCGGTGCGCGACCACAAGTTGGCCGTCATCGGCGACCGGGGAATCCATGATCGCGTCCCGCCGACCTTCTGGGAAGACGTAATCAAGCACGTGGAGGCGCGCTTTGGCCAAGGACACTTCGGCGACGGGTTGGCGGAAGGAATCACCATGGTCGGATCGGAGCTCGCGCGTCACTTCCCGCGCCGCGCGGACGATGTCAACGAGCTCCCCGACGCGATGTCGCAGGACGAGGGGAAAAAGCCGCGCGATTGACCGAACCCCGCCTTGAGGCCTGAGGACGGCTCCTGCTATAATTGGACTCCGTCAATTGCGGCTTTTCCCGGTCCCATCGGAAGTTCAAGCAGACCACTTCTTTCAAATGGAATTCAACTTCACGAAGGAACAGAGCGACCTTCGCGACGAAACCATTCGTTTCGCCCGGCGCGAGCTCGCCGGCGAGGTTCGACGCGACAAGAGCGACGCGTTCTCGCGCGAGCGCTGGAAGAAGTGCGCGGAGTTCGGAATCCAAGGAATGTCGTTTCCGGCCGCGTGCGACGGCAAAGGGCAGGACGTCGTTACGACGGTCGCGGTGTTCGAGGCGCTCGGTTACGCCTGCCACGATAGCGAGCTCGGGTTCGGGCTGGGCGCGCAGATGTGGGGCGTCCAGAAGGCAATCGAGGAATTCGGCAGCGACGAACAGAAGCGTCGGTTTCTGGCTCCGCTGTGCCGCGGAGAGTGGATCGCCGCGCACGCAATGAGTGAGTCACGCGCGACGAACACGCGCGTGGTTCGTGAGGGCGACGACAGCATCCTTACCGGCCATACCACGCTGGTATCGATCGCACCCGACGCCGACCTCTTCCTCATCTTCGCGATCCGCGCGGAGCGCGATCCCATGACGAGTAGTGCGTTCATCATCGAGCGCGAATCGCCCGGCGTGCGCGTGACACCGAACGCGGGACCGCGTGCGAAGCAAAGCGTGCAGGTCGAATTCGAATCGTGTCGCCTTTCGGCGGCCCATCGGCTGGGACCCGATGGTGGCGCGGCAACCATCCTCGAGAGCTCGATGGATTGGCAGCGGGCCTGCATTCTGGCGCCCTGCGTGGGAGCGATGCGGCGACAACTGGAGGCGTGCGTCGAACACGCGCGTACCCACGAAGAATTCGGACAGCCGGTCGGCAAGCGCCAATCGGTGGCAAGCTGTCTGGTCGACATGAGAATGAGGTGGGAGACCGCTCGATCGCTGTTGTATCGAGCGGCGTGGTCCAAGCAAGGAGGCGGAAGAGCACCGTTGGAGTCGGCCGTCGCCAAACTCTATATCGGCGAATCGTGGGTGAAGAACTGTTTGGATGCGATTCAGGTGTACGGAACCGGCGGGCATCCCATCGAATACCAACTCGAGCACGACTTGCGCGACGCAGTGGACGGCACACTGTACTCCGGGACTTCCGAGATGCAGCGCGACGTCATCGCACGCCGCCTGGGGCTCTAGCCATGTGCGGGATCCTCGGTTATTACAATCTTCACGGCCGTTCGATCGACCGTTCCGAAGAAGACATCGTGCGCCTGCGCGACGCCATGTGCCACCGCGGTCCCGATGGGTACGGATACCTCGAAGCGGGGAATCGCAGCTGGGCGCTCGCGCACCGTCGCCTGTCGATCATCGATCTCTCCGAAGGCGGACGACAGCCGATGAGCGACCCGTCGCGACGCATCCACCTGTGCTACAACGGCGAGATCTACAACTTTCGCGAGCTCAGGAAAGAGCTGGCGTCGCGCGGCCACACCTTCGTCTCTGCCTCGGACACCGAGGTGCTTCTCCACCTGTATCAAGAAATGGGTGTCGACGGCTTCGCACTCCTGCGCGGCATGTTCGCGATCATCATCGTGGACGAAGTGCGCAAGTGCATGGTGATCGCCCGCGACCCGGTAGGGAAGAAGCCGCTCTACTACGGCGTGGTGGGCGACAACGTGATCGTCGCCAGCGACCCCGGCGTCATCTCTCGCGATCGTGCGTATCGAAAAGCCGTGGACCCCGCGGGGTTGTATTCGCTCCTTACCATGGGTGCCGTCAAGTCGCCGCAAACCCTGTTCGAAGGCATCCGCAAGCTCGAGCCGGGGCGCTATCGCACCGTCGATCGAAGCTTCCGCCTCGACGATCCTTCGACGCCGTTCTTTCGCTTCGACATCAAGAAGAAGACCGAGCTCAAGGGTGGTGCGGACGCCGTCGACCAACTCGATCGCTTGCTCGACCAAGCGGTCGAGCGGCGCATGATCAGCGACGTCCCCTTCGGAATCTATCTCTCGGCCGGCATCGACTCCGCGCTCATCCTGAGCTACATGTCGCGCCACGCCGAGCGCGTCAATACCTTCTCGATCGACATGTCGATGTCGGAGGCGTCGCGCCGCGAAACCGACGTGGCCCGCGAGCTGGCGCGCAAGTTCAAGACCAACCACCACGAGGTGCAAATCACCGATGAGGAGTACGTCGAGATCCTCGGCGACGTCATCTTCGAGAACAGCACCATGTCCATGCCCGACTCGATCCTGCTCGTCAAGCTGTCGCGGCTCGCGCGTGCCAACGGCGTGATCGTGATCGAGACCGGCGAAGGCGCCGACGAGCTGTTCTTCGGCTACCAGGGTTACCTGCCCACCCTCAACGAGAGCTACCACAAGCTGCGGCGCGGCCGCGTTTCGCGCCTGGTCGCAACCGCGACCCGTGCCTTCGGCACCGAAGCGCGGCTCGACCGCAAATCGTACCTGGTGGACGGATTGGACATGCGCTCGCGCGGGCTCATGATCGCCGATTTCCACTACCAACCTTTCTTGAGCTACCAGGCGGAGCGTCGCGTGCGCGAGTACGCGGGCACGGGTGCTCCCGTGAACAAGTTCGAGATGCTCAACACGGTGGTGGCGTCGCAGGTCGACCGCTACCAGGACTACGCGCCCTCGACCATGAGCTTTCTCTGGAACGTCAGCTACCGGTGGGCGGACCTATTGCTGGATCGGATCGACAGCGCCACCATGTCGGCGGGAGTCGAGGGGCGGGCGCCGTTTTTGGACGTCGACGTGATCAATTTTGCGCTGTCGTTGCCGGACGAGCTCAAGGTGCGCAACGGATCCTCGAAATACATCCTGCGACAGATTGCCGAGCGGCGCGTCTCCAAGGAGCACGCGGCTCTGCCCAAGCGCGGCTTCGGGGGGGGAAACGAAAACATGCTGAACGACGCCGTGTGCGCGTACATGAAGGGACGGCTGGCGTCGTCCAAGAGTTACCGCGATGCGCCGCTGATGGAAGTCGAGAAACTGCAGAGCCGGTCCCAGCTGTTCACGATCGCGTCGTTCCACGCCTGGGCCGATAAGTGGATGTAAGGCGCGGCTAATCGAAGGTGGCGTGGACGTCGTACCACGCCGACATCGCACCTTGGCTCTGCGCGCGCCGCCAGCGCGCGATGGTTTCCTCTCCCGTGTACCAGCGCCCGTCGCTCTTCCAAGGCACGGGGCCCGAGCTGCGGCCCGATACGAAGAAACGACCGCCGCGACGGATCATTCGCGGCTCGCTGAACCCCAATCGCTCGGCGATGCGAAGCACCACGCGGTCGCGCAGGTTGCGCTGGTTCGCGAGTTCTCGGAACGAGATCTGGTTGATGATCTTGAAGCGCGTGTATCCGATCGAGCGCAGGTGCTCCAGCAGTTCTTCGACATCGGGGCCGATCTCGAAGGAAAGGTAACGGGGCCGCGTCTCCCGCGTCAGATTCAGAACGCACAACCTATCCGCGCCTTCGATGTCCACCTTGAGATAGTCGGGGACGCCGTAGCGTTCCAGCAGATCGCGCACGGGTAGACCGGGTGCCGTGATCGAACCGAGCGGTTGTCGGTCGGCGATGCGATCCCCGAACAGCGAGCTGGCCCCCAGATCGTCGCCGCTCAACACCAGCTCTACCGGCGCGGAGTCGGTGGAGATGGCGGCGTTGACCAGCGTCAAGCGTCCCGACGCGATCTCGTCTTTGAAGCGCTCACGCGCGCGCTGCACGAATTGCTGGTTTGCCTCCACCGCGACCACTCGGTTTCCCAAAGCCAGGTAGTAGGCGGTGTCGGCGCAATCGTACATTCCGATATCGAACACGGTAGCCATGGGTGGAGTTTCCTTCGAAGGCGTCGGGACGCCATCATTCTAGCATAGCCGGCATCACGCGGCCGGTTGCTTGCCGAACAACGATCTCAAATCATCGAGTCGGACGATCTTGGTCCACGCGCACACGAGCGCGTACATCCCGAAGTAGAGCACTCCCGCCGCCGCCATCTGGTAGAAGTTCGTTACCGGGTACACGCGGTAGAGGAGCCACATGACGAGCCCCGGGGCCGCCGCGGCGAGAAACCGCTTCCCGAGTTCGAGCGCGGGGAACAGCGCACTGATCGGTGCCCCGACCAGTTTGGCCGAATACCACATGCTGGCCGCGCTGATCGAAGTCATCGTGAACAGGGTCGCGACCGCCACGCCGACGGGGCCCACCCAGTGCAGCAGCGCGATACCGAGCGGAATATTCACGACGAAACCCACCACGAAGCTGTAGAGCAGAAACGGCGTGCGGTTGAAAGCCTGCACGATCGCGCCGCTCTCCACCGAAGTGCGCAGAAACAGGATCATGTACACCATGAAGACCGGCACCGCGCCCGCGTAATCGTCGGTGAAGAGAATGGTAATGAAGGGGCGCGCGGTGATCTCGAGAAAGACGAATACGGGAAAGAACAGCACCGAGGTCTTGAGCAAGGTGCGGCGCGAGAGGTCCGCCATGGCGTCGTATCGACCCGCCTTGTGGTACTGGGCTAGGAGCGGGAAGGTGATGTTACCCACCGACATTTGGATGACGTTCACCAACGGGAGCTGGAACGCGCCCACGCTATAGACTGCGAGCGCCTCGCGTCCCAGGTAGCGGCTGACGATGAACTTGTCGGTTTGTGCGACCAGCGTCACCGCGATACCGGTCAGTCCAACCGGCACCGCGAACGAGGCCTGTTCTCGTATCGAGTTCCACGTGACGGACCGAAGCGAGTATCCGAAGCGATTGTGCGTGTAGGCGATCGCAAACAGGAAGCGCGCCATGGCGAAGAAAGCGAGCGCCCAGATGATGGTGCTCACGTCGCCGCCCAGGTACGAAGCAACGATGACGACCGCGGCTTGCAGCCCCCACACGCTCGCGTGATAGACCGACTGCGCGATCGGTTGACCCTGGGTGACGAACAGAACTTCCATGTAGTCGGAAACGACCATGAAGAGCGTGAAGAACGACAGGCGCCAATAGAACGAGCGCGCCGCGGCGCCCAAGCCCTCGCCGAGCGTGCTCGCCATCACGGCATAGACGGACATCGCGATGAGAGAGCCGCACGCCAAGAACAAGGTCGTCTGGGTCAGGTATGCGGATCGCTCCTCGCGCGATTCGACGCGCGGCAGGTAATAGAGGAGGCTCCGCGGAAAACCGAGGATCAGAATCGGCGACACGGTTTCGAAGATGAGCCAGAACTGGCGATAATAGCCGTACTCTTCCTTGCTCAGCGTCCGCACGTTGACGAGCGGCACGATGAACATCACCGCGTACGAAACGAGGCGACCGAGGGTCAGGATACCGACTTGGTGGCTTAGCGAACGGGACAACGAAGAGCCTCGATAAAGCGGAAAACGGCCGAACGAACGGGTTCGGCCGCGCCCCGATTATAGCAGATGTTCACAAAACAAAACGGCCCGGGTTTCCGCCCGGGCCGTTCTACTAGCTTCGTTGGAAGCTGGACTACCAGCGACCGCCGCCGCCGCCGCGACGCTCGCCGCCGCGGCTGAAACCTCCGCCGCCACGACGCTCGCCGCCGCCGCCGCGCGGGCCGCCGCCGGTGCGCTCACGCTCCTGAGCCTCGTTGACCTTGATGGTGCGGCCGTCGAGCTCCTGGCCGTCCATGGCAGCCATGGCATCCATAGCGTCCTTCGGGTTTGCGAACGAGACGAAACCGAACCCGCGGGAGCGGTCGGTTTCACGATCCTTGATCACCTTCGCCTCGAGCACTTCTCCGAACTTCTCAAACGCTCGCCGGAGCCCCTCGTCGGTGGTGTTCCAGCTCAAGCTTCCAACAAAAAGTTTCTTAGACACGATACATTCTCCTTTGACGTTTCCCGCGATGCGATAGGCTTCCCAATCTGACAACTAACTAACAACTCCGACGAGAATCTCCGCACCATCGGTCAAGACCAAAAGCTAGCATAACCCATTCCCGGAGGGGGTCCAACCCCATTTTTGGGGCGATGCCCGCATATGGTCGGCAAAGTCGACCGTCACCAATCGTTAACCGTCTACCTTCCCCTGCTGAACCTCGACCGTGCCGGGTTTGGGTGATGCTTGCCCCTTCGTCTTGTACTTTCCCTTGAGCTCCGTCACGACGCATACAAATTCGGTCGTGCCGACGTTCTGCGCCGAATGGGTCTCGGCGGCGATGTAGAACGTGTCGCCCACTTTCGCGTCGAGCTCCTGGGTGCCTTCGGCGTCGGTGATCGCCAGCTTCCCGGCCGAGGTCACCACCAGGACGTGGTCGGGGTGGGAGTGCGCGGCAATTTTCTCTCCCGGCTTGAAGCGCGCTTCCATCACCCGAACGCGTTCGTTCTCGAGGATCACGCGATAGATGGTGGGCCCGACGGTCAGCGGGTCTTGCGGGCCGCCCGGCTTCGTGGTCTGTGCGTTCGACATCGGTGCCATGGCCATCAGCGCGGCGAGTATGAGGAGACGATGCACGGTGGAACCTCCTTGGGATTCGGTCAGCGCGTGCGGGGAAGAAAGGGAGTGGGATAGCGGCCCGTGAAGCACGCGTGGCAGAAATCGCGCGCGCTCCCGAAATCGCTCGCCACCGCGTCGAGTCCTTCGAGCGAGAGATACTCGAGCGAATCGGCGTCGATCAACTTCGCGATCTCCTGGATGCTCTGGTTCGCCGCCGCGAGCTCGTCCATCTCCGGCGTGTCGATGCCGTAGTAGCAGCACCCGATGATGGGCGGCGACGCGACGCGCACGTGTACTTCGATGTCGCCTGGAGCGAGACCGGCTTCCTCGGCGGCATCGCGAATCATCGCGATCAGGATGCGAAGCGTGGTCGATCGCACCAGCGAGTCGTCGACGAGGAGAAAGCGGCGGTACTGGCGCAGGAGTTGGTGCATGACGGTGAATTTCAAGCGCACCAAGTCTTCCCGGTTCGCTTGCCCCGCGATCTGAAAGGTGCGCGGGATGTACGGATTGCGCACCAACAGCTCGCGCAAGGGAAGCCCGCTCTCGCTGGCGAAGCCGACCGCGGCGTAACGTCCCGAGTCGGGCACCGGTACCACCGCCGCGTCTTGCAAGGGGCGCTCCGTCGCCAGCCGTCGTCCCAGCAAGTAGCGAAAGTGCCCGACCTCTTTGTCGTCCGCGAACACGCGGCTGTCGGGTCGCGCGAAATAGATGGGCTCGAAGATGCACTGCTGTCGCGGCGTGTGCGTCGGCGCGACTTGGAAATGCTCGCGCTTGCCGAAGATGTCGAAGCGAATCACCTCGCCGGGGAGCACCTCTCTCTCGACGGTGGCGTCGCGCTCGTGGAACGCGCACGACTCCGACGAGTAGACGATCGCGTCGCGCCAGCGCCCGAAATACAGCGGCCGAAATCCGTGGGGGTCGCCGTACAGGTAGAGCTCGGTGAGGGTCATCAAGCATCCGGAGTACGCGCCCGGGGTGGTCTCCATCAATTGGCGAATCCCCGCCACCAAATCGCCCCCGTGTTCGCGCGCGCCGTGCAGGATCTTCTTCAAGATCACTTCACCGTCGTTGCCCGATAGCATCACGGTGCCGGATTTTTCGAGGTCTTGAATCTCTTTCTGTAGTAGTGGTAAATCCCCGTTTGTTGCGTTGGAATAGAAGCCGTCGAGGAGCGTCATCCAGTGCGGCTGCGCCGAAATGGCGTCGGTGCCGCCGGCGGTGGCGTAGCGCGTTTGCGCGATCGCGATCAGCGGTCGTGCGGTCGTGAAATCGTCGCGCCGCTCCTTGGTGAAAACTTGCGAAACCAGCCCGCGGTCTTTGAAGTGAGAGAACTTGCGCCCGTTGCTGTACGTGCAGCCGAAGTTCTCCTGTCCTCGATGCTGCAGGTTGAAACCTTGCAGACCGAAGAACTTGACCAGCCCCGGGTCCCATTCCCGGGCGCAGTATCCGAGGATGCCGCACATCGATCGATTCTTTCGGTGAAGACGCCGGATTTCGGCGGGGCGTTATCTTACGACGGCGCGTACGCCTCGGCTACTCCCAACTGCACTTCGTTGATGATCCGGCTGATGCGGGTGACCAAGCGGACCTGCGAGCCGGTCGGGATGCGCACGTTCTCGGGGAGCTGCACGGCGCTGGTGGTCAAGGTATCGCGAAAGAACATCGCCGCGCGCAACGCGTCGGTCAGCGGAAGCCCGATCTCGCGCGAGGCCCGGCCGTAATGCCCGCCGATGTCGCGCGCCTGGGCGAGCTGCGGCCCGTCGTCCTCCTCGGCTGTCAGGTACTCGAGAATCAGGCCCATCAGTTGCTGTCCCATCTGACGATTCCGGTCGCGAGCGCCCCCGTCATGCTGCTTGAGCCACCGCTCGCCCTCTTGGGCGGCGAGTTGCTTGCGCGCCATCGAAAGGGCTTGATCGGCCCAGATGCGCTCCACCGGTCCCACGCGCCGGATGGAGTGCCGGCGAGCGGCGATGTGGCGGACGTCGGAGGCCGCGAAGCGACGATGGCCTCCGGGAGTGAGGAACACCGGGACCTGACCGGAATCGGCCCACCGTCGCAAGGTGGTCGGGTGGACGCGTAACGCCTCGGCTGCCTCGGTCAGAGTGAGCCATTCAGTGGCCTCGGCGGCGGGCCCTTGACGGTGTTTAAAATCCATGCTTGAATACGTGAAACTATGCAAAACTACATCTTCGTGACGCAGGTTGCAATGAGACTTTCCTACGTCTGCGTCCAATCGGTCACGAGAACCTTAACACCAGGAAGTTACCATGAAACGGCCTTTTCATGCTCTTGCGTGCGCGCTAGTGATTGCGGCGGCTCTTTCCGCCTGTGACGACGACGATCCCGCCGCGCCACCTACCACCGGCGCCGTATCCGGCACGGTCACGTTCCAGGGCGCCTGGCCGTCGACGGGGGACGTGCAGATTTCGATCTTCTCTTCGTTTCCTCCCACGGGTCCGCCTGACGCCTTCACCGATCCGATCACGCAGGCCGCCAGCTACGACTACTCGATCGCGGGCCTTACTCCCGGCGACTACGCCGCCGTCGTGGTCGGCTGGCGCGATCCCTTGAACCCGTCCACGGCGGAGATCCTCGGCATGCACTGGGAACACGTCGATAGCGTCGCGGTCGATTCGAACGGAGACCCGCGCGGTTTCCCGCTACCGCTGACAATCGAAGCGGGTCAGACCGACGCCAACATCAATATGCTCGCCGACCTGGACGTCGCCCCGTAGTCGTGTCGTCGTGGTTTCGTTGCGTGTCAACGTAGCGCCCTGGGTGGCCGCGCTCGCCTTGGCGACGGTTGTTGCCGCGCGGGCGACCCCGCCGACGCACGGCGTCATCGTCGGTCGCGTGACCGACGCCAAGAGCGGCGCCGCACTCGCGTACACCAACATCGTCGTCGAAGCCACCCCACGCGGGGCCGTGGCCGGCGCGGATGGTCGCTTCCTCATCTCCGAGATCCCGATCGGCGTGTACACGCTGGTCGTTTCCCGCGTCGGACACGAGACCCAGCGAAAGACCGACGTGATCGTCGTGGGGGAGGACACCACCCGCGTCGACTTGGTACTCGAGCCCGCGCTGATCGAAGCCAATCCCGTGGTCGTGACCGCCGCGCGCACGGAGCAAACCGCGCGCATGGCACCCGCGAGCGTCTCGGTGTTGAACGAGGCGGAGATCGCGGCGCGGGACCCGGTCACGTTCGACCAGGCAATCGAAACGATTCCCGGTCTGGCGGCATTTCGCTCCACCGGTGGAATTTCGGTGCAATCGATTCAGATCCGCGGCAGCTCCGACGTCGCGGGCGGCGGGGTCGGCAATCGCGTCCTGCTGCTCGTCGACGGTCGCCCGGCACTCACGTCGGATTCGGGGGGGGCGTTCTGGAGTCTGGTTCCGGTGCCGTTCATCGATCACGTCGAGGTGGTGAAGGGCGCGTTTTCGAGCCTGTACGGCTCGACCGCGATGGGTGGCGTGATCAACGTGATCACGCGGCGGCCGGGGCCGTTGGCGGCGGGAAAGGTGGAGATGAAGCTCGGCTTTTTCGAGCAGCCGAATGCCGGACTCCAGTACACCTCCGCAACACCGCTTCAGAACGAGCTCAACGCCGACTATTCGGGGAAGCTCGGTGGCACGAGCTTCCTATTGAGCGCGAGTCGCAAGGAGTCGGACGGCTACGCCGAAAACACCGCCTTCACCTTCTACGATGGTTACGGAAAGCTACTTTGGAATCTCACCGACTCGCGCACGCTCGAGTTCACGGTGGGTGGCGGGCAAGCGGAAAACGACTACCCGCACGCGTGGTTGAATTCGGACCAACCACTCGAAGTGCGCGATTCCTACGCCGACGACTTCCAGGAGAAGACCTACGGCAATGCGGATTTGTGGTACTGGGGGTTTAGCGGCGAGGACCTCAAGTATTCGATGCGCGCGTACTACTACCACCACGAGCAGCGCTCGTTTTTCAACCAGGACGACCCCGATCAAGACATCCCGGGCAACGAGCCGTACGGCTTTCGAACCGACATCGACGGCGACAAGATCGGCAATCTGCTCCAGCTCGAGGCACAAGTCGGAGCACGCAACCGCGTGGTGGTCGGGACCGACTTCCAGCTCGACCACGTGGTCTCGTCTCCCGATTCGATTTTGTACGGCGACCACCAGATCAACAACTACGCGGCCTTCGTCCAGGACGAGGTAATGCTCGCGCGAACGCTCATCGCCACCGTGGGCGCGCGCTACGACTGGAATCATTTGGTGGGCGACCGCACGCTCGAGCAGTTGAGTCCCAAGCTCGCGCTGGTGTGGGCCACGACACCCGAGCTCTCGGTGCGCGCGTTGTACGGTCAGGCCTTTCGCGCGCCCACCATCGCGGAGATGTTCACCGAGCGAGAGATCGGCGGCGGCATCGACTTCGTCCCCAATCCCGACCTCGACCCCGAGCGCCTGGTCTTCTCGCTCGAAGCCGGCGTGCGCTGGAGCCCGGCCGCGTTGTTCGGTCTCGACGTGGCCGCGTTTCGCTACCAGTACGAGGACCTGATGTATTTCGCGGATGTCTCCGCCGAGCTCGGGGTGCCGTTCGCGTACCAGGTGCGCAACCTGAACAGCGCGCTCATGCAAGGTGTCGAAGCGACGCTGCAATCGCGCTGGCGGGCCGTGACCGCTTTCGCCAACTACACCTACTTGGACGCGCGCGACGAGTCCGCCGATCGCACCGACGACTTGCTCGCCTACCGACCCGATTACAGCGCCGCGATCGGCGCCGACGTGGAGTGGCGCCGCTGGACACTGCACGGCGATGCGCGGTATCGTAGCCACATCGAAGAAGTCTTTCTGTATCCGCTGCAAGCGCCCGACGCGTTCTGGGTGTTCAACGGCGCCGCGCAGTGCGAGATCAACGGTGCTTGGATGCTATCGGTGAAAGTGAACAACGTCTTGGACGCCGCCTACGAAGAGATCGCTCGCTATCGCATGCCGGGACGAAACTGGATGTTCGGCGTCGCGATGCGCTTCTGATCGCCATTGATGAAGCTGCGATTCGCGTTACTGATGCTGGTGTTGGTGGGATTGGCGCCCGTGGTCGCGAACGCCGCGGAACCGCCCACCTCCCGCACCCCTACCTGAAGCGGCTGACCCGGCGAGGGCGCGCCGCTCCGGGGGAGCGGCATTCATACCAACTGGGCATTTTCGGCGCGGTACGTCGACACCGACTTGGAGCGGCCGCGCTGGCGACTGACTGCGGGCTATCGCGTGATCCCTCGGATTCAGATCGGCATCGAGTACAATCCGGTGGCGAGCGAATTGGTTCCGATCGCCACCGTCTTCCTGCTGACTGAAACCGAACGGCGCCCGGCGTTGTTTCTAGGGACGAGCTCGGATCGCATCGGCTCGCCCGAGGGTACGCAGTCGTACTACCTCACGGCTTCCAAGCTCGCGCCGAGAATTCCGGTGTCGGTGTACGGGAGCTTGAATTATTCCGAATGGGACGAGGGCATTAACTTTCCCTTCGGCGGCGAGTGGTACGTGTGGGGCGGCTTCTCGGTGCGCGGCATGTATGACGGCAATCAACCGCACGCCATGGTCAATTGGTTCGGCGATCGCTTTGGAGTGAGCTTGATGGCTGTTTGGTTGGACACCTTCGGGATTTCGATAGCTGGAGGATTCTAGAATGAGAATTGTCACGTTGATGTTGGCGGTGTTTCTCGGCGCATTCGCTCTCGCGTGGGCGGGGGACACACCCGAGAAAGCGCTGTGCGTGGTGTGCGCTTCGAACGGCGAGACCGAGTTGGAAAAAGTCGCCGCGACGCGCGAGTACAAGGGAACGACGTATTACTTCTGCTCCGACAAGTGCGCGACCACGTTCGAAGCCAATCCGGGCGCATTCGTCTTCAAAGCCGGCCCCGCGCCCGCCGCAGCTTGGAAAACTACCGCGGGAGAATCCCTCACCTTGGAATCGATGCGCGGCCAAGTGGTGCTATTGGACTTTTGGGCCACGTGGTGCAAGCCGTGCGTCAAGACCATGCCCGAGTTGGACGCGCTCTATCGCGACTATCAGAAGCTCGGTCTGACGGTGGTCGGCGTCTCCATCGATCAGGGCGACGACCGCGAGAAGAAGGTGAAGAAGTTCCTCGACAAGAAGCCGGTCGGCTATCCGATCGTCATCGATTCGGAAAAGAACGCATCGTGGGAAGCATTCCAGGTGGCGTCGCTGCCCACACTGTGCCTCGTCGACCGCGACGGCCGTGTGATCGAACGGTGGACGGGAGTGGTCGACATGGCGGCGGTCCGGCACGCAGTCGATCGCGCGATCGGCATGCAGGCAAAGTAGTCGACAACGTTGGCCAAAGGAGGTTGCCAATGGGTCTCACAGTCGATGGCATGGCCCCCCTCATTCAGGTCTTCGACATGCCCACATCCGTCGCTTTCTACCGCGACGTGCTCGGATTCGAGATACTCACGACGTCGCCGCCGCGGGGCCGAGACGACTTCGATTGGGCCTGGCTGAGGCTTGACGGCGTCGATGTCATGCTCAACACCGCATACGAGGAAGACACCCGGCCGCACCAGCCCGACGCCTCACGCCTCGCTGCGCACGGTGACACTTGTTTCTTCTTCGGCTGTCGCGACGTGGACGCCGCGTACGAGGAACTTCGGTCGCAGGGCATCGACCTCCAGCCGCCGAAGATTGCGCCCTACGGCATGAAACAGCTCTACTTCAATGATCCCGACGGCTTCTCGATCTGCCTCCAGTGGCGCGTCGACGAACCAACCGAGAAACGTTCGCCGGGTGGAACCTCATGACCGACGAGCCCCGAAGACTCCGCGACGCCCGCTCGTACGACGGTGCCGCAGAGGTTTACGAGCGCGTCAACGCGCCGCTCTACTTCGACGCACCGGCGCGCGCACTGGTCGCGTCAGTGGCGCCCTCTCGTGACGCGCGTATTCTCGACGTCGGCTGCGGCACGGGAGCGGTGTCGCGCGCCGCACGAGCGGCTGCGGGCCCGCAAGCGACCATCGTCGCCACCGATCCTTCCCACGACATGCTGCAAGCGGCCAGGCGGGGCGGCATCGGATCCACCGTACTTGCTTCGCTGCCGCATTTACCTTTCGCGCGCGAGTCGTTCGACGTCGTGTTGTCCGCGTTCGTGCTGACCCACGTCGACGATCCCGACGCCGCGCTGGCCGACATGGCGCGGGTGCTCGACGCGAACGGGCGCATCGGTGTGAGCGCGTGGGCTCCCGGCGACGACGAGTTCACCGCCGCGTGGTCGCAGGTGGTCGCGCAGTATGTCGATGCGGGGCGGATGAATCGGGCGGCCGACGTGATTCTCCCCGGCGAAGCGCGGTTCTCGAAGCCCGACGGTCTGATCGATGCGCTACGTGCGGCGCGGTTCGCGGACGTTCGCTCCCACGATGTCGACCTGGAGTTCAAACTGACCGTCGAAGAGTACATCGAGGGACGCGAAGTTTGCGCGTCGGGGCGAGCGCTGCAATCGTTGCTCTCCGAGGATGAATGGCGGCGCTTTCGAACCGACGCTCGGGCGGCGCTGTCGACGCGCTTTCCGAACGGTGTCACGTACGGACGTCGCGTGTTCATCGCCACCGGACGGTTGCCGTCGCGGTAAGAGAGCTAGAACAGGCAGTTCGCGGCCTGATGGCATGCTAGTTGCGGATTGCACCCATTCATGCGTCGCACTGGCTCGTTCCGCGCCGCCCGCGGATCTCGGAGCCATTGTCGACCAACGAGTTAGGAAGGTTTCTCGTGCCCCAGAACGCGCTCAGCGGTTCGGAAATCTGCCAGCGTCTCGATGAGCTCGCCGCCGGAGGAGCCGGTTTCGATGCGCTGCTCGAACGCGTCGTCGACCTCGTCCACCATTCCAATCCGCGCTTCCACTGGACCGGCATCTACGAGCTGTTCCCGGACGACGTCCTGCGTTTGGGTCCGTTTGTGGGAGCGCCGACCGACCATGTGTTCATCTCCGTCGGACGCGGCGTGTGCGGGAGCGCGGTCGCCGAGCGTCGCGACAAGAACGTGCCCGACGTGTCGAAAGAGCCCAACTATCTCGCGTGCTCCAGCGCTACCAAATCGGAATTGGTGGTGTTGATTCGCAAGCGCGACGAAATCTTCGCGCAGATCGACATCGACAGCCACGACGTCGACGCCTTCGACGCGCGCACCGAGCGCGAAGTCCGCGTCGTCGCCGATTGGCTGGCCGACAAGTACGACCAGCGCCGGCGCAGGACGACGGACGCTTAACCCCTACCAATTTTCCCCGAAGGTCTTCGCGTGTCCAAGAAATCGACTTCGCTTCAGCTCGAATCCGCCGACGCGCTCCGTCGTCGCGTGGAAGAGCTCGAGCGTTGGTTTCAGACCCACGACCGGCAGGTTCGTTTCCTCGAGCGCGAGCGGCAGAAGCTTTCGGCGCTGGTCAACAACACGGACGCGGGTTTCGTCGTCTTCGACCCCGCGCTGCGCGTGCGGTGGCTCAATAATGTTTGCCGCGGTTGGTTCGGCGGGACGCAGAGCGTGCACGCCGGACGCGCGGCCACCTGCAACGAGCTCTTGTGCGGCGAGCATTCCATCTGCGCGGCCTGCCCGACCGCGCGCGTCCTTGCCACCGGCTCCGTATCGCACCGCGAAGTGCGACTCGACGTCGACGGCGTCACGCGCCACATCTACGCCACCGCGATGCCCATCAAGTCGCACGACAACCGCGTGGACGAAGCGATCCTGATGCTGCAGGACATCACCGACCTGGAAGTGTTGCGTCGCTCGGAAGAGGCGTCGATGCGCGCGAAAGAGGCCGCCGAATCGGCCAGCCGCGCCAAGAGCGAGTTTCTCGCCAACATGAGCCACGAAGTGCGCACGCCGATGACCGGAGTCCTCGGCATGACGGGGTTGTTGCTCGACACCGAGTTGTCGGCCGAGCAGCAGGACTACGTGAAGATCGTGCAGAGCTCGGCCGAAGCCCTGCTCACGATCATTAACGACATCCTGGATTTCTCCCGCATCGAAGCGGGGCGGCTCACCATCGACCCGATCGCGTTCGACCTGGTGGCTGCGATCGACGAAGTGGTGGCGCTGATCGCGGAGCGCGCGGAAGAGAAGCGCATCGAGCTCATCGTGCGCTACGCGCCCGACGTGCCACGGCGCGTGGTCGGAGACGCGGGGCGCATCCGGCAGGTGCTCATGAACCTCGCGGGCAACGCGATCAAGTTCACCCACGAGGGCCACGTGCTGATCAACATCGAGAAGCTGGATTGCGACGAGAACTTCGCGCGCGTGCGCATATCGGTGGAGGACACCGGCATCGGAATCGAGAACGACAAGCTGGACGCGGTGTTCGAGAAGTTCACGCAGGCCGACGGTTCGATCACGCGGCGTTACGGCGGCACCGGCCTCGGTCTGGCGATCACCAAGCAGCTGATCGAGCTCATGGAGGGCGAGATCGCCGTTGCCAGCGCGCCCGGCGACGGTTCGACCTTCGCGTTCACGCTGACGCTCCCGCTCGACCGCAACGCGCCCATGGAAACGCCCCAGACGGGGAATCTCGAGGGCTTGCGCGTGCTCGTGCTGCACCGCCACCACAAGGTTCGCGGTGTGCTCGAGGAGCAAGTACTGGGCTGGCGCGCGCGCGTCACCGGTGTCGCGACTGGCGCCGAAGCGATCGCCGAGCTGGAGGCCGCGTTCCGCGTGGACGATCCGTATCGCATCGCGATCGTCGCGCACGACGTCCCCGACATGCCGGTGGAAGCGTTCGCGGTCGCGGTCAAGAGCGACCCCCGTGTCGCCGACGTCGTGCTCGTGATGCTGACCTCACTCGGCCAGCAGGGCGACGCGGAGCGCCTGCGGTCGGTGGGTTTCGACGCCTACCTGACCAAACCGACGCGTCCGTCGCAGCTCGCCGACGTGGTGTCGGCGGTGTGGAGTGTGAAGCAAAACGGTGCGCGCGAAGTGTTCGTCACGCGCCACACCATCATGGAGGCGCGCACGCGCAACGCCACCGCCAACCCCGACGCGCCCCCGCGCGCGCGTGTGCTCGTGGCCGAGGACAACGTCGTCAACCAGCGCGTCGCCGTGCGCCTCCTGGAAACCCTCGGATGCCGGGTCGACGTCGCCGCCAGCGGTGTCGAAGCGATCAAGATGCTCGAGACGGGCAGCTACGACTTGGTGCTGATGGATTGTCAGATGCCCGAGATGGATGGATACGAAGCCACGCGCGAGATTCGTCGGCGCGAGTCGCGCGCCGGCGGTCGTACCACGATCGTGGCCATGACGGCGCACGCACTGGCCGGCGACCGCGAGCGATGCGTCGAGGCGGGGATGGACGACTTCGTCACCAAGCCGGTTCGTCGCGACACGCTCGCCGACGTAATCGATCGCCATGTCGCGGCCGACGACACGCCCGAGCCTCGATAGCCCGCTTCCCAACGCCTCCCGCTTTCGCTATACTGCAGCCGATCATTGGCCAGCCAGCCAGCCGGCGATCCAGCCGGCGTACAACGTTACGAATCATCGAGGATATAGGAGGACCATCATGCGCAAGCTAGCTTTGCTCGCGTGTACGAGCATTGCATTAATCGCGTCCGTCGCGTTCGCCGCGGACGCCCCTAAGGATTGGTCGATGAAGGCGACCATCATCGAGGCATGCAGTTGCCCGATGTTCTGCCAGTGCTATTTCAACTCGGAGCCGGCCGCGATGGGCGGAGACGGCGAGCACGCCGGCCACGCGGGCATGGGCGGTGCGGAGCACTATTGCAGATTCAACAACGCCTTCCGCGTCGACAAGGGCAGCGTCGGAAACGTCAAGATTGACGGTGCGCTGTTTTGGGTCGCCGGCGACCTCGGCGACGAGTTCAGCGACGGCGAGATGGAGTGGGCGGTGCTGACGTTCGACCCCAGCGTCACCAAGGAACAGCGCGACGCGATTGCCTCGGTGCTCGCGCACGTGTATCCGGTGAAGTGGAAGTCGTTCACGATCGCGCCGGACGCCAAGATGGAATGGAAGTACAACAAGGATCGCGCGGAAGCGCGTCTGGACGGCGGCAAGACCGCCGAGGTCGTGCTCAACCGCGGCGCCTACGGCAACACGGCCGAGCCGGTTGTGGTCCACAACCTCAAGTACTGGGGCGTCCCGCGCAACGACGGCTTCGTGTTGATGACCAACGAAGTCCAAGCCTATCGCACGGGCGACAAGGCGTTCGAGTTCAAGGGAACGAACGGATTCATGATCACGTTCGACATCAACTCGAAGGACGTCGCGTCGAAGTAACGTTTCGCACTAGCGCTGCGCGGCGGGTCCTGTCACCGATCACCCCGCCGCCTGGCGCGGCGGGGGCCCCATCGGCGACACCCGCCGCGGGACGCTCAAGAGATAAGGCCGATGCGATCGATCCCTCGACGCGATTTCTGCAGCGCGATATGACACGATCTTGCAGTGTCTCGCGATGCAGTCATGAGCGGAGAGGGACGATCGCGTCGGCCTAAATTACTTCACAACCGCCGCGCCGTCGCGTTTGTAGATCACGCCGTCCTTCATCACGAAGCGCACGTCTTTCATGGTCGAGATGTTGGTGAGCGGGTTGTCCTTCACGGCGACCAGATCCGCGATCTTGCCTTTCTCGACCGAGCCCAGCCGATCTTCGACGCGCAGCAGTTTCGCTGCTTCCATGGTCGCGGCCTGGATGGCTTCCATCGGGGGCATGCCGCATTCGACCATGAGCTCGAACTCGCGCGCGTTTTCGCCGTGGGGCGAAACGCCGGTGTCGGTGCCAAACGCGATCTTGACGTCGGCCTGGTACGCCTTCGTGAAGGTGCCCTTGATCTGCGGTCCGATCTTCGCCGCTTTCGGTCGCACGACCTCGGGTAGATAGTTCTCCTCTTTCGACAGCTCGGCTACCGTCACGCCGGCCAAAATCGTGGGGACGTAGTAGGTCCCTTTCTTCTTCATCGCGCGCATGATCTCGTCGGTCATGTAGGTACCATGCTCGATCGACGCCACACCCGCGTTGACCGCGCGCAACATGCCCTCCGACCCGTGCGCGTGCGCCGCCACGACGAATCCGTAGTCGTTCGCGGTGGCGACGATCGCTTCCAGCTCGTCGTCGGTGAATTGGGCGTTGTCGCCGCTGGTCGCCATGCTCAGCACACCGCCGGTCGCCGTGATCTTGATCAAATCGGCACCGTCCTTGTAGCGCTGGCGCACTGCCTTGCGCGCGTCGTCGACGCCGCTCACGACACCCTCGCGCGGGCCCGGGTCGCCGGCGAGCGGCTGGCACCAACCGCTGGTGGGATCGGCGTGTCCACCCGTGGTGGCGAGCGACTTGCCCGCGGTGTAGATGCGCGGCCCCACCGCGTAGCCGGCCGCGATCGCCTTGCGCAGTGACACCGTCGTCATGCCGTCGTCGCCCAAGTCGCGCACGGTGGTGAATCCCGCCATCAACGTCAAACGCGCGTAGTGGGTGGAGCGAATCGCGACATCGGTCGGGTTCATGACGAACTCGTCCATGTACGACGTGCGCGAGAGTTGATAACCGAGGTGGGTGTGCATGTCCATCAGCCCCGGCAACACGGTGTGATCCGACAGGTCGACGATCTCGTCGCCCGCGCCCGCGGTCGCAAAACCGGAAACGACCTCCACGATGCGACCGTCTTCGACCACGATCGACACGCGCTCGCGCGGCGTCTTCGCGACCCCGTCGATCAATCTGCCGGCGTGCACGATGGTGCGCGCGTCGGCGCGAGACGAAAGAACAACCACCACGGCGATGACGAGCGTCCAAGTTCGCATGAAGAACCCCCGGGTTTTGACCGTGTTGCACGGCGTTGCCAATGACCGCGGATTATACGCTATGATGGGCCCGTGGGCGAGACGGTGGCTGGATTTGCGATCGCGCTCCTGATCGGCGCGCTGATCGGCATCGAGCGCGAGAAGAAGCAGCGCGCACCCGGGGAGCAAACTGCAACCGGGTTGCGCACGATGATTCTGATCGCGCAAGCGGGCGCAAGCGCGGCCTGGCTCTCGCGCGAGTACGACGAGCCGCTGATTTTCGCGGCGGTGGCGATCGCGTGCGCCGCGTTCATTCTCGCCGGCTATCGGGCGGGCTTGTCGTCCAAGCACTACGGTCTCACCACCGAATTCGCCGCCCTCGTCACCTACCTGCTCGGCGGCATGGTCTTGTTCGGCTACCCGCAGATCGCGGTCGGTCTCGCGATCGCGACCTCCGCGCTGCTCGCATTCCGCGAAGCCCTGCACGGCGTGGTCGAACGCCTGGGGTGGGACGACATCTTCGCCGCGCTCAAACTCCTGATCGTGATCTTCATCGTGCTTCCGGTGGTGCCGCGGGAGGCGGTCGACCCCTGGGGCGTGCTGAAACCGTATGAGATGACATGGCTCGTGATTCTCATCGCGGGTCTGTCGCTCTTGGGATACGTGGTCGCGCGCTGGCTGGGACCGCGGCACGGCACGGTGGTGATTGGGTTGGCGGGCGGCTTGGTGTCGTCGACGGCGGTGACGCTCTCGCTCGCTCGGCGCAGTCGCGACGAAGAACCGGCGGGCGCTGCTGCAACACTCGCGAGCGGCATCTTGTTGTCGTGGGGAGTCATGTTCGTACGCGTCGTGGTCGAGTGCTTCGTGGTCAACGCCGCGCTCGCGCGCCAGCTGGCGGTCCCGATGGGCATCATGGCCGCGGTGGCGGCGGGCGGAGCGCTTCTGAACCAGCGCGTGGGTGCCAAGCTGCGCGCCGACACAGACTCGCTCAAGCTCAAGAACCCGTTCAGTCTGTCGTTCGCGATCAAGTTCGCGCTGTTGTTCGCGGCGGTCGCAGTGCTCGTTAATCGTGCGCAAACAGTGGTGAGCGAAGGCGCGGTCTACGCCGTCGCCGCGCTGGCGGGATTGACCGACGTCGACGCGATCACGCTGTCGATGGCGCGCGGAACGAACGGCCCCTCGGCTGCGACCGCGGTGACCGCGATCACGATCGCGGTGCTGGCGAACACACTCGTAAAGACAGGTTTGGTGTGGTGGCTGGGAAGCCGACGGTTGCTTGTGCGCGTCCTGCCCGCGGCGGCCGTCATCATGGCGGGCGCGGTGCTCTCGCTCGTGCTCGTTACGCGCTAGGGGCTCGCGCGATTTCCATTCGATCCACGATGCATGCGATCACGATGTCGCCGATCACATTCACGACGGTGCGGCACATGTCGAGGATGCGATCGACGCCCAGCACGATGGCGATCCCTTCCGGCGGAATGCCGAACATCGCGAGCACCAAGATGAGCAGGGGAATCGATCCACCGGGAACACCCGCCGCTCCCAGCGCGGTGATCACCGACATGATGATCACCAGGATCTGCTGGCCCAGGGAGAGGTCGATGCCGAACACTTGGGCGAGGAACAGCACGGTGACGCCCTCGAACAGCGAGGTGCCGTTTTGGTTCATGGTGGCGCCCAGGGGGAGCACGAAACCGGCCACCGACTTGCGAATGCCGAGCTCGGTTTGCGCGACGTCGAGCGCGGTGGGCAGGGTGGCGTTGCTCGAAGAGGTCGAAAACGCGGTGACGATGACGACACGCACGCGTTTCATGAAGTCGATCGGATTACGATTGGCCGCAAACTTCAGCACCACTCCGTAAACCACCGTCATCATGAGCGCCAGCCCGCCGATGACCAGGATCACATACTTGAACAGATGGATGAGCAAATCGAAACCGAAGCGCGCGGTCACACTAAAAATGAGACAGAACACGCCGATGGGCGCGAGCTTCATGACCAGGTGGATGATCTCGACGGTGACGTAACCGAAACTTTCGAGAAACGCCGAGAAGGCGGCCGACTTCTCGCGTGGCAGCGCGGCAATCGCGATCCCCAGCATCAACGAAAAGAAAATGATGGCCAGCATGTCGCCTTCGGCCGCGGCCTTGACCGGGTTGCGGGGCACGACCTTCACCAGCATGTCCAACGAGAGTTCTTTTCCCGACAGGCCGGCCGCGTTCTGGGCTTCACCGCCGTACGCGCTCATGAGCTCGGTGCGCATGGCGGGATCGAGGCCGTCACCGGGTCGAAACGCGTTGGTGAGCCCGAGGGCGATCATGGCGGAGACGGTGGTGAGGAGCAGACACAAGGCGAACGTCACCACTCCGACGCGTCCCACCGCGCGCAGGTCTCCCAATCCGGCCACTCCCAACGGGAGCGACGTCATGATGAGTGGGACCACGGTCATGATGAGCGCCGAGAGCCACATGCGCCCGACCGGCTCGGTGGTCACGGAGACGAATCTCTTGGTCGACTCGCCCCCGTCGGTCACGACGTTGGTAATCACGCCCGCAACGGCGCCGACAATCAACGCGAGAAGAATCCGCGTGTGGTGCGACATGGGGGTGGACGCTAACACCCGACAAACGACGGTGTCAAAGGGAGACGGGATGGCAATTCCGCGCTACTCTCTCGATTAACAAGGAGGTACTGTGTTTTCTTTTTCCAAGAAGCGACGTCGCGCACGATTGCGCGCGCTTCCGACCCCGCCCGATTGGACGCGCGTGCTCGAGGCCAACGTGCCCGTGTACCGTCGCGTGCCCGACGAGCTGCGCGCGCAGCTCCACGGGCACATGCACGTCCTGCTGGCCGAGAAGAACTTCGAGGGTTGCGACGGTCTCGAGATGACGGACGAGATTCGCGTCACGGTCGCGTGCCAGGCGTGTCTGCTCATTCTCAATCGCGAAACGGACTACTATCCCGACCTCGTCACCATCCTCGTCTACCCGTCGATTTTCTTTGCCGACGTCGAGGAACCCGACGGCGCCATCGTCAGCGAGTACAAGGAGGACCGCTCGGGCGAGTCGTGGGACCTCGGCGTGGTGATTCTCTCCTGGGAAGACGTGGTCGAGTACGCCTCCACCGGACGCGCCGGCTACAACGTCGTGCTGCACGAATTCGCCCACCAACTCGACCTGGAGAACGGCGCCATGGACGGGGTGCCCAAGCTCGCGACGCGCGACCTGCGCGAAGAATGGACGCGGGTGTTTCACGACGCCTACCAAGCGTTCGAACACGCCGCCGATTCGAACCGGCGCACGGTGGTCGATCCGTACGGCGCCGGCGACCCGGCCGAGTTTTTCGCCGTCGTCACCGAAAGTTTCTTCGAGCGCCCGCTGGCGCTGAAACGCCAGCACCAGGCGCTGTACGAAACCCTTTCGCGTTACTACCGCGCCGACCCGTCGTCGTGGGAGCTAGCCGGCGCGACGCCGCGCGACGCGACGCCGCGCACGATGCGGCGACGTCGCAGGCGTTCCTAGCCCTAGGATCGCTTGACATGTCCGCGGGTCCAACCTACTGTCGCGCTAATTTCTTGGGACATTCCCGTGTCGATTCGTAACCACGACCTCTTTCGCCGGGGGTAGGTATGGACCTGTTTCGCCGCAAGAGAATTACGGACCTACAGGCCGAAGCGCTGGAAGATACCAGTCTGAAGCGCTGCCTGGGCGCCACTCACCTTACGATGCTCGGGATCGGCGCCATCATCGGGACGGGAATTTTCGTCCTGACGGGGACGGTCGCGGCCCAGAACGCGGGGCCGGCGGTGGTTCTCTCCTTCGTGCTCGCGGGAGTCGCGTCGGTGTTCGCGGCGCTTTGCTACGCGGAGTTCGCTTCGCTGGTTCCGATGGCGGGGAGCGCGTACACCTACGGCTACGCCACCCTCGGCGAGTTCATCGCGTGGATCATCGGCTGGGACTTGATTCTCGAGTACGCGCTGGGAGCGGTCACGGTGGCGATCGGGTGGTCGGGTTACGTGGTCTCGTTTCTCCGCGACATCGGCGTCCACCTTCCTCCCGCGCTGACTGCGGCGCGCGGAACTCTGGTGACGCTCGCCGATGGCAGCACGGTGACGGCGGTCTTCAATCTTCCTGCCGTTCTCATCGTAGGTCTCGTCAGCACGCTGCTCGTGGTTGGGATTCGAGAGTCGGCGGGTGTCAACAACGTGATCGTGTTCGTTAAAGTGGGGGTGGTGCTCCTCTTCATCGCAGGAGCGGCGCACGCCGTGAACTCCGCCAACTGGCACCCATTCATTCCCGCCAACACCGGAGTGCGCGAGGCATTCGGCTGGTCGGGGGTGATGGCCGGCGCCGGGGTGGTCTTCTTCGCTTACATCGGGTTCGACGCCGTCAGTACTGCGGCCCAGGAGGCGAAAAACCCGCAACGAGACATGCCGATCGGGATCATCGGCTCGCTCCTGATTTGCACGTTACTTTACATCGTGGTTGCAGCCATCGCGACCGGCGTCGTCCACTACACCAATCTCGACGTTCCCGACCCCATCGCGGTCGCCGCGGATGCAGCGGGCCTCGGCTGGTTGTCGATGTTGATCAAGGTCGGCGCGATCGCCGGGCTTTCGTCGGTGATTCTGGTCATGTTGCTGGGTCAGTCGCGGATCTTTTGGACCATGTCGCGCGACGGCCTGCTCCCTCCGTTCGTATCGAAGGTCCACCCGAAGTTCCAAACGCCATGGATCACGACCATCGTGACGGGTCTCGCGGTCATGATTCCGGCCGGGTTGTTCACCGTTCGTGAGGCGGGCAGTCTGGTATCGATCGGCACGCTGTTGGCGTTCGTGATCGTGGCGGCGGGCGTGCTGGTGTTGCGAATCCGGGAACCCAACCTCCCGCGCGCGTTCAAGACGCCGCTGGTTTGGTTCGTGGCACCGGCGGGTGTGATCTCGGCCCTGTACCTCATGATCTCGCTCCCGTGGCGCACGTGGGAGCGTCTGATTATTTGGTTCGTGATCGGCATTGTCTTGTACTTCGTCTACGGCGTGCGCAAGTCCAAGCTGGCACGACCGCGTAGCGGTTAATTCGACCAACGTCGCGAATAGCGATGGGAAGCGCCAAGCGGTCGCGGCTCGCGACCGTTCAGTCTCGAACATGCTCAATCTCGAAATTACGTGGGAAGGCGAAGCCCATCGCTTCGCCGTGGAAGACGGCGAGCACGCGGTGGGGCGCTCGAGCGAGAACGCCGTGCAGGTGGCGATGGCGCGCGTTAGCAAGAAGCACGCGATGCTGCGCGTCGAAGGCGATCGCTTGCAGGTGAAAGACCTGGGCAGCCGTAACGGCACCGAGCTGAACGGATCGCCGGTAGGCAACGCCTGGGTCGAAGTTCCGGCCGGCTCCATCGTGAGCTTCGCGGGTGCGCTCATGCGCCGCGCGTCGCCGGTCTCCACCGCCGCGCACAAACTCCTCGACGACGGCCAAGTTTCACCGAGCCTGCGCTTCAACATGAGCCAGGGCTTTTCGCGCGACGCGCAGAGCCGTCTCATGGATCGCAGCTCGCAGCTCTTCGAGCTGCTCGCTTCCAGCGACGACGCCGTGGCGATCGAGACCGCCGCGTGTCGTTTCGTGGCGGAAAGCGTGCCCGCGGAGCGCGTCGTCATGCTGTCCGACGCCGGAGAGGCCACCCAGGTCGAAGCGCGCGCGCGCTGGACCAAGAGCGGAAACCCCGACGCCCCATTGCATCTATCGTCGTCCATCGTCGGCAGCGTGCTGCGCGGTCGCGACTCGGTGTTGGTGGCCAATCCGCTCGAAGACCCGCGCTTCGGCGGCCAGCAGAGCATCATGGCGTTGAGCCTGCGCTCGGCGATGGCCGCACCGCTATTTGATAACGAGCGCGTGCGCGGAATTCTGTACGTCGACACCACCGACCCGCGCGTTCGCTACACGCAAGCGGACCTGGAAGTGCTCACCGCCACCGCCAACGCGGTTGCGGTCAAGATGCGCAACTTGAGCCTGGAGGAAGAAATCGGCACCGCGGCTCGCATCCAGCGCTCCATGCTCCCGGGAGTCGTGCGCGCGCCGGAGGGCTACGAGATCGACGCCCACCAGGTCATGTGCCGCGCCGTGGGCGGAGATTTGTACTTCGTCGGTGTGCGGCCGAACGGGACTGTGTTGGTGGCACTCGGCGACGTCACCGGCAAGGGAATGCCCGCCGCGCTGGCGATGAGCGCGGCATCGGTCGCGATCGGTTTGCTCGCGGACATCGAAGGCGACTTGCGTACCCTGGCCGAGAGGCTCCATCGCCAGCTGTTCAAGAGCCTCGCCTCCGAACAATTCATCACCTTGTTCCTGGCCGAGCTGGAGCCCGCGTCGGGACGACTTCGCTACGTCAACGCGGGCCACGAGCCGCCGCTGGTCGTGCGACGCGAGGGCGCATTGGAGCAGCTCGATTCGACCACGCTCCCGCTCGCGATGATCGAAGACACTCCGCTCGACGTGAGCGAAGCGGTGTTGATGCCGGGCGACTCGGTGGCGATCTTCAGCGACGGCATACCCGAAGCGACCACCAACGGCGAGCACTTCCTCGGCCTCGACGGCGTCAAGGAAGCGCTGGTTGCGAATCGCTCGGAATCGTTGGCGTCGTTGCGCGCGCGAATCGTGGCCTTGGTCGAAGAGTTCCTCGCCGGGGGGCGCGCCTCCGACGACGTGACCCTATTGATGCTGCGGCGCGTGGCCTAGCGCTAGAACCAGAAGCGCGCGCCGATCGCGCCCTCGAGGTCGAAGTCGCTATCCGGCGCGACGTCGAGGATGGGGACGATCTCGAAGAAAATGTCGAATGGGTAGTCGGTGAAGATGTAACTCAGACCGACCGGGAAGCGAATTCCAACCACGTCGTCGACCGGATCATCGATCAAAACGATGCGCCCGCCCACGCCGAAAAACAGCGGCATCTCGTCGCCGTTGTCGAGATCGATCAAATCGTATTTGTGCCACAGGTAGTCGCCCTGGATGTGCATTTCGTCCTCGTCCGACAGCGACCACGCGAGGGCGAACTCGACCGCGTTCCTCTTGTTGAAGAAGATCTTGAGGTCGATCCCGGTGGGCTCGCCGACGATGAAACCGAGGCCGACGTGCTTGTACCCGGACTCATTCGCGTCGCTCTGTGCCGACGTCGTCCCGGCCAGAGCGAATAGCGTCAGGACGGCGACCATCGCGAACATGAGCTTTCGTTTCATGAAGGCATCTCCTCGACTGGAACTGGTCCCTTCGAACCACTATAATATGATTCGTCGCACGCCACTGCGTGCGACCCAGGGGATCATAAGCACCCATACGCGAAAGCAGCAACCCCGGATTCGAAGACATTGTAATTATCGCAACTTTCGCTTTTTCCGGAGGATAAGGAATGTTTTTTGACCCGTTGTATTTGCTCGTGATCGGCATCGGATTGGTGCTGAGCATCTGGGCCAGCATGAAGACCAAGGGAACGTTTCACAAGTACAGCCAGTTCACGACGCGTTCGCGCATGACCGGCGCCGACGTCGCGCAGGCGATCTTGCGCGATTCGAACATCAACGACGTCTCGATCGAGCCGGTGCGCGGCACGCTGACCGATCACTACGACCCGCGCACCAAGACCCTGCGATTGAGCGAAGCGGTGTACGGGAGCACGAGCATGTCGGCCGCGGGGGTGGCGGCGCACGAAGTGGGGCATGCCATCCAGCACGCGCAGGGATATGCGCCGCTCAAGTTCCGTTCGGCGTGGGTCCCGGTCGCAAACCTGGGCGGCGGTATTTCGATGTTCGTCCTCTTCGCGGCGGCGATGCTGGGCGGCGCTCAGAGTGCTACCGGCCACAACCTCGCCCTGGTCGGCGTGTTGTTGTTCGCCACCACGACCGTGTTCACGCTGGTCACGCTGCCGGTCGAATTCGACGCCAGCAAGCGCGCGCTCGCGACACTCCAGCGCGGCAGCTACTTGGCACCCGACGAGCTCTCGGGCGCCAAGAAGGTTCTGGATGCCGCCGCGCTCACATACGTGGCCGCGTTCGTCACATCGGCGTTGACGCTCTTGTACTGGGCCATGCGGCTCGGATTGCTGGGCGGACGGCGCAACGACTGATTCGTCTCGAGACCAGCATCCCATGCGCGTTCATCGTCTCCCACTCCTCGCCGTATTGCTCGTGGTCGCGTCGATCGATTGCTCCGACATGGGCGATCCGGTCGAGCTTGCATCCAGCTGCGATCGCTCGACCGGGACGCTGGAGTTCGGCGCGCTCGACCTGGGCCGTGTGGAGCACCGAACGCTCGTCATCACCAACTCGGGCAACGATGGATTGCCGTGCTCCATCGGGTTGGACGATCCCAATTTCAGCGTGCTGAACGGCGGCGGCAACGTCGTCATACCGCCCGGTCAGTCGCACTCGGTGGTGGTGCGGTTTTCGCCCGTGGCGCTGGGCGCGCACGACGTCGCCATGGAGCTGGGTGACGGTTGTCCGCCGGTCCAACTCACCGGAACCGGCACTCCGCCCCCGCCCGGTGCGCACTGCCAGATCGTGCCGGACGTGGTCGGTTTTGGAGTGGTCGATATGGAGACGTTCGCGGATGTCGTGGTCGAGATCCGGAGTGTCGGCCAAGACCCCTTGGACGTCGACGTCGTCATCACGGGCTCGGCGGCGTTCGAGGTCATTTCCGGAGGCGGCCCCGCGACGCTGCAATCCGGCGAGATAGACACCGTGGTGGTGCGCTTCGCACCGACGGTGACCGGAAATGCGGCGGCGATTCTTTCCTTCGGCTCCACCTGCGGGTCGATCGACGTCACCGGCACCGGCGTTTTGCCCGCCACGGTATCCTTCGCGCTCCACATTCAGCCGATATTCAACACGCGCTGTGTCGTGTGTCACGGCCAAGACCCGCGCCAAGGCGGTCTCGACCTCCGCTCGCCCCAGAGCTACGCGAACCTCGTCAATCGAACCAGCGTGGGTTATGCTCCCAACGTGCGCATCAGCCCGGGAAGTTTGAGCAGCTCGGTGCTGTATGGAAAGATCACCGGCACCAACTTTGGGGAGCAAATGCCGCCCGGTTTCTTCTTGATTCCGCAAGCCGATCGCGATCGTATCGAGACCTGGATCCTCGAAGGGGCCCGCAACAATTGAGCGTGCGTGCAGAAATGCACCGAGCAGCGATTGCGGTCGTGGCAATCGGGGTGCTGGGTTGGGTGGCAGATCGAGCGCAGGCAGTTCCGCGCTACTCGGCGCGTTACGAGGAGAAGTGCGCGCTGTGCCACGTCAATCCGTCGGGCGGGGGTATGCGCACGTTGTACGCGTCGCAATACTTGGTGCCCGAGGAGCTGGCGTGGTCGAAACCGAGCTCGCATATCCTCGAGAGCATCGACCCGGAAATCGCGAAGCACATCCAGATCGGCACCGACTTCCGCACCCTCTACACGTACTCGGACGATCCCAACGCGCAGACCGAGGACTTCTTCCAGATGCAGGGCGACGTCTATCTCAATTTCCAGATGGATGACGCGTTGTCGCTCTACTACGACCAGGGGATCACATCCAGCTACGAGCTGTTCGGGTTGTGGCAGGGTCTTCCGCTCACGAGCTACGTCAAGGTGGGGCGCTTCGTCCCCGCGTACGGGTGGAAGTTCGACGACCACACCATGTACGTGCGCGAGGCGCTAGGGTTTTTCCCGCCCACCAACAGCGACGTCGGCATTGAATTCGGGCTTTCGCCGGGGCGCCTCGACATGCAGCTTTCGGTGGTGAACGGGAATCGCGGCGGCACCTTCGACGATAATCAGAAGCTGGCCGCTGTGTTCACGGGGGTCTACCGCGGTCACTTGGGGCCTTTCGGTTGGGCGGCGGGTGCTGCGGGGTATTGGGAAGACGGAGAGGCAGCCAACTTCGGCAGCGGCGGTCCGTACGGCTACTTGACGTGGAAGCGACTGGCATGGCTGGGCGAGCTCGATTGGTTTCTCGACGACCCGCAAGGCGACGGGCACACGACGGGTCTGGTCACGTCGAACGAGTTTTCGTACTTGATCCGGCAGGGCCTGGAGTTGAAAGCGACCTACGACTTCCTCGATCCGGATTGGAACACGCAAACGGGATCACAGTCGCGCGTGGGCGGCGGTGTGTTCGCTCTTGCGAAACCGTTCGTCGCCGTGGAAGCCCTCTATCGCCGTACCCGGTTCGACGACGGCGTCGCCCTCTCGGGCGAAGATTTCTGGGAAGCGATTCTGCAACTTCATCTCTTGTACTAGCGGGGTCCGCATCATGAAGCGTCTTGCCTGGATGATCGCCGCGATCGCGGCTGCCACGCCGGTTGTGGCTGCAGAGTTCGTCGTCAAGGCGGGTGCGCCGAACAAGGTGGTTTTCATTTCCAAGGCGGCGACGGAAACCTTCGACGGAAAAACCGACCGCATCGAGGGGCGGATCGTGGTCGACCCGGCGAGTGTGGGCGACAGCGTCACGGTCCAGCTCGAAGTCGATCTCGCGAGCCTCGAAACCGGAATCGGCAAGCGCAACCAACACATGCGCAAGAACCACCTGGAGACCGAGAAGTATCCGAAGGCGGTTTTCACGGGTGCCGCGGTCCTGCAACCGAAAGGCGCGACACTCACGCCGGGGAAGACGATCGAATTCGAGTGTGAGGGAAGTTTTACGCTCCACGGCGTGACCAAACGATTGCGCGCGAAGGTCGACGTGACGGCGCGCGACGAACGCACACTCGCGTTCAGAGCCTCATTCAAGGTCCCTCTCGCCGATTACAAGATCGAGCGCCCCAAGTTCCTCTTCTTGAAGCTCGGCGAAGTGCAGGACGTGGTCGTGGAAGGCGTGGCCATCGCCGCGCCCTAGTTCACGCGCCGCGATTTCGATACACGGCGAAGTCGCATCCCCCGTACGACCAATCGCCGGCGTGCGCGAACGCTCCGCTTTCCTCGATAACCCCGCGCCACACGGGATTGTGATACACGATCCAAACCGGCCGCGGGTGCTGCGCGAGCGACTCGCGCAATCGCTCCAAGACTGCACCCATCACCTGGTCGTCGAACGGATTGAATAGATACACCACGCTGTCATCGGCTGCGAACGCGTAGTTCACTACGTCGATCGCATGCAAGCTCGATTCGAATTGGGCGCCGGTGCGGGCCCGGAACGCGTCCAGGTTCGCCTGCGCGATGGCGCACAGCGAGGACGAGTAGTCGATACCGACCACGCGTCTGAAACCGTGCATCGCGGCCAGCACGCACGCGCGTCCTTTGCCGCACCCGAGGTCGACGAAGGTGCCGCGCGCCGGAACGCCGGCTACGCGCAGGACGCGGCGGAACGGGCGCGCGCGCGTCGGCTGGTATCGAATGCCGCGTGCGAGGTTGGCACTCGTCACGTCGCGCAGATCGGCGTTCTCCACCATGCTATGCGTTTCGGTGCCGAAACGCCGGTCGAAGCGACCATCCGCCCATTTGCTGCACGCGATGACAGCGTGACGGCGCGCGGAGCGAATGGTCGCACCGACACCTCGTTCGCGAACACTCCTGTAAAGACGATTGATCAAACGTGAGCGCACTTCCGCAGTGCCGAATCGAGGCGTTGTCACGCGAACTCGGGGTTGACAATAGGCCGCGCTTCGACGATCATTAGTGCCAAGCCGCCTTGCCACTATACGCGGCCATCCCCGCAGGGACAACGAGTCCCCAAGGAGTTCGCTCCGTCCTTCTGCTACCGCTGGCCGGCGTTGACACGCCGGCACCATCATCAAAAACCAAAGCGGGGGATCCGTGCGCCTTCTGGCCGAAACCAATCGCGTCCGCGAACGCTACGCCGACCTTGTCGCGCACTGCGCGTCGGCGACCGTCTATCAGACGACGGCCTGGCTCGACGTGTGGAAGCACCTCGGCGCCCAGCTGGCCTTCGTCGAAGTCGACCGCGAGACCATGGTGCCCTTCGTGTGTCATGGCCGGGGACCGTTACGGCGCGCGTACTCGCTGCCGTTCGACACCTACGGCGGGCCGGTGACCGCGCATCCCAACGGACCGGTTTCCTTCGAGCGCGCCGTCGAGCCTCTGGGTAACGCCTCGGCGCGCGTGGTCGACTTTGCGGCACGAATGGCGTCGTCGAACGGCGCGGCGCGACCGACGTCGTCGCACGTCGTCGATCTCGCGCGCGGATACGAAGCGGCGGCGGCCCGCTACTCGAGCTCCAATCAACGACTGATCCGGCAAGCGAGCGACCGCGGCGTGCGCGTCGAGGTAATGCCGGACGCGCAGCACCTGGGCGCATTCTATGCGATGCACATGCGGACCGTCGCGCGTCACGGCGCGCGGCCGCTTTCGCGCGCTTTCTTCGACGCGGTGTTCGCCTCCCTGGTGCCGGCGGGCTCGGCGACGTTTTATCTCGCTCGCCGCGAGGGCGAGGTGGTGGCGGGGAACCTGGTGCTGCGTCACAACGACCGCTCTTACGACTGGATGTGGGTTTACGACGACCGGCAGCTCCACCTGCGTGCAACCAACCTCATGATCGATTGCGCCATCCGCGACGAAGCCGAGCGCGGCGCCCGATTGTTGAATCTCGGTGCGAGTCCCAACGATCGGCTGGGAAGCGTGCGCTTCAAGCGGAGCTTCGGAGCCACACCCTTCGACTACACGGTGTACGCGCACACCGGCCGCTTGGTCGCGGCCGCGCGTCGCGCTCGCGAGAACACCACCCGCATCAACGCGCGCCTCCGCGTCCTAACTGTCCGTTAGCAGCCATTGCTTCACGACCCGGACGCGGAGCGCGCGCTATCCTAGCGCGTCTGCGTGGCGAGGCTTCTGAGCACCCGTTCGGCCTGCCAAATGTGGCGGCGTTGGTGCGACGCGATGATGCGAAACGCGGAATACGCGTGGTATTTGATCCGTCCGTTGAATGGCGAAACAATCTTGATCTTGTCCAGCCGCAAGTCGGCGGCTTCCTCGAGCAACGCGATCAGTTCGCCTTGGTGGGCGTCGTACTCGCGCAGCACTTTCTCCTTGGGATCGATGGTGGGCGGAACGAACGCGTCCGGGGTTTTCATTCGAAATCGCGGCGGCGGCTCGATGGACTTCACGAGCAGCCAACCCCAGAAGTCCAGCTCGTAGGACGGCGTCTTCGCCACCAGCCCGCGGGCGCGAGCGTCCTTGAGCGCATCCTGCAGCACGGGGATGTACGCGCGGGACGTGATGTTCAAGTGCTCGATGCAGCGCGCAGCGGACCACTTGCCTTCACTCGGGCGTCTACCCCACATGGTTTCGTCGAGCGTATCGACGAGGCGGTGGAGCCGCGTCGCGGTGTCGTTCAACTGGTCGCGAATCGACGCGAGCTGTAAGGGCAGCGGACTGGCTGGCATGAGCGGAGGATAGCGCAGTCGGTTCGACGGGGTAAAGACTTGGGTGATATACTGCTCCCATGCGCCTTCCCATTCTCTTCCTGGCCGCGGCATTCGCACTCGCGGGGAGCACGGCGCCCAGTCCCACGCTACTGGCCTCCGACGTCGGGGCGCTGGTCGCGGACTTCAACGCTCGTTCGGATCAGCTCCGTTTCATGGCCATCCTCTCACCCACGTGAGCGGAATGCCTGCATGGCGCTTCTGCCGTGAAGCAGGAGTTGGTGAAGGGCAAGTACAAGAAGAAGCTGCACGTCACGATTGTGTGGACGCCGATGATGGAATCCGACAGCGAAGAGACCGCGCGGGAAGCAGCACAAATGTTCGCCGGCACGCGCGTAGAACAATTTTACGACCCGGAGAATCGCGTGGGGTTGGCATTTCGACAGCAGGTATTCCCGGATGCGCATGAAAAGGCGATCGCGTCGTTGCCGCCCGACCACTGGCTGCACGCCGAGTTGGTCGAACGCGGAAGCGACTACGGCGACCGGCCGGAGTGGGACATCTATATGTTCTTCGACCAGGGCGCGACTTGGGGAGATTCGGCGCCGCGACCGTTTCATTTCGTTCGCCACTTGGGCCGTGTCGGCGAGGAAGGCGAGAGCCTGATGTGGATCGACGACTATTCGAACCCGCCGGTCGAAGGGGAGCTTGCGGAGAGCCTGGCGGATCGGTGTTCTCGCGCGGTTGCCGACTAAGGTCGCATTCGCTACTATTGCGGTTGTCGGCACTCGCCGCGCCGGAGTCACCATCGGAATGAAATCCATCGACCCCTACCAGCCCAAACACAAGGTGCGCATCGTCACCGCGGCGTCGCTGTTCGACGGGCACGACGCGGCGATCAATGTGATGCGCCGGATCATCCAGTCGACCGGTTGCGAAGTCATCCACCTCGGCCACGACCGCAGCGTCGAGGAAGTGGTCGACGCCGCCATCCAAGAAGACGCGCAAGCGATCGCGATGACCTCCTACCAGGGCGGTCACATCGAATACTTCAAGTACATGAAAGACCTCCTCGCCCAGCGGGGGGCGTCACACATCCGCATCTTCGGCGGCGGCGGTGGTGTGATTCTCCCCCACGAGATCGAAGAGCTGCACCAGTACGGCATCTCGCGCATTTATTCGCCCGACGACGGGCGCGCGATGGGCTTGCAGGGGATGATCAACGACCTGGTCGAAAAGAGCGACTTCGCCACCGGCGCGTCCTTGAACGGGGCCGTCGACGGGGTGCTGAAGCGCGACTTCGGCTCCATCGCCAAGACCATCTCGGCGGCGGAGAACGCGCCGCAGGCGAGCGAGCGCGACCTGGCCAAGATTCGCGCGCGCGCGAAGGAATCGAAGGTGCCGATCCTCGGCATTACCGGTACCGGCGGCGCCGGCAAGTCGTCGCTGGTCGACGAGCTCGTGCGACGCTTCTTGATCGACTTTTCCGACAAGTCGGTGGGTGTGGTGTGCGTCGATCCGTCCAAGCGCAAGACCGGCGGCGCGCTCCTTGGCGATCGCATCCGCATGAACGCAATTCGCAGCAAGCGCGTTTATGTGCGCTCGCTGGCGACGCGCCAGTCGAACCTGGCGCTGTCCGCGCACGTGAAGGACGCCATCGACGTCCTCAAGGCGGCGAACTTCGACTTGATCCTGCTCGAAACCTCCGGCATCGGACAATCCGACACCGAGATCGTCGATCACTCCAGTGTGAGCCTGTACGTGATGACGCCGGAGTATGGCGCCGCGTCGCAGTTGGAAAAGATCGACATGATCGACTTCGCCGACCTGATCGCGCTCAACAAGTTCGACAAGCGCGGAGCCGCCGACGCGTTGCGCGACGTGCGCAAGCAGTACAAGCGCGCACACCGCGCGTTCGAGATGGACGACGAGAAGGTGCCGGTGTTCGGGACCATCGCGTCCCAATTCAACGACCCCGGGACCAACAACCTCTATCGCGCGGTGATCGACACGCTGGTGTCTAAGTGCTCGCTTCCGCCCGAGAAGTGGCGTTCGAGCTTCGAAGTGACTCCGGACCAGTCCGAAAAGATCTACATCATCCCGCCCGCGCGCACCCGCTACATGTCGGAGATCTCGGAGACCTGTCGCAAGTACGACGCGTGGGTGAACGAACAATCCGGTGTAGCGCAGAAGCTCTTCGCGTTGCGGACGTCGATTGAGACGGTACTCGCCAGCAATGCGGCGGACAAGGACCGGATTGTCAAGAACCTCGAAGCGACCTACGCGGAAGTGGCGCGCGGGCTCGCGCCCGCTAATCATGACATCATCGCCGGTTGGGAGTCCAAGAGGGCGCGCTATCGCGCGCCGGTGTATACCTTCCAAGTTCGCGGGAAAGACATCTCGATCCAGACGCATTCCGAGAGCCTTTCGCACACCCAGGTTCCGAAGATAGCGCTGCCGCGCTATGACGCATGGGGCGACGTGCTGCGCTGGAATCTTTCCGAGAACGTTCCCGGCGAGTTTCCGTATGCCGCGGGAATTTATCCCTTCAAGCGCACCGAGGAAGACCCGACGCGCATGTTCGCCGGCGAGGGTGCTCCGGAGCGCACCAATCGCCGCTTCCACTATGTGAGCTTCCACATGCCCGCGCGCCGTCTGTCGACCGCGTTTGATTCGGTGACGCTCTACGGCCGCGACCCCGACACGCGCCCCGACATCTACGGCAAGATCGGCAACTCGGGGGTTTCGGTGTGCTGTCTCGACGACGCGAAGAAGCTCTATTCCGGCTTCGATCTCGCCGACCCCAAAACCTCGGTGTCGATGACCATCAACGGTCCCGCGCCCATGATCCTCGCGTACTTCTTGAACGCCGCCATCGACCAGCAGTGCGAGCTCCACATCAAGAAGAACGGCCTCGAAGGAGACGTAAAGAAGAAGATCGACGCGATCTACCAGGGCAGCGACGCGTTGCGGCCGCGCTACGCCGGCGACCTACCGGAAGGGAACGAAGGTCTCGGGCTCACGCTTCTCGGTGTGACCGGCGACGAAGTGCTTGCGCGCGAAGTGTACGACCGCATCAAGGCCGACACGCTGCGCGTCGTTCGCGGCACGGTCCAAGCCGACATCCTCAAAGAAGACCAGGCGCAGAACACGTGCATCTTCTCGACCGAGTTCGCCCTTCGATTGATGGGCGACGTGCAAGACCATTTCAATCGCAACGGCGTGCGCAACTTCTACTCGGTGTCGATCTCGGGCTACCACATTGCGGAGGCGGGGGCCAATCCGATCTCGCAGCTCGCGTTCACACTCGCCAACGGCTTCACCTACGTCGAGTACTACCTCTCGCGCGGGATGGACATCAACAAGTTCGGACCCAACCTCTCGTTCTTCTTCTCGAACGGGATCGACCCCGAGTACGCGGTGATCGGGCGCGTCGCGCGCCGCGTTTGGGCCAAGGCGATGAAGCACAAGTACGGCGCCGACGAGCGATCGCAGATGCTGAAGTACCATATTCAGACCTCGGGCCGCTCGCTGCACGCGCAAGAGATCGCGTTCAACGACATCCGCACCACGCTGCAGGCGCTGTACGCGATCTACGACAACTGCAATTCGCTCCACACCAACGCGTACGACGAAGCCATCACGACGCCCACCGAAGAATCGGTGCGTCGCGCGATGGCCATCCAGCTCATCATCAACAAGGAGCTGGGGCTGGCGAAGAACGAGAACCCGCTCCAGGGCGCCTTCATCATCGAAGAATTGACCGACCTGGTGGAGAATGCGGTGCTGGTCGAGTTCGATCGCATTACCGAGCGCGGGGGCGTGCTGGGTGCGATGGAGACCATGTACCAGCGCGGCAAAATCCAGGAAGAATCTCTGTACTACGAGACGCTCAAGCACTCGGGACAGCTCCCCGTCATCGGGGTGAACACGTTCCTCTCCGCCGAGGGTTCTCCGACGGTGCTCCCGCGCGAAGTGATTCGCGCCACCGAGGACGAGAAGCAGCGCCAGATCGCCACCGTGAAGGCGCTCCACCAGCGCTCCGGCGATCGCGCGAAGGAAGCGCTGCGCGCGATCCAGCGCGCCGCGGTTCGCAACGAGAACGTCTTCGATCAACTGATGGAAGCCGCGAAAGTGTGCTCGCTGGGACAGACGACGCAAGCGCTGTTCGAAGTCGGCGGAGAGTATCGACGCAACATGTAGGTGCTCACGCTAGAATCGCCTTGTCCCCCGAGTACGCGCGCGTCTATGATCAACTATCCACCATTCGCAGTGCACGTAGCGATCGGAGTCTCGCGTGCAAGCTGATACAAGTCGCCCCCTTCGAACTATTCCACGCGTTGCCGCGATTCTTGTGCTGTTTGTCGCGCCGGCGACACCCGTAAGCGGTGTCGAGCGCTTCTCGCTCTTCTCGGACGCCGCCATGGCGAACTGCAGCCTCGAAGACAATGCAGCTGGTTTGAAATCCGTCTACGTCGGCCACGAGACAGGGTCGGGTGCGACAGGTTCCCAATTCCGGGTCCGGACGCCCGACTGTTGGCTGGGGGCGACATTTGTGACGAGTACCCCCGGCGCCGGATTCTCAGCCGTAGGCGATGCGCCCAACGACATGATCGTGTCATACGGGCAATGCTGGGCTGGGTCGTTCCTCGTCGCAACAGTCGAATACTACTCCCCAGGCGCTGGAACGGCCTGTTGCTGGATTTATCTCGAGAAAGCCCCATCCGCGCCGCTCGACGGAGTCGTGACTGTAGATTGCGCTTTCGAGCCTCACCTCGTTACATGGTCGTTTCAGGTATTGATCAACGAGAATGTCGCCTGCCGCTGTTCGAATCCGGTGCACGACTCGACGTGGGGGCGGATCAAAGCCATGTATCGCTAGCATCGACGCGCGCGTGAAGCCGTGATAGGCTCGCGCGCCGATGTCGCTCACCCTTCTCTTCTTAATCCTTCTCGCCGCTGTTCTCCACGCCACGTGGAACTTCTTCGCCAAGCGATCGGACGGCGGGCTCACCGTGCTATGGACCGGCGCGATGATCGCCACACTCGCGACGTTACCGCTCGCAATCGTGACACAGTGGGGAAAACCGATCCCGCGCGAAGGACTCGCCATCGGAGTGGTGAGCGGATTCGTCCACTGCGCGTACTGGTGGGCGCTCGCGCGCACCTATCGACACGGCGACATTTCGCTCGCATATCCCATCGCGCGGGGAAGCGGTGTGGCCGGCACCGCGATCGGCGCCATTGTTTGGCTGCGCGAGCCGCTCTCGTTGGTCGGTGCGTTGGGGATGGGATCGGTGTGCGCCGGCGTGCTCGCGCTCGGCTTCCAACGCCGCGTCGAACCGGTGCGCGCGCACACCGTGGCGATGGCGCTCCTCACCGGCCTCACCATTACGGGCTACTCGCTCCTGGATGCGCGCGGCGTCCAGACCATGTCGCCCCCCACGTACCTTGCAATCGAGACCGGCGTGGGTGCGGCGGCTCTGGCGCTGGTGGGTTGGAAGCGCTTACGACTGTCGTTTGCGCCCGCGTACGCGAAGCACTGGAAGACGGCGTGGATCGTTGGAATCGGGTCGCCGCTCACGTATCTCATCATCCTGTTCGCGTACGCGAAAGGACCCGTCGGCTACATCACCGCGGTGCGCGAGTTTTCGGTGGTGATCGCAGCACTGTTGGGCGTGTGGTTCCTGGACGAGCGCATGACGCCCGCGCGCTGGGTCGGCATCGCGCTGGTGGTTGTGGGGACGATCCTGATCAAAGCGGCATAGGTAGGTGTCCCTGGCCGCTTTTAGTGCATCGGACCGCCGTTTTTGGGGGGTCCGAGGGTTCCGCAGGTTCCGAGAACGTGCTATAATTCCCTCTGGTTTTGGCGACTCCATGCGGGTGCGGGTGAGTAACGCCCCCTGCCCCCCAGCTCACAACAACCCAACATGGGAGATGACAGCTATGCGACATCATCTGCGATTGTTTCTCTTATGTACCATTGCCGTTTTAACGGCAGGGTGCAGTGACACCAACCAACCCACCAGTACCACCACCCCACAATCAAACCTCAGCATCGTGACGCTGAACGGAGGGTGCGCGTCGATCGGCGACCGTGTCTGGCTCGACGAGGACTGCGACGGCATCCAGGACAAGGACGACGCGGGCTTCACGGAACCGGGCGTCGAAGGCGTCACGGTGAATCTCTACACGTGTGACGGTGACTTGATCGCAACCACCACGACCGATGCCACCGGCGCCTACTTGTTCGACGGCCTCGACGAGTACGGCACGTATCGCGTGTGCTTCGTCCTTCCCGACGGCTACGTGTTCGCGCCCAAGGGTGAGGGCGACAGCCAGGGACTCGACAGCGATGCGGGTTTGGACGGCTGCTCGGATTGCATCGACTTTACCGACTGCAAGCCGGCCCGTCACATCGACGCAGGTCTGTGCCGCATCGAAGAGGGAACGGGTTGCCGCGTGACCGGCGGCGGCGTCGACGAGTTCGGCAATTGGGACGGCACCACGTCGAACGGTCGCTTCCACAACGACCGCTACACGTTCGGCGGCCAGGCGGGCGCCAACACGGCGCTGCCCCCGCAGCCGGCCGGCGAGTGGGAGCACAACAACCACAGCGGCCCCAGCGGCAGCTTCGCGTTCCACGGTGGGACGCACAGCGCGCCGGACGGTACGGAAATCGATCGCATCGAGTGCATGGACGAGGGATTCTGCAATCCCGCGCGTCCCGCACCCTCGAAGCAAATCGACTTCTGGGGCGTCGGCCAGTTCCACAACGGAAGAAACCTGTCGCCGATCCTGGCGGCGAACGTCGTGGTCAGCGAATCGCTGCACTGGTTCGAAGTGAACATCGACGACGCCGGCGAGCCGGGACGCGGAAAGGGCCCGAACAACTGCCCGAGCGACGGCTTTGGGTTGAACGGTAGCGTCGAGCTGGTGGACTGCGGTTGCCCGGATTTCTATCGCATCACCATCCATGCGACCACGGATCCGGCGAGCCCTGTGATCTACCAGGTGTTTGGCTACCCGCAAGGCGGAAATCTCCAGATCCATCCGCTGACGGGATTCGACTCGAACTAGTCGAGCGCGTAGCGAGAGTGGGTACAAAAGAGGGGCGTCAGCGATGGCGCTCCCTCTTTTTGTCCAGATGTTACTGATCTCACGGCTCTTCCGCGAAACCGCTCTCGTGCTCGTGGTATAATTACGATGTTCCAAGCCAATCCCTCGTGGGCTCGCGACGACACGCCCAGCCCCCTTTCGTACCAACCCAACAGGGAGATGACAGCCATGCATCACAAGCTTCGATTCCTTGCGTTATGTACCCTCGCCGTCCTGACGGCAAGCTGCACCGACTCCAACCAACCGAATGATTCCGCCTCGCCGACGAGCGCGGTTGTCGAGCGACTCGCTCCGTGCGCATCGATCGGCGACCGTGTTTGGCTGGACGAGGACTGCGAGGGAGATCAGGACAAGGACGACACCGGCTTCACGGAACCCGGCGTCCCCGATGTGACGGTGAACCTCTACACGTGCGAAGGTGGATTCGTCGCGTCGACAACGACGGACGCGAACGGCTTCTACGTGTTCAACGACGTTGAGGACACCGGGTCGTACCGGGTGTGTTTCATCCTGCCCGACGGTTATTCCTTCGCGCCGGTGGATCAGGCTGGGGGGAACAACGGCGAAGACAGCGACGCCGGCGCCGACGGTTGTGCGCCGTGCATCAGCCCGACCGAGTGCGAGACCATCCGTGGCATCGACGCGGGCCTGTGCCGCGAAGATACTCCCGAGCCGTGCGCGTCGATTGGCGACCGCGTGTGGCTGGACGAGGACTGCGACGGCTTCCAGGACAAGGACGATACGGGCTACACCGAGCCCGGTGTCAGTAATGTTACCGTCAACCTCTACACGTGCACGGGTGCGTTCGTCGCGACCACGACGACCGACGCCAACGGCGCGTACTTGTTCTCGAATGTCGACGATGCACTCGATTACCGTGTGTGCTTCGTCCTGCCTGCCGGTTATTCGTTCGCGCCCAAGGATCAGGGCGGGAACAACGGCGAGGATAGCGACGTGGGTGCCGACGGTTGCACCGACTGCTTCGGCGTCGGTGAGTGCGAGGAGATCCGCAATATCGACGCGGGCCTGTGCCGTGAAGACACTCCCGAGCCCTGCGCGTCGATCGGCGACCGCGTGTGGTTCGACGAGGACTGCGACGGCTTCCAGGACAAGGACGATACGGGCTACACCGAGCCGGGTGTTGGTAATGTTACCGTCAACCTCTACACGTGCGAGGGTGCGTTCGTCGCGACCACGACGACCGACGGCAACGGCGCCTACCTGTTCTCGAACGTCGACGATGCATTGGATTACCGCGTGTGCTTCGTTCTGCCGGACGGCTATTCGTTCGCGCCCAAGGATCAGGGCGGCAACAACGGCGAGGACAGCGACGTGGGTCCCGACGGTTGCACCGACTGCTTCGGCGTCGGCGACTGCGAGGAGATCCGCAATATCGACGCGGGCCTGTGCCGCGAAGACGAGGAAGAGGGCGAATCCTGCTCGCCGGGCTTCTGGAAGAACCACTACACTCACTGGGGTCCGACCGGTTACAGCCCGGACGACATCTTCGACGACGTCTTCGGATGCGAAGTCTTCGGCGACGACACCACGCTGGGTGAAGCGATCCATAACGAGATCACGCACAATCAGCTCGCGTTCCACGGTGTGGCGGCGTTGTTGAATTCCACGCACCCGGACATCGACGGGTTTGCGTACTCGGAGTCGGAGGTCAAGGACCTCGTCTGCGACGGCAACCAGACGCGGCTGGCGGATTCTGTCACCGACATTTGCCCGCTGTCGGGTGGCAACACCAACGGCGGTGGTGGCGGCAAGAAGAAGCACTAGGCTTCGACGGTAGAGAAGTTCGATTCGGGAGCCCGGGAAACCGGGCTCCCTTTTCTTTGATGGGTGAGTGAAGGCAATGGTGCTCGAAGCACCACGCGTCAGCGCTTAGCGGTCGGTTGTGGCTCGAGGCGATAGCAGACGATCGACATCGGCTCGGCTTCTTCTTCTTCTTCCTTGGTCTCCTCGTTCGACATCGACGCCCACATGGCGCGGGTAGCGGAGCGCAGTCCGGTGAGTACCACGAGGCGGTCACCGACGATCACGATGCCATCCTGCTTGTAGTTTCCGTCCCCGAGAATCGAAACCTCGCGAACGAAGCGCCCGTTCGAATCGAAGACGTCGAAGCGCGCCATGGTGCCCTTCGGGCAATCGCGTCCGCCCCGGCTCGACATGACCCAAATGGTGCCGTCATCGCGCGCGAAGATCTGCAGCACATCGGGGTCGGTGGGGCTGGGTGTGGCTTCCATGCGCTGACCGCGACCGCCGCCCCGCCCCCCGCGCATCATCATTCGCGGTCCGCCCGTCTCCATTTCTTCCTGGGTCCGCGCGCGATGCTCGTACGCGCGCGTCGTCACGCGCGAAAGTTTCGCATCCGCCCCGAAATACTTGATCTCGTACGCGTCGAAGGCGTCGTTGACGTAGATCTTGCCGTCCGATCCCGCCGCCCAAACGGGACGACGCGCCGTCTTCTCTTCGAAGGTCGTGCTGGCCATGTCGTTGACTTGGTTGCGCTCGACGACTTTTCCGCGCGAGGTACCGTCGGGTGCTAGCAGCTGCAGCGAGCTGGACATCGTGAACTTACCGTCCCCGCGCGAGAACGTCCCGGAACCGATCACGACTGACCGACCCGCCACGTCGGCACCCCAGATCATTTGCGTACCCCCGTCGGGGGCGGCAGGAACAGGAAAGTCACCGGCGGGCTTGCCGTCGGGCGAGAGCATGACGATCTTCCCGGGCATCATCTGCGCGACGCCGACTTTGTTGTCGGGCGTCACGAACAGCTCCGACCCGCGGCGAAATTCGCCGGGGCCTTCGCCCTCACGACCGATCGTACGCAGAAATTCGCCGTCGGGACTGAAGACGCTGATCTGACTCAACTGGGTATCGAGCGCGTACAGATGGCCCTGCGCGTCGATCGCGATGTCGCTCAAAACGCCGAAGATGATCTCTTCGTCGTCGCCGCCCGCGCGCCACAGCTCTTGCGGCGTCAGTGTCGTCTTTCCGTCCGACGGAGCGGCGGGATTCGCGACCAGGATCACGCCTTCTTTGGTGGTTTCCTTGCCGGCCCACGTTCCCGCGAGCGAAGGGGCCACATGGGTCACCATGAATATCGAAAGCAGGGCGACGGGTCGGTTCATCGAGGTTCTCCTCCGCGTGAGTCGGCTGCAGTATACTGTTCCCGACCCCGGTTGAACACGCCGCCCGCACCGGCGGTTCCCTATGAGAGTCCCTCCCAAGCGCATAACCCCGGTCCGTTTCACGCTGTCGAGCTGTGTCCTGCGCGAATGGCGCCGGGGCGACGAGCCGTCGCTGGTTCGCCACGCCAACAACAAGAACATCTGGCTCAACGTGCGCGATGCCTTCCCGTTCCCCTATACGCCGGCCGACGCGAAGGCGTGGGTCCGGCTGGCCTCGATCGACGCCCTGAACCAAGTGTTCGCGATCGACATCGATGGGTTTGCGGTGGGTGCCATCGGATTGCGGCCGGGGGAGGACGTCAACCGCTTGAGCGCCGAGATCGGCTACTGGCTGGGGGAAGAATTCTGGAACCGCGGTATTACCACCGAGGCGGTCAAGGCGGTCGCCGAGTACGCGTTCGACTCCATGGGGATGGTCCGGGTGCACGCGGAAGTCTTTGCGTGGAATACGGCCTCGATGCGCGTCCTCGAGAAGGCGGGCTTCATTAAAGAGGGGGTGCTCGCGAAGAGCGCCATCAAGGACCGCAAGATAATCGACCAAATTGTGTACGGCCGCGTACGCGATTAGAATTCCCTTATTCCACTATTTTGTTGCGCGCGGGTGTCCCCCGGGCGATACTCCGGGCGACTTGCCATCGGATGTAAAGGAGGCCGCCATGAGCGTCGATCTGAACGTCACGAAGCCCGTCACCCACTCCACCCCTGATCGCAGCGCGACGCCGACGCCGCGCGCGCAGAAACCCATCAAGCATTTCAAACGACCCGTCGAGCGGACGTTCACGCGCGCCGATCGTCCTCATACCACCGTTCTCTTCGGCGGCCTGACGTGGTCACACGAGCGCCTGATCAAGGGCGCGTGGGAAGGTTTGGGCTACAAGTGCGACGTCGTCCCAACACCCGACGTGGCCGCGTTCCAACTCGGCAAGGAGTACGGCAACAACGGCCAGTGCAACCCGACCTACTTCACGGTCGGAAATCTCGTGCAGTTTCTGCAGAAGCTCGAGAAGCAGGGCATGGAGCACGAGAAAATCGTAAACGACTACATCTTCATCACGGCCGGTGCGTGTGGACCGTGCCGCTTCGGCATGTACGAAGCGGAGTATCGCCTGGCGCTGCGCAACTCCGGCTTCGAAGACTTCCGCGTGATCCTCTTCCAGCAGTCAAAGGGACTGTCGCAGTCCGACATGGAAGCCGGTCTCGAGATGAACCTCGAGTTCTTCCTCGCCATGCTCAATTCGATGAACATCGGCGACATGCTGAATGAGATCGGCTATCTCGTTCGCCCCTACGAAACTTCGGCGGGTGCGACCAACGCCGTGCTCGAGGGAGCGCGCGAGTACCTCGCGGAGGTCTTGAAGTCCCAACCGAAGGCCAAAGTCGGTGACGGCGTCGAAAAGATCCTGCGCCGGACCGGCCTCTACAACCAGGCCGACTATGCCCTCAAGTTCGGGCGCCAGCTTACCAGTTCGTATTACACGGATGCTTTGCATACCGTGCGCGATCAGTTCGCGGCCATCGAGGTCGACCGCTTCCGCGTGAAGCCGGTGGTCAAGATCACGGGCGAGTTTTGGGCCCAGACCACCGAGGGCGACGGCAACTACAACATGTTCAACTTCCTCGAGAAGGAAGGTGCCGAAGTGATCGTCGAGCCCATCGGCACCTGGATCATGTACATGATCCACCAGTTCAAGCAGAAGCTCCGCGACCGCAAGGGCCTCGAGGACAAGACGCCCATGCCGTCGTGGAAGAAGGAGCCGCACCATCGCGCCGCCGTGGAAGCGCGCTATCGCAAGCGCATGCTGAAGATGACAGCGGCAGAAAAGATCTTCGAGCGCGAGTACACCAAGCTGCAGCACGCGCTGGGCGGCGGTGTCCTGCACGAGCTGGTGTGCCAGTACGAGCTCCAGCGCATGGGGCATCCGTACTACAACTCGCGCGCGGCCGGCGGCGAGGGCCACCTCGAAGTGGCGAAGAACATCTACTACTCGAGCAAGGGCATCGCGCACATGGTGGTGTCGCTGAAACCGTTCGGGTGCATGCCGAGCACGCAGTCCGACGGCGCGCAGGCCGCGGTCACCGAGCACTACAAGGACATGATCTACCTCCCGATCGAAACTTCGGGCGAAGGCGAGATCAACGCGCACTCGCGCGTCCAGATGGCGCTCGGCAACGCGCGCATCAAGGCGCGCCAGGAGTTCGCGGAGTGTCTGGCGAAGACTGGCCGTACGATAGAAGAGCTGCGCGCCTACGTCGACGAGCACCCGGAGATGAAGAGGGCGCTCTACATCGTCCCCAAGCGCGACGACATCATCGGCAAGGCGGCCAACTTCGTGCTCCACGTCGCCGAGCGGATGGCAAGAGAGGGAAACCGCAAGGTCGCCTAGCTCGCATTCGCATAAGGTGTTGCCAACAAAGGCCCGGCGGAAACTCGCCGGGCCTTTTTTTCTGCGCGTTGCCGTGATTTTTTTCGGCTCCTCCGTCTAATCGAACGGGGAGTCACCACCTCCCCTGTTCGATCGCCAGCCATTCCCTTGATTGCCCGCCCTCACGGTGACGGGAGGAGCATCGCTATGAAAACCGCCAACTTCTTGCTGTTTGCCGCACTTATCTGCCTCGCGTCCCAACCGGCCCGCGCGCAGTTCTGGACCTTCGACGGCTCGCCGGTATGCACGGCCGCCGGCACCCAGGACTACGTGGACATCACCCGCGAGCAATCGTCGGGGACCGGCGCCGTCATGGTCTGGCACGACAACCGGAGCGGCGCCAACTACGACATTTACGCCCAGCGCGTGGGTGCGAACGGGCTCGCGCAGTGGGCCGGGAACGGCATCGCGATCTGCTCGGCGCCCGGCGCGAAGCTTTTCCCACTGGTCGAGTACGAAGGCTACGGCCACTACGTCTCGGTGTGGGACGACTCGCGCGGCAACGGCGATGTGTACGCGGCCCTCTTCAATCCGTCCGGCGGCGTCGTGACGCCGCTCGCGGGGCTACCCATCGCCACCGGCGGCTCGTATCAACGCTACACCGACCTCGCGAGCAACCCGTTTCTCGGCGTCGACTACGTCGCGTGGATGGACGACCGCAACGGAAACGACGACGTGTATGTGCAAGCGTTCAACGTCTTCAACTCGGGCTTCATGGCGGCGAACGGACAAGCGGTGTGCACGGCGGCCGAGACGCAGGGTTATCCAGTCATTTGCCGCAACGGCGGCGACGGGTGCATTACGGCGTGGTTGGACTATCGCAACGGCTATTGGGACGTCTACGCGCAGAACGTGAGCCTCTCCGGGGGAGCGTTTTGGCCGGCCGACGGCGTCCTGGTAAGCAACGGAACCACCGAAGCGTATCGCCCGGTGATCGTGAGCGACGGCGCGGGAGGCGCGATCATCGCCTGGACCGACAACCGGGATTTCGCACTCGATATCTACGTCCAGCGCATCAACTCGGCGGGGAATCAGGTCTGGAACCTCGGCGGGGTCGCGATTCGCGCCGTGGGTGGCGTGAGTACCACGGCGATATTCCAGCGCATGGTCGCGGACGGGCTCGGTAACGTATTCATCGCGTGGCAGGATTTCCGGGGGACGAGCGACGACATCTACGTGCAGCGCATCGACGCAATCACGGGTGCCATCGACTGGGCGTTCAACGGGGCGGGAGCGTGCACCGAGCCGTTCGGTCAGACGCTGTGCGATGTCACGCCGGACGGCTCCGGCGGCGCCGTGGTCGCGTGGCAAGACGCCCGCAACTCCACGTACGATGTTTTCGCTCAACGCGTGGGCGCATCGGGCAGTCTGATGTGGGACTCCGAAGGCAAGCCGGTTTGCACCGCCGCGCAGAATCAAGTCAACATGCGCCTCGTTTCCGATGGAAGCGGCGGGAGCATCGTCGCGTGGACGGATCGGCGCACGGAGTTATTCAATGGCGACATTTATGCGGTACGAATCGAGAATGCGTACGGCCTGTGGGGATATCCCGAGCCCGTGATTCTCTCGGTCACCGATGTTCCGAACGACCAAGGCGGTTTCGTGACCGTCACGTGGCGGCGCGGCGAGACGGTACTCAACTTTTTCCAGCTTTATCGACGACCGGTGGGTGGGACGTGGGATTTCATTGATGTTCAGGGCGACGACTCGAGTCCCACCTGGAGCATGGTGATACCGACTACCGCCGACGCCGTTCCCGGCAACGCCAACCTGCACGAGTTTCGCGTGGAAGGTTACACGTTCGGGTACGACGTCTTGAACGCGATCGCGACGGGATCGTCGGTGGACAATCTCGCTCCGCCTGCGCCGACCCTCTCTGCGCAACGAAACGGCAGCAGCGTCAATCTCGCGTGGAACGCGACCGCCGGCGACATCCAGAACTACGACATCTATCGCGCGAACTTCTCGGGCTTTCCGCTGACGGCGCAGTATCTCATTGCGACCAGCGCGAGCCCGAGTCACGTCGACATGGGAGTGCCGCAGTCCGCGCTGTACTACGTCGTGCGCGCGCGCGACATCCACGCCAACGTCGGCCCTCCGTCCAACGAAGCATCGCTGCCGACACCGACCGGCATCGGAGACACGCCATCGCTACCGAAGGCTCTCACGCTGCTCCCGAATTCGCCGAATCCCTTCGGTTCGTCGACGGAGCTCCACGTGGGGTTGCCGAAAGCGAGCGACGTGCGCGTTGAAGTCTACGACGTCGCGGGTCGGCGCGTGCTGACGCGCGATCTCGGACGTCTCGCGGCTGGCTGGCGAAACGTTCGCTTCGACGGACGCGACGAGAGCGGCCGCGCGCTTCCGGGCGGCGTCTATTTCTATCGTGTAACCGCGGGGAGCGAAACGCACACGCGCAAGATGGTGATCGCGCGATAATGCATCCCTTTCACAAGCCACCTCGTCGGGCCGGTAATCAAAAACTGCCCCAGTCTGATATAATAAAACGCCTCCATCATTAGGATGGGGGCGTTTTTCATTCCTTAATATTCGGAAGTTCTTCGGTGACGGACGAGTCGCGCCAAGACAATCCCGGCGACAAGCCGGTCGATCCATCCTTTCTCGACGCCGTCGGCAATCTAGCCGACGGAACGCCGGTGAAGTGGGACGCGGCACTTGCGGGCACACCCGATCGCGACGCCGCACTGCGTCAGCTTCAGCGGCTCGAATCCCTTCTCAGTGGGCATCGGACGGTCGCGCGTCCCGCCGACGTTCCGCCCGTTGTCGATCAACCCGTCCTGTTCACATGGGGCTCGCTCGAAGTCCGGGAGAAACTCGGCGAAGGCACCTTCGGCGAGGTATTTCGTGCGTGGGACCCCCGCGTCGGGCGCGAAGTCGCGCTCAAGCTGCGCAAGCCGGGGGCGTCGAGCAAAGACACACGCCGCTGGCTCGACGAAGCGCGTCGCCTCGCGCGTGTTCGACATCCGAATGTGCTGGTGGTCTACGGCGCCGACGAGCACGGCGGCCGCGCGGGCATCTGGACCGAATTGCTGCACGGTCGCACGCTGGAAGATCGCATAAGACGCGACGGCCCCATGGGCCCACGTGAAGCGGCACTCATCGGTACCGACATGTGCTCGGCGCTCGCAGCGGTCCATGCCGCCGGCTTGGTGCACGGGGATATCAAGACGACGAATATCATGCGCGAGGGCGCTGCGTTCTCGGAAACGCCACCCGACTTGCGTTCCACTCCCGGCGGTCGTGGCGAAGCCGGTCGCATCGTATTGATGGATTTTGGCACCGCCGTCGCTCGTTCGGGTGCTCCGGGCGACGACCCGGTTCGCTTGTACGCGACGCCGCTCACGGCGGCGCCGGAAGTGCTGGACGGGAAGAGCGCGAGCGTCGCGTCTGATATCTATTCTCTCGCCGTCGTTCTTTATCGCCTGGTCACCGAGCGTTATCCCATCGAAGCGTCCTCGCTCGAGGACCTGCGTGCCGCCGCGAAGAGCGGCGGATGGAAGTCGCTTCGCGACGTGCGCCCGGATCTCCCGGCGCCGTTCGTGCAGGTGATCGAACGCGCACTCGCGCCGTCACCGAGCCACCGATTCGCCACCGCCGCGGAGATGGAGCGCGCGCTTGCCGCGACACTCGGAGCGGCATCCGCGTCGGTGTCTCCTCCCGCACGCCGCCGATCGCGCCCGCGCACCGCCTGGTGGGTCGCCGGTCTCGCGTTGGCCGCTGCAGCCGTCATTTTGTGGCGTGCAGGACTATTCGAGCGGGATCGCGCCCACGTGCCGTGGGCGACCGCGAGCGATGCGCCGGTCGAATGTCGCCTCGTGCGTACATTCAGCGGATTGGAGATGTACAGCTCCTTCGGATTCGTTCTCGAGATGGCGGACATCAATCACGACGGTTTTCAGGACTACTTGGTCGGCGCGCCGCACGCATCGGGAGGGCGCTTCTACGGGCACTTTGGCGGACCGAATGCCGACGAGACCGCGGACCTGACGCTGGCTGGCGACGACACCGCCGACCAATTCGGTCGAAGCATTTGCGGGAGCGGAGACCTTAACGGCGATGGGTTGAATGATCTCGTAATCGGCGAAGCTCGAGGGAGGACGGGGAAGGGAAGAGTCCACGTCTACCTAGGGACGGAGCCGTTCGACGCCACTCCCGATCTGGTGCTGCTCGGCGAGGATGACTACGACCACTTCGGCGTCGACATCGAAGATCTGGACTTCAACGCGGATGGCTTCGACGACATTGTGGTCGGTGCCTACTTCAACCGGGAGAACACGGGGCGCGCGTATCTGTACCTCGGCGGTCGTTTCCCGGATGCTACTGCCGACATGGTGTTCGCCGGGGAAGCGAGAGGCGATGGTTTGAGCAACTCCATCAGCCACGGCGATCTGAACCACGATGGGTACGACGACCTCGTCATGGGCGCTTATTGGAGCGACGCAGGCGGATTCGATGCCGGGCGTGTGTACGTATACCACGGTGGCCCTGCGCCCGACGCGATCGCGGATTTTACGTTTGACGGTGCCGCCGGCGATGGCTTCGGCAACGAAGCCAGTGCATCCGGTGACTACGACGGCGACGGTGTCGTCGATCTGGTCGTTTGTGCCTTCAGCAACAGTACCGGCGGCTATCAGGCGGGGGCGGTGTACGGATTTCGCGGCGGCACGACGATGGATCGCCTACCCGATTTCGTGCTCGTCGGCGAAAAGACCGGCGACCAGTTCGGGAGGACCGCTGTCGCGTGCGACGTGAGCGGCGACGGTTTCGCCGACGTCGTCGTCGGCGCTGTCGATCAGGATGCCGGCGGTCCGGACGCGGGGCGCGTGTACGTGTTCCTCGGTGGTCGTGAGATGAGCGATGCACCTGCCGTCGTGCTGACCGGAAACGCCAAGGGTGACAATTTCGGGACCCTCCTGGCGACACCAGATGTCGGCGACGGTCGGGGAGCGCTCCTGGTGGGCGCGCACAACAACGATTTTTCGTTCGCCGATGCCGGCCAAGCATACCTTTACACCTTCGAACCGCGACGTCGCGTGGGAAACTAAACCATGGACCGGTCGCTAGAATCGACTGCGTTCCTACTCACGCGCGTTCGTGACGGCGACGAAGCTGCGCGCGATCGCTTGATCGCGCGCTATCTCCCGATGCTGCGGGAATGGGCGCGCGGTCGCTTGCCGGGTGGCGCGCGCTCGCTCGCCGACACCGACGACTTGGTGCAGGTGACGCTCATTCGCGCACTCAAGAATTTGAAGGATTTCGAGTCACGCGGCGAAGGCGCGTTTCTCCGCTACCTACGACAGATTCTACTGAACGCGATGCGCAACGAAATCCGGCGTGCGTCGCGTCGCGGTCCGCACGACGAGCTGGGCAACGGAATTCCTGCCGTCGCTCCGTCGCCGCTCGAATCGACCATCTCCCGCGATACGATGGAGCGCTACGAAACGGCGCTCGAGCGGCTCGGTCAGGAACAGCAAGAAGCCGTCATCCTCCGCGTCGAGATGGGCTACTCCTACGATCAGATCGCCGAGGCACTGGGAAAGAACTCGGCGAACACAGCCCGCATGGTGGTCACGCGCGCTCTCGCGCACCTGGCCATGGCCATGGACGGCTAGGCTTCACCTCCGCAATCACCGTTTGCCTCACCCCTGACCGATTGCCGGCCGAGCCGGCGAGGGCGTCGCCATTTCCCGCGGGCCGCGTGTGCGGTTTCCTCGTCCGCGGAGTTACCACCTACAGAGACTCCAGTCACCGACGATCGCGGCCAGCGCGTCGCGTCGGGTGTGTACTTCTATCGGATGCGCGCGGGGAGTTTCGTCGATACGAAAAAGATGGTGTTGCTGAAGTAGGACGTGAAACCCGAACCAGGTCGCTCGCCGTCAACCGAGCCAGGCGGAGGCGGCGAGCGATCTTTTTGTGCGGTTCCTGCCTATCCCGGGGTTTCCACGTTAGAAGCGAGATAGCCAGCCACTCTTATCCGCTGAGCCCGGTCGTCCCCCGACCGAAAGGTGGTACGAAGATGCCTTCCCGAACTCTCCTGTCTCCCGTGTTCTTCGCACTCTTGATGAGTGCTCCGGTCGCGCACGCCGCTTGGACGCAAGACGGCGTTCAACTCTTCATCTCGGGCACCGCGTATCCGAAAAACCTTGCGATGGTGTCCGACGGACTCGGTGGTGTGATCCTGACTTGGGACCATGAGTCGAACGGAACTCGTGACATCTTCGCGCAGCGGATCGACGACGCCGGCAACGTGCTCTGGACCAGCGGGGGCGTTGTGATCTGCAATGCCGTACTTACACAGGAGGATCCCACGATTGTCTCCGACGGTGCGGGTGGCGCGATCATCGCCTGGTCCGATTATCGTCTGTCTGGAGGGGCGTTCCCCGACGACATCTACGCGCAGCGCGTCAATGCAAGCGGTGTTGTGCAATGGGCGGGCAACGGCGTCCAGGTTTGCGATGCAATAGGCAGTAAGCAATTCCCCCAAGTTGTTACCGACGGTGCGGGAGGCGCGATCGTCGCTTGGGTGGACTTTCGGTTGGTCGGCTTCTTCGGCACCGACATCTACGCGCAGAGGATCAACTCGGCCGGAGGCCTGCAATGGCCAACAGCCGGAATGGTCGTGTGCTTCCATCTTGAGGACCAAAGCATCAACGATGAGTCCGTGGTGTCGGACGGGGCCGGGGGCGCCATCATCGCCTGGACCGATTTCCGATTCGGACCAGACGCTGACCTCTACGCGCAAAGAATCGACGGAGCAGGAGCCAAGCAATGGAGCCCGATCTTCGGCTCGGAGGGAATTGCGCTCACCCTTTCGCCGGAGTCGGAGATGCTTCCGAGAGCGATCTCCAACGGGGCTGGAGGCGCGATCTTCGCCTGGCACGATTCCGCGGGAAACGTTGCATCGACGGAATTGAGTTCGGCTGGGAACAGCTGGTTCGGGCCCATGCCGATCGGAAGCGGCGCTGGCCCCCGGGTCGGTATCGCTTCCGACGGTGCGAATGGGGCGATCATCACGTGGGGGGACGCCGCGGGCACGACAATCTACGCACAGCGCGTACAAAGCATTTATGGAACGCCACTGTGGACCGCGGGCGGAGTCGCAATCCATGCTCCAACCGGTGGACTTCAGGTGTACCCGGCCATTGCGTCTGACAATGCTGGCGGAGCAATTGTTGCGTGGACCGACATAGACGCAAGTAGTCGCCTTTCCGTCGCCGGTCGGGTCTCGTCGAATGGTGCGCTCGGGTGGCCCACCAACGGGGCTTCGATCTCCGGTGCCGACGTCAAAATCTTTCCTCACTTCCGGTCGATCATACCCGACGGAACCGGTTCAACCATCCACGCGTGGGTGTATGGCGACGAGGGAATCCAAGTTCAGCGCATCAATGCGTCCGGTGCCTGGGGGAATCCTGGAGTGTTCTACGTCTGGCGGACCGCCGACGACACCGACCTCGGAAGCTTGAGGTGGGCGATCACGCTAGCCAATTCTACGCCCGGACCCAATGTCGTTGCGTTCAATATCCCCGGCGCGGGTCCCCACACGATCACTCCGCTCTTTCTACTGCCGACGATCAGCGATGAAATCATCATCGACGGTTTCACCCAGCCCGGTGCGTCTCCCAACACCACTCTCATGGGAAGTCCGATCGATGCGGTCTACCAAGTCCAAGTGGACGGCCTGCCGCACAGCCTCAGCAATGGCTTCGTCCTTCAGGCCCCCGCGACACTGCGCGGGCTAAAGATCAGCGGGGTTGGGTGGGGAGTCATCGCACAGTCGACCGACGTCGTGATCGAAGGCAACTACACCTTCAATTGCTTGAACGATGGAGTCTTGGTGACAAGCTCGAACGGGGTCCGCATCGGTGGCCCCACGCCCGATGCGCGCAACATCCTCACCGGCAATCAAGGCTCAGGAATCCGCCTGGCCGACGGTGTCGACAATCCCGAGATCTACGGCAACTACATCGGCGTCGGGCCCGACGCGACGACACCCGCGGGAAACCAGTACGCCGGAATTCACCTACAAGACCTGGTGTCCCATGCATTCATCGGCACCTCCGCGCTCGTGGAGTACCCATACCCGATCGAGGCCAACATCATCGCGCACAACGGGCAGTTCGGAATCGTGGCGCTGGACGCGTCATGCCAAAAGATCGTGATGGTGGGCAATTCCATCCACGACAACGGAACGCTCGGCATCGACCTCTTGGGTGACGGACAAACCGCGAACGATCCGGGAGACGTCGATTTCGGACCGAACGAACTGCAGAACTGGCCGACCATCACGGGTGCACTCATCGACATCACCGGTGAAATGAACGGCCAGGCTGGCTCCTCGTTCCATGTTCACTTCTATCGATCGGCGCAGTGCGTAGGGCCCGGCGGCAAGGGTGACGCCGCGGTCTTCGTGGGCGGCATGACCGTGCAGACCGATGGATCAGGTTACGCGCCGTTCACGTTCACGCCGCCGAACCCCCTACCGGCGGGAAGCTACATCACCGCCACCGCGACGAGCGCGAGCTCAAGAACATCCGAGATCTCGCCGTGCGTGCTGTACCAGAACACCCAATCGGGATTCAATGTCCCCGTCAGCCTGGTCGATCAGTACGGAATACCGCAAGGGACGGCGACATTCAGGTACGTTGGTACACCCGGCAACACCGACTTTACCGCAGACCGCCTACCGCCGGTGCTGTTGTCGGGGGGATTCGACGCCGGCGCCCCCGCGGACGACCCCGACATCTACTTCGACATCTCCACCGATGCCGAGTACGAGGGAGACGTGGAGGTCTGCGTCAGCTACGACGAGAACGACATCCCCGGTCTGGAATCACAACTGCAGCTCGTGCACTACAACGGTGCCTACTGGGAAGCCGTCACGACGTCGGTCGATGAAGTGAACAACACGGTCTGCGGGCGCGTGACCTCGCTCTCGCCCTTCGTCATTGCGGTGTCGACGGCCACCGCGATCGAGGACAAGCCGCTTCCGAGCGAGTTCGCGCTGCACGCGAACATCCCCAACCCGTTCAACCCGCAGACGACCATCCATTACGAGATCCCCGCCGCGGGAGCGGATGTGAACATCTCGATCTACGACGTTGCTGGACGTCTCGTGCGTGAGCTCGTTGACGAACATCGCGCGGCGGGCCGTTGGTCGGTGCAATGGAACGGCGACGACGATCGCAGCCAGCGCGTCGCCTCGGGCGTGTACTTCTATCGCATGCGCGCGGGTGCGTTCGTCGACACGAAGAAGATGGTGCTGCTGAAGTGAATGGAAGTGGTGATTCCACGTTCCAAGTCGAACCTCAATGGAGAGGGACATCGCCATGTCAACCAAACGATTCTTTCAATTGGCTTCGCTGGGACTTCTGTTCGCGACGCCGTCGGCGCGCGCGCAGTGGCAAGTCGACGGCGTTGTCCTCTGTTCGGACAACTTAACAGCCCAGCTGGTTCCACTGTCTGTCTCAGACGGGCAGGGTGGAGCAATCGTCACCTGGCGCGATGATGGCGTCGACTTCGACATATACGCCCAGCGCGTCGACGCGGCGGGAAACGTGCTTTGGACCGCAAGCGGTGTCGCCATCTGCATCGCCGTAGGCGCTCAACTAGCTCCGTGTATTGCGCCCGACGGTGCGGGTGGGGCGATCATCGCCTGGCACGACGGCCGCAGTGGCCTGAACTACGACATCTACGCCCAACGCATCGACGCAGCGGGCAACGTGCTTTGGACCCCCGACGGCGTCCCGATTTGCATGGCAGCGGACCGCCAGATCCTCCCCACGATAATTGCGGACGGCAACGGGGGGGCGATCATTGCCTGGGACGACCAACGCGACGGTACGCACCGCGACATCTACGCACGGCGGATCGACGCGTCCGGGAACGCGGTGTGGAACGTCGATGGCATTGCCATCTGCACCGCGCCTGGCGATCAGGCAACTCCCAAGATTGCGCCTGACAATACGGGCGGGGCTGTCATCACGTGGACAGACGTTCGCAGCGGCACGAACTACGACCTCTACGCCCAGCGTGTCAATGCCTCCGGGGGTGTGCTGTGGGCCTCCGATGGTGTTGCCGTTTGCACGGCGTGGGGCGATCAAAACGCTTATGCGATTGCCGCCGACGGTGCGAGCGGCGGGATCGTTGTCTGGCGGGACGACCGCAGCGCCGACCGCGACATCTACGCACAACGGGTCGATGCCTCCGGGAATGCACTGTGGATGGCAGATGGTCTTCCCCTATGCAATGCGGTGGGTCATCAAGAGTTTCCCAGTGTCGTCGCCGACGGTTCGGGCGGCGTAATCGTCACCTGGGACGATCAACGCGCTGGCGTCGCCAATAGGGACATCTACGCCCAACGAACCGATGCCGGGGGCAACATGCTGTGGGCCACCAACGGTGTGGCAGTTTGCGCGGCGGGGCTGCATCAGTCGTTTCCGGTAGTTGTTTCGGACGGTGCGGGCGGGGGAATGTTCGCTTGGCGAGACAACCGCGGCACTTTCTTCGACGTTTACGCCCAGCGGATCGATGCGGCGGGGAACGCGACCTGGATCGCAGACGGCATCGCCATCTGCTCTGCGCCTGAGAGCCAGCAAAATGTTGCTGCCGTCCCGGACGGCTCCGGCGGGGCGATCGTCGCGTGGGCAGACGCACGCAACGGCTACTGGAGAATCTTCGCGCAGCATGCAAACGGCAACGGTCAGCTCGGTCAGCCGGTGTCGTTCGTCGTCACAACCGTTGCCGACACCAATACACCCTGGACGCTGCGCTACGCAATTGAACAGGCGAACGCGACAACGGGACACCAGACGATCCGGTTTCAAATCCCCGGCGTTGGTCCGCACATGATCACGCCTCTGTCGTTTCTACCGGTCGTCACAGACGAACTCACCATCGACGGCTTCACGCAAACTGGGTCATCGCCGAACACGCGCCCAGTCGGCACATGGTCGAACGCGCAGGTGAAGATCAACCTGTATGGCCCCTTCTCCGGCTCGCCCGACGGTCTCGTGTTTCAGGCGCCCGGGACCGTGCGCGGCATTTCGACGCACGGTTGGGCGGGCGCGGCCATCCGCGTCAGCTCGCCCGGCGTCGTTATCGAGGGCAACTACATCGGCATGGACGCGTCCGGAATTACGGGTATCGGGAACCAAACCGGTGTCTTGATCGAGGCGGACGGGTGTGTGTTGGGAGGCGCGTTACCAGCCAGTCGCAATGTGATCGGTTGGAATGATAGCGGCGTCCGGGCGAACGGAGCTGACGGCGTCCAGATCTACGGCAACTTCATCGGCATCGGCGCCGATGCGTCCACCGACGCCGGGAACTACAACGTCGGCATCCTCCTCGAAAACGACGCGCAGGACGCGCGAATCGGATCCAGCGTGCTGGACACGAGCCTCAATCCGGAGGAAGCCAACATGATCTGGTTCAACGGCGTCGTGCTGCAGGGCTCGGGCACGATCCGCAACGCGATACTCGGGAACTCCCTGCAGAACACGTGGCCATCGCCCTCGATTGACATCGACGGCGACGGACTCACGTTCAACGACTTTCAAGATGCTGACACCGGCCCGAACCAGCGACAGAACTACCCGGAACTACTATCGGCAAGCGGCACGCAGATTACCGGCCACGCGTTGGGGACGCCGTTCCAGTACCTCATGATTCATTTCTATCGCTCGAGTGAATGTCAAAACGGCACCGCCCATGTGTGGTTCGGGGCGACGACCGCAGTAATGGATGAGAACGGCGTAGCGCCGTTGACCTATTTCCCCTCCCAACCGATTCCGGCGGCGAGTTTAATCACTGCGATAGCAACGGATGCGCTCGGCAATACGTCGGAGGTATCGGGATGCGTACTGTCGCAGAACACGCCGGCCGGCTCCAGCACTCCCGTGCCCCTCGTCGATCAGAATGGCACGCCGCGCGGAACGGCGACCTACGAGCAAGTCGATGCATCCGGCAACACGTTCCTCGCGTGGTCCGTCCTTCCACCGGTGCTCTTGTCGGGCGGATTCTTCGCCGGCGATCCAAGCGACGCCGACATCTATTTCGACGTCACGACGAACGCGACCTTCCAGGGATATGTCGACGTCTGTCTCTCGTACGACGAGAACAACATCCCAGGGCCTGAGTCGGACCTGCAGCTCGTGCACTACAACGGCTCTTACTGGGAAGCTGTCACGACGTCGCGCGACGAAGTGAACAACACCGTGTGCGGTCGTGTGACGACACTGTCGCCGTTTGTGATCGCGGTATCGACGGCGACGGCGATCGAGGACAGACCGCTCCCGAACCAATTCGCACTGCACACGAACGTCCCCAATCCCTTCAACCCGCAAACGACGATTCATTACGACGTCCCTGCGAGTGGCGCCGACGTCAACATTTCGATCTACGACGTGGCGGGTCGTCTCGTGCGCGAATTGGCGAACGAACAACGCGCGGCGGGCCGTTGGTCGGTGCAATGGAACGGCGACGACGATCGCAGCCAGCGCGTCGCCTCGGGCGTGTACTTCTATCGCATGCGCGCGGGGAGCTTCGTCGACACGAAGAAGATGGTGCTGCTGAAGTGATATGGAAGCGGCGTGGATGGCGGACTACGACGAAAGCAGGAGGTTTCTCATGAGAAAGATATATCTAGCAGCGAACGCTCTATTGCTGGCTGTCTCGATGAATGCCCACGCGGCGTGGGACCCGAGCGGGGTCAACGTGACCCAGCCGGTCGCGAAACGCTTCGACCATTATCCGCACGTGGTGACCGATGGACAAGGTGGAGCGATCGTCGCTTGGGATACCGAAGACGATTTGGTCACGTACGATCTCGACGTCGCCGCGTGCCGTGTGTCGTTTGAAGGCGACGTCCTGTGGTCCGCCATCGTCAGCACCGAGGCCGGTTATCAGATGGGATCGGCGATCGTCGAAGATGGCGTCGGTGGGGCTATCGTGGTGTGGTTCGACGAGCGGACCACCGCGCCGGGCATGGGCATCTACGCGCAGCGGTACAACGACGCTGGCGTCGCGCAATGGTCGCCTAACGGCATCCGAGTGACCAGCTTCGTGCCGCTGCTGGCGCCGCCGTTGGTTGGCATTCGTGTCGTCAGCGACGGAGAAGAGGGCGCGTTTGTCGTTTGGACCTACTCGTTCGGGGAGATCTACGCGCAGCGCGTGACGGCCATCGGCACGCTGCCGTGGAGCACGTTGGGCCTCCCGGTTACTTTGGGGGGAAGCTTCGACAAGAGCATGTGCGACGCCGCCTCCGACGGTTCGGGCGGTCTGCTGGTGACGTGGGCCAGGGACGGCGTCAGCTACGACATCATCGCGCAGCGCATGGACCTTGTGGGCGGTCTCTTGTGGGGCAACAACGGCGTCGCCATAACCAGCGACCTGGACGACCAGCAGTTCCCGCACATCGTGCCGACGAGCAGCGGGGGCGCAGTGGTCGTTTGGGACCAACCCGCCCCATTGTCGACGGAGGTGTACGCGCAGCGACTCGACGGCGCGGGCGTTCCGCAGTGGACTTCGGGCGGCGTTTCGGCGAGCGGTGCGGTCAACGTGACGGAGGGAAGCGCACGTTTGATCGGCGACGGTGGCGACGGAGCGTTCGTCGTCTGGTCGGACAATCGCAACGACCCCGCGGCCGCGGACTTGTTTGCGGTTCACGTGCCGGCGACGGGAATGGCCGGCGCGCACAAAGCGCTGACCGCGCCCACGTCGAGGGTCGAGGACGCGAGCATCGTCAGCGATGGGGCTGGGGGGTCGTTCGTGACCTGGCGCTTGCACGATACCATCGGCGGACCGCAGGTGGACCTGGTCTACTGCCAGTGGCTGGACTCCGATCTCGCCAATCTTCTCGTCAATGGGGGCGAGCTGCTCTACGACATCGCCGCCGGGCAGTTCTATCCCCAAACGCTCCTGGCCTCGCCAGGAAAATTCATCGTGGTCTGGGAGGACACGCGAGATGAGCCGTCCTTCACCGACTGCTACGCCCGCTTGGTCGAGGGAAACACGGCCGAAGGCACCGACGTGACGATTACGCCCGTCGATCAAACGACGGGCACGACACCCGCGAGCGTCAGGTTCTCCGAGGTCACCTCCCAGGGCGCGACGTCGCTCTCCACGGGGCCGGTTGGTCCGCCGCTGCCCGGGACGTTCCAATCGACAGGGATCTTCTATCACATCACCACGACCGCGACCTTCGCCGGCACCGTGGAAATCTGTATCACCTACGATCCACTGCTGGTCGTGGGGCCCGAGAGCAGCGTGTCGCTGATGCACTTCGACGGCGCGTGGGCCAACGTCACGACGTCGCTCGATACGCTGTTCAACGTCGTGTGCGGAACCACGACATCGTTGTCGCCGTTTGCCGTTGGCGTCTCCATCGCAACCGGCGTCGGCGACGGCGCGAGGCGCTTCGCCCTGCACCAGAACGTTCCGAATCCGTTCAATCCGACCACCATCGTCGCGTTCGATGTACCGCTAGACGGCGCCGACGTGCACGTCTCGATCTACGATCCCGCCGGCCGGCTCGTGCGCGAGCTCGTCAACCAACGTTACGACGCCGGTTCGTGGTCGGCGCAATGGAACGGAGAAGACTCGAAAGGTCGCCGCGTCGCGTCGGGTGTGTACTTCTACCGGATGCGGGCGGGGAGCTTCGTCGATACGAAGAAGATGGTGCTGCTGAAGTAGCACGTGAATCCCGAATCGTATTTGCCGATGTGTTACCATCGTCGGCATGTCCACCGGCGACACGGAGCACAACGCGTCGATGCGCGACTTCTGGGACGAGAAGGCGCGCGAGAACGCGATGTACTACATCTCGTCGTACCGCGCGTACGACCAGCAGGACCCGGAAGAGTTCTGGAAGTGGGGCGGGATCCTGGCGGAGAAGTTTCTCGCTGAATCCGGCGTCAAGTTAACCGGCGAAGAAGCGATGCTGGAGATCGGGTGCGGCGTCGGGCGCATGACGAAGACCTTCGCCGGGCGCTTTCACCACGTCACCGCGATCGACGTTTCGTCGGAGATGATCCAGCGTGCGCGCGAGTATCTATCCGAGATTGAGAACGTTCGCTTGGACGTGGGCAACGGCTCCGACCTATCCGCCTATTCCGACGCGAGCTTCGACTTCGTGTTCTCCTACATCGTCTTCCAGCACATCCCCGACACGACGATAACGCTCAATTATATCCGCGAAGCGGGCCGCGTCCTGCGACCCGGGGGGCATTTCTATTTCCAGGTGAACGCGATGCCACGGGCGGGAGCGCTGCGCGTGAGTCTGACCAAGGTGAAGCGGACCATACTGGGAAAGCGCGCATCACCTGAGGACAACGCCCAAGGCCCGCGCGACCTCGATCACCCCGCGTGGCAGGGCTCGCGCGTCAGCATGGCGGAAGTCGAAACCGCCGCGCACGCCGGCGGTTTGGCCATCGCGGGCGTCAAAGACCAAGGGACGCAGTACACCTGGGTCCTCGCGCGTCGTTCGTAGTTCGCACGCTTGCGCCTTCCGGTTTCATTTACAATCATCCCGTGAAGAAGTAGTGAACCCCCGGACGAGAGGAATGCCATGTCGAAAAGAATAACGCCGTTTCTGTGGTTCGAGAATCAGGCCGAAGAAGCTGCGCGCTTCTACACGTCGATTTTCAAGAACTCCAAGATGAAGGACCAGTTGCGCTACGACGACGAAGCATCGCAAGCCGCCGGGCGGCCCAAGGGAACCGTGATGACGGTCGAGTTCGAGCTGGACGGCCAGGAATTCGTGGCGCTGAACGGCGGTCCGCACTTCAAGTTCAACGAGGCGATATCGTTCGTCATCAATTGCGAGAATCAGGAAGAAGTCGACCACTACTGGAGCAAGCTATCGGAAGGCGGAGAACCGAAGGCGCAGCAGTGCGGGTGGCTCAAGGACAAGTACGGCTTGTCGTGGCAGGTCGTCCCCACGGTGCTGAACAAGTTGCTGGCCGACCGCGACCCGGAAAGATCGGGGCGGGCCATGAAGGCCATGCTGCAAATGAAGAAGCTGGATATCGACGCCCTGATACGCGCGGCCGACGGGCGCTAGTGCCCGCCGCGTCCTTCCGAAGCGACCTGTTAGGCGGTTTACAGTGCGGGACGTCAAATCCGCACGGGGCCCACTATTCGGTTGCCTGGCGGTGATCTCCGCGGCATACTCCCCCCCATGGCCGCCCGCTTCCTCATTGGAATGGATGTCGGCTCCACGACCGTCAAGGCGATCGTTGTCGATTTCGCGTCCGATCGCATCTTGTGGCAGGACTACCATCGCCACGAAACCAAACAGCCCGAAAAAGTTCTCGAGTTCCTGAAGCGCTTCGACGACGAAGTCGACGGGCTTTCGCGCGCCGTCGCCGACAAGGAAGCGCGCGTCTTTATTACCGGCAGCGGTGGCATGAACATCGCGGCGCGCATCGGTGCCAAGTTCGTGCAAGAGGTGAACGCGGTCTGTCTCGCGGTGGAAAAGATGCACCCGAAGGCGGGCTCGGTGATCGAGCTCGGCGGCCAAGACGCGAAGATCATCGTCTTCAAGGAAGACCCCGAGACCGGCCGCAAGAAGAAGATTCCGTCGATGAACGACAAGTGCGCGGGGGGAACCGGCGCTGTCATCGACAAGATCAACGCCAAGCTGCGCATCCCGCCCGAGGAGCTGTGCGAGCAAGGCTACGACGGCATCAAGCTCCACCACGTCGCGGGCAAGTGCGGTGTTTTCGCCGAGACCGACATCAACGGTCTCCAGAAATCGGGCATCCCGACCAGCGAATTGATGGCGAGTCTGTTCGAAGCCATCATCGGTCAGAATCTCTCCGTCTTGACGCGCGGCCACACGCTCCGCCCCGAAGTCATCTTGCTCGGCGGGCCCAACACGTATATCAAGGGCATGCGCGAAGCGTGGCAGCACAACATCCCGATCACGTGGCGTGAGCGCGAGGTCGCGGTTCCCGAAGGCGTCGATCCCAAGTCCCTGATCGTGGTGCCGCAGAACGCGCAGTACTACGCGGCCATCGGAGCGGTGGAATACGGGAAGGACGAAGACGAGGGAGTCGGCACGTACAAGGGCTGGACGGATCTCGAAGAGTACATCACGCACGGGCGCAAGCAGTCGCGCGCCAAGGCGAGCGCGGGCTTGAGCAAGTCGACCGACGATCTGGCCGCGTTCAAGGAGCGCTACCGCCCGGAACCGTTCGACGCGGCGCGCTTCGCACCGGGCGAAGTCGTGCGCGCGTTCATCGGCTTGGACGGCGGTTCGACCTCGACCAAGGCGATTCTCTTGAGCCCGGAGAAAGAGGTGCTCGCGAAGTCCTACCAGCTTTCCAAGGGCAATCCGATCAAAGACACCATCGAGGTGATCGGCGACATCCAGCGCCACGTCGAATCGCAGGGCGCGCGCTTGGAAGTTTTGGGCGTCGGCACCACCGGATATGCGAAAGACGTGCTGCGCGATGTGCTGGGGGGCGATGCCGCCATCGTGGAAACGGTGGCACACGCGGAGAGCGCGCTCCATTTCTACGACGGCGTGGATGTGATCTGCGACGTGGGCGGCCAGGACATCAAGATCATGGTACTGAACGGCGGCAGTGTTAAGGACTTCAAGCTCAACACGCAGTGTTCCGCCGGCAACGGTTACTTCCTGCAAAGCACCGCGGGTGAATTCGGCGTTCCGGTCGAAAACTTCGCGGATACGGCGTTTGCCGCCGAACAAATGCCGACCTTCGGCTACGGTTGCGCCGTGTTCATGCAGTCCGACATCGTCGACTTCCAGCGCCAAGGCTGGACCGCGGGCGAGATCATGGCGGGCTTGGCGGCCGTGTTACCCAAAAACATCTGGCTCTACGTCGCGCAAATTCCCAATCTCGCGAAGCTCGGCAAGAAATTCGTGCTGCAAGGCGGGACACAGCGCAACCTCGCGGCGGTCAAGTCACAGGTCGACTTCATCGAATCGAGATTTCGCTGCAACGGCGACGGTCCCGAAGTCATCATTCACAAGCACTGCGGCGAAAGCGGTGCCATCGGTGCCGCGCTGGAAGCGGCGCGCCTGTGGGAGAACGGCCGGCAGACCACATTCATCGGGCTCGACGCGGTGCAAGTCATCTCGTATACCGCGACCACATCCGAAGACACGCGCTGCCACTTCTGCAAGAACGATTGCCTGCGCACCTTCATCGACGTCGAGGCCTCGAGCGTCATCAAACGCGACCAGGGTGAAGTCGACACCGCGAGTGCGACCGCAGGGGCGCGCAAGTCGAAGGTGCCGCTGGCGGCGGGAGCGCGGCGGCTGATCGTCAACAACTCGTGCGAGAAGGGGCTGGTCGAAGACGTCGAGTCGATGCGCGAGATCAAGAAGGACCTGGACGCGCGGCTGAAAGCCGCGCCCAACTTTGTCGAAAAGAGCGCCCGGGAAGTTTTCAAGAGCTTCAAGCCCGAAACCGTCGCCGAAGCGCCGCCGAAGCACGCGTTCACGTCGGCGCAGAAGGCGCGCGTCGAGGCGATGAAGAAGCGTCCGGACTATCGTATCGGCATCCCGCGCATGCTGAACCAGTACAGCACCAATCCATTGTTCAGCGCGTACTTCGAATCGCTCGGGTTGCGCCCGCACAACCTCGTGTACTCGGATTACACCACCGAGGATCTATACAAGGAGGGCGCCAAGCGCGGCTCCATCGACCCGTGCTTCCCGAGCAAGCTCGGCATCCCGCACGTGCACAATCTTTTGTTCAAGCACCACGAGAAGAAGCCGCTCGACGCGATCTTCTTCCCGATGATCGACGACTTGAACAGCCCGCTCGCGAAGACGCAGGACTGCCGCGCGTGCCCGACCGTGACCGCGACGCCGGAAGCGGTCAAGGCCGCGTTCACCAAGGAAGGCGACTGGTTCGCGAAGAAGGGAATCAAGTACCTGTGCCCGGTGGTCAACATCTCGCAGCCGCACTTGTTCTCGCGCCAGATGTTGGCCGCGTTCCAGGACCTCCTGGGAGTCTCCGAGAAAGAAAACGAGCGCGCGGTGGAAGCGGGTTACAAGGCGCTCAAAGAGTACGAGGACACGATTCGCCGCGAGGCGCGTGTCGTGCTCGACCAGCTCGAAGCCGAGCAGAAGGTCGGCATCGTCGTGCTGGGGCGTCCGTATCACAACGACCCCGGCATCAATCACGAGATTCTGATCGAGTTCCAGAAGCTGGGATACCCCGTCTTCACGCAGGACTCGTTACCCATCGACGAAGACATCCTCGATCGACTCTTCGGCGAAGAAGTCCGCGCGGGCGACATCGAAAGCCCGATGGACATCACCGACGTGTGGAAGAACGCGTACAGCGAAAACACCAGCCGCAAGGTGTGGGCCGCGAAATACACCGCGCGCCACCCGTATCTGGTCGCCCTGGAGCTCTCGAACTTCAAATGCGGTCACGACGCTCCCATCTACTCGGTGGTCGAAGAGATCATCGAGTGCTCGGGGACACCGTACTTCTCGTTCAAGGACCTGGACGAAAACCGGCCCGCCGGTTCGATCAAGATCCGCGTCGAGACCATCGGCTATTTCTTGAAGCGCTACCGCGAAGACCTGATTCGCGGAATCGACCCGGCCGAAGCGTTGCAGGCCGCGCGCGGCATCCTGACCGACGTTTCGATCGCCACCGATCCCAGCGCGGCGACGCCCTCCGGCGAAGCCCTGGTCGAAGCCGCCTGAGAGGTGTAATTAGGGACTGATAAACAGCTTGCAACCCCGTTGCTTGACGGCGCCGCGTCCCGCGGGCTAACATACCACCCGACCACGCACCGACCCCTCCATTCGCCAGCCAGCCACTGAAGCGGACACTCGCGTCCGCGCCGCACAAGAGGTCATTCGTGCCCTTCCATCACGCCTCGAAGGTACTCAATCGGTTGGCTGCCATCACGCTGCTCGTCCTCATCACGGTTGATTGCGACACCGGCGGCGGGTCGATTGTCCAACCCACCGACGGCGGCTGCGAAGGGCCGCCGCCGGAAACGGCGTCAGACTACTGGGTTGAACTGTCCTACCTGCCGCGCCTAACCGCCATCGCGGGGAGTACGGCGGGCGAAGCCTGGGCCGTCGGCCTTAATGGGACGATCGTGCACCTCGCTACCGGCGGCGCAACCGTGGTGCCGGATCCGCCTTCGCCGAACCACTTGAGCGACGTGTGGCTGGCAGGACCCAACGACATTTTTGCGGTGGGCACTGCACGGACCATCCTTCATTACGACGGAACCAGCTGGCAACCCATGCCGGGTGGCAGCGGTGTCGAACTGAGTGCGGTGTGGGGAAGTTCGTCGAGTGATGTATTCGCGGCGGGAACGGAGGGACGTGTCCTCCACTACGACGGCTCCGACTGGATCTCGACCAGCCTCGGCACGAACGTGCACGTGCTCGGCATCTGGGGAAGCGCGTCGGACGACGTCTTCGCGGTCGGCATATCGCAAGAGGTCGCGACCGTTGGCCAAGGTGTCATCGCCCGCTACGACGGTCAGGCTTGGACGACCACGACGGGCGGGCAGGATTTGCGGGATGTCTGGGGCGTGTCGGCGAACGACGTGTTCGCCGTCGGCGGTTGGCGCACAATCCTCCATTTCGACGGTATCGAGTGGACCCCCATGGAACCCGAGGACTCTTCCACCGACCTGCGAGCAATCTGGGGCACATCTTCGACCGATGTCTACACCCTTGGGACCTCCGGGACCCTGCACTATGACGGCAACGCGTGGTCGAGTGTCTTTGTCGGCCTTGGGAATCCTGTGGACGTCGGCGGGAGTGGAGCGAACGATGTGTTCGTGCTCGCCAGCGACTATGTGAACGAGAACCTCGTCTACCATTTCGACGGAACGGCGTGGGATCCGTTCCCACTCGAGCTCGCCAAACCACTCGCGGCGGTGTGGACGAGCGGAGTGGATAATGTGATCGTGGTCGGGGAATCGGGCACCATCTACCAGCGGATCTTGGTTCAACCGCAGCAGCACGTAGCGTGGCATCGAATGGCAAGCGGCACCACCGAGCATCTCTACGGTGTTTGGGGGAGCGATGCGGACCACCTCATGGCCGTGGGCGGTGGCGGAACGATGCTCCGTTTCGAGGACGGAGCATGGAGCCCGATGGCGAGCGGCGTAACAACCGCGTTGCGGGGCGTGTTTGTTTCGTCGGCGACGAACGCGTATGCAGTCGGCGACGGCGGAACGATTCTTCAATACAACGGAACTTCGTGGCAACCGATGACGAGCGGCGTCACCGTCGACCTCAACGCCGTGACGGCGCACTCGGTGAACACTCTCTTCGCCGTGGGTGACGGAGGCACGATCCTTCGATATGAGAACGGCAATTGGGTGTCCATGCCGAGCGGGGTCACGTCCGACCTCTTGGCGGTAGCTAGTGCCCCGCCCAACGTTGCCGTCGCGGTGGGCGCAGCCGGGGCCGTTCTCCACTTCAACGGGACCTCGTGGGATTTGACGCAAGTCGGTTCGGCTGAGCTACGAGGGGTATGGGGCAGCTCGGTCAACGACGTGTACGTGGTGGGAGCGGGCGTCGCGTACCACTTCAACGGCACCACGTATTCCACGAGCGGGAACGGCGGCGTAACGGGCCTGGTCGGGATCCATGGCAGCGCGAGGAGCAACTTGTTTGCCGTGAGCTTGCGGGGAGAGATCGTCCAATACTACCCCTGAGTGCCGCCGTCGCGTCGGTTTCGCGTTGTTACGCGCGTGGGTATTAAGATTCCCCGCGCCCGTGTAAAGATTTACTTCCCCTTCATCGCTTCTTCACCGTTCAATTCTACCGTCCCGGCCGTTGATTCAACGGTTCGGTCATCACAATCAACCAAGGAGCACTGGCATGGGATTGAAGCGAATCCTCTTGTTTTGTTTCGCAGCGCTGGCGCTGGTTAGCGGGCTCGCGCACGGCGGCGAAGGGAAGTTCAGCGGGGCGGTCTTCGGCGACATCTATTGGATCGCCGCTGACCACGATTCGACCATCGAGGATTTGAACGGTCTGTGGCTGCGTCGAATCAACCTCACCCACGACTACAAGTTCGACGACGAGTTTTCGTCCCGCGTGCGTCTGGAAGCCCAGACACCGGGCGACTTCGAGTCGGACGAAATCATGCTCGTGTTCATCAAGGACGCGTGGGTCAAGTGGACCACGGGGAATCAGAACATCCTGGTCGGCTTGTCACCGACGCCGACCTGGAGCCTGGTCGAGGAGATGTGGGGGCTTCGTTTCATCGAGAAAGTCCCGACCGAGCTGCAGCGCCTGGGCGCGTCGCGCGACATGGGTCTCGCGGCCGAAGGCTCTTTCGACTCCGGAAAGAAATTCGGCTACCACGCGATGGTCGGTAACGGCAACGCGCAGGTCGGCGAGCAGGACGCGAAGAAGAAGGGGTACTTGGGTCTGCGCTTTCGACCGACCGAATCGTGGGCGATCGAGGTGTACGGTGATTATGAAGACCGCGTTGACTCCCCCGATCGGCAGACCTACCACGGCTTCGTGGGTTACAAGACATCCACGCTCCGGGCCGGCGCGCAGTACATTCGGCAGGTGCGTAACGCAACCGGCGAAGACGTCGAGCTGAGTATCGCGAGCGCGTACATCGAGGCGGCGGTGACGGACAAGGCGTGGTTGTTCGCGCGCGTCGACCGCAACTTCGACCCCAACCCGGAGGGCGACCGGATCGCATACATTCCGTTCGACCCCACGGCAGCCAATACATTTGTTCTCGCCGGTATCGACTATTGGGCGCGCGAAAACATCGGCTTCAGTCCCAACGTGGAAGTGGTTGTGTACGACGAGCCGGAGACCGTGGGACTGCCGACGCCCGACACGGACGTGATACCGCGCTTGACGTTCCACTTCACGTTCTAGCGACAAGGCGGCGAATCGTCCCAACGACGGGCGCGGGGCATCCGCGCCCGTTCTTGCTCCCGTAACTCGCTTTGTGTAGTCTCGGAGTCTCCCCGACGCGCAAAGGAGCCTGCGGTGAAAACTACGTTACTCTGGATGGGACTGATACTCATGACGTCGACTTCGATGGCCGCCACGCCGGCCGAAACCTTGAAGCAACTGATCGCCGAGGAATGGGAGTTCGAAGTGCGCGAGGACCCGCTCTTCGCCACCCAGACGGGCGACCATCGCTTCAACGACAAGCTTCCGTCGGTCACGGTGGCGGACGAGGAGCGGCGCGAAAAGGCGACGCGCGATTTTTTGAAACGATTGGAGGCGATCGATCGTGCGCAGCTCGCGGCGGCCGATGGCCTGAATCATGATCTCTTGCGTCGAACCCTTCGCAATCGCATCGGCGAGTACGAGTTCAAGACTTACTTGATGCCGATCACAAACCGCGAAGGTTTTCACACCGACTTTCCGCAGCTCCCCGACCGGGTTCCGCTCGACAACACCAAGGACTACGAGAACTACTGCGCGCGGCTGGAAGCGTGCAAGGTGTACATCGATCAATACCTCGAGACCATGCGCGCGGGCGTCAAAGCCGGGTACGTTCTTCCCAAGGCGGTCATGGAAGGTTGGGAGACGGCGGTCGACGCGCACATCGTCGATGACCCGACCAAGAGCCTGTTGTACGCGCCCTTCGAGAAATATCCCGACGACGTTCCCACCGCCGATCGCGCACGACTCACCGAGCGCGGCAAGAAGGCAATCACGGGCTCCGTCGTCCCGGGCTACCGCGACCTGCGCGACTTCATGGCGAAAGAATACGTGCCCGCGTGCCGCGGGACCATCGCCGCCTCGGAGCTTCCCAACGGGAAGGCGTTCTACGAGCATCGCGTGCGCTACTACACCACCCTCGACCTGACGCCGAAGCAGGTGCACGACACCGGCCTCTCCGAAGTGAAGCGCATTCGCGCCGAGATGGATGCGGTCATCGTGAAGAGCGGCTTCAAGGGTTCGTTCGCCGACTTTCTCAACTTCCTTCGCACCGACCCGCGCTTCTACGTCGACACGCCGGAGCAGCTGCTGAAGGAAGTGTCTTACATCAGCAAGAAGATGGATGGCCAGCTGCCTAAGATGTTCAAGACACTCCCGCGCATGCCGTACGGTGTGAAGCCCATCCCCGATTTCATCGCACCGAAAACGACGACGGCGTACTACAACCAACCCGCCGGCGACGGAACGCGCGCGGGGACGTACTACATGAACACGTACGACTTGAAAGCGCGCCCGTTGTACGAGCTCGAAGCGCTCTCGTTCCACGAGGCGGTTCCGGGGCACCACTTGCAGATCGCGATCATGCAGGAGCTGCCGGATGTCCCCAATTTTCGTCGCTACACGTACTTCACCGCATTCGTGGAAGGATGGGGGCTGTACTCGGAGCGACTGGGGCTCGAAAGCGGATTCTACCAGGACCCGTACAGCGACTTCGGGCGCTTGACGTATGAAATGTGGCGCGCGTTGCGCTTGGTGGTGGACACGGGCATGCACTACTTCGGGTGGACACGACAGCAGGCGATCGACTACATGGCGCAAAACGGCGCGCTGTCGATGCACAACGTCACCACCGAAGTCGACCGCTACATCTCGTGGCCGGGCCAAGCTGTCGCGTACAAGATCGGCGAGCTCAAGATTCGCGAGCTGCGCGCCTGGGCCACCCAGGAGCTGGGTGTCAAGTTCGACGTGCGCGAATTCCACGACGTGGTGTTGTGGAGCGGTGCGGTGCCGCTCGATGTGCTGGAAGCGAACGTGCGCGCGTGGGTGGCGCAGGCCAAGAAGACTTGACGCGAGGTCATCGCCATGGCCACGCTTCGAGATGTCATAATCGTCGGTGCGGGTCCCGCCGGAAGCACGGCAGCGATGGTGCTCGCCCGACGCGGTCGGGATGTTCTCGTACTCGATCGCGTCGAGTTTCCGCGCGACAAAACCTGCGGCGACGGCATCCCGCCCGGGACCGTCGGCATCTTGAACGACCTCGGCATGGAAGGCATGCTCCGCGCCGCGAACTTCCAGTGCATCGACTCGCTCCGTCTCGTTTCCTCACGCGGGCGCGATTGGCGGCTGCAGTTCAAACCGCGCCGCGACAGCGCCGACTTCTTCATCGCCCCGCGCATTCAATTCGACGACCTGCTACGACGGCACGCGGTCGCCTGCGGGGCCGTATTCAAGCACGCGCACGTGCGCGCGCCGCTATTCGACAACGGGCGCGTGGTGGGTGTGCGCGCGGAAATCGAGGGGGAGGAACGCGAGCTGCGCGCGCGCGTCGTGATGGGGGCGGACGGGGCGACGTCGGCCATCGCGCGGGCACTGCTTCCCGAGAAGCCCCCCGAAAAGCACCGCGCGGTTGCGATTCGCGCCTACCTCGATCGCTTCCAGGCCTTGCCCCACACGGTCGAGTTTCATTTTGGATCGCGCTATGCACCCGGCTACGCGTGGGTGTTCCCACTGGGAAACGAGTCCGCGAACGTGGGCGTGATCGTGCGGACCGATCGCTTCAAGCGCCGGGGCGTGCCCATCGAAGCGCTGTTGCGTGAGTTCGTCGAAAGCGACGATATCGGGAAGCGAGGCGCGAGCGCGGGAACTCTGCGCGACATCGCAACCTGGCAGCTCCCGCTGGCGGCGCCGAAGGCTGCCGCGTGCGCATTCGACGGCGCCGTGCTGGTGGGCGACGCGGCCCGTTTGGTCGACGCGCTGACCGGGGAAGGTATTCACAACGCGGTCGTGTCGGCGAGCCTCGCGGCCGATGTGGTCGACCGCGCGCTGGAATCGCGCGACGTTTCGCGGGCATCGCTCGCCGAGTACGAGCGTCGTCTCGAGCAAGAGCTCGGTCGCTTGATTCGGCGATCCTATCGTTGCCAGAAATACATCACCGCTTTCCCGCCGGTGTTGGAGGCGGTGTTCGCCATCGCGAGCGCGCAGCGCCCTCGCCTGACGGCGTGGCTCGACCGCACCTCCACCGACTTCAAAGTGGCGGAATAGCGGCCCGAATACGCAGCGCCGGAGCGGTTACTAACACCATCCAAAAGGGGGAAATATGAAACTCGAGGAACAACTGGGAACGCGATTCGTGTGCAGCAAGTGTCACACCCACGGCGCCAAGGTCAAACGCATATCGGCGGCGGGGACCGGGATATCGAAGATATTCGACATCGAGCACAACCAGTTCGTCACGGCGTCGTGCACCAACTGCGGCTACACCGAGATCTACAATCCGGAAGTGCTGGAAGGTAAGCGGCACCTTGGCTCCATTTTCGACATTCTCTTCGGCGGTTAAATGAAAAGCGCCCCGGCGATGATCGCCGAGGCGCTTTCTCTCTCACGCGAAAGAGATGACTTCCCGAAAAACTACTTCAGGAGCACCATCTTCCGCATCTCGTTGAAGCCGTTGCCCTTCAAGCGATAGAAATACACGCCCGAGGCCAAGCCCTGCGCGTTGAACGGCACCGTGTGCTTGGTGCCGCCCTCCTTGACGCCGTTGACGAGCGAAGCGACCTTGGCACCGCGCGCGTCGAACACGTCGAGTGTCACCGGCCCGGTCGCCGGGACGACGAACTCGATCGTCGTCATCGGATTGAACGGGTTCGGGTAGTTCTGCGACAACGCCGCCGTGAAGCCCGGGCCGCCCTCGACGCCGGTCGTAATGCCGTCGTTGTAGTTGGTGTTCTGGGCGTTGAAGTTGGTCCAGTACGCCGTCCACAGCTGATTGACGCCGGCCGTCTTGGTATCGGGGAACGCACCGCGATACGTCGTGACGACACAGCCCGCCAGCCGCGGATTGGTGAAGTCGGCGCTGCCGATGAGCTCCGACGCACCCGTCGGACGCGGATCCGGAGTCGTCAAGCTGCTCAGGTTGTTGAGCAGAATCGTATCCGGCAAACGTGTCGCGCTGTTGGCGGGAAGGTTGTTGTACGCGGGCGTGCCGTACCACGTATCCACGCTGGTCCAACCGGTCTCGTTGTGGATGTGGGTCGACCCGGTCGGGGACAGTCTCGCGGCGATGCTGACGTTACGAACCTGCAACGAGTCATTGGTGGCCCACAGGATGGTGTTCGCGTTGATGACGCTCAATCCCCAGGGATAACCCAGGATGACCGAGTTGTAGAGGCTGTGCTGCGTCGAACGACGGATGAGACCGCTGTACTGGAAGGTCTCGACCGGAGGGAACGGCACGTGGGCGTTGGTCCGCTCGGGGCCGACCATCGTCATGTTGACGAACAAGGGACGCGTGTAGGGCTGGTCGGTCGACGTCGCCGAAGCGTCGTTGTCCGACTCGAAGCCGTTCGACTGACCGGTCGGGTCCGACTGGTCCGGGTCACGCAGGCCGAAGCCGAATTGAACTTTGCCGCGATAGCCGAAGTCGGTGTCGAACTCGTCGTCGGTGCCGCCGAAGGCGACCAGGTAGCTGCAGTTGACCGTTCCGCCGAACCACTCGTACGAATCGTCGTCCGAGTAGGTGACCTGAACGTGGTCGATCTGCGTCTGGCGGCCGACGCCGCCCATGGTGAGGCCGTTGACCTCGTTGTTGAGCGCGAAGCGGTAGCCCGGGTACTCGATGCGGACGTAGCTGAACACGCCGCTGTTGTCGCTCGGGTCACTGCCGCCGTAGGTGCCGCCGCCGCCGGCGCAGGTGCCGGCGATGAGGCCGCCTTCGATCAGCGGGTTGACCTTGTTGACCGGCGCGTCGCCGAGGATGATGATGCCGCCCCAGTCACCGGAAGCACGCGCACCGGGCGCGTACTCGCTGGTGAACACGATGGGACGGAACTTCGAGCCCTGCGCAAAAATCTGCGCGCCACGCGTCACAACGAGCGTTCCAGCCGAAGAGTCGTCGCCCTTGATGACGGTGCCCTCTTCGATCGTGAGGCTGAAGCCGGGGTCCACGTAATAGAGACCCGTCAGCACGTAAATCGTGTCCGCCGAAAGCGTACGGTCAAAACCCTGGCAGTACGGCGTCAGCGGGGGTACCGCGGTACCGGCCCCGAGAACGACCTGGGGCAGAACGGCGTTCGCCGAGCTCGCGTAGCCCGCGATGGCGACCGCCAGAGTAACTAGGAAGCGCTTCATGCGATGCTCTCCTTCAGATTTAAACGTTGGTTGCTGGTTGAAATCGACTTCATGATTCCTTTATCGTTGTAGTCGCCTTAGAAAAACGGGATTCGCGCCTTATCCGCCGGATGCCTCCTTTCTTCGGCTCGCCATCCCCGGAGCTAGCACTCCGGGGATGGCACACCCAAATTTCCTGTCACGTTTGCGACCGCGTATCCAGGTTCTCTCTCTCGCAACCCTCGTGGTCGGAGTAAGGTGTCTGCCCTCTATAGATTGAAAGAGAGAGAAACTGCATACGTAGTCCCGACTTGGACTCTCTCCCAAGTCGATCCCGACTGCCCGAACGTATACACGACGTCGTCGGCCGTAATGTCCCTGATGTAGAATTTGAGCCGCATCCATTCGGTGAACTGCTCGGTCAAAGCAAAGTCAAGCACGCCGCGCGACTCCTCGTAGACGTCGTAGTCGCGTGTGTCGCCCACGGCGTCCAATCGCCGCCCGAACCGGTTGTAGAGCAGGCTGGTCGATAGGCGAATGTCGGGTATCGCATAAATGAGCCCGACGTTGAGCGTGTATGGAGCCTGCCCCTGCATGGTTCGCTGCAGAGTGGAGGTCACAGGCGTGTTCGTTTCCGGATCGTTCTTTGTTTCCGTGTACTCGACCTCCGAATCGACGTGCGTGTAGTTCCCCTGCACGATCAGGTTCTCAAGGTCGCTCCAAAGGAATCCGAGATTCTTCCGGATTTCCAGCTCGTATCCGTAATTCTTGGCCCTCGGCGAGTTGAACCACGTACGCACGTAGTTGCTGGGCGATACCAACAGCTGCTCTTCAATGGCGTCGGTGAAATCCTTGTAGAAGTAGCCGGCTGCGAGTACCTCGCCCATGCCGGGGTACCACTCGAGACGCGCGTCGTAGTTCTCGATTTGCGCGCGCTCGAGTTCCGGGTTGCCGATGACGCCTTGGTTCGCGTCGTAGTCCTGGTACGTGACGTTCGCCATCTCGCGAAACTCGGGCCGGTTCACCGACGCGAAGTAACCCAGGCGAAGCTTCGTTTGGGACGTGACTTCGTAGGTCAGGTTGGCCGACGGAAGCACGTCGTTTTCGTCGATGCTCGCGGTCTGAATCTCCGCGCCGACGGCATTGGAGACCGGCGAGTTGACCACTTGCTTCGAATCCTCCACGCGCGCGCCGCCCGCAAAGAAGAAATTGCCCCCCGCGATGCGAAACGGCGTGTCGACCATCCCGTAGTACGCATTCAAATCGAAAACGCCGTCGTACTTACCGGTAAAGTTGGTCGAGCGATCGAACTGGAGTTTCTGGGGTCCGTAGTTCTCGGACCCGAACACCTGATCGATCGGCAAGAACAGGATGCCGGAGTTCGCTCCACTCACGGACCCCGTTAGCGTGGTATAGGCGTCGACGTCGAACGCGCGCTCGCGTTTCGAGTAGAGATATCCCGCTTTCACCTTCGACTCGCCGATTGGATAGGTGAGGTCGAAATTGAAGCCGCGCGCGTCCTCCTCGAGCGTCGACCACGTGCGGTAGTTCTCTCCCAATCTGTAATCGCCGTTGATAGCTCTGGTGTACACACCGTACTTGCGATCTGGCTCTTCCGCTTCCGAGGTGGAATACGAAACCCGCCAATCCGCCTCCAATTGATTCAGGCTGGGGAGCTGGTGGGTGCCCCGAACCTGCCCGAGATAGAGATACCGCTGGTCCCATTCGATGGTCTGCGTCCGCGTCGAGTCGTTCAGGTCCTCGCCGTTCGGAAGTCCGGAAGCTTGCGTCACCTTATCCTCGGCCGAGCGCGTGAAATTGTTTTCGAGCGTAAGCGAATGGCTGCTCCACGGCTGATAGGTGACATTCATCAGCCCACTCCATAAGAACCTCTGCTTGTAGCGCGTGCCATCCGACTTGAACAGCAGGGAACTGTCGCCATTTGTAATCGCGTAAGGCTCCTGGTGATAATCGTCCACGTCAAAACCCGTCTTGTAGGTGCCCGACGCGATGAAACCGATGTCGCCCTTGCCTGTGTTGAAGCGGTCTCCCAAGGCGAGGCCGTACGACTGATTGAGCGGTGACTCGGCGCCAGATGTGCCCCAGGTATTGGGCAGGGCTTGCGCCAGCGCGTTTTTTTCCAGTCCGCTCGGGAGCGCCCGGCTACCGTCGTCCTTCGCCTTCCAATCGCTTCCGCCGCCGAGAGCCTCTCGAACATCGGTCCGAGACGCGGCTTTGTCGTAGCCCGTCTCGATGTTGGCCACCGCCAAGAAATCGTCGGGGAAGTCGAGGGTGTTCACTTGCACGAGGCCGCCGCTGAAATCGCCCGGCTGATCCGGCGTCGCCGTTTTCAATACCACGGTGCTCGAGATCAGCGAGGCCGGTATCAGATCGAAGTTGAAGCTCTTCTTGTCGGCGTCGGTGTCGGTGCCCGTCACCACGACACCGTTCAACGTCGTCCCGTTGTAGCGATCGGTGACGCCGCGTACGAACACGAACTTGTCGTCTACGATGGAGAGGCCCGTCACGCGGCGCAGCGCATCGCTCGAGTTGCCGTCGGGAGAGAGGCGAATTTGCTCCGCGCTGATGCCGTCGCCGATCACGGCCGCGCGCTGGCGGTCGGCGAGCATCGATGTCGCGGAGGTTCGCAGTTTCTCGGCGACCACGTACATGTCTTCGATGCGCATCGCTTCGCCTTCTTCGGTCGACATGGGTTCCAGCCGGATGTCCATCTGCACGGGGGTGTCACCGACCGCAACACCCGTGATCACCTTCTGCGCGTACCCAACGTAGGTGATGCGCAGGGAGTGCAAGCCCGCGGGAACGTCCTGGATGGTGTACTTGCCGTCCAGATCGGTGACCCCGCCCAATTTATTGGCGCCGACCACGCCGACGTTGGCGCCCAGCAGCGGCTCGCCGGTCTTGTCGTCTTTGACCGAACCTGCAATCACCCCCGCCAGCGCGGCCGTCGATCCGGCCGACATGGCGAGGAGGAAAGAGATCACGCAAATACCTCTCGCGGTCCCTCTCATCGTTTCGTGTCCCTCCTCACGATCTCTCTTTTTGCTCCGTAATAGCCCGTGGCCCAGTCACCGGCGTCGTCCGCGGAGCATTTTCAGTCGCGGATAGTCTAGGTTTCGCTTGTGAACTTGCGGTAAAGCAGCAGTGAAAATACGAGGGCGACGGCGCTTAACGGTCGATTCACGACTCGTTTATCCAGCATTTATTCGGCCCTACTAATCTCCCCTGGACCTCGGTTCGGTCGTTCGATGCTCGCGCAATCCGCTAGGGCTCGCCCGCCCGAACCGCAACGGTACGAAAGGATTCGAAACCACATGAAACGGACCTCGAAGCAGGTCGCCCTGTCGGCCGCGCTGGCCGTGGCCCTAGCGGCCGCGGCTGTGCCCGCGCAGGATGCGGCCAAGTTGAGCGAGACGGTCGGGAAGACCGTCCAGACGCACCAGCAGACCCAGAAGAAACAGCAAGACTGGGCCAATGAGCAGGCGGAGCTCACCGCGCGCCTGAAGGCCGCGCGCGCCCAGGTCGAGTTCTTCGAGAAGAAGAAGGCGCTGGAAGATAAAGAAGTCGCGGCACTCGACAAGGGCATCGCCGAGCTCCAGCGGCGCATGGTCGAGTCGGTGCGCCTGAACGAGAGCCTGCTCGACACGCTCAACGCGGTCGTCGCTCGATTGGAAGTCTTCGTCGAGGGTGACCTGCCGTTCCTGCTGCAGGAACGCCGCACGCGCATCGCGGGGGTCAAGGACGCGCTCGCTCGCCCCGATTTCACCGGCGCCGAAAAGCTTCGCCGCGTGCTGGAGGCACTCCAGGTGGAGGCCAACTACGGCAACGTGGCCGAGGTCTACCAAGAGAAGATCGTGGTGAACGACGAGGAAGTGCACGCGGACATGGTGCGCATCGGCCGCGTCTCGGTCTACTGGCTCACCCCGGACGGCGAGCGCGTCGGAGAATACGACCGCGCCCAGGGCAAGTGGGTCGAGCTCGACCACAAGTACCTGGACACCATCACCGTGACGCGCGAGATGGCGCTGCGCCTGCGATCGGTCGAAGTCGTGTCGTTGCCGCTCGGGAGGATCCAGCCATGAAGAAGCTGACCATTCTGACGGCCGCGATTCTCGCGGCATCGATCGGCGTTGCGAGCGCGCAAGACGCTCGCGAAGCAAACAAGAAGGCGGAAGCGGACCGCATCGCGGCGGAGACGCGCGCGCAGGAAGTCGAAGCGACGATCACGAGCGATCGCGCGGCGTTGACGGCCGAGGTCGAGAAGCTGGAGGCGCAGGGTAAGCAGCTGGTGGCGGACGTGCAATCGTTACAGAAGCGCAAGGTCGCGGGACAGGAAAAGCACGACGCGCTGACCGAGAAGTGGACCAGCAAAGAGGTCGAGTTCCGCGAGATCTCCGGCAACGTGCGCATCGCCGCCAAGGACATCGAGGCGCTGCTCAATTCGTCGCAGCTCACCGCCCTGACGCCCGATCGACTGGATCGCATCGCGCCGGTGCTCGAACCCGGATACTTCCCGGGCATCGACGACATCAGCGGCATGACCGCGATCCTGGTCGACGAGATGAATCGCTCCGGACAGGTCACCTTGCAAAAAGGCCCGTACGTAGGCCGCGACGGCGAGAACCACGAGGGCGACATTCTGACGCTGGGCAAGTTCACGGCGCTGTACCGCTCACCGGAGCAGGAAGTCGGATTTCTCACCTACTCGCCCGACAGCAAGAAGCTGTTCGCACTCACGACGCTGCCCGACCGCAAGATGGCGAAGGGGATCGCGAATTACTTCGAAGGCAAATCGGAGATGGCTCCCCTCGACATCGCCAGCGGCGAATCCTTGGTGGGCATCGGCGACCACACGGGCATCGTCGAGGAGTTCAAACAGGGCGGCAACATCATGTGGCCGATCTTGGTGGTGGGCTTGGTCGTGATCGCGTTCACGACTTACAAGCTCATCTATTTGAAACGCGTCCACGGCGACACCGACGCCCTCATGGGGACGGTTAACGACCTGGCTTCCAAGGGTGATTGGCAAGGCGTCGACTCGTTTCTGCAGAAGCATCAGGGTCACAACTGGCCGGTGCTCAATGTCATTCGCGAGGGTATCCGGGCGCGCCGCGAGGACCGTGAAACTTTGGAGAGCGTTCTGCAGGAATCGATCCTGCGCGAGATGCCGCGCCTCGAGCGAGGCGTTTCGGTGATGGCAGTGCTCGGTGCCATCGCGCCGTTGCTCGGACTCTTGGGAACCGTGACGGGCATGATCGCGACCTTCAAGGTCATAACACTCTACGGCACCGGCGATCCCAAGCTCATGTCGAGCGGCATCAGCGAGGCCCTGGTCGCAACCAAGTGGGGACTGTGCGTCGCGGTGCCGACCATGTTAATCCACACGCTCCTTGCACGACGCGTGCACGGTGTCGTGAGCGACATGGAGGAGAAGGCCGTGACCATGAGCAACACCATCCAGAAGGAACAGCGTCGTGGATCTCTTGTTGCGTCTGCTTGAGTTCGCCAAGACGGGCGGTTGGGTGATGGTTCCGGTCGCGATCACGTCGGTTCTGATGTGGACGTTGATCGGTGAGCGCCTGATGACCTTCCGCCGTCTGGGCTGGAAGGACTTGCCGATCCAGGACGCCGTGCACGCGGTACAGGGCTCGCCCGTCAATGCGTTCGGCTACGGGCTGCGGACCACGCTGGTGCGCAACTTCGTGCGCAAACGAACCGGCGAATCCGATCTGGACAAACGCATCCTGCGCGAATGCGCGATGAGGATCGAGCCCGTGATCGAGCGCAACCTGTCGGTGATCGCCGTGCTCGCGTCGATCGCCCCCTTGCTGGGACTCTTGGGAACCGTGAGCGGCATGATCACGACCTTCTTGGTGATCGCCGAGCTCGGTACCGGAAACGCGCGGCCGCTCGCGAGAGGCATCTCCGAGGCGCTGGTGGCCACACAGGCGGGTTTGCTGGTGGCGATTCCGGGGTTGTTCGCGAGCGTGGCGCTGAAGCGACGCGCCGAGAAGTTGGCGCACAGCTTGGACCAGGCCACCCTGCTCCTGCAGCACCACGTTTAAAGGAAACGCATGATCAACATTCGCAAGACGATTCGTGGCCACGAGCAAATCCACATCGACGTCATCAACCTGGTCGACGTCATGATGGTGCTGCTGATTTTCTTCGTCGCGACGACTTCCTTCGTCAAGGAAACCGGCATCGACGTGCAGCGCTCGACCGCGGCCACGGCCGAGGTCAAGGATCAGGGCAACGTCACCATCGGCCTGGGCGCCGACGGTGGCATCTACATGGAAGGCAAGCGCGTCGACATCCGGCGCGTGCGCGGATTGATCGAGCGCGCGCTGGCCGAGGACCCGAAGACGGGCGTGGTCGTGATCGCGGACCGCGACAGCAAGACCAGCGATGTGGTGTCGTTGATGGACCAGTGCCGTCTCGCGGGGGCCAAGAACGTGAGCCTCGCCGCGCGGCGCGAGTGGGGGTCGTAAGCGCGTATGTTTCGCAACTCGTCGTGGCTCCCGCCTGCGTTGGGGTTCGCGCTCGCAGTGAACGCGCTCCTCTTGACCGGTGCCGCCGTGTTGTCGGGCGAAGCCGACAGCCAGGACCAGGACATCACCGCACCGATGAAACTCGACGTGTTGAACTTCGAGCAGGAGGCACCGCCGGCCGAGGATGAAGCGGCCGAGCCCGAAGCGCCCAAGCAGGAGCAGCCCAAGCCGGATCTCGGTCCCGACTTGTTCCAGCCCGACTTCGCGCCCGATTTCGGCGGTATGGGTGGTGCCGGCGACGGCATCGCGATCGACCTGACGGGCGGCGCGAACAGCGCCATGAAGAGCGATTTCGTCTTCGAGTCGTACGAGCTCGACCAGGCGCCGCGCGCGGTCGCGAAGCGGCCGCCGGTGTATCCGTTCAAGGCGCGCGAGAAGGGAATCGAAGGCGTAGTCCAGGTCAAGATCCTGGTCAAGGAAGACGGCACGGTGGGCGAGGTTCTCATCATGGACGCGCGTCCGCCCGACACCTTCGAAGAGGCCGTGTTGACGTCGGTGCCACACTGGCGCTTCGAGCCCGGTGTGATCGGCGGCAAGAAAGTGACGTCGTGGGTCGTCACCGCACTCCATTTCAAGCTCAACTAACATGAAAGCTTTGCGCGCCATACTCTCGACACTTCTGATCTTGATCGCGTTCGCGGCCGCGAGCGCCGCGGAGGAAAAACCGGCCGACAAGGAGCCGGCCAAGATCGGCTCGGTCGAAACGCTTCCCCGCGAGGCGAAGGTGGCGCTCATCGAAGCGCAACAGCAGCTCGAGAGCGGAAACAGCGAAAAGGCCGCCGAGATTCTCGGAAAGTACGTCCGCGATCACGAGAAGAAGGACGACAACTATCTCATGCGCTACCACTACGCGAGCATGCTCGTGCAGGTGGATCGCCGCGAAGAGGCGCTGTCGGAGTACGAGAAGGCGGTCGCTTTGGAACCGCGCTACGACGCCGCGTGGCTCGGCCTCGGAGAGACGGCGTACGGTCTCGGGCGTTACACGCGCGCGGCCGAAGCGCTCAAGAAGGGCTACGAGACGAGCACCGAGAAGCAGCCGGACGTGCTGTATTACTCCGCCGCGGCTCAGGTCCTCGCCGGCGACGCGACGGGTGCGATTCCGGTTCTGGAATCCCTGGCATCGGGCCAGCACGGCGAGCCCAAGTTCGAGTGGTATCGCGGTCTGGTGAGCGCGTGCTTGCAGGCGGAAGAGCGCGAGCGCGGCAAGATGGCGGTCGACGCCATGCTGGAACGCTTCGGCACCAACGCCGACGCGTGGTACTTGGCCTTTCAATTCGCGGCTAGCACGAGCGACTATCACCAGGCCGCCGTGTCGCTCACCGTGGTCGGTTACTTGCGCCCGCTGACGCGACCGGAACAACTGCAGCTGGGCGATCTCTATGCGGCCGTCGAGGCACCGGCGGTGGCGGCGGGCTATTACTCTGCGGCAACGCAGGACACCGCGTCGGCCGGCGAGATCGAGCGCGTGGCATCCGCTTATCTCGCGTCGTATCAGTCCGAGGAAGCGCTCAAGATATTGGAAGCGGGAATCGTGCAAGGACCCACGTTTCGCCTGTGGTCGCTGCTCGGTGACTTGCACGTGATGGAGGAACGCTACGAACTCGCGCGGGCCGCATTCGCCGAGTGCGTTCGTTTGAATCCCGAAGAGACGCGGCCGCACCTGATGCTCGGTTACTGCTTGCTCGAACTCGATCGTCCCGACGATGCACTGGTGGAGCTGACCCTCGCCGCCGCGAACGAAGAGTGGGCCGAGCGCGCCCAGATGCTCATTCGCCGGGCGCAAATCATGCGCGCCGCACCTCCCGCGGACCCCTCGCCTCCCGCCCCCCAGTCCACCGCCCCGGCGCCCTGATCACGGTCGCCTTTACCAGGTCAACGTGTGACCAATGCAACAGTTACGCGGGCACCTGAATCGAACCTTTAACCTATCTTAATGTCGTCTTTACAGCGCAATTCTATTGTTACGGTCGACCAGTCGGTTCGATCGATTCGATGAGAGGGCTTTCGAGGAGGGAACTCAGAATGACACGCAAACCATTTGTAACGCTAACTGCCGGCATGGTGGGACTGGCAACGCTCGTCTTTGCCGGGATCACCATCGCGCAGGGCGTCAAGGTGGACCCGACGCTGCCCGCGTACACGAAAGGCACGTCCGGAGTCTCGGGGAACGTGAAGAGCATCGGCTCCGACACGATGAACAACCTGATGACGCTGTGGGCGGAAGATTTTCGCAAGCAGTACCCCAACGTACAAGTCGAGATCGAGGGCAAGGGCTCGTCGACCGCACCCCCCGCGCTTATCGCAGGTACAGCGACCTTCGGTCCCATGAGCCGCGAAATGAAGAACCAAGAGATCGACGAGTTCGAGGCGAAGTACGGCTACAAGCCGACGGGTCTGCGCACATCGATCGACATGCTCGCCGTGTACGTTCACAAGGACAACCCCATCGAGTCGCTGACCATGCAGCAGATCGATGCGATCTTTTCGAAGACCCGCAAGGGCGGCGCTCCGGCGGACATCGCGACCTGGGGCGAGCTGGGACTGACCGGCGAGTGGGCCAGCAAGCCGATCAGCTTGTACGGGCGCAATTCGGCGTCGGGCACGTACGGGTACTTCAAAGAGCACGCCCTCTTCAAGGGCGACTACAAGGACGGCGTCAAGGAACAGCCGGGTAGCTCATCCGTCGTACAAGGTGTCGCGAGCGATCGCTACGGTATCGGCTACAGCGGCATCGGCTACAAGACCGCGGACGTCAAGGCGGTACCCATCAAGGCGGATACGAACACTCCGGCGATTCCTGCCACACCGGAGTTCGCGTATACCGGCAAGTACCCGTTGGCGCGTTTTCTATACGTGTATGTGAATCACAAACCGGGGACCGAGCTCGATCCGCTCCGTCGCGAGTTCATTCGCTTCGTGTTCAGCAAGCAGGGCCAGGAGAGTGTGGTCAAGGACGGCTACTACCCGGTCAACGCGAAGATCGCCGCCGAAGAGATGGCGAAGCTGGGTCTCCAAGTCAGCAAGCGATAGTCACTTGATTCCTCGTTGCAAGCGAGGCGCTTCAGATCGGTGGGCGACGGCAACGATGCCGTCGCCCATTCGTGCCTTACGCGATGACACCGAAACGTAGCGAACAACGTCGCAACCGCCGCACGCGCTGGGCCGTGAGATTCGCGGACCGGCTGGCGGCGGTGTGCATTTCCATCGGCGGAGTCGGCACCATCCTCGCCGTCTCCGCCGTGTTTCTTTTCCTGGTGAGCGTTGTCGTTCCTTTGTTCACGCGCGGGAAGGCGGAGCCGGCCGCGTCGGTCGTGCTCGACTCAGCCGACCGTGCACGTCGGGCGTTCTTCGTCGGTACCGACGAATATCGCGTCGCGGGATGGACACTCGATTCGGACGGTGTGGTGCGCGTGTTTCGCGCCGACAACGGCGAGAGCATCGATACGCTGCGCGTCGCCGCGGCCGATTCGCTCACCGCGGCCTCGTTCGACGTGGCGAGCCGTTCCTTCGCCCTCGGGATGGTGGACGGCACCATTCGCTTCGGACGCGTTGTCTTTCGCTCCGACTTTCCGGACGCTTCCTCGCTACCGGAGGAGGCCGCCACCCTCGCAGCCGGAGCCACGCTGGTGGTGGACGGCGCGATTGTGGAGAGGACTTCCAACGGTGCGTTCCGACGCCAAGCGCCGAGTGCGCCCATCGATGTCGTGCTTCCGTCCGCGGTGCGCGGCGCGGTGCGCCGCCTCGACCACATCACCATGGGTTCCGGCTACCTCTTCGCCGCGGTGGGCGAGAGCGACACCGTGGTGGTCTGCCACGTCGGCCGCAGCGACAACGAATTCACCGGCGAGGTTTCGCTGACCATGCATCGAGGTGTGATTCCGCCTGAAGTTGGCGCGTCGCCCGACCACGTCCTGGTCGCCGAGGCGGGGTCGATCGTGTACGTGGTCGACGAAACGGGTCGCGCGACGTTGTGGGACACGCGCGACGTTGCCTCGCCCTCGCGGGTCGCGAGCGCCAATCTGCTGGATGCCGGACGCCGCGTGACGGCGATCGCGCCGCTCCTGGGGCGAACGACGATCCTCGCCGGCGCCGACGACGGCACCGTGTCCGCGTGGTTTCGATACGGGCGCGGCGGCGACGCCGCCATCGAGCTTGCGAACCCGCAGCGCTTCGACGGCGACGGGGCACCCGTCACGACGCTGGTTGCGTCGGCGCGCGAGCGCGTGTTCCTCGCCGGCTACGGCGACGGGCGCGTTCGCATCCTGCAAGCGACCAGCGGAAAGCGTATCGTGGACTTCGAGGCGGGCGACACGCCGGTCATGGCCGCCGCCTTCGCGCCCAAGAGCGATGGTCTCGTTTTGCTCGATGGCGGAGGTATTCGGGCCTACGACCTCGACCTGAAACATCCCGAGGTTACCCCGCGCGCGCTCTTCCGACCCGTGTGGTACGAGGGCTACCCGCGCGCCGAGCACGTCTGGCAGTCCTCGGCCGGCACCGACGACTTCGAGCCCAAGCTCGGGATGTGGCCGCTCGTGTTCGGAACGCTCAAGGCGACGTTCTACTCGCTGCTGTTCGGGGTTCCGCTAGCGCTGTTGGCGGCGATCTTCACCAGCGAGTTTGTCTCCCCCGGTGCTCGCCCCCGATTGAAGACGCTGATCGAGTCGATGGCGAGTTTACCGAGCGTCGTGCTCGGCTTTCTCGCGGCACTCGTGATCGCGCCCTTCGTGCAGCGCGTGGTCCCGTCGGTGATGGTCGGTTTCGTGATGATCCCGGCGGGGCTGCTCACCACGGCTTACGCGTGGCAGCTCCTCCCGCAGACTTTCGCGCGCCGCCTGGATCGTTTTCGCCTCTGGATCGCGCTTGCCGTAGTACCGGTCGCCGTGTTGATTTCGGCGATCGTCGGCCCGTGGGTCGAACGCGCATTCTTCACCGGCGACCTGATGGGCTGGCTCGCGGGCGGCGAGGGAAGCACATTCGGAGGCTGGCTCATCCTCGCGCTCCCGGTGAGCGCGTTCGCCGCCGTCTTCCTCGTCGGTCGGCTCACCGGAAGCGCTATCCGCGACATCGCGGCCCGCTCGACGCGGTCGCGCATCGCGTCGATCGACTTCGCACGCTTCGCCCTCGGCGTGGTGCTGACACTCTGTTTTGCGTCGATGTTCGCCTGGCTGCTGAGCGCCGCCGGCGCGGACCCGCGCGGTGGGTTCATGGGAACCTACGTGCAACGCAACGCTCTCGTGGTCGGCTTCGTGATGGGCTTCGCGATCATCCCCATCATCTATACCATCGCCGAGGACGCGCTGTCGGCGGTGCCCGATCATTTGCGGGCCGCTTCGCTGGGCGCCGGCGCCACCCCGTGGCAGACTGCGATCCGCATCGTGCTCCCGACCGCCATGAGCGGCCTGTTCTCCGCCATCATGATCGGACTGGGGCGCGCCGTCGGCGAGACCATGATCGTGTTGATGGCGGCGGGCAACACGCCGGTGCTCGAGATGAACGCGTTCAGCGGTTTTCGCACCCTGTCCGCGAACATCGCCGTCGAGCTGCCAGAAGCGGTTCGCAACAGCTCGCACTATCGAACGCTGTTTCTGGCCGCACTGCTCCTGTTCTTCATCACGTTCCTCATCAATACCGTCGCGGAAATCGTGCGCATGCGATTCCGCAAGAGATCGGCGCAGTTATGAGCCGGCCGGCGGTAGCCACGAGACCGGTCGAGGCTCGCAAGCGCACGCGCGCGCGTTCGGGCACGTCGTTGTTGGTGCAGGGCGAGAACATGCTGTGGCTCACCGGCGGCGCGCTGGCGGTGTGTACGGTGATGATCGTCAGCTTCTTGATCCTGGTCGTGGTGCAAGGAGCCGGCACCTTCTGGCCCAAACCGCTGGTCGAGCTCGCGCTCAACGACGGTCGCGTCCTGCTCGGCGAAGTGACGCGTACCGAGCGTTTCACGCCCACGCCGGAGAACGTCGCATCGTGGTCGGACGACGCGCGCACGCGCTATCAATCGGAAGCAACGGCGCTCGGCGACAAATCGACGCGGCGACTGCTCCGTACCGGCAATTTCGAGCTGACCGGGACCCACTTCGAGTGGGTCGACGACGTTACGGTGGTGCGCGAGTCGCGACCCGATTGGGCCATGTTGCTCGAGCGGCGCGCGTGGGGACGGTTCTATGGCGTGCCCAAACAGTTCGTGATCGACGGTGCAGCAGCAGCCACCGGGTCGCGCGAAACCTGGCGCGAGTTTCGTCGCCACCACGACGCCGTCGCCAAGCGCTTCGAGCGGCGCTACAACCTGCAAAAGAACGACTTCGGCGAGCTGCACGCGCGTGCAGAGCGCGCCCGACTGCACGCCAAGGAAGTGGAAGGCCAGTACGGCGCCGGCTCCGCCCAGCACGAAACGTCGCTCCGCATTTTGGAGGGTGAGATACGCGCGATCGAGTCGCAGCGGCGAACCCTCGAGGAAGAGATTCGGCTGCTGGACGAGGAAAACGGGCGTTACCAGCTCGTCATGCAGACGTCTTCGGGCGCCGAGGCGTTGATTCCGGTGGCCGACATCGTGCGCGCATATCCGGCCGATCAACTTTCCTGGTCGGCGAAGCTCGGAATATACGGATCGCGATGGAAGGAGTTCCTCACCGACGACCCGCGCGAGGCCAACAGCGAGGGTGGCGTGTTCCCGGCCATCGTGGGAACGGTCATCATGACGCTGCTCATGTCCATCGCCGTGGTTCCCTTCGGTGTGCTCGCTGCGTTGTACCTGCGCGAGTACGCGAAGGCGGGGCTCGCCGTCAGCGCCGTGCGCATCGCGATCAACAACATGGCGGGTGTTCCCAGCATCGTTTTCGGCGTGTTCGGGCTCGGTTTCTTCTGCTACATCATCGGCGGTTCCATTGACCAACTGCTATTCGCCGAGAAGCTCCCGAACCCGACTTACGGGCGGGGCGGTGTGATGTGGGCTTCGCTGACTCTCGCCCTGTTGACGCTGCCCGTGGTCGTGGTGTCCACCGAAGAAGCGCTGGCCGCGGTGCCGCGCTCGATGCGCGAAGGATCCTACGCGTGCGGCGCAAGCAAGTGGCAGACCATTCGTCGCATCGTGCTTCCGCGCGCGATGCCGGGCATCATGACCGGCTTCATCCTCGCCATGGCGCGCGGCGCGGGGGAGGTTGCGCCGCTGATGCTGGTGGGCGCGGTCAAGCTCGCGCCCGACTTGCCGCTCGACGGCGTAGCGCCGTATTTGCACCCCGACCGGAGTTTCATGCACCTCGGGTTTCATATTTACGACGTCGGCTTCCAGAGTCAAAACAGCGAAGCTGCCAAACCGATGGTGTTCACCACCGCGCTGTTGCTGATTTTCATCATTGCGATGCTCAACATCGCGGCGGTGTGGCTGCGCTCGAGGTTGCGGCGTCGCTTCGTCGGTGGTACGTTCTAACGCGAGTCGAACAGCATGACCGACCCATTGAAGCAATCACCGCCTCCCTTGGACGACGCGAACGCCGCCTCGGATGCTCTTACCCGCTTGCAGGCCATTGCGCGCGGCGACAACGTTGCGGCCACCATCCACCCGGCGGTGACGCGCGAACAAACCGTCCTCGAGGTGCGCGCGTTCGATTTCTGGTACGGCGACAAGCAGGCGCTGTACTCGATCGGCATGGGAATGCCGAAGGGAAAGATTACCGCCATCATCGGTCCCTCCGGGTGCGGCAAATCGACGCTGTTGCGCTCCATCAATCGCTTGAACGACCTCTTGGACGAGGTCCGTATCGAAGGCGATATCCTGTTGAACGGGGATTCGATCTATGGTCGCGGCGTCGACGTCATCGAGCTGCGCAAGCGCATGGGGATGGTGTTCCAGAAATCGAACCCGTTCCCGATGAGCATCTACGAGAACGTGGTCTATTCGCTGCGCGTCGACGGGGTGCGCGATCGGGCCTTGCTCGACGACGTGTGCGAGAAGAGCCTGCGAGGCGCCGCGCTGTGGAGCGAGGTCAAGGATCGCCTGAACGAGAACGCGCTCGGCCTCTCGGGCGGCCAACAGCAGCGCCTATGCATCGCGCGCGCCATCGCCGGAGAGCCGGAAGTACTCTTGATGGACGAGCCGTGCTCCGCGCTCGATCCCATTGCCACCGGCAAGATCGAAGACCTGATGCAGGAGCTCAAGGGCGAGTACTCGATGGTCATCGTGACCCACAACATGCAGCAGGCCGCTCGGGTCAGCGACTACACCGCGTTCATGTTCTTGGGCCGTCTTATCGAGTACGGGCCGACCGAGGATATTTTTACCAACCCGAAGCTGTCGGAGACGTCCGATTACGTCACGGGACGTTTCGGGTAAACGAAGGGGATATCGTCCGTGACCACGTGCAAGGATCGTGAAGGGCATCGAAACGATTTACGCCGCGTTTACGCGATCTTTTTGGAGGGAGTCTATGTTGTCGAGCAATATGATCTTGGAAAAGAGGAAAACCGTGTTGAAGACTGAGAGGATCGTCGTCATCGAAGACGAGGCCGACATCCTCGAGGTCATCGCGTACAACTTGAAGCGCGAGGGCTACGACGTCGTCACCAGCACGAGCGGCGAGGACGGACTCGAGAAGATCGAGAGAACCAAGCCGAACCTCGTCGTCCTCGACCTGATGCTGCCCGAGGTCGACGGCATCGAATTGTGCCGCAAGCTCAAATCGGACCCCATGACGCAGGCCATCCCGGTCATCATGGTGACGGCCAAGGGCGAAGAGAGCGACGTCGTGCTGGGCCTGGGCGTGGGAGCCGACGACTACGTGACCAAGCCTTTCAGCCCGCGCGAGCTCACCGCGCGCGTCAAGGCGGTCCTGCGACGCTCGAAGACGCGCGGCGAAAGCGACCGCCGCGAACGCGTCGCGTTCGAGGGGGTCGTCATCGATCCGCAGCGACACGAAGTCAAGGTGGACGGGGAAGCGGTCCTGCTCACTGCAACCGAGTTCCGGCTGCTTCACTTTCTGGCCTCGCACCCCGGCCGCGTGTTCACGCGCGATCACTTGCTCACGCGCGTGATCGGGGAGGACGCAATCGTCATCGACCGAAACATCGATGTTCACGTGCGCGCGATCCGAAAGAAGCTGGGCACGCGACGCGACCTGGTAGAAACCATTCGCGGCGTCGGTTACCGGTTCAAAGACAGAGACTAGCTCACCGATGCTCGGCTCGCGTTTCCTCTGGAAGCTCTATGCCGGCTACGCGGTCGTCATTCTGTTGACCGCGCTCTTGGTCGGGGTCTTGGTGGTGCGCGGTTTCGAGCGCGACCTCACCGATCAGATCCAAGCTTCCCTCCACAACGAAGCGCTCCTCCTGCAAGACATCGCGCAGCCCTACGTCGACGCACCGCCGGACTCGTCGTTCCAACACCGCGTGTGGCTGCTCGGCTCGCGCGCCGACACCCGCATGACGGTGATCGCCGCCGACGGCCGCGTGCTGGCCGACTCGCGCGAGGATCCCGCCGCCATGGACAATCAGCGCACGCGTCCCGAAATCTCCGGAGCGGTGTCGAGGGGCGTCGGGGTAGCCAAGCTATTCAGCAGCTCGTTCGGCGGGACCGCGATGTACGTCGCCGTGCCGGTCATGAAGGACGGTAAGGTCGCGGGCTACGTGCGGGTCGCGAAGCCGCTCATGGCCCTCGAGAAACGCCGCGGGGCGGTGCGCGGAATCGTGCTGCTCGGCACCGTGCTGGCCGTCGTGCTGGGACTCTTGATCGGGTTGCTGCTGGCGCGCAACTACACGCGTCCCTTGATCGCGATGACGGCAGCGGCGCGCGCGGTCGCCGCCGGCGATTACGACCGGCCGCTGCGCGTCGACAGAAAAGACGAGATCGGCGATCTCGCGGGCGCATTGAACGTCATGACGGCGCAGCTCAAGTCGCAGATCGATACCATTACCGCCGAGCGCAACCAGACCTTCGCCATCCTCGCCAGCATGGTGGAAGGAGTGGTCGCCGTCGACCGCGACGACGTCGTGGTCCACGTGAACAGCGCCGCGGAAGCGATCCTTGGCATCGACGCCACCAGCGCCCAGGGGCGCCGCATCTGGGAAGTCACGCGCGTGGTCGAGGTGAGCGAGGCGCTGAACGACGCCATGAAGGAGGACCGTGTGCGGGTGTCGGAAGCGCGCATCGCGAAGCCGCAAAAAGACCAGGTCATCCAGCTCATCGGGTCGCCGCTGAAAAACGCCAACGGGGAACGCGTCGGCGCGGTGGTCGTGATGCATGACGTCAGCGAGCTGCGCCAGCTCGAAGGCGTGCGGCGCGATTTCGTGGCCAATATCTCCCACGAGCTGAAGACGCCGCTGGCTGCCATCCGCGGGCTGGTCGAGACGCTGATTGACGACGACGAGATGGAACCCGCGACGCACCAGCGCTTCATCGAGAAGATCCACGACCAGTCGATGCGCCTGAGCAGCCTGGTGTCGGACCTGCTCACGTTGTCGCGGCTGGAGTCGGACCAGGGCGGCGTCCAATTCGAATCGACCGACCTGCGCGAAGCGGTTGCCGAGTCGTACCGCGCGCTGGTACACGCCGCCGAGTCGAAAAAGGTGGAGATGGCGGCGCGGGTCGCCGACGGTCCCGTCGTCATCGAGGGCGATGGCGAAGCGCTGCGGGAGTTGGTCGACAATCTCTTGAGCAACGCCATCAAGTTCACGCCCGAAGGCGGGCGCGTCAACATGCGTCTGGGTGTCGAGGGGCCGAACGCGGTGCTCACGGTCGAGGACACGGGGATCGGCATCGCGCCGGAGGATCAGGGGCGCATCTTCGAGCGCTTCTACCGCGTCGACAAGGCGCGAGCCCGGCAGCTCGGGGGAACGGGCTTGGGGCTTTCCATCGTCAAGCACGTGGCGCTGGCGCATGGCGGGAACGTGTCTTTGAAGAGCGCTCCCGGTCGCGGGAGCACGTTCCGGGTCCAGATTCCGCTCCGGCGTGGAGCAGGGACCTCATAGTCGAGGGGGGTGAGTGGCATGTCCGAATCCGAAAGCCGAAGGTTGACGTGGTTTGGCACTTACTCTAAAGATACCGTTAAGACGGCACTCGAGCGCGGTATGGCCAAACACTTACAACGAGACCTCGATCAACTTTCAAAAGACCTCCTGACCATGGGGGCCTTGGTCGAGGACGCGACCAACAAGGCGATCAACGCGCTCTTGCGGCGCAACAAGACCCTGGCCCAGGAAGTGGCCGCCGGCGACAGTGCCATCGACGACCGCGAGAACCAGCTCGAAGAAAGTGCGCTCAAGATAATCGCCCTGCATCAACCCGTCGCCGCCGACCTTCGTTTTCTCATCACGGCCCTCAAGGTGAACAACGACCTCGAGCGCATCGGCGACCACGCGGTGGCGGTAGCGGAGCGGGCCGAGGTCCTCGCCGATCTGGAATCGATTCCGCTCCCCGAAGAATTCCACAAGCTGGTCGACTTGGTGCAGCAGATGGTGCGCAACAGTTTGAACGCATTGGTGGAGCGGGACGCGCAGCTGGCGCGCACGGTGTTGATCGTCGACGACGAAGTCGACGGCGTGCACCGATTCATGTACACGGCGATGCAGAAGATGATGCGGGAGAATTCGCACTACATCGAGCCCGCCATCAATACCCTCAGCGCCACGCGTCACATGGAGCGCATCGCCGACCTCGCCACCAATATCGCCGAAGACGTGGTCTTCATGGTCGAAGGCGAAATTCTCCGCCACAATTATTAGCCTTCCCCACGGCGTGGGAACGGTCCATTGACCGTCGCGCCGATGTCGGATATCATATGGGTCCTGTATCCCGGAAGGGATATTTTTGGATCGCCGCCGGTTCCTCGGGTACTACAAGAGCACTGCGCTTTTCTTACTGAACGCCGTCGTTCTTCTGATCGTCGTCAACGTCGGCCTCTTCTTTCTGTTTCACATCAGAGACGGTTACGTGGAGCGGAAAGCGCAGCAGGACATCGCGCGCATTCACCAGAGCCCCGCGTTGAAGCGGGTCTACCCCGACATGGACGCGAAGAGCATCGGCCAGCTCGTCAGCGAGACATGGTCACGACCTTACGCATACGCGCCCATGACCCAGTTCAAGGAGCGACCGTTCCAGGGCCGTTTCGTCAACGTGAGCGAAGCGGGCTACCGACTCTCCCGTGACCAGGGCCCGTGGCCGCCCGATCACAGTCATTACAATATCTTTCTTCTCGGCGGGTCGACCGTTTTCGGCTACGGCGTGCCGGACCATCAGACCGTTGCGTCTTACCTCCAAGATTATTTGCGCAATCTCACGTCCCGCGATGTGTGCGTGTACAACTTCGGGTGCAGCAGCTACATATCTTCCCAGGAACGAGTCCTGCTGAACGAACTGTTGCTCGCGGGATTTGTCCCCGACATGGCGGTCTTCCTCGACGGGCTCAACGAATTCGCCTTTCCGGACGGCCCGGCCGAGACCCAGCGTCTGAAGGCGGTGTTCGACCGCAGGGAGCACGCGCTCGATCGATGGCACTGGATGGGCGGCTTGCCCATGACGCGTTTCGCCGGCTTCGTGCGCCGCTCCGCGCTGGCGGTGCTGACGCGGGGCCCGCGCGTCGACCCGCGTAACGTAGAGCCGACGGTCGGGTTGGATGACGAGAAGTACCGCGACCCCGAGGTGATCGCTTTCGTAATCGAGCGGTATTTGGAGAACAAGAAGCAGATCGAGGCGGTAGCAGGTGCCTACGGGACGACGGCGGTTTTCGTATGGCAGCCGATACCCCTCTACAAGTACGACCTCAAGCACCACCTATTTGCGACCGGCGACTTTGGCTCCAATTGCTTCGCTCGCTACGGTTATGCCTACATCGGACGTCGCGTGACGGAGCAACCCATGGGGAAAAACTTCATCTGGTGCGCGGACATGCAGCAAACGCTCGCAGAGCCGTTGTACGTCGACAAGGTACACTACACGGCGGAGATGAGTCGCTTGTTGGCATCCGCCATCGGCGACCAGCTCATCGAGCGGGGCTTGTTGAGTCGTGACGCCGACACTTCGACCACGGTGGAACACCTTGTCGTCCCACCGCGTTCGTAATTCGACCAACCGGGTTCGAACCGCCTCAACACGCGACACGCCGCCGCCGGCCGGTTCACACCACGCGCGGCGGGTGGGCGTCGTCCAGCGTTCCTACCTGGAGCGTGCACAGCGCGCGTTCTCCCGTGTGGCCCGAGTCGAAACATATCGTCGTTCCGGCCCGATTCCATCGTGGGTGGAGGTCGCAACGGAGGTCGTCGCTAAATATGAACGGTGATCTCAACTTTGCGAGGTGGTAGCGTCGCCGGTTCAACGTGTCGTACAACATCAAGTATTGCACGCGGAATCGATCGGGATAGGTGTCGGTGAGAATCCAACGGCGGTCGGGGGAGAATTGGGGATGTCCGTCGGACGTGAAGACCTCGGTCCCGATCAGTTCGTATTCAGCGCTGCGGTCGCGAAACAGCACATAGTGATAGGCTTCGCCCAGCTCACGCACCGTGCTGTAGGCGAGTATGTGTTCATCATCCCGCCACGCCAGGTGCGAGACGACACTGGCGGTCGGAAAAATGAACGGATCCCCGCCGTTTGCATCACACGACAGCAATCGTGTCCAGGTCTTGTTGTCGTCCACCACCCAGCGGTGCAAGAACACGAATCGGGTTCCGGAAGGCGAAAACAATGGATGCGTGAAGTAGTGGTAGGCACCTCGCATCGAAGCGTGGGGTTCGATGCGCGCGATGTCCGCAACCGAGAAGAGATGCTTCAAGCGGCCCGATGGTATCTCCGCGATCGACAAACCGCGCGCGCTCTCGGTGGGCAAGGCGATGCCCTCGTCCGGGTCGCTCCCGCTCGCGTAACCGTAACCCGACGCACAGCGACGCAGGCGCGCGAACTCGTGGCACACGGCCCGGGTGCCGTCGGGACTCACGGCGCCGACGGGCCTCGCTAGCGTCCCTACCGGACGCCCGGCGAGGTCGACGATCCGAGCCACGTGCTGGCCGTCATCGACGTCATTGAACAGGAGCTGACCCGCCGCACCGACCCACTGCAGTTGCGCGCCCATCTGCCAGTTCCACGCCCGCGTGCGTGCCACGGGATGAAACTCCGTAGCGTCGTGGCCGTCGAAAAAACCCACCTCGGCCGCGTCTTCTGGTCTCGGCATCCGCAGTGGAATGGCGAAGCGATGGGCCAGCAGCATGCGGTCGTCGGCCGACCAGGGGCACTTGTCGTGAAAGCCAAAGAAATAGCCGGGTCGCACCGAAATGGGGTACGCCGTCCGCGCGGAGGGCACGGGAGCCGGGGCCAACACGCGCTGATAGGCGCGGACAATCCGCTTCTTGAGGCGCGGGTTGTTCTTGATGGCGTTGTAGAGGGCGAGCTCGATGCGATTCATTCCGTAGTGCGCGGGATGTGCGCATAGCCATGATAGCACGCGGCTACGCCCGCCGACTGGGGAGGTTTGCGCGCCTCCGGCGCCCCTTCTATATTCCCGCCGGAGGAAACAATGACACCTAGCTTCCAGTGGCTGAGCGCGGACGGCGGCGCCGAAGAGGCCCCGGCCGCCCCCGAGGCGGCCGCACCCGTCGACGAGCGCGACCTGCTCGACGCCTACTCGCGCGCCGTGGTGGACGTGGTCGAAGCGGTGACGCCGTCGGTGGTCAGCATCCGGATCGTGGCCGCGAATCGACGGGGCGATACCGGCGAAGGCGCGGGCTCCGGCTTCGTGGTGGCACCCGACGGCTTCGTCGTGACCAACGACCACGTGGTCGAGCGCGCGAAGAGCGTGACCGTGGTCTTCACCGACGGGCGCGAGCTCGGCGCGCGCGTGGTCGGCACCGACCCGGCGACCGATCTGGCGCTCCTGCGTGTGCCCGACGGCGGGCTCGCGCCGGTTGTGATTGGTGCCCCCGAGCAGCTGCGCGTGGGGCAGATGGCGATCGCGATCGGCAACCCGCTTGGATTCCAGAGCACGGTGTCGGCGGGCGTCATCTCCGCGTTGGGTCGCAACCTGCGCAGCCGCTCCGGTCGCTTGATCGAGAACATCATTCAGACCGACGTGGCACTCAACCCGGGCAATTCGGGCGGCCCCTTGGTCGACAGTCGCGGGCGCGTCATCGGCGTCAATACCGCGATGATCCACATGGCGCAGGGATTGTGCTTCGCGATTCCGTCTTCGACCATGACGTGGGTGGTGGGCGAGCTCCTGACGCGCGGTCGCGTGCGTCGCACGGTGATGGGGCTGGTGGCCGAGACGCGACCGGTCAATCGGCGCGTGCAGCGCGGCTTTCAACTCGCGCGTCCCACCGCGGTGCACGTCGTCTCGCTCGCGGAGAAAGGACCCGCTCAGCGCGGCGGGCTTCGGGCGCACGATCTCATCGTGACGCTCGCGGGCCACGCGGTTGCGACCGTCGACGATCTCCAGCGCATCCTCGCCAAGTGGGCGCCGGGTGAAGCGATGGCGGTCACCGTGCTCCGAAACGGGGGGCACCGCCACGACCTGGTGGTCGTGCCTTCCGAAGACCTTCCGCGCGCCGACGTCGCAAATTGAGAAACTTCCTGGAGCGGTCGCTTTCCGGATTTCACCGAACGTCTTAACAGATTGATTCATCATGGGTTGGCCCGCTGTCGCGGGCCCTTTGTGGGCACGCTCCTTGCTGCCCTTGGGACGTTTACCGTCGCCGGTCTCGCTCCCCGAACCGCCCGCATCGGGAGGAACGTTCCAAGCACCATGGCCAAGATCGACGCATTCCTCCGCATCATGCAGGAGCACGACGCTTCCGACCTGCACATCGGCGCCGATTTCGAGCCGATGCTGCGCATCCACGGCACCCTGGAGAAAACGAGCCACCGCGTGCTCACGAGCGAAGAGGTGAAGGTGCTCGTGTACGAGCTCCTCTCCGACTCGCAGATCGAGGTGCTGGAACGAAACGGGGACCTCGATTGCGCGTACACGCTGCCGGGTGTCGCGCGCTTTCGCATCAACGTCTTTCGCAAGCACCCCGGGCTCGCGGCTGCGTTTCGAATGATCCCCCACGACATCCCGACCCTCGACGCGCTCGGTTTTCCGGAAACCTTGAAGCGCATGATGCACCAGAAGAACGGGCTCATCCTGGTGACGGGGCCGACCAACTCGGGCAAGTCGACCACGCTCGCGGCCATGGTCGACTATCTAAACGACCACATGAACTACCACATGATCACGCTCGAGGACCCGCTCGAGTTCCTGCACACCAACAAGAACTCGCTCATCAATCAGAGACAGATCGGCGAGCACTCGACGTCGTTCGCGTCCGCGCTGCGCGCCGCCCTGCGCGAAGACCCGAATGTGATCCTGGTGGGCGAGATGCGCGACCTGGAGACCATCTCGCTGGCACTCACCGCCGCCGAGCTCGGACTCCTCGTCATGGGGACGTTGCACACCAAGTCGGCGGCGCAGACCATCAGCCGCGTGGCCGATGCGTACCCGGTCGACCAGCAGGCCGCCATTCGACTCACACTCTCGGAAGTCTTGGTCGGAATCCTCTCGCAGCAGCTCGTGCGACGGGCGGACGGCAAGGGGCGTATCGCCGCGCTGGAAGTCATGGTGGGAACGCCGGCGGTTCGTAATCTCATCCGGGAGGGCAAGAGCCACCTGGTTCCCAACGTCATCATGACGGCGCGCAAGGAAGGCATGCAGCTGCTCGATCAGCACCTGCGCGAGTTGGTGTCGCACAAGATTGTGACCGCCGAGGAGGCGGCGCGCTTCGCCACCGAGCCGCACTCGATGCTCAACGCGCAGCCCGCGGTGACCTCCAAGCCGCTGGCCACGGCGGATTCGCGATGAAGCCGCGCTCGACCCGACACAAGATGTTCGCGGCCACCGAAACGGCCGACAAGCGCCGTCGCATCGAGCTGCCGGAATTGTTCGAAGTCGAGGCGGATGGGGACGAGCAAGCACTTCCCCACGATACGTCCCAGCCCGAACCGGATCGCTCGGTGCTCCTGGTGGCACGCTCGCCGGCGCTGAAAAACTTCCTGGTCCCCGTTTTTCTGCGCGAAGGACGTCACACCTTCGTGGCCTCCACGCGGGAAGAGATCGATCTTATTCTCGCCGAGGAGCGCATCGGTCACATTCTGGTCGCGCAAGACGTACTGGAAGAGTTCTCGAAGTGGATGGCGGAGGGCGCCGGCGCGCCGGTCGGCGTCGAGTTGAGCGTGCTTTCGACCGTGAGCGGTACCCTCCTCGACAACCCGGCCTCGTACTCGAAGATGCTGCGCGCCGTGTTTTCCGCCGTTCAAATTTTGGCCGAAGACCGCCTCGCGCACGCGGGCGTGTCGGCCCCGTACGCGCTCGTGACGCGTGACGTGCGCGACCTCGCCAAAGTGTTCGGTTTGCGGCGCATCGCGACCGACGGCGTCCAGGTCGCCGCGTGGTTACTGACCCCGGCGCCGCCTTCGACGCCCGCACCCTTCAGGGACCTGGCCCGCTCCATCGCGCACGCGCGCGCGCTGGCGTTTCCGTGGCGCATCGACGCGCTGCTCGAAAAGACGCGCGGGCTGTTCGCGGGCGAAGAGCACCCCACCGTGGGTGCGACCCTGCAGGAGATCGACGTGGCGGCGCAGATCCTCGCCATCGCGTGGTATCGGCACGCGGTCGGAGTCGGTGATTTGCCCGAAGACACTCCGTCGGTCAAAGGAAGACTTCGTGCCGCGGTGGGCCGCGTCGCGTCGCTGGAAGTGGTGGAATCGTACATACGCATCCTCGAATCGGCCGGTGCCGACAGCGAGCGCCGCCAAGTCGTCGTGGTGTCGCTGGCGGACGACATGGTCAAGGAGATGATGCCGCGCTTCGGTCGTATGGGCATAAACATCGAGCACAAGCACAGCATGTCGGACGCGCGCCCGTATTGCGAGGCCACCCCGCCGGTCGCGGTCATGGTCGACTTCAGCACCCTCGGCATGGAAGCCGCTCGCTTGAGCGTGGTCTTGCGATTGATCCCGAATCTCATGCTGTACGCGATCGTCGAATCGAGCGACCCCGCGATCACGCTCGACTTGATCGACGCGGGCTTCGACGACGTGCTGGCGCCGCCGCTCGACTGGGACGTGGTGGCTGCGCGCGTGAGCCGCGCCGCACGCGGGCTCGCGCGCAAGCAAGCGCGCGAATCGGTGGGCTTCCGCGGGACCTTCGCGAGCTTCTCCTTCGTCGACTTGATCCAGAGTCTCTCGCAAAGCCGGAAGTCGGTGCGCGTCGATCTGCTGCGCGGCGACGGCGAGGGCGCGGTCATCTACATCGACGGCGGCAAGCTGGTGCACGGGCGCGCGGGCTCGAACGCGGGCAACGAGGCCGTCTACCGCGTGGTCACCTGGGGAGACGACGGCTCCTTCACGGTCGAGCCGATATCGACGTTTCCGGCCGCCAACATCTCCGATCCCACCGAAGCAGTCCTCATGGAGGGCTGCCGCCTCCTCGACGAATCGCAAGCCGAAGTTTAGTTTCGTCTGCTATGCTCGAAACGTGCTGCGGCGCGTCATCTTCATCGCCCTTGTGCTCTTCGTCGCGGTTCCGTCGCGCTGGGTGTCGCCGCCGACGGCACTCGTGCTCGGCGTCCTCTTCGGGCTCTTCGTCGCCCACCCCTACGCCGCCGCGTCGCGACGCGCGGCGAGGATTCTGCTGCAGGTTTCGGTGGTCGCACTCGGCTTCGCGATGAACTTCGGCGAAGTGTTGCGCGCGGGTGCTTCGGGATTCGTCTACACCATCCTCGGAATCGCCTTCGCGCTGGTCGTGGGGACCATGGTGGGGCGGATTCTGTCGGTGCCGGGCAAGATCGCATACCTCATCTCGGTCGGCACCGCGATCTGCGGCGGCAGTGCGATCGCCGCGACCGGACCGGTGATCGACGCGAGCGACGAAGAGATGTCGGTGTCGATCGGCACCGTGTTCCTCTTGAACGCGCTCGGTCTATTCCTCTTTCCACCGCTCGGCCACGCTCTGGGCCTGACCGAATCCGAGTTCGGTCTATGGGCAGCACTCTCGATCCACGACACCAGCTCGGTGGTCGGGGCCGGGGCGAAGTTCGGCGCGGTGGCACTTACCGTCGCCACCACCATCAAGCTCGTGCGCGCACTCTGGATCGTCCCCCTCACGCTTGCTACGGCGAGCGTTCTCGCCTGGCGCGCAAGACGCGAGCATCACGAAGGCCCGGCCCGAAAGCCGATCGAATGGCCGTGGTTCATCTTGTTTTTTCTGGCCGCCGCGATGTTGCGCAGCTACGTGCCCACGCTGGCTCCGATCTACCCGTGGTTGTCGCAGGCAGGCTCCATCGGTCTCACCGTGACGCTGTTCCTGATCGGAACCGGGATGTCACGCGTGAGCCTGCGGCAGGTCGGTATCCGCCCCCTCGTCCAGGGGGTGTTTCTCTGGATCATCGTCGCCGTGAGTTCGCTGCTGGTCATTCGCGCCGGCTGGGTGACGGTGGCGTGACAAGAATCTGCTCCACTTCGCGTCGCGAGCGCGTTAGCATGGTCAAACCATTGAACCTCGGGAGATCACCATGTTCGATCTGAAAGCGATTCAATCGTCGTTGCGCGAGCTCGGTTACGACGCGTGGCTCTTGTACGACTTTCGCGGCAGCAACCCGCTCGCGCGCCGCGTCCTCGGCCTGGACGAGAAGGCCATCAACTCGCGCCGCTTCTTCTACCTGATTCCGGCCAACGGCGCGCCGCGCAAGCTGCTCCATCGTATCGAGACCTTCGTGCTCGATTCGCTTCCAGGCGACAAGGTGGTCTACCTGCGCTGGGAAGAGCTGGAGAAGGGAATCAAGGAGCTGGTCTCGCCGTTCAAGCGCGTCGCCATGGAGTACTCGCCCAAGAACGCCATCCCCTACGTGTCGCACGTCGACGCGGGCACCATCGAGCTGGTGAAAGGCGCCGGCGTTGAAGTGGTCTCGTCGGGCGATTTGATCACCGTGTTCGAAGCGACCTGGGACGACGCGCAGTGGAAGATGCACCTCGAAGCCGACCAGCACACACAGTCGGGGTACGACGTGGCGTGGAAGCTCATCGCCGAGCGCGTGCGCGCGGGAAAGTCGCTGCGCGAAGTCGAAGTTCAAAAGGCGATCATGGACCATTTCGCGCGCAACAAGATGACGACCTATCACCCGCCCATCGTCGGGGTGGGTCCGCACAGCGGCGACCCGCACTACGAGCCGGTGCCCTTGAAAGACGCGGAGATCAAAGAAGGCGACTTCGTTCTGGTCGATCTGTGGGCCAAGATGGACCGGCCGCGCGCGGTGTACAGCGATCTTACGCGCGTGGGCTTCGTCGGCAAGACGGTGCCGGAGAAATACACCCAGGTGTTCGACATCGTCGCCGCCGCGCGCGACGCCGCCATCGACAAGGTGCGCGCCGCGTTCAAGGCCAACCAGGTGCTGCACGGCTGGGAAGTGGACGACGCCGCGCGCGAAGTGATCAAGAAAGCGGGCTATGGCGACGCCTTCGTGCACCGGACCGGGCACAGCATCGGGCAGGAGACGCACGGCAACGGCGCCAACATGGACAATCTCGAAACCCACGACGAGCGTCGCGTGCTCAAGCGCACGTGCTTCTCGGTCGAGCCGGGCATCTATCTCCCCGAGTTCGGCGTGCGCTCGGAGATCAATGTGTTCGTCGACGGCGACGGAGAGGTGCACGTCACCGGCGGATTACAGACCCAGGTCCTTCCCATCCTCGCGGAGTACTAAGGAGGCGGGATGTCGAGAGTCGTTGCCATCGGTATCGTTCTCGCGACGCTGGCGTCGGCGGCGCGCGCGGAAGTGAAGCAGCACCCGAGCAGCTCATTCTCCTTCGAGCAGTCGGTTCGACTGCCCGGCAAGCCCGATGAGATCTTCGGCGCCATCACGGGTGACATCGGCGGCTGGTGGGACCACTCCTTCTCCGATAACCCGAAGAAGTTCTACCTCGAGCCCAAGGTCGGCGGGTGCTTCTGCGAAACCTTCGACGACGCCGGCAACGGCGTTCGGCACGCGGTGGTGACGTACGTCGACCGTCCCAAGCTCTTGCGCTTCGAAGGCCCGCTCGGCCTGGCCGGGAATGCCATACAGATGGTGTTCACCTACAAGTTCGAGTCGGTGTGGGGGGACTCGACCCTGCTCACGTTGCAAGCCCAAGGCTCGGGCCACGTGGAGCCCGGGTGGCCCGACGTGGTAGCAAAAGTATGGAATCATTTCCTGGTCGAGCGCTTCAAACCCTACGTCGAAGCGGGGAAACACAAAGCGAAGCCGTAGCTGAAGTGTTATAATGACAGCGCATGCGTAAAGTAACCGTTGCGCTGGCCCTTCTTGTTGCGTTCGCGAATACGACCACCGCACAGATGGTCCCCCCGGCGCCCGGTGTCGAGATTCCCGCCCATGTTCTCCGGAGTGTGAACGAGCGCGGTAAGGGCGCGTTCGAGTTCAAACGGGCCTGGATCGATAAGACCCGGCACATCCGCGAGACGCGCGCGCGCTTCGTCGACGAACGCGGTTTCTACCAGCGCGACATGATCCCTGCGTCGGAACGCCCCAAATTTGCGGTGACGGGCGACTTCGCGGTCCCCGTTTTCGCCATCAAGTACGCGGACACGGGTGCCGATCCATACCCGATCTCGAACCTACAGACGCGCTTGTTCAACGGCCCCTTCGCGCCGCGCACCATGACGCAGTTCTACGACGAAATCTCATACGGCGATCTGAATATGAACGGAACCGTGTACGGTTGGACGACACTGGCCAGCCCCAAGGTTTTCTATGTCGGTGCGGGTGGGTGCGACGGGTTGTGCGGCAGCGGCAATATGGACGATCTCATCATCGAGACGATTAGCGCCAACGATACCGCAATCGACTTCAGTCAATACGACAACGATGGCCCGGACGGACTCCCCGACTCCGGCGACGACGACGGCTTCGTCGATTTCGTCGCCTTCGTGCATCCCGAGCAGGGTGCGGAGTGCGGTGTCGACGGCAGAATCTGGTCGCATCGATACGCGCTGTCGGGTTGGACGGGTTCGCCGTACACCACCAACGACGCGCGCACCGGCGGCGGCTTCATTCGCGTCGACGACTACGCCATCCAGCCCGCGTACAACTGCGGCGGTGCCACCATCATCGACATCGGCGTGTTCTGCCACGAGTTCGGTCACTCCTTCGGACTTCCCGATCTTTACGATGTCGACGGCGGCTCGCAGGGCGCCGGGCATTGGTGTCTGATGAGCAGCGGTAACTGGAACCAGCCCACCAACCCCGCGCACATGAGCGCGTGGTCGAAAGACCAGCTGGGATGGGTCGACATCACCGTGGTCGACAACCCGCCCGCGAATTACAACGTCGCCAACGTCGAGAACAACCGCGACGTCTACCGCCTCGATGTCATGCACGAGCGCTGGCGGCGCACCACCGATTGTCCCATCAGCGGCACGCACTCCATGAAGTGCGGCCTGCTCACCGCGGAAGCGAACGCGCGCAACTGGGCGTCGGGTTCGGGCTATGGGAACGGTTGGAACGAGACACTCTCGCGCGACTTCAACTACAACGGCTCGGGCACCGTGACACTGCAGTATCAGTATTCCTACAACCTCGAGCCCACGTACGACTTCGTCCACGGTCAGATCACGGTTGGTAGTTCCACGACCAGCTTCGCGGTCTACGACGACGTCGCGGCCGGCAACGCGAACATCGATTTGACGCCCTACTTGAGCGGCGCGGGGCCGTATCGCATCTCGTTCCGCATGACCTCCGACGCCTCGTTCTCGGACGAGGACGGGGGGCACGCGACGCCCTGCGCCGCGTTCTTGCTGGATAACGTTTCGGTCAACGGCGGCGGCGAAGCCCATTCGACGGGCTTCGAGACCCGCGAGGACGGCTGGGCGCCGGACATGACGCGGCCGAACGAACACTTCCTGGTCGAGAATCGCAAGCCGATCGGGTCCGACGTCAACCTGTCGGGCGGCGGTGGACTCGCGATCTGGCACATCGACTATGCGCTGTCGCAAACCGGACAAAACGGCAACACGGGCGGATCGACGAATCAGCGGCCGCGCGGCGTGGCACTCGAGCAGGCGGACGGGCTGCGCAACCTGGAGAACAACTTCAACCGCGGCGACGCCGGCGATCCGTTCCCGGGCAGCACCAACAAGACCGCGTTCAACGGCGCCACCACACCCAACAGCAACGGCTACAACGGGACCGCCTCGACGGCAATGGTGCAGTTGCTGACCGGCAACGCGGATCCCATGGTCGCCACCATGACGGGCGGTTGGGCGCCACCCAGCCTCGCGTCGGTGGTGCCGAACACGAGCAGCAGCGATACCACCATTCAAGTCGTGATCGGCGGATCGGGAATCGCGAAGGGTTGCAGCGCCGAGTTGGTGCTGGGTGCGACCACGATTTCCGCGCAGTCCGTGTACTGGGCCGGGAAAGATCGGATCGTCGTGGACTTCGACTTGACTGGCGCCGGCAACGGCTCTTACGACGTCGTGGTGTACAACCCCTACCACTCGTCGGGCGCGTTGCTCGCAAGCTTCGAAGTCACGGGCGGGTCTGGCGGCGGCGGCGGCGAAACCCCACCGCAATTCGCGCTTCGCGCCAACTATCCGAACCCGTTCAACCCGTCGACCAGCATTCGCTTCGACGTGGCGGCGCGTTCACACGTGACGCTGGTCGTGTACGACGTGAGCGGCGCGCTCGTGCGCACGCTGGTGGACGGGATGACGGACGCGGGCTCGCAGGTCGTCGAGTGGGATGGCGGCAACGACCAGGGCAATCCCGCCAGCTCGGGCGTATACTTCTATCGCATGACCGCACCCGGATTCTCCGATGCTCGCAAGATGACACTGATCCGGTGAGTAGCGCGAACGCACTCTTGAACAGTCAATACCTGTACCAATCCGAAGCGCGCTACTTCGCCCAAGTACCCGACGGCGGGGAAGACGTCGCGGCGCAGGAGCTCGCGGCGCTCGGTGCAGAAGGCGTGAGGGCCGGATACCGCGGCCTCTACTTCGGCGCCGAGCGTCGTGTGCTTTACGCCATCGTGTACCGCGCGTTCACCATCTCGCGCGTGCTGGCACCCCTGATTCGTTTTCAGTGCCACTCGCCCGAGTACCTCTACAAGCGCACGCAATCGATTCCGTGGAGCGACTTCCTTACCCCCAAGCACACCTTCGCGGTGTTCGCGACCGTCTCCAACAGCGCCATCCGTCACTCGCAGTACGCGGCGCTGACGATCAAGGACGCGATCGTCGACCAATTCCGGGAGAAAACGGGCGCGCGTCCGAACGTCGAAACGCAGGATCCCGACCTGTGGATCAACCTCTACCTCCACGCCAACAAGGCGACTTTGAGCATCGACGCCTCCGGCGGCTCCATGCATCGTCGCGGTTACCGCGTCGAATCGGTGGAAGCACCGATGCAGGAGACGGTGGCCGCCACCATCATCGCGATGTCGGAGTGGGATGGATCGACACCGTTGGCCGACCCCATGTGCGGCTCGGGAACGATCCTGTGCGAGGCGCTGATGCGTTACAGCCGCGTTCCGTCCGGCTACTTGCGCAAGCATTTCGGATTCGAGCGGCTTCCGGATTTCGACCGCGATGCGTGGCGCGCGGTAAAGAGTGAGGCTGACACCGCCATTCGTATGCTTCCGCGGGGATTGATTCGAGGTAGCGACACTTCGGGCGAAGCGGTGCGCGCCGCGCGCGCGAACCTCGCGCGCCTGCCCGGCGGCCGCCACGTCGTGGTCGAACAGCGTCGCTTCGAGCAGATCGAGCGCATGGACGGCGCCACCATCGTCACCAATCCACCCTACGGACTGCGCATCGGCAAGCGCGACGCGATGCCGGAGTTCGTGCGCGGCCTGGGAGATTTTTTGAAACACCGCTGCGCCGGCTCGAGCGCGTTCGTATATTTCGGCAACCGCGAACTCTTGAAGTCCCTGGGCCTGCGGCCGACGTGGAAGAAGCCGCTCGCCAACGGGGGGCTCGACGGGCGGCTGGTCCGCTTGGATCTGTTCGCCGGCTCGCGCGACGCCTTCGAGGTTGCGCGCCGTCGCGACGACGTGCGAGAATGACGCGGTCAAATTGCCCCGTTGCTTGGTAGGTAAGACCCCACCCGAGAGTCACTTCCGTTTTCGAGGAGGCCGCTTCGCCATGCTGCTTTCGGAAAAGTCCGCGCGATTCCTCGGGCTCGTATTGACCGCCGCCGCACTCGCCGCACCCGCGCACGCCGCACTCCGAGAGGGACGCCTGCCGCTGTCGAACGGGAAGGCGGGGAGCGTCAACCTTCTCGGCGAGACGCACTTCGAGTGCGGCACGTACAAAGGCAACGAAGCCGAGCACGCGTGGCGCGCCTCGATCGATCAGCGCGTGCAAAAAGAAGTGACGATCGGGAAGCGCATCGTGCAGGGCGGGCTCGACTACGTGTACGACGACGTCTGGATCGTCGAGGACGACGGCTCGCTGACCTTCTCGGGGACCAACATGTTCGACACCCAGTTGCGAACGTTCCAGTTCGCGCCGGCGGGCGTTGGAATCTACAACGTCACCAGTCCCGCGTACACCTGGGACAACGTGTACGGGAACGCGATCGTTACCAGCGACGACGGCGCCATTCAGGTCGTGCTCCCGTTCAGCTTTCCCTTTGGCGGTGGCAACTGGACCCAGATGTACGTCGGGGGCAACGGGATGCTGTCGTTCGGCGCACATCCCAATCCGTCCGGTTACTACGATCCCTCCGACTTCTACAATCCGACCCCCAAGATTGCGGGCTACTACATGGATCTCAACGTGCAAGCGGGCGGGAGCATTCACGCCAAGAGCGAGGCGACCAAGTACACGATTACCTACAATGGAATTTGGGAGTTCGGGACTGGAAATGTGAACACGTTTCAAATCGTGCTGTACCCGAGCGGCAGCTTCACGCTGACGTACAACAGCATTCAATCGTCCACGCCGAGCGGGGGGAATCCGATCGTGCTGGGATATCATCCGGGTGGGTCGGCCCCGCTGGACGAAATCTCGTTCTCGGCTGACTTGCCCCACACGGGCGTTGCGAACGCGGCGGTGTACGAGAGCTACTTTTCGTTCGGCGTTCCCCTCGTCAACGAGGTGGCGCTGTTCCAGCGCTTCTACTCGCAGTTCCCGGACGACTTTTTTCAACTCGTTTACTTCACGAACTTCCTCCAGACCATGGCGGGATTCGCAAACGAGCTGAACATCAAGAACGACGTCACCGGCCTCGGCTTGCAAATATTCGATTCCAGCGCGCAGTACGGGAGCAACGGCGTCCTGGAGAGCCGCTGCAACATGAACCGGCTGAACGCGTGGATGTCCCCCGACCCGTTCAACCGCTGGTTCGGCAAAGGGAACAGCTTCCTGACCATCATGGGGCAGGAAGCGGGTCACCGCTGGGGCGCCTTCACCTACTTCAATCCGGGTACGGGACCGAGCAATCTGATTCTGGGGCGCAGCGACGCGCACTGGAGCTATTACGTCGACGTCGATCACAGCTCGTTGGAAGGCGGAAACTGGGTCAGCACCGGTGGCATCGACTACGTGTGCCCGACGCAGGTGGATCACTTCTCCGAGCTCGACGAGTATTTGTTTGGATTGCGCACGCCCGAAGAGGTGACCGACTTCTATTACATCTCGTCGGTGAGCAACAACACCTCTCTCGCGCGCTCGGTCGGAACACCGGTTATCAATGCGACCGCATCCGGTCTCTACACGCCGGTGACGGTCGAACACGTCGCGGCGGCGGAGGGCGCGCGCACGCCGCTCGAACCCAACGAAAACAAGGACCTGCGCCAGGCATTCATCTTGTTGGTGCAGGCGGGGTCGTCGCCCACGCAGGCGGACCTCGACAAGATCTCGGGCTTCCGGCGCGCGTGGGAGGATTATTTCGAGGTGTCGTGCGACGGCCGCCTCACCTGCAACACCAGCTTGTCCTCGACTTTCGAAGTGGCGGTGGTGTGCGGCAACGTCCGTAGTGCTGCCACCAACGACATCATTCCTGAGTTCACGGCGCGATCGCTCGAACGCGGGTTCATCCAGCACGTGCCCGACGGCGGTCGCTACACGTTCCGGTATCAGGCCCATGCGGCGTCGGGCCCCGCGGAAGACATCACCCTGGTGTTCGAAGCCGCCAACTTCGACCCCGACACCATCACCACCAGCATCGCGTACGGTTCGACGGTGTGTTTCGACGTGCTGCTGGAACCGACGCTGACGCCGGTGTTCATCACGTCGTTCGAGGCCGTCGTGCGCGGCGCCGCGGTCGAAGTGAGCTGGGAGGTTTGGAGCGACGAAGCGTTGGATCGCTACGCGCTGTACCGTCGTGACGTCGCGGGGACGGTTGCGCGCGAGGTCGCGGGCGGTCGCTTCGACGCGTCGACCCGATCCTTCCTCGACCAAAGCGTGCAACCCGGCAAGTCGTACCAATACGAGCTCGTGATCGCGGCCGCAGACGGCGAGTTGGTGCGATCACCGATCGCGTCGGTGACGACACCGGAGCTTCGCACCGCACTCGCGCAGAACTACCCCAATCCCTTCAATCCCAAGACCACGATCGAGTTCTCGTTGGGCGAGCGGACTCGGGTCGCGGTCGGCATCTACGACGCCACCGGTGCGTTGGTGGTTCGGCTGGAAGATGAAACACGAGAGGCGGGAACCCATCGCGTGGAGTGGACGGGACGCGACGCGGCCGGAAAGCCGGTTGGCAGCGGTGTTTATTTCTACCGGCTGGAGGGAGTGAAGGGAGTCGCACCCAAGAAAATGGTGCTGCTGAAGTAACCGCTTCTATCCCGCGAACCATACATCCGGGTTGCGCGCCGATACCGGCGCGTGAGACAATTACAGGCCTCGTGCTCGATAGCCCGGTCCCACCGCTCGAAACCACTTTCTTGGGAGGCACGCTGCCATGCTCCGAGTGATTACCAGCCTCTTTTTCTGTGCCATCGTCCTCGCGACAACCGTTCTTCCCGTGCAGTCCGCACTTCACCCCGGCCGGCCGCCCATGTCGGCGGGCGAGACCAAGGGTGTGACACTCCTCGGCGAGGCCGTCTTCGAGTGCGGCACTTATAAAGGAAACGAAGTCGAGCACGGGTGGCGAAAGGCGCTCGACGACCGCATTCAAAACGAAGTTCGATCCGGCAAGCGCATGGTCGAGCTGGGCCTCGACTACGTCTACGACGAGGTGTGGATCATCGAAGACGACGGTACGCTCGCGTTCACCGGCACCAACGCGTTCGACACCAATCTAAGGACCTATCAATACGCGCCGGCGGGCGGCGGCGTTGTCAACATTACGAATCCCGCGTTCAGCTACGACGCAGCGCTCGGCACTGCAATCTTTCCCGGCGACGACGGTGCCGTCCTGACCTCGCTCGCCTTCAGCTTTCCCTTCGCGGGCAGCAGCTGGACGCAAGTGTACATCGGCGGGAACGGGATCCTAGGCTTCGGCGACAACCCGAACCCTTCCGGCTTCTACGACCCCGCGGACTTCTTCAGCTCCAAGCCCAAGATCGCGGGCTACTACCTGGATTTGAATCCGGCGGCAGGCGGAACGGTGCGCAGCAAGAGCGAAGCCACCAAGCACACCATCACGTGGAGCGCTGTCCCCGAATACGGGACCAGCAATTTCAACACGGTCCAAATCGTGTTGTATCCCAGCGGGAACTACACCATCACGTACAACGGCATCGCGTCGACGCTCGCGAACGGCGGCAGTCCGATTCGGATCGGCTTCCACCCGGGAGGAACACCGCCGCTCGAGATCATCTCGTTCTCGGCCGAAATCCCGTACACCAGCGGCGCCGGCGCCGCGGTCTACGAGGAGTACTACAGCTACGTCAACCCGCTGGTCAACGAAGTGGCACTCATGCAGCGTTTCTACTCCCAGTTTCCCGATGCGTACTTCCAGCTGGTTTTCTTCACCAACTTTCAGCAGACCATGAGCGGCTTCGCGAACGAGCTCAACATCAAGAACGACGTGACCGGCATCGGGCTGGGGATCTTCGACGCGAGCTCGCAGTACGGGAGCAACAGCATCCTCGAGAGCCGCTGCAACATGAATCGGCTCTCGGCTTGGGCGAGCCCCGACCCGTACAACCGCTGGTTCGGCAAGGGGAACAACTTCCTCACCATCATGGGCCAGGAAGCGGGGCACCGCTGGGGCTCATTCGCGTTCTTCGACGCGGGCGGGGGACCGAGCAATTTGATCCTCGGCCGAAGCGACGCGCACTGGAGCTACTACTTCGACGTCGACCACAGCTCGGCCGAAGGCGGCAACTGGGTGAGCACGGGCGGTATCAACTACCAATGCCCGACCCAGATCGACTTCTTCTCCGAGCTCGATGAATACCTCTTCGGTTTGCGAACACCCGACGAGGTGAAGGACATGTTCTACATTTCTTCGGCGACCAATAACCTGCCGGCCAACCGCTCGGTGGGAACGCCGGTTCAATTCGCCACCGCGTCGGGCGTATTCACGCCGGTGACGGTCGAGCACATCATCGCGGCCGAGGGCGCGCGCACGCCCACCGAGCCCAACGAGAACAAGGACCTGCGACAGGGCTTCATCTTCTTGCTGCAGCAGGGAACGTCGCCGAGCCAGGCGGACCTCGACAAGATCGCCGGGTTCCGCCGCGCGTGGGAGGAATACTTCGAGCGCTCGTGCGACGGTCGCTTGACGTGCAACACCAGCCTCACCGCCGACTACCCCGTCGCCGTCATCTGCGGAAACGTCCGCGAGCGCTGGACCGGCGACCTCATTCCGGAGTTCACCGCGCACTCGGTGGAGCGAGACTTCAACCAGCACGTGCCTGACGACGGCCGCTATACGTTCCGGTACCAAGCGGATGAGAACTCGGGGGCAACCGAAGACGTGACCATCAACTTCACCGCACCCGGGCACCAGCCCGCCACGTTGAACGTGACCCTCACCTACGGCACCACGACGTGCATGGACGTCGAGCTGATGGTGGACCAGACCACGGGCACGGATCGTACACCGTCGAAGACGGAGCTGTTTGCCAACCATCCCAACCCGTTCAACCCCTCGACCACGTTTCGCTACGCGCTCGCGGGAGCGGGCCCGGTTCGTTTGGCGATCTACGACGCGGCGGGCAAGCACGTGCGTTCGTTGGTGAACGCCAGCGAGGATGCGGGAGAGCACGCGGTCACCTTCGATGGTCGCGACGACCGTGGTGCCGCGCTTGCCAGCGGAGTGTACTTCTATCGACTCGAAGCGGGTTCGGTCACGCAGACGCGGAAGATGGTGTTGCTGAAGTAGTGTTTCGCTCCCCAAAAAACGACCCGGTCACCGAGTCCCATCCTCGGTGACCGGGTCTCCTCAACGATGGGTGTCGCTAATCTCTAAATGGAGGGACGTAGTCGCCACCCGCCTTCCTGGTGTATTCAAGATCTGGCAACGACTCCGTCCCTCCATAAACTTCGCTAACTAGAATTCGCTAACTAGAAGCGGAGGCCCACTGCGAGTGTGGCTTCCGAATTGTCCATTACAACGGCCTTACCCTGAATGAACGGCCGCACGGATCCGGTCTGCTTGCCGAATCCCGCGAGCAGGTTGAGTCCGACCTCGAGGTCGTCGTCGAAGGGCTGGTCGATCAAGTAGAGACCCGGGCCGGCACCCGCCCAGAAGGTCAGGTCCTGATTGGCCGCGAAGTCATAGTGGAAATCGAAGTTGAAAGCGGCCATGTCGCTGTCGCCGACAATCATTTCCGCATTGGGATTGAAAAACCAACGCGGGTGGTTGTCGGTCAGGCCGGTCAGCATCCCGAACCCGAGGCTGACGGCTTCGCTGTCGAAGTAGTAGCCCAGGTGCGCGCTCAGATCATTCGCTGGCGCGGGGGTCGATGCGATTCCGATGCACGTCACTGCAAGAGCGAAAACGAGAACGATCTTCTTGTTTGTCGAGAGGTTCATAGCTCCTCCTTGGTTTGGGTCGGCCTTTGGTTTTTGGGGGGCCGGGTGAACAATGCGGTCGACGACACGACAACCGTCAGAGAACGCCTGTCCACCCGGCCTTTGGGCGGACCTTAGGCCCGAACTGTGTTCTGGAACTCCTCCAGCTCACGCTCCGCCTGTTGCTGTGTGATCCCGTATTTCTCTTGGAGCTTGCCGACGAGCTGCTGATAGCTGCCTGCGATCTCGTCGATGTCGTCACCCGTCAGCTTGCCCCACCTCTGCTGCACCTTGCCCTTGAATTGGTTCCACCTTGATTCCACGTCTTTCCATTCCATTTGCGACACCTCCGTTGAGTCGAGTTCGATGTTGGTTACTTCTTCACCCTGCACGGGCGTTCATGGTTCCCGCTATAGATTGAACAAGAATCCAGCAGTCGCCATGTAGAAGTTGCTGTCGATCTCGGCAGTTACCTTTTTCTTGGGTTATGCACCGGTACGACGCGCAACCTGCTCGGTGTCGGGCTGGCGACGCTTGTCTGCTTCGTCTCGGTAGGCGTGCCGGGCCTCGGAGGCGGCGCCCTTCACCGTGCTGGTGACGGACTCGGCCTTCTCACGAAGGTGGCCCACCGTCTCGCGCGCATGGTCCTTGACGTCCGTGGCGCGGCTGCGAATCCGTGTACGCAGCTGCTTCCCGCTTTCGGGGGCGAGCAAGAGCGCGGCCACGCCGCCGGCGATGGCGCCGATGACGAAAGCCATCGAAGCGCTGTGGTTCCTCGAGTTGTTGTTGTTGTCCATGACGTTCCTACCTTTCATCGACATTTGGAGCCCAAGAGTCGTGCGCTTCGACGGGATCTCGATCGGACCCGTTTCCCCGCGCACCCTTTATTACTGCGAGGCCTGCGCGGGCCCCGGCCACGAGAGCGCCGTAGCGATTCGTGAACCGGCCCTCGAGGCCTCGCAGTAGATTCACCGTCGCGGCGCTGGCCTCTCCGGTCACCGCGTGGACGTGCCCCGCGACTTGTGACGTTTTGTGCGTCAGAATTCGCAGCTCTTCCAGCTCGGACTCCGCGCTTCCAAGAACGCGTTGTGCGGCCGGAATGAGCTCGGACACGCGACGCGCGGTGTTTTCGAGCTCGGCGGCAGTGCGCGTGAGTTGCTTCGCGAAATGCACGAAGAAAACCACAGCCACCGCCAGCCCGATCGTGGCCAGCACCGCGACCAATTCTAGAAGCGTAAATGTCATCCTGTTCCCTCGCGTTCGGTACTAGACGTTACGAACCGTTCTGGTAAGCAGGCGAATCACGAAGAGCACGAGAAATACAAAGAACAGAACCTTGGCGATGGTAGCCGCCAGACCCGCGAGACCCCAGAAGCCGAGCACCGCGGCGATAAGCGCGAAAACCAAAAAAGCAAGTGCCGAGCTAAGCATTACGGGTTCCTCCGTTGGGTTGAATTGTCGTCTCTACGTTCCGACCGGACACTGTCCAGTCGCGCAGTCACAAGGAAGTTTGCGCGCGAACTTGCAACCCTGCTACTTAAATGGGGATTAGAATGCTTTCATGTCGCGCAACTGCTACCCGGGCGCGGGGAAGCGACCGCAACGCAACCAGCGATGGGTGGAAAACGAGCGTGAGGGAACTTACAGGAGTAGGTGTTTCTACCGAACGCGAATCAATACCAGCGTCTGATCGTCTTCTTGTTTCCCGTGCGAGGTCACGGCGTCCATGACGGCCGCGTGGATGTCGGGCAGCGGGCGTGTGCGGTTTGATGCCGCAATGTCGCGAATGCGCTCCCAACCCAGCTCCTCACCGCGGGAGTTTTCCACTTCGGTGAGGCCGTCGGTGATGAGCACGAACACGTCGCCCGGGTCGCCGCGGAGCTCCCGCGACGAGAACGAGGCGTCTTCGAGAATGCCCAGGGGCACGTGCTCGTTGGGGAGCACGTCGACCTCACCGTTGCTACCGCGCACGCGCAAGACCGGCAGGTGCCCGGCCACGGCGACTTCCACCGATCCGTCGGGATGAAAACGGAGCGCGGAGATGGTGACGAACATCCCGTCGCGCTTGAGTTGGAACATCACCCGGTTCAAGTCGCGCACGAGGGCGTCGAGCTTGGCGCCGTCCATCAGCTTCACCCGCGCGGCGCTCTTCATCATCGCCATCATGGTACCGGCACCGACCCCGTGCCCCGACACGTCGGCGACGGTGACCACCACGCCATGGTCGCCCTCGAACACGTCGAGCAGATCCCCGCCGACTTCGCTACTCGCAATCGAGCGGCCGTAGATCTCCAGGCGACCGTGGATCGCGTCGACCGGAGGCACCAGCACTTCGTGAATCTCGCGTGCGAGGTTGACTTCGGTCTTGAGGCGCAGTTGTTCCGCACCCTCGGTGTCGATGAAACGAACGAAGAAGATGTAGCCGAGCGCGATCAGGAGCATGCACGCAAAGGCCTCGATCGCACCGCGAGTGTGCCACGCGCGTATGTCCGTGTCCGCGGAGCTGGGATACTGAACCGACGTCCATGTCCCCAGCACGGCGCTGGCGATGGTCGTGATCACGATCATGAAGATGAACTTCTTGCTCCACATGAACGTGTACGCCCACGAGAGCGAGATGGAACCGGCGATCACGCAGTGCACCGCCACCCAGTACCAGGGCGGCGCGCCGGGGGCCCAGAAATCCTGAAAGATGCCGATGGTGGCGAAGGTCGACGCGATGCCGACCGACAGCATCACGCGCGCCTTGAGCGAAAGGCCATTCCAAAAGTCGACGTCTCGATTGGCTCGTGCCATGGCGTTCGACTATGATACGCGGCAGCATTAGGGAACGCTACTGATGATCTCCATCACTCCCCATATCTCTCTCGATGAATCCGAGCTCGAGTTTAGTTTCGTCCGTTCGTCCGGACCCGGCGGACAGAACGTCAACAAGGTGGCGACTGCGGTGCAGCTTCGCTTCGACGTCGCGCGATCGCCGTCGCTTCCCGACGACGTTCGCGCGCGTTTGATCGCGCGCGCCGGCAGCAAGCTCACGCGCGACGGCGTCCTCATTCTCACCGCGCGCCGCTTCCGCACCCAGGAACGCAACCGCGCCGACGTGATCGAACGCCTGGTGGAATTGATCCGCGCGGCCGCTACACCTCCCAAGCGACGCCGCAAGACCAAGCCCACACGAGCCTCTAAGCAACAACGCGTGGAACGCAAGCGCCGACGCTCATCGACCAAACGTTTGCGGGGGCGGCCGGCAGAGGAATAACACCGGCCGACACGATCGTCCTCTCTCCGCTCAGGTCCTCGCGCCAAGAACTGGCGGGCAAAGAGCAACTCCTCGTTCTTCGTCGGACAGCTCACGATGCGAACGTGGGTCGAAATCGGGTGGATGATTGTTTACCGCCAGTCTGGGAGTTAGTAGATGCGTTCACAAGCGCCGTCGGTCACGGCGTACACCTTCGCGCCGAGGTGATACGCGACAGGACCCGACGCGCAGCGTTCCCGAAATGTGCTACCCTAGTCCCAGTCGTCCTCGAACGGCGGGCCATGCAGCGATCGTTCAAGCGAGACTTGAGCTCTTTGGAGCCCCTGTTCGAGTTCACGGGCGACTTCGCCAAGGCGCACCGGCTCGACGAGCCCGTGGTCTTCGCGATGAATCTCGCAATCGAGGAGCTTTTCACCAACATGGTCAAATACGGCGGGGGAGACGACACGGTCTTCATTGCGCTGGATGTGCTCAGCGACGATCTCGTGATCGAGCTGTTCCACTCCGGGGCGCGCGAGTTCGATCCTTCGGATGCAAAGCCGGTCGATCGCAATCAACCGTTGGAAAATCGGGAGCCGGGCGGACTCGGGTTGCAGCTGGTTCGCAGCGTCATGGACCACGTCGCCTTCGAGCACAAGAACGGCGGCGCGCGCGTGACCCTCTCCAAGCGCCTGAGAGGAGCGTGAATGTTCGATATTCGCAAGGGAAGCAACGGCGAGATTGTTCTTTCCGGCCGGCTCGACGCCACACAAGTCGAGCGCATGCGCGACGAGCTCAAGTCGGTCAGCAAATCCTGCACCGTCGACTTCACCCACCTCGACTACATCTCGAGCGCCGGCATGGGCGTCCTGCTCGGCACGCAGAAGCGACTCGCCGACTCCGGACAGTCGCTCAAGCTCGTGAACCTCAACCGGCACATCCGCGATATCTTTCGGATCGCGGGCTTCGACAATGTCTTCTCTATAGAATGAGCGAACGCGCCACCAACTTTTCCCACCCACCGGATGTACGTCACCTATGAAAGACCACGCCGACGCCGAGTTAGTCCGGGCGTGCCTGGCCGGAAACCAGAAGGCGTTCGAGACCCTGGTCCGGAAGTACGAGAAGCCGATCTACAACCTCGCGCTTCGCATGCTCAAGGACCCGGACGACGCGGCGGATGTGGCGCAGTCGGTGTTCGTCAAGGCGTACCAAAAGCTCGATTCGTTCGACGAGGCGCACGAGTTCTTTAGCTGGGTGTATCGAATCGCCATCAACGAATCGATCAACTTCAAGAAGCGCACCAAGCGCCTGGACGAATACGAGAGCGGTGTGACGGCCGCGATGTCGGCCACGCAGGACCAAGCGCACGGCGCGGAGGTCCTGCGCGACGAGATGATCGACGCGATCGAGAGGCTGACCATGGACTACCAAATGGTGATCGTGCTGCGACACTTCCACGATTTCTCCTACGAAGAAATGGCGGACGTGCTCTCGATTCCGGAAAAGACGGTCAAATCGCGCCTCTTCACCGCTCGCCAGCAGCTCAAGGACATCCTGACCGAAAAGGGGATCACGCGATGATCGACCCCAAAACCATCGAGCTCATGAATCACGTGTTGGACGGTGTTGCCACCGAACCGGAGCGCGCCGAGCTCGAGCGAACGCTCACGTCGTCTCCGGAGGCGCGCGCGCACTACGAAACGCTGGGCCGCATCGTCCGCCGGCTCGACTCGGTGCCGATGAGCGAGCCGCCCGCGGAGCTGCACCCGCGCCTCATGTCGGCGGTGGATTCCGTCGGGAGCCGCCCCCCGGTTTGGGCCCAGGAAGAGCCGGGCTTCTTCGGCTGGCTCCATCGGGCGTTCGGAGCCAGTGGGCTTCGCTACGCGTCGACCTTCGGGTTCGGCCTCGCGGCCGGCGCGATCCTTCTGGCCGTCGTCCGGCCGGCGCCTTCCGTGGACCCCAGCCAGGTCTCGGGAACGATGGCAACCCCAAGCGTGGCACATGGTTTTCTGCCGGTGTCGTCGCCGGGCGCGGGTATCAACGCCTCGGTCGCGGTGGTCGAGAAGGGGCCGCTGACACAGGTCAGCCTGCAGGTCGAGGGCGATGACGCAGTGTGGGTTTTCGATGTCCCCCAGCGTGCCGAACCGGCACAGTCCGTTGTCATAAGAGTGGTTAAGTCCGGCGAGACGGTATTCGAAGGAGCCGTCCAGCCGGTCGAGCCCTGAAGATTTTCATTCGAAGTCACGTCGGGTCGATGAAAACGTCACCTCGCACCAACTCCCGATACCGACGTTTGTAGTACCGTACGAACCAGTCGATACCAGGTCCCACCGTCAAGGAGGTAGCGCCATGTCAAGGAAGTCCACGACCCTGCTGATCACGACGAGCGTCGTGATCATCGCCGCGGTCGCATTTTTCACGTCCAATAGGAACAACCCCACGAACGACGAGGTCGCGGGTGCGATCGGAACGGTCGACAAGTACCGGTCCGAGCAGATAACACCCGGCGACGTCACGATTCCGGGTCAGACCCCGGCCGGCGACGATGTTTTCGCGACCTGGCTGAACGACACCGCGACGTTGGAAGAGCTCGCGGGTTTCATGGGCCGGCTCTCCCCGCAAGAGCGCCTGGCGTTCTTCGATCGCGCGACGCCTGAAATGGCCGCGATGATCGTCGAGCGCGCGACCGTTACGGAAAAGGCGAGCCTCTTCAATCGCTCGACACCAGAAGAGCGTGCGACCATGATTTCGCGCCTGACGCCGTCCGAAAGGGCCGAGTTCTTGGGCAAGGCCAACGTCACCGACGTGGCCGCGTTCGAGAAGATGAGTGTCACCGAGCGCGCCGCTGCTCTCGACCGCCTCATTCCCTCGGAGAAGGCCTCGATTTTCGAGCGCGCCATTCCGACCGAGAAGGCCGCGGCGCTGGGTCGCTGCGGCGTCTCGGAGCGTGCGACGATTCTCGATCGCGCCACGGTTGCGGAGCGCGCGCAGGTGCTCGGCCGCGCCACCGTCGGCGAGCGCGCCAGCCTCTATGAGCGCTGCACGCCTGCGGAGAAGGCCGCGGTCGCGGAACGCATGTCCATCGAAGGCAAGGCCGCACTGCTCGATCGCGCAGCGGTCGCGGAGAAGTCGGCTATCTTCGATCGCGCAGGAGAAGGTCACGATGTATGACAACCTGACCATCAACGAGAAGACCGCGGTGCTCGAGAAGACCAACATCACGATCGAGAGCTTCGCCAAGTTGTCGGTCGACGAGCGCGCCACCGCCCTCGGTCGTTCGACGCCGGAAGGTCGCGCCCAGCTGCTCGACCGCGCGCCGGCGCAGGAGAAGGTCGCGATCTTCGAGCGTGCGACTCCCGCCGCGGAACGCCTCCAGATGTTCGACCGCGCCCTGGTCGAGCGCATGAACATCGCCAACGAGAAGTCCACGCCGGCGATGGAAAAGGCCTCCGCGACGAACTAACCCTGGTTCTCGCAACGTCCAAAACGATGGGACGCCACGGGCTGACCGTGGCGTCCCGCGTTTTTATCGAGTAGAATCCGCCCACACGGTCTGACCGAACCCAGTCCGCATGCACGACCCCATCCCCGGCATTTACCTGTGCTCGCGCCAGGTCGCGCTCGCAATGCTCGTGATTGCGTTCTCTTGCGGCCAGGCGCGCGCCCAGCTCGATTTCCAAAGCCTCGAGACGCCGACCATGCGTGTGGTCTACTACGATTCCGAGCACGCCTACATCATTCCGCACCTCTCGCGCTGCTTCGAGAACTCGATGGCGTTTTACTACGGCTTCGTCGACTACACGCCCTACGAGCCGGTCACCATTCTCTTGCAAGACTTCGACGACTACGGCTACGCGGGCACGTCGACCATCCCGAACAACTACCTGACACTCGGCATCGAGCCGTTCGAGTACGTGTACGAAACCTGCCCCACCAACGAGCGCTTCAACTGGGTGATGAGCCACGAGCTGTGGCACGTGGTGGCGTCGGAGAAGACGTCGCACATCGATCGTACGTTTCGGGCGCTATTCCAGGGCAAGGTGATGGCGGACGCCAACAACCCCGAGTCGATGATTTACTCGTACTTGTGCTCGCCACGTCGCTTCGCGCCGCGCTGGTATCACGAAGGCTCGGCGGTGTTCATCGAGACCTGGCTCGCGGGCGGAATCGGGCGCGCGCTGGGCGGATACGACGAGACGGTGTTTCGCGCCATGGTGCGCGACGGTGCCTTCTTCTACGACTTGGTCGGTCTCGAGTCGGAAGGAACCACGAGCGATTTCCAGATCGGGCAGAATAGCTATCTGTACGGCACGCGCTTCATGTCGTACCTGGCACTCCAGCACGGGCCGGAAAAAGTGGTCGAGTGGGTAAACCGGCGCGACGACTCGAAGGCCTACTACGCCTCCGAGTTCAAGAAGGTGTACGGCGTCTCCATCGACGACGAGTGGAAGAAGTGGATCGCTTTCGAACACGAGTTCCAGAACGAGAATCTGGCCCGCATTCGCGAATTTCCGGTCACGGCGGAGCGCGTCGCGTGCGAGCGCGCGCTGGGTTCGGTGTCGCGGGGCTACGTGGACACGGAGACGGGGAAGCTGTTGGTGGCGGTCAACTACCCGGGGACCTTCGCGCACGTGGCGGCCATCGACCTCGCGACCGGAAAGATCGAGAAAATCCACGACGTGCAAACGCCGGCGCTCTATTACGTCACGTCGCTCGCGTTCGACCCGGCGAACCGAACGCTCTTCTACACCACCAACAACGGCAAGCACTGGCGCGACCTCAACGCGATCGACCTGCGCACGCGCGAGAGCCGGCGCTTGGTCACGAATTGCCGCATCGGCGACCTCGCGTTCTGCCGCGCGGACTCGATCCTGTGGGGAGTCCAGCACCACAACGGGTTCTCGACCATCGTTCGCATCTCGCCGCCGTACGACGCGTGGAGCGCCATCCTCCCTATAATGGAGTTCAAGTACGGCACCGACGTCTTCGACCTCGACGTCTCGCCGGACGGAAAGATGCTCACCGCCTCGATGCTCGAGATCAACGGTTCGGTCAAGCTGGTGCGCTTCGACGTGCCCGACCTCATGCGGGGGCAGGCCGGCTACAGCATCCTCCACGAGTTCACCAACACCGCCCCCGCGAACTTCGTGTTCTCGCAGGACGGCGCGCACCTTTACGGCACGTCGTATCAAACCGGCGTGTCGAACGTATTTCGGTGGAGCTTCGCGAACCAAACCATGGACTGCGTCACCAACGCGGAGATCGGCTACTTCCGCCCCATCCCGATGGGCGACTCGTTGGTCGTGTTCTCGTACACGAGCGATGGATTTCGCCCGGCCGTGATCGCGGACACGACCCTGCAGGACGTCAACGCGGTGCGCTATTTGGGCCAGGCGGTGGTGGACCAGCGGCCCGTGGTCAAGGAGTGGAAGCTGGGATCGCCGCGCGAAGTGAACCTCGATTCGTTGACGACCTATCAAGGCTCCTACCACAAGTTTCGCAGCATGACGACCGCATCGCTGTACCCGATCGTCGAGGCGTACAAGTCGTACACGTCGATCGGACTGCGTTGGAACTTCATGGATCCGCTCGGACTCCACGGGGGCGACATCAAGCTCGGTGTGACGCCGACCTCGAGTCTTCCCGACGACGAATTGGTGCATGCGGGCTTCACGTATCGACATTTCCCGTGGACGCTGCGCGCCGCGTACAACAAGGCCGACTTCTACGACTTTTTCGGCCCCACCAAGACCAGCCGTAAGGGCTACGGTGTGGGGTTGCAGCGCTCGGATTTCTTGATCGCCGACAAGCCGCGCTTCCTCGAATATACGGTGGACGTCGCGTACTACGGCGGGCTCGAGCGGTTGCCGTACAACCAGAACGTGCTCGCGACTTTCGACAGCTACGCGGCCGCCAGCGCGAGCCTCGACTACAAACGGACGCAGAGTTCGATTGGTGCGGTCGACACCGAGAAGGGAATTCGCTGGTCGGTGGGACTCGAGGGCAACTTGGTCAACGACGACTTCTACACCAAGGGCACCGCGGAGCTGGACTTCGGCTTCTTGACGCCCATCGAGCATTCGTCGATCTGGCTTCGCACGGCGGGAGGCTATTCGCGGGGGAATCGCGACGACTCCTTCGCGGGTTTCTACTTCGGCGGCTTCGGCAACAACTACGTCGACCACCTCGATGTGAAGCGCTACCGCGATCTCGATCGCTTCCCGGGGGTCGAGATCGACCAGATCGCGGGCACCAACTTCGCGAAAGGAATGCTCGAGTGGACGCTGCCGCCGGTGCGCTTTCGTCGCATCGGATTTCCGCAGCTCTATTGCACGTACGCGCGCACCGCGCTGTTCGCGAGCGGTATTGCCACCAACCTGGACGACGACGCGTTCCGCCAGAACGTCGGCAACGTCGGTGGACAGGTGGATTTCCGGTTGGTAATCTTTTCCGCGCTGGAATCCACGCTATCCTTCGGATACGCCGCGGCCAAGGAAGAAAGCCACCGCATGGACCACGAATTCATGATCTCGCTCAAGATCCTGTGATCGACCTCGTCCTGCGCTTTGCCGTCAGTCTCCTGCCCGTGGTGTTGTTTCTTCTCACCCTGGTGTATCTCGACAGCTACAAGCTCGTGCACGTGCGAAGCCTGGTCATGGCGATCCTGGTCGGATGCGGCGTCGCCCTTGTGTGCCTCACCATCAACAACGCGGTGATCCATGATCTCGGCGTCGCGCGGCGCGTGTCGTCGCGTTACTTCGCACCGGTGCTGGAGGAGGCACTCAAGGCCGGGTACGTCGCGTGGCTGATTGCACGCGGTCGGGTCGGCTTTCCGGTGGACGCCGCCATCGTCGGCTTCGCGACCGGTACCGGCTTCGCGCTGATCGAAAACACGTACTACCTGCAAACCCTGGAGGCGAGCGGTGTCATGGTGTGGATCGTGCGCGGGTTGGGCACCGCGGTGATGCACGGCGGGATGACGGCGATCTTCGCCATCGCCGCGAAAACCATCTTCGACCGCAGGAACGGCCGCGGCGCGTGGTGGTTACCGGGGCTCGTGCTCGCCATCGTCCTGCACTCATTGTTCAATCACTTCATCTTGCCGCCGGTGCTGTCGACCCTGGTGCTGCACGTCACCCTGCCGGCCATCATTCTGCTCGCGTTCTGGCGCAGCGAGCGCGCCACCAAGCGCTGGCTCGGCACGCAAATGGACATCGACGCCGAGCTCCTGGACATTATCAATTCGGGCAGCATCTCGGAGAGCCGGATCGGGCACTACGTGGAGACGATGAAAAAGCAATTCTCGCCCGAAGTGTTGATCGATATTTTGTGTTATCTGCGACTGCACGTCGAGCTGGCCATCAGCGCGAAGGGTCTCCTGATGATGCGCGAAGCGGGATTCAAGCCCGCAGCCCCCGCGGGGACGCGCGAGAAGTTCACGGAGCTCAAACACCTCGAGAGGAACATCGGAAAGACCGGACGGCTCGCGATCGCACCTTTCCTGCACACGGGCTCGCGCGACTTGTGGCAGATCTACATGCTCGATCAGTAGTAGGTTTCTACGGCCTCCCAATGGCCAGATCGGATATAATGGCGCCATCCAACGAGGTGATCCTATGCGCCCCCACGCGTTGTATCGTTTCCGTATGGCAGGCCTGCTGATCTCTGTGGCGGTTACGATCGGTTTGGCCGCGTGTGACGAAGCCCTAGACATCTTGGGTGTGGGATTCTCACCGGACAGCTGCGCCGAGTTTCGCTTCTGGCGTGACGACACGCTGCTGGTGAAGAATTTGCTGATCGGTGTCGAGCGAGGCCAGGTTGAGGACGGTTTGACAGTAAACTGCCGCGTCCAGATTTGGGACTTCGAAGAGGGTGACAGTTGGATGCTCTATGCGATCAGCGGACCTTGTCAGCAGTTCGACGCCGAAGTTCATCAGGGGAACCAATACTTCGAAGTGACGCACGGTGACGTCATCGGCATCTACTTCGCCGAAGGGGAATGGAAGCTCCACGAAGTTACGGACGACGTCGACGTGATCATCGACGGAGGAACATTCGAGTTCGAGTTTCACGACGCGAACACGTGTGACTAGACCCGGAGCTTGATACGCATGAAGCAATTCCTTGTATTCGCCCTACTCACTGTCTTCGCAACCACCGCACGCGCCCAAGATGATCCCCACGCCGCGTGCGCGGCGCCGCCGAGCTACGTCCCGGTCGAGCTCCTGGAGCGCGAGGTTCCGTTGCGCAAGGGTGTGGGCAATTCGCACGAGATCGTGACGACGACCTCGAAGCAGGCGCAAGCGTACTACGATCAGGGCCTGAACTATCTCGAGTCGTACGTGTGGATCGAAGCGTCGCGTTCGTTCCAGCAAGCGCTCCGGATCGATCCCAATCTCGCCATGGCGTACATCGGATTGAGTCGCACACACTCGGGCTTGGACGATCCGGAAGGCGCGAAGAAAGCCTTCGACCAGGCGAAGGCACTGGAGTCCAACGCGAGTGACCGCGAGCGCCGTCGGATCGCGATTCGCGAGGCGCAGCTGGCCGCGATGGAGAATATCGAAGACGCCGCCAAGCTGGCGGCGTATCGCAAGGTGGTCGACGACGCGCTGGCGAAAGACATCGACGACCCGCAGCTGTGGCTCTTGGCCGGGAACGCGCAGGAATCGACCGCGGCCGGGCGCGGACAGCGCGGCACCGCGGCCACCGTCGCCTACTACGACCGCGTTCTGCTGCTCGTGCCCGATCATGCCTCCGCGCACCACTACCTCATCCACTCATACGAGAGCATCGGGTTGATCGACAAGGCGCTCGAGCACGGCGAAGTGTTCGCGCGCGAGTCGCCTTCCATTCCGCACGCGGCCCACATGTGGGGTCACGACTTGCGGCGCGTCGGGCGCGTCGACGACGCCATCGTCCAGTTCAAGAAGACGGATTCGCTGGAGCGCGCGTACTACCAGGCGGAGAACATCGACCCGGCGCTCGATTGGCACCACAGCCACAACCTCGAACTCTTGGCAACGTGCTACCAGCACAAAGGAGAAATGGCGCTCGCGGAAAAGACAATGCGCGAAATGACGACGCTGGAAGTGGTGAGCGCCTACCAGGCGTTCAACTCCAAGTGCCTTCCGGCCTTTTTGATCCACCGCGCGCGCTATGCGGAGGCGCTCGAGGAGGCGCGCGCGTTGACGAAGTCCGAGTACCCGCAAGCGCGGACGGTCGGCCATGCGCTCGCCGCGCATGCGCTGGTGGGGCTCGGTCGCATCGAGGATGCGCGCGTGGAGCTCGGAGCCGCGGAGCGTCAACTCGAAGAGGTTCCTGTGGTGACGGCCGGCATCGTGCCGAAGCGTTCTATCGTCAAGGTGTGGGTGGACGCAGCGCGCGGCGAGCTGCTCCTTAGAACGGGAAAGAAAGAAGAAGCGCGCACCGTGTTGAAGGAAGCACAGCGCGAGCTGCGCACGACGCCAGGACCCGACGCGTGGACCCAGGCCCTGTTCCGATTGGAAACCATGGCGCGTAGCGCGCGCGAAGTGGGCGACTGGGAGTTGGCCGAATACACCGCCAACCAGATGCTCGAGCACGACGCGGCGTACGGGGGAAGCCACCTCGCGATTGCACTCGTGCTCGAACAGCGTAACGACGCGGCGGGCGAGAAGCGGGAGCTCGCAGAAGCGAGGCGCTTTTGGCGCGACGCGGATTCCGATCTACCCGAATTGAAGCTGATCGCGACCGCGATCGGTTCGTCTAATTAAAGGCAAATAGAGGAGCGACGACTATGAGCAAAGTGCTTTGCGTGCTTTACGACGACCCCGTCGACGGTTACCCGCAGTCTTACGCGCTCGATACCATTCCCAGGTTGCAGCATTACCCGGGCGGGCAGGCGTTGCCGACGCCCAAGGGAATCGATTTCAAGCCGGGAGAGTTGCTGGGCTCGGTGTCGGGCGAGCTGGGCCTTCGGAAGTTTTTGGAAGGGAAGGGGCACACGCTCGTCGTCACGTCGGACAAAGACGGCGCCAACTCCACCTTCGACAAAGAGCTCCCGGACGCGGAGGTCGTGATCTCGCAGCCGTTCTGGCCCGCATACTTGACGGCGGAGCGCATCGCCAAGGCGCCCAAGTTGAAGCTCGCCATCACCGCCGGCATCGGATCGGATCACGTCGACCTGCAAGCCGCCATGGACCGCGGGATCACCGTCGCCGAGGTGACGTATTGCAACAGCATTAGTGTTTCCGAGCACGTCGTGATGATGATCCTGTCGCTGGTTCGCAACTACATTCCGTCGTACGGCTGGGTGATGAAGGGGGGGTGGAATATCGCGGACTGTGTCGCGCGCTCCTACGACCTCGAAGGCATGTCGGTGGGCACGGTGGGCGCGGGTCGAATCGGCCTGGCGGTGTTGCGACGCTTGAAGCCCTTCGACGTCAAGCTCCACTACACCGACCGCCACCGGCTCCCGGCCGCGACCGAGCAAGAGTTGAACCTCATCTTCCACAACAGCGCCGAGGCGCTGGTACGCATTTGCGACGTGGTCACGATCAACGCTCCGCTCCACCCGGAGACCGAGCACATGTTCGACGACACCCTGATCGGTAAGATGAAGCGCGGGGCGTTTCTGGTGAACACGGCGCGCGGGAAGATTTGCGACCGCGACGCGGTCGCGCGCGCTCTCAAGGACGGACAACTGGCCGGGTACGCGGGGGACGTGTGGTTTCCGCAGCCGGCCCCGAAGGACCACCCGTGGCGCTCCATGCCGCACCACGCCATGACTCCCCACGTTTCGGGCACCAGCCTCTCGGCGCAGGCGCGCTATGCCGCCGGTGTGCGCGAGATTCTCGAATGCTGGTTCGACCGCAAGGCGATTCGCAACGAGTACTTGATTGTGAAGGACGGTCACCTGGCGGGCACGGGCGCGCACTCGTACAGCGCCGGCAACGCCACGGAAGGCTCCGAGGAAGCGGCGCGCTTCAAGAAGTAGCGCGATGGCAAACGCCGAAGTCGCCGTGCTGCTCGAGATGATCGACCAGGCGTTCGATCATAGTGCGTGGCACGGGACCAACCTCAAGGGATCGATTCGCGGTGTCTCGGCGAAGGAGGCCGCGTGGCGGCCGGGGAAAGGCCGTCACAACGTCTGGGAGCTGGTCGTGCACGCGGCGTACTGGAAGTACACGGTGCGGCGGCGGATTCTCGCGGAGAAGCGCGGTTCATTCGAGCTGCAAGGATCGAATTGGTTCGCGCGGCCGGAGCGCAGCGCTACCACCGACGCGGCGTGGAAGGCCGACGTCGCGCTCCTCGTGAGGACGCACCAGAGTCTGCGCGCGGTGGTGGAGGGATTGTCGGGCAAAGACCTCGATGCGACGCCGCGCGGCAGCAAACGCAATACGCGCGCGATCGTGGTCGGGATCGCCGCGCACGATCTGTATCACACCGGCCAGATCCAGATCATCAAACGCTTGATGCGCTAGCCTACTTCAAGAGCACCAGTTTGTAGCTCTTCGTTCCGCTTGGGTGAACGACGCGCGCGAAGTAAACGCCCGAGCTCACCGCGCGTCCCGCCTGGTCGCGACCGTTCCACGTCTCCGTGTGCGCCCCCGCTTCGCGCTCGTCGCCCACCAGGGTGGCGATGTGCGCCCCGCGCAGATCGAACACGCCCACCTCGACGCGTCCCTTCGAAGGAACCGTGTAGCGAATCGTCGTCGAAGGATTGAACGGGTTCGGATACGACGAGATCGACAGCACGTAGTTCTTCGGCGTCGGGTCGACGTCGGTGCCCGCGTCGAGCGAGGCCGCGTTGCCTTCGTTGCCCGAGAAGTCGGTGGCGGTGACGAAGTAGTAGGGATAGAGCGACGCGCTCACGTCCAGCGACGTCGCCGCCGTGTAGTCGATCAGAACCGCGGAAGCGAACAAGTTGGTGTTCGAGCCGTAGACCGTGAAGTAGTCGAAGTCCACGGCGGTGGATTCGTCCCACTCCAGATCGCTGGCGAGCAGCAGCAACCCGGTGGGCGCGCCGGGTGCCAGGTTGTCGAGCGAGTAACCGGCGCCGGTCTGCGAGTCGAAATACAGCGCCGGAAACGGGGTCGACGCCCGCACGAAGAACGTCGTCAGGTGCAAGCCGTTCGCAACCGTGGAGTCCGCGAGCGTTGGGACGACGACTTGATACTGTGCCACCGCGTGCGCGGGCGTGCTGCCCACGAAATCCCAATTCGCGTCCAACAGCTGGCGGCGGGTCGCACCCTCGGGGGGTGCCACCGGCAGCGGATCCTGCCGCCGATAGACTTCGTAGTCCTCGATCCACGTCGCCATGTCGGGGAGGTCGTAGCCCGAGGCGCTGAACTCGACGCGGACCTGCTTGCCCTGGTCGTTGCCGATGTCGCTGACGAGCGGTGCCGTGGGGTGGGGGACTTGGTTGCCGAACTTGACCAAGAGCGCGCGCTGCGCCGGCGTGGCGTTCAACAAGCCCACCCCGAAGCTCGCAGTTCCCAACAGCTGTCCCGCCAGGTGAAGCCGATTGCCCGGACCCATCGAGAAAAACCACGGACGCTGGAAGGTGAACGCGTCCCCGTGGCGCGTGCTCCACTGGTGAACGCCGGCCGAGTTGAACTTCGCGATGAAGATGTCTTCGCCCCCCGCGCTGGTGAGCGACCCGCCGCCGAAGTTGGCGGACCCGTCGATGACGCCCCCCAAGAACACGTTCGACGCGGCGTCCGTGGCCACGGCCAGCGACAGTTGGTCCGCCGCATCGCCGAAGCGCTTGCTCCATTGCGCCACACCCGAGGTGTTGAACTTCGCGACATACGCATCCGCCAACCCTGCGCTGGTCAACAATCCGGTGCCGAAGTTGACCGACCCGTACATGTAGCCGCCCATGCAGATGTTGCCGATCGGATCCAAGGCGAGGCTGTTCGCGCCCTGATCGAGCACATCGCCGAAGCCCGCGCTCCACGTGTGGACGAGGTTCAGACCGAATTTGGCCAGGAACACATCGGCCGCGCCCGCACTGACGATATTCCCTCCCCCGAAATTGACCGTCCCGTAATTGTTCCCCGCGATGAACACGCTGCCCGACGCGTCGACCGCGATGGCGCCCGCGAGTTGCGTCCCCGCGTCGCCGTACTTTTGGCTGGTAATGAACCCGCCGGTCGGAAAGAACTCCGCGACGTAGGTGTCTTGCCCTCCCACTGCGACGTGGTTGAGACCGCCGAAGTTCACCGTGCCGTCGAACTGTCCCGTCATGTAGATGTTGCGCGACGCGTCGGTCGTGACTTTGGTGGCGCTTTGGTTGAGACCCGCGTTGCCATAGCGAAAGCTCCACAACGGCGCACCGTTGGGCGCGAACTTCGCCAGAAACATATCGGTGCCGCCCTGGCTCACGAGATTGCCGGACCCGAAGTTCACGGTTCCGAAGAAGTCTCCGCATATCACGTAGTCGCCATTGGCGTCGACCGCACCTCCGCCTGCGGTTTGATCGCTCGCGTCTCCATAGCTACCCGAAAAGAGATGATTGCCGGCCGCGTCGTACTTGGCGATGAACACATCGCGCCCGCCCGCCGACGTCCGGGTGCCGCCGCCGAAGTCGGCGGTGCCGTGGAAGTAGCCGCTGATCCAAACATTGCCCGAGGCATCGACGCCGACGTGGTTGGCCGATTGGAGACTCGAGCCTGCGATCACCTTGTTGAATGCCAGCGCGGGAGGCTGGGCATAGGCGGGGAGTGACAAACCAACGAGAATCATCAGAGCACTCGCGAGGATGGCTCGTCTCATGGGGGCACCTTCTTATGTCTTGGCGTGCGGAAGCGGAAGGGCTGGCGGGGGAAATTATACGCGAGACGCGGCGCGAATTTCAATCGCCGGCAGCCCGCGGTCGAGGTGCTCGAGCGCGTGCCGGCGATGAGGTCCCGTCACAAAGATTCTGGGAATTATTTCAGCAGGACCGCCTTGGTCGTCTTTCGAGCACCGCCGAACGCGACCGTCACGAAATAGACGCCCGAGCTCACCCGGGTTCCCGTGTCATCGAGACCGTCCCATCGGACGGGGTATGAGCCGGACTCTTTGTCTTCGTCGACCAGCGTGGTGACGAGCGCTCCCCGGGCATCGAAGACCGAGACCACCACGCGCCCCCGCGACGGGACGTCGTAGCGGACCGTGGTCGACGGGTTGAACGGGTTCGGATACGCGTTGACGTTGAGCGTGTACGCTACCGGCGTCTCAACGCCGGAGGCGGTGTTCACGCGCGACGCGCTGCCTTCGTTGCCGGAGAAGTCGGTCGCCGTCACGTAGTAAAACACGTGCGGGTCCGCGCTCACGTTGAACGTGGTCTCGATGGTGTGGTCGATGAGAGTCGCGGTCGCATCGAAGGTCGGCGAGGCCGATCCATACACCGAGAAGTAATCGAAGTCGGCCGCCTTGGACTCGTTCCACGACAGCGCGCCCGCAGCAAAGATGAAACCGCCGGGCGCCGACGGCGCCAGATTGTCGACGGAGTAGCCGCTGTCGATGGGGGAGTCGTGAAAGTAACCGGGACGCTCCGTCGCCGCGCGGACGAAGAAGGCGGAGAAGGCCATTCCCTCGGTGACGGTCGAATCGATGAGGGTGGACACCACCACGGAGTATTCGCTCTCCTGATACGCCGGCGTGGAGCCGACAAAGTCCCAGCCCGCGACCGCCACATCGCGCGCACGCGGGCCATTTGCAACCGCGGCGGCGGGGTCGATGCGTCGAAACACGTCGTATTGGACGACGGGCGTCAAGCTCTCGTAAAAGTCCTGGCCCCCGCGCGTGAACGAAACGCGTACCTGGCGGCCCTGGTCGTTGTGAATGTCGGCGATGGACGCGATCGCGGGCGCCCCGGCGTTGGCGCCGAACTTGGCGAGAAAAATGTCGAAGTTGCCCGCGCCGAGCAGCACCCCGCCTCCGAAGTCGGCGGACAACTGGAAATACCCGGCGGCGGCAACGTTACCGGCGGCGTCGGTGTCGACGCCGTACGCCAGGTCGTTGGACGTCCCTCCGAATCCCCGGCTCCATTGATGAACGCCGCTCGTGTTGTACTTCGCGAGAAAGAGGTCGGCGGTATTCGGAGAGGCGTTGATTGGACCGCCACCAAAGTCTGCAGTCCCGGTGAAGGAACCGCCGGCGATCACGTTGCCGGCAGCGTCGATCTCGACCGCCTCACAAACGTCGGCCGCCACACCACCGAAACGTTTGCTCCATTGATGGACGCCGCTCGAGTTGAACTTAACCAAAAAGGCGTCCCCGTTGACGCCGCCATCGAGCACGCCTCCTCCAAAATCCACCGTCAACTCGAAATGACCGCCTAGGAAGACGGTCCCCGAGGCATTGACGGCGACCACCTGGCCGAGGTCGATGGCGGTGTTGCCAAAGGCGAGGCTCCATTGATGCGCCCCGCTCGTGTTGTACTTGGCAACGAAGATGTCGGAGCCGCCGGCGCTCGTGCGCCCTCCGCCCCCGAAATCCACCGTTCCTTGGAAACTACCCGAGACGAGCACGCTCGTGCCGACGGCGGAGACGCTCTGTCCGATGTCGGACAGCGTGCTGCCGAAGCGCTGGCTCCACGTGTGGATGCCAGTGGGGCCGTACTTGGCGAGAAAGATGTCGTTCCCACCCGCGCTCACCAACGGCCCGCCGCCAAAGTCGACGGTGCCGTTGAAGAATCCCGTGGCCACGACATTGCTCGCGCCGTCTCCGTAGATGCCCAAGCAGTTGTCGGATCCGGTACTGCCGTATCCGTCGCTCCACAAATGACCGCCGTTCACATCGTATCTCGCGATGAAGGCGTCGCTGGCGCCCGCGCTCAAGATGGCCCCGCCGCCAAAATCCACCGTGGCGCTGAAGCCTCCGCCGATGTAAATGCTTCCAAACGGGTCCACGGTGACTCCATTGGCCATGTCGTTGCCCCCCGCTCCGAAGCGCTGGCTCCACAGGTGGACGCCGTTGGGGGAGTACTTGGCGAGGAAGATGTCGTTGCTGCCCGCGCTCACCAGCGAAGCGCCCCCGAAGTTCACGGTTCCCTGGAACTGCCCGGCGATAATGACGTTGCCCGCCTGGTCGACGACGACACCGTTGGCGAGATCGGTGTTTGCGCCCCCGAAACGCTGGCTCCAGAAGTGGGCCGGCGTGGCGGCGTCCAGGGGTCGAACTTCGGTGAGAACGATTGAAAGAATCGTGCAAGCAAGGGCGGTCGTCGCGCGCATATCGGGGCTCCTTTGGAGAAGACTGCCGATATGGGAGACCCGCGAGACCGCCGGGAATCACTTAATGAGGGCTATTTTTTTTGTCTCCGTGGTTCCGTTTGCCTCCAAGCGCGCGAAGTAGACGCCCGATGAAGACGCGCGGCCCCGCGCGTCTCGACCATCCCACCGCGCGACATGCTCACCCGGGTCGCGGTTTTCGTCGATCAATGTTGCGACGAGGCGTCCGCTGACGTCGTAGATCTTCAGCGAGACACGCCCCGCGCTCGCGAGCGAGAAGGGAATCGACGTTTCGGGGTTGAACGGATTGGGATAGTTCGCGCCCAGGGCCGTGGCGCGCGGCGAATCGCCCACGGGAGTCGGCCAGTCTACGGACACCAGAATGTCGAACGGTGGCAGCCCGACGTCGATCGGGCCGCCGGGATACTGCACGTTGGTGTACATGCTGAAGCAGCGGATGCCGGGGTTGCTCGGCTTGCGGTCCGTTAGCAACAGACCGAGCGGCGAGGGTTCGCAATCGTTCAGGTCATAACCACCCGGAGAGTACATGGTTGCAGTCTTCGTGCGGGTAGTCGGATTGAACGCGATCAGCTCCGTGACAAAGGATGGCGTTGCCACGATTGCGAAGCCCTTATCGTCGGTGAGTATCTCGACGTCGAGGATGTCGCCACCCGCTTCAGCTTCCGAGAGGATAACGGTCTGAGATGTCGGGCTTTCAGCTACGTCGAACAGGACGCCGCCGTCGAGGACGCCGAAGTAGCCGACGGCGGAGAAGTACACGTACGCCGGTCCTGGTATCGAGGTGTCGGTCCAAAAGTGTACCTCGCTATAAGGATTGGTGTGCACCAGCGTGACGGGCTGTACGCCACCCATGCCGGGATTCATGTCGACCAGTGTGTCGGTGGCGAGGTCGATCACGGCTATGTAGCTCGTGCCGACGGGCGTGTAGAAGTTGTTGCGGTCGAGGCGCTGGAGTGCCACGAACAATTGATTGTTCGTTTCCCACATCTGGTCCATTTCCGGAAGGCCATCGGCATCGGCGAAAATGGAGAGGTCGATGGTGGTGATGGTAGCGCCGGTCTGTGGGTTCATCTTGAGCACACTCGTCATGTCGTAGCGAGACACGTAGGCGACGGTCGGTGAGAGCACGACGATATCGTGCGGGTTCGATCCGTTGCCGGTCGACCATTGGTCGATCGTATTGAAGTCGTCACACGGATCGAGGATTTGGATGTTGCCCGTGCCGCCGCGATTCACGACGTAGACCAACCCGCCAAACGTTCGCACCACCGCATCACTACCAACCGGCTCCAGGTCGATCGTCGGCGTCTTGTTCACTGGGTCCAGTGACGACGTCGAACCCGTCGAGAAGTCGGTGGTGCTGATCAAGATGAAATCGTCCGTGCACTGCGCCTCGACTCTCGCGGTCGCGAGAATCAACGTCATAGCGATGAGTAGAGTCTTCATGGCTGCTCCTTCTTACCTGTAAGTGTATGCCAAAGTGGTGTAGAAACTGCGGCCGGGGAGTGGGTAACCCGCCACGTCCACCGGTCGCTCGTCGGTGAGGTTCATGCCTTCGATCGTGAATGAGAGCCCCTCCGCGGGCGTGCGGACGAGCAGGATCAGGTTGTGCAGGTCGCGCGAGGGCGCCTCCTGCGTGTTGTAGCGATTGAGCCAGTTCGCGCTCATATAATGGAGCTCGTAAGTGGCACGAAACGCCCGCCACGTGTATGCCAACGACGTGTTGAGGTCGTCTTGCGGCCGTGACGGCAATTCCTTCCCGTCATAGGCGGGTTCGTCGCCCGTATCTTCCGAGTCGAGGTATGTGTAGCCTGCCGTGAATTCCAGCGCTCGCCACGCCGCCGCCGAGCTCACCTCCCACCCGCGAATGTGCGACGAGCCGATGTTGGTCGGCTTCACCGTGTACTGCGAGTTGGGGAAGAAGAGGATCAGGTTCTCCGCCTTGTTGTCGAAGCGGCTCACCTCGAGGAAGAGCGACCGAAACGCCCCCGCGCGCGCGAAGCTCAAGACCACGCCGAGGTCGCGGTTCTCGCCCGACTCCGGCTCCAGCTGCGAATCGCCCGTCACCGACCCCGTGTTGCCGAACAATTCGAGGAAGGTCGGCATGCGGTAGTAACGCCCCGCGTTGGCCTTGATCGCGAGCCACTCCCACGGTTGGTAGCGCGCACCGAACGACGGCGTGTCGTTCTGGTGCGTGACGCGTCCCTCCGACGTCGGTGGCAGCCACGGGAATCGCGGCGGTGCGAAGAACTCGTCTTCGTGCTCCTCCCAGCGCTGCATGGCGGTGAGCACGAGCGTTTGCTTCAGCAAGTACACGTCCGCGCCCGCCGACCACGTGGTCGCGTGACGCCAGCGATTCGGCCCTTCCACATGAGAAGGAAGATTGCTCTCAGGATGGAATTGTTCTTTCTGGCCGAGGTACGTTCCTTCGAACGAAACCGGCACCCACGGCACGATCCATTTCATGCGCGCGTTGCCGCCGTACGAGTCGATGGTGTTGTCCGTGTCTTGCGCCACCAGCGAGACGTCCGAGCCCGGGTCTTTGAACTGCTCGTTGGCGTGTTGATAGAAGCCGTTCGTCCACCAACGAAGCTGCGAATTCAACAACGGCGCGCCTTCTATGCGCGCTTGTCCCATCTGCCGCCGCCGCTCCGAGCGCGCGGTGGTCGATTGGAAGGATCCCAGGCCCGGGACCCCTTGCTCGCGCGAGGCGTCGTAGTAGGCGAGCGACGCTTCCGCCACGCGCGGGATGTCGGACGACACCCGCGCGATCCCGTTCCACCCTTCGAAGTGGTTGTTCACGCGCGTCGCCACTTCGTCGTCGTCGGCGTTGAAGGGTGTCCCGTTGTCGTCTTCGAAGTCGAAGTCGCCCTGCGAGCGCTCGTAGGTCCCGTGCGCGAAAACGCGAAGCGGCCCCGGGCGTAACCAGAGCGACGCATTCTCGCGCCGTGTCTCGAAGGAGCCCGCCGACATCGCCGCTTCCGCGGCCGACAACAAACCGCCCCCCGACGACTCGTCATCGCGCGTGACCAAAGCAACGGCGCCACCAATCGCGGAGCCGCCCAACTGCGGCGGGGAGAACCCGCGATAGACTTCAATGCGTTCGACTCCGCCCAACGGGAGATCGGAGAGATTGGTGACGCCGAGATAGGGATCGTCGATGGGCATTCCATCTAGGTAGGTACGCACTTGCGACGACGACGAGCCGCGAATGGAGACCGTCGCGAAGCTCCCCAGCCCGCCGTACTGCGTGACGCGCACGCCCACCAACTGCGAGAGCACCGCCGTCAAGTCTTCGACCCGGCCCGCGCGCGCCGTCATATCGACCAACGCCACGAAGCCCGGCCGGTTGGTGACATCCGACCGCGCGTCCGGACGCTTCGCGTTCACCACGATGGCCGGGAGCGTGTAGAGCGAATCCCGCGGCGCCTGTTCGGCGCCCGCATGGGTCGGCAATAAGGAAAGCAGCAGCAGACCGCTAGCTAGCGGTCGTCCGCAGAAACAATGTCGGGGATTGATGGCCTCATCCCGTTCCTCTCATTCCTCGAAGAGGAGTCCAGGTGGCAACATCCGGCAGGTATCCTGGCTGATGGCTCGATCGCCTTCGCCCCCTTCCCGGGTTTCCCCAGTGGATCGGGCTTCAGGCTCGCCAATCACAGTGGCGGGTCCGCGAGGGATTCACACCCTCTTCCCTTAGCCGCAACCATCGAAGTCACGGCGCACGGTGTTGTTGATGTTGGGGCGCATGATAGCATACCAATGGAAAGTGTCAAGAAACGGGTTACGGAAGCAATGGACGTGCGCGTTGCGTGCGGTATAACCTACGCAGAGGTTGCGGCAAGTCGACAATCTCATTCCGGGGGGACAGATGACACTAAAGGCAACGGAAGTTTTCACGCCAGGGTCGTTTCCAGCCCTTACCTACGTCGAGCGGTCGGGAGATCGCCTCGAACGCTCGCTAAGGGACGCGATCGATACGCCGGGGCAGGTTGTGTCGCTCGTCGGGCCATCGAAGTCGGGAAAGACGGTACTGGTGGAGAGAGTAATCGGTCGTGAGTCTCTAATCACAGTCACGGGTGCGAGAATTGGATCGCCGGAGGACATTTGGACGCGTGTATTGGATTGGATGGGAGCGCCGAACACTCGCGGAAGTGCAGCGAGTACCTCAGGAAGAGTCGGAATAGAAGCTGGCGCAAGCGGGTCGACGGGTATTCCTGGATTGGCAAAAGTATCGGGCGATGCGAAAGGAAACGCGGAAGTAGCGCATGAGCGCGAAAAATCCACAACCTTTGAACGCGCCGGGCTCCAACAGGTCGTGAAAGATATCGCAAACAGCGACTATGTAGTTCTGGTCGACGATTTTCATTACATGCCCCGCAGTATTCAGTCCGAGGCCGCAAAGAGCCTCAAGGAGGCCGTACGTCTCGGGATAAAGGTCTGCACCGCCTCCGTTAGACATCGCGGAGATGATCTTGTGAGAGCAAATCCTGAGTTGAGAGGCAGAGTGCGCGCAATCGACATCGAGTACTGGAACGACCAAGATCTGCAAAAAATAGCAGCCTCAGGTTTTTCCGCGTTGGATGTTACACTGGACGCGGCGACGATACAGAAACTAGTCCTTGAAGCAGCGGGTTCTCCGCAACTCATGCAACTACTTTGTCTAAACGCCTGTTTTTTTCTAAACATTCGGCAGAAGAGCAGTAGCGCATCTAAGATAAGCGTCGGAACAGAACAGCTAAGGGCAATTTTTGAGCAAACGAGCGCAAACACGGACTTCCGATCGCTTGTTGATGTCTTGGACGCGGGACCAAAAACGCGCGGGACTGAAAGGATGCTCTATGACTTCGCAGACGGTTCGCGGGGAGATGTTTATAGGGCGGTTCTCAAGGCGGTGGCATCGGATCCGCCAAGGCTGTCATTTAGCTACGAGGAACTGCTCAAGCGGATGAGGGTCGTCTGCAAGGACGCCCAGCCCGCCGGTTCGAGCATCGTGGGCACTTGTCATCATATTAGCAAACTTGCGCTAGAAAAATTTCCGAACGAACGAGCTGTTGACTGGGACGAACAGAAACAGATTCTTGATATTCCCGATCCATACTTGCTCTTCTATCTTCGGTGGTCGGGGCGACTTTCCGAAGGCGAATGAAAGTCGAGCAGTCCGATGAATTCACGTGCCGCAAGCCATGAGCTCCCACGATTCTCTTGGCACGGGAGATGTGACGCGGATTGCCTTCTAGGTTCGAGGGAGTTAACAACGTGACCAGACGCCCACCTTTGTGGTTTCGCGACTTGTTGGCAATTCCGTTGGTCGTAGGTCTCATCCTAGCCACGGTGGCGGTGGCGATTGATAACTTCACCTCAGAGGAAGCGGAACTTTCCTATTCGGTTGAGGGGCCGACATCCCTCGTTGGGCGGTCAACGTTGCAAGGCCTTGAGGTTGCCGTCAACGGCGCTCCAGTCGAGGAGCTGGTGGGTTATCAGGTCCGTATTTGGAACTCGGGTGACAAGCCACTTAGGAGCGTTCCCGTAAGGGTCGTTTTCACTCCCGAAACGAATGGTTTTCAAATCCTATCTGTCACTCACCGGACGACGCCGGAGTATGAGTTCGGAGCGATTGTTGAGTCCCAGGATGGCACACAAGCTCGTAGGTTTGTTTACGAGCTCATGAATCCGAATGATGAGGACAAGGTTACGCTTCTCGCAAACGCGGAACTTGATATTGCTTTGTTCGCGAAGTCGGAAGGTGTTTCGATACGCGAAGCGAAGGAACGCACTAACGCTACCTTCATTTCGCGCTTTGGCCCCGTCGCCGCCGGTATCGTTGGCTTGATCGCTTCAACCATCGCAATGGCGCTAAGCTGGTTGCGACGCCGAGAAGAGTCCACAGAAGAGCTTCAACGACTGGAGCGTGCGGTGTTCGAGCTTATGAAAATGCGGGTTGGGACAAGCAAGGAGCGTTCGGAATAGTTGGACCTCTATAGTTGATCCTGGCCCAATGCCCTCCCTCCTCACCCTCCACGCCAACATCGTCTCGCTCGACGTCGATGCCATCGTCAACGCGGCCAACACGAGTCTCGTCGGCGGTGGGGGAGTGGATGGAGTGATCCACCGCGCGGCCGGGCCCGAGCTTCTCGAGGAGTGCAAGGGGCTGGGAGGATGCGAGGTGCGACAGGCGAAGATCACGAAGGGCTACGGTCTCCCCGCGCGCTTTGTGATCCACACGGTGGGCCCGGTGTGGCGGGGCGGGTCGTTCGACGAACGGGCTTCTGGCCTCGTGCTACCGCAACAGTCTCGCGATCGCGGCGGAGCGAAAGCTGCGAACGATCGCGTTCCCGTCGATCAGCACGGGCGCCTACGGTTACCCGATCGAGAGCGCGGCGGAGGTTGCGGTGGAGACGGTGAGGGAGGTGCTGTCGGCGTCGTCGACGGCGATGGAGGTGACGTTCTGCTGCTTTTCCGCGGGTGATCTGCGCATCTATGAAGCGATCTTGAAGAGTCCAGACTAGCGTTTCGGACACAATAGCACCGTCCTGGAAGCGTCCTTCCCTTCCAGTTCAGCCCGTCAAGAATCGGCACGTCTGATGCACGCGCGGTAGTAATTACCGCGCGGAATACCCGGAGTTGTGAAGACAGTCGCCTGTTGAGAAGGCGCCCGTTCCGGTCATGCCCGCCCCGGAGGAATCACAATGAATACCCGTCACATTAAATCGCTCGTAGCGGCCGCGCTCGGCCTCATCACCGTCGCTTTCTCCCAATCCGCCAACGCTGCCTGGACCATCGACGGCACCTACGTTGCTTCGTCGGAGGTGCATTTTCCGTCCATCCTGATCAAGGGGGCGGTTTCCGACCAAAGTGGCGGGGCCATTATTGTTTGGCCCACGGATGGGGTTGACTCTCGCGTTCGGGCGAAACGTCTTGGTCCTACCGGCAACGCGGTGTGGTTTCCGGGCGCGGTTGAAATGGGGGAAGGAAACTGGGGGCGACGTACTCCCAGGATGGCGTCGGACGGCGCCGGCGGGGCGATCGTGGTCTGGCAAGACTATAGGAGCGGCGTCGACATCTACGCCCAGCGTGTCGATGCATCGGGCAATCCGTTGTGGACAGCGACGGGCATTCCCATCTGCACGGCGCCCAATGAAAACTTCCTGTGGCGCCAGATCATCGAGGATGGTTCGGGCGGAGCGATCGTTGTTTGGACGGACAGGCGGAACCCTGCCAACTACTACGACATCTACGCGCAACGCGTCGACGGCGCCGGCAACGTACTATGGACGACCGACGGAGTGCCGGTTTTCCTGGGTGTCGGGTACCAGGCCGGACCGCTGCTCGCTTCCGACGGGAGCGGTGGCGCAATAATCGCGTGGGATGACCGTGCCACGAGTATTGCAAGCGTTCGCTGTCAGCGGATCAACGGCAGCGGCGCCGTTGTCTGGCCCATTGAGACGACTGTTGCGCAAAGCGACAGCGCGCAAGGCTTGTCCGGAATCGTGAGCGATGGTGCAGGAGGCGCATACGCACTCCTGGTTGATGCTCGTTCGGGGACCGGCGATGTGTACGCGCAGCGAATCGATGGTGCCGGCAACCGACTCTGGAACGCCGCGGGCGTCGCCGTGTGCGCCGCCGCGGACGAGCAGTTCTACGCTACGTTGACTCGGGATCAAGCGGGCGGATACTTCGCGTGTTGGTCTGATCTTCGTTCGGGCACGCAATCGGAGATCTATGCGCAGCGTGTGAACACGAACGGGCAAGGCTTGTGGACCGCGGACGGCATCGTTGTGTGTGATGCTGCCCAAAATCAGTTCGTGCCCGATATCGCGAGTGACGGTCTCGGTGGCGTGCTGGTCTCATGGTTCGACTATCGATCGAGCCCGAACGCCGACATCTACGCGCAGCGCGTCAATTCGGCCGGCACCACGCTTTGGACCGACGACGGCGTCCCGATCTGCACCGCGACGAACGCGCAGGAATACCCGTTGTTGGTTCCCGACGGAGCGGGTGCTGCGATCGTCGTATGGGGCGATCGCAGAAACGGACTTACCGCCGATGTCTACGCTCAGCGTGTCGACGCGAACGGCGTGGTCGACCCGACGGTAGCGGTCGGCAACACGCCGGTTGCGGGCATCCTCCAAGTTTTCGACAACACACCGAATCCGTTCAGTGCCTCATCTACGCTGCGTATCAGTTTGTCCATGCCCTCCGATGTGACGATGGAGGTCTACGACGTAGCGGGAAAGCGGGTATCGATGTCACGTTTGGAAGGCTTGGCGGCCGGCGAGCACGCGCTTGCCTTGCACGGACGGGCGACGAACGGGACGCCGCTATCGAGCGGTGTGTATTTCTGTCGAGTGAGCGCACACGGCGAGACAGCGACGCGCAAGATCGTCGTTCAGCGATAGCACTCGCGTTCCCGTCGATCAGCACGGCGCCTACGGTTACCCGATGGAGAGCGCGGCGGACCGCGCCCGGGAAAATCGGATCATTCTCTCGCGAGTTGCAACCAATCCCGACCAGGTGACGTCTAATCCGACAACCTCCGGAGGTGTCGGCATGACGTTGCGCCCTGTCGTCCTCGTTTGCCTAGTCGTGACCGCAGTGCTAGCTGCGGGGACCCGTTTTAGTCTGGCTAACCCCGAAGAGGCGCGCGAGCTCGCGGGCCTGTGGGCGGCGAAGCTCCGCTTCGGGCCGGATATTCGCGGGCCACTCCTTATAGAGAAGGTGGGCCATGGGTGGCGCGCGGAGATTGGGGGGCGAAGCGCGGACGTCCAACTGGCCGGCGACACGCTGACATTCGAACTCCCGAATGATGAGGGGAAATTCCGCGGCTACTTCATAGGAAAGCGCAAGAGCATCTTTGGACATTGGTCGTGGCGCTTCGCGTCTCCGGTGACGCTCACGCGCGTGGGCAAGGGGGAACGATGGCGCGGCGACGTGGATCCGCTTCCGGATGAACTCACGATGTACCTGAAGGTCGCCCCCCGCGACGATGGTTCGATGCGCGCGTTCCTGAAAAACCCGGAGCGCAACGCGGGATACTTCATGCGCGTTGCCACACTGGAGCGCGATGGGAAGTCAGTCCGCTTGCTCTCGGCGCCGCGCAAGGGAAACCCGGCCGCGGTCCTCACGGAAGGGGTCTTGGTAGACGATGTGCTCTCGATTCCGCTGCGGGGCGGTACGTACGACTTCGCGCGCGTGGCCGCCGCCGCCGCGAGCGATTTCTATCCGCGCTCGCGTCCGGGTGTGGGCGCAGGGTACGACTACGCAGAGCCGCCCCAGCTGGACGACGGCTGGCCGGTCGCGACACCCGAGGATGTCGGGCTCTCGCGCGAAGCGCTGGAACGCTTCGTGCGCATGATCATCGACGAGCCCATCGACAGCGTGAACTGCCCGGAGATCCACGGACTACTGGTCGCGCGGCACGGGAAGCTGGTGCTCGAGGAATATTTCCACGGCGAAAGCCGCGACAAGCCGCACGACACGCGCTCGGCTTCGAAGAGTCTGACCTCGGTCTTGCTGGGAGCCGCGATTGAGGGCGGCGTCCCCCTTAGCGCCGAGTCGCGCGTCTATGAGGTGATGAACCGCGGCGCGTTTCCCGCGGGGTTGGACGCGCGTAAAGAGAAGATCACGCTCGAGCACTTGCTCACGATGAGCTCCGGTCTCGATGCCGACGACAGCGACGAGAATTCAGAAGGCAACGAAGACCGTGTTCAGGATAGCGACGCCACCAACTGGTGGCAACTCACACTGGATTTGAAAATGGTTCGCGAACCCGGCGAGAAGGCGGTGTACGCGAGCCTGCAACCGAATCTCATCGGCGCCGTGATGGAGACGGCGTCGGGGCGCCCGCTCGCCGAACTCTTCCACGATTCCGTGGCCGAACCGCTGGAGATCAAGCGGTACTGGCTGGGGCTGCAACCGCTCGGTGAGCCGTACATGGGCGGCGGCGCGCGTTTCCTCCCGCGCGACTTCATGAAACTGGGGCAGTTGATGCTGAATGGCGGGAAATGGAACGGGCGTCGTGTGGTCAGCGACGAATGGGTGCGGCGCTCGACATCACCGCTGGTTCAGATCGGCATCAAGAAGATGTCGGGCTACGGCTACCTGTGGTGGATCATCGAATATCCGTTCGAAGGAAAAACGATCCAAGCGTTCTACGCGGCGGGTAACGGTGGCCAAGTGGTGATGGGGATTCCGGAGCTCGATCTGGTGGTCGCGATCTACGGCGGAAACTACGCCGACCCGATCATCTTCCGGATTCAAAGGCAGTTGGTGCCGGAGTATGTGCTGCCGGCAGTCGCCAGCGATTGATCACGTTTGTCGCCCCAATCGCGTCGTTCCCTAACCGGTCCGAAATTCCTACACTCCCGTCGATAACGGAAAGTGGATGGGTCTATGTTCAAGCGCGCGGTCTTGGTTGTCGGCGTTGCATTGGCGGCGGTCTCATTCGGGGGTCGAGCCCTCGCTCACGATTTCACGATCGACCAGCGATGCGAGGACGGGTGGCGGTTTCTAATGGCCATCCTTCACAATGATCCGCTGGGCCAAGAGTTTGTGCCGCAGATGTCATCGCTCGACGTAGTAGAAGTCTACATGGGGATTGGAAGCAATCCGCTATCCAGCGCCACGGTAGCCGTCCGCATCCGGTCGCAGACGATTGACGGTCCGGTGCTGGCAACGAGTAACGGCGTCACCTTCGAATATCCCTCACCGATATCATACCGGCATTTCGATTTTCCATCGTCGGTGGCGCTCATTCCCGGGGAACTCTACGTGATCGAAGTGATCCAAGTGGCGGGTACGGGCAACGCCTATCTCGCCGGAACATCTAACCTGTACGCGCCGGGTCGGTTTCTCGTCGGAAATCAATTCTCTGAAGCGGAGGACCTCATATTTCGCGAGGGGCCGACGCTGCCGCTTCCTACCCGCACGAGTACGTGGGGTCAAATAAAGGCGCTCTATCGCTGACGCGGACGGGCGATCCCCCCGCGCAGCCGGGGATCCGTCGCGGAGCGAAGGCTCCGCGCCATCGCGTTCGCCCTCCCAATGACCTTCACTCCAGCGTCGCGGTCCAGTTGGTGACGATGGTCACGGTGGAGAGGCGCGACTCGGAGATGTTGGTCAAGAACCGCTTCCCGTCGCGGGCAACCGCGTAGTGGAAACGGTTTTTGTAGGTCTTGATGTTGGTAGCGGAGAAGAGAAGCCGCGGTGCGCTGGCATAAAAGGCTTCGTCGGCGTTGACCTCGACCGACATCAGCCCCGCGTTTAAGCGAAAGGTAACGTTCTGCTGCTTTTCGGCCGGTGATCTGGAGGTTTATCGAAAACTTCTGGCGTAAACACCGAGACCGGTACCGACCCCATCAAGTTGGATTCCCCATCGACATACCCCACTCAACGAACGCCCCGTTGGGAGGCCTCTCATGCGTACCCTGTATGCGCGTGCGCTTCTGCTGTACCTCTTTCTGATTCCTACGACCCTGTCAGCCCAGACCGCGACGCATCTCTGGAGTCAACGATTCGGAGCGGCGGGCGAAGACCAGGCCTACGGCGTCACGACCGACGGCGCGGGTAATGTGTACGTGACCGGCGCCTTCGAGGGGACGGTGAGTTTCGGCGGTCCCAATCTCGTCTCGGCCGGGGACTGGGACGTCTTCCTTGCGAAATACGACGCCAACGGCGTGCACCAATGGAGTCGTCGCTACGGAAGCCCGGCATTGGATCTCGGATTCAGGCTCCTGGTCGATGGAACCGGCAACCTGGTGATGATGGGTCATTACAACGGGACGATCAATGTGGGCGGTGGTGATCTCACCGTCATTGGAATCGGGGGGAGCACGTTCCTCGCAAAGTACGACGCGAGCGGCGCGCACCTCTGGAGTCGAGGGTTTCCTTCCTCGTTTACGTGTTCTGGAGCGGCGCTCGCCATGGATGAGGACGGCGATTTGGCCATGGGCGGGTATTTCGACGGGACCGTCGATTTCGGCGGGGGGCCCTTCGGGAGTGCGGGCCGACCGGATATTTTCGTCGCGAAGTACGGCGCCGATGGCGCGCACCTGTGGAGCAAGCACTTCGGGTCGAGTGGTGACGACATAGCGTACGGGCTCGCGACGGATGGTTCCGGGAACGTGATCTTCACAGGAGAATTCCACGACACGATCGACTTTGGCGGCGGACCGTTGGTAGCAACTGGGTCCAGTATGTTCCTGGTCAAGTACACCACGGCAGGTGACCACATCTGGAGTCAGAGCTTCGGCCTCGCGATCGGACGTGCTATCGCGGTGGACAATTCGGATAACGCATTCGTGGGGTTCATCGGTGATGCGGTGGTTGGTGGCGGCCCCGTGGTGGGTACCGGACCCAGGAAGTTGCTGGCCAAGTTCGATTCCCAGGGAACCCATCAATGGACCCGAGCCTACGATGGTCCCGGATGGGCGGTAGTAAGATCCGCGTCCGCCACGAGCTCGGGGGGCGTCGCCGTCATCGGAGAATTCGAGGACACGGTGGATCTCGGCGCCGGTCCGATGGCGAGTTCGGGCGGTGGCGATATCTTCGTCGCGGTCTACGACGCGAACGGGGAGCACCTATGCAGTCGTAGCCTGGGCAGCGTCAACCAAGACTACGCATGGGATGTCGCCGTGGACCCGTCGGACAATGTGCTCGCGTCGGGGCGATTCGAGATCTCCATCGATGCGGGTGGCGGGACTCTCGTAAGCGCCGGCTACGGTGACGCGTTGGTGGCCAAGTACCGCTTGCCGGTGGCGACCGCGACGACACCGGCTCTTGAAACGTCCGTGGGACAGAACTATCCGAATCCATTCAACCCGTCGACGAGTATCGATGTCACGATTGGCGAACGAACCGCAGTCGTAGTCGAGATCTACGACGCTCGTGGTGCGCGAGTCGCCATACTCGACGCCGGGGTAAAAGATGCGGGGACTCACCGAGTCGCGTGGGGCGGAACCGATGCAACGGGCAAGCGCGTGGGAAGCGGCGTGTACTTCTATCGACTCGAGGGTGCGGGCGCCTTGACGTCTCGCAAGATGGTCCTGTTGAAGTGAGTTGTGGCACGGGCGCCTACGGTTACCCGATCGAGAGCGCGGCGGAGGTTGCGGTGAAGACGGTGAGGGAGGTGTTGTCGGCGTCGTCGCCGGCGGTGGAGGTGACGTTCTGCTGTTTTTCGACGGACGATCTCGCGATCTATGAGGCGTTGCTAGGCGCACGGAATTCGCGCTAGCACATCTCGACATCGCCATTGACATGGCGTTAAGCGATCGATTAAGCTACGCGCACCTCGGGGAGGCTCGTACGGCACGTTCTTCATTGGACAACTGTTCGGTCCCCGGCCCGCTGACGACCTACCCAAACATCTAGCTCTCCGAGCACACGACCAGTACGCCTTCGGCGATATCACATTGGGTTCGTCTTGCAAGGGGGAGTGCGATGCGCAATTCTCATGGCAGCGGTGCGTGCTCGCTGTTCGGAGCAAACTTCGCCCGCATCTTGTCGAATTACACTCGGATCTTACTGACCTGTCTCGCCCTAACTCTGACCGCCGCCGCGATCTGGTGGGGATGTAGCAACGACTCCCCGATTGCGCCGGGCGGCGAGCAACGCTCAACCCACTACGTTGCAGAGCCCGGCCTTCTACTCGGGCCCATCGACGGCATCACGACGGGGTGGCACGTGGCTCCTCGCCAATTCGCCATCCCTCGCGGCGCCGCTATCCAACTTCGGTGTCTGCTCCCATCCACGGCCGAGGTTCGTTGGATCGGCGCGACCGAGATCGCGCGCGACGACGACGGGTCGACGGCCGAATGCCCGACCGCCGAAGTGGGAACACACGACGTCCGAGTCGAGGTCATCTTCGCTCCCGATCCAAAGGACAACGATCCGCGGAAGCCGCAAGTGACCGCGGTCGAGACGGCCGTCTATCAGTGCGAGTTCGAGGTCGTCGACATCGACGCCCGGCGAATCCGAGTCAGCCGACCGCAAATCACCCGCGAGCCCCTGCATGTCAGTCAGAGTGCAAGCAACTGGGAGCTAATGAAGCACTATTTCTCCGGATCCATCGCCGCGGTTAACGAAGTCGCGGCGGGCAGGTACGTGACGGCCGTGGCGACTCCCGTGCAGCTCGCGGTGCACGTGGAACCGCCCATGTTCGCCTCGCTCGCGGAATGGCGCATCGACGGGGAGCCCGCCCTCTTGGGTGAGCTCGCCACATACGCGTTTCAGAATCCAGGCCCGCACACGGTCGAGGTGGGGCCGTTGGATACGAGTGCGAGTATCATAGTCGATTCGTACCGCGTCATGACCGTGGAGCCGACGAACCTCGCGGATAACAACATTCCGGATGGAGCCGCGGTGTCCTTTGTGGCACGCACCGAGCCGGCAGGGTTCGAGAGGTTCGTGACGTGGCTGGGCGCGACCCAGTTCGGGACGGTTTCCCCAGCGACCGGTTACGGTGCAACGTTCACGGTCACGTTCGACGAGACCGTCGGGCGCGAGCAAGAAGGAAACCTAGATCGCTGGGTGGGAATTCGAGCCGACAACGCTACCTTCAACCAAGATGGACCTGCGACGGGAACGATTGAAGTCGCGGTCACCGATTCTATCGGTGATCCCTACGCAGGCATCGTCGTCAGGTTGGAAGGAATTGGCTTCGAAGGAACGACAAACGCGCTGGGCATCGTCACCTTCAACAACGTGCCCAACGGTGCCATTCCGATCACGCTCATCGAGACGCTGACGGTCGCCAACCCAGGGGGTGACCCGATCATCATCGACGTGGAAGCGAATAGCCTGGTGAACGCTCTCGTGACGGGCGGTGTCACGACGCAAATCGATTGCACATTCGTAGTGGACGCGCCGCAAGAAAAGCCCGGATGCGGCACAGTTCCGTTTACTTCGATTGCGATGGCCGTACGCGGTGACGGGTTGTTCGCAGCCGAGCTCAAGGCCGGTGTGGTTGGGCCGTGCCCCTGCGCGGCAAATTTCTCCGGCCCGTTCCCCCCTATGGGTGGCGGGTGCCCCGCAAGTGTAGAGCTACTACTTGCAGCCAAGCCGCCTGCCCAACTCTGGTCCGTGGTGTGTTCGACGTGTCTGGGGGGTGTAGGTTGCGAACAGCCCATCGCGACGAGCACGAGTGCCGTATTTGATTAGGAGGGGCTTGCATGTCGGCGCGACATGTTTACAAAACGACCTTAGCCGCGCAATGATCACTTGGTGAAAGGCCTCCTATTGATCAGCCGGCTCGTCCTCGCGCTCCTGATGTGTGGCGCAGGTTGCTCGCCCCCGAAGTGGGCGATGTATCAGGCGAACAGCCGGCACACGGGGCATCTCCCCGGCGTCACTCATGCAGTCCCGCTCGAAAAAGTTTGGGTCCGCAGCTTTCCCGACGCGCTCTTGACACCGCCGGTGATCGGAAACGACAAGGTCTTCATGACCGCGGGCAACGATCTCTTCGCCTTGTCCACCGAGGACGGATCAACACAATGGACATACACGGCCCCGATTGGTGGATTCTGGTCGGGAGTGGCCGCGGTGGGCAATCGGGTCTATGCGGTGAATCGGGCGAACGACGGGTCCGACGACGGAAGAGTGGTATGCCTGCGGGCCAGCAGCGGCGGGATCCTCTGGAGCAAGTCGGGGGGCGAAGGGAGTGTCGCGCCGGTGACGGTGGGCGAGGGACACGTGTTCATCCATGCGAAGCCCTGTATTCTGCATTTCCGCGACGCGCAGAATGGCGACCCCGAATTGCAGTGCGGCGGCGGTGAATGCCAGGATCCCAACTCCAAAGCCGCGGCCTATCTGGATGGACGCGCATACATCGCCACCGCGATGGACGTCTATTACTGCGATGAGAACGGAGCGAATGGTCCCGTGGGACCATTTGGCACGTTGAGTGGCGCGCGGTCGACACCGATGCTGGTCCAGTTGGACGGTCCGCAATCGTCCGAGTATGCGCTGGTGGTTCGCACGGGCAACGCCCTTCGCGTCGTGAACCCCGAGGATGGCGATCCGTATTGGAGCGGCTCGGCTGTCAACGCGGAGGACGAGGGCGTCGCTTCCGCTCCGGGGGCGGTCTACTACTTCCACCAAATGCAAGTCGTCGCCAAACTGGCTCGTACCGGCGGGGCGCTCTGGAGCTACGAAAACACCAAGCCGCTTCGGTTCTCACCTGTGGTCACGGACAACCTGGTTTACTTCGTCGACACCACTCATGTTCATGCGCTGGATCGGATGACGGGACAGCTCCTTTGGTCGGAAGAGGTCCGAAAAAAGGAGGAAACGGGTGGGACGGGACTGGTCGTAACCGAGCACGGTCTAATCGTAGCGGTCGCAGATCGGGTGATCTGGTTCCGGAAGCGGCACGTCGCCGTCCCGCATTGAAGCGCACAGCGGACCCGTATTGAGCGCCGTCACCCGATCAGACAGGAGTGCGCATGGGCGGATATTTCAGTGAATTAGTTCAGAAGGGTGGCGCGATGTTTTGGGGGCTGGTGCTCATCGTCGGTCTCTTATCCATATTCCTCGGCGATCTGCACGCACGCCGGCGGGGAGGAGTAGCCAGGGAAGCGAAGTTGTTCGCGGCATCCCCTAATCGACACCTACGCCTGCGAACCGTGAACCTCATTTGTCTTGTCACATTGTTCCTATTCGACTGGCTCTATCCCATCGCCTTTCGGTGGTTCGGAAAGAAGAGGTTCGTTTACCCCACGCTGATGACCGTTCTCGGCGCACTGGGCGGCGCTCTGCGAGGCGCCGCAACCCAAGGCGGTGACGCCGCGGAGTTTATGGCCTACGGGTTGCTGCCGGGTTTTGTAACTATCCATTGTCTCGGGTGGGTCCACGTGAATGTGGTGTACGCTCGAATTCGCCAACATCAACGGAGTTGATCGCGTTCCCGTCGATCAGCACGGGCGCCTACGGTTACCCGATCGAGAGGGCGGCAGGGGTTGCGGTGGAGACGGTGAGGGAGGTGCTGTCGGCGTCGTCGTCGGCGATAGAGGTGACGTTCTGCTGCTTTTCGGAGAGCGATCTGCGGATTTATGAGACGCACCTCATGGGCTAGTATTTGCTGTAGTGCTAGCGCCACTTGACCCTTATGTTCTTCGCGAGACCCCGCCCACTTGCGCCGCACTCGCCGGTGAAACTCACATATGAGTCCCAAACCCCGCTCGAAACGCGTCACTGCATGCAAGGCCGTCATGGCCCTCGCGGCGATTCTGGTGATGGTCGGTTGTGCGACTCACGAGACGATGCCACCGCCGGACTATGACTTGATTTATCGTGAAGCAATCGAGCGCCAAGCGTCGTTGCATGAGTCCGAAAGCGCGTTTCCGTGCCTCATTGAATCGATACCGTCTGATTACACTCGTCGAGGCAGTGAGCCGTTCACGAATGAAGAGACGGAAGTGTTGCGCGCGGTCTTCGTTGAGATGGTCCTAGCCAATCTCATCTGGTACGAGTACCCGCTCGGAAGCCCGCCGCCGCTAGAGATCGCCGTCACCCTACGAACGCCCGAGGAAGAAGGAGCCTCACCCTCAATCGAGTTATTGCAAGCCTTCTCGACTCCCACGATTCGCGCGATTCGGTTTGAAGAGGACTTAGACTATCGGATTCCGCTCTGCACTCTGCATTTTCGTAGTTGGTTGAATCCGGACAGCGCTTACGTCTACGCTGAGCTCACTCGCAGTGGCCTAACTGGACGCGGCGCTGTTGCAGTCCGTGAGGAAGGCAATTGGAAGGTCTGCCCGACAGCGTGGATTGTGCAGGATTGAACTTAAGCGCAGCCTGATCTATGAATCGTTGCCAGAACCTTGGAATATCAACCAGCGGTAACGCCGTCATGGGCGTTGCGGCGATTTTGTTCACGACTGGTCTCTTGCTTGCGCCGCCCGCGCATTCCGCCACGGCTACCGGCACGATCAAGGGAACCGTTCGCGACGCCGATACCGGCGAGCCACTTCCATCGGAAGCGCGCATCCCGGAGGGCCCGGACGATCCTTGTATTGCCACTGAATGTTGGTTGGCAAATGGCGGGCAATACGGAAATCGCAGCACGCGAATCACGAAGACCGAAGAAGGCTTTGAGGTGGAGTTCTTGCTCCACACGAATAACCATGGCGAAGGCCAATTGGGTCAGTGGCAGTATTTGGTCCGATGGGACAGAGTGGTCGAGCCTCGCTAGATATGAATCCCAAGCACGAAAGCACCAAGCACGTGGGTAATGGCAATGGGCAAGGCGTTCGGATCCGGTGGACGCGTTAGTGAAAGAACTCCATAACTCCCAGACTGGGAGTTTCGGAATTGTTTCACAAGTTATCGCTGCCTACTTCAGCATCACCATCTTCTTCGAGCGGATTGCTCCCGCGTGTTCGATGCGCGCGAAGTAGATGCCCGACGAGACGGCGTTTCCGTTGTCGCTGCGGCCGCTCCACTCCACGCGATATGCACCCGCCTCACGCTCCGTCCGGTCGACCAGCGTCGCCACGCGCGCGCCGCGCGCGTCGTAGATGGCGACCGTCACCGGTCCCGCGAACGGCACGGTGAAGCGCACAGTGGTACGCGGATTGAAGGGATTCGGATAGTTGCCGACCGACAGAACAAACTGCTGCGGTGTTTGGTCGATGTCGGTCACGGTGTCGAGCGACGCGGGCAAGCTCTCGTTTCCGGAGAAGTCGGTCGCGGTGACGAAGTAGAAGACGTAGGGCGCCGCGGAAACGTTGAGCTGTGCGGTTACGGTGTAATCGATCAGAGTCGCGGTGCCGAAGTCGGCCGTGCTGGCACCGTAGACAGTGAAGTAATCGAAGTCCGCCGTGGGCGGCTGGCTCCAGAACAAGTGGTAGTTCGCGAACATCAAACTCTGCGGAGCACCGGGGGCGAGGTTGTCGAGCGAATAGCCGCTGTCGGGCGGCGAGTCGAAGTATGTGAAGGGGCTGCCGGTCGCGTTGCGGACGAAGAACACGGAGTGGTACTGACCGAACGCGATGGTGGAATCGCCGATGGTCGCGACATCGATTCCGTACGTGGTCTCGCCGTGCGAGGGGACGGTCGCGACGAACGACCATCCGTCGATGAGGGACTCGCGCTCGCCCTCGATTTCGCGCCGGTCGATCGACGAAGCCGGCGGGGGATCGTCGCGCCGGTACACTTCGTACGCGGTGGTGGGCGTCGGAGACGCGAGTTGGTCGTGTCCTGAGCGATTGAAGCGGACCTTCACCTTGCCGCCCTGGTCGTTGGGGATGTCGTCGATCGACGTGATCACGGGCGGCGCAGGGTCGCGACCGTACTTGGCGAGGAAAATGTCGAAGTCGTCGAAGCCGGGAAGGACGCTGCCACCCAAGTTCGCGGGTCCGTCAAAGTAGCCGGTCAGCACCGCGTTCCCGAATCCGTCGAGCGCGATGGCGAGCGCGACCTCGCCGCCGGCGCCGCCGTGACTACCGCTCCACACGTGCGCTCCCGCGGACGTGTACTTCACATGGAACACGTCCGGGGTTCCGGCCGCGCTCGCGATGGGGCCGCCGCCGAAATCCGCGGGGCTGATAAAGACACCGGTCAACTGCACGTTACCCGCGGCGTCGACCGCCACTCCGGTGCCGGTGTCGCTCGACGTCCCGCCCAGCCGCTTGCTCCACACGTGCGCGCCGTTGGCCGTCGCGTACTTCGCGAGAACGATGTCGATTCCCGTGGCGGTGAGCCCACCGCCCCCGAAGTCCACGGTGTTCTGGAACGTCCCCGTCATGATCACGTTGCCGCCGGCGTCGGTCGCGACCGAGCGTCCGAGTTCGCTCGCTGCGTTTCCGAAGCGCCGGCTCCACTGGTGAACGGCGTTTTCGTTGTACTTCGCGAGGAAGATGTCGGGTGAGCCGCTCGCGCTGACCAGCGCTCCGCCGCCGAAATCCACGCTTCCCTGGAAGCGCCCGGTAACGACTACGTTTCTCGCCGCGTCCACCGCGATCGCGACGCCGTCGTCCGAGTTGGTATTGCCGAAGCGCCGGCTCCATTGGTGCGTACCGCTCGCGTTGTACTTGGCCACGAAGATGTCGTACCCCCCGAGGCTAACGAAGGGCCCGCCGCCGAAATCCACCGTGTTCTGAAATCCTCCCGTGATGATCACGTTTCCCAAATTGTCGATCGCGAGCGCGTTGCCGAAGTCGGGACCGAAGTCTCCAAAGCGTTGACTCCACAGATGCGACCCGCCGGTGTCGAACTTCGCGAGGAAAACGTCGGTCTGCGTGACGACGACCAGGGGACCCCCACCGAAGTCGACCGTTCCATTGATGATGCCGGTCACGAACACGTTTCCCGCGGCGTCCAGTCCCACCGCGTAGCCGACATCGCCGTCGGTGTCACCGAATCGTTTCGCCCACTGCGGGGCGCCGTTGGATGCGTACTTCGCGAGAAAGATGTCGTCGAAACCGGCGCTGGTCAGAACGTCGCGCCCGAAGTTCACGGTGCCGTTGAAGCCGCCGGTCACGAACACGTTACCGGACGCATCCACCGCGACCGCCGTTCCCTGGTCGAAACCCGCGTCTCCGAACCACTGGCTCCAGAAGTGCGCGGCGGGCAAGGACGATGCGTTCGACGTCGTAAGGGCGAGAAGGAGTGCGGTCGATGCAGGCAGGAGGAACTTGGGCATAGGGGTGATCCTCGGGTTCAAGGGACGGGCCGTCACTAACTTGACAATACAATTCTAGCAGTAACCTACCGCCCGTGTGGAGTGATACCATGCCGCGCTGAAGCGGGCTGTGGCGTTCGTCTATCGATGGGGGCGAAGGATTCGACTTGAGCGCTGCGGTCGCTACGCTGCCGATGTGATAATCTCCAGCCGATGACTAACATGTTCGCAAGAGATACTCATCCCGCGATTGAATCTGTGCTCATTGAGGGCTTTCGCGCGATGACGCCCTCGCAAAAGCTACAGATCGTCAGTCAACTCACTCTGGCTGTCCAACAGCTGGCGCTGGCGGACGTCCGTCGCCGACACCCGAATGCGGATGCTCGTGAGTTGGAACTGCGTGTCGCCTCGAGATGGATCGAACCGAAGTTGATGCTCGCCGCGTTCGGGTGGGACGTGGAGCGGATGGGATACCTTTGAAATCCTGTTCGCTTTTCGCCTCAATGCCGAAGAGCGGATGATGCTGGAGAAGTTCGGGAACGAGTACCAGGCGTACATGGCACGGACCAAACTCATCGTCCCGCGCGTCTGGTAGGTAGATGCGCATGAGAGTGTCTATTCTCGTCGCGCCGCTCTACGATCACGCACAAGATGGTGATCGCGCGTGAGCGCTCGCCATGCTAAGCTGTCCCTCGCCGCGAGAGCTCCTGCATAGACGGCTCCCGCCCGGTTTGTCGACACCCCCCGTCGGCCGGGTGTCCCCGGTCCTTATTGGCGGCCACCGACGCCGCCCCTCCAACGCCCGGAGGTGGTCGCATGCGACCGCGTCTTCTCGTCCTCGCTTTCTCCCTGATTCTCCTGCCCGTCATCGCATCCGCCGACTGGCAGCCCGACGGCATCCCCGTTTGTACCATGACGAACGACCAGTTTCGTTCCGCGATCGTTTCGGATGGCTCCGGGGGAGCGATAATTGCGTGGTCCGACATGCGCGACGGGCCGTACATGGACATCTACGCCCAGCGAATGGACGCTCTTGGAAATCCCCAGTGGGGGGTCAATGGAGTCGCCCTCTGCAAGGCCGCGTACAACCAGGACTATTGCGTCATGGTTTCGGATGGGGCCGGGGGAGCGATACTCGCGTGGGGCGACCATCGGAACTTTCCGAATCGTAACGACATCGGCCTCCAGCGCGTGAATGCTCTGGGAGTTCCCCAATGGACGCCCGACGGGATCGCCGTCTGTATCGACCCGGGGCGCCCGGGGGGCGAGTTCTCGGTCGTTGCGGATGGCGTCGGCGGTGCGATCGTTGCCTGGACCGACACGCGTCGGCGCTCATTTACCGACATCTACGCCCAACGAGTGGACGCCTTTGGACATCTCCGGTGGATCTCCAGCGGGGTCGCCCTCTGCACCGCCCCGGACTTACAGGTTTTTCCTCAGATCGTATCGGACGACGCGCAGGGCGGAATCGTCACGTGGTTCGACTTGCGGAGCGGGACCAGCTATGACGTCTACGCCCAGCGGGTGAGCGCCTTTGGAACTACGCGATGGGCGTTCGACGGAGTCGCTCTCTGCACCGGTTCGCAATTGCTAACGCCATTCCAATTCGAACCGTATATCGCCGCGGACGGGACGGGGGGAGCAATCGTCGTTTGGGCAGATGGACGGAGGCGGAGGGAACAGTATGACATCTACACTCAGCGGGTGAATGCCTCTGGAGTTTCCCTGTGGACCGCCAATGGCATCGCCGTCGCGGCGTGCGAGGGTTATCAATTCTTTCCGGTGGTCGCCTCGGACGGGGGCGGGGGTGCGATCGTGGCGTGGGGCGAAAGACGGAACGAACTGTTCCACAACGTGTACGCCCAGCGAGTGAGTGCGTCCGGAGCTCCGGCCTGGGCCGCCGGCGGGATTGCCCTTTCCAACAAGACCGATAGGGTAACCGTAATGGATCTCAGGATGGTTTCGGACGGCGCCGGCGGGGGGATCGTGACATGGATGTTGCGTTGGCCAACGGGGGAGAACGATATCGACCTCTACGCCCAGCGGGTGGACAACTCGGGGACCCCGCAGTGGGCCGCGGGCGGGGTCACCGTTTGTGCCGCGCGCGAGCAACAAATGGAGCTCGAGATCGCACCGGACGGAGCGAAGGGTGCGATCGTGTCGTGGACGGACAACCGAAAATCCGACTTGGACATCTACGCACAGCGCATCCCGTTGATCCAAAGCTTCGACGCCATCACGCAAACCGGCGCGGTGGAATTGCACTGGGAAGTCCGGAGTGATGTCGCCATCGACAGCTACGAGATCCTGCGCAGGGAATCGTCACCGACGCGGACGACGGTCGTCGCGCAGGGCGCCTTTAGCGCGGACATGAATTCCTTCTTGGATACCACTGTCTTGCCGGGTAAGAGGTACGACTATGTGCTGACGTTGCAGACGCGCGGCGAGGTCGTCGCGGTCTCACCGATAGCGACGGCGACGATGCCGACCATCGAGGCGTCTGTCGGGCAGAATCATCCGAATCCGTTCAACCCTGCAACCACCATCGACGTCACCATTCCGGAGCGATCCGAGCTGGTCGTCGCGATCTATGACGCTCGTGGCGCGCGCGTCGCTACGCTGAATGCGGGTATCCAAGACGCGGGGACGCACCGCGTGGAGTGGAACGGAACGGACGACGCGGGCAGGGGCGTGGGCAGCGGCGTGTACTTCTACCGACTCGAAGGCGCCGGCGCCGTCGCGTCGAAGAAGATGGTTCTTCTGAAGTGAGTTCGCGGTAGCCCCCTCTTGTCTCGCTCGCGGTGGGCTTTCACCCGAGGGCGCGTGCCTGTTTCTCGGTCATGTCGTCGACCCGCGCGGGTGACGACACGCGGACGTAATCAGCCGACCGTGCGATATCATTAGGGCGGCCGTTGACACCCGTCCCCCGGTGCCGTAGCATTTTCCAACCTACGGGTCAGCCAGCCCATCGTCTCCGAAAATAAGGCGGATACGCCCCATGAAGACCGTCTTCCCCCGGTACGTGTTCTTCGTCGTAGCACTGGTTGCGCTCATCACCCTCGGTTCCACTTCCACTCTCGCAAGAAAGACGCGTCTCCAAATCGCTCCTCCCGATGACGCATCGCGTGCCGCATCGTTCGCAAGGCGCGGCACGGCCCTCACCGACCAAGTGTTGGGGACGTGGGATTTCGAGAGTCCGCCGGGACAGGGATGGACGGCGGTCGACGCGACAGCCGCCCGGCTCGCTGACGTTCGGCGAGGATCCCGCGTACTACGACGTGAGCACGACGGCGACGTTCACCGGGGCGATCGAGATCTGTATTCACTACGACGAGAGCATTTTGGTCGGGCCCGAGTCGGCGCTCAGGGTGATGCACTACGACGACTTCTCGAACACCTGGATCGACGTCACGTCGAACCTGGATACGCTCGCGAACATCTTGTGCGGCACGACGACGTCGCTCTCACCGTTCGTGATCGCGCAGCCCACACAGACGACGGATGTGGACGATAAGGCACCGTCCGCATTCGCGCTGCATCAGTGCGCGCCCAATCCGTTCAATCCGAGCACGACGATTCGCTACGACGTGCCCAGGAACGGCGAGCGCGTGTCGATCGCCGTATTCGACGTCGCCGGCCGCCGCATACGTACGCTTGTCGATGGCGTACAGCCGGCGGGCACGCGCTCAACGTCGTGGGACGGCCGCGACGAGCGTGGGCAGCAGGTCGCGAGCGGCGTGTACTTTTATAGGATGATCGCGGGTCAGTTCGTGCAGACACGGAAGATGGTGCTCTTGAAGTAGGGCGATACTCGCCGGAGACGCGGCGCGTGGCTGGTCTTGAAGTACCGTCGGTGTCCCGCGTGCGGGGCGTTTCAAAAGCCGAAGATTCACCACCCCTATCGCTCGTGTGAAGGCTGTGGCGTTCGTCTGTCGATGGGGACGAAGGATTCGACTTGATGAGCGCTCTCCGGATCTACGAATCCGTGGTAAAAGATGGGATACTAGCCTAGGCAGTGAACTAGTCGCCCTCTCACTCAAGCGGCCGAGGTAATCATGATTCGACCATCGCCTGGAGCATTCGTTCTCACCGCCCTGTTTGTTCTCCCGCTCATGGGAGCGTGCAGCGACGATCCCGCCGGCCCGTCCGAGCCGCCGAAAGCGGGACCGTCATGGACGTGGCGGAATCCGCTGCCACAGGGCAACTTGATTCTGGCGGTCGATGTCGTGGCGGGTCGTGTGTGGGCGGCCGGATATGGGGGGACCGTGCTTCGCAGCGATGATAACGGGGTCACCTGGAATTCGGTCAGCACTCATACGCAAGGGAATCTGCGCGGCGTCTCGTTCATCAACGCCGCGACGGGTTGGGTCGGTGGGGAGGGCGGCGCGCTCTTCAAGACCACCAACGGCGGTGCGTCGTGGGAAGATCAGAGCCCCGGCGCCCTCGAGGTGCGCTCCATCCATGCGGTCGACCCTGACACGGTGTGGATCGGAAGCGACTTCGGTTACTCGATGCGATCGGTCAATGGCGGCGATGGGTTTCAGGTACATGAGACGGGCGCGCTCAGCCAACTGCTCGGACTGTGGGCGTCAAGTGGAAGCGAGATGTGGGCGGCCGGCCCCTTCGGCGACATCCGGCGCACGCGCAACGGCGGAGCGTCGTTCGACTCGCTTTCATCCGGCGTCACGACGAACCTCTACTCCGTGACTTTCGTCGATCGCTTGAACGGCTGGGCGTCGGGGAATAATGGCGTCATCGTCCACACCGTCGACGGCGGCGACTCGTGGGACATCCAGCCCACGGAGCTAGGCGGTGGCGGTGCCGTTGGATTCGAAAAGATCATGTTTGCGAGTCCCTCCACCGGGTGGGCCGTGGGTGCGAACGGCTCCATCGTCCATACGACCAACGCCGGTGACTTCTGGGGAATGCAGACGGCGAGTGGCGCGTTCGCGAACGCTCAGTTTCGCACCGGCGGAGCTCTGACGACGAACCGGGCCGTGATCGCGGGAGAAGCTGGACTTCTCCTCTCGACGTCCGACGGCGGCACCACGTGGGACCCGCGTTTTTCGGGGTCCACCGTTGCGCTGTACGACGCGTGGTTCGCGGACGCGTCGACCGGTTTCGCGGGGGGAAACGCGGGGCTCGTGTTGCGAACACAAGACGGGGGACTGACATGGGAGGTCCGCCCTTCAGTGCCGAACGCCGAACGCGTCCAGGCGATTCGCGCCGTCGATGCTAGCAACATTTGGCTTGTCGCCGGATCGGACATCTACTACTCGGACAACGGTGGAGACACGTGGGGCGGGCAGCACACGGCGACTAATGTGCTCAATGGTCTCGCACTCGTTGGACCCGACACACTGGTCGCCGTGGGAATGGGCGGCGTCGTGCGATGGACGACGAACGGCGGACTGACGTGGACGCCTGGAGCGAGCGGGATACTGGTGGAGCTCACCGACGTATCGCTCGTGTCCGGCACGATCGGAACCGCGGTGGGTGACGCGGGAACGATCTTGCGTACCGAGAACGGCGGCGTCTCGTGGACGCCACAGACGGCGGGACGAATCGTCGACTTGCTCGGCGTTTGGTCGCTGGATGCATCCACGGCGTGTGCGGTTGGAAACGCGGTCACGATATTGAGGACCGAGGACGGCGGAGCAACCTGGCCTCCGATCATCCAAGGTGCGGGACTCTCGATCGACGGTATTCACTTCGCCAATTCGCAGACGGGAATGGCGGTCGGCTTAGAGGGCGTCGCGTTTCAAACCGACGACGGCGGGCAAACCTGGCTCCAAGTCCCGCCGCCCACGCGCAACTACCTCCAGCAGGTGCGGTTCCTGAATTCTGATCGTGCAATTGTGGTGGGCGAAGACGGCACGATTCTGGAATTTCGGCCTGGCGATTCGTAATTGGCTGCTCGAGCATGGGTAACCCGTCGAGGGCGAAGGATTCGAGTTAGGCTGCGTTGAAGTTTAGACCGCCAGTGCAAGCCGGACGCCCGCATCCACGCGAGTCATCGTTTCGTTCGATAACGCGACGACGCGTTCCGTCAGGATGCGCCGGTCCAGCGTTGCGATCTGGGAAACGTTGACGACGGATTCCTTCGGCAAGCGGCTCTGCTTCATATCGAGCCGCACGTTTCCCGGAGCGCGCGCGAGCTCGAGGTTCGACGTAATTGCCGCGACGATCACGGTTCCGATTCGACTCGCGTTGAACACGTTACTCTGGATCACGAGGACCGGTCTGCGAAAGCCCGGACCGGAACCGACGGGCGCTGGCAAATCGGCCCACCAGATCTCCCCGCGACGAAAACTCAAAGCCACTACCAGTTCTCGTCGGTGAGCATATGCTCACCCGCCGCCTTGATGAGGGGGTCGAGGTCGCGGTTGCTCGGCTTCCCGTAAACGACGTCCAAGGCTTCACGAACGACATCCCCGCTTTGCTGTTCGAGAAAGCGGGCGATCGCGCGTTGGTAGAGTTCGCTACGAGAGATGCCCAAGCGTCGAGCCACCTTGTCGGCGGCTTCGAAGAGGTTGTCAGGAATTGAGATTGCGGTCTTCAGGGAGGAAGTATAACCGGAAGTATGACCAGGGTCAAGCATCGACTTTGGGGCGGTGGACTTCGAGGGTTTACAACTAAGCTTAGGAGCCTAGAGGATAAGCCGGTGAAAACCCTTCTTCTGATTGCATGACGCATTCCTCCGATGACGAACGACTCGCCCGCGCGTTGCGTGGGTTTGGCCCGCTCGGAGTGGTCGCCGCACTCGTCATCGTGCTCGTCGGCAATGCGTACTTCATCCCGATCGCTGGACTGCTCGTGCTCGCGTGGGTGCACCTGTCGCGCACCCCGTGGCGCGAAATCGGCTTCGTGCGACCTCGACATTGGATCGTCACGATCGTGGTTGGGATCGTATTCGGCGTCGCGTTCAAGCTGTTCATGAAAGCGATCGTGATGCCGCTCCTGGGCGCGGATCCCATCAACCAGGCCTACCACTATCTGGCGGGGAATCGCGCCGCGCTCCCGGGTGCGATCTGGATGATGATCGTCAGCGCGGGCTTCGGCGAAGAAACGGTCTTTCGCGGGTTTCTCTTCGAGCGTCTGGGCAAATTGTTCGGCTCGCGCACGTGGGCCAAGGCGGCCATCGTGGTGCTCACGTCGGCGGGCTTTGGAATCGCGCACTACGCGAGCCAGGGACTACCGGGCGTGCAGCAAGCCACCATCTTCGGGCTCGTGTTCGGGAGCATCTTCGCCATCACGGGCCGCATCTGGATGTTGATGATCACGCACGCCGCGTTCGACCTGACCGCACTCGCGCTCATCTATTGGAACCTGGAAACGAAGGTGGCCCGCTTCGTCTTCAACTGACCGCGGTTCAATCGGGCGCGCGCCATAGTCCTCGCCAACCGTGGTACAGGTAGCTTCCGTCGTGTGCCATGAAGGTAGCGTCGCCGATGATTTGCTCCGGCCCGAGTTGATCCCACGCGACATTGCGGTAGCGATGCAGCGTCGTGTAATCGTCGAAGAAGAACCATTCTGGCGTAAGCACGATCTCTACGTCGCCGTAGGGCAACGAGGGGAACAGGACCTTGGATTGGCCTGTCGCCAAGTTGAAGGAGCGAAGGTCAAAGCTCAGTGAAAGCGTGTCTGCCAGGTCCGCAATGTAGAAAATACCGTTGTCTTCGACCAGCTTCTGCGGGAAGAACTGGAGTGGGAGCTCGTTCTCGACCGCACCCCCTTCTTTGGGGATGGACGCGAGCGTCCACGCCTCGGGTACGCAGGCGTCGGCGCACATGAAGTAGAGACGGTCCTGGTAAAGGACGAGACCGCGGGTCTCCTGGTCGGACAGGATCTGAACGTTACTTCCGTCGGTTTGCATCCGCGCAATGTTCGGTATTTCCCACGCCGACCAATACACCCACCCATCACTAATAATGAATCCATCCAACTGTCCCGTACTGGGATGCAGGAGCTCGGGCTCCCGAATGTTCAAGTCAGGAGGAATCCGCGCGATTCCCAAGTTGACGTCGGAGCAGTAGATCGCGCTGGAATTGGCGAAGATGCGAAACGAGTTTCCGAGGGTGGTTATTGGCGTCGAAACGCCTGACGCGATGTCGTGGGAAAACATCCAATGCGAGCCGAGTCCGGTCGCGACCGCGATGGTTCCCGCGACGCCCACCATCTTCGTGCCACCAGCTCCGCCGAACCCATCGGTGCCGTGGTACAGCGGCTGCGGGGTCCCGAGGGCGTCGGCGGTATAGAGGTCAAGCGGCGTGACCCAATAGAGCTGCCCCTGGTACACAATAAGATCGCGGATCTCCGTTGACGGCACAAAGGGGGTGTTGTCTCCCGTTGCGAGATCGATCTTGTAGATGCCGTCGGCCTTCAGCGCGTAGGCCAAGGATTCATCCGCCGTGAGGCGTCGCGTTTGTAAGAGGTCGCCGGCTACCGCGTCCGGTGTGTCGGTGAAGCCGGGAGTGAGAGAGATAGAGTAGAGTGTGTCGTCGTTGACCCAATAGAACTTCGTGTCCGAGAGCGCAGTCGCGATCTCGCCGTATATGTTTGCACTCAAGCTGTTTTGAATCGGCCTCATCGCCCCATTCGATATCTCATACCTCCGCAGATCAAACCCGGGCGCACCTTGCGAAATAGTCCACAGAGCCGTCGAGGACGCCTCCATCTGCTTCACGGTGCCCGGCAACGTCGCAAGAATGTTCTCTTGCGAATCCTGTTCGTAGTCCTTGATGTAGACATCATTTGCCGGTAGCACGATCGACGTCCAAAGAACATGGGTGTCATTGCCCGCGAGCAAGCCAAAGCCATCCCGATCCGCACGCGGAACGATCAACTCTACCGCTGTCTTGCCGTCGTTTCCAAGGAAGACGCGTTTGACGTCCCAGCCAAACGAGTTCGCGAAGTAAAGATAGTCGCCATCAACGGTCAAGTAAGTAGGATTTTCGATGATGCCGAAACTGAATTCGGTGGCCTCGAAGTTGCCGGCCAGCGCCTCGTGCTGTCCGGTCTGCTTGTCGTATCGGTGCACGCCGAATTCGGTACCGTAATACACGTAGTTCGGGTCGGTCGTGAGCGCGAAGATTAAATCCGTTTGAGCATAAGGGAGGACGTTCTCTGATTGCACCGTTGTCGGACCACCGCCGCCATCGTCGGCCGGCTCCGCGGAGTCATCCCCGCACGAGCTCAACGTGAAAACGACCAGAAAACCAAAAACGCAACCCAAGGAATTCGCAATGCGAATCATGAATGCGCTCCAGTCTGCGGGTGGTCGCGCTGCGATGAGAGCTCAGTAGGTGATGGTTCGAGGTGGCGGGTCCCGCGGGGTGTTCCGTTGGCCGAGAACCCTTGTAGCCTCGGCTTTCAGTATTGGATTGTGGGCGATGGTACGGGGAGAAACCTAAAGTGTCAAGGAGGGGGTATCCGCCTAATACTCCAGCTCCGCCCAAAGGCGCGCCCATTCGATTCGACCGCCCGGCTTGATTGAATATTTCGCCAGCAAGCTCCCGCCGACGTGACCGTCCTCGAAGGTCGCGAACGCATACGGTGGATTCAAGAGGACGATGCTCTCGTCGTCGATGCGCATCGTGCCGCCGAGCTCACCCGGGAACGGAATCAGATCCACGCGCGCAAGGAGGCTCTCGCGAAGCTGACGCGGCGGGTCCTCGAGGCCTTGCTCCTTCAATTGCATCAGGTCGATTTCGTCGAGCAGCGTTTGTCGCTGTGCGATCCAATGCCGCGCGACGCCTTGCATCTGTCGCGTGCGTATGGTCGCGCCCGTCGCCACCCACTGCCAGTACACCGAATCGCGCGCGCCCCCGAGGTAGGGCGGGTTGGGGAACTCCATCGTGGTCGAGACCGAATCCATGAAGCTCGACGTCCACGCGACGTGTTGGCGAAGCTGGGTGTCGGCTTTGTGCCATCGGTAGGCGAAGAAGCCGGCGACGACGATTGCAGCGACGAACGCGATCAAAAGAACTCGGTTGATTCTCATGTTAATCGAAGTCCATTCTTGTCGACTTCCCCGCTAGAGTTAGACTGCGAAGACGAGCCTCACGCCCGCGTCCACTCGAAACATCGTTTCATCGGAAAGCGCCGCGACACGTTCCGTTAGGATGCGTCTGTCCAAGGTTGCGATTTGGGAGACGTTGACAACGGACTCCTTCGGCAGGCGACTCTGCTTCATGTCGAGTCGTACGTTGCCAGGGGCGCGTGCGAGCTCGGTGTTCGACGTGATCGCCGCAACAATCACGGTTCCGATTCGGCTCGCATTGAACACGTTGCTTTGAATCACGAGGACGGGTCGGCGATACCCCGGCCCCGATCCGGCCGGCGCCGGCAAATCGGCCCACCAGATCTCTCCGCGACGAAACTCCGGGGCCATTACCAGTTCTCGTCGGTGAGCATGTGTTCACCGGCCGCCTTGATCAGGGGATCGAGGTCGCGGTTGCTCGGCTTGCCGTAGACGACGTCCAAGGCTTCGCGAACGACATCGCCGCTTTGCTGTTCGAGAAAGCGGGCGATTGCTCTTTGATAGAGCTCGCTGCGAGAGATCCCCAGGCGTCGGGCCACCTTGTCGGCGGCCTCGAAGAGGTTGTCTGGAATCGAGATGGCGGTTTTCACGGAGGGAGTATAACCGGAAGTATGACCGCGGTCAAGCATCGCTTTCGGCGGCGGACTTCGAGGGTTTACAACTACGCCTCGGCGCCGGAGGATAGGCTGGTGAAAACCTTTCTTCCGATTGCATGCACTATCTGGCGGGGAATCGCGCCGCGCTCCCGGGTGCGATCTGGATGATGATCGTCAGCGCGGGCTTCGGCGAAGAAACGGTGTTTCGCGGGTTTCTCTTCGAGCGTCTGGGGAAGCTGCTTGGTTCGAGCAGGCGGGCCAAGGCAGCCATCGTCGTGTTTTACATCCGCGTTGTTCGGAATCGCGCACTACGCGAGCCAGTGACTACCGGGTGTGCAGCAAGCCACGATCTTCGGGCTCGTGTTCGGGAGCATCTTCGCGATCACGGGCCGCATCTGGATGTTGATGATCGCGCACGCCGCGTTCGACTTGACCGCGCTGGCGCTGATCTATTGGAACCTGGAAACGAAGGTCGCCCACTTCGTATTCAATTGAACCGAACCCCCATGAGTAGCCCGTCGTCCGTCATCGCGCGGCGTGTTACTTTACCGGTACAGCGCTTTCACGCTGCCCCAGGTAGTCTGGTCGACGGGAACGGTGACGTTCACAGTTAGCGATAAGGCGTCGAATATCGCCTCCGTGGATGCACCCACGCTGCGCACTCCGGTCAGTCGCACGCGAATCGAACGGGTACCGATTGGAATAGGTCTCAGATCGATCACGTGCACCCACGTGTTGAAGGGCAGGATCACGCCGGTGTTGAACGCGCCGAGAAGGTTCTGTCCAGCATCGCGATACTCGACGATGATCGTCGCGTCGTCGTGCGAACCGCCTGCTTCCGCGCTGCGGCCCCAGCCGTCGAATTCCCCTGTCGCGGTCCCGCCGTCGATCGCGGAGGCATAACCCGAGACGTCCACGTCCTGTCGGATTTCATTGCTCCAGGCCCCATTGGCGGGACCCGTCACTCCCGCCCAGAACACATAGGTCCCCTCGACGGGCGGGTGAGCCGGCAGTATGGCCAAGTATCCGATGTTGAATCCGTGCGCCAAGGGATCCACCCAGCCGGTCAAGTCACCGGTCTCGGCATTTCCGTTCGTCAACAGGTTCGCATGACTGCTGCCGGCCGTCGCCAACGCCAGGACAAGCGCAACGCCGATCGTCATCAGTGGTCTCATGATGTCCTCCTTTTCTGAAAGGCTCGGCCGCGGTGTGAAGGTTGCGTCCTAGCGAGCGATCACCATCTTGCGCGTGACCGTTTCGTTCGCGGCGCCCACGCGACAGAAGTAGACCCCGCTGGGAAGCAGGCGTCCTGCGTCGTCGCGATCGCCGAGCTCGACGACTTGTGAAAGCACCGCCTCGTTGCGGGCGATCGAGCGGACCTTCCGGCCCGCGACGTCGAAGATGTCGATTTGTAGAGCGGACGACGTTTCCATCTCGATCGCGATCGACGCGGTCCCGGAAAACGGATTGGGATACACGTCCGCGACCACTAGCGACGGGCTTCGCGCGGGACCGACTTCGGTGGCCCAGCCCTGGCCGCTGACGTACGCCGCCATGATGCGATACGGCGTGGCGTCCTCCCATGCGACGATGGCACCCCCCGCATCGTCGGACACGAGGGTGGGGTTGCGCGCCGAGACGTTTGAGCAGAGTGGGACACCGCCGGCAATCCACAGTTCTACGCCATTGGCGTCGATCCGCTGCGCGCGGATAACCTGGTTCGTTCCGTACTTGCCAATCCACGTGGTGATCGCTCCGCCCGAGCCGTCGGAAATGACAGCAGGTCCTGTGTCGTTGGGGTGGAAAGCGGCCAGACTGTCTCCGTCGACGGGCCACTGGATTGCACCGGCCGCATCGAGTCTCTGCGCGTAAATGCCGTGAGCAAAATCGCGGGAATCCTGCCAGATAACGAAGGCTCCTCCCGTGCCGTACTCCGCGAGTGTCGGATATTTCTGCATGCCGTTGGCGTTGCACACCGCGACGCCGTTCGTCGTCCATTGCACCACCCCGGTGGAATTCACGCGCTGCGCGTACACGTCGGAGTTATCCCAGCCGTTGCGCTCGTCATACCAGGTCATGGCAGCCCCGCCTGATCCGTCCGAAGCGATCGCGGGGCTCAGCTGGAAGCCCGGGGTCGTACAGATCGCGATCCCATCGGCGACGCCCAGCGGTACGCCGGCCGCGTCGACACGTCGCGCGTAAATGTCGAAGTCGCTCCCGGCGCGACGGTCTTGCCAGGAGATCCACGCGCCCCCCGCTCCGTCCGGGATGACGGCGGACCGTTCTTGATCCTGGGCCGCGGCGCATACCGACACGCCGTTCGCGTTCCACAGCGAGGCGCCGGCCGCGTTGATTCGCTGCGCGTAAAGATTGGTGTCATTGAGATTGCGATAGTCGGCCCACGCGATGATGGCGCCCCCAGATCCGTCCGGAATCGCGACCATATGCCATTGAAAATGCGGAGCCACGACCACGGGAACGCCGCCGGCGCTCCACAGCGCGGTGCCGGAGGCGTCGAATCGCTGCGCGTAGATGTCGAAGTAGACACCCTCGTTTCGACTGTCGAGCCACACGACGATCACGCCGCCCGCCCCGTCCGAGGCCGTGGACACGTTCGACTGGTGCGCGGCGGAGAAAGGTTGGGTGCAAATCGGTTTGCCGCAGCACGTCCACTGCTTGATGCCGCCTATGGTGACGCGCTGGATGTACACTTCGCCGTAAAGCTCCTCGAACCCGTCGTCGTTCCACGCGAAAATCGCGCCCCCGCTCCCATCGGGAGCGAGTCGCGGGCCCGTCGCCTCCACCCCTCCGACGTTCAAACCCCACGGAAACCATTGGGCGTGTGCGGGGGCGGAAATGATTAGCAGAGAGAAGACGATTGCGAGGCGGGAGAGCATAGAGCCTCCTTTTGGGCCGCGGGGTGAGTTGCGGCGCGTGGAGTGAGTCGTGCGGGCAAAATTGTACCGCGCGGGCGGGCAGTGGTCAAGGCGGCGGAAGGCTCGTGAAGAAAAGCACCACTTGACGGCGCTGTCCGAATCAATTCGAATCTCGCATCGAATGGAGGAACGTGAATGGCCAGCTACGACGCCGAGATTATTTCGTACACGGTAGTGCTTTACTCGAACTTCAAGATCGCCACCGAGTCCGTGCCGGCCTGGCTGAAGCTGAGCGCGAAGACGACTGATCCGGAAACCGGAGTCGTTACCGTTCAATGGGAGATGGATTGCCGGTTTCGATCCGATACGGCCGGCTTGTTGAGCCCCGACATCCACCCGCCCGCGACCCCCGGGTCCGTCGGTCGCGTGTTCTTTCAGAAGCACCTTCGCGAGATGCCGATCATGATCGACATACTGCGCAACGAAAAGCCGATCTGGGTCCACTTGAACACGGATCGCAAGATCGTCGTGCTGATGACGGGCGACGAGCCGGTCGGCGAAGGCGAGTTGCTGAATGGGCAGACGTAGCGCGTCGGCGAACCATGCATGACTACGCGACCAGTCAAGCTCGCCTGCTTCACACTCGCGACAGTGCTCGCTTGTTCGAGCTACAAGTACATTCCGCCCGCCACATTCACGTACGATGGTCCGGTCACTGATGGGGTTCCATATCGACCGCTCACTCGCGCCGATTTTCAAGCGCAGGAGCCGCCGGATCCGGTGAGGGGCAAGATTGATGCGCTGACGGCGATTTCGTGTGTGGTCGATTCGGTCTTCATCTTTCCGATTCCCGAGGACGGGGATAGCGCGCGGTGGCAGACCAGCCTCGAGAAGGCGCGCTTTCGCGCCATCATGTACCCCAAAAAGTCGTGGTGGAACCCGAAGCGGACGTCGAAGAAGGATACGCAAAGGTTGCTGGAGCACGAGCAGACGCACTTCGATATCGCGGAGCTGGTCGTTCGACGTGCCAACGCGCGCGTGCAACCCATTCGTGCGGTGGCTCCGACGCCGGCAGCATCGATCCAAAAGGCCAGGGAACTGTTCGATCAGGAAATGGCGACCCTCGGTCGGAGTCTGCAGGACTGGACCGCCAAGTACGACCTCGAGACCAAGAATGGAACCGACAAGCGCGAGCAGAAGCGATGGGTCGAGCTGGTGAGAAAAGAGCTCGCAATGACAGATTCGCTTTGACTCCGAAGTGGCTATTCATCCGGAATCTTCTGCCAACCCCAGAACGCCCCCGCAAACACGTTTTCGATCGCACCGGTGGAATCGGCGCGAAAGGCGATGTAGCCCGAACCGTTCTCGCGCACAAAGCGGAGTGAGTCGACGGCAATCCATCGGCCGCCCGCGAAGTCCAGCGTTCCATCCGGCTTTGCCCCGACCGTCATCAAGGAGCTAACGCGCACCGGGTTGCAGCTCCAGCACGAGGTGAGCGGTGCGTAGCGCCCCGCGAAGCGCTCCGCGCGAACGCTGGCCGCGGGCAGTGGGGACGGCACCGGTTTACGCTCGCGCGCGCGCGGAAAATATCGCTCCAGGAGCGCCCACTTGAGATTGTCGCGCAGCCTGCTTCCCTCGATGTGATTCACGACGAAGAAGCCCGCGCGGGCTTCGGGGATCATCACCATGAGCGAGCTGAAGCCCGCCATGTTGCCGCCATGCTCGAGAACACGCAGGCCTCCCACGTAGTCTTCGCTGAAACCGATCGCGTAGCCGGGAAGAGCGGCGTCCATCGTCACCTGCTGGCGCTGCATCTCCGCTTCGGCGTTCTCGCTTAGAATCCGCGCGCGCTTGATCGCGCCCCCGCCGAGATGCGCCATGAGGAAACGCGCCATGTCAGGCACGGTGGCGTTGATCGAGGACGCGGGAGTCGTGTGATACCACTCCCACGCTTGCGCCACCACCGAGTCGCCTTCAACCTCGTAGCCGCGCGCCACGGCGTTTTGCCATTCGGCCGGGACGGTGATGCACGAGTGATCCATGCCGAGCGGCTTCCAGATATTGCGAGCGAGAAACGCTTCGAACGGAGTACCGCTCACCTCTTCGACCATTTCGCCCGCGAGTGTGATCCCGTAGGTCGAGTACGCAATGGTGCGGCCGGGCGGACGCACACTCACCAAGCGTTCTCGCAGGAATGCGTCGAGCGGAAGGACTCCGTCCGCCGTCGCCGCTTGCGTGCCCGGTCGGATCTCGTCGAAGCCCGCGGTGTGCGTGAGCAGGTGACGCACGGTGACGGGATCGGCGTAGGTCGCGGGAATGGCGACGCGACGCAGGTAGCGATCGACGGGAGCGTCGAGCTCGATGTGTCCGCGGTCGACCAATTGCATCACAGCGGTCGCCGTGAACACCTTGGAGATGGAACCGATACGCCAGATCGTGGACTCCGGGTCGACCTGTCGCCGACGCGCGACATCGGCCAGGCCGTAACCGCGCATCACGACGACGCGCCCATCCTGCACAAAGACGAAGGCCGCGCCCGGAATCTGCTCGCGCGCCATTTCGGCGGGGATCAGCGAGTCAACGAACGCCGTCAGTTTGACGGGGTCGACCGGCGCGGGAGTATCGCGAGGCGCCGCGCACGCGACCCACGCGGACGCGGCGATGAGAGCGCAGTGATCGTTCCATCGGCGGGCCATCGCGCCGAACGATAGCGCAGGGATCGCCTCGGCGTCAATCGGCATTTAGTACGATTCGTACTAAGCGACAGGGACCGCCGTGAGGGTCTGACGGCATTTCTCGCGATTGAGTACATTCGTGATACACTGCACCTCCAAATAAATCGTCCCAAGGAGACTAAGCCATGCGTCATGCCTTCATCCGTGCCAACCTCCTGCTCGCTCTTTTCGTTGGCTGTGGTTCATCCGGCATCGACCGCCCCGTGGTTAGCATAGACGCCCCCCTCGACACCGACGGCGTGCAGCGGGTCAAGATCGACATGCACAGCTACTACTTCGAACCGAACCGCATCGTCGTCCACGCGGGGCATCCGGTCGAGCTCGCTCTCCACAACTGTTCGCACATTGTGCCGCACAACTTCACCTTGGTCGGCGGCGGAGTCAATGTCAGCGAGAGCAAATGGGGGTGGGGAAGCGACAAGGTCACGTTCACGCCGACCACGCCGGGCGAGTATCGCTTCTTCTGCCACAAGGGCAGCCACGAGAAGAAGGGAATGGTTGGAACGCTCGTCGTTCTGGAGTGACGCCTACTCGAATTTCTGAATTCGAGAAGCGTCCACGACGTAGACGCTTCCGTCGTTGCCGACCGCGACCGCGGCGACGGACGTGAACTGACCGTCTCCCGTCCCGGGTGAACCGAACTTGGTGAGAAAGTTGCTGTCGCTGTCGAAGATTTGAACGCGATCGTTCTGGAGATCGGTGACATATATCAGCGTGCCGCGTGCATCGATGCCCGACGGTTGATCGAAGGCGCCGTCGCCGGTCCCCGATGATCCCCAAGCGGAGAGAAACGTCCCCACCCCGTCGAACTTCTGAACACGATCCGTGTCGGAGTCAGTGACGTACACGTTGCCATCGCCATCGACGGCGACGCCGGAGGGAGTTATGAACTGCCCATCACCCGACCCGATCGATCCCCACTGGGTGAGATACGCGCCTGCAGCGGTGAATTTCTGGATGCGGTAATTGCAGACTTCCGCAACGTAGACGTTACCACCAGCGTCGACGGCGATGTCCACGGTGCAGCGAAACTGGCCGTCCCCCGTGCCAAACGTTCCCCACTTGGTGACGAATGCGCCGGCGGCGTCGAACTTCTGGATGCGAGCGTTGCCCTGGTCGACCACGTAAACGTCACCGGCGGCGCTCACGGTAATTCCGATGGGATTATTGAATTGGCCGTCACCGGCGCCCGAAGAGCCCCACTGCGTGAGATAACCTCCGTTGGCGTCGAACTTCTGAACGCGGCGGTTGCCCGAATCCGTCACATACACGTTGCGGGCTGCGTCGACCGCAACATCGGTTGGCGTGTCGAAGTTGCCGTTGCCGCCTCCGGGCTCGCCCCACTCGAGGACGAACTGGGGAGTTTGGAATTGAAGCGTCGTGGCGTTGATGACGTTCGATAGGCCGGACCAATTCGAGGCGTCGTCGGCAGCTTTCAGCGCGACGAAGTAAGTCGTACCTTGCGCCAATCCGGTAATCGAAAACGTCTGGGTGGTCCCGCCCGCGGTCGGCGCAGGTGCGTTACCGGCCTGCGTGGCGGAATCGAAGTTCGCCTCGGTAATGAGCGCGTCCGAATATCGGATGTCGTACGCAGCGGCGGTTCCATCCGTGCCGTTGTCGCCCGGTGCGGTCCACGTCAGTGCAATGGAAAAGAGAGTGGTCGACGGGCCGGCAAGGTCCGTCACGTCGGAAGGTGCAGTGAAGTCGTCGTTGGTCGGGATCGCCGGGTCGTCTTCCTCGCATCCGGCGATCACCAACAACAGGAGCAACGACGCGATCTGTCCGTAAGACGCACGCGCTGACATTATTTGAGCAACACCATCTTTCGCGTGATTGTCGTCTCACCGGATTGCAGCCGATAGAAGTACACACCGCTCGCGACCGCGTCGCCTTCCGCGTCTCTTCCATCCCAACGCGCCGAGTGCGGGCCGGCGTTCATTCGCGCACGAGCCAGCGAACGGACGAGGCGACCGTTTGCATCGAACACGTTGAGACTCACGTCGGCCGCTTCGGGTAACGCGAAGTCGATCACGGTGCTCGGGTTGAACGGATTCGGGTAGTTCTGCGACAGCGCGGTCTCGCGCACCGGTGCATCGACCGCAGTCGGCGTCTTGCAGATGCCGCCCGCGCCCGCGGTGTAGATTTCATAGACCTCGAGCGCAGTCAGTGCGCGGTTGAACATGTGCAGCTCATCGATCCTGCCGTGCCATGTCGAATTACGTCCGATGATCACCGGCTCGTTGCTCGGGTCGATGGCGCCCATGATGTGCACGGCCTGGATTCCGATGCCGTCGACGTAGACCGTCATCCAGCAGCCGTCATAGGTGACGGCCACGTGCGTCCACGTATTGAGCGGCACAACGTTCGCGGCCGTGACCGCCTCCACCGGTTGCCCACCGACCCAGACCACGCTCCGCAGCCCGTTGGCCGGGCCGTCCGGCGAATGCGTCGTCTCGAGGACGAACCCGCCTATGTCCAAAGTGGATCGCTTTTGGATGATGCTGCGGCCGTGTCCGGAAGAGACCGGGTACACCCACGCGTCAACGGTGATGCCCGCGCCGAGATTCTGATTGGCGTGGTGCGGCACGAGGATGCGATCGTCGACACCGTCGAAGAAGAAGGCTTGGCCAACCTTTCCCGCCGCGTAGGTGGCGCCATTTTGCATCGCGCCGTTGTTCGGACCCACGACGTCGTTCGCGTTTTGTTCGCCCGCCCACCAGCTGACCATGTTGGCGGGAGGCGCGAGGCACGGTTGAGCCATTGCGCTCGGTGCAAAAATGAGAGCGATGAGGAGACTTCCGAGAAGGCGCAGGGATCGAGGCATGACGTGCTCCTTTGTTGCCCGATCGTCGGCGTAGGAATAGTGACGGCCGGAGTGCGGGCGAACGTCGTAGGGTCAATAGTCTACCGCCGTCGCGCGAGGCGAGTCAATAAGCGCGGGCGATCCGCCCCGAGTCTATTATCTTGTTCGCAGGACACACGGCAGAGGACGGTCGATCATGATTCGGAAGACACTTCTCGTTTTGGCTCTCGTGCTGGTGGCATTGTTCGCGTTCATGCATTCCTCCGCGCAAGAGCGGGGTAACGTGACCATGGTGCTGAACGAAGACATGTTCTCGATTCCCGGGAAGGAAGTCGCCATCCAGCGCGCAGAATATCCCGCCGGTTGGGTCGGCGAGCGGCACTACCACACGGGCGACATTTTCGTGTACGTGCTCGAGGGGCAGTTCATCGTCGACTTGGAAGGAGGCCAGCGCGTCACCATCGACCCCGGCGAGGTCTATCACGAAGCGGTCAACAAGGTGATGCAGGCGCGCAACGGCAGCGCGAAAGAGCCCGTGAAGATGATCCTGTTTCAGGTGGGCGACAAAGGAAAGCAGCGCGTCATAATGGCGAAGTAATCAACGTCCCGCATCGCCGAGCGCAACCTTGACGTCCACCACCGGCGTTCCGTCGATCGCTTCGATCGGTCCGATGCGCAATCGCGTGCCGGCGATCTCGCGCACCGTCACGCGATGGAGCCCGAGCGGATTTGGTCGGTCTTGCGATCGCGTCGCGAACACGCCGGTGAGCGGATTCGCGGGGTCGTCGCGCGGGTGCACTTCCATTACATTGCGATCCGCGCGATGGAGCCACGTGACGACCACCAACTCGTCGCCCGCGGCGATACCGAGCAACGCTCGCGCGTAGGTCGGATCCACTTCGAACCATGCATCGGGCGCTCCCTCCGAAGCCTGGCGCGGCGCCGCGTTCAGGGCTCGGAGGGTCGATCGAATGATTCCGATCGGTCGAATTGAGAAGCTCTCTTGCGCCATTACGGCTTCCACACGCCCGGTACCTGCCGGGTCGCGACGTTGAGACGGTTCCACACGTTGATATTCGCGATCGCGATCACCAACGCGGCTAGCGCCTTCTCGTCGTAGTGACGAGCAGCCTGCTCCCAAACTTCGTCCGAAACCGCGTCTTCTCGACCGTTGAGTCGCGTGACCGCTTCCGTGAGCGTTAGCGCCGCACGCTCGGCATCTGTGAAGCAGCGCGCGTCGCGCCACGTCGCCACCGCGGCGATGCGTTCATCACTCTCGCCCACCTTCTTGAGCAAACGCGGGTGCATGTCGACGCATACACTACAACCGTTGATCTGGCTCGCGCGCAGCTCGACGAGGCCGATCGTCTGCGCCGGCACGCCGCTCTTTTCGACCGACGCCTTCAGTGCGTGCAACGCCTGCATGGCTTCGGGTAGGATCATCGCTGGATTGTTCATTCGGGCTTGCATGATGTTTCTCCTTATTGTGTTTGTCTACCGGGATGTTGTCACATCGGCCGGCTTTCGTTCGTCACCCCTATGACGGAACGTGCTCAAGGAATGTGACCGATGGACGAAAAGAAATTGCTGGCGGAACGATTCGAGGCCAACCGCGCCCACCTGCGGTCGGTCGCCTACCGGATGCTGGGCTCCTCGAACGAGGCCGACGACGCGCTTCAGGAAGCCTGGCTTCGACTTAGCCGCTCCGACACGACCGCGGTCGACAACCTGGGCGGATGGCTCACGACCGTGGTCGCGCGGGTGTGCCTCGACATGCTGCGCTCGCGCAAGTCGCGGCGCGAGGATTCCTTGGAAGACGCGGACGCGACCGAGGTGATTGCGACCGAAGGAGTCTCGGATCCCGAACGCGAGGCACTCCTCGCCGACTCGATCGGTGTCGCGCTGCTCGTCGTGCTCGAAAGATTGACGCCCGCCGAGCGGGTCGCGTTCGTGTTGCACGACATGTTCGACCTCCCATTCGAAGAAATCGCGCCCATCGTGGGTCGCTCCCCGACCGCCGCACGACAGCTCGCGAGTCGCGCGCGCCGGCGTGTGCAAGGAGCCGGAACGACGGCTCGCACCGATCGCACGCGCAAGCAAGAGATCGTCGGCGCGTTTCTCGCCGCCGCGCGCGAAGGCAATTTCGCGGGACTCATCGCAATGCTCGATCCCGACGTCGTGCTGCGCTCGGACTTTGCGGCCGTGCAGGCCAGTGCGGCGAAGGCGGCGGAAGGTGCACCGAAGCTGGAGCCCGAAGTTCGCGGGGCCGACATCGTGGCCAAGACTTTCTCGGGTCGCGCGCGTGCCGCGCAGCCGGCACTGGTCGATGGTGTGCCGGGATTGGCGTGGGCGCCGGGCGGGGTGCCGCGCGTGGTGTTCGGCTTCACGATTGCGGGCGGGAAGATCGTCGAGATCAACTTGATCGCGGACCCGGAGCGGATTGGGAGAATGGACGTCGTGATTCTGGGAGAGTGACGCGCGCAGCGCGAGGGATTATGCTGGGATGAGATGAATTCAATCTCCCTGAACTGTCCCTATTGCGGCGAGTCCGTGGAGCTAGGCATCGACGAAGGCGGCGGCAGCCGTCAGTCTTACGTCGAAGACTGTCCGGTGTGTTGTCGGCCGTGGCAGGTCGAGGTCGCGCAAGATCACAACGGCGACTGGAGCGCGACGCTCCGCACGTCGGACGAGTAATAAAACATACATCCAAAAACCGTCGACTCTCCTAGACTGGACCCAAGACAGGAGAGTCGATATGAGCAAAGTCTTCGTATTCAATTTCGTCACGCTAAACGGGTTCTTCAAGGGTCCGAGCGAGGATATCAGCTGGCATCGGCACGGCGCCGAAGAGAACGAGTACGCCGAGAAGATGCTGGGTGCCGGAGGTACCCTTCTCTTCGGGCGCGTCACATACCAGATGATGGCGAGCTACTGGCCCACACCGGAAGCAATCAAAAGTGACCCGGCGGTCGCGAAGGGAATGAACAAAGCCAAGAAGGTGGTCTTTTCGAGAACTCTGGAGAAGGCCGATTGGAACAACACCAGAGTGGTGAACGCCGACCTCGAAGGCGAAATAAAGCGAATAAAGCGGGCCGGAAAGGACCTAACGGTGCTGGGCAGCGGAACGATCGTAGATCAGCTTGCGCAAGCGGGCTTGGTGGATGAATACCAAATTATGATCGACCCCGTCGCCTTGGCGAGCGGCACGACGATTTTCGCCGGCATCCAGCGCAACCTCGACCTGAAACTGAAAAAGGCAAAGGTATTCGAGAGCGGGATCGTTCTTCTGCGCTATCGGCCAGTAAAAAGCGGGTGAAACGGTCGACAATACATTCCGTCCACGTCACCGCCGTGCTACTATAAGTAAGACTCGCATCCTGCCGTGAACTCCTTCGATCGGAGGCGTCATGCGTCGCCCACCCGTCTTCCCCCGATTGGTCCTATCAGTTGGTTTGGTCTGCCTTAGCGCCGCCGCGGCGCCTCAATTGGCGATGGCCGACTGGATTGTGGTGCGGACGGAGACCCTGGACTGCACTCTCGACGACACCAGTCCGCGGCTACACACGGTCACCGTCTTGCATAAATTCAACGCGGGTTCCGTCGCCTCACGGTTCAAAGTCGAGCTAGACCCCGGCGTCACGATGACGTACCTGTCGGAGACCATCGCATGGCCGACCAGCGTCGGCGATTTCCGCAATGGGATCTCGATTTGCTACGGGTCGTGCCAGGTGGGCGACGTCGTTCTTGGCACCATTGAGTTTCAGGGCTACGGGACGAGCGCGCCGTGCTCTTTCGTGCGAGTCGTTCCGCACCCCGACGCCGAGACGCTCGAAGCCATCGATTGCGACAACCAACCAGACTACTCAGCTTCGACCTTGCACCTTGGAGTCGGAGCACCGGGGCAAGATTGCTTTTGCAATCCACACACCGATCCGACCACGTACCCGGGGACGCCGATGCTGTTCGATTGTCAGGCGCTGCCGGTTAGTTCGACGACGTGGGGCGCCATCAAGGCGCTCTATCGCTAGTTCGTGGACTTAAGACGTCCACAAGACTCCGGGACGAACCCAACGCCGCATGAACGATTAGTCCTCGAACGATCGCTTGAGCGACGAGAGCTTGCTCACCCACATGTCTTGATAGCCGCTCACCCAGCGCTCGTAGATGGCGCGAATCGGAACCACGTTCAGGCTGTTGATGCAGCGGCGACCCTCCCAGCGTTCCTGCACCAGTCCGGCGTCACGAAGCACGGAGAGGTGCTTCATGACGCCGAACCGCGTCAGGCGGGGGAAGTGCTCGACGATCGCAGTCGTCGTCAATGGCGCCTTGCGCAACAAATCGAGGATGGCACGCCGGGTGGGATCAGACAGCGCCTTCCACACCGGATCGAGATTGTCTTTCGACCGGACGACCTTGCGCGCACGCGCCATTCCGCCTAGCGCTCCAGGCGCTTCTTCAAGCTGTCGAGCTTCCAGCCGTCGCCCATACCGTCCCGCATCTCGGCCGGGATGGGACCGAACACGTCGTTCTTGAAGACGAGCTTGGTGCCGCCGGGAATCTGCGTGAGACGAACGATGATGTGACCCGACACCGGGTGCGACATGAACATGGGGCCGAAGATCTCGAGCAGCGTCGGCGGCTTGATCGCCTGCACGAATCCCCACAGGTGACCGTTGCCGCCTTCGAGGTCGCGGAACCAGCGCCCGCCCGGCCATCTTTCCAACTTCAGCTTGAGGGGTGGCTTGCCTTCCTCTCCCTCCAGGTTGCACATGTGTTCGATGAGCCCTTCGAACACGTCGCCGGGGGCGGCTTTGATCTCGACCGTCTGATCGATGTTGAGAAACAGATCGTCCATGGTTGCTTGCTTCATGACTTGCCTCCTAGGTGATGGTCGCCGTGTTGCCGGCGGATTCGTTATTACGTGAGGGAATTATAACGTGACCAATTGGTCACGTCAAGAGAGGAAATTACGAGCGAGGATGCCGGAAGCTAGCATCCATCCATGCTTCGCCCGTGCTAGACTCCCCGAGATGGTCACGCGCGCACAATTGGCCGTTGCGATGCTGGTGTTATCGTTTGCCGCATGCGACGACGACACGACGTCGATCCCGGCGCCTCCCGCGACCCACGACCTCGTCTTCGAAGGCTACCAGGTCGACATCCCCGAGCTTTGGTTGCGCGACGCGGATGACGGAGAGCTTCGACGCGTGCTCGCGCCCGATTCCGTCGTCATGGATCCCGAGCCCTCGCCGGACGGAACGCGCATTTCGTTCGTGATCGCCGACTACTTCAACGGAACCGGCGACATCTTCGTGATGAACCACGACGGATCGAACATCCAGCAGATCACCTTCGACTCCGAGATGGACGACAATCCGAGCTGGTCGCCGGACGGGAGACGCATCGTGTTTCGAAGCTTTCAAGCGGGCTACCTGGGCGATATCTGGGTGATGAACGCCGACGGCAGCAACCAGGTGCGACTGACATTCGATCCGCTGCCCGCCGTCATCGACGAGGGCCATCCCGCCTGGTCGCCGAACGGCGACCGCATCGCGTATTCGAGCACCGAGGGCGGCAACGCGGACATCTGGACCATGGCCACCGACGGATCGGATTCGCTCCGCATCACTAACGACGCCGGTTTCGAAACCGAGCCGGCGTGGACGCCGGACGGGAACCATATCGTCTTTCGTCGCTGCGATTCGGTAACGGGCTGCGACCTCGTCATCATAGCCGCGGACGGCCAGGTCGAGATTCCGATCCCGCGCGCGGGAGAGCAACGCATGCCGGTGTTTACGCCCGACGGCGCGCGCATCGTCTTCGTGGACCAGGCCTCGTTTGCGGTGCGGCCCGATCTCTACAGCATCCTGCCCGACGGAACGGACCCATTACCACTGGTCACGACGGAGTTCGCAGGCGGAAGCCTCAATCCCGCGTTCCTGCGCAGGCGATGATGCTCGCTCGCTCTGCTACCGATTGACAAGTCCGAGCATCTGCGGATCGTAACGCTTGCCCGCGACCGCGTTCTTCGACCACACCTGCTCGATACGCGCGAGATCTGCGTCGCTCAGCTTGATATCGACCGCGGCCGCGTTCTCCTCCAGGCGCTTCGCGCTGCTCGTGCCCGGGATGGGAATGATGTCGTCGCCGCGGCGAAGGAGCCAGGCGAGTGCCAGCTGCGCCGGCGTGCAGTTCTTCTGCTCGGCCAGCTCTTTCAGACGCTCCACTAGCGCCACGTTCTTCGCGAAATTCTCGCCCTGGAATCGTGGGTTGTTCCGACGCCAGTCGCCGGGACTCAAGTCTTCGATCTTGCGGAACCGTCCCGCGAGGAACCCGCGTCCGAGTGGGCTGTAAGCGACCAGCGCGATGCCGAGCTCCGCGAGGGTCGGCAGGAGTTCGTCTTCCGGCTCGCGACTGAACAACGAGTATTCGTTTTGCACGGCTGCAATCGGATGCACCTTGTGCGCGCGACGAACCGTCGCTGCCGAGGCCTCCGACAGACCGAGATGCTTTACCTTTCCTTCCCGGACGAGCTCGGCCATCGCGCCCACTGTCTCTTCGATGGGCACGGACGCGTCGACACGGTGGAGATAGTACAGATCAACATCGTCGACGCCCAGACGCTCGAGTGACGCTTCGCAGGCCTTGCGCACGTATTGTGGGCTTCCGTCGATGGCACGTGCGGTGTTGCCGGTACCGGTGACGAAGCCGAATTTCGTCGCCAGGAACACCTCCTCACGACGCCCCTTGATCGCCTTGCCGACCTGTCGTTCCGAATCGCCGTAGACGTCGGCGGTGTCGAGGAACGTGATGCCCAGTTCCAGCGCGCGATGGATCAGGGCGACGGCTTCGTCGTCGTCACGCACGCTGCTCGTGTACGTGCCGGCGATGCCCATGCTCATACACCCGAGACCCAGCGCGGAAACATTGGGCCCGTTGCGGCCGAGTATTCGCTGTTTCATTTCATGCCTCCTTGGTTGCTAGATATCAAGACTGGCGCCCGGACGGTTGTGACCGCCCGCGCGCCGAACCAACGACGCGGCTCCGGCTGCGAAGTCCGGACGAAGTGGACCGCCGTCGCTTTTCCGCGCCGCTCGAACTCGCGTCGCGATTTCCTGCCCGCTCGTCTTCCACCATGCGCGTGCCTGGTCGTCGGTCCAAGGCGCGACGTCGTCGCAAGCGTCCAACGCGTCGAGGAACGCGCGGGCCGACGACGGTCGCCGCGCGGGGTCCTTTTCGAGACACGAGAGCAGGAGCGCCGACAGCCTTTGCGAAACGGGCGCGCCCAGCCGTTCGCTCGGCGGGATCGGCGCCGTGTGCAGGTGGTGCCCCGCGACTTCGAGGACGTTCTTGCCTCCGAACACACGCGCCGCCGTCACCAGGAAATAGCCCACGCACGCGAGCGAGTACAGATCGCTGCGGGCGTCGACATCGTCCGGTGACGCGATCATCTCGGGCGAAAGATAGAGCGGAGTGCCCGCGATCTTGTCGTCGCCGGTCAAATCGGCACGTTGATCCAGGTCCTTGGCGAGTCCGAAGTCCACCACCTTGGCCAGGTCCCGCACGCCACCGCGCTCCGACACGATGATCACGTTGGCCGGCTTGATGTCGCGATGAATCAGGCCGACACCGTGTGCCTCCGCGAGCGAACCGGCGACCTGTCGCAGAATGTGCACGACGCGCGCGGCCGGCTGGGCGCCGTCATAGTGTACGAGGTCTTCGAGGTTCAACCCGTCCAGGTATTCCATCGCGTAGTAGAAAATGCCGTCAATCGTGCGCCCGTAATCGAAAACGACCACCGTGCTGGGATGCGTCAGACGACTCGTGAGCTGGACCTCGCGCTCAAAACGTTCGAGACGCTCGGCTCCCGCTTTCTCGGGCGGGAGGAGCTTCACCGCGGTCGGCCGCCGCAGCATGGCGTGGCTCGCGCGATAGACGCTCCCCATCCCGCCCTCGCCGACCTTCTCCAGCAGCGTGTACTGCCCGAGCTGCCACGCTTCGCGCACTTGTTTGCGCAGTCCAAAGATCACGCGCGAAGCGAGCGTCGATATCACCACCGCGCCCAGAGCCCATAGAAACGTCCAGATCACCTGAAGGGAGGTGGGCACGGTGGCTTGGGGATGACCCGAGTACCAGAAATAGCTGGTGACGATGAGTGGGAGCGACGCAACCAGTCCCAGGGCGAAGGTCCTTCGTGCCGAGCTGGGGACGATGATCGCGCGAATGATGAGAGCGTAGGTCACGAGCAGCAGCGCACGACCGTACGAGAGCCCGGCCATCTCGACGGAGAAGGTGGTGAAGACCATGAACGCCAATGCGAGGCCCGTCAGCGTCAGAGTAATCGAGTCGATCGCGAGCAGGAGGTGCGACGACAACCGACCTCGCCGGCACACCAGCCACTCGATCAGATAGGCGACGCCGGTGGCGGGAACCAGCAAACGAGTCAAATTCGATGTGGGTGTGCCCCATCGCTCCATGGGAATCAGCAGCGCCACGAGATTGCCGGTTACGTAGAAGCCGAACGTTATCAGCGCGTAGACCTTGCCATGGAAGGCGAGCCGTTCCTGCAGGAACGAACGGCTCTCCTCCCGGTCGTCGGTCGGTGTCGCGCGTGGGGCGTCGTCGGTCGTGTCCACAGCGGGCGAATTGTACCAGGGACCGTTGCCCGCGCGCGCGACCTCGCGGTCGTCCAAGGGTTGTGGGCGCGCCCAGGTCACGTTCCGATCCTCGATTGATCCGCGCTCCACGCGCCACCGACTACCAATGTGGTTCCCGTATTCATTTTGAGATCCTCCTTCAGACGTGTGTGGTGTACGTCAAGCTGACTTGTCCCGATTGCAACCGCTTCGATCGCACGAGCTTCAGCGGGTGCGGTTCGCTCACGTCCTTGAACAGCGACTTGCCTTTACCCAAGACGATCGGATTGACCAGCAGCCGCAGCTCGTCGACCAAACCGACGTTCATCAGACTGGATACCAGCGTCGCGCCACCGACCACGTAAATGTCCTTCCCCGGTTGTTGCTTCATCTTTCGAATCTCCTCGATTTCGCGAACGATTCGGGTCGCTTTCCACGTCACCTTGTCGAGGGACTTGGAAACGACGAAGTGGGGCGTTTTGTCGGCGCGTCGCGCGAAGGCGACCTCGTCCTTGGTGGCCTTCCTGCCACTCGAGGGTAGCGCGCCGGTCGGATGGGCGAGGACCTCCATCCAGTATTTCTCGTACTCGGGGTACATGCGGCGACCGAGGACGAACGTGTCGACCGACTGGAGCATTTCGTTGACCTCTTTCCACGTGTGCTCGTCCTCCGTCATCGCCCAATCGAGTTCTCCGTTGGGTCCCTCGATGAATCCGTCCAGCGACGTTTGCAAAGCAGCAATTATTCTTCTCATTTGCGTTCACTCCTCTCGTGTAACTACGGCCGTAGAGCCTGCAGGGCAGGCGGGGGCGTCCACGGCCGGACCTCCACACTGACAATGCCGTAGCGAAGGCCGGGATGCGTCTTCGCGATGCTCACGGCCTCGTCGAAATCCCGCGCCTCGACGAAGAGAATGGCGGTCAAGCGCGCACCGTCGGTCGCGCCGCTCGGATCGTCCTTGTCCACGGGCCCGATGTGGACGCTATCCTCGCCGAGCATGCGCGGGTCGAGCTTTCGGCCCGCGCGGTTCTGTTCCTGCGCCCACGCCCGCACTTCATCAGCGCGGCGCTTCTGGTCCGCCTCGGATAGTTGCGGGCCGCGCTGTCGAAACAGGAAAACGAACGATTTCATGGCTGAGGTTCCTTCGCTGGTTTGGGGTTCGGCGGGATGAGCGGCGGCGCTCGCCAAGTACAGCGCCGCCGCCAAGACGATCATCGATACCATGCGACGTCCGTTCTTCATACGCTGTCACCTCGATGAGTTCATAACGCAAGGCATGTACCAGCACGACATTGGGATCGGCGATGCGTTGCACTGCGTTGTGCTCGAACCACTTGAGTCGTGTGACGGGGCGAGCGGCGAGCTCGGTCACCGCGCATCACCTGTCGATGGATCGACAAGCTGTAGATGCAGCGACAGATTTGCTCGGTGGGCGGGTTGACCGGATCGCATCCGTGACGTACCGTCGAGGTTTCGAAAGGCTTTGCTCATGGTTGTCGACCGCGAAAGCATGGAGCCGATCGACGCCAGGTCGGTCGCCCGGGTCCTATCGGAAATCGCCCAAGTCTCCTCGAAGACGCTCGAGATCGACGAGATCTTCGACCGCGTAACGGCGTCCGTTCGCAAACTCGTTCCGTTCTTCCACATGGGTGTGGTCCGCATCGTCGACGGCGAGCGCGTCATTCTTCATGCCGCTTCGGACCGCCCGCTGGGTCCGGGCGGGGAGCGCCCGGAAAAGCCGATCACCGCCTGGTCGCCGCAGTGGCGCCCGCAGCCCGAACGGTACCGAATCGACGACGCGCAGGCGGTGCTCGACCCTACGTATTCTCACGATGCCAAAGTCCTGAAAGAGGGAATGGGATCGACGCTGTGGGAGCCCTTCCGCCAGGGCAATGCATTCGTGGGCGGTATCTATCTGTGCTCGCACGAAGCCCACGCGTTCAACGATGGGCATCAAGAGGTCATGCGGGCGATTGCGGCCGTGGTGGGGTCGGCGGTGGAGCACTGGCAGATGTGGGAGACCGAGCGCCGGCGCCGCGAGCGCCTCGAGCGGGTCGAGACGCTGCTGGGATCACTCGCCGAATCGCTCGACGTGCGAGAGATTTTTCAGCGCCTTTCCGGCGAGCTGCAGACCATCCTGCCGCACCACTTGATGAATTTGACCGAGATCGATCTGCGCGCGCGCACCATCCGCATCGCGGCCTTCGCCGGCGGGTGTGACATCCCGATGCGAACCGATCCGTTTCCCCTCGCCGAGCACGAGGTCGAAGACCGTGGCGACTTCGCGATCATCCGCGACATCCAGACCGAGCTCGCGCCCACCACACAGCGCACGCGATTGATTCGTCAATCCGGCATGCGATCGTGGCTGCACGTTCCGGTTTGGATCTCGGGGCAGATCAAAGGAAGCCTGAGCTTCTTGCACCGCGATCCCTCGCGCTACGATCGCGGTGACGCCGAAGTGGCGCTCCGCGTGGCCGCGCGCGTGGCGCTGACGTTGTCGCATCAGCAGCTGGCCGAAGAGGCCCGGGTCGCCGCAGAGTCGCGGGAGCGGGCCGAGCGACTCGAGGCCACCGTGCAAACGCTGGCGCGAGAGTTGGAATCGCGCGGACGGGGACGAGTCATCGGCGTTTCGCGGTCGTGGAAGGAAACTCTGGAACAAGTCGCGCGCGTGGCCGCTTCGGAAACCACCGTGCTAATAACGGGCGAATCGGGGACCGGCAAGGAGGTGGTCTCGAGCCTCATCCATCGCGGCTCGGCGCGAACCGGCAAGCCCTTGGTCGCCATCAATTGCGCCGCGCTGCCGGAGCAGTTGCTCGAGTCGGAATTGTTCGGTCACGAGAAGGGCGCGTTCACGGGGGCGATCGCGTCCAAGATCGGCCGTCTCGAGCAAGCCGAAGGCGGCACGCTGTTTCTCGACGAGATAGCGGAGATGAGCCCCGCGGTGCAGGCGAAGTTCCTGCGCGTGCTGGAGGAGCGAGAGTTTCAGCGCGTGGGTGGGACGCGCACGCTCAAGGCGGACGTGCGCGTGATCGCCGCCACCAATCGCGATCTTCCCGAGAGCATCGCGCGGAATCACTTCCGCGAGGACTTGTTCTATCGCCTCAATGTTTTCCAGATTCACATCGCGCCGCTGCGCGATCGGCGCGAGGACATTCTGCCCATGGCCGAGTCGTTCTTGGAGGAGCTGGGCCGGACCATGGGTCGTCCCGCTGCCGGGATGGCGCGGGAAGCGCGCGAGTGGCTGGTCGCGTACTCGTGGCCGGGCAACGTTCGCGAGCTGCGCAACGCGATCGAGCGCGCGATCCTTCTGTGCGACGGAGGTTTGATTGCGCGCGATCATTTCCCCGCGCCCGCGATTCGCCCGGTGCACGCCGCGGGGAGTGTCGGATCTCGCAGCGACACGATATTTCCCGCGAGCCTCGACAGCGTAGACATCGGTACCATGGAGCGCGGGCTCATCGAGCGGGCGCTCACACAGTCGAGGGGCAACAAGTCGCAGGCGGCGCGTCTTTTGGGCCTCACGCGCGCCCAGCTCTACGCCCGTTTGGACAAGCACGGAATTCGATAGTCGCCGCCGGCGATCTCGCTCATCGTACGACGCATGCCCAACCCCTTTCCCTTTAGACAGTCCGCGTCCGGCGCACTCCCAGAACTAATTCGCTCCGAGCTTTTTGGCGAGGAGCGTCTCGAACAGCACGCCGAGAGCCTCGCAAGAGCCCAACGCGTCACCGCCAAACCGGAAAAAGGTCGCCCCCTTCTTCAGCGCGTGGAAGACAACGGAAGTGCGTTGCGCACCGCGTACGAGAAGATCGCCGAGGCGGTTCGCGAGGAGCGCTGGATCACGCCGGCCGCGGAATGGTTGCTCGACAACTTCCACATCGTCGACGAGCAGTTGCGAGAGATTCGCGACGACCTGCCGCACGGCTTCTATCGCGAGCTTCCCAAGCTGGCGGAAGGTCACCTCGAAGGCTATCCACGCGTCTACGGGATCGCATGGGCGTTCGTCGCCCACACCGACAGCCGACTCGACGCCGATGTTCTCCGTCGTTTCGTCCAGGCCTATCAGCGCGTAGACCCATTGAGCATCGGCGAGCTGTGGGCGATCGCCATTTCTTTGCGCGTCGTCCTGGTCGAAAACCTCCGTCGTTGCGCAGAGGTCATCGTCCGCGCGCGCGTGTCGCGCAACCAGGCCGATGCGCTGGCCGACGATCTGGTCGCGTTCGGGGACCGTTCCGTCCGGTCGACCGCCGCATTGCAAGAGTTCGACCACGCGGTGCTGGCTCCGGCCTTCGCGGTGGCACTCATTCAGAGGCTCCGCGACCGTGACCCCGCGGTGACACCCGCGCTCATCTGGTTGCGCGAACGCCTGGCCGCGCAGGGTACGACGATCGACAATCTCGTCGCCGACGAACATCAGCGACAGGCCGCGATGACCGTGACGGTTCGCAACATCATCACGAGCATGCGACTGTTGTCCTCGTTCGACTGGACCGAGTTTTTCGAGAGTGTCAGTCTAGTCGACACTGTGCTGCGCAGCGATCCCACGTTCCCGCTGATGGACTTCGATAGCCGCGATGCCTATCGACATGCGATCGAGAAATTGGCGCGTGGGTCGGGTCATTCGCAGCTCGACGTCGCCCGGCGCGCGGTTGAGCGCGCCAAACGCGCGCAGCACGAGCCTTTACCGACCGACTCGACGAGCGACGAGCGACGAGCTGAAACCGGCTACCACCTCGTCGGACCCGGGCGCCGCGCCTTCGAGCAGGAGCTCGGTTTCCGCGCTGCCTGGGGTCTACGATTGCTTCGCGCGTACATCGCGGCGGCGACCCCGGGCTACCTGGGATCGATTGTTCTCTTGACGGGTCTCATCCTCACGATACCGCTCACGGCCGCGGTCGGTGCCGGCGTGGGTACCGCGGGCTTGATCACGCTAGCGATTCTCGCCGCGTTTCCCGCATCGGACGTGGCGATCGCACTGCTGAATCGAAGCGTCACGGCGTTGCTCACGCCGCGCTTGCTGCCGCGTCTCGAGCTCCGCGAAGGCGTGCCCCCTCATCTTCGAACCATGGTTGTCATTCCGACGCTCTTCGCATCCAGGTCGGATGTCGAGGAGCAGGTCGAGCGCCTGGAAGTCCATTATCTGGCAAACTCGGAGGGCGACGTTCGATTCGCGCTGCTCTCCGACTGGTTGGATGCGCGCACCGAGCACGCGCCCAACGACGAGGAGCTGCGGGTCGCGGCGCGCGAGGGAATTGCGGGCCTGAATCGCCTTCACGGGCCCGCGCCCGGCGGCGGCCCGCGATTTCTTCTCTACCATCGCCGGCGACTCTGGAATCCGGCCCAACGCCGATGGATGGGTTGGGAGCGCAAGCGCGGCAAGCTCGAAGAGCTCAATCGCCTCCTACGAGGTGCAGCCGACACCACGTTTTTCTTGGAAGGTGATGAGGCCGATGTTCCTGCGGACGTTCGTTACATCGTCACCGTCGACAGCGACACTCGCCTACCGATCGGAGCGGTCAGACAACTCGTCGGCACGCTCGCGCACCCGCTGAATCGACCGCGGTTTGATCCCAAACCAAGGCGCGTAGTCGAAGGTTACGGCATTCTGCAGCCGCGCGTAACGACTCCGCTGCCGGGGCGGAAGGGGTCGTTCTTCCAGCAATTGTCCTCCGGGAACTCGGGCGTCGATCCATACGCAGCGGCCGTGTCCGACGTTTACCAGGATGTCTTCGGCGAGGGCTCGTTCACGGGAAAAGGAATCTACCACGTGGACGCCTTCGAGGCGGCACTCGCGGGCCGCGTGCCGGAGAACACGCTCTTGAGTCACGACCTCTTGGAAGGCGTGTTTGCACGCACCGGCCTCGTCACCGACATCGAGGTCTTCGAGGGCGCGCCCTCCAGCTATGCGGCGGCGGCAGCGCGCCAACATCGCTGGGCGCGCGGTGACTGGCAGCTCTTGCCGTTCATCCTTCGCGCGAAGTTGCCGCTGATCGCGCGGTGGAAGATGGTGGACAATCTGCGCCGCACGTTGTCGGCACCGGCCATGTTCCTCACTCTCAGCTTCGCGTGGACGTGGCCGCTTGCGCCCTCGATCGCGCTGAGCCTTTTCGTCCTCGGCGCCATCGTTGTGCCCTTGCTGCTGCCGGTATGCTCCGAATTGCTGCCGCGCAAAAAAGGGATCTCGAAGCGCAGCCACCTCGGCGCCATCGGCAGAGACCTCGCGATTGCCGCCTGGCACGCATTCTTTGCCGTTACCAATCTTGCGCACCAAGCGTGGCTCATGGGAGACGCCATCCTGCGCACGCTGGTACGACTGGTCGTGACGCGTCGCAACTTACTGGAATGGGTGACCGCCGCGCAGGCTTCGTCGCAGGTGCTGCCACGGATCGTGGACTACTACCGGCGTATGTTCGGGGCTTTGGTGCTGGCTGCCGCGGCCGCCGTTGCCGTGTCGTGGATGCGCCCCGAAGCGTGGACCTCGGCCCAGCTACCGTTGATGCTATGGGCCATTTCGCCGTTCCTGGCCGCTTGGATCAGCACCCCTGCGCCGGATGTCCGCGCGTCCAAGCTGACACACGAGGAAGCGCAACGCCTGCGAACCATTGCGCGCCGCACGTGGCGTTTCTTCACGGAATTCGTGGGCGCAGAATCGCGTGCGCTTCCACCCGACAATTTTCAGGAGTCACCCAGTCCCGTCGTTGCGCATCGCACCTCGCCGACCAATATCGGAATGTATCTGCTCTCCGTCGTCGTCGCGCGCGACTTCGGCTGGCTCGGCGCGCTCGACACCGTTTCGCGCCTCGAAGCAACGCTCGAGACGATCAAGGGGCTCGAGCACTTTCGCGGCCACCTCTATAACTGGTACGGCACGCAAGATGGTCGGCCACTCGAACCCAAGTACATCTCTTCGGTCGACAGCGGGAATCTAGCGGGCGCTTTGATCGCGCTCGAAAACGCGTGCCGCGATTTGATCGATCAGCCGCTGCTGGGTGCCAAGACGATAGAGGGCCTCGGCGACACCGAGCGGCTCGTGCATGCAGCGGTGTACGAGACGTTCGACGATCGGCGACGACTTTCGTCGGCTGAACGACGCCTGAACCGCGCGTTGGAGGACGTTAGCGCGGCCATCCACCAAACCCCGCGGACCCCCGCGGAGTTGGCAGCCTACCTCGATGCCACGGAAGCATCGGTGCACGCGATGAAAACCATGGCTCTTCAAGACGTCGGGGAAAAACGCAACGACGACGACGCGGAGTTGTTGGCTTGGATCGACGCGCTGCGGGCCGATGTCGAGAGCCATTCGCGCGACCTTGAGACCTTGATGCCGTGGGCGCGTTTACGAACCACGCGGGCCGCATGGGAGATGGAACCCCTCGCGACGCATCCCACCCTCGCCGAGTTGCCGGATCGCTGCGCGACGGTTGCACAAGATCTCACCGACTTGCGCGCTCGCCTGGCCCCAGAAGAGGATGCCCGACTCGAGGAGCTGGCCGACATCGATGCCCTCATCGCGGCCGTGAAACAGTCCGCCGCGGCTGCCGAATCACTCATGAGTCGGTTCAAGGGGGTCGCTGCCGACGCGCACGCGATGGTGGCCGCGATGGAGTTCGGATTCCTCTTCGACGCGACGCGAAAGTTGTTTTCGATCGGCTACCGCGTTGCGGAGAGCGGTCTCGACCCGGGCCGCTACGATCTCCTCGCTTCGGAAGCCCGCCTGCTGGGTTTCCTCGCCGTCGCGAAGGGCGACGCTCCGGTTTCGCACTGGTTTCACCTGGGGCGTCCGCTGACTCCGTTGGGGCGCGACTCCGTGCTGATGTCGTGGTCCGGCTCGATGTTCGAGTACTTGATGCCTGCGCTGATCATGCGAACGCCGGTCGGGAGTCTCTTGGAGCAAACGTGCCGCTTGGCGGTAAGCGGACAGATTGCCTACGGCAACGAGCGAGGCGTACCGTGGGGTGTGTCGGAATCGGGCTACAACGCGCGCGATCTCGAATTGACGTACAAGTACTCGAATTTCGGCGTACCGGGAATGGGGATGCAACGAGGCTTGAGTGACGACGTTGTGATCGCGCCATACGCCACCGGGCTCGCCGCCATGATCGACCCAGCGGCGGCGCTGCGAAACTTCGAAGTTCTCAAAGACGAGGGCGCGATGGGCCCCTACGGTTTTTACGAGGCCATCGACTACACCGAATCGAGAGTCCCGTCGGGAAAGCGGTCCGCCGTCGTTCGCTGCTACATGGCGCACCATCAGGGCATGCTTCTGGTAGCGATCGCGAACGCGCTCGAGAACGGATTGATGCGCGCCCGCTTCCACGCCGAGCCCATGGTCCGCGCCAGCGAGTTGCTGCTGGAGGAGCGGACCCCGCGCAGCGTGGCAGTCGCCCGTCCGCGCGCGGAAGAGTTCGCCGCGATCGGTGACGTCCGCGAATCCGTCGCACCGCGCGCGCGGCGTTACACCACCCCGCACGGTCCCGTGCCGCAGACGCACCTGCTCTCGAATCGACGCTACGCCGTCATGCTCACCGCCGCGGGCTCGGGATACAGCCGCTGGCGCGATATCGCGGTCACTCGTTGGCGCGAGGATGCGACCTGCGACGACAGCGGAACCTACTTCTTCCTTCGCGACGTCGATAGCGGCGAGAGTTGGTCGGCCGGTTTTCAGCCGTGCGGCGTCGAACCGGAAAGCTACGAGGCGACGTTCTTCGAGGATCGCGCAGAGATCATCCGTCGTGACGGCTCCATTGTGACCAAGCTGGAGGTCATCGTCTCTTCGGAAGACGAGGCCGAAGTTCGGCGCGTCTCGTTGACCAACCTGGGTTTGCGAACGCGCGAGATCGACGTCACGTCGTATGCCGAAGTGGTGCTCGCAACGCACGCGGCCGACGTCGCACACCGCGCGTTCTCGAACCTCTTTGTGCACACCGAGATGGTGCGCGACAACGTTTTGCTCGCGACTCGTCGGCCCCGCTCCCAAGACGAAGCAGAAGTGTGGCTCGCGCATCTCATGTCGGTCGAGGGCCGGACCGTGGGCGATTTACAATGGGAAACGGACCGCGCGCGTTTCGTGGGGCGCGGTCACGCGCTGCGAACAGCGCGCGCGTTGGTCGACGGCGCGGCGCTCTCCAATACGGTAGGCCCGGTTCTCGATCCGATCGTGAGCCTCCGGCGTCGCGTTCGGTTACGTCCGGGCTCCACCATTCGGCTGTGTTTCGCAACGCTCGTCGGCCCGACGCGCGAGGCGGTGCTCGATCTGGCGGAAAAGTATCAAGACGGAGCCGCCTTCGAACGCGCGGCGACCCTCGCGTGGACGCACGCCCAGGTGCAGTTGCACCACGTCGGCATCAGTTCCGACGAAGCGAGCCTGTTCCAGAATATCGCCGGCTCGATTCTATATGCGAATCGCAGCTTGCGGGCCGGCGTCGAGGTGCTGCAGCGCTCCATCGCCGACATCCACATGCTGTGGGCCAATGGGATTTCGGGCGATTTTCCGATCGTCGTGATTCATATCGACGACCCCGAGGACATCGGAATCGTCCGGCAACTTCTGCGCGCGCACGAGTACTGGCGCACGAAGCAGCTCGAAGTCGATCTGGTCATACTGAACGATCGGGCACCATCATATATGCAGGATTTGCAGTCGCTGCTGCAGACGCTGGTTCGCGCCCGATCGGTGACCACGCTTTCGACCGACCAAGAGACTCACGGAAAGATATTCATTCTGCGAACCGATCAACTTTCGACCGCGCAGCGCGACACGCTGAACGTCGCCGCTCGTGTGATCTTGTCGAGCCGCGGCGGTTCGCTGGACGCACAAGTCGACCGAAGGAATAACACCCGGCCGGCCTCGACCTCACATCGACGCATGATGCCGAAACCGCAGGTTCGTGAAGCCGGATCGCTGCCGCCGCTCGAGTTCTTCAACGGGCTCGGCGGGTTCGACGACGGCGGCCGGGAGTACGTCACGGTGCTTGGCCCCACCGGGTCGACACCCGCCCCGTGGATCAATGTCATCGCGAACCCGGAGTTCGGAACGTTGATTTCCGAGTCCGGGTCTTCGTGCTCGTGGTCGACGAATAGCAGAGAGCACCAGTTGACTCCCTGGTCGAATGATCCCGTCTCGGATCCATCCGGAGAGATCTTGTACGTACGCGACGAGGAAAGCGGCGAGCTGTGGGGACCGACCGCTTTTCCGATTCGCGTGGAAGATGGTCAGTACATCGTCCGCCACGGGCAGGGGTACAGCCGATTCGAGCACGATTCCCATGGCATCGGGCTCGAGCTCTTGCAACTCGTGGCCCTGGAAGACCCGCTCAAGATATCGCGCCTAACACTCACAAATCATTCGGGGCGCGTGCGACGCCTCTCCGTCGCTGCGTACGTCGAGTGGGTGCTCGGCACCGCGCGCGGCGTCAACGCGCCGTTCGTCGTCACGGAAGTCGACGAGAACACAGGCGCGCTGCTGGCCCGTAACTCGCTGAGCGTCGACTTCGCGGCGCGAGTGGCGTTCATAGACTTCGGCGGCGACGGCGTGTCGCTTACCGGGGATCGAGCGGAGTTTCTGGGCCGCAACGGGACCACCGCCCATCCGGCCGCGCTCGAACGGCGCGGAGCATTCTCCGGTCGAGTGGGCGCGGCACTCGACCCATGCGGCGCTATGCGCAAGGCCATCGAGATTCCTGACGGAGGCCGCGCCGAAGTGACGTTCCTCCTGGGCGAAGCCGCCACGCGCGAGGAGGCGAGGACGCTGATCCTTCGCTATCGCGCTGCCGGTGCTGCGGAAAGTCTGAGTGCGGTGACCGCGCGTTGGGACGAGATTCTCGCTGCGGTCCAGGTGAAAACGCCCGACCGGGCTATGGATCTCATGATGAACCGCTGGTTGCTGTATCAAACCATCTCTTCTCGACTGTGGGCGCGTTCCGGCTTCTACCAGGCGAGCGGCGCGTACGGATTTCGCGACCAACTGCAAGACGTACTGGCGCTGGTCGCGACCAAACCCGATCTCGCGCGTGAGCACGTGCTGCGGGCAGCGGCGCGACAATTCGTCGAGGGAGACGTGCAGCACTGGTGGCACGCGCCGCGCGGCCGTGGCATTCGGACCCGCTTCTCCGACGACCTGTTGTGGCTCCCTTACGTGGCCGCACGCTATGTCGAAAAGAGTGGGGACACAGCATTGCTCGATGAGGAGGTTCCATTCTTGGAAGGTCCATTACTTCTCGGCGGGGAGGAGGAGTCGTACTTCGAGCCCACTGTCTCGGGCCAGCACGCGTCGTTATATGAGCACTGCGCGCGCGCGATCGACCGGAGCCTGGTGGTGGGGAGCCACGGACTTCCGCTCATGGGCACCGGAGACTGGAACGACGGGATGAATCGCGTCGGCGCGGGCGGGAAAGGCGAGAGCGTGTGGCTGGGTTGGTTCTTGTGCGCGATCCTTCCCCAGTGGGCGACGCTGGCTCAAGCGCGCGGAGAACGCGAGCGCGCGACCGCATGGCGCGAGCACATGGGTGTACTCAAGCAGTCGCTCGAAGGAGAGGGCTGGGATGGCGAATGGTATCGTCGCGCGTTCTTCGACGACGGGACGCCGCTCGGGTCGCGACTCAACGACGAGTGTCGAATCGACTCCATTGCGCAGTCATGGAGCGTAATATCGGGCGCGGGCGATCCGGATCGACAACGGCGCGCCATGCGCTCGTTCGAGACGCAGCTGGTCCGGAAAAACGACGCCATCATCCTCTTGCTTACACCACCGTTCGATCGTTCGCCGCTGGACCCCGGTTACATCAAGGGATACCTGCCGGGAATCCGCGAGAACGGGGCGCAGTATACTCATGCGGCCATTTGGGCGGTCATCGCGTATGCGATGCTCGGCGACGGTGACAAGGCGCTCGAGCTATTCGACATCATCAACCCCATTACGCACTCTCGCAATGAGCGCGACGTCGATCGGTACAAAGTCGAGCCGTACGTCCTGGCGGCCGACGTCTACTCGCAATCACCTCACGTCGGGCGAGGAGGCTGGACGTGGTACACGGGGTCGTCGTCGTGGATGTACCAAGCGGGTCTCGAATGGATCCTCGGGTTCCGGTTGCGTGGCGCGCGACTGGTCATCGATCCCTGCATTCCGCACGCGTGGCCCGGCTTCTCGATGGCGTATCGGTACCGCACGACCCGGTATGAAATCGTGGTGGAGAATCCCCATCGCGTGAGTCGCGGCGTGTCCTCCCTAGGCCTCGATGGGGTACGGGTCGAGGACGCGGCGATCCCGTTGGTGGATGATGGGCGCACGCATCGCGTCGATGTCGTGCTGGGTGAGCGAAGGACGCAACCCGGCCGGTAACCATCCGTATTCCTTCAATACTTCGTAATGCGACCGACATCCTCGGAAGGCTGATTCCGACTCAAGAGGTCTTGCCTCATGATCTTACGCTGCAATGCAATGGGCCGGGCGGCGCTCGTTCTCTCCACCCTGTCGCTCGCATCGGTTGCACCCCCGCGAGCCGCTGCCCAGTCCGCCGAGCCCGATACCGTCCCCAACGCCGTGACGCGCGTGGAGCCCATCATCGTGGAGGGGAAGGAGTTCACCGTCCGCGAGGTGGTCCAGCGCGCGATGCGCGGCGAGCGCACCAAGCTCGCGGGACACCGAGACGCCACCTACAAGATCACGACCCACGTCGCCATCGTGTGGCCCGAGAAGAAGACGGTCGAGACCGAGATCTACCAGGTCTACGGCGATTCGACCGGTTACATGCGCCGCGTTCTGGTGGCCTCTCAATCCGAGCAGTTCAAGAAGAAAGACGGCGCGTGGGTCTTCGACGAAACCAAGAAACCGGACACGCCCGACTATCGCATTCGCGACTACGACCAGAGCCGATTCACCGCCATTCCCATTTATCTCAAGAACGACAAAGAGTTCGATTTCACCCTGATGGAACGCGTCCTCGAAACCGATCGCGTGATCTTCCGGGTTGCGTTTCGACCCAAGTCCGATTTCAGCGAGATGCCGCGGGGCGAGATCTACATCGACTCGAACGGTTTCCGCGTCATCCACGAGCTCTACGACTTCAACACCAACCCCATGCCGATGGTCATCAAGGGCCTGCGGCGGGTGTCGCTGCAATGGACGCGACTCGAGGGCGGGGAGTGGGTGCCGAAGCAACTCGCGGCGGAGATGGACATCCGGCGCGGGTTCATGTGGTTCGCCCCCAGCAGCGTTTCCTTCTCGCAGATCTGGGAGGACTTTCAGTTCGATCCCGGATACGACGCGCGCTTGTTGGGCAAAAGCGATCGCACGAACGACCTCGGGACGGGACCGATCGCGCAGAGCGCGGATACGACGCTCTCGGTCCCAGCGCCCGAACTGCTTGCGACTCTCCAGCAGGAAGACGACGCCGCGTACACGCCGGAAGTGCGAATCACCAACGATGCCTTCATCGACTCGACCAGCGCCCGCTACGACTCGCTGGGGGTGGCCGGGCTCGCGGATCAAGGGGTTGCTCTGTACGGCAACGAGTGGCGATTCGGCCTCGACCCGGAGCTTTCGATGTGGGATTACAATCGTGTCGAAGGCCTCGTGGCCGGCGGTCAGGTCACCTATGGTCGCGCGGACGACCGCGCTCGCATCTCGGCCTTCGGCGGCTACGCAACCGCACCCGAAGATTTCCGCTACCGCGTCGACTTGACGGCTACGTTGCCGGCGACGAATCGCAAGGCGGCGTTGGTGGCGTCGTTCCGCGATCGCGTGGAGCCGTTCGGCTCCAACCGAATCGCGTTCAACAGCCTGCGCGCTTTTGTCGGCGGCGCCGACGAGCAGGACTACCTCCATCGCCTGGGAGGATCGGCACGCATCGTCTTCACGGCCACGAACAGCGTTTCGTTCGACGCAGGTTTCGAAGCGGCGCGCGAACGAAGCAGGGCCACCGACGAAGACTTCTCGCTCTTCGGCGACATGGGTCAGCCGAACCCGTCGGTGGATGAAGGCGACGAGCGCGCGATCGTAGTCGGCGCCCGTGTCGACACGCCGCGCTGGTTGCACGCGCAAGTGAGACAGCGGTTGGCCGGCGGTGCGCTGGGCGGCGACTTCCGTTACAACCGAACCGACGTCACGATTCGCGCGCGCGGTTTCGTGGTGGGGCGCCAGGAACTCGAAGCGACGCTGGCCGGGGTTGCAACCGGCGACGCGCCTCCGTTCCAGCAGCTGGCCGACGTCGGTGGATTGAGCACGGTGCGCGGTTATGACCGGCGCACGCACGTCGGCAACCATTCCTTCGCCGCGCGACTGGAGTATTTGGTTCCTTACGACCTCTTCGCCTACACGCGCATTCCGCTGTTGCGCTCGTCGAAGATTCAAACCATTCCATGGGCCGACGCCGCTCGCGTGGGCGAGGGGGATTCGATGGACTGGATCCGCTCGGTCGGGATCGGCCTGCAGCGCTACCTATGGCCGATCGACAACGCGGCTAATCTGCGCTTGGATTTCGCCTTCCCCCTCGACGACGATGCGCGCGATGTGGTGGTATACTTGTGGTTCGCGGCGCTTTGGTGATGCCCCTACCGAGCGCAGGGGGTTCGATGATGAGAATAGCCTTCCTACTTGCCGCCATGTGCGCGGCGACCCTAGCAACTTCTTGCGGCGAGAACGGACCCGCAGCCCCGTCGACCGACCTCAACACACGCCTGCTGAGCGAAACCGGCAAAGTCGTCGTGCGCGTTCACTGGGAAAACGAAGGACTGCCCGGCAAACGCGTCGAGATCGTCGAGCTCGGATTGGTGCGCACGACCAACGAGGATGGATTGGCCAAGTTTGCGGTGCCGGCTGGCAGCTATACCGCCCGGGTGTACGAGATCAACCGGGGCGGACCGCCCATGCACTTCGTGGACACAAAGGTGACGGTCACGATCGGCGACGAAGTTCGGGTCGAGGTGGTCGATTGTATTCCGTGCGTCTGATCGGCGTGTGGCTGCGTTAGGAACTCTTTATTCCGTCCGCCGCACGAGCGGTCGCAGTTGCGGCGCGATGTAGTCCGCGTAGACCTGCGATCCGCGGTCGGTCACGTGGATCGCGTCGTAGAAGATCGCGTTGGGCTGGTCCCAATCCGGAATCTCGCGCACATGCGCGACCAGATCGATGACCAGCACCCCTTCCGACTGGCCGACTTCGCGAATGACATCGTTGAACTGATCCTGCGCGGTGTGGTCCAGCCACGCAGGTGTCAGCGACGTTCGATGACGGGAATACGGCTGCGTCATTAGAACCGGTACGATCCCGAAGTCTTCGCAAATGTGGACGAACGATTTGAGGCGCGCGCGGTACATCGCCACCATCGCCGAGTCGACAGGCGCTTGCGTTTGACGCCAGTCCGTTCCGGCGTCTTTGGGGCGCAGTTCTTCATGCGCACTCACCCTTACCAACGCCATGAGATAGCACCGCGACGACACGATCTGCGTGAACCATTTCGCGAGACTCTTTAGTGATGCCGGCTCTCCCATGCTGCGCTGGTAGCTCCCCTCGCTTCGCATGGTCCCGATGTCGTTCGACGCCTCCATCAACACCGCGATGTCCGGTTGGTCGGCCACGACGTGGTTCAAGAGAACATTGAGGACGTCGTGCACGTTGTTTCCGGAGCGCGCGATGTTCAGCGTGTTGACCTCGAGTCCGTCCTTGGCCAGCGCGTCGGACACGAGCGCGTGGAAGCGCAGGTCCTCACGCACCGCCATGCACTGCGTCGTGGAGCCGCCGAAGAAGACCACGGTGGCGTCGGGATCCTTGAACTGAAACGACGGAAGAATGTACGAGCGTTGGTCGGTGCGCAGCCGCAGACGGGAATCGTCGGCATCGAGACGCGCCCGGCTGTAGATGTGATCGGTCCGCGGGTGCTGCATGCGAACTTTCAGCACGTGATCGGGTGATTCATGGCGGTGGGGATTGTGCCACACCAGCCGCAAGACGACCTCGGCAGCGGCGAGCGCTACCAATGTAGACACAACCAGGATCAGGAGTCTTACCGAGAGCCGCGATGTCAATCGGACACCGTTAGAACAAGGTGTAGATGAGCGGGGCGACGGGGGTGCCGAAGAGAATCAGCAACGCGCCCACCAATAGCGATACGATGATAATCGGCGCGAGCCACCACTTCTTGTTGTGACGAAGGAGGCCCCAGAACTCGCCCACCACGCCGCGACGCTTCTGCTCGACGAGTTGGTCGAGTTTGGCAGGGCCTTGCGAGTCGCTCTTGGACGGCACGTTCTTGCTCATTAGTATTGACGAAAGTACTGCGAGAGATTTCCGTCGCGCCGGGTCGCGACCCAGTAGCTCTTGGCGCTTCGGTCGAACCGTCGCCGCATCGGATCGCGTCCCACGACCCGCATGATCAGTCCGATGGGCGTCACGATCAGGTAATATATCACGGCCACGATGGCGTGAGAAACGATCCAGCCCAGGGGAAAGAAGATGCGCATCCACGCGAGATACATCGGCACGCGGAGCGGACCCACGGCATAGAAGAGCAAGGCGAGCAGCGCACCCGCACCGATCAGACCGAACGCAGCGACGCGCGCCCCCAGCTTGAAGTACACCACGGCGGCCACGGCGCAGAAGAACACCAGCATGATCAAGCCGAACCAGCGCAGTTCCTGCGTCGTTGGCTTCCGTGACATTTCGATCATGCGTCGATCACCTACCCGAATGGGCCCGCGACTCGGTGTCGGCGCGGTCTTGCGCGCGGCCCGCGCCGGTGAGCTCGGTCGTGTTGGAAGCCGCGGCCGGCTTTTTTCCAATCATCACGAAAAAACCACCCTCGCGCTGACCCGCGGCCACGATCTCGGCCGCTTGCACCAGCAAATGATCGAGCGCGGTCCCGCGCGCCTGCGGGTCGAACAGACTCTCGCCTTCGAGGCCGTCGTCTTCGCGCCGCATGGCGGGAATGCCGCGCACGAACTCGAGGCCTGCGGCGTCCAGCCATCCGAGCACTTCGTCGAAGGTGTGTTTGGACTCGTGCGGATGCCGGTATTGGTCGGCGAACCACGCGCGGCGCTTGTCGACGCTCGTATCGCTGCCGCGAAGGATGGGATCGATCCAGCGCGCGCGCCCGCCCGTCAGCCCGAACAGGCCGCGGCGCGCGTCGGTCAGGAGGCGTCCATACCGGTTGTAGAGTCCGATCACCACGTGACCACCCGGCTTCACGAGCGGCACCAACTGCCGAAAACCGCCCACCGGGTCGGCGGTGTGGTGCAGGACGCCGTTGCACAGCACGACGTCGAATTGCTCGGGCTTGAACACGGGGCGGAACAGGTTCATCTGCACGAAGCGCACCCGCGATAGGCCGTGCTGCTTCCTAAATGCCTCGCCCAGCTTGAGCGAGTTCATGCAGATGTCGGTCCCGATCACACGCCGGCACGAGATGCCGAGGAAGTTGCTCAACTGCCCGGTGCCGCAGCCGACCTCGAGCACGGTCGAGTTGTACGGGATGGCTTCGTCGAGGCGCCGCGCGTACAGGCCTCGGCGCGATTTCTCGATCAGGGACGAGAGCGTATCGTGGTCGTCGTAGTTGGGGAACGGCGTCTCCTCGTAGAAGGCCTTCACGATTTCGGTCACGTCACGCGGGTCGTCGATGCCGTCGTGCGGCCAAAACAACTCCGGTATATCGTCGGTGACGCGAAACGCGTGATGGCAGCGCTCGCAAACCATGACGCCGCCGCGCAGCTCGAGCTCCGCGCGGCAACACGGGCTGGAGAGTTTTCCCGCCAGCACCTGCGGCGAAGTCGCGCTTTCTGCCGCGACTGCGGTCGGCTGTCGCGACTTCGTCAGCACGTAGTTGCCCATGCACAGCACGTCGATGTCGGAGGCCATGAAGGTGCGGTACGCATCACGCGGCGATTCGACGATGGGATCCCATCCGAGATTGAAGCTGGTGTTCACGAGCACCGGGCATCCCGTGCGCTGGTTGAACTTCTGCATTAGCTTGGTGAGCAGCGGATTGCGATCGCGATCGACGGTCTGAATGCGCGCGGAGTAGTCGACGTGGGTGATCGCGGGCACCGTCGATCGAACTTGCCCGAGCTTGCGCAGTCCGTCCGCGCCGGCCAGCTCGGGCACGATCGGGGTGCGTTGCTCTTTTCGGACTGGTGCTGTAACCAGCATGTAGGGGCTTTCGTGCCGGCGCTCGAGCTCGAAGTACTCGTGCGCGTGTTCTTCCAGAACGATGGGGGCGAAGGGCCGGAAGCCCTCGCGAAATTTCACCTTCATGTTGATGGTGGCCTGCATCGACGGGCTGCGCGCGTCGGCCAGGATGCTGCGCGATCCCAACGCGCGCGGGCCGAACTCCATGCGGCCCTGGAACCAGCCCACCACACGACCGCGCGCGATCTCGTCGGCGATGGTCCCGCACAGGGCGTCTTGGTCGTCGAAGCGCTCGTAGGTTGCACCAACGCTGCGCAAGAACGACGCGATCTCTTCGTCGTCGTAACTCCGGCCCAGCAGTGATCCGTGCTGGTTGTCGCGTGGCGCCACCGCACGCGGGTTGTCGAGCAGTTGGTACCAGATCAACAACGCCACCCCGAGCGCGCCGCCCGCGTCGCCGGCCGCCGGTTGGATCCAAATCTGCTCGAACGGACCTTCGCGTAGAATGCGACCGTTGCCGACGCAATTGAGCGCAACGCCGCCGGCCAGACACAGGTTCTTCGATCCCGTCTCGCGATGCACGTGGCGCGCGCAGCGGAGCATGATTTCTTCGGTCACGCGCTGCGCCGACGCGGCGACGTCCATGTCGCGCTGGGTCGGTGGTGATCCTTGCTTGCGCGCGGGTCCGCCGAAAACCCGGTGGAACTTCTCCGACGTCATCGTGAGTCCCTGCGGGTAATTGAAATACGACATGTCCATGCGAAACGAGCCGTCTTCCTTGAGGTCGATCAGTTTCTCCAGAATCAAATCGACGTACTTGGGTTCGCCGTACGGCGCCAAGCCCATGAGCTTGTACTCGCCGTCGTTGACCTTGAAGCCGCAGTAGGTGGTGAACGCGGAATATAGGAGTCCCAGCGAGTGGGGGAAGCGCTGCTCGTGCGTGAGCTGAACTCGGTTTCCGCGCCCCGTGCCGTAGGTTGCCGTGCCCCATTCGCCCACACCGTCGAGCGTGAGGATCGCGGCCTCTTCGAACGGAGACGGAAAGAATGCGCTCGCCGCGTGCGATTCGTGGTGCTCCGCGAACAAGTAGCGCCTCTGGTACGCGTTGTCCAGCCCGCGCGACATCTCACGCGGAAGATGCAGCTTCTTCTTGAGCCACAGCGGAAGTGCTTTGGAAAAGGAGCGAAAACCCGCGGGGGAGTACGCGAGATAGGTTTCCAGCAAGCGGTCGAACTTGAGAAATGGCTTGTCGTAAAACCCGACGTAGTCGAGCTGCTCGGCCGTGATTCCGGCCTCCGCGAGGCAGTATTCGATGGCGCGGGTGGGGAAGCCGTCGTCGTGCTTCTTGCGCGTGAAGCGCTCCTCTTGGGCGGCCGCGACCACGCGTCCGTCCACCACGAGCGCGGCGGCGGAGTCGTGATAGTACGCGGATATGCCGAGGATGGCCGTCATTACGGAATCGTAGCGTGTAATCGGCGTGCCAACAAGGAGCAGTTACCGGGTCTGGACCGAGCCCGTTTTCGTGCCAGCGTTAGTTTTCTCACGAGGCGTGGAGGCGGAGCCGCCTATGCTGTAATGAGTGAGCGGCAACCGCAACAACCAAACTCTCCGGACGAATCATGGCGCGCGACGAATCGGGCTCGTTGTGCTCGTGGTCGTGGTCACGACCGCGATACTCGCGCTGGTCGCGCTGCGGCACTTCACGAGTCCTGCCTACATCGAAAAGCAGCTTGGAATCGCGCTCTCCCCAGACGGGTCGTATGACATCGATGTGGGCTCATCGAGCTACCATCCGATACGGCGCAGTTTCGTTGCGCATGACATCTCGCTGGTCCCGGACACGCTCGCGGAGGTGGGCGACGCCGGGAAAACTCGAGTCTGGTTCCGCGCGTCGTCGCTTCACGTGGACGGAATCGGATTGTCTGCCCTTCGCCGAAATATCAATTTCGCATCGGTCAGGGTCGATTCGCCGCGGGTCGAAATCTTCGTGGATCGCACATTGCCTAGCTCGACGACGAAGAAGGCGCCCGCGACGCTGCCGCACGTGCACCTGAAGCGGAACGAGCGTTCCATTCGTATCGCCGCCGTCTACATCACCAACGGAGACCTGACCTACTACGAGAAGTCCCGTGGCGGAACGCGGCCGGGAGCATTTCGCTTCGCCGACCTCTCGGCCGTCGTCAACAACGTCACCAACGACACGACGCGGATGGACATTCCGTGTACCATCGAGGTACGCACCCGACTCGCCGACTCCGGCCTCATGAATGCCACCTTCGAATACGATTTCAAGTCGCGCGCTCTCGACCTGGACTATCGCGCGACGGTGGGGAAGATGGACGCGCTCGCGCTCAACGATCTGCTGGTCGATTTGGAAGGGATCCACGTGACCAGCGGGACCATCGACTCCACGTCGTTCGACTTCAAGGTCAAAGACGACGTCGCCACCGGAACGCTGCGGGTGTTGTACACCGACGTCGAGTTCGAGATGCTGGACAAGAATACAGGCGAGCAGGGAATCGAGCACCATCTCGCCGGGTTTCTCAGCGACACTCGCGAGTCGAATCCACCGGACGACGACGAACCCCCGATCGTCGTCACGATACGCCGCGTGCGGGAGCCGGAGGTGTCGCTCGTCAAGTTCGTGTGGGAGAACGTGCGCGAAGGGCTGCTGCGCACGCTCGGGGTCCAGTGACCGATCACGGGCGACGGCGAAAGGCCGCGCGCGCGCGTTCGGCCATTTGCTGGTACTTGGCGCGAATGGCATCCAGCTCCGCTTCTTCCAACTCCTCCAGGTCCATCAGGGTGTCGTCGGCTCCTTCGATCGCACGAATCAATTCGTCCAGCTTGATCTGAATCGCCTCCGAGTCGCGATTCTGTGAACTATGAATGACGAAGACCATCAGGAACGTGATGATGCTCGTGGTGGTGTTGACGACGAGCTGCCACGTGTTGCTGAAGTCGAACACGGGACCCAGCGTTGCCCAAGCCACGATGACGCCGACGGCGGACATGAATGCGACCGGACGCCCGGCCGCGCGCGCGGCCCCCTTGGCGAAACGAGTGAACCAAGACGAAGATCGTGCGGGTCTCATAGAACGAACCTCCTTGTCAGACTGATGCATGGTAGCGCAGTCCGGCGTCTGTGCGGCATGCTACACTGCCGCTATGACGTTGGCGGCGCTCGAGCGTCGGTTGGGACTCGTCGACGCCACGATGCTGGTCGTCGGCTCGATGATCGGCTCGGGCATCTTCATCGTTTCGGCGGAGACGGCACGTCTGGTCGGGGCGCCCGGCCTGCTCATGCTCGCGTGGGCGCTGGCCGGAGTGATGACCATCACGGGCGCCCTTTGCTGCGCGGAGCTGGCCGCGGCCATGCCGCGCGCGGGCGGGCAGTACGTGTTCTTGCGCGAAGCCTACGGACCCGCGACCGGTTTCCTGTTCGGCTGGGCGTTCCTGTTCGTCATTCAGACCGGCACCATCGCCGCGGTCGCGATTGCGTTCGCGAATTTCGCCGGCGTGCTCATCCCGCACATCTCCTCCACCAATTACCTGGTCGATCCGATTCGCACCGGGAAGTACGCGCTCAGCCTCTCGACTCTGCAATTGACCGCGGTGGCGACGATTCTGCTTCTCACGCTGCTCAATTCGCGCGGGCTCCGTCTGGGGAAGCTGATCCAGAACACGTTCACGGTGGCGAAGACGCTCGCGTTGATGGGTCTGATCGTGATCTGCCTCGGGCTGGGCCGCAACAGCGACGGCGCTGCGTTTACGTCGTCATGGTGGAATCCCCTGGCAAATGGATGGAGCCCGAGCGTCGCGCAGCCGGGCCTCGCACTCTCGGGAGTGCTGGCGGTGGTCATGCTGCTCGGGCGCGCGATGGTGGGGCCGCTTTTCTCGCAGTCGGCATGGAACAACGTGACCTTCGTCGGCGCCGAGATTCGCAACGCTTCGAAAAATCTGCCCCGCGCGCTCCTGCTCGGTTGTTCGCTCGTGGTCGGGTTGTATCTCCTCGCCAATCTCGGCTACGTGCTGACGCTTTCGCTGAGCGAGATTCAAACTGCGCCGCAAGGGCGCGTCGCGACGGCCGCGATGCACAAAGTACTCGGTGCGCCGGGTACCGCCCTCATGGCGGCGGCCATCATGGTGTCGACCTTCGGCTGCCTCAACGGTCTGATTCTCGCCGGCGCGCGCATTGCCTACGCCATGGCGCAAGACGGACTCTTCTTCAAGCGCGTCGGCAGTGTCAACCGACACCACGTACCGGGCGTGGCGTTGATGGTACAAGGAACATGGGCGGCCGTACTCACGTTGCCGCGCACTGCGACCGTGGACAGCGTCACCGGCGCGGTCGCGTACGGCAACGTGTACACGCAGCTGTTGGAGTATCTCGTGCCCGCCGATCTGGTGTTGTACGCGCTCATGGTGGCGGCCGTGATCGTGATGCGAAAGAAAGCGCCCCACATGGAGCGACCGTACCGAACGTGGGGATACCCGGTGGTTCCCGTGGTCTACATCGGCTTGGCGCTGCTGTTGGTGCTGGACCTGCTTTGGTTGGCACCGGCGACCGCGGGAGTGGGCTACTTGATCGTGCTCATCGGACTACCGGTGTACTTGATCTGGCGTCGCCGCACCGTCGTCGCGCAGGAGGTTGCGCCATGACGTCGCGCGCTATCGCGCGCTTTCAGCCCGCTAGCGATCGCTCCCTCATGGTCAGCTTCGGCGATCGCATCTCGCTGGACATCCACCAACGCGTCCGCGCGTTGACGCAAATGTTGACCACGGAGCCGATCGCGGGCGTGCGCAATCTGCAGCCCGCGTATTGCACCCTCCTGGTCACGTTCGATGCGCTGCGGTTACGGCACGACGAGCTGCAGACGGTGTTGGAAGGGTACCTCGATCGCATGGACACGGTTCGCTTGCCGGAGACGCGACGCGTCGAGATACCGGTGTGCTACGGCGGCGACTTCGGTCCCGACCTCGACGAGCTGGCCGCGCTGCATGGCATGACGGCGTCGCAAGTCGTCGAGCTGCACGCGTCGGCGGAGTACGTCGTGTACTTCATCGGCTTCGTGCCGGGGTTCGCCTACCTGGGCGGACTTTCGGAGACGCTGGCGACGCCCCGGCGCGCGACCCCGCGGTGGGTGGTGCCGGCCGGGAGTGTGGGCATCGGCGGCCAGCAGACCGCGGTGTATCCGGTGACCTCTCCCGCCGGTTGGCGGATCATTGGGCGCACACCGCTTACGCTGTTCTCTCCCGACCGTGCAGAAATGAGCCTGCTCGCTATTGGCGACCACGTTCGCTTCGTTCCGGTTTTGCACCAACGATTCGGGGAGCTGTCGCGAACATGAACACGATTCACGTTCACGCCCCCGGATTGTCCACGACCGTGCAAGACCTCGGTCGTGAGGGATTCGGGCCGCTGGGCGTTTCGCCGTCGGGAGCCGCGGACACGATCGCGGTACGGTTGGGGAATCGCCTGGTGGGTAACGGGGAGAGCGCGGCGGCGCTGGAGATGACCCTGCTCGGCGGCGCATTCACGTTTCGCGACGACGCCGTCGTCGCGCTGACCGGCTCCGACTTCGACGCGACACTGGATGGAGTCAAGGTAGCGCCGTGGACCTCCGTCGCCGTGCGCGCGGGTGCGACGCTACGCGTGGGATCAACCCGCTCCGGGGCGCGCTGCTACCTGTGTGCTCACGGCGGCATCGAAGTGAGAAAGTTCCTCGGTAGTGCTTCGACCCACGTGATGACCGGGCTCGGCGGTTTGGATGGACGTGCGTTGCGAAAGGACGACGAGCTCGTGATCGGCGCGGCCACGGAATCGTTTCGCAAGCGGACCGTGGTGCGACGAGTACTGGAGCGCCTGGCGCCGCGCAAGGTTCTGCGCGTCACCAGCGGCGAGCAGAGCGAATGGTTCCCGGAGTCGGCGCGACGCATGTTGTACGAGGGCGCCTATCGCGTTCTCGAGCAAAGCAACCGCATGGGGATTCGTCTCGACGGCGCGCCCATACTGGGCGACGTGAGCGGCGACATGATCACGGAGGGCGTTGCGCTGGGTGCGATTCAAGTACCGGCCGGCGGGCTTCCCATCATTCTCTTCGTCGAGCAGCAAACGACGGGCGGTTATCCGAAGATCGCAAACGTGGTCTCCGCGGACGCGGCCAGCCTTGGACAGCTCCGCCCGCGGGACGACGTGCGCTTTGAACTGATCGACCTGGAAGCGGCGCGCGATCTGTGGATCGAACAGGAGCGGCTCGTGACCGCGAGAGAAACGATTCTGGAATGAAGTTCATCGATCTGAATTGCGACATGGGCGAAGTGCCGGCGGCGATCGCAGCGCAAGAGTCGTTGATGCGGTGGATCACATCGGTCAACGTCGCGTGCGGCGGACACGCGGGCGACGAGCACACGATGACATCCACCGTCGAGCAAGCGCTGCGCTGGAAGCGGGCGCTGGGCGCGCACCCCGGCTATCCCGATCGCGTCCATTTCGGCCGCAAGGAGATGGACCTGTCGTCGAAGCGCGTGCGCGACTTCGTGTTCGAGCAGGTGCGTGCGTTGGCAGACATCGCCCATCTCTCGGGAGCGACGCTGACCCACGTCAAACCGCACGGCGCGCTCTACAACCAGGCGGTGCACCGCGCTCCGCTGGCGGAAGCGATCGCAGCGGGCGTCGCGAGATGGAACCGCGACGTGGTCTTGGTCGGATTGGCAGGGTCACCGATGCTCGAGGTGTTCCGAGCGGCCGGCTTCGCGGTGGCGGCGGAAGCGTTTGCGGACCGGCGTTACGAGGCGAACGGCACCTTGCGCTCGCGCGAATTCGACGACGCGTTGATCGGCGATGCGGCGCACGCCGCGGAACAGGCGCTGTCCATCGTGCAACGCGGAACGGTGATCGCGCGCGGCGGCTTCGAAGTTGCCGTGCACGCGGACACCATCTGCATCCACGGCGACACCCCGGGTGCGGTCGAGATCGCGGCGGCAGTATCACGGACGCTGCGCGATGCCGACATTACGTTGCGCTCACTGGCGGCGCGTAGGAAGGAAAAATGAAACCGAAGACTGCGTATCTGTTGCTCTGCTTCATCGGCACCATCATGCCTTATCTGCACCTGGTGACGTTCCTTCGCAATCACGGACTCGATCTGGGGCTGTTCCACGCGCAAATGTTCTCCAACGACATCGCGAGCTTCTTCGCCTGGGACGTCATGGCATCCTCGTTTGCACTTTGGGTTCTGGTCGCGGTGGAAGGAAGGCGCGCGGGTATGAAACATCTGTGGGTGCCGATCGTCGCCAACTTTGCGGTGGGCGTGTCGCTGGGACTGCCGTTGTTCCTCTACCTGCGCGAGCGACACCTCGAGCGCGCGATCACCTTGACTCGGTAGCACGGGCGCGCTTCAGCAGTAGTTCGCGCTCGCGCGCGTTGCGCGTGAGCGAGGCCGCGCGCTCGTACTCGGCGCGCGCTTCCTCGAGACGTCCCAATTTCTCCAACAGATCGCCGCGGACGCTGGGGAGCAGATGATAGCCGTCGAGTACCGGTTCCGACGCGAGCCGGTCGAGGATGGCGAGCCCGGCCGCCGGTCCCGACGCCATCGACACCGCAACCGCGCGATTCAGATCGACGATGGGCGAGGGAACCACCTCGAGCAGCGCCTCGTAGAGCGACACGATGCGGCGCCAGTCGGTTTCTTCCGGCGTGCGTGCGCGCGCGTGGCATGCCGCAATCGCGGCTTGCAGCGCGTAGCGACCGCGCTCTCCGCCCAACGCTTCGGCGCGCGCCAGGGCTGCGAGTCCGCGCCCGATCAGCAGGCGATCCCACAGCGCGCGATTCTGGTCCGCTAGCAAGATTGGATCTCCAGACGCGCTCACCCTGGCCCGCGATCGCGAGGCCTGGATTTCCATCAGTGCGGCCAGGCCGTGAACCTCGGGCTCCTCCGGCATCAGTGCCGCGAGAATGCGCCCGAGTCGCAGTGCGTCTTCGCACAGCGCGGGGCGCAGCCAGTCGTCGCCGGCGGTGGCCGTGTAGCCCTCGTTGAAGACCAGGTAGATCACCTCGAGCACCGACGACAAGCGCGTGGCCAGTGCCTCGCCGCGCGGAACTTCGAAGGGAACCTGCTTCTCCGACAGCGTGCGCTTCGCGCGAACGATGCGTTGCGCGACCGTCGCTTCCGGGACGACGAAGGCGCGCGCGATCTCGTCGGTGGTGAGACCACCGAGCAAGCGCAACGTCAGCGCCACGCGCGCCTCGGAAGGGAGGACGGGATGACAGGCGGTGAAAATGAGGCTCAGCAAGTTGTCGCCGACCTCGTCGTCGAGCGCGGAGTCGAAATCCGGCGTGGACATCTCCCGGGCCTCGAGCTCACGCGCGATCTCTTCGTGCTTGCGCTCCAAGAGTTGGTTGCGCCGAAGAAGATCGATGGCGCGGTGCTTCGCGGTGGCCATGAGCCAAGCACCCGGGTTATCGGGGACGCCGGACTGCGGCCATTTTTCGAGCGCGGCGACGAGCGCATCCTGGGCGAGGTCTTCAGCGAGTCCGACCTCGCGCACGATGCGCGCGAGGCCGGCGATCAACTTGGGGGATTCGATCCGCCAAATTGCTTCGATGGTTCGATGGACGTCGGTGGCCATATCGGCCACCCATCAAACCACCTTCGAAGAGCCGGTTCAAGACCGGCGCGATTAGCGCTTTTCCAGTTCCTTGCGCATGCGCGCATCTTTTTCGCGAAGCTCGGGTGTCAGCTCGGCGCCGAAATCGTCCGCTTCGAACACCTGGCGGATCTCGATCTCGGTGTCGTGGCCGGGGAAGGGGTGCGGCGAGCGCTTCGCCCACTCGATGGCCTCTTCCTTCGAGCGCACCTGCCAGAGCCAGAACCCGGCGATGAGCTCCTTGGTCTCGGCGAACGGTCCGTCTACAACCGATCTCTTGTTGTTGCTCGAGAAACGAATGCGCGCGGCTTTCGAGCTCGGGTGCAGTCCCTCGCCTGCGAGCATGACGCCCGCCTTGACCAGCTCTTCGTTGAAGGCGGTCATTTCGGCGAGAAGCTGCTCGCTCGGCATGACGCCCGCTTCGGACTCCTGGGTGGCTTTGACGATGACCATGAAACGCATTGTGTTGTCTCCTTTGGGTTTGGGAGTGGGTCTATCCCGTCTCTACATGAACGTCGAATGGGCATCGGCGAAATCGACAACCATCTCGATGTTTTTTTGAGGGGAGTGTAGCCGATTTCGGTTGGGCTATACTGCGGGCTGGGACGTGCATCGCTTTTTCATATCAAGGAGGGCCGACGCGTGGGCAAGAGAGCTTGGGCGACATTCGTGTGCATGATGTGCGTGGGATCGGTGTCGTGGGCGCAGTGGGGCGACTCGGCGAAACTCATCGCGGCGCAGAAGGAGGGCATGGCACCGCTCGCGTACATGGACGGCGTGTGGCGGGGGACCGCGTGGACTCTGCTCCCCTCGGGAGAGAAGCACACGCTGACACAGACCGAGCGCATCGGACCGTTTCTCGGCGGGTCGGTCAAGGTGATCGAAGGTCGCGGCTACGATGCCGACGGAACCGTGAGCTTCAACGCCTTCGGCACGATTTCGTTCGACCCGAACACGAAGAAGTACACGCTGCATTCGTACGCGATGGGGTACGTGGGCGACTTCGAGCTCAAGCGGACCGCCGACGGCTACGTGTGGGAAATCGTCATGGGACCGATGACGATGCGTTACACGGCCACGATCGGGAAGGGCACGTGGAAGGAAGTGGGTGATCGAATCGCGCCGGGACAGGAGCCGGTTCGCTTCTTCGAGATGAATCTAACGCGGATCGGGGACACGGATTGGCCGGCCGCGGGAGCGATTCCTCCCCAGTAATCTCGCCCCTATGGCAAGCGAACGCACGCTCTCCGAGCTGCGCGCCGAATTCTCGCGCAGTCGCTTTCTCGCCATGCCGATCGCCGGTACCGTCATGTGGTCCATCGCCGGCGTCCTGGGCGCGCGACTTCCCATCGAGGCAGCGTCTTATGCGCTTTTCTTCTGTATGGGTGGAATTTTTCCGCTAGGGATTTTGCTCGGGCGCTTTACCGGGGAAGATATTCTCGGCACCAAGAGCGAGAACGAGCTCGATCGGTTATTCGGGCTCACCATCCTGATGGCGAATTTGGTGTGGGCGATCGCAATTCCGTTCTGGCTCATGGAGCCGACGTCGCTCCCCTTGAGCGCCGGCATCCTCGCGGGTCTGATGTGGATCCCGTTCTCGTGGATGATTCGGCACTGGGTGGGTTTGTTCCACGCGATCGCTCGAACCATCCTCGTGGTGATCGCGTGGTTCTTGTTCCCGCAGGATCGCTTTACGGTCGTCCCCGCGGTGATCGTTCTGGTCTATCTGATCTCGATCGCGGTGCTCATGAGGAGGCGACGAGCCGGTTGACAAGGGGAGGCACGGTCGTCACTATCGATGCTCGATGGGCCCTCACCTCCCGCGTGTGTTTATCCTCGGGAGTCTGTTCGTTGCATGCTCGGCCGATGCACCCGTCGATCTCGACGCGGAGCGCGCCGCACTGCTCGCGCTGCACGAGCAGATTCTCACCTCCCACCGCACCGACGACGTCGATGGGTGGCTGGCGCTCGAAGCGGACACGTTGCTGACCGGTAATCGGGGTGATCTCGAGTACAGCAACAAGGCAGAGCGCGCGGAGGGTCGGCGTCAGTATCTCGCAGCCACGGAATTCACCGTGTACCGCGACATGCAGCCGCCGGTTGCGCGAGTCTCCGCAGATGGATCGCTCGGATGGGTATTCGCGCAGGTAGAGATCGTCGGGGAGCGAGTCGCTGCGACCGATACCATCGCCATCCACGACGTGTGGACCTGGATCGAATTGTACGCACGACGCCCAGAGGGTTGGCGCCTGGTGGGCAACGTCTCCACGGCCAAGCCGTGATGGAGGAATCCAATGCAACCGATCACGAGCTCGCTCGAATCCGAATACCGCCGTTACAAGCTCCTGGCCGAAGCTGCCATTCACCAGCTCGACGACTCCCAGTTGTGCGAGAGTTCCGGATCGATCAATTCCATCGCCACCCTCGTGTGGCACGTGTCGGGCAATCTGAAATCGCGCTTCACCGATTTTCTAACCAGCGACGGCGAGAAACCGTGGCGCAATCGTGAGTCGGAATTCCTGCCGCGGCGCGCGACCAAACAGGAGCTGCTCGCAAAGTGGGAGGAAGGTTGGGAGGTACTCTTCGCCACGCTGCACGAGCTCGACGACGAGCGCGACCTCGCGCGCTCGGTGACCATCCGCGGGAGCGCGCTATCGGTTCCGGAAGCGTTGCACCGCTCGCTCGCGCACGTCGCCTACCACGTGGGGCAGATCGTTTTCATGGCCAAGGCCATGCGGGGCTCGGAGTGGGAGTATTTGAGCATTCCGCCCGAGGAGCAGCGATAATATGAAGTCCCTCCTTGCCCTGTTCCTGCTGCTGCTCGGTGTGGATGCATTCGCGACCGACGATCCGGCGGCACTACCCGAACCGCGCGCGTACACCTACCGTGTGGTGGGCGACGATTCGCTGGAAGCCTTCGTGCGGTTTCCTGCCGCGCGACGCGACGGTACCGCGTCGAATGCAATCCTGTTGTTCCACGGGGGTGGATGGGTTGCCGGGAGCCCGGAGTGGGTACTTTCCGCAGCGGAACGGTTCGCGAGTTACGGGCTGGTCGCGATCGCCATCGAGTATCGCTTGTCCAGCCACGATGTGACGCCGATCGACGCGCTGGACGACGCGTGCCAGGCCTTCGCGTGGGCGCGCGGGAATGCCAAGGAGTTGGGAATCGGAGACAAGGTTGCCGGCTACGGTGTGTCGGCCGGCGGGCATCTCGTCGCCGCAACCGCAACCGTCGGTTGCGCCGAGGCAAATGCGAAGCCGGACGCGATGCTGCTCTGGTCCCCGGCAGTTGACGTGAACGAGGACGGTTGGTTTTCGAAGATTCTGCAAGGTCGCGCGAAGGCGATCGACCTATCGCCGGTCGACCACGTGAACAGCGGGACGCCACCCACGTGTATCGTCCAGGGAGCCGAAGACACGCTGACTCCGCTCGCCGGAGCACAGCGATTTCACGATCGGCTGGTCGAGCTCGGTGGGGTGTGCGAGCTCAACGTGTACGCCGGTGTTGGCCACCTGCTTACTCGCAACTTGTCGAATCAGGAAGACGACTTCGATCCGGACCCGAAAAAGCGTGCGGATGGGATCGAGAGGCATCGACTCTTCTTGCAGCGGACCGGCTTCCTCCCCCATTAGTGTGAGGAATCTCGCCTGCCAAGTTCACTAACGATTGACCGTTGCGATCAATTGACGACGTTCTAGCAAGGGGCCGAAAGGAGACCTATGGCTAACATGCCCGCGAGGTGGAAGGCACGCGCGCCCGAGCTACGAAGCCTGCTCCGCATCGTGGCCGCGTTTCTCTTTATTCCGTCCGGAACCATCAAGCTGTTCGCGTATCCGATGGCGATGCCCGAGGGAGCGACCGCTGCGGTGATGTCGCAAATCTGGATTGGCGGAGTATTGGAAATCATCGGCGGCGCGCTTCTCCTGGTCGGGCTCTTTACGCGACCGGTCGCGTTCCTGCTAGCGGGAGAAATGGCGGTCGCATACTTTCAATTCCACGCGCCCCAAGGATTTTGGCCCACGATGAACGGCGGCATACCCGCCGTGCTGTTTTGTTTCATCTGGCTCTATTTCTCGGCGGCAGGCGCCGGGCCGTGGAGCCTCGACGCAATGCGAAGAAAGTGAGGGAGAGTCATGAGTTACGTGGATGGTTTTGTAATCGCACTGCCGAAGAAGAACGTTCCGGCTTACCGTCGCATGTCTAAAGCGGCGGCCAAGGTGTGGAAGGAGTACGGAGCGGTCGAGTATCGGGAGTGCGTGGGCGACGATCTCGATACCAAGATGGGAATGCCGTTTCCGCGCATGGCCAAGCTCAAGAAGAACGAGACGGCGGTGTTCTCGTGGATCTTGTACAAGTCGAAAGCCCAGCGCAACGCGGTCAACAAGAAGGTCATGAAGGATCCCCGGATTCAGAAAATGATGACCCAGCGACCGCTCTTCGACGACAAGCGAATGGCGTACGCGGGATTCAAGGTCATCGTCGACATGTGACGCGCCGCCGCGTGCGGATGCGTCCCGGCCCGGGCCGGTCGTGTCCGACCCGGGCCGATGGACCCGCGGCGGGAGGTCGTAGCTGCTACGGTCCAGTGACGAAGGTGCCTTCCGTGATGGTGCGATTGCCGCTGGGCGCGATCGCGAGAATCTCCACCTTGTACTCCGTATTCGCCTCCAGGAACGTCGGCGGGACGCGAAGCTCGGTCGTCTCCGGCGACACGCTGATTTCCAGTACGAAATCGTTGGCGTCGCTTTCGACGATGACTTGGTAGCGATCGACGCCTCCAATCGCGGTCCACTCGATCACGACATCGTCGGGATCCACCACTTCGCCGTCCGACGGAGAGAAATCGGGCGCCGGCGGAAGGTCGTGCGACAAAGTCGCCGAGCCCGTCAAACGGAAGCGATCGATGGTCCTGCCGCGGAACCGATACTCTCCGGCCGGAAACGCATCCAGCACCTGGTCGGGATCAGGCTCTGCCCCCTCGAAGCGAAGCTCGGTGAGCCCTAGCTCCTTCATACCACCGCTGGCCTCGATCTCGAGCAGCTCGTGCCCTCGATGCGAGATTTCGATTTCCTTCCACGCTTCCGCGTCGAGGAACACCTGAATGCCGGCGTCGTTGGCGGTCGAGTTGAACTCGATGAAGATCTCGGCGTCGGCGAACTCCACGGTGCCGCGCGAGCCCGCCTCCATGGGTTCCTCGCCGACCACCCCGCTCGTGGCCGTCGGACTCTGCTCGGCCACGTCTTCGTTGCAGCCCGCGACGTACGCCAGTGCAAGTAGCGCAATAATTGAATGATGCATTCTCATAGCGAACCTCCTGTGCGTTGGCCGAAGGAGGAACCCGCCACGAGGCAAGGTTGTGACGCGCGAGGAGAATTATTCTGTCGGTTTCAACGGAAGGACGGCCCGCCCGCCGGAATCGCGCTCGAGACCCTCGGCGAACTGGTCTTTGTCTTTGACCACGATCCGGCGCAGGTCGACGAGGATTTCGACGAATTCGGCGGCGCGCGGGACCTCGATCTCGTAGTTTGCCACGGAGTTCCGATTGTCGATGGTCAGGCGATCGACGTCGGTGGTGAAGGTCACAGCACCCCCGAGCGCACGGACGACGATGCTCGGCCCGTCGGTTAGCGTTACCACAACCGTCCCCTCCGACTGCTCGGCGAGAAAGACGATGGCAAATCGCTCCGGCGCGGGTACGGCGATGCCGGACGTCACCGGCCCGGCGGGTGCGTCGATCGAATACCCACCGCCGGAAGGGGACTCGCGCTCGCCGGCGATCAATTCCGCGGCTTTCTTGAGCCATGTCGGCAACGGCGAACCGGGAAGGGCATACGCGGCGCCGGCCAATGCCGCCACCGCCACAAAGACTGCCGCGCGACGCGCCCACGTTCCCATTGCACCCCCGCCCGAAACCGAACTCGCGTCGACGCGCGGCGCGGGATGATCCAAATGACCGAGGAGGCCGAAGATCTCGCTCTCTTCCTCTTCGGCCTCGGCCAGGCGTTTCGCACACGCGTTGCACTCGGCGGCGTGGAGCGACAGCGCTTCGCGCGAGCGCGGGTCGAGCTCTCCGTGCAGAAATCGCTGAATCTGATCTTCGTTAAGATGCATCGGCTCGATCCTCATAGATCTCGCGGAACGCGCGCTTGGCGCGCGCGAGCAACGTTCCCACGCTGGCCTCTTGCAGGTGCAACGCGTCGGCGATCTCGCGATAGCTGTAACCTTCGGCGCGAAGCAGCAACATCTGGCGTTCGCGCTCGGGCATACCGCCCAGCGCCGCTCTCACGCGTTGCTCGAGGTCGCGCGATTCGGTGGCAACCTCAGGCGACACCGACCGGTCGGCGAAGGACGCGGCGGCGGGCACGATCTTCAAGAGATGCGCGCGCCGTTCGCGCGTCGCGTACGCATTGCGAAATAGATTCATCGCCACGGTGACGAGCCACGCGCCGGGTGCGTCGGGAAGCGATCCCCTCCGGTGCAGCTTGATGAACGCCTCTTGGGCAAGGTCGGCCGCCAGGTCGGGATCGCCCGAAAGGCGGTCCAGGTACCGGTACAGCCGTTGGAAATGCCCATTGAAGAGCGCAACGAAGTCATCGTCGAAGGACCGGCTCATGGACCTCCATGCCCAAGGAACCCGCGATCGGCGGTCCCTGTGACGCGAAGCGAGCTAGAAACGCCAGTCAATTCCGACGACGAGCGGAGAAGGAGGCATCATGTCGATATTATTGCGTTGTCCGGTTTCCGGATTGACGGAGACGGTGAGCACGTTTCTACGTGCGAGGAGGTTGCTGGCGGTACCGAAGAGGGCAACGGTGCCGTCACGACCCGCGAACTTCACGTCCCAGTGCTTGCGCACGCCGAAGTCGAGCCGTAGATAGGTGGGGAGCTCGGTTCCACCCAAGTCCCCCGACCATTGCGACGGGTTGCCGGCGAATTCGCACCCGCCGTCGATCAAATTGCAGGCCTCCCATTCGAACGAACCCAGTGTGGCGGTCGTGCGACGCCCGACGATTCCTTCCAGCCCGAGGCGGAAGGTGTAGCTCGAAGACGGAGTCAGCACGAAACCGGCTTGGAACGAATGCGTCGGGCCGTAGTTCGGAGCGTAGCTCCCGCCCGCGTGCTGCAGCTTCACTTGTTGATACGTGTAGCTCGCGAGCGCGCCGAAAGTCTCGCGACTCGCGCCCGCTTCCAAGGAGAAGCCGTGCGACTGGCCCGCGTCCACCGCGAATCCGTCGGTCGCGTACGGGTCGGCGGACCGGGGTGCTACCAGCGCGAGCGAATCGAAGTCTCGCAGATACCCTTGCGCACCGAGACGCAGCCACGCGTTGGGCCGGTGCTCGAGTGCCACGATGCCGATGTCGCTCGACGCCACCGGAATGCCCGATTCACCCGCGCCCAGGTACAAGTCGGGAGGAAACACGTTGGACACCACCGACTCCGAGTTGCGCAGCGACTGCGCGAACTGATGCCGGCGCGCACCGGTCACGGAAAGCAAGAGCGTGCGCGAGGCGCGCCAGCGTACTTGCGCGCTCGGACTGTAGTACACCTCGCTCGCGGCCAACGCGCTCGCGAAGGACACTTCGACTTCGGTGCGCGAAGAGACGGCGCGCTCGTGTTCCAGGAAGACGGTCGAGATGGGGGTCATGCTCTCGAACGATGTCGCGCGGCCGTCGGCGGACGAAGGAAGAAGCGAGTACGAGGTCTCGATGCGCTGGAAGCGTGCTCCCGTGGTGGTCGTGCCGCCGAACGAAGCGAATGCAAACTCCGCGACCGCACCGTCGTCGCGCTGCGTCGACGAAAGCCACTCGAGTGAATCGGGCCCCATCCAGGTCGCGTTCGCGTTTCCCGACGCGGTCCATCCTCGAAGGACGAGGGCGGCATGGTCGCCGATCGGGCGCCCCCATTCTGCTCCCAGCGACCGGCCGTTCCAATCCATCGTATTGCGAAACGGATCGACCACGGCCGAGTCGACTTCGGGCACCGCGGACACGCCGACTTCGGTTTGGCTCCCATAACCGAGCATTCGCACGCGACCGCCGAGCAAGGGCGATTCGAGTTTTCCGATCCAATCGAAATTGTGGCCGTTCATATGGGATGGCTCGTCCTTGTGCATGGCCAAGCCGGGAAACGCGGAGCCCACGCTCGCGAGATACCCCGCGCCGGTATTGCCGAACGGGCCGTCCACCGTTGCGCGCGCTTGGGTGGCACTCACACTCCCGCGGGTTTGAAAACGCGCACCGGGCGCGCGCGTGTTGGCCGACACGACGCCCGACAACACGTCCGGCGCCGAATGGAGCGGCGAGGCCGCTACCAAGTCGATGCTCGCGAGCGCATCGGGGTTCCAAGCCGCGAACGTGCCGCCCGTGTGGTACGGGTTGAAGATCGGAATGCCGTCGAGCAAGTACGCGACTTGGTCGGACGCGCCGCCGCGGATGTGCATCCCGCTGGGCGATTCGGGATCCAGGTTGACCTCGCCGCCACCGAGCGCGCGCAGCGCGTCGGGTTCTGCAGTAAAAGGATGGTGATAGAGATCGGATTGCGACATCGATCGGTCCGGGAAGTCCAGACCGCGCGCGTGGTCGAAACCCCGGATCGGTACCGGCGCTCGCACCTCGATGGCAGGAAGCAGAATCGGTTCGCGCCGAAGCGCAATGTTGATCTCGAGGGTACCCTCGGACGGCACCAACGCGTCGAAGGCCTGGGGCGTATAGCCGAAGCGTTGCACGGATACGTGCTGGGTACCGGGGGGAGCTTCGAGTGTGTAGCGCCCGTCTTCATCGGTCATCACGGTGCGCGGAGCACTCGTCAGAGATACGATGACTTCGGCCAGGGGCGCGCCGCTGTCGGCATCGCGCACGGTGCCGGTGACAGGAACCGTGGCCTGCGCGGCGATCAGGAGGGGGACCAAGCTCGAAAGCGCAATACCCATGATCCTATCTCGAAGGGGTGGTCGAGGGCCCACTCGCGCGGGGTTGCCTATTATTGTAACTCACCCGCAAGCGCGGCGGCATCGGCAATTTCACAAACTCGTGAGCATGACGCCGCGACGAGGAAGCATGAGCAATCGTCGTTGATGGATATGCTACGCTCGAGCCCTCAACCCGGGAGATGAAACCAATGATTCGTGGACTGCATGCGATGTTCTATTCCTCGAAGGCAGACGAACTACGCTCCTTCTTTCGAGACAAGGTTGGGCTCAGCGGCACGGACGTCGGCGACGGCTGGGTCATTTTCGATCTTCCCGAAGCAGACCTCGGCGTCCACCCGACCGAGCGGGGTGGAGTGTTGTCGGGAACGGCCGACATCTCGTTTTACTGCGACGACATCGAGGCCACCGTGGGCGAGTTGGAATCGCGCGGGGTCGAATTCCCGCACGCCATCGAGGATCACGGCTACGGCCTCGTCACCTACTTCAAAGCCCCGGGAGACTTCGTGGTCCAGCTCTACCAACCGAAGTATCGGAAGTGAGCGCACGCCGCCTCGATCGCGACGATTTCAACCGGCCCACACTGCAAGTGGCGCGGAACCTGGTCGGCACATATATTGTGCGCAGCTTCAACCATCACCGGATCGCCGCCATGATCACCGAGACCGAGGCCTACAAGGGGCCGAAGGATGCCGCCTCCCACGCGTACCGCGGGCTGCGCACCACGCGCGTCGAACCTTTGTATCGCGACGGCGGAACCGCGTACGTTTATCTCGTCTACGGGATGCATTGGCTCTTGAACTTCAGCACCGTCGGTGCCGGCCGGCCCGAAGGCGTTCTCATTCGCGCCGTCGCAGTGGACGGTGACACAGGACGGGAGTGGGTGGTCGGGCCCGGGCGCGTCACGCGCCGTTTGCGCATCGACAGGAAGCTCGATGGTATCGACGCGACGACGTCGAGTGCCTTGTGGTTGGAAGATCGCGGCGTTCGTGTCGCGACTCGGCGCATCATGAGGGGTCCGCGCGTGGGCGTGGACTACGCCGGGCCGTATTGGGCCGCACGGCCGTGGCGCTTCTGGATCGACGCCGAACGCCTCCATGTGCGATGAAGGTCACGCATTTCAAGTCGCCCGCGGAGTTCCGCAAGTGGCTTGCGAAGCACCACGCGAGCGAGAAAGAGCTGTGGGTCGGTTATCACCGGAAGGAGACGGGTAAGCCCAGCATGACGTGGCAGCAGTCGGTCGACGAGGCGCTGTGTTATGGCTGGATCGACGGAATTCGTAAGAAGGTCGACGACGAGAGCTACACCATCCGGTTCACCCCGCGCAAATCGCGCAGCACGTGGAGTGCGGTCAACATCCGCCGTGTGCACGAGTTGATCAAGGACGGACGAATGAGCCCGGCCGGTTTGCGGGCCTTCGAAGCGCGCGTGGAGAATCGGTCCGGGATCTATTCGTACGAGCAGCGCAAGGACCAACTCGACGGTCCCTACGCGAAGAGGCTCGAGCGAAACAAATCGGCTTGGAAGTTTTACCAAGCGCAACCCGCCTCGTATCGCCGGGCGGCCAATTGGTGGGTGGTCAGTGCCAAGAAGGAAGAAACGCGGATGAAGCGACTGGAGCAATTGATAGAGCTCTCCGCGCAAGGACTCAGGATTCCGCAATTCACGCGGCTCCAGAAAGCGAAGTGATCGACATGTCGATTCGAGCAGTCAAGCAAGTCACGCAATCTCAACCCACGCTGGAAGGGGCGGGCGTCAAGCTCCGCCGCGCGTTCGGATTCGGCAACACCGACGAGTTCGATCCCTTCCTGTTGCTGGACGATTTTCGCAACGACAACCCGGACGACTATTTGGCGGGATTCCCGTGGCACCCGCACCGCGGCATCGAAACCATCACCTACGTGCTCGCGGGCGACGTCTCGCACGGCGACAGCTTGGGCAATCGCGGAACGCTGGGTGCCGGCGACGTGCAGTGGATGACCGCGGGCAGCGGCATCCTGCACCAGGAGATGCCGCGCGGCGACGCGAGCGGGCGCATGCACGGCTTCCAGCTGTGGGCGAATCTCCCGCGAACACTGAAAATGACCAAGCCTCGCTATCAAGACGTGGCGGCGAAGGAGATCCCCGAGATCGTCGACGACGACGGCACGCGCGTGCGCGTCGTGGTGGGAGATTTCTGGGGCAAGCGAGGGCCGGTGGAAGGCATCGCTGCCGACCCGCGCTACCTGGACGTGTTCGTGCCGGCCGGGAAACGAAAGACGCTCCCCGTCGAGACCACGCGACACGCGTTCGCATATGTATTCGAAGGCTCCGGAAGCTTCCGCGATGCATCGAATCCGCAAGCGGTCATGACCGATCGCATCGGACCGTCCGGCGAAGAGGTGCGCGACTCGGTCGGCAATCGCTCGCTGGTTCTGTTCGACAGCGGCGACGAAGTGACCGTGCAAGCGGGACCGCAGGGCATTCGATTCCTGTTGGTGTCCGGAAAACCGCTGGAAGAACCCGTGGCGTGGCAGGGTCCCATCGTCATGAACACGCCCGAAGAACTTCGTCAGGCGTACGCCGAGCTGCGCAACGGCACGTTCATCAAGGAGCGTTAGGGCGCGGCGCGGTTATTGCTCCTGCTCGGTGGGAACTCGGAACATCCAGGTCGCGACGGGCGCGAAGCGCCGTCGTTGGGAGCGTCACGGGAGCACAACCGTTGATCGAAGTCCTTCGTGCCTCAAGACTGGTCGGAATACGAACGCTGGCCGCGCTCCTCGTCGCGGTCGGCGCGCTGGTTATCGTTTCCATCCGGTTCCTGAAGAAACTCCATCATCCCATGGCGATGGTGGATGAGATCAAGAAGCGAACCGTCCTATGGCCCTGGCTCGCGAACTCGTACAAGCTCATCCTCGGAACGCTCGCTTACAACGCTTTCGTCTTCCTCGTCGTCGAGCCCATCCTGCGGCGGTGGTTCCCGCCGCTCAAACCATGGGAACATGTAACGGGCGTCTTTGCGGGTTCGACACGTACGACGTACGAAGAAATCGCCCCGCTGATCGCGACTGTCTTATGGATCGCGGGAAACGCGCTGGTCATCACGCTGCTGCATGGCAACCGCCGACAACCTGTGGCGGATCCCGCGCCGTAGCGCGAATCACACCGCGGCATTCTTTGCGCTTGCCTATCTCGTTGCGCCTGGCCTAGTTTCGCCAAGGGGTGATCCACCCCGCGCTGGGCCTCGGCCGGCTCGCCGGTCAACACGACGGTACCCATATGCAAGCGCCTCGTTCATTTGATATCGAGAAATTCTTCGAACGCGTGCAAAACAGCACCACGCGCGTCTTGATGTTGGACTACGACGGCACGCTGGCGCCGTTTTCCAACCGCATGCGCGATGCGATGCCGTATCCAGGCGTGGTCGCCGCACTCGATGCGATCATGGAAGCGCGGCACACCCGCGTCGTGATCGTGAGCGGGCGCTGGGCCAAGGATCTGATTCCATCCATCGGTTTGAAGTTGCGTCCGGAGCTGTGGGGCTCGCACGGATGGGAACGCGTGCGCGTCGACGCCTATGACGAGGCGCGCGTTCCGGCCGGAGCACTCGCGCTGCTGACGGCATTGAACGACTGGGCGCCGGACATCGAATCGTTGGGCGGGCGCATCGAGCGCAAGCCGGCCGGCCTTGCGTTTCATTGGCGCGGGCTTCCGATCGATCAAGTGGACGCGATTCGTGACGCCTTGGCGGCGAGATGGAAATCGATCCCGACCTCGCCCGAGATCGTGTGGCACGATTTCGACGGAGGAGTGGAGCTGCGCGCGGCCGGTCGCAACAAGGGCGACGTCGTGCGCGAGGTCGCGAGAGAGGCCGGCCACGACGCTGCCATCGCGTACCTCGGCGACGACTTCACGGACGAGGACGCGTTCGAAGCCATTCCGCAAGAAGGAGCCGCCGTGCTCGTGCGCGCGGAGTTTCGACCCACGGCGGCGCAAATCTGGATCAAACCCCCCGACGAGCTGATCGAGTTCTTGCTTCGCTGGCATCGTTTGGCCGGCGACCAGGTGGCGGAGGAACGTCGCGATGCCGAATGAAAAGACGGGCGTGGGTCTCGATCTCGGAATGATCGGCAATTGTAATGTAAGCGCGTTGGTCGACTCGCGCGCGAGGATGGTGTGGGCGTGCCTCCCGCGCTACGACGGCGATCCGACCTTCTGCGCTCTGTTGAGCGCGGGCGACGAGACGCGCGGCGCGTTCGCGATCGAGCTGGCGAACTTCGCGCACGCGGAGCAGAAATACCTGCGCAACACGGCCATCCTGGTGACGGTGCTGCACGACAAGTCCGGTGGTGCAGTCGAAATCACCGACTTCGCGCCGCGCTTCCAGCAGTACGGCCGCATGTACTACCCCGCGATGTTCGTGCGTCGCGTGCGCAAGCTTGCGGGCAGCCCCGTCATTCGCGTGTTGTTGGAACCGCGTTACGGCTACGGCCAGGGCACGCCGACGCGAACCTTCGGCAGCAACCACATTCGCTATGTCGGGCCGGAGTGGGTGTTGCGGTTGACTACCGACGCATCGGTGACGGCGGTGCTCGAGCAGACGCAGTTCTTTCTCGATCGCGAGTTCACCTTTGTTCTGGGCCCCGACGAAACGGTCACGGACTCGGTGGGCGACGTGGGCGGACGCTTTTTCGCGGAGACCAAGAAATACTGGCTCGATTGGGTTCGTTTCCTCGGGATCCCGTTCGAATGGCAAGAAGCGGTGATTCGCGCCGCCATCACGCTCAAGTTGAGCGCCTACGACGACACGGGTGCGATCGTCGCCGCCATGACCACGTCGATTCCGGAGGCACCCAACAGCGGTCGCAACTGGGACTATCGTTACTGCTGGCTCCGTGACAGCTACTTCGTGATCGCGGCGCTCAATCGCTTGAGTGCGACCGCCACCATGGAGCGCTACCTCGGCTACATTGTTAATGTTTCTGCAACCGCGACCAACGGAATGCTGCAACCGGTTTACGGGATCAGCGGCCGCGCCGCGCTCGACGAGATTCAGATGGAGGGGCTGGAAGGGTTTCGGGGCATGGGGCCGGTGCGGATCGGAAACGCCGCCTTCTCGCAGGTGCAGCACGACGTCTTCGGGTCCGCGGTGCTCTCGGCCACGCACGTGTTCTTCGACCAGCGACTCGATCGGCCCGGCGACGAGGCTTTGTTCCACCGCCTCGAAGCGCTGGGCGAAGCGGCGGTTCGTGTCCACGACCAGCCCGACGTCGGCATTTGGGAATTCCGCTCGCACGCCCGCGTCCACACGTTCTCGGCCGTGATGTGTTGGGTCGCGTGCGATCGCTTGTCGCGGGTCGCCGTGCGGTTGGGGCTCGAGGATCGATCCGTTTACTGGCGCGGTCACGCCGACAAGATCCGCGCGCTGATCGACCAGCGGGCGTGGAACGCGAAGCTCGGGAGCTTCGTGGACTCTTTCGACGGCAAGGAGCTCGACGGCAGCCTGCTGTTGCTCCACGAAGTCGGATTTCTCGCGGCCGACGACCCGCGCTTCGCGGGTACGGTCGCGGCGGTGGAGAAACACCTTCGCAAGGGCGACTTCATCTTTCGCTACCTGCACCGCGACGACTTCGGCGTCCCTCAGAATGCGTTCATCGTGTGCACGTTCTGGTACATCGACGCCTTGGCGGCACTCGGTCGCAAGGACGAAGCGCGCGCCCTTTTCGAAACGCTGCTCGCGTGCCGGAATCCGCTGGGACTCCTCTCGGAAGACATCGACCCCGCCACGCGACAACTATGGGGCAACTTCCCGCAAACCTACAGCATGGTGGGGCTCATCAATTCCGCCGTCCGCCTGAGCAAGAGCTGGGAGGAGGCGTTCTGATGGCCCCGCCCCTGATCGAGAGAACCGAACGCCCGCTGGCTCGATCGCTGCGCTTGGGCATGTTCGTGGCCGCCATTCTGGGCCTGTTCACGGCCCTGTTCGCGTGGCGTCAGGTGCAGAACGAGCGCAACACCGACCTCGAAGACGTGACGAGTCGCGCGCAAGTGTTGGTGCAGCAGAACGCGGATCGCGCGTCGACCGCACTCGCCATGCCGGAGGAAGACGCGCGCGTGTACCTGCAAGACGTCATGGACGGCTACCGGCGCTTGCTCGGCTTCGCGGTGTTTCGCTCCGACGGGAAGTTGGTGGGTGCGGGCCTCGACGTGGCGGAATTCACGGCCGAAATCGAGGCCGCGGCCAGCGCGGCGCTGCAATCGAACGACGACGTCGTGCGCGTGAAACGCGTGGCGGGGACTCGCATTCACATCTTTGCAAAACCCATCCTCAAGGAGGGCCCCACCGAAGGCGCCCTGGTGGTCGCGCACGACGTCTCCTACTTGGACGATCGCGCGACGGCACGCTTCGCCCAGTACGCGTTTTGGATCCTCATCGAAACATTCCTGGCCATAGCACTCGTGGTTGGAAGCACGTGGCTCGCGTACGAGCGTCCGCTCAAGAAGCTCACGGTTTGGATGCGGCGACTTCGTTTGGAGAATCTCACCGATGCGCCCCCCGGGCTTCCGACCACGCAGCTGCGCAGCGAATCGGATCGACTGGCGGCGTCGTTTCGCGCCGCGCGTTCGACCGGCCGCGCCTTGTCGGAAGCCGCCATCCACGCCGAGCAGGTGTGGACGCGCGATCGACTGCGCACCCACGCGGTGGCGTCACTCGGTGAAGCGCACGAGCTGATCGTGGTCAGCAACCGCGAGCCGTACATGCACCAGCGACAGGACGGAAGGCCGCGCATGATGGTGCCCGCGGGCGGGCTCGTGACGGCACTCGACCCGGTGCTGGAAGCTTGCGGGGGATTGTGGATCGCACACGGGGCGGGCGAAGCCGACCGCGAAACCGCGGACTCTTCGGGGCGCCTGACGGTGCCGCCCGGTGATCCGCGCTACACGCTGCGGCGCGTGTGGCTGACGCGCGAAGAAGAACAAGGCTACTACTACGGATTCTCGAACGAAGGCTTGTGGCCGTTGTGCCACCTCGCGCACGAGCGCCCGACGTTTCGGGCTGCGGATTGGGAAGAGTATCGACGCGTGAATCGTCGCTTCGCCGACACCGTGCTCGAAGAAGCCGGTCGTGCCAAGGGCGTGGTGCTGGTGCAGGATTATCAGCTAGCACTAGTGCCGCGAATGGTCAAGGAAGCGCGCCCCGACTTGCGCGTGGGACTGTTCTGGCACATCCCGTGGCCGAACCCGGAGGCGTTTCGCATCTGCCCGTGGAGGATCGAAATCCTGGACGGCATGCTGGGCGCCGACCTGCTCGGATTTCACCTGCAGCAGTACTGCAACAACTTCCTCGACACGGTCGATCGTATGCTCGAGTCACGCCTCGACCGGGATCGCTTCGAAGTGGAGTTCCGGGGCAGTCGCACCGCCGTCTCGCCGTTCCCGATCAGCGTTCAGCCGTGGGTGGAACGCGGTGTGGTGGAGGGCGAAGAGCTGGCCACGCGCGTTGCGGAGCTTCGAGAACAGCACCAACTCGGGAACTCGTTCGTTGCGGTCGGCGTCGACCGCATCGATTACACCAAGGGTCTGCCGGAGCGATTCCGCGCCGTCTCTCGATTGCTGGAGCAGCACCCGCAGTATCGCGGACGCTTCACGTTGGTTCAATTGGGGGCCCCCTCGCGCACGCACATTCCGCGCTACCGCGAGTACTTGGACGAGCTCGAGGCGCTGGCGGACGAAATCAATTGGAAGTATCAATCCGACAGCTGGAAGCCGATTCGCTTCCTGGTCGGTCACCACGATGCGGCCACCGTGTACCTTTTCTTGCAAATGGCGCAGATGTGCATCGTGAGCTCGCTCCACGACGGAATGAACCTGGTTGCCAAGGAGTATGTCGCGGCACGCGCGGGCGGCGACGGCGTGCTGGTTCTGTCCGAGTTCGCGGGCGCGGCGCGGGAGCTGGCCGACGCGCTGGTGGTGAATCCCTACGATATCCAACACTTCACCGATGCTATCCACATCGGTATCGAGATGGATCCGGGCGAGCGCATGGCGCGCATGCAGCGAATGTACAGCCAAGTGGAAACGAACAATATTTATCGCTGGGCGGGAAATCTTCTCACCGCGCTGGCGCGCACGCAGCCATCGAGCGTCGGCGTGACCGGCGGACTGTAGTCCACGTGTGTTAGTATTGGGTCCCCTGCTCGGAGGACCCTCATGAAGCTGCCTGCCCTTCTTGCCACAGTCGTTGTTGCAAACCTAACGCTACCATCCGCGGCGGCCGCGATTCCGCTGGTCGAGATCACGAGTCCGGTGGCATGCCTCGGCATCACCGCCGCGGATGTTCCGCCCGTATCGACCTATCGATGGGAAACCGTCGCGGCCAGCGAGGATCCCGATTCGATCCGTTTCATTTTCCTCAGCACGCAACCATTTGGGAACGACTACGCAGCCACAATCCAATACATCCGAACCAACCCCAACTCCCCCGACTGGTCGGATTGGCAGGCTTACTTTCCGCCCGATATGGGGACGTCGTGGACCAGTCCGTCGCTCGACTACGGTGACTATGTTCTTGCGGTCCACGGCAAGGATGTCGACGGCAACGTGGATGGTTTGTTCGAAGAGCCGCGAAATGTCCGACGTATCAAGGTTGCGCCGCGACTCGCGGGCCCGACTTTGACCCTCACATCCCCCTATCACGATCCCGTCGTTTCTTTCTTGACCACCACACCTCCGGCGTACATCGAGCTGGCGAGCGAAACTCCCATCGTCTTTTGCTGGACCGCGCAAGCGTGCCACTATGGCGGCACCGTCGAAAGCTACCGCTTCGCGTGGGACCTCATCGATCCCGACGACGATTCCCAGTGGCCCATGCCGTTCACTCCGTTCTTGCCTCCGCAAGATTGTTGCTTGCCCCCACCGGAGTGCTCGCCCGAAATGACGCTGATCCCTTACGGCATTCACACCTTCTACGTCGAAGCGAGGGACAACTCCGGCTACAAGTCGCGCGCGAGCGTTCAGGTCACGTGGCGACAGACCGGGAGTCCCGCACGGCCGTGGAGCCGGAGCTTCGGGGACTCGCAGGGGCAGCATTCCATCAGCGTTGCCATCGACGGAGCCGGCGACGTGCTGCTCGCGGGTGATTTCGCCGGTTCGTTTTCGTTTGGAGGCGGGCCAGTCAGCGGATCGAGCGACATGTTTCTCGCCAAGCTCAATCGGTTCGGAACTCACTTGTGGAGCAAGGGATTCACCGGTACGAGTATCCAGTCCATGCGCGATGTCGCCGTCGACGCTTCCGGCAACGTGGTCATTGCGGGGCATTTTTACAACACGGTCGACTTTGGCGGTGGGCCGCTCACGAGCACCAGCCTGGGAAGCACCGACGTCTTCGTCGCCAAGTACGACGCCAATGGTGCCCACCTGTGGAGCAAGCGCTCCGTCGGTGTGGGCGACGAGCGCACCAGCGCGCTGGCGATGGATGGTGCGGGGACCATCATCGTTACCGGAGATATCGTCACGGGGTCGGCCAACTTCGGAGGCGCGAATCTTCCGTTGGGAATGTTTTTGGTCAAGTTCGCGCCCGATGGCGCCCATGTATGGAGTCGATCTCTGGGAGGCAGCTTCGGCAGTGTGGCGGACGTGCAGACCGACACCGCTAACCGTATTGTGCTGGGTGGAAACTTCTTGGGAACGGTCGACTTCGGCGGCGGGCCATTGACCAGCGTCGGTGGCGCCGATGTCTTCGTTGCGATGCTGCAAGAAAATGGGACGCATGTTTGGAGTCGGCGCGCCGGTGATGCTTTAGACCAATTCGGTGCTGCGGTCGCGGTCGACGCCACCGGCGAGGTCGCACTCGCAGGTTCCTTCTACGGAACGGTGGACTTCGGCGTCGGAGCGCACACCAGTGCGGGCTCGACCGACCTGCTGCTGGCCAAGTTCGCTTCTGACGGGGCGTCGTTGTGGAGTCGTCGATTCGGCGACGCGTCGACGCAGGTCGCAACCGGCGCCGCGGTGGGACCGCACGGCGACATCGTCACCACCGGCTACTTCTCCGGCGTCCTGGATTTTGGTGGAACGCCGCTCACGAGCGCAGGCCTCGCGGACTTTTTCGTGGCGAAGTTCGATGGCAGCGGCGACCTCATCCGAAGCCGGCACTTCGGCGACGCGACCAATCAACTCGCGATCAGGGTCACGGTAGACGCGTCGGACGACGCGGTGGTGTTCGGCGAATTCAACGGCGTGGTTGATTTCGGCACCGGCACGCACACCAGCGCCGGTAGTCAAGACCTCGTCGTGGCGCGGCTGGATTCAAGTATTCCCGTCGGCGTGACGCCCGAAACGATCGTGCGCACCGCGGTGAGCAATTACCCGAACCCCTTCAATCCTTCGACCACGATCGTTTACGAATTGCCGGCCGCGGGCGCAGCGACGCTCGCTGTGTACGACGCGCGCGGGGCACGGGTTCGTGTGCTCGCGGACGGCGCGCACAGCGCGGGCCCGCATCGCGCACTTTGGGACGGTCGCGACGCCCATGGTGTGCCTGCTTCCTCGGGGGTCTACTTCGTCCGATTGACATTCGGACGTGAGGCGGTCTCTCACAAGCTGGTATTGCTCAAATAAAACGGCGCTTGCGGACGGCTCTACGAGTTGCGTACAGTTACTCGGGCTCGAGCAACCGCTATGACTCGTCGCATCGGCCAAGTCGTATTCGCCTGCATCGCCGCGTCGCTCACGCCGGTGGCGCTCCACGCCGCCGAAAAACGTTCCATCACCGAGAAAGACATCCTCCAGTTCAAGTGGATCGGAGATCCGCAGGTTTCTCCCGACGGCTCGCGCGTCGCCTTCGTGCGCGTGGTCGTGAACGAAGACAAGGACCGCTACGAAACCTCGCTCTTCGTCGTGCCGGCGAAGGGCAGCGCAGGACCGCGGCCCTTCACATCGGGGCCGTTCGACACCTCGCCGCGCTGGTCGCCCGACGGTCGCACGCTCGCGTTCGTACGCGCGGTCGAAAAGGAGGGCGGCAAGTCGGGAAAGGCGCAAATCTATCTGCTGTCGGCCGACGGAGGAGAGGCGCGCGCGCTGACCGAGCTTGCGAAGGGAGCCGGCGCGCCGCACTGGTCTCCCGACGGCGCGACCATCGCGTTCACGACCAGCACGCTCCCCGGCGATACCACCGAAGAGGATCCTAAGAAGAGCGACGTGCGCGTGATCACCCGCGCCGTCTATCGGTCCAACGGCGGCGGCTACTACGAGCCCGATCGCCGCGATCACATATGGGCGGTGCCGGCGTCCTTCGACGCGACGGGGGAGCGACCGTTGCCGTACCAAGTCACGGTCGGGAACTTCGACGAGGAGAACATCGCGTGGTCGCCCGACGGCGCGCGCATCTATTTCACCTCGACGCGCGTGCTCGAGCCGTACTACACGCCCAGCGACGCCGACCTCTACGCGATTCCGTCAAAGGGCGGCGACATGGTGCAAATCGCGAGCATCGACGGCGAGATCGAGGCGTTCAGGCCCTCACCGGACGGGAAGCGGATCGTTTTCATCGGCACGCTCAACGCCGCGCCGCTCCGTTCCTACAACCAGCCGGATCTGTTCGTCACCGACACGATGCCGGAGTCGACGCCGCGCAATCTCACCGCCGACTACGACTTCGATTTGGGCGGTGGCATTAGCGGCGATCAACGCGCGCCGCGCGGCGGGCGCGGTGGCGGGATCATTTGGAATCGCGACGGGAAGTCGGTGCTCGTGACAACCACCGCGCAGGGTCGCGCGAACCTGCAGCGCATTCGACTTACCGACGGGCGCATCGAAGCCTTCACGAGCGGGAACCAGGACGTCATCGCGCAGTCGGCGAGCGCCGATGGGTCGACGCTGGTGGCACTCGTTTCGACCGCCAGCAACGTCGGCGATCTATTCGTCGCCGACGCGCGCAAGAAGGCGGCGGAGTTGAAGCAACTGACGCGCGTCAACGACGCGCCGTTTGCGGGTCTCGACATCACGGAGCCCGAGGAAATCTGGTACGACAGCTTCGACGGAACCAAGATACACGGTTGGATCTTGAAGCCGCCCGGCTTCGACGCCTCGAAGAAGTATCCGATGATCCTCGAGGTGCACGGCGGCCCGCACATTCCGTACGGCTATTCGTTCACCCACGAATTCCTATGGATGGCCGCCAAGGGCTACGTCGTGTTGTACACCAACCCGCGTGGCAGCTCGTCATACGGGCAAGATTTCGGCAATCTGATTCAGTTCGCCTATCCCGGCGACGACTACAAGGACCTCATGGCCGGCGTCGACGAAGTCGTGAAACGCGGCTACATCGACGAGAAACGCATCGGCATCACGGGCGGGAGCGGCGGTGGCGTGCTGACCAACTGGGCCATCACGCAAACCAATCGCTTCGCGGCCGCGGTTTCACAGCGCTCGATCGCCGATTGGGCGGGCTTCTGGTACACGTGCGACTTTTCGCTCTTTCAGCCGGTGTGGTTTCGCGGCACTCCGTGGGAGGAGCAGGACGACTTTGCGGCGCGCTCCGCGATCACGCACATAGCCAACGTGACGACACCGCTCATGCTGGTCGAAGGCGAATCCGACCTGCGCACTCCCGCAGGCGAAGGTGGCGAGCAGATGTTTCGCGCGCTCAAGTACCTCAAGAAGCCGGTGGTGATGGTGCGCTTTCCCGACGAGACGCACGAGCTCTCGCGCTCGGGGAAGCCGTCGCACCGGGTCGAGCGGCTCCAACACATCGTCGGGTGGTTCGACAAGTATCTGCAGGGAAAGGACAGCGGCGCTTACGACGTTCGCTGACCCCGCTGCATGACGCGCTACGCTGCGTTTCTTCGTGCCATCAACGTCGGCGGCCGCAACATCGTCAAGATGGACGCGTTGCGCCGGCTATTCGAAGGACTCGGGTTCTTGAACGTGGAGACCGTCATCGCGAGCGGCAACGTGCTGTTCGATTCGACTTCAAAGAGCCCGAAAATGCTCATCACCAAGATCGAGGGTGCGTTGCAGAAGAAATTGGGATACCCCGTGACCACGTTCGTGCGCACGCCCGAAGAAATGGCCGAGATCGCCGCCTACAAGCCGTTCAAGATCTCGGAGCTGGATGCGCCCGGGAATGCGCTCTATGTCGGCTTTCTTCACGTGGCGCCGGGGGTCACCGCCCGCGAGAAGCTGCTCGCCTTGGCGAACGATGTCGATGAGTTCAACGTCCACGGCCGGGAAGTCTACTGGCTGTGCCGAAAGACGTTCAGCAAATCCAAGTTTTCCGGCAATCAATTGGAAAGGACGCTCGAGATGCCAACCACGCTTCGCAATGTGACCACGGTACGAAAGATCGCCGCCAAGCTCGCGCTCGCGCTGCTGCTGGTTGCGGTGCCGCTCGCCGCGAGCGCCGAGACACCCGCGGTGGCGCCGGCATACGACACGGCCGAGAGTGTCGTGCGCGAGCTCTATCGACTGGTCACAATCGAGAAGGGTCAAGAAACCGATTGGGAGCAGGTTCGCAATCTGTTTCTCCCCCAGGCCGTCGTCGTGCTGCGCGTGTCGAAGGATGCGTCGCAAGTGTTCGACGTCCAAGGCTGGATCGACGACTTCGTGGCGTGGGACCTGAAGGCCAAGGTCAAGGACACCGGCTTCTCGGAGAAGATCGTGACTCTGAAGCCGCGCGTGTTCCGCGACATCGCGAACGTGTTCGTCCTTTACGAGGCATCCATCACCGGCGCCGACCGACCGCCCACACGTGGCGTCGACAGCATCGAGCTGGTCAAGAAAGATGGGCGCTGGTGGATCGCCGCCATCACCAACGACCTGATCAACGCGGACAATCCGGTTCCGAAGGAGCTCGCGGAATAGCGGATGACGGACGCAACCGCAGGGCGGACACCTCCGCGCTTTTCCACCGAGACCCTCATTGCGGCCCTCGCCGTCGCGGCCATCGTTGCGCACCTGGTGATGCGCTACGGCCTGCGCGTGACGGGCCACGCGGGCTCGCTCCCTTACTACCATCTGCCCCTCGTCGTCGCGCTCGTCGTCGGTGGCGTGCCGCTCGTCGGCGGGTTGGTGCGCGACGTGTTGCGCCGCCGATTCAGCTCCGACCTGCTGGCGGGGATCGCGATCGTCACCTCGGTCGCGCTGGGCGAGTATCTCGCGGGAACGTTGGTCGTTCTCATGCTCTCGGGCGGAGAGGCGCTGGAAGGCTACGCGGTGCGCAACGCATCGTCGGTGCTGAACGCGCTCGCGCGTCGAGTGCCGTCGATCGCACACATCAAGCGCGACGGCACACTCGCAGATATTCCGCTCGAGAACGTCGACATTGGGGATGTGCTCGTCGTCTTGCCGCACGAAATCGCGCCCGTCGACGGCACCGTCGTTGAGGGATTCGGCTCCATGGACGAGTCGTATTTGACCGGCGAGCCCTACGTGATGTCCAAGGCTCCGGGGTCGAACGTCCTCTCCGGCGCCATCAACGGCGAAGCCGCGCTCACCATCCGCGCCGAGCGGCGAGCAGTCGATTCGCGCTATGCGAAGATCATGCGCGTCATGCGCGAATCCGAACAGCGCCGACCCAAGTTGCGCCGCCTCGGCGATCAGCTGGGTGCGGTGTATACGCCGGTTGCGGTTGCCATCGCCCTTGCCGCGTGGGCGGCAACGGGCGACCCCGTTCGTTTCTTGAGCGTGCTCGTGGTCGCCACCCCGTGCCCGCTCCTCATCGCCATCCCGGTGGCGATCATCGGCTCCATTTCATTGGCGGCCCGGCGCGGCATCGTCATCAAGGATCCGACGGTCTTGGAAAAGATCGGAACCTGTCGGGTCGCGATGTTCGACAAGACCGGTACATTGACGTACGGACAGCCGAGGGTCACCGACGTCGTCGTCACCGAAGGGGTCGATCGACGCGACGTGCTGGCACTGGTCGCCAGTCTCGAGCGCTACTCGCGGCATCCGCTGGCCGCGGCGGTCGTCAATGCGGCGAAGGCGGAAACCCTCGTCCTCGGCGACGCGCAGGAAGTCAACGAGCGCCCTGGCGAAGGCCTGCGCGGGATCGTGAACGGGCGGCACATCGAAGTGACGAGCCGGAAGGTCGTGTCGATGCGAGCGCCGGACGACGTCGATCGGCTGCCGCCGCCGATCGGAGGCATGGAAGCGGCGGTGCTGATCGACGGGCGATACGCGGCCATGATTCGCTTCCGCGACGAGCCGCGCGACGACGGTGTGCCGTTCGTCTCGCACTTGGGCAAGAAGCACCACTACGAACGCGTCATGCTGATCTCCGGCGACCGAGAGTCCGAAGTTCGGTATCTCGCCGAGAAAGTCGGTATTCGCGAGATTCACGCGAACCAAAGCCCCGAGCAAAAGCTCGAGCTCGTGCGTGAGGAGACGAAGCGCGCCAACACGGTATTCCTCGGCGACGGCATCAACGACGCGCCCGCGCTGACGGCCGCAACGGTCGGCATTGCATTCGGGCAGCAGAGCGACGTCACCTCCGAAGCCGCGGGTGCCGTGATCCTCGACAGCTCGCTCCAGCGCGTGGACGAGCTCATTCACATCGGGCGCCGCATGCGGACCATCGCCTTGCAAAGCGCGGTGGGCGGTATGGTGTTGAGCGTGGTGGGGATGCTGTTTGCGGCGGCCGGCTACCTTCCGCCGGTTGCCGGCGCCATCGCGCAAGAAGCGATCGACGTCCTTGCGGTAGTGAACGCGCTGCGCGTCGCGATCAAACCCTCCGTGCTGACAGACTATTGATCAGCTCATCGACTCGCATCGCGATGTCGAAGCGGACCTTGCGAAACTCGTCCGCGTTCATCCCCTTGGGATCGGGAATGTCCCAATCTTCCCTACGTTTCGCCGCCACCCACGGGCACGCGTCGCCGCATCCCATCGTGACCACCACGTCATAAGGGCCGGGCGGAATCTCGTCGAGAGCCTTCGAAGCGTGCGCGGATAAGTTGTAGCCGATTTCACGCATCGACTCGATCGCCTTCTCGTTCACCTTGCCCGACGGCTTTGATCCGGCGCTGTACGCTTCCACGCCGCGGCCGTGCATGCGCGCGAAGGCTTCCGCCATCTGACTGCGGCACGAATTCTCCACGCATACGAACAAGACCTTCATGCGCAAAGAATAAACCGTCGCGCGCCGCGAGGCAATGAGGCTAGAATGCCCCCCGTGCAGATGCTGCTCCTGAAAGACATCGTCGTCATGTTCGGCCTGGCGGTGGTCGTGGCGCTGGTGTGTCACCGCCTGAAGATTCCCACCGTGGTCGGACTCATTCTCACCGGCGTCATCGCCGGTCCGCACGGGCTCGGTCTCACCACCGAGATCGACGCCGTCGAGATGCTGGCGGAAGTCGGCGTCATGTTCCTCCTGTTCACGATTGGCCTCGAGTTCTCGATCGCGTCGATTGCACACGTCAGACGCCTGTTTTTCGTCGGTGGTCCACTGCAGGTGGGAATCACGGCGCTGGTGGTGTTCGGCATTTGCGCCACGGCGGGCATTGGGACTTCGCAAGCGATTCTATTTGGATTCATCGCCTCGCTCTCGAGCACCGCCATCATTCTGCGCATTCTCCAGGAGCGCTCCGAGCTCACCAGCCCGCACGGAAAAGGCGCGCTGGCGATTCTCATCTTCCAGGACATCGCTTTCGTTCCGATGATGCTCTTGATTCCATTTCTCGCGGGGATCCAATCCGAAAACGTGTGGCGCGAAGTCGCGGTACTGGTGGGAAAGATTGCAGCGATCTGGCTCGTAATCGGGCTCGCCGCGCCTCGCTTGGTGCCGCGCGTGCTGACCCGCATCGCGCGAACGGGGAGCAACGAGTTGTTCCTCTTGTCGCTGGGTGTCTTGTGCTTCTTCGTCGCGTGGCTCACCTCGCTGGCGGGCCTTTCGCTCGCGCTGGGCGCGTTTCTGGCCGGGCTCGTACTCTCGGATTCGGAGCACAGCCACCGCGCGCTTGAAAATGTATTGCCGTTTCGCGACGTGTTTTCCAGCTTTTTCTTCGTCTCGATGGGAATGCTGCTCGACGCGGGGTACGTGACGGCACATTTTCCGGCGGTCCTGGCTGTTACCGTCGGCGTAATTGTCCTCAAGGCGCTGCTAACCACGGGCGTGATGTTGGCGGTGGGCCTCCCGTACCGCGTGTCGGCGATGACCGGCCTGTCGCTCGCGCAAGTGGGAGAGTTCTCGCTGCTCCTTTTGAGCGCGGCGGCGGGCGTTTCGCTGGTCGAAGGTGACGCGTATCAGTTCACGCTTGCGGTGTGCCTGTTCACGCTGGTGGCGGCACCGTTCGTCGTGAACGGGATGCACCGCCTGGCCGATTTTGGCGCGCGCATTCCGATGCCGGTGAAGATTCGCGAGGGCCGCTACTACGTGGCGGGCGATGCGGACGAGGGCCTGAAGGACCACGTTGTCATCGTGGGGTACGGTGTGATCGGCGCCATGGTTGGGCACTCGGCGCGCTTGTGCAGCATCAAGTACGAGGCGATCGAAATCGACTACGACATCGTGAACGAGCAACGCGCACGGGGCGTCCCCATCTTCTACGGCGACGCGACGCAAGAGGCTTCGCTCGTGAAGGCGAACATCAAGTACGCACGCGTGTGCGTGGTGGCGATTCCGGATCCAACCGGTGCCGGGCACGTCGTGGCACTCGCGCGCAGACTCAATCCCGACATGCAGATCGTGGCGCGCGTACGCTACGTTCGCGACATGGTGCGGTTGTACTCACTCGGCGCCAACGAGGTCGTGTCCGAAGAGACGGAAGCGTCGATCAAGATGTTTACGGTGGTGCTCGAGAAGTACGACATCGACCCGGACATCATCGCGGGATTCGGAGGGGTGCCACAAAGACGATGAACACATTCGGTCGGATATTGAAGCCTGCATTGATTGTGTGGGCGATCGCGTTTTCGGTCGGATACTTCGGCCCCATCTACTGGGCGCCGGAGGCGAATCAAGGACCGTTGTTGGGTATCTTTGTAACCGGACCAATAGGCTTTTTCGTCGGCTTGGCGTGGGGCATCTATCGCGAGTGGCGACGGAGGGCGCAACAGCAAAACACTCCAAGACGATGAGGTAACGAGTCGCTTGACAGTGCCGCGGGCCGCGCACTATCATCGCGTGTTCCCGAACTACCGCAGTGCACTCGTTCTTCGCCGGAGGCCCCCGCCGTGAAGCGATCACGTTGTGCCGGATCCCTCTTTGCTCTCTCCTGCCTTGTAGTCAGTCCCGCATTCGCAACCATCATTCACGTCCCGGGCGACTATCCCACCATTCAAGCCGGAATCGACGCCGCCGTCGCCGGCGACATCGTCGAAGTCGCGTGCGGCACCTACGCCGTCCCGGAGATCATCATGAAGTCCGGCATCACGCTGCGAAGCGAGACGGGCGAGGCGAATTGCGTGATTGTGACCCCAATCAATCCATATCCTGCGGAGGGGAGACTACTTCGGTCCGTTCCCGGAATCGGGACAGTTATAGAAGGGCTGTCTTTTGTCGACGGACATGATGCAGGAGGTGGTGCCATTCACATTCAGGGATCGCCCACTATCACGCGCTGCAACTTCATATCAAATCGCGGTGCGTACTTGCGCACCCAGCAGGATTCGGGGGCGTCGGAAGCGGCAGGTACATGTGGCTTTTCATCTGCGGCGATAATCCTCGAGAACTCCGCGGCGATCATTAGCGATTGCCTATTTCAGGACAACAACTCATCAGAGGGAGCCATAACCGCGTGTGGCTCACCTTTTTTTGAGCGCTGCAGATTTGTGGGAAACCGTGCTCAAGATGGGTCAGGCGGCGCGGTCGAGACCGATAGTGGGACATTCATTTCATGCGTGTTCTCCTTTAATCACTCATTCTTCACCGGTGGAGCAGCGGTGTCGAACGGAAACACACTATTTGAAGATTGCTGGTTTGATCGGAACGATTCAAACCTGGACGGTGGGGCAGTGGGCGGTAGAGCTACTTTGCGGGGGTGTTTGTTTTCGGGCAACGACGCTAGTGCGCTAGGTTTTGGGATTCCTATCTCCGGTGGTGGGGCGTTGAGGATCCGGGACGGGAGCGTTGTCGATCGTTGCATTTTCTTTGACAATTTCGCGTCATTGCCACGGCAGTCTTCGCTAGAAACGCTTGCGGCGCCCGAGTCACATGGCTCCGCAATCTTGATCGGCGGTACTGGCATGGTTACTGTTTCTCGGACCATCGCGTTCGCCAACATCGGCAGCGAGGCCATCTACTGCGAGTCGGGCGCTTCCATTTCAGTTTCATGCTCCAACATTTTCGGAAACCCTGACGGCGACTGGACCGATTGCATTGCCAATCAACTCGGGTTGAACGGCAACATCTCCGTCGATCCCATGTTCTGCGACGCAGCGGGCGGCGACTTTCATCTGTCGTCGTTGTCGCCATGCTTGTACGCGGATTGCGGAGTCATGGGTGCCTTCGGGCAGGGATGTTTCCACGAGAAACCGGCACTGTACGCGGTCGAGGACGTCGGTAATGATCAGGGACGGCAAGTTCGGCTCACGTGGCAACGGTCGCTCCATGATTCGCCGCCGGCGAATCCCTACGTGATTGGTTACGCGATCTATCGCAAGAAGGAACAGTTCGCCGGTGGGCATCCGAAGGAGAAGCCGGTACCGCACGCCGCGCGCGGCGAAGGATCAATGATTCTTGGTTGGGACTATCTGGGCACCGTCCCGTCGCGCGGAGATTCGGTCTACGAAACGGTGGCGCCCACGCTGTGTGACTCCACCATCGCAAACGGGCAATGTCTCTCGACGTTCTTCATCTCTGCGATGACGTCGAATCCGTTCGTCTACTACGACTCGCCGCCGCTGGCGGGATATTCCAAGGACAACCTTGAGCCACCGACTGCTGTTCCGTCGATCACTCCGGAGCGATTGGCGCTTCTTCCCAACGTCCCCAATCCGTTCAATCCATCCACGCGAATTGCATTCGCGACGCCGTCAGAGGGCGCGGTGCGCATCGCCATCTACGACGCGCGCGGGAGCCTGATTAGAGTTCTCATCGACAAATCCTTCCCGGCCGGGCATCATGGCGCGGTCTGGGACGGTCGCGATGGGAACGGTTCGCCGGTGAGCTCGGGTGTTTATATGTGCCGGCTGGAACACGGGGCCGCTTTCCGCACTCGTAAGATCGTTCTGATCAAGTAGTCGCGCGTCGTTCTGCGCGACAATCCAAGCAAGACGACCGAAGGAGGGCGCATGCAGTCCGTCGAGACGAAGTCGCTGCCGGAGAACGCATACACCAAGCTCAAGGAAGGCGAAGTCTACCGCCCCATCATCCCCGCCAGCACAACGGTTCCTGAAGTCACGTTCCGCAGTATTTTTTGGGGCACTCTCTTTTGCGTCATCTTCACCATCGCTTCCGTCTACTCGGGCCTCAAGGTCGGGCAGGTGATGGAAGCGGCGATTCCGATCTCGATTCTGGCCATCGGGCTCGCGCGCGTCTACCCGCGGCGCTCCACGATTCTCGAAAACGTCATCATCACCGGAATCGGCGGTGTGTCGGGTTCCGTGGTCGCGGGCGCGATCTTCACGCTGCCCGCGCTCTACATTCTTAAACTCGATCCGCATCCGCTGCAGTCGACGTTCATCTGTCTCGCGGGCGGATGCTTGGGCGTGTTGTTCCTGATCCCGCTACGACGCTACTTCGTGCGCGATACCCACGGACAGTTTCCGTATCCGGAAGCGACCGCGATCACCGAAGTGCTCGTGACCGGCGAAAAGGGTGGTTCGCAAGCCAAGTTGCTCTTGCAGGCCACGCTCCTCTCCGGCATCTACGACTTCTTCGCGACCACATTCTTCGTTTGGAGCGAAGTCATCAACTTTCGCTTCATCCCGATCGTCGACAAAGTTGCGACGCGAGCCCGGGTTGTTTTCCAGTTCGACGCGGTCGCATTCATCCTCGGCCTGGGCTACGTCATGGGCCTCCGTTCGTCGATGATCTTGTGCGCGGGCGGCGTGCTCTCGAACTTCGTCGTGGTGCCGCTGATTTGGATGATCGGTCGCAACTTTCCCGATGCGGTCATCGGCCCCGGTTCGATCCCCATCGCCGATATGTCGGCGGATCAAATTTTTCGCAACTACGCCCGCTTCATCGGCGTGGGCGCCATCGCGACCGCGGGTATCTTCGCGATCGTCAAGTCGCTGCGCGTGGTGTCGGGCTCGTTCAGTGTGGCGATGAAGGCGTTTCGCGGCGGGGAGGCCGCAGTACCCGAGCGCACCGATCGCGACATGTCGGTCATGTCGATCTTGATCGGAGTCATTGTCAGTGCGATCGGAGTGGCGGTCTTGCTCGCCACCCTGGGGACGTCGCCGATGGTGGTCGTGATCGGGTTGATCGTGGCCATCTTCTTCTCGTTCTTCTTCACATCGGTGGCCGCGTTGTGCATCGCCACCACCGCTCGAAATCCGGTCTCCGGCATGACCATGCTCACCATCATCGTGTCGTCGATCGTGCTGCTCCAGTTTGGACTCTCCGGAACGACGGGAATGTTCTTCGTGATGATGATCGCCGGCATGGTGTGCACGGCGCTCTCCGTGTCCGGGCAGACCATCACCGACCTGAAAACCGGGTACTGGCTGGGCTCGACGCCGATGCGGCAAGAGCGCGTGAAGTTCATCGGCGTCATTGCTTCCGCGGTCGCCGCCGCGCTGACGATCGCGGTTCTCTCCAAGGTTTACGCGTTCGGAGAAACGGAACCGGGGGACACGCGAAAGCTCCTCGACGCACCCCAAGCCGCCATCATGAAAGAGCTGGTGCACGGCTTCATGAGCCGGGAGCCGGTCCCGTACATCTTGTTCGGCGCCGGTGCGATGGTGACGATCATGATGGAGATGCTCGGAATTCCGGCGCTCATCTTCGCGCTCGGAATGTACCTGCCGCTGTATCTCAACTCGCCGGCGTTGGTGGGCGGATTCTTGGCCCACTATCTCGACAAGCGCGCCAACCGCGTGGGCGGAAATCGTGGGCGAACCATTCGCGAACGCGGCATCGTGATCGCGTCCGGCTTGATGGCGGGCGGTGCGCTGGGCGGCGTCTTCGGCGCCGCGATGCGATTGATCCCGGGGTACTCCGAAACTTGGGTCACCTGGCCGCTCTATGAGAACCAAGCAGTGTCGGAGATGATCTCGCTGGTCGGCTTCCTCGGCTTCGTCGCCTACGTGTGGTGGGCCGCACAGCGCGTGCCGAAGGATTCGTAGTCGTGAAAGCGCAGCTCATGCTATTCGCGGGGACGTTCGCCACGCTGCTCGCGATCATCAATCCACTGGAAGCGCTGCCCGTCTTCCTCAAGCTGCTCGAGGGCAAGGACGACGCGGAGCACCGTCGTATCGCGAGGCGCGCCTGCATCTACGCCGCGCTGCTCGCACTTTTCTTTTTGATATTCGGCAATCTGATGCTGCGAGTCTTCGGCGTTCCCTTGAGCATGGTGCGAATCGTCGGCGGGATCATCTTGATGAAGATCGGCTTCGATTTGTACTCGAACCCTTCGGCCGTCGTGGAGGTCCCGAAGGGTTCGACGGGCGCAGCCAACGTGGCCTTCGTCCCGCTCGCGATGCCGATCATGTTCGGCCCGGGTGCGATGGCAACCCTCATTGGCATGACCTCGGTCGTCAAGCACTCGGAACTCAAGGTGCTCACGTTCGTGGCGGTGGTGCTGGCGATCGTGCTGACGATGTGGGTGACGTATCTGTGTCTGATTTCGGCGAAGCGATTGATGCGCCGGGTAGGTCCGATGGGAATCGACGCCGCGACGCGCATCGTGGGCTTCTTCGTGTCGGCCATTGGAATCGGCCTGGTGTTCCACGGCGTCCTCGAGGCGCTGCAAACCTACGGGGTCATTGCTGCGGGGAAGCAGCTCCCGTGATTCGTAGCATCGCCTTCGTTCTCGCGGCTGCTGCGCTGATGGCCGGCAACCCCGTCTTTTCGCAACCCGCTCCGCCAGTTTCCACGACCGACGACGCGCAGACCGCGCAGCGCGTGCGCGACGAGTTCCTACACGCGTGGTCCGGGTACAAGCAATACGCGTGGGGACACGACGAGCTCAAGCCGCTGACCAAGACCCATCGCGACTGGCACGAGGCGCCGCTGCTGATGACACCAGTCGATGCGATGAGCACCATGCTCGTCATGGGCCTCACCGAAGAGGCGACTGCGACGCGCGACTTCGTCGCCAAGAATCTGTCGTTCGACCACGATTTCTTCGTCAAGAACTTCGAGATCACGATCCGCATTCTGGGCGGGCTGTTGAGCGTGTACCAGCAGACCGGCGACGAGCGATTGCTGAAGCTCGCCGACAATTTGGGCTCGCGGCTCGTTCCCGTGTTCGATTCACCCACCGGGCTGCCGTTCATGTACGTAAACATGAAAACCGGCGCGGTTCGCGGCGACGTCACTAATCCGGCCGAGATCGCCACACTATTGGTCGAATTCGGGACCTTGAGCAAGCTCACTGGCAAACCGGAGTACTTCGACAAGGCGAAGAAGGCATTGGTCGCGCTGTACAAACGCCGCTCGAAGATCGGGCTCGTCGGTTCTTCCATCGACGTCAAGACGGGCGTGTGGACGGATTCGACCAGCCACATCAGTGGCGGCATCGACTCCTATTACGAGTACCTGCTGAAATGCTGGATGCTCTTCGACGACGCCGAGTGCGAGAAGATGTGGCGTGCGAGCGTTGGCGCGGTGAACAAGTACCTGGCCGACGAACGGCCCAACGGCCTGTGGTACTCGTACGCGAACATGAACACCGGCGCGCGAACCGCGACGCGCTATGGCGCTTTGGACGCCTTCTTCCCCGCCGTGCTCGCGCTATCGGGAGACATGGATCGCGCGCGACGCCTGCAGGATTCCTCATACTTGATGTGGAACACGTTCGGCATCGAGCCCGAGGAGATGGACTACACCAGCATGAAAGTCACGCACCCAGGCTACCCGCTGCGGCCGGAGATTATCGAGTCGGCGTACTACCTGTTCTATTTCACGAAGGACGCGCGCTATCGCGAGATGGGTCGCGTCATCTTGGACGGGCTCGTGCAGCACTGCAGGACCGACGTGGGCTACGCGGCGTTGAAGGACGTGCAGACCAAAGAAAAACGGGACAACATGGAGAGCTTCTTCCTGGCCGAGACTTTGAAGTACCTCTACCTGCTGTTCGCGCCGCCGGAAACGATCGACCTCTCGAAGACCGTGTTCAACACGGAGGCGCATCCGATCCGCAAGGACTGGTAGCGCGGATTACTCGACGACGACGCCCTTCTCGCGCGGACGCACCAGCACCGCTTCGCCGACGCGAAACGGACAGCGATAGTCGTCCCACACCGTGATCTCGGTGTCCGTGAAGGCCACGCGAATGGTGAGGTCGTGTCCGTGGAACACGCGGCTCAAGACTTTGCCCGCGGGCACGCCGTCGGAGGGCGTATCGAGCTGCAGGTGTTCGGGGCGCAACGCAATCGTCACGTCTCCCGTCGCGTCGCGGTCGACGGGCACGCGCCCGATGGCCGTCATCACGCAGTCGCCCTGTCCTTGACCAGGGAGAATGTTGGCACCGCCGATAAACGCCGCGACAAAGCGCGTGCGCGGTTGCCGATACAGTTCCTCCGGCGTTCCCACTTGCTCGATGCGCCCGTCGCGCATGACGCCGATGCGGTCGGCGAATCCGAGCGCTTCGGTCTGGTCGTGGGTGACAAACACCGCCGTCATCTCGTGGTCGCGAAAGACACCGCGGATCTTGCGGCGCGCGTCTTCGCGCAGGTCGGGGTCGAGGCTACCGAACGGCTCGTCCATGAGGATCACGTGCGGTCGCGGCGCCATCGCGCGCGCCAGCGCCACGCGTTGCTGCTGGCCGCCGGAGAGTTGGCGCGGGTAGCGCCCCGCGTACTCGCCGAGCTGCGCGCGGTCCAGGATCTCCATCGCGCGGGCGGCGCGCTCGTCGCGCGGAAGCCGGTGCAGGCCGAACATGACGTTCTCCATCACCGTGAGGTGGGGGAACAGCGCGAACTCCTGGAACACGAACCCGATGTTGCGGTGCTCGGGGGCGACGAAGACGCCGTCGCCTTCGATGGTGCGCTCGGCAAGCGCAACGCTCCCGCGCTCGGAACGCTCGAAGCCCGCGATGATGCGAAGCGTCGACGTCTTTCCCGAGCCCGAAGGACCCAAGAGCGCGAAGGTTTCTCCGCGCTCGACGGAAAACGACACGCCGTCTACTGCAGGGCGGGTTTGACCCCGATAGCGCAGGAACAGATTCTCCACCCGAAGGAGCGACATCTATGCGTCCTCCCCCAAACGATGGAACAAAATGCTGGTGAGCAATGCGGAGAGAAGCACGATGGCGAGCGCATACGGCGCCGCTTGCGCGAACATCGCTTCGGCGGTGAAGGAGTACATGTTGAGCGCGAGGGTTTCGAAATCGAGCGGCGCCAAGATGATGGTGAGCGGCAGCTCCTTCACGCACGAGAGGAAAACCAGAATCGCGGCCGCGACCAACCCCGGGCGCAAGATAGGCAGGGTGACGCGCCGAAACGTCGCGATTGCCCCCAGTCCCAGCGAGCGCGACGCCTCCTCGATGCGCGGTGTGGCGACGTGGAGCCCCGCGCGCACGGGGCCGATCGCCTGGGCGAGGAAGTGGACCGTGTACGCGAGAATGAGCAGCGCGACCGTCTGATAGATCCAGGGTGCGGTGTGCAGCACGACCACGATCCATCCCAGCGCCAGTGCGAGCGCGGGAGTCGCGTAGCCGATGTAGGCCGATCGCTCGAGCACGTGCGTCAGGGCGGACTTGTGACGGCGCGTGAGATACGCGAGCGGGACGGCGAGCAACGTCGCAAGCAATGCAGCCGGCACGCTGACCGAAAGCGAGCCGACGAACGAGCGCGCCAACTCTCCCATGTTGGTCCACGCGCCCCGCTGTCCCGTCCAGTACAGGATCGACCAGATGGGTAGCGCGACACTCGCGAGCGCGACGACTGCGATGAACAGATACGCGGGTGCGGCCCACGCGCCCAAGCGACGCGGGCGCGACTTCGGCAGTGCTCCCAAGCCCGTGCGTTCCAGCGCGACATCGCGCAGGAGCCGAAATTCGACTACCACCAACGTGGTGGTGATAGCGAGCAGCATGAGCGCGAGCCACGCCGCGTAGGTGCGGTCGAGCGACGCGATGTACTGCATGTAGAGCGCGTAACTGAAGGTCTCGAAGCGCATCAAGCTGACCACGCCGAAATCGCCGAAGACGTACAGCAGCACCAGCAGCACCGACGAAAGATAGGCCGGGCCGAGTTGGGGCAGCGTGACGCGCAAGAAGGCGCGCCCCGGCGTCAGGCCCAGCGATCGCGCGGCATCGGTCAGCGACGAGTCCATGCTCGCGAACGCGGTGCGCAGGTGCAAGAAAACGAGCGGGAAGTTGTAGATCACGAGCGCAGCCGCTGCTCCCACGAAGCCCGAGAGCTTGGGGCCGCTGGTGCCGAAGATCGAGGCGAGCGGTCCGTGCGGCGCGCCCACGCCCAGGAGCGCGTAGCCCGCGACGTAGCCGGGAATCGACAGCGGCAGAATGGAAAGCAGCGTGACGACGAATCGTCCCCGCAAGTCGGTGCTCGTCGTGAGCCACGCCAACGGCAGCGCGATCAGCGTCGATACCGCGATCACGGTGGTCGCGAGCGTCATCGTGTTGACGAACAACTCCAGGTTGCGTGGCCGCAACACCAGCGCGCGCAGCGTGGCCGGGTCGGCGTCGAACGCGCGCACCGCCAAGTAGCCGATGGGCACCAACACGCCGAGACCCACCACGAGCGCGGGAATCGCGAGGTACCAAGGAGGCAGCACGGAACGCTTCATCGTTTACAACCGAGCTAGAGCAATCCCACCGAGCGCAACAACGCCAGGGTTCCATCCAGATCATCGAGGTCGTCGAGCGTAACGCGCGGTGCGGCGCGCAAGAGCTCGTCGCGCGGTTCCAGGCGCGCGTTCGTCATCACGTCGCCGACCACCGGGTATTCGGCTACTTCGCTCGCGAAGTACTGCTGGGCGGTGGGCGAGAGCACGAAACGCACGAAGCGCTCCGCCGCGTCGCGGTGGGTCGAGGTGGCAAGGATTCCCATGCCGGCAACGTTGATCAAGTTACCCACGTCGCCGGGCGCGAACGCGGCTTGCTCGACGGGGAACTTCGCTTCCGTCTTTTTGAAGTTGAGCAAGTAGTAATGGTTGGGAAGCCCGTAGTCGGCGTCGCCGCGCGCGATCGCTTGCAAAATGGCGACGTTGTTGGCGTGGGCCTGGGTCTTGTTCTTCTTCATGTCCTCGAGCCACGTGCGCGTGGTGTCTTCGCCGTGCATCTTGCGCATCGCCGTCACGAAGGACTGGAACGACGCGTTGCTCGGTGCCCACGCGACGCGACCGCGGAAGCGCGCGTCGGTCAGGTCGAACACGCTCTTGGGCAGCGACTCCGGCTTCACGCGCTCCGACGAATACGCGAGCGTGCGCGCGCGCGCGCTGGTCGCGACCCACTTGCCGCCCGCGTGGCGGAACAATTCGGGCAGGTTGGTTGAGATATCAGCCGGAAGATCTACAAAAAGCTCCGCCTTCGACACCGCACCGAGTGCACCCGCGTCCTGGGCCCAGAACACGTCGGCCTGTCCGCGCGAGCCTTCTTCGCGCAACGTCAGCGCCAGCTCCGGCGTGTTGCCGTACTTCACTTGCACATCGATGCCGGTCTGCTTTTCGAACAGCGCGATCATGGGTTCGACCAAGCTCTCGCTGCGTCCCGAGTAGAGAACGAGCACACTCGAGCTGTCGGCGTCCAACGCCGAGGATTCCTGGCGCGCTTCCTTTGTCTCACCGCAGCCGCCCAGCACCGCGCCAATGAGTGCGACGACAACCACCGAACGTATCCAGCACCGGTTCATTGCTCCTCCAAATGAAACTCGATCACGATGCGATAACCGACCAGCCCGACGCTTCGCGTCGATGGGAACGGTTGCGCGCGCGCGACCATGCGCGTCACCTCGTCGTCGAGCAGGCGCTGCCCGCTCGATTGGGCGATGCTCGCGCTGTGCACACGGCCGGCCTCGTCGAGCACCAGGTCGAGCGTCACTTCGCCCTCGATACCGCGCTGCAGCGCGGCTCGCGGGTAACGCTTGTGACGGGCGAGCCACGCCCGCACGCCCGCCCCGTCGCGCGCACTTCCCGGCGCCGCTGCATCGCCCGATGCCCACGATGGATCCGACGTCGGAACATCGGCCATGTCGGTGTCGTCGCTGTGCGCGGGGTCGCCGTCGAAACGAGGAACTACGGGTACCGCGTCCGGATCGGTCGCGTCAGCGACGACTTGTGACGTCGGCAGCTCATCGACCGGCGCGTCGATCGGTGTGTGTCGCACCGGGGCGGGCGTCGCCGTTGCCAGCGCATCGTCGACGCGCGGCGACGCCGGACCCGTCAAAGAGATGGGGCGCGACTCGGGTGCTTCGTCCGGCACCTCGACCAGCGTTACCGCCACCGTGGCCGGCATCGGAACGTGGCCTCCACCCACGTGCAAGGTCGCGAAGATGAGCACGCCGACCGCCGCATGAAGCGCCGCCGATATCCCGACACACCGTGCAATGAACCGAGGTCCCGTTTCCATTGTGTTACAGGCTGAACTTCAATCCGGCCACGAACGTGCGCGGAAGACCGGGCCGGACTCCCGCGGGCCTGCGCGACGCGAGGTAGATTTCGTCGGTTACGTTTTGCATACCGGCGAACGCCCTCGCGTGTGCGATGACCTCGTACTCGGCGGTCAGGTCGAGAATGACGCGCGTGTCCGTGCTCTCGTCGGCAGGGATGTCGCCCTGGCCGGCCACGGTTCGCATCTCGCTGGTGTAATTCGCGAACGCGGCCACGAGCGCGCGCGAAGTCTCGACTCCGACCGAAGCGCTGAACACGTGCGCCGGAAGGTAAGGCAGTTCGTCGCCTTCCTCGACTGTGCCCCACGGTTCGTAAGTGCTCACGAACGATGACAGAAACTCGGCGTGCGAATACGTGTACGCGAGGGAAAGCGGCGTGCGGAACGATCCCGTGTCGAACGTGCGGCTCGCGGAGGCTTCGATACCGTACGCGTGCACGCGGCCCGCGTTGAACAAGTCACCGCTCCCGGAACCGCCCGAAGAGAAGGTGTCGCGGCCCAGCAGGTTTTCGTAGTCGTTGAAGTATCCCACCAGCGAGAGCTCGACGACGCCGTGGCTCCGCGTGCCCGCTTCGTAGTTGATGCTTTCCTCGGCCTGGGTTTCGTCGTTGGCGCCCGGTCCCGGGGGTGCAAAGCCCTTATGGACGCCCGCGAACGCGTCGAGCCATTCCGTCGCGCGATAGGTGGCGCCGACGCCCGGCACGAACGCGGTCGTCGAGTTCTGCGTCACCGTCGGCGCGATCAAGCGATCGGGATCGTTGGCCGCGTATTGAGCCTGCTGCATCTCGATCCACTCGACGCGCGCACCGGGCACGATCTTCCATGCGCCGGCCGCGATCTCGTCCTGCACGAAGCCCGCGACGGCGCGCGCAGAGCCCACGCGGTTGTCACCGCCGCCCGAGCCGCCCGGCGCACCCTCGGTGGTACGAACCATGGTCCCGCCGACGTCCATCCGGTACCCGTCCGTGTGCTGCAAGCGGTCCTCCTCGTCCTCGTGGTAGCGCACTCCGATTTCCATCTCGTTGCGAGTCCCCATCGATTCGAAGCCGACGCCGACGATCGACTCGATGCCCTGCGCGTAGTACGAGCGGTTGTTCGCCTTGACCGCCAACGCGTCGTTGGCACTGGCCGAGTCGCCGGTCAGGTACGCGTACTCGGTGGCGTACAGACCCGGATCGGCGAGGATGTCGTCGAGGTCGACGCCGTTCACGCGGTCGAGCTTGTACCAGTTGCGATCGAAATCGTTGCGATAGAGGCTGGTGGTGACGTCGACGTTGTCGCTTGCCACGATGAAGTGGCGCACGAGTCCCTGCACGTGGTCGTTCGTCATCTTGTCGAATTGGGAAGCGGCGTAACGACGGTAGGGATCGCGCGCGAAGTCGTCGTCGGTCAGGCCCAGGTAGGTCTCGTCGGAGGTTTCGTCCTTGTAGCCCAGCTTGAGGGTCACTTCCTGATAGTGCGCAGCCTCGGTCGACGAGCTCACGCGCACCTTGCCGACGTAGTCCTGGACGTCGAAGCCCGTGTTGCCGCCCGTGTCGAGCTGCTTGAAGCCGTCGGTGCGCGCCTGATAGGTCTCCAGCATCCACGAGAGACGCTTCCAGGAGTCGCCGTAGTTCGCGTGCAGCTTGCGCGTGTCGTTGGAGCCCGCCGCGACGCGCGCGTGCGCCATCTTCTGTTCGGGAATCGAGGTCGACAAGAGATTCATGGCGCCGCCGTTGGTGCGCGGTCCGTACTTGATCTGGCTCGATCCCTTGCGCACTTCCACGCCTTCCATGCGGCCGGTGATGGGGAAGTAGTACGCCGCGGGCGCTGCGTACGGCGCGGGTGCTGCGAGCACACCGTCCTCCATGAGCGTGATGTTCGAGCTGCGGTCGGTGCCGGTCGCGCGCATGCCGATGTTCGGTCGCAAGCCGTAACCGTCTTCCTCCGTGATCACCATCCCCGGGACGCGCAGCGCGACGCGATGGATGTCGTCGTAGGCCTGGTTTTCCCGCGCGAGCTCGGTGCTCGAGATGCGATAGACGGAGCCGGGGATGCCGGCCGCCCGACGCGGTGAACCCACCACGGTGATTCGGTTCAGCAACTTTGCTTCCGGAGTCTCGGACTGGGATTCTTTGGGCGTATCCGCCTTTTCGGCTTCGGCGGAAAACGTTGTCGATGAGACGGTCAGGATGACTCCGGCCAGGAGCATCGGCGCACGACGCAGGACGAAACGCATGGATTGCTTACCTCACTGTTGAACGAGACCACGAGAAAGTTAGGGATACTTAACTCGGAGACCAAAAGAATGACACCGCCCGGCAAGACACCCGGCGGCGTCGTCTATCCCCAGTGGTCGTCGTGACGCGAGAGAATGTTCGACGGTGCGAGGTCGAGAGAAATGTGGAGCATCGTCATGCAGGCTACGAGGTGCATCGCGGTCCACCCCCGCTCTCAGCACAGGCACTGCATGCTTCGCCGTTCTCCGCGCAGTCCAGCCAATTGCCGAAGTGCGCGATGGTTTCGTTGGCGCCGCGGTTGCACACGTGCAAGAACTCGAGGAACGATTCCAGCCGCTCGAGCGTCTTCGGGCTCACCACGTGTTCGAGCACGCACGCGTCGCGCGAAGCGGTGGCGGCGGGGAGCCGCAAAACTTCCAACAGAAACCGATAGATGAGGTCGTTGCGGTCTTTGACATCGCGCGCCACGCGTTTGCCGCGAATGGTGAGCTGCACGTCGCCGTAGCGATCGTGCGCGACCAGGCCGCGCTGCTGCAGCGTCTCCAGCGCGCCGGTGACCGACGGCATCTTGACGCCCAAGCGATCCGCGATCGCTTTCACGCGCGGCTCGCTGCCCTCGCCGACAATCTCGAAGATCGTCTTGAGGTACATTTCCATGTTGGGAGTGAGTGGTTTTTGCATCGTGCGCCGTCGGGTTCACTCGAGTTCGTCGAGCCTAACTCGGCGGCGCACACTCTAAGGCAGGTTCGCGGGAGCCGTCAAGCCCCCGGGCAGAAGAATTCTCGGTGTTTGCGCGTAACGGTGCAGGAGCCCCGAACCATGGCCCCGACCATCATCGGCTGCTTGAGGGTCAGGACGGGGCAGGGCGCTTCCCGAACCAGCCCCTCCGCCGTGCTGCCCATGAGGACGTGGGCGAGTCCGGTGCGGCCGTGGGTGCACGTCACGATCAGGTCCGCGTTGATTTGCCGCGCGTATCTCACGATCTGGTCGACGACCGGCCCTTCGAGGACCTTGGCTTCGACGTCGATTCCCCTTGGAAGGTTGGCGAGGACCTTGTCCAGTGATTCGCGAGTGATTTCCGCGCGCTCGCGCCGGCTATCCTCGATGCCGACGAAGGCGATGTCGGTGACTTGCAGCGCGGGCTCGTTGACGCAGACGACCTTGAGCTCGGCGTCGAAGCGCTCCGCGAGCCCGACCGCGTAGGGCAGCGCCCGCAGCGAGTACTCGGATAAGTCGGTGGTGGCGACGATGACATTGAAGTTCAGCATGGCAATTCCTCCTTGCTTGTTTGGCCCTATGGCTGATGGGCCGCGTTCTCCTTTATGGCTCGAAACGACCGCTTCGCCCGCAGTGCCTCGGCGGCGTCGCGAAGTGTCATGGTCGACAGCCTCGTCGCGTAGTTCTGCCGAAACGACTTCCACGCGTCGTGCAGCGCGCAGCTCGAGTCGTCGCTGCACGAGTCCAGGCCCAAGACACAGGTGCGATCCAGATCGATGCGACCATCGACCGCTTCGATCACGTCGATGATGCGTGTCTCATCGCCGGGACGCGCGAGCTGATAGCCGCCTCCTGGTCCCTTGGTCGAGCGCACCAGTCCGCGTCCGCGAAGTGAGTACAGAATCTTGGCGAGCGAAGGATGCGGGACGTCGGCCGCGGCAGCGATCTCGCGCACTAGAACGGGACGGGTTTGGTCCTTCTCCGCGAGATAGATCAGCGCCCGTATCGCGTGCTGACATGTCGGTGAATGAATCATGGGGCACCTGCATAATAGATGATCATGTACTCTACTAATGAGTGTATCCAGGTTCCCTGGTGGCTTCAAGGGTCCATTTTGTGATTTTTTTCTCCTGGCTCGAGATGCGGTGATCGGGAACCCCGACAATGGGTTAGCGACGATCGCAGTCGGCGATTGCCTGGCTAGGGGGGTTCGGCTATGCTGGCGCCTTCTGGTGACGAACCGGGGTGCAGGCACCGCCGTCCGGTGAAATCCCATGCCGATCGCGACACCATTCCACCCGCGCACGTCCGCGCAATGCGTGAGCCTCTTCTATAAGGACTGGGCCGGTTATTACGCCGTCCGCTCCTACGACATCACGCACGACCGCGAGTATTTCGCCTTTCGGCACGCGTGCGGCTTGATCGACGTCACCCCGCTCTACAAGTACGATGTGCGCGGTGAAGACGCGGCCCGCTTCCTCGCGCGCGTGATGGTGCGCGATATTCGCAAACTCAAAGTCGGCCAGGTCTACTACGTGTGCTGGTGCGACGACCACGGGCGCATCATCGACGACGGCACGGTGTCGCGGCTGACCGAGACCGACTACCGCGTCACTTCATCGGAGCCGGCATGGCATTGGCTGCAGCGCACATCACGTGGGTTCAACGTGACGATGGAAGACGTGAGCGACGCCGTCGCCGCGCTCTCGATCCAAGGACCGACCTCGCGCGACGTGTTGAACATCGCCACCGACGGCGCGGTCGCGAAGCTGGGCTTCTTCCGCCTCACGCGCGGGAAGATCGGGCGCGCGGATGTGATCGTGTCGCGCACCGGCTACACCGGCGATTTGGGCTACGAGATCTGGATGCAGAACAAGGACGCGCTCAAGGTGTACGACGCGATCCACGCCGCCGGCCACGGCTACGGCTTGGAGCCCGCGGGGCTGGACGCGATGGACGTCACCCGCGTCGAAGCGGGCTTCATCCTGAACGGCGTCGATTACTACTCCGCGCTTCGCTGCATGATTCCGTCGCGGCAGTCGACACCGTTCGAGCTGGGCTTGGGCTGGATGGTGAGCACGTCGCACGGGTGCATCGGAAGCGAGGGGCTCGCGAACGAGAAGCGGCTGGGCTCGATTCGCAAGCTGGTCGGTCTCGACATCGATTGGAACGAAACGGAGGCGCTGTTTCGTTCGCACCGGCTTCCGCCCGAAGTTCACCCGGGTGCGTGGCGCGACCCGCGGCCGGTGTACGACGTGCGCGGCCAGTTCATCGGACAGGCGACCAGCGGCGCGTGGTCGCCGCTGCTCAAGAAGAACTTGGCACTCGCCACGCTCTCGCGTGAGCACACCACCCCCGGCACCGAGGTCCGCTTCGAAGTGACCGTCGAGTACGAGCGCCGGACAGTCAAGGCGACGGTGGTCGAAACGCCCTTCTTCAACCCCGAACGTAAGCGCGCGTAAGCGCGCTCGTCCGACCCAGCCACATGCCGAAATACGACGCGATTATCGTCGGCGCGGGTCACAACGGCCTCGTCACCGCGGCCTACCTCGCGAAAGCGGGGCGCCGCGTGCTGGTGCTGGAGAAGCGCCCCGTGATCGGCGGCGCCGCCGTCACCGAAGAAGTCTTCCCCGGTTTCAAGTTCTCGGTGTGCTCGTACGTGGTGAGCCTGTTTCGCCCGCACATCATTCGCGAGCTCGAGCTCACCAAGCACGGCATGCAGCTGATTCCGCTCGAGTGCTCCTTCACGCCCCACCTCGAAGGTCAAGGACTCGTGCGCTGGTCGGACCCCAATAAGACAAGACGCGAAGTCTCGCGCTTCAGCCAGAAGGACGCGGAGATCTACCCCGAGTTCGCGCTCGCGATGAGCAAGATGAGTTTCTTCGTGAAGCACATTATCGACTCGCCGCCGCCCGACGTGGGCTCGATCCACCCGGGCGAGCTGCAGCAGCTCGTGCGCCTCTTCGGCCACCTGCGCGACCTGGGCCCCGACATGATGGAGCTGCACGCGCAGCTCCTCACCATGAGTGGGGTCGACTTCCTGAAGATGTGGTTCGAGTCCGACGCGCTCTTGGCGCCCATGTCGTGCAGCGGCATCATCGGCACGTTCTTGGGCGTGCACTCGCCCGGCACCGCGTACGTGCTCTTGCACCACTACATGGGCGAGATCGACGGGGCGTTTCGCTCGTGGGGATTTTCGAAGGGCGGCACCGGCGGTTTGAGCCAAGCCATCGCGAACGCGGCCGTGCACCACGGTGCGACCATCCGTACCGACGCGCCCGTCGCCAGCATCGTGATCAAAAACGGCCGTGCGAAAGGCGTCGTGCTCGAGAACGGGGAAGAGATCAACGCCAAGGTGGTCGTCTCGAATGCAGACCCGCGCCGCACGTTCTTGACCCTGGTGGGCGAGAGCCACTTCGACGCGTCGTTCGTCACCCAGGTGAAGCGCTACAAGTACCGCGGGAGCTCGGGCAAGGTGAACCTGGCACTCGATCGCTTCCCGGACTTCACCTGCCGGCCCGGCGACGGCCTCCACGTGCGCGGCGACATCGCGGTGGCTCCGTCGCTGGAGTACCTCGAGCGCGCCTACGACGAAGCCAAGTACGGCGACTTCTCCAAGCGTCCCTATTTGAATGTCGTGGTGCCGTCGCTGGTCGACCCGACTGTCGCGCCGCCGGGCAAGCACGTGATGTCGATCTTCGTCCAGTACGCGCCCTACCACTTGAAGGAAGGCGCCGACACGTGGCCCAAGCGGCGCGAGGAATTCGGCGACACGGTGGTCGACACGCTGGCGGAGTACTGCCCAGGACTGAAGGAGTCGATCCTCCACCGCCAGGTGCTCACTCCGTGGGACCTGGAGCACGAGATGGGACTCACGGAGGGGAACATCTTCCAAGGCGAGCTATCACTCGAGCAGCTGCTCTTCCTGCGCCCCGTGCAAGGATGGTCGCGCTACCGGACACCGGTGCGCAACCTGTGGCTGTGCGGCTCGGGCGCGCACCCGGGCGGCGGCATCATGGGGGCGCCGGGCGAGCTGTGCGCGAAGTCGATGATGAACGCGGGAGCGGTGTGAGGTGGCGACGCGCTACGACGCGATCGTGATCGGCGCGGGGCACAACGGGCTGACCGCCGCGTGCCTGCTCGCGCGCGCCGGCCGCCGCGTACTGGTGCTGGAGCGGCGCGCCCACGTCGGCGGTCTGTGCGCGGCGGAAGAATTCCACCCGGGATACCGCACGCCGGGGATTTTGCACGACACGGCGCAGATTCGCATGGGGCTTTTGGGCGATCTCCACCTCGACGAGCACGGGCTCGATCTCACGCCGGCGGAGCCCACGCTGCTCGCGTCGTGCGACGGCAGCGGCATCTTGATCCAGCCCTCCGACGACGCGGCAACGGTTGCCGACATCGCGCGCGTCTCACCCAACGACGCCACGCGCTGGCGCGAGTACCGCGCCTTCATCGGCCGCGCGCGCGACGTCATCGAGCCGCTCTTGAGCGAGACGCCCCCCGACCTCGCGCGTCTCGGTGCGGTGGCAGGCGGACTGGGCGGCATGCCGATCGCGACCGCGGCGCGGCTCGCGATGGCGCTCAAGCGCTACGGCCGCGAAGATCTCCCGGGCCTCCTGCGCGTCCCGCCCATGTGCGTCGCCGACTGGCTCAACGAGTGGTTCGAGTCGGACGTGCTCAAGGGCGGGCTCGCGCACGGCGCGCTCATTGGGACGTGGGCCGGACCTTGGTCTCCAGGAACGGCGGCCAACCTCTTGCTGCTCGAGTGCACGACGCGCCAGTCGGTGGTCGGGGGTGCTGCCGGTCTCACCGCCGCGCTGGAGCGCGCGTCGCGCCAGCTGGGCGTCGAGGTGCGCACGCACGCCGAGGTGACGCGGATCCGGCTGGAAGACGGCCGGGTTGCGGGTGTCGTGCTCGCGAGCGGCGAGGAGATTCCCACGCGCGTCGTCGCCTCCGCACTCGACCCGCGCACCACGTTCCTGCGCCTCATCGAGCCGGCCACTCTCCCGGTCGCCTTCGAGCACCGCATCGGGGTGCTGCGCGCGCGCGGGACGTCGGCCAAGGTGCACCTCGCGCTCAAGCGCCGGCTCGAGTTCGCCGCCAAGCCGGGCGAGCGCGTCGCGCGCGCGCGAACGACGGGCACACTGGACGACCTCGAGCGCGCCTTCGACCCCGTGAAGTACCGGCAAGCTTCTGAGCGGCCACTTCTCGATATCTTTATCCCCAGTGTGGCGCGCGGCGACGTGGCGCCCGACGGCTGCGACATCGTCTCGCTGCTCGTGCACTTCGCGCCCTTCGACCTCGCGGGCGGCTGGACGCCGTCGGCGCGCGAGCGCCTGGGCGACGCCGCGGTCGCGGAGCTGGAGCGCGTCGCACCCGGCGTGTCGAAGGCGATCGTCGCGCGCGAGGTGCTCACACCGGCCGACCTCGCGGAGCGCTACGGCCTCGACGGCGGCCACATCCACCACCTCGAGCCGGGGCTCGACCAGCTCGTCATTCGCCCTTCGATGGAGACCATGCGCTACGCCACTCCGGTGCGCGGGCTCTTCCTGTGCGGCGCCGGCTCGCACCCCGGCGGCGGCGTCACGTGCGCGCCGGGAGCGCTCGCGGCCGACGCGATCGTCGCGGCCAGCTAGCGCTCGGCGCGAAATATGCAATTCTTCGTCGCGGCGTGAGTTTTTGGGTTGCGAAGCCGCGCCGTGGGTTGTATACGGTACATCAATTTGGCCAAGCGCGCGGCAGAGGGCACGCGCGCCGCGAGCGGGGTGACGCCAACGCCTCGCACGCGACAGCGGGCCGCGGAGGAAAGAAACAAACCAATGCCTAGAAGCATCACCGTCCAGCCGACGGGGTTCATCTCGAGCAAGCTCGAGGGGCGTCTCATCGACAGCAAGGGTGGCCGTGGCGTGTTCGCGCGCGAGAAGGTGCGCGCGAAAGAATTGCTCGTGGTGTGGGGCGGCGAAGTCGTCACCGGCGAGGCCCTGCGCGACATGTCGGACGACAAGCGCCGCATTTCGATCCAGATCGAAGAGGATCACTATTTGGTGACCGCCAACGAAGGCCCCGCCGACTGGGTCAACCACTCGTGCAATCCCAACGCCGGCCTCGTGGGCCAGGTAGTATTGGTGGCCATGCGCGACATTCGCGCGGGCGAAGAGATCTGTTTCGACTACGCAACCAGCGACGGCTCGCCCTACGACGAGTTCGACTGCCACTGCGGTGCCAAGACCTGCCGCCACCACGTGACCGGCGACGACTGGAAGCTCACCGAACTCCAGGTCCGCTACGCGGCTCACTTCTCGCCCTACATCCAGCGACGGATCGACGGAGAGCGCCTCAAGATGGCGGACTCGGCCCGCAAGCGCGCCCGCGCCACCGAGCGCCGCGTGCCCGCGATGTCGCGCCGGGGCTAAAAAACTCCGCGCAGAATTGCAACCAAACGCCCGGGCCAACGCTCGGGCGTTTGGCTTTTTCGCGATAACGAAAGCTAGCGGAGAAGAACCATTTTTGTGGATGCGGTGAGTTGGTTCGCTGTCAATCTACAGAAATAGACCCCGCTTGCAACTTCTTGACCGCGATCATCCAAACCGTTCCAACCGACAGCGTATTCACCGGGACTCTGCTGGGAGTCGACTAGCGTAGCAACCATTCGCCCACCGACGTCGAACACGGCCATGTGTACATGGGTACTCCGCGAGATCGAATAGCGAATTGTCGTCGCTGGGTTAAAGGGATTTGGGTAGTTCTGGCGCATGGAAAGCGATTGCGGGTTGGTCGGTTCTACAGTCGATAGTATGCCGCTGCCAAAAATCACATATGTCTTTCCCGCGTTGCTCTGAACGCGATGTGCTCCTAAAGCTAGGTCTGTCACTCCATCACCGCTGAAATCTCCTAGTGCCAGACCCCTCCCCAGATCAGCATCGTGCGACGGTCCGATAATGCGGGTGACCTCCGTGTCGGTGCCAAGGTAAACCGAGTCGGGAGGGGCTGGTGAGCCATAGACCACGATGGTTTGGTCGAGCGAAGTAGGTGAGTTGTAGTTGCCCTTGCTCACCACCACTATATCGTCACGGTTGTCTCCAGTAAGGTCCGCCATTCTGAGGCCAATGCCGTGCCAGGTGTTTGTGCCTATACCGAACAAACGCAGTGGGTTCGCTGCGTCAAGCCATACAGAATCCGGAAGTCCGAGCGGATCGAGGAAGACGTAGACTTCGCCGCAATTGTTACAGCCGAATGGATCCGCCCCCGAATCAGACGCAACAAGGTCGATCTCCGTGTCACCATTGAGGTCGCCGACGGCGACTTGCCCTCCTATTGAAGGACTCTTGTGGATTCGTTTCGTGCGGTGCGCCGGATTCGGGAGTGAAACAACAGTGGGGAACTGGTCCTTGCCGAACAGGATTGTAACCGTGCCGAATGTATTCGGAGGACCTAGCCCAGGGGCACCCATTACTAGATCTTCGAATTCATCGTCGTCAAAATCCGCACAACCCAACGCCCAACCCATGCCCGAGTTCGTCTGAGTGTCCGTAAGACGAGTCACGCCCGGTGGAGGCGCAGACATATCGTAGGACGATAAGAACGTGGTACCTCCCCAAATGACAAATACGTCGGCCGTCGCATACCAAGGCGCTGATACAACAATCTCATCAAATCCGTCTCCATTGAGGTCGCACCCGCACCCAGACGCGCCCAATCCGCCATCCCAAGGCCCGCCACGAAGCGTTACGACCTGAGCTGGGTTGGATCCAATATCAAGCGTATCGGGAAACGTACTCGACCCGAAGATTACGTAGACGACTCCGTCGGTAGATGTGAAACCGGGACCGGGGCCGAAAGGTTGACCCCAGAGAATGTCGAATCTGCCGTCGTTGTTGAAATCGCCACCGCTAACGATACTGCTATAGGGTTGAGTCGTAGAACCAAACACTCGTGCGATGGATTGCGAATCTTGACCCAGTGCGATGTTGCCTTCCGCTGGAAACGTCGAACCCCAAACAACGTCTATTTCGCCAAGTCTCGTTCCGCCGAGAGGCGCGGCTCCGTATGACAGGACGATTAGATCGACACGGCCATCGCCATTCACGTCTCCTGACGCGATACTGAATCCGCTATGGTTGCCATTGACAGCGCCGGTGATCGAGACGTTTTCGTCACCAACTGCAAGGTTGAATTGCGCCGGCACGCCCGCCCGCACAACGCAAACACTCATCCCCTGCCCGAATGCGAGAATAATCGCTAACGTACTCGAACGAGTTAACGTCCGCACCCCTGTTGACGCATCGCTGTTTCGTGTCATAGCATCCCCCGGTCCCCTAAGATTATAAACCCCCTTCGGCACCGTCGCTAGACTCATACTCAAGGAAAGGGGAAACTGAGCTAAGTCCATGGAGGTGGCGAAGGTGCGTTCCCAGTTGAGTTATCCCGTCGGTGCGATCGCTGGTTTGATACTAGTTGCTTCTTTCGGCGCTCCGATCGCGGGTGTAGGCGACATCGTACCGGGAATGGTAGTTCTCCGCTTCAGTAGCGCTGATAACCCACCCCTTGGTTCCGTTCAGCTGTCCCCAGCAGCCGTCGGCATATCGGAGTTGGACGAGATTCTTGCAGCGATCCCAACGTCGTCGCTTCAGCCCATCCTGCCCAATCGTCACGTTAACGCGTCTGAGTCTCGGGACCGCTTGGAAAGAACATTCATACTGTGGTTCGCAGAGGAGTTTGACCCGGACAGTGTTGTAACGTTGCTTAGCACGTTCCCAGAATTTGAGGAGGTCCGTGTCGAACGATACGAAAGGGTTCATTTTTTTGGAACTAGACGACACGAACCGTCGGACAACAAGTTCGGCGACCAATGGAATTTGGACAGCAGCGAAGAGGATGAGCAGGACATCGATGCTCCGGAAGCGTGGGAAATCGAGCGAGGTGACCCCGCAATCATCATCGGAATTACAGATACCGGTACTATGGTCGACACAACGGGCGGGGAGCCCTGGAGATTCCACTCCGATCTGGAAAAATTCGTCAATATACACGAGGACATCAGTAACGACGCTCAAATGCGTTACGAGGACGTTGACGAGGGTGATAGCCAAGTCGATGCAGACCTCGAGGCTGACAACGTTGTGGGGTACAATTTTTCACCGCGCAACAAGGGGACATTGTTCCAAAGAGCTGTTTGGCGCAGCGTTCCATTCAACGCCCTTTTGAGAGATGATATTTTTGGCGGAGCGTGGAATATCATCTACTATTACCCGCATGGTCTCAGTGTAGCTAGCATTGCCGCGTCCAAGGAGGGGGCTGCATCGCCGGGACAGTCATCGGTGTGCGGCGTGGCTCCCCAATGCAAGGTATATCAAGTCCGGAGCAGCCTAACACCTGATCCCGACGAATTTCCGGCAATTGCTTTTCTTGCGAGTCCTACGCTAGATGCTGCGGTCATAGAGCACGCGGCCATTCATTCAAGCGTTATCAACATGAGTTGGGGATTCGATTTCCTAACGCCTGAAGCGGAGCAAATCCTCCTAGACGCAGTTAAGACAGCAACAGATCCTATCGCAGCGGGCGGGTTTGACTGTGTGCTTGTGGCATCAGTTGGCAACGCATCAGAGGTCGATCCCGATGAAGTCGTTGCCCCAGCTCGGTTCCCTCAAGTGATCGGCGTCGGAAACATGACGAAAGCACGCGGGCTTTATTCTGACAGCGTCTACGGTCCCGAGGAGGACTACGTGTCGGTTGTTGCGCCGGTCGACGACGGCATCCCCGCCGCGACGAATGGACAGTGTCTCTTCGGATTCCCGTGCCCGATTGAAGAGCAGGTTAACGACCTGTTCGGTGGCACCTCCGCCGCGTCACCGCAAGTTGCTGGCATCGCTGCTCTGGTTCGTTCGAGGTTCCGAACGCTAGATCAGGCCCAAGTGGTCGATCGAATACTCAAGTCCGCGGAGTGGTACTGGAGCGACCCACCTAATCCAACGGATCGTAAGAAGTTTGGGAAGGGCAAGGTCAATGCCTATCGCGCTCTCACCGAATGGGGCGAGATAACGACAAACACAACTTGGAGTCCAACCCTACCACGCGACGGCAAGTACTACGTTTCAGGCGACCTGACAATTGAGAGTGGCACGACGCTCACGATTGCGGCCGGAACTGTCGTCCGGATCGCACCCGACCATGAAGAGTCGGGCGCCGATCCAGCTCGTGTTCAGATCGTCGTAAGATCTGGCGCCACACTAAACATCAATGGCTCGGCGACCAGCCCCGTTGTATTTGAGTCCTTCAATGACGATATTTCCGCGCCGAACGACTGGATAGGAATCAAGCTCGAGGCTGGAAGCAGCGCGTCATTTACGAATGTCGAGTTCAAGCACGCTGCTCGCGCGATCGAGAACTACGCATCGGTCACGATAACGAATTGCAAGTTCACAGATTGCGTCACCGCGATCGACGCTCATGCGAACGTGAACGCGAGCGGCACTCTCATAGCAAACAATTCTTCCTCGGTAACGGCCGTCGACGTGCACGCAGGGACTGCTTCCTTCACGAAATGTACGTTTGCCAATAACGTAGGGTCGGCCATCGCCGTACGCGGAAGCAGTCTTCCTGTTTATGACTACTGCGTGGCTGCGTTCAACGGCGGGCCGGCGATTAGGATTCTTCCCGGATGGACCGGGGCCACCAATGTTCAGCGCACCGTCGTCCACGGCAATACGCCTGCTGCTGGATCACCGACGGACGCGGAGCTTGCTCAATGGGGTACCAACACGTGGAACGAGAACCCTGCGTTTTGTAATTCGGCAATTCGCGACTACAAAATATATGCGTTCTCACCCGCCGCTAAGGGGCCGCATTTCTTTGATAGAGCGGGTGCATTCGACATTGGCTGCGTTCCAGGGGTCAGTGTATCGACATCGGGCCTGACACAGGCCTGTCCCGGAGAAGATGGAGCTACGCTCACGATATCGCTTCAGCTCCAGAGCGCCGTCATGACGCGCGATGTCGGTGCTAGCGAAATCAAGCTGGACGTAACCGACTTTGACAGCCTCAAGGTGTTCGATGCGGACGGGGTTATCAGCGCGAGTGGCCCTGCGACGTCTGCCAACGGATACTCGACCACGATTCAGCACAAGTATTTTGGGTATTACGGGAAGAATGACGCGGTTGAGATACTGCTGAATGGGGTCCCACTACTCACGCCCGCCGTTGTGCACGTGCGAACCGCTGATTGCGCGGCCACCTTTGGCACCATCAACGTTGTGGACTTCTCGAAGTTCAACAAGTATTACACGTCTCCTCCAAAATTTCTGCTTCCGGCATGCGACTTCAATGATTTGGATGGTATTAATCTCGTTGATTTTCAGTTTTTCGGTCAACACTACGGCCATGCCAGTCAGTATGGGCAGATAAACGCTCCGAGCGAGTTATTGCAGTCAAACGCACGCATTGCCCTTCAATTCACGGAGGAGTTTCCGACAGCGACGACTCACAAACTCTACGTGGATTTCGATGCCGAAAGCTTCACGGACCTGGTGGCATCTGTCTTTTCGATGGTGGCAGGCAGTGACCGACTCTCACTCGCGGAATGGCAACCCGCTGGGAGCTCAATTGGCGCGGTGCTGTTTACGCCGGTTCTACGCGATGGTACGTCGCAGCTTTTCTTCGGGGTCCACGTGTCCGAGTCGTTTACCGAGCCCACGGCCCGACTCGGACGATTGGTGTTCGATGTCACGGGTACAGAGCCGTTCGAAGTCACGGATGATCACTTCAGTCTAACGATCGGGGACGTCCTAATGGATTCCGAGGGACAGGGGCCAGTCACTGCGCAGATGAACGGTTCAGTTGATCGCGCCTTCGATCCGATAGTTGCTCGTGTTTACCACAACCGACTCGAGCAGAACTTTCCGAATCCCTTCAACCCGACGACGACACTCGCGTACTCGCTCAAAGACGCGAGCAACGTGAACCTGACGATCTACGACGTCGCCGGGCGACAGGTGCGAGAGCTGGTGAACGAACGTCGGGAGCGCGGCGCCTACAGGGTGGTCTGGGACGGTCGGAACGATACCGGTACGACCGTTTCGAGCGGTGTATACTTCTACAAGCTCGTCGCGGGTTCGTTCACAGACACGAAGAAGATGACTATTCTCAAGTAGCGTCAAAAGCACCTAAGCAGGAGGACCGATGACCCCGCAGACTCTTCAGACTGACGCCGGCAAGGCCGCCGATCAGGTCCTAAGTCATTATCGCTCTGATAACCCCGGCGTGCGGGGTAATTTGTACCGACTCCTTAACAGCGGTCGCCTGGCGGGGACGGGGAAGCTGGTCATTCTTCCGGTCGACCAGGGCTTCGAGCACGGGCCGGCGCGGAGCTTCGCCGCGAATCCGGGCGGGTACGATCCGGCGTATCACGTGCAGCTTGCGGTCGACGCGGGGTGCAACGCGTACGCGGCGCCGTACGGATTCATCCAGACCGTCGCGCACGACTTCGCGGGGAAGATTCCGCTCATCTTGAAGGTGAACAACCACGACGTCCTCCACGACGAAGCGGACCCGGCGCCGGCGCAGACGTCGAGTGTAAAAGACGCGCTGCGACTGGGATGCACGGCGATCGGCTTCACGATTTATCCGGGTTCGGCGAATTGGAAGGGGATGTACGAGCAGCTGCGCGGACTCTCCGAAGAGGCGCGCGACAACGGGCTCGCAGTGGTGGTGTGGTCGTACCCGCGCGGGAGCGGAATCAGCAAAGACGGCGAGACGGGCATCGACGTGGTCGCGTACGGCGCGCAGATCGCGGCCCAACTGGGCGCGCACGTGATCAAGGTGAAGCTTCCGAGCGAGCACATCGAGCAAGACGCGGCCAAGAAGGTCTACCAGTCGGAGCGCATTCCGATCGCGACGTTGGCCGAGCGCGTGCGCCACGTCGTGCAGTCGTCGTTCGACGGTAAGCGCATCGTGGTCTTCTCGGGCGGCGGCAAGAAGGGCGAGGATTCGATCCTCGAGGAAGCGCGCGCGATTCGCGACGGGGGCGGGAACGGCTCCATCATCGGGCGCAATTCGTTCCAGCGTCCGCGCGCGGATGCGATCAAGTTCCTCCAGCGCGTGATGGACATCTACGCGGGGAAGGGCAACTAGACGCGCGTCGCGAAGCGAACTACCAAAGAAAAGGGCCGGTCATGCGACCGGCCCTTTTTTCTTGAGCACCTTGTCTTATCGATCTATTACATACCGCCGAGGCTGAACGTCGCGCCGGCGTGGAGAACGATCGAGTTGAAGTCGAGACTGCCTCCGGTCGGAATGTCGAGGTCGGGCTCCAAGCTCTGCCACTTCACCTCTCCGAAAACCGAAACCGGCCCCGGCAAGATTTCGATGCCGGCCATGATGTACCAGCCCAGCACGCTCTCGATGTTCGCGTCGCCGCTGAAGAAGTAGTAACCGACGCCGACGCCGCCGTACAGCATTCCGATGTGAACCAACCCGGTCGCTTCCACCGGGATGATGGCCGCGTCGGGTGAATCGAATGTAACGTAGCTCACGCGCCCGTCGATGCTGATGAGCGGTGTGAGGGACTTCTTGTCCTTGATACCGATGCCGAAGCCGTCGTCATCGCTTTCGTCCGGCATCCACCAAATGCCATACACGCCGATGGCGTGGGCCGCGGGCGCCACTGCGCCCAGGGACACCGAAACGATCAATAGAGCCAGCCATAGTTTTCTCATGAGTATTTGACCTCCGCGAAGAGGCTATGCGCGCGCGCGTACGAGGTCAACCAGATTTCCCTTTCGCCGAGCGGTGCAGCGTGAAACAATGGCGTCAAGCTGGAGGTTTTTCTTGGCGACGGCTAAAGACCAAACCTATCGTCGGGCCTTTTTGAGCATCCTGGTCATCGTGGTGACGATCGCGTTCGTCGCCGTGATGCGGAGTTTCCTCATCACGCTCCTACTTGCGGCCATCTTCACCGCGCTCCTGCACCCGTTCTATCGGTCCCTGCTCCAGCTGTTTCGCGGGCGGCAGACGCTGGCGTCGCTCGTCACCTTGCTGCTGACGATATTGGTAGTCGTGCTGCCCATGATCCTGTTCCTCGGCGTCTTGGTCGCGCAAGCGCTCGACGTGAGCCAGCGCGCGGTGCCGTGGATCCAAGACCAGTTGAGCAATCCCAGCGAGTTGATGCGCCGCTTGGAATCGGTGCCGGGGTTCGAAGACCTGCAACCGTACCGACAGCAGATCCTGACCCGACTCGGAGAATTGGTGGGGTTGATCGGAACCTTCACCGTGAACCTGATTACGTCGGCGACCAAGGGGACGTTTGCGTTTGCGCTCCAGCTCGTCATTCTGGTCTACGCGATGTTCTTCTTCCTCATGAGCGGCGGCAAGGCGCTCGCGCAGATTTTCGATCACGTTCCGCTCTCCAGGGCGGAGAGCAAGCAGATCGTCAGCCGCTTCGTGGTCGTGACGCGCGCTGCTCTAATGAGCACGTTCGTGGTCGGTGTGATTCAGGGAGCGCTGGGAGGCATCGCGTTCTGGGTCGCGGGCATCCAAGGCGCGGTATTCTGGGGCACTCTGATGTTCGTGTTCTCGATGATCCCCGGCATCGGCACCGCGTTGGTGTGGCTGCCCGCGTCGATCTATCTCATCACGACCGGCCGCATCGCCGCCGGGTTGTTGCTGTTCGCGTTCTGCGGGTTGATCGTAGGAAGTGTCGACAATGTGCTGCGACCGCGGTTGGTCGGGAAGGACACCAAGCTCCACGACTTGGTGGTCCTGCTTTCGACCCTGGGCGGCATCATGCTGTTGGGTGCGATCGGATTCATCATCGGACCCATCGTGGCCGCGCTCTTCATTACGGTTTGGGACATCTACGCCCAGTTCATGCGCGGCTCGGCCGGCATGGAAAAGATCTCCACATTAGAAAGCAAAGGTCCGTCATCATGAACTTCTTCAAGATGGTTCTCGCCGTATTGGTGGCGCAGGTGCTGCTCGCCTTCGTGATTTTCTTCGGTCTCGGCGTGCTGACGGCGCTGTTTTCGTCCGGCGGCGACACCGTGCAAGTGGCCGACGGCTCCTGGCTCGTGATCGACGTCTACGGCGAGATTCCTCCCTACGACGCACCGGAATCGATTTCGAGCTCGATCTTCGGCGAGCCGGAGACGCTGTTCGACATCATGACGAACCTCGAGAAGGCTGCCGCCGACGACCGCATCGACGGGGTCGTGATGAAGATTTCCGCCAGCAATTCGCTGGGGCTGGCGTCTCTGAGCGAGTTGCGCGACGCCATTTCCAGCGTGCGCGAGAGCGGCAAGCGCGTGATCGCGTTCACCGACGACCTGGACCGAAACGCGCTCTACCTCGCGTCCGCGTGCGACTCCATATTCGCACCCAACGTCGCCGACGTGACGTTCACCGGCTACGGTGCGGTCGAGTCGTTCTACAAGGGAACGCTCGACAAGCTCGACGTGCACCAGAATCTCGACAAGATCGACGAATACAAGACCGCCGCGGAGCCTTTCCAGCGCGACAAGATGTCGCCCGAGAACCGCGAGATGACGGAGTGGCTGATCGCGGAGGTGTGGGACGTCGAGATGGGGGCCATTTCGCGCGACCGCGGCATCCCGATGGACTCGTTGGTCGCGTGCATGGACTACGCGCTCTTTACACCCGAAGAGGCGAAGCGCGCCAAGCTGATCGACGACATCGTGTACTGGGACGAGCTCGAGAAGCGGCTCGGCGGCGAGGACGAATTTGTCACGGTCACGAGCGCCGAATACGATGACGTCACGCGCGCCGAAGTGGGCCTCAAGGGGACCAAGCGCATCGCGGTCGTGCACGCGTACGGTTTCATTGGCGGACGCGAGAGCCGCACCGACGCCGCCATCGGCGTCATGATGGGGCACGAGACGGTGATCGAGAGCCTCCGCGACGCAGCCGAGGACGAGCGCGTCGACGCGGTGGTGTTTCGCGTCGACAGCCCGGGCGGCGAGAGCCTCGCGAGCGAGCTGATCGCGCGCGAAGTGGGGAAAGTCGCGGCGGAGAAGCCCATCGTGGTTTCGATGGGGGACGTCGCGGCATCGGGCGGCTACGCGATTTCGTCCCCGGCCACCAAGATCGTGGCCGACTCGCTCACCATCACGGGCTCGATCGGATCCATCTACGGGAAGATCAACATCGCCGGGGCGTGGAACAAGCTCGGCATCACCTTCGACACCGTGACCAAGGGGCCCAACGCGCTCTTGTGGTCGACCGTCCACGATTTCGATGCAGCGCAGTGGCAGAAAATCAAACGCCACCACAACGATTCGGTCGATCGCTGGCTCGCGGATATCTCGGAGTCGCGAAAAATTCCGATCGAAGAGTTGCGCACGTATTCGGAGGGGCGCGTGTGGACGGGGCGGCAGGCGAAAGACCGTCGCCTGATCGACGAAATAGGCGGCTTCGCGCGCGCCATCGAGGTCGCGAAAGAAGCGGCGGGGATTCCCGCCGACGAAGAGGTGACGCTCGATTACTACCCGAAGAAGCGCGGCCTCTATTCTCTGCTGGTGAGCGGCGACGCGCCCATAACCCTGGTGCGTTGGGCGATGACGCGCGCGATTCGTCAAGACGTCGCGGAGACGATGCGCACGCTGCAGCGCGGCGGCGAATGGCGGCTATGGACGGGCGCGCAATCGGTCGAGTGAGAAGAGCGAGAGGTCGACGGTCGCTTTTCCATCCAGCGCCCACTGCGACGCCGCCTCGCCGATGGCACTCGCGCACTTGAATCCGTGACCCGAGCACGCGCTCACGACCAGCGCGTTCGCGTGGACCGGATGCGCGTCGATCGTGAAGTGGAGATCGCGCGTGTTGGTGTAGAGGCACACGATTCCACGCATCAATTTTCCGTGCACACCCGGGAGATAGCGCCCCAGCAGCTCCACGACCTCGCTCGCTTCTTCGTTCTTCGCCACGCGATCGACCGACTCCCACGTCGTGGTCGACCCGCCGTAGTGGATCGCGGCCTTGAGTCCGCTTCCGATATCCGGAAAACCGTACAGCAAGCGCCGCTCGTCGATTTGGATCGCCCACACAGATTGTAGCTTGGCAGAATCACGCGTCGGTTCGAACCAGAAGCCGAACTGTCGCGTCACGGTGGTCGCGATGCCGGCGTCGGCGAGCCACTCCGTCATGCCGGCGCCGGCGCACAGAATCACCTTGGACGCGGCGTAGCGACCGCGCGCGGTTTCGACCACGATGCCGTCGCCGTCGGGGCGCCAGCGCTCGACCGGCTCTTCGGTGTGGATTTCGGCTCCCGCGGCCGCGGCGAGTCGGAGGTGCGCGTCGATGCAGCGCTCGGGACGCAACCATCCCGCGCGCGGCTCGGTAACGGCGACCATGTTCTCCGGGACGTGAAGCCACGGCGCGCGCGCAGCCAGCGTCGCACCCGACAAGCGCTCGATCGCGATCGCGTGCTCGCGGCCCGCGCGCTCGATTCCCGCGACAAATTGTCCCTCCGGCGGCCCCATGAACACGCCGCCCGTCTCTTCGATCAACGACTCCCCGACTTCGCGCGCCAGGTCGTGCCAGAGTTCGTACGCGCGACGAAGCAGCGGCACGTAGCGGGGGTCTTCGTAGTACGCCTCGCGGATCATGCGCGTCTCGCCGTGCGAGGAGCCCATCGTGTGAGGCGGCGCGTACGCGTCGAAACCGGCCACACGCACGCCGCGCCGCGCCAGGTGATAGAGGGCCGCGCTCCCCATCGCCCCCAACCCGACCACGAGAACGTCGAGGTGCTTCACGCGCCCGCCTGTGCTATGATCGGGTCCCCGAAAGGAGACGCCATGCGCATTCGCTGCCTGCTGATTGGCACTCTCTTGCTCATTTCTGCGACGGCTCACGCCGACGAAGTATTAACCGCGCACATTTGGGGTTTCAAGACCAGCTCGATGGCGACCGGTACCGCAACCTTCACGCTGCGAAGCGATCTCTCCGCAATTGACTTTGTCATCACGTACGAAAACCTCTCGAGCCCAGAAGTCTTGGCGCACGTCCATCGCGCGAGCGGTCCCGTCGCGCACACGCTGCCGCTCGGCACTCCGAAGGAAGGTACGTGGCTCGCACCGACCACGCAGGACATCGCCGAGCTTCGCAGCGAAGAATTGTACGTGAACATCCACAGCGAATACTACCCGACGGGGGAGATTCGCGGGACGCTGATGCGGCAGGTGCTCCCCGTGACCACGTCGACGTGGGGAGCGATCAAGGCGTTGTATCGCTGATTAGACTTCGAGCAGTTGCGCCAGATTGGCGCCGAGCACCGCGCGCTGATCATCGTCGGTGAAGCCGGCGGCGCGCATGGTGTCTTTTTGGGCCTTCAGCACGTCGGCGCGATACCCGCGCGGAAACCCACCCGAATCGGATCCAAACAGAATCCGCTCGATCCCAAACGCAGCGCGCGTGCGTTGGAACACTTCCGCCAGCGAGAGGGGCGGGTCGTGCTCGAGGATCCACGCATTCGAGCCGGCGGTGTCGACGTACACGTTGGGGCACGTCGCGCCCAGCGCCATCGTTTCTTCGAACCAACCCGATCCGAAGTGCGGCACGACGAAGCGAACGTCGGGGTTCGCGCGCGCGATCGGTATCAGATCGCGCGGGCGACTCTTCTCGGCCGGAAAGTCGGCGTTCAGGCCGATGAGCTTGCGGACGTTCACGCGCAGCTTGCCGCAGTGCACGAAAACTACCAGGTGGTGTTGCTTCGCGATTCCGATGGCACGCGCCGCTTCGGGCGAGTGGATGGCGTACTCGTGCAGGGCGGGAAACATCAAGATGCCCTTGAAATGGAGCTTGGGCTGCAGCGCCTCCAGAGTTTCCAGCGTGGCGGGCGCCTTCGGGTTGACCACCGTGTAGGCGCACAAGCGGCGCGGGTAACCCGCGACCACCTCGCCGACCGTCTTCATTTCGGTCGGCGACGAGGCGAAGATGACCGCGCGGTCGACCAGGTTGCGATCGAGCTCGGCGATCCAGCGCGAGGCGTGGGCTTTCGCGTCGGGGCCGGGGATTTCGACCCCACCGGCGCGAATGCGCCCCAGAACGGTCTCCGGATCCTCGCGGGAAATGAGGGTGGTTTGGAACGCGTAGAATTCGCGTCCGAAGAAGTGGACGTGGGCGTCGAACGTCATTCAAGCCTCCGCGGCGGGGGGGTGCGATGCTATATTCCGGGGCAGTATGGACCCGGGTTGCCGGGCGGTCAATCTAGGGTTATCGAGCAACGTGCTTGCTTATTGGACCGCCAGAGTTCGTATGAATCACACGGTTTCCACAAAATACTGGCATTTGCTGGAAGACGGTCGCGTCCAGTGCGACGTGTGCCCACGCTTTTGCAAGCTTCGGGAGGGGCAGCGGGGCATGTGCTTCGTTCGCGCGCGCGAAGGCGACGCCATCGTTCTGACCACGTACGGGCGTTCGAGCGGCTTTTGCATTGATCCCATCGAGAAGAAGCCGCTCAATCATTTTCTCCCCGGCACCGCGGTGCTGTCATTCGGGACCGCGGGTTGCAATTTAGCCTGCAAATTCTGCCAAAATTGGGACATATCGAAGTCGCGCGAGGTTGAAACGCTGTCGGAGCTGGCGACGCCCGAAGCGATCGCGCGCGCCGCGGTCGAGACCCGATGCCGGAGCGTCGCGTTCACCTACAACGACCCCGTCGTGTTCATGGAATACGCGATCGACGTCGCGCAGGCGTGTCGCGAACGCGGCATTCTCACCGTCGCCGTCACCGCGGGCGAGATTTGCGACGAGCCGCGCCGCGAATTCTATCGCTACATGGATGCCGCCAACGTCGACCTGAAGGGCTTCACCGAAGACTTCTACTGGCGCGTGTGCAAGGGCGACTTGAACACCGTGCTCGAAACCCTCGTATACTTGAAGCGCGAGACCAGCGTGTGGTTCGAGATCACCACCTTGTTGATTCCCGGCGAGAACGACTCCAGCGAGGAGATCGAGCGCGAGTGCATTTGGATTCGCGAAAACCTGGGCGTCGACGTCCCGTTGCACTTCACCGCCTTCCATCCCGACTTCATGATGCGCGACAAACCCAACACGCCACCGGAGACGCTCACGCGCGCGCGAGAGATTGCGATCAAGCAGGGGTTGCGCTACGTCTACGTTGGTAATGTTCACGACGAGACGGGGAGCAGCACGTACTGCCCGGGTTGCGGGACGAAGCTGATCGGTCGCGACTGGTACGTGCTGAAGGCGTGGAATCTCGACGCGCACGGGTGCTGCAATAAATGCGGCACCGCGATTCCCGGTCGCTTCGAAGCGAAGGCGGGTCAGTGGGGCGCACGCCGCGAGATGGTCAACATGCGAGCGTTCGCGTCTTGAATCGCGATGCACGGTCTGCGCGCGAGCTCGGTGCGCCACGCGGACACGGCGCGCTTGTGAATCCGTCCACCAACTCCCAGACTGGCGGTAAACAATCATCCACCCGATTTTGCCCCCCGCCCAAGCGCGCCATCGCGTGCTTGTTGATCGCTTTCACCGCGGCCGGCTGCTCGAAGGCGGTCGAGATTCCGCGTGAGGAGATTCAGAAACCGGAGTATCGCAAATCGGGGTCGTATGTAATCCGCTTGAAGAGTGATCAGGAGTATCACGCACGACGGTTCTCCGTGACCGATTCGACCATCGTCATTGAGGAGGTGACGTCGGCCGACAAGCTGCATGGGGCTGCATTGACGGTGCCGTTTGCGATATCGCGATCAGAGATCGCGTCGATTGCGCATACCAAGAACCATATGGGGTTCTGGATGGGAGCGGCAATCATCGGCGTCATTGCGATTGCGATCGCGATAGTCGTAGGCTTGAGCGGCACGAGCATCAGCTGAATGAACTTCTTGCGTCGATCCATGGCACTGCTTCTCGTCGTATTAACGGCGACCAGTTGCTCGAAGGCCGTCGAGATGCCCCGAGATCAGCTAGAAAACGCGCCCGAAACCCACCCGGGGTATCGTATTCAGATGGTCGACGGCAGCCACTACTCTGCGAAGCGATTCTCGACGACAGACTCCACGCTCGTGATCGAAAAGCTCAACCCTTCCGACTCGCATTATGACAAAGAGAAGGTCCCAATCGTGCTGTCGATGAACGACGTCCAATCGGTATCAAAGCTTGAGCTGCGGGAAGGATTGTCGTTCGCTCTGGTAGCCACATTCGGCGTCATCATCATTCTTCTGATGAATCCGCCCAGTTTCCCCGCAACGGACTAGCCCGCGTTGATTTCTCCCTTCAAACCCCCTACAATGCGGCTAACACGCGGGTCGGCGGCGACCGAACCGCTCCCAACGAATCAATACTGACGACATTCCAGGAGGCATATCCTCTAATGAAACCGCCTTTCAAGCTGATTGGCTTCGACCACGTCACCTTTGCGGTCGGGAATGCCAAGCAAGCGGCTATTTATTATCAAACGGTCTTCGGCTTCGACGTCGTGGGTTACCGCGGGTTGGAGCAGGGAGACCGCCAGACCGCGAGCTACGTCCTTCGACAGAACCACGTCCACTTCGTCCTCAACACGCCGTACACGCAGGATTCGCCGCTCAACCAGTTGTTGAGCAAGCACGGTGACGGTGCGGTCGACATCGCGTTCGCGGTCGACGATGCGGCCAAGGCGTGGGAGCACACCACCAAGCATGGCGCCAAGAATTGGTTCGAGCCGCGCACGATGGAAGACGAAGGCGGTAAAGTGGTCGTGTCGGGGATTCACACCTACGGCGATGTGACGCATACCTTCGTGCAGCGTGACGGCTACCAAGGCACGTTTCTTCCCGGGTACGCGAAGGCGTCCTCGCGCGGCGAAGTCAAGCCGACCGGATTGCTCTTCATCGACCACATCGTCGGCAACCAGCCCGACAGCGAGATGGAAGACGTCGTGAAATTCTACGAGAACATCTTCGGCTTCCACCGCCTGTGGACGGTCGACGACAAGGACATCTCCACCGAATACACGGCACTGCGCTCGGTGGTGGTTGCGGACGAAAACGAAAACATCAAGATGCCGATCAACGAGCCCGCGCAGGGATTGAAGAAGTCGCAGATTCAGGAATACGTCGACTTCAACGCGGGTGCGGGCGTGCAGCACATCGCGATGTCGACCAACGACATCATCGGCACCATCAAGCAGTTGAAGGCCAACGGCGCCGAATTCCTGACCGTGCCCGACTCGTATTACGAAGAGCTGTCGGAGCGCGTCGGCGACATCGACGAAGAGATTCCAACCTTGAAGAAGCTCGGCATCCTGGTCGACCGCGACGACAGCGGCTACCTGCTCCAGCTGTTCACCAAACCGGTGCAGGATCGCCCCACACTCTTCTTCGAGCTCATCCAGCGCAAGAACGCGCGCTCGTTCGGAAAAGGGAACTTCAAGGCTCTCTTCGAGTCGATCGAGCGCGAGCAAGCGCGCCGCGGCACGCTATAAAGGAGTCACTTCATGCCGATCTACATCCAAAAAGGAAAGATTCCGCACCGGCGCCACACCGTGTTCAAGAGCCCGCAAGGGAAGCACTACTTCGAAGAACACATCAGCCGACTCGGTTTCTCCGACATCTACTCGAACGTCTATCACACCCACATGCCGACGCGCGTCGCCAGGGTGGGGAAGTTTCGCGCCGTCACGCTGGAGGCGCTGGAAGGCGAGCATCGCCACCGCCACCTGAAATCGTTCGAGCTGAAGCCGGACGGAGACTGGGTGACCGGACGCCGCCCGATGATGTTCAACAACGACGTCATCCTCGGCACATCGAGTCCGGTGCCAGGCACCAGCGACTATTTCTATAAGAACGCGACCAGCGACGAAGTCCATTTCATCCACAAGGGGAAGGGCAGCCTGGACAGCATGTTCGGCCGGCTCGCGTTCGGCGAAGGCGATTACGTCGTCATCCCGCGCGGCGTCATTCACCAGATGACCTTCGAGAGCGACAACAATCGCGTGTTCTTCGTGGAGTCGTTCGGCCCCGTCGACTGGCCCAAGAAGTATCGCAACCAGTACGGTCAGCTCCTCGAGGACGCGCCCTACTGCGAGCGCGACATTCGGCAGCCGGAGTTCGTCGACGCGGTGGACAAGACGGGCGAATTCCCGATGCACATTCGCCTGCGCAACGGCATCCAAGAGTATCTATGGGGCCACCACCCGTTCGATCTGGTGGGTTACGACGGCTTCTATTATCCCTGGATCTTCAACATCAAGGACTACATGTCGAAGGTGGGACGCGTGCACTTGCCGCCCCCGACCCACCTCACCTTCACGGGCCCGGGCTACGTGCTGTGCTCGTTTTGCCCGCGGCCCTTCGACTTCGAGGAGGGAGCGGTCCCGATTCCGTACGCGCACTCCAACGTCGACAGCGACGAAGTGATCTACTACGTCGACGGGAGCTTCATGAGCCGCAAGGGCATCGACGTCGGATCGATCACGCTGCACCCGTACGGCATCCCGCACGGACCGCAGCCGGGATTGCTCGAGCAATCGCTGGGGGCCAAGGAAACCGGCGAACTCGCGGTCATGGTCGACACCTTCCACCCGCTCAAGGTGACGAAGGTGGTCGAGAAGATCGACGACGCCAACTACCCGTACAGTTGGCAGTACTAGCGCGCCCGGCATGATCATCGACCCCGCCACGACGCCGAAGTCCGAGTTCTATCCCTGGTTGATTCGGTGCATCGTGCCGCGCCCGATCGCGTGGGTGTCCACCATCTCGCGCGACGGCGCCCATAACCTCGCCCCGTTCTCCTTCTTCACCGCCATCTCCACCGAGCCGCCGACCTTGTGTTTCGCACCCGGCCGCCATGCCGTTACGGGAAAGAAGAAGGACACATTGGTCAACATCGAGACGACCGGGGACTTTGTGGTCAACGTGGTCCCGGAAGAGCTCGCGCTGGCCATGAACGAGACCGCCACCGACTACCCCCACGGCGTGAGCGAATTCGTCGAGGCCAACCTCACGCCCGCGCCGGCCGATAGGGTGAAGGCGCCGCGCCTCGCCGAATCGCCCATCCACTTCGAGTGCGAGCGCTACCAGATCGTCGAGGTCGGACCGGACGGTGTGGGCGGCGGCGCCTTGGTCATCGGACGCATCCTGCTTCTCCACGTCGACAACCGCATCATCGCCAACGGCAAGGTCGACTACGACCTCTTTCGAGCGGTGGGACGCCTGGGCGGGATGGATTACACCCGCACCCGCGATCGTTTCCAGATGGCGCGCAAGAAGTACACTCCGCGCTCTTAGTTCCGCATCATTCCGCGTCGTTTCGAGGCACGCGACCTGCTCCTTATATAGTGTCGCGTGCGTGATCCGCGTTCGTGCGACGCGGTGACAACGGCAATCCTTTCCTACCGCATTGGCCCAACCAAGCCGCGCGCAGTTTGCACTGGCCGCCACGCGCGAATTTACCCGGCAGTTTTTTCAAGGTGGTCGCGCAATCGTCCAAGAGGCCGGGGACGTGCGCGGAGCGTATCCGACGACGTGGCACATGGATTGCAGTCATGGGCGTGGGGGTAACCTATGCGTATGTCGCGCAACAGACTGAAACAAGCGGGCTTCACGCTGACCGAGGTCATGATCGTGGTCACCATAATCGGCATATTGGCCGCGGTTACGGTGCCTTCTTTCGGTAAGTACCTCAAGAGAACCCGCGTGGACGGATCGCGGAATCAACTGATTGCGGACTGTTACTTTGCGCGCTCGCTCGCGATCACTCGCCGCGAGACCATCACGATGGTCTTCAACGCCGACGAATATGTGATCCGAAACGGCGGCGGCACGGTGTTCCGTACCACGCCCGCGGCGCAGGGTGTCACCTTCACATCGAGCGCCGACCCCAACTTTTACGCGTGGGGACTGGCGGACGCGGTCAACATGACCGTCGACGGCCCGTCCGATACGCGCGACCTGGTCCTTTCTCCCACGGGAGTGGTTAGCCATGGCCCCTAAACGCGCGGTGGAGCGCAGGCACCAAGAAGACGGGTTCAGCCTCGTCGAGCTGATGGTCGCGCTGGTCATTTTGACCATCGGCCTGCTCCCGCTGGCGTTCGTGCAAACGCGCGCGCAGCAGGACGTGTTCGACTCGGGCCGCTACACGGAGGCACTGACCATCGCCCAGCTCCAGATGGAGGAAGCGAAAGCGATGGGCTTCGGAGCGGCCCCTACCGATACCGGCGCGGTGGACAACTACACGTGGATCCGGGACGTCCAGAACGTCGACACCGGACTCGATCAGATCACCGTGAGCGTGACGTGGAACGAGCGCGGCGATCCGCGCACGGTCCGTTTGATCAACCAGATATCGTTTCGCTAATCGACCATGAGCAATACCAAACGGCAGATTCGATCCGCTATCGCGTGCGAGAAGGGTTTCACCCTGGTGGAGATGGTCGTCACGATCATCGTCCTCGGCATCGTGTTGGTAGTCGTGAACCAGGTGTTCTTCTCGAGCACGCGCGTTTACGGCAACACGTCCGTGCGCGCCGGGCAACAGATGAGTGCGAGAGCAGGTTTGTCGGTGTTAGTGACCGAGCTGCGAACTGCCGGGTGCGATCCGACGCTTCCTAACATCGGACCGATCGGCCTCCAGCCGGTTACCGACGGTACTCCCACCAGCGTACACGTACAATCCGACTTGAACGCGGACGGCGCGCTTCAAACCGCCGAACCGTCCGAGGATGTTACGTACTCTTACGACGCCGGTCAGCTCGCGCTCATGCGCGACCCGGGTACGGGGCCCGAAGTCATGGTCCCGAACGTCACCGCATGCCAGTTCACGTATTTCGATGTCAACAATCAGGAGCTCGTAGCTCCGCTTAGCAATGCCGACCGAGGCCGCGTGCGTTCGATCGGCATAGCCATTACGACCGAAACAGAGCGTGGCGGTCAGATGACCGCGACCACGCGCGTCGCGTTGCGGAACGGATAGCGCTCGTTAGTGCGGGCAAAAAGGAGTAGCCATGCGGAGCTTGGTTGGAAGCGAACGAGGGAGCGCGCTGGTAACGGCGCTCTTCTTCATAACCGGACTCACGGCGATCGCCACGGTCATCGTGTTCGTCACGGGCGCGGAACGGAAGGTCGCGCACAACGAGTACACGCACGTTCGCTCGTTGAATTCGGGCGATGCCGGCAGCGAATTGGCCATCAACTGGCTGCGTCGCCAGGCGTTTCCGCCCGACGAGGATCCTAACAACGCCAACAAGGTGATGGATCAAACGTCGTATACGGCGCTCACGGATCCGAACGCGACCTATAACGAGGACAACCGATATCAGATCGACATCACGCAGGACGGGTTTCGGTGGAACCCGAACTTCGGGACCGATTATGTAGATTACAACTACACCATCGAGTCGCAAGGGGCGAGTGCCCAGGAGAGCTCCACCAACATCGAAGTACAGGCGAGCAGATTGTTCGTCAACCCCACGGGAGGGTACTAGTATCATGCGTAAGCAACACACCATAGGAATGAGCATCCTCGCCGCGTCCCTGGTGGGCGCGTTCGTGGGGGCGATCTCGCTCCTGCCCGCCAACGCGGCGGTCTGCGAGTATCCGCTGTTCATTCAGCAGGGTGCCGTCGACGCGAACGTGATGTTCCTATTCGACGACTCCGGCAGTATGAACGAGGCGATTGCCCACGACGCGTACGATCCGAATCGTACCTATACCGGCACGCTAACTACCGACCGCGAATACGCCGTGGCTAGCGACGGCTGGTACAGCCGCCGCAGCTTCAGGACCGGCGCCCCGACCACGCCAACCGCCTACCTGGTGGACAGCGATCAGGGCGAAGACGGCGTCTACATTGGTAACTACCTCAACTGGGTATTCCAGTACGCCACGGCGGCGCAGCGCTCCGCCATTCCCCGGTTCACGCGCATTCAGATGGCGAAGACCGCGGTGGCCGACATCGTCACCAACATGACCAACAACGTGCGCTACGGCATGTTCCGTTTCAATGATGATGACGGTGGGCAGCTGGTGGCCGACCTCGGCACGGATGCGGCCACCATCATCACGAGGATGAACGCCGTCCGGGCCGAAGGCTGGACGCCTCTCGGCGAAACACTGGCCGACATCGCTGACCACTATAGAACGGCGGGCGTCATTCAGTATGACTGCCAGCGAAACTTCGTCGTGGTCGTGACGGACGGATATCCGACCCAGGACCAGGACTTTGACAACGAGTATCTCGATCCGAGCGAGGACACGCCGAACTCGACGTGCGGCAGCATCGGCGCGCCCAATCCCGACAGCGACAATTGCTCGGGCTACCTCGACGACGTCGCGCTGTGGCTGCGTTCCAATGATATGGACGGGGATCCGGATAACGGCGTCCAGTACGTCAATACGTACACCGTCGGAATGAACGTCGACGCTCCCATTCTCGACGAGGCCGCTCGCGACGGTGACGGCGCCTACTTCGTCGCCAACAACGCGGCGCAGTTGAGCGCGAGTCTCCAGAACGTGCTTCGCGACATTCTCAATCGCATTTCGGCCGGCGCGGCCGTAGCGGTTGTGTCGACGGAAGGCACCGGAGACGACTATCTGTATCGCGGCAAGTTCCTTCCGACGTCGTGGACCGGATACCTGGAGGCGTTCCTCCTCCCGTACGGGACCGGCGACCAGCCGGTGTGGGAAGCGGGCCAGCTCCTGGCCCAGCGTTCGCCGAGCTCGCGTGAGATGTTTACGTCGGTCGGCGGCACGATGTATGACTTCACCACGGCCAACGTGGGTAACCTCTACGGCGCAATGGGTGTCGCCAACACAACCATCGGCACGCAGGTCATCAATTGGACCCGCGGCGAGAACGTGGCCGGCTATCGCGATCGTCAGGGCTGGATCCTCGCCGACATCGTCGAGTCCGCGCCCATTACCGTGGGCCGAGTGATCGGAACGTACAACTTCAACGACTTCCGCGCGTTCCGCAACGCCAATCAGAGCCGCGAGCGCGCGATCTATGTTGCCTCCAACGGCGGCATGGTGCACGCGTTCCTGGCCTCGACCGGCGAAGAGCTGTGGGCCTACATCCCGAACAGCGTGTTGCCACTGTTGGATGATCTCGCGGCCACGAACTACTGCCACACTTACACGGTCAACGGCACCGCGCGTGTCGTGGACGCTTATGTGCAAGGCCAGTGGCGGACGATTCTCATTCAGGGTCAGAAGCAAGGCGGCAACACCTACTTCGCCTTGGACGTCACGGACCCGCGCAATCCCGAGTTCCTGTGGGAGAACGATGTCCCCGAAGTCATGGAATCGTGGGCCCAGGCAGAGGTGGCTCGCGTGAGGTTCCTCGACAAATGGGTCGCGTTCGTGGGCTCCGGCCCCGACGAGACCACGGGTGACGCGTACCTGATCGGGTTCGACATGGAGGACGGAACCGTCATCCATTCGGATCGCTTGAGCAACATCGCGGGCGGCGTCACGAACATGGCGACGGCGTGCAAGGCGGTCGACTTGAACTTCGACGGCTGGCACGACGTCATGTACATGGGCGACCTGGACGGCAACCTGTGGCGTGTCGGCCTGGACGGCAGCGACTTCGATCGCACCTTGCTGTTCAAGACCGAAGCGAACCAGCAGATCCAGGCTCAGCCGATCATTACGGTCGACTTCAACGGCAAGGTGTTCGTGTACTTCGGTACCGGTCGTTATATCGACAACGACGACTTCGCGACCACCTACTTGCAGTCCTTCTACTGCCTCGTGGACGACCACGGTGGTACCACGATATCGCGCACCTCGGACCTGGTCGACCAGACCGACACGATCAATCCGATCGAAGGCTTCAAGGGCTGGTTCATCGACCTCGAGGTCGCTGCCGGCGAGCGCGTCACCGAGCCCGACGCTCTGGTGGCGGGTATCATCTACTTCACGACGTTTGCGCCCAGCGACGATCTGTGCAAGGCCGGTGGCCATTCGTTCCTCTATCGTGTGAAGTTCCGCAACGGTGCGGGCTTCGACGACGACGACGACGACGGAAACGACACCACGGACGGACGTATCGTCGACTTGGGTGACGGTATCGCGACCAAGCCGGTCATCGACATCGTCAACCAGCACGTACTCGTACAGGGTAGCGACACACGCATCCACGTGGAGGACACGCAGGGTCAGATTCAGCTGCTCACGGTCCGCTCGTGGCGGCAGCAGTACTAGGAAGGTGGACCGAACATGAACACACGTACCATTCGCATCGTTTTACTGGCGGCTGCGCTGGCGGCGAGTGCTGTCAGCATCACCGGCGCCGGCGAGCAGAAGGTGCCCACGGGCAAAGGCGTCGCCAAGAACGTACCGTTCTCGGTCAGCGGCGTGTACACCGGCTCGCTGAGCGGCGAGATCACGCTGAACGGCCAGTCGGTCTTCATCAACGACAAGACGTCGTTCCAGAAGGTCGGCGAAGGGCCGGTCACGCCGGGCACGAGCGTGTCCAAGACAGCCGTCGCGATCGGCGGCGTGATGAAGGGCAAGAAGGCCATCGCGACCTTGGTGATCATCGGTGAGCAAGAGTCGTCGGCCGACTTTACGCAGTCGACGATCGACGGCGCCGAACGCGATCCGAGCCAGTCGAAGGGCCGTTAAGTCGACGCTTGACGTCGGCCCGGAGTCGGTTCGCCGGCTCCGGTTAGAGTTGTGCTAAGGGCAGCGAACCCTCCTCCCTCGCGGGGGGAGGCGTTCGCGTTTCTGCCACTGTTCGAAGGAGGCCATCCGTGAAGAAGCTCGTCTTGGCTGTTGTCGCCGTCGCCGCCATCTACGGCGCATACTCGCTCGCCAGCAAGCGTCAGCAGGCTGGCCCCGCTGCGTCGGGTCCCGAGGCTACCGAGGGCATTATGATCGCCCCACCGGCCGCTTTCGCAAGGACGACGCTGCAAGCGCGACTCGAGGGCAAGCTTGGCGCCGGCGGCGACCCGGGCGTGTGCCGCTGGTTCGTGAACGACACCGAAGTCGCGGATGTGACGACTGCCAACCTCGAGCCGGGTCACTTCAGGAAGGGCGACTCGGTGCGTGTGGAAGTGGACGTCGTCGGCGTTTCCAAGCTCGTCAGCGAGACGATTGTCATCGCGAACACGCCTCCTCGTATCAGCAACGCGTCCGCCGACCTCAAACAGGAACCGACCGCGCAGATCTATCTGCGCATCGCGTCGGCCGACGCGGACAACGACCCCGTCACCTACACCTACGAGTGGTTCAAAAACGGCGAGCGCGTCGAGGGACAGACTGGCTCCTCGATCGACGTCTCGCATTTCAGGAAGGGCGACGAGGTGCACGCGAACGTGACCGCCTCCGACGGCCAAGACCTGTCGTCGCCGCGTGAGAGCGATCCCATCAAGCTGGGGAGCAACGCACCCAAGATTACGTCGACCCCGCCGCAGGCGCTGGAGGACGGTCGCAACTTCGTCTACCAGGTGAAGGTCTCGTCGAGCTCCAGCTCGTTGAAGTACGAGCTGGTCGATGCGCCCGAGGGCATGACCATCGATAGTAGGGGCAAGATCGAGTGGGCGGTTCCGCTGCAGGAGACCGCCGACGCGAAGAGCGAGCACAAGGCGGTGGTTCGAGTGACCGATTCGATGGGTGGACACACGACCCAAGCGTTCAGCATCACCACTTCGATTCAGGCCAGCTCCACTGCCAACGAGTAGACACGTTCTAGATTGCGCGTAGCAAGCAAGCGACGCCGCGCGGCCCCGTGGAAGAGGCTGCGCGGCGTTTCTGTCTGTGCGCGCCACGCTTCCCAATCCCGGCGCTCGCGTGCTATCTTTCGAACGCTTCTCATACTAAGGAGGAATCTTGCCGTTCAATCCCGCCGACTACCGACAGACCATTCGCCATACCCAGGGCGATGTGGCCTGGTACAGCCTGCCCGCGCTCGCGAAGCAACGCGGCGCCAACCTCGCGCGACTCCCGTACTCCATTCGCGTGCTCCTGGAGAGTGCCCTTCGCAACCACGACGGCTTCAAGATCACCGACGCCGACGTCGATCGTTTGCTCGCTTGGAGTCCCAAGACGGCGGGCGAGGTGGAGATCGCGTTCAAGCCCGCGCGCGTGGTGTTGCAGGACTTTACCGGCGTGCCGGCTATGGTGGACCTCGCCGCCATGCGCGGCGCGATGAAACGAATGGGCAAGGACTACCGCAAGATCAACCCGCTGGTGCCGTGCGACCTGGTGGTCGATCACTCCGTGCAAGTGGACGCGTGGGCGTCGCCCGACGCGCTCCGCATCAACGCGGCCCTCGAGTTCGAGCGCAACCGCGAGCGCTACGAGTTCCTCAAGTGGGGACAGAAGGCGTTTCAGAATTTTAGTGTCGTGCCTCCGGCGACCGGCATCGTGCACCAGGTGAACCTCGAGTACCTCGCGCGCGGTGTGTTCGTGACCAACGGTGTGGCGTATCCCGATTCGCTGGTTGGACTCGACAGTCATACCACCATGATCAACGGACTCGGCGTGGTCGGGTGGGGTGTGGGTGGTATCGAAGCGGAAGCGGTCATGCTGGGCGAACCGATCAGCATGGTGATGCCGCACGTGGTCGGGTTTCGATTCACCGGTGCGCTGCGCGAAGGTGTGACGGCCACCGATCTCGTGCTCACCGTGACCCAAGTGCTGCGCAAGCGCGGCGTGGTTGGGAAGTTCGTCGAGTTTTTCGGAGCGGGATTGTCGTCGATGTCGCTCCCGGATCGCGCGACCATCGGCAATATGGCCCCCGAGTATGGCGCCACCATGGGGTATTTCCCGGTCGACGAAGAAACGCTGCGCTATTACCGGCTCACCGGCCGCGAGGACGCGCACGTCGCGTTCATCGAGTCGTACATGCGCGCGCAGGAGGTGTTCTTCACCGCGAGCGCACCCGAGCCCGAGTACTCGGAGATCGTCGAAATGGATCTCGCGAGCGTCGAGCCGTCGGTCGCGGGGCCGAAGCGGCCCCAGGATCGCATTCCCGTCGCCGGCGTGCGCGAAGCGTTCGCGGCCGCACTCGAGAAGCCGGTGAAAGACGGCGGCTACGGTATCGAGCCGAACGCGCGCGCGGTCGCGGTGAAGGTGGCCGTCGACGGCGGCGCCGAGCTGCGCCACGGCTCGACGGTGATCGCGGCCATTACATCGTGCACCAACACGTCGAATCCGTCCGTGATGATCGGCGCGGGGTTGCTGGCGAAGAAAGCGGTCGAGCGCGGACTGCAGGTGAAGCCGTTCGTGAAAACGTCGCTCGCGCCGGGCTCGATGGTGGTGAGCGAATATCTGGAAGAGAGCGGGCTGCAGCACTACCTCGACGAATTGGGATTCGAGGTGGTCGGCTACGGATGCACCACGTGCATCGGCAACAGCGGTCCCATTCCCGACGTCATCGCGTCCGCCATCGAACAGGCTTCGCTGGTGACCGCATCCGTGTTGAGCGGCAATCGCAACTTCGAAGGCCGCGTGCACCCGCTCACCAAGGCGAACTTCCTCGCGAGCCCGCCGCTGGTGGTCGCGTACGCGCTGGCGGGGACCATGGAGATCAACCTCGACCGCGAGCCGCTGGGGACCGACAAGGCGGGTAAGCCCGTGTATCTACGCGACATATGGCCCTCGTCGAGCGAGGTTCGCGACGTGGTGGCGAAGGTGGTCAAGGCGAAGTCGTTTCGCGACCGCTACCAGGACGTGTTCAAGGGAAGTGTCGAGTGGAACGCCATCGAGAGCGGCAGCTCGGACCTGTACGCGTGGAATCCCACCAGCACTTATATAAGGGAGCCGTCGTTCTTCGATGGGGTGGAAGGCGCGCCCCAGCCGATTGCCAACATCACCGGCGCGCGCGTGCTCGCGTGGCTGGGCGATTCGGTGACGACGGATCACATCTCGCCCGCGGGCTCGATCTCGCAGAAGTCGCCGGCGGCGAAGTATCTGATGGAACACGGTGTGCAGCCCAAGGACTTCAACTCGTACGGCGCGCGCCGCGGGAACCACGAAGTGATGATGCGCGGCGCCTTCGCCAACATTCGGCTGCGCAACAAGCTGGTACCGGGGTCGGAGGGGACGTGGACCAAGTGCTTCCTCGACGACACCGAGATGTCCATCTACGACGCCGCAGTGAAATATCAGGCCGCGGGCGTGCCGTTGATCGTGATTGCGGGCAAGGAGTACGGCTCGGGCTCGTCGCGCGACTGGGCCGCGAAGGGGCCCATGCTACTCGGCGTGCGCGCGGCCATCGCGGAGTCGTACGAGCGCATTCACCGCAGCAACCTGGTCGGCATGGGCATCCTTCCGCTCCAATTCATGGACGGCGAATACGAAAAGCTCAACCTCCGCGGTGACGAAGTGTTCGACATTCTGGATCTCTCGGAGGCGCTGAAGCCGGGTGCCATCGTGCGCGTCAAGGCGACGTCGCCATCGGGCGGTGCCACGCTCGAGTTCAAGACGCGCGTCCGCATCGACACGCCGGTCGAAGCGGAGTACTACCGCAACGGCGGCATTCTGCAGACGGTGTTGAGGAGGCTCGCGGGGTGACAGCACCCGTTTCGTCAGATTGGGACGCGGACAGGCTTAGCCAGTTCATTTCCGCAGCTCAAGCGAATGAGAAGCTCGTATGCCAAGAACTGTATAAGCACGAGCCACGTCTCTCGCAAATATTTGACGTCTTTGAGTTGTGCATCGATGTGCTAACCCACAATGCCGAGCCCAGGATCCCGGCGTTCATGTTTCATCGTGCGGTCGGCGCCTTTCTCGGTGGTTGCCGATTGACGATGTCTGGCCAATTCGTCGAAGCACACCCCGTTCTCAGGTTATGTCTTGAGCTTTCGTTGTACTCTCTTCACATACATCGGAATAGCGAAGCGGGCGTGGTATGGGAGAACCGCGCGAAGTCGAGCACAGCCTATAGTAAGTGCAGGAATGAATTCGGAGCCGGAAACGTCTTGCGAACTCTCAAGGGTGTTGATCCAAAACTCGGTGAGGTAGTCGAAAGGATTTACAGCGATCTGGTAGATTTCGGCGCGCATCCCAACATTGATGCGATTTATCCAAGCGTTAGTTGGAAGGCTAGTGCAACCGTCGAGGAATATAGTACTCACCTTCTCGTGCCGCCTGACAACATTCTGATGCCGTTTACATTGAACCAATGCGCGCGAGTGAGCCTCAAAGTGCTGTTAATATATTGCCACGTGTTCACAGGACGCTTCGAAGTCCTCGATGTGCGAGGTCGCGTGAACGTCCTTGGTGCCGGCCTGCCAGGTTAGTAGTGAAGAGTCGAGGCACGAATGCGAGCTGATGACTTCACTCGTCCTACAAAGCGACTTTTGGAACGTCGTGCGGGACATATTTGTTCGAACCCAAATTGCCGAGCACCAACCTCTGGGCCTCGGCTTGAGGATGATAAAGCAGTCTGTGCTGGTGATGCTGCTCACATAACAGCAGCTTCCCCCAATGGGCCGCGCTACGATCCATCGCTTTCGTCCGAGCAACGTCGTCACCCTGACAATGGAATATGGTTGTGCGTGAATCATGCCCGGATTGCGGATCAAGACAAGAGGCGTTACACAGTCAAGTTGCTTCGCCAATGGAAGCGTCTAGCCGAGGAGGAAGCGGGAAAGCGACTGGCGGTTCCTCAGGTAGGAAGGATCGTGCACGACGACTTCCGAAAGTTTTCCGTGCAGGCAAAGTCGGTCGTCGCGGCGTTGAGAACATTCAAACAAGGATCCCACATGCCAGGTGTCGACCGTCACTTGCGGGAAATGGCGCTAACCGTAGAGTTGCTTGGAATTCCAAATCCCGTTGAAATCTACACATTGCCATATCCTGAAGGCGTAGAGGCCCACAACCCTTTTCTCCAAGATCGATTCGAAGGGGGTTGTGTGATCCGGTTTCCCGACGGATCGGAGGAGTCAGGCATATGTGCTCACGCTTCAGGTTTGGAAATTCTTTCGGAATACCGTGATTCCGCCATTGTCGCTCTCGAACAGTGGCTGATCCGCCTGGAACATCAGGCATCGCTACTCTAATTCGGAAGCCTAGCGAACGTGTAGCGGGACGATATGATCTCTCAACGTTCTATGAATGGAGACATCGCGATGATCCGACCCTGGCTGGCCAGCATCCTATTGTTGCCGTTTTGCGCTCCGATGGCGTGGTCCCAGTCGGCCGCGACCTCGACACCGTCCATCGTCGCCACGCTCAACGCCGGTATCGACGCCGACACCGGTCGATTGGTGGGAATCTACAAGGACCTCCACCAAAACCCCGAGCTCGCGTTCATGGAAGTGCGCACGGCGGACATCGTCGCGAAGGAGCTGCGCGCGCTCGGCTACGACGTGCAGACGGGCATTGCCAAGACCGGCGTGGTGGGCATCATGAAAAACGGCGACGGTCCGGTCGTGATGTATCGCGGCGATATGGACTGCAACGCCGTTAAGGAAGCGACCGGGCTTCCATACGCCAGCACCAAGCGAATGATTCGCAAGAACTCCGCCGGGCAAGACGAAGACGTCCCCGTGATGCACGCCTGCGGCCACGACGCGCACATCACCTGGCTTCTCGGCGTGGCGAAGGCGTTCGCGTCAACGAAATCCGAGTGGAAGGGGACGCTCGTCTTTCTCGCGCAGCCGGCGGAAGAAGTGATTCTCGGTGCCAAGGCGATGGTGAAGGACGGGATGTACGCGAAGCACGGCGTCCCCAAGCCCGACTATCTCGTGGTCCTGCACACGACCTCGAGGGTAGCGACCGGAGCCGTGATCGCGACACCCGGTGAGCGCATGGCGGGCACCGCGCAGCTGGATGTCACCTTTCACGGCATCGGCGGGCACGGCTCGTCGCCGCATCTGGCGAAGGATCCCGTGGTCATGGCCGCCACTGCGATCATGGACTACCAGACCATCGTCAGTCGTAGAATCGATCCGCTCCACGCCGCCGTTGTCACGGTCGGTGCGGTGCAGGCCGGAACTGACAACAATGTCATTCCGCCCTCGGCGCTGCTCAAGGTGAACCTGCGCTGGTACGACGAAAAGGATCGCGAGCTGATGCTCGACAGCATCGAGCGCATCAATCAATCCATCGCCGATTCGTACAATCTGCCCAAAGAACTTCGCCCGACCACGGTGATGAAAGGGAACTCGACCGTGCTCATCAACGACGCGGAGTCGCTCGAGATCGTCACGCCGGTACTGCAGTCGTTGCTGGGGGAGAAGAATGTGATCGTCGATGCTCCCAAGCGCATGGGATCGGAGGATGCGCATCTCCTGGTAGGCGAGAACGAGACGAAGCGCGTTGTGTACGTGGACGTGGGCACGGCCAAGCCGGACCACGTCAAGAAGGCGCAGGCCCAAGGTAAAGAGATACCCTACTCCAACCACAACCCGGACTATCAGGTGGACTTGGACGCGATTCCCCTCGGCACCAAGATCGGTGTCGCAGCGGTCCTCGCGTTACTGGCGAAGTCGCCGTAAAGGCCGCGGTCGCGACCCGCTACGTTCAAAGTCATTTTGTCGAGATCAGCCGGTACGAGACTCCCACCGAAACTGCGGACTCCTTGTCTTCGTAGGGGCCGAACTGGTTCGAAAAGTTAGTGGGGAAGTGAAACGTCGTCATCATCGTCCACGTCCGATTGATGTCGAACGTGACGCGTCCCAGAAAACTTTCCTCTTCGTACGGTCCCTCTGCGCAGTAAGCGCCGTATAGCTCGAGCGACGAAAGAGGCCGTCCACCGAACCCCACCATGAACATCCCGCCGCCCGAGTAGACGGGGACGCCTTCCCACAGGTGAGCGGACAAGTAGAACTTGGACCCGCGAGCGAACCGGAGGTGCGCGGTTGGGTACGCGGCCACATCGTCCTCGAACGGGCTGTCTTTCTCGTCGCCGGTGTACAGCGGGCGGCTTGAAACCAGAACGCCGAACCCGACGCCAAAATCTTCCCATTCGTGCGCAAAGTAAGGGTTCCCGTAGTAGGTGCTGATCTCGCGCGAGGACCCGAGTTCACCGACAAACCCCGGGTCCGCAACAAGCCCCGCAGTTTCGTGAACATAGCCGCCGCGAATTCCTACGTGACCCCGGTCACTGATCTGACGATCGATCTCGGCGCCGACATCGACGAACTCCTCGTGGAAGGTGGCGGGGTCGGAGCTGGAACATTCGCCGCCGATGCGATACTCCCGATAGTAGCGGCCACCGCCGCCGGCAAGCGTGAACTTCGTCGTTCGCTTTTCCCCTGATCTGTTCATGACAACCGTTTCGCTCGACACCGCGGCATCCGTACTGTCCCGGTGAATGGGCGACAGAGTCGTGTCGGAGGCGCTAAAGGTATCGAACGGTGCAGAGGTCGAGGCGAAGTCGTAGTTCGTGTCGACGGGCACGCGTATGGCAACGCCCATCGGCGCGACCAATAGTGCGCAGAGCCAGGTTGACGTGCGAGAAGATCCCGCACCGTCGGTTCTCATGGGATTCCGGTGAGATTGCCCCATCTGTCTAAGTTGGGTAACGCTACCATCGGAAATGAATGGTTGCAATGACAAGCGAAGAAGGGCGAGGAGCCATCCCGTCGTCCGGGATGGCTCCTCTTCTTGCGTACTCGATGCTTCGCTATCGCAGTGCGCGACGGCGTTCCAACGACACGCCGTTAATTGGCCTTGCCGCCGAAGAAGTAGACATGGAACCCGATGTGCGAGAAATTGTTACCGAGGGTTCCGAAGCTCGTTGAGCTGTCGCCGCCGCCAGCCGGGTCGACGCTGAAAAACCCGATCCCGTGGCTGGCCGATACGCTGAAGTTGTCCACGATGAATACCTCGGCCTCGATCTCCGCAGTCAGGCTAAACGAAGTCATGTCGTCGGTGGCGAACGGGGTGGGCGGAGACGTCATTTGGACTTCCTCGCTTTCGTAGAGAAGCCCGGGCCGGAAGAGAACATGCACCTTGTCCCAGTTCTTGACCACGATGGGCACCCCCACCTCGACGGCCCAGTTGGTCAAGTCCTCGTCGTATCCGGACGCCGGCTCCGAAGCAAACCCGAGGCCGAAGTCCAATCCGATCTTCTGGCCGCCGAGCCACCACCGACCGCCCAATGGGGCAGTGAGATTGTGGAAACCCAAGCTACCGTTGTAGTGTTCTGGCAATTCGTCGTCTTGCGCGCGTGCCATTGACGGTAGTGCACAAGCAGCGGCAACCGCTGACACCAATAGTACAGTTGTAAATCGCATACGAGTCGCTCCTTGATTGATACCTACCTCGTCGTCGTAGGTGCGATGTCATGCACAAGCTGGTTGTGAAATGGTCAACGTTGCGAATAGAACGCAAAGCGCTTCGAGAAGGCCATTATTTTCGTTGGGGATTTTGCAGGCAGTGTTGGCGCGGTTACACCATGACCAACCCAACTCGTCGCGGATTTGCACGCAGGCAGAACGGATGATACGATCACGGCGTGAACACTAAGACCAAGTCCGGAGAGCGGGACTAGGGGGCATTCGGCAGACGGTGTTGAGGCGGTTGGTGGGATAGCTCCACGAGGAGTGTTTATCGACAGTGGATAGCTCATTCGAGCATTGCGCGCAGTGTGGGCACCGTCTTGGGGTTGATTCGAACTCAACCACTTGCCCACGATGTGGCTGCATCCGACTGATAGTTAACGACGATGGCGTTAAAACTGCGGATCATCTCTCGGCCCTTTCTACTGATGCTGATGGGAAAGAACGCGGATTCTCCGAGAGCGAGAGAGACGGTCGTACCGCCTCGGCCGAGCTACTTGAAGACGGGACGATCCGTTCGGTTCTCACGGGTGTTCCGCCGCAAGGCGAGGACGACACAATGTTCGCTGCTCGACTCTTAGTCAACGTACTCAACCAGAGAGGCGGTCGCTGGGGAACGCCAACATTTGGTACCGGGGCTGTTGATGCACAGGTCGCTGAAATCGTCCCATCGGGCGCTTCGCTGTCTATTCAAGTCGTTCGTGTCGAAGTGGCACAAGACCTTTGGATGCAGCTTCATCGCGCGCAGCGAGTCGAGCGCGGCCAGGCAGCAGCGACGATGTCTGAGACCGTTAGGAATGCGATCACCCACAAGGCGCATTCCCTCCCGTCCATTAGTGAGCGTCGGGGAATTACGTTGGCTATTGATGCGAATAGACTGCCGGCCTATGTATTCGACGATGTCATTTCGAGGTTCCTAGCGGATCACGAAACTTGGGCATCGACGTTGGGTTTTGACGCGATCTGGATTGTTGGCCCCGTTGACGTGTTGGTCAAGCAACTCGCCTAGCATCCCACCTTCGTTGCGCTGGTAATCGACCCCGTTGGCGATTCACAGGCGGAGCGCCTGGGGCAAGCATGATACAGGGAGCTTTGGTAAGCGGGTTCCCTAGCTGAATAGATTCTTCGCACCACTGACTAGCCGAGCACCGAACATGACGATTAACTTCGTCAATACACCTGCGCCAACAGCTGCAAAGAGCCATTGAAGGCCACGTTTGATCTTTGGATGCAGCTGTGCGCTGGTTTCACGAGAGGGCCAGTACCGGGAGTCCCGCATGTAAGGATTGCCGGGGTACGTACTAAAGAAATAGGCAAGTGGAAACAGAGCCAAAAGCGCTTTCCCGCCCGCGAGAAAATAGAATGCCAAGTCCAGGCGTTGTCTGAGTGCTTCCATGTCAGCTCCTGCGCCAATGAAATGGTGTTTGAACAGAAAGGCGTGCATGTACGCAGGGACCTGCAATACCGAGTACAGAGACGTGATGAAGAAGAAAAGAAACGCGGAATATCCCCACCGCACCAACATGATCCAGCCGAAAGCAAACATTGCGAGGTTTGCAAGAACAGCCGATGGGGAAATCAGCAATATCGACCAGAAGGCTGAGGCATGCTCCGGAATTATGAAGACGTCGTACAAAAAGTAATACAGAGCAAGCAGTGTTAGCGCGACAAGCGCCGGCGTGAGACGTATCCACCGAAAGTTGTCGTTTCCACCAGCGTATATGATGACAAAGCATACCAAACAGAGGTCACCTAGGTTGAGGACCAATAGTGGAAACGGAAACACATCCGGCCGATAGTCTGGTATGAGGCCGTAGCCCCACCGTATGGAAGCCCACCAGAGCAGCCAAAACGTGAACCCCCACGTCGTCGCGATATGTTGTTTTACATCGAGAAGGTGCGGTCGTCGCGCGATGAGGAAACTCAAGTAAAGCAATGCACCGATTCCGAGGACGACGTTTGGAACATAGGAGTTGATCTTTGCGAGGTACTCCACAGTCCTCCCCTGACTTGGTCAGCAAACAGAAACGGCGGGCAAGTTCTACTTGCCCGCCGCAGAGTTGCTAACGGCTCACCTGATATATCCAGGTACTACCCGACAGTACTAGCAGGAATACTGCTATCACTAGCAGGATGTGCCAGAACTCGGTTCCGAATCGGAAATGGTGACTGCCGTGGCCTTCCAGTTTCGATGTTCTGGGTGCCATGTGCTCTCCTCAGTAAAGATCAAACGGGGTCGGTGCATTAACCATGGCGGGAAAGGTGCGGCTCCCCTAGTTTCGACTAAGCATATGATACTAATTGGCTTGCACGTACGCAACGGCGTTCTTCCTATGTCGCAGAGTGTTGACGGGCCCGTCATGCAGTGTCAATGGATACTTTTGAGTGTGGCCTACAATGCCATTCACGGCGTTCAAAGCCGATGCGTACCTTGTGCGAGCTCGGCAAGGTGAGTGATACTTGCTTGTATCTATGGCGACCGTGGGTGTGATTGGAACACCGTTACTGGCTAGTGGTTACGAGCTCCTCACTCAATTGGGTGCCGGCACGGCAGCGACCGTCCTCAAAGCTCGCGACAGCCGCACAGGTGTCGTCCGCGCCGCCAAGGTCCTGAAGCCCGAGAACGCCGCCAATCCTAAAATCCTCGCGCGCTTCGAAGACGAGTTTCGGATCCTTCGCACGCTCCACCATCCGCATCTACCCGAGGTCTACGACTATGGGTGGACCGACGACGGCGGACGTTTTCTCATCATGGAGCTCGTCGACGGTGTTCCGCTCGACGCGTACTTCCACGCGAATCCTTCCGACATCTGGGCAATTCTCTACGAGCTGTGCGAGACGCTCACGTTCGTTCATAACCACAATCTCCTCCATCAGGACATCAAGCCGTCGAACATCTTGGTCAAGCGAACGACGGCATTCGGTCCGGACCTTCCCCTCGTCAAACTGATCGACTTCGGCCTGACGTATCGACGCGATGCGGGCGCGGCGGTGGAGTTGGTGGGGACGCCGGAGTATGTCGCGCCGGAAGTGATTCGCGGCGAGTCCCCTCTCACGCGCGCTGTCGATTACTACAGCTTGGGTGCGACGCTGTTTGAGCTGCTGACGGGAGCTCCGCCATTCGGCGGCACTTCCTCCGAGGTTCTGCGAGCGCACCTGGAGCGCGAAGCCGTGATCGATGAGGAACGGCTCGAGTGGGCGGAGTTGTATCCCCACGTCCGCGCGCTGCTGACGAAGGATCGTCGGGCGAGACTCGAGGCATTCGAGGAACTGCGTCGAGCGGTCGTGAGTCGCTTGACGGGCGGGATCGAGGAACTGGATCGGGCGTATGGGCTGGCGCGCGCCCAGTCGCCCATGCCCGAGACATTGCCGGCCGAGGCGGAGCACTGGATTTCGGAGATCCAACCGCTTCGCGCGAACGACTCGAAGAAGGAGTCCGCGATCGAGATCGTGGGCAGAGTCGGTTCTGCCCGGAGTCGCCTTGTGGATGCGCTTTGTGCTGAGGCTGCCATTCGGGGTTGTTATGTCCTTCGCGTGGGGCCAGGCGCGTCACCGGGGCCCAAGGAGTCGTTCGATCGAAAACAGGGTCAAGTCGATCGATTCAGCCGGACCACCCAGCGCATTGAGGCATTGCATCCGACCGCGGTGTTGGTGGTCATCAACGGCATCGAGCTGGTAAGTGACGAAGAAGCGAGCTTTCTACGGTACGCGGTGACGATGGACGCATTGAGACCCGAGAACGCGGCGAGGTACCTTTTCCTAATCGCGCGTGACGTTGGAGGTGCGGAGCATCCCCTCGATTCCTATTTACCACAGGAACGCGTCCCCATCGTTCTGAGGCCTGAACGCGAAACGCGCGGCGACGATACCTATCATATCGGAGCGTTGGCGATCGCCGCACTCGACGCAGCGCTCTCCGAATCACAGCGCCAGATTCTGTCTTACGTCGGAAGCCACCCAGGCCCTGTTCCGCGCGAGTGGGTGCGCGAGCACGCCAATCTAATCGACTCTGAGTTTTCGGAGGAAGTCGATCGCCTAATCGTAAGACACTTGCTTTACTCCATTGTCATCGGTTCGACGAGCGCACTTACGCCTTCGGATATTGCTCGCTCGCTAGGTCCGTCCATAGCTACTCCGAACGACATCGACAGCATCCATCGAAGTCTCGCGGCGCGCCTGGAAAGGGAGGGCCTCCCTGGGCAGAGGGCTTTCGCTGCACTCGAGTTGGTTGCGTACCATTTCGAAGCGGTAGACGAAGATCGTGAGGGCCTCATTGCCCGAATTCGAGCAATCAAGTCCGCGTGGCGGGAAAAGTCCCTCTCGGACGTCGAACGTATTGCACAGGCGAGTCTAACGAAGATTGCAAACTCATCAGCTCCATCAACCGCGACCAGACACTACTTTGTGAAGCAGTGGATCCGCGCCCTATGGTTACGGAATCAGCACACGAAAGCAAAGCAGGTGATTGATGAACACATTGTGAAGCGCGGCGTGTCGATTCCAGCTTCGTTGCTGCCGAAGTACGTTCGCGGGATCCTGGATGAATCAGGACCCGCTTTGGCGCTACAGTTTGTCGAACGCATACGCCTCAACCGCTTGTTCACCCGGTTGAGAGGCCAGGTCCTTCTTGAGAAGGCGCTGTTACTGTGGCACAGCGCGCGATATGACGAATCGCAGGTGCTACTTAAAAGCCTGCATGATAAAGCCCTCCTTGATAAGCGAGATCGCTATCGCGTCACAATCTACCACGCTATGAACCTGACTTGCATAGGGCCCCGCGACCATGTTGACGATCTTTTGAGGTCCGCGTCAGAACGTGCACAAGAGGACGGTTACCACGACGAGTTTGTCCTAATGTCGGCAATACGTGCTCAGGAAAGAACGATCCAAGGGCAACCGCGTGAGGCATTGCAGATAATAGCCGGCACGCTGCGCGTTGCCCACGCTCATGAGCTCCACTTGCGAATCAATCTTCTTTACCGCCTGGCCGCTGCTGTGTACCAGGACTTGGGCCAACCGCGCAAAGCGACTCGGTCTCAGCAGAAGGCAATAACTCTAGCAAGCACTCTTGGCCTGACGCAGTTCGAAGGCATGTCGTGGATCAGATTAGCGCAGTACGAGCGTGCCCTGGGAAACTTTGGAAATGCAATTCGATACCTTGAGAAAGCAAGCACGGTCATGGAGCAGTCAAGCCATGAAACAGAGAGAGCTACGCTGCACTTGACCAAACTGCATCTTCACATTTGGTTGCGATCTCCTGAAGCGCAAGAAGAGCTGCACCGCGGGGCCTGGATTAGCCGCACCATGGATGTGAATGAGCGCGGACGTTATTTCATGATGCTAGGAACGTACTTGACCGACACTGGAAATTGGGAACGTGCGTGGCAGTGCTACGGGAATGCTAGTGAACTATTGCAGCGTGCCACTTTCGTAGACAACTTGATCATGCTCGGTCGTGCGCGGTTACGGCTCGCTCTGGTTTCGGGACTCTTGAAGCAGAGTGTCAAGGAGCGGCGTGGACTTGACGCGCCGAGACTTAGACGGGCTGACTCCACGAGCGGTCAGCTCGAGCGAAACCTTGCTAAGCTAGAGTTCGCATTCCACAGGCGAATGGAATGGAACACCATCTCCCAGTTGACCAACGCTTGTTTGCGGCAATGTGACGAATCGACCGAGGCACGGATCAGGCTCGAAGGGCTATCGCTTGTGTTTCGCGTTCTTGCTCGCAATTGCAGATACGATGAGGCAGAGGCAACATTTGCTCAGTTTTACATGCTCCTAAAATCGGTGACTAGCAACCTGCACGAGCGGCATGCCGACGGGATGTTGAAGCGGTTGGACTTTGCCCAGCTCGCGCGCGAGTACGATGTGGTGAGAAAACACAGCAAGGCTGGTGTTGCCACCAGCCTTGCACAAGAGCGAGCATCGTCGGAGATCTAGCCGCCGACGTTGTCTTGATGCTCAGAGAACGACGCCCCGTCGGAGGGGGACAGACTGCTGTCTGTGGTCGAGTCCGGTCCGGTGACTGACTCGCAGCCGAGCGCGGCAAGGAGCAGAGCGGAGCAAGCAAGCAAGGCGACTAGGTTCTTTTTGAAGTTCTTGCGGGACATTCTGTCCACCTCCTTCGAATCACCGTCAGGCGAGCTGTACTAACGCAACCGAGGTGCCGCAGGGTGATTCGGCGATGGGCCGGGGAATCAATTGGGCTGGAGTATGATTTAAGTCATTTATTTGTATACGGTTACAGCCTTGCAAAGCCCGCGTACCGATGCCAGAGGTTGGCGTAGGGTGAGTGCCATCAGGGAAAAACTGCGGGAGATCGCTGGGCTTGGTGCGGTTCCTCGGTATCTGATCGCGGTTAATCGATGCGGCGACCGTGAGTTACGATCGACCTGGCTTTCCCGAGCCTCAATGAACGGATCTACCGGTGAGTGTGCCTGCCGTTTCTCATCGCGCCGTGAAACGTGACGAGGTTTCTCGAGATGGCGTTTCGCGCCCAATCTTGCGTTTGTCAGTGTTCCCCAGGAGAGCTCGCAATGGCGAATTCGATATTCCGAGGCGATGACACGTGCTCGCTCGATCCACTATTCTGGGGGACGAAAGAGGGAGATCCGATCATCCTCTAATGGACAGTACGAAAGTGATTTGCTCCAGGCGTGACAAGTCTGCCTGCGAAAAGCGGTTCAGGTAGGGAGGTACGGGATATGGATGGAGGCATTCGTTTATTGCGAATACTTGTTGCCTCGCCGGGGGGCGTCGAAGAAGAAAGGCAGTCAGCGGAAGCTGTGGTGCGGAATGTAAACGAGATGCTCTCGCATACCAATGTAAGATTCGAAGCAATTCTCGCGGAGCGCCATGTCGTTCCAGACGTCGCATCTAGAGCGCAAGAAGTAGTAAACAAGCAAGTGGGACACTACGATGTATTCCTTGGAATAATGGGCGCGCGGTTCGGAACTGACACCGGAAAGGCGGGGTCTGGAACCGAGGAGGAGTTCGAGGCCGCGCTGAAGCGAAGAGCGGTCGACAAGGGGCCTCTGCCGAAAATAATGATGTATTTCAAGACCGAAGGAATCGCCTTAAGAGACATCGACCCCGATCAGTTGAAAAAGGTGAATGCATTCAAAGCCCGCGCGCGAGGTGAGGGGGTTTTTCACGGCGAGTTCAAGAGCGTGGGGGATTTCGAGCAGCTGTTACGTGTTCATCTGCTGAAAGTGGCCCTTGAAGTTAATGAGTCGGAAAGAGATGCGGAGACTTCAAAGTCTCCTGCAAGAGACGATGCAATTGTGGCTGATGTAGCTTCGTCGGCAGCCGATGAGTGGGAAATCGGAGACGAGGGTTTTTTGGACTTGGACGACGTCGCGGCAGACGCAATGCTCGGAGCAACCACAATCCTCAATAAGTATTCGGAAGCTTTGGAGCGAACAACGACAAGAATCAACGAAGAGAATACAATGATCGTGGCGGAAGTCGAGAGTGGTCGAGCAAACGCCAAGAAGATTCGAAGTTCATTGGCTAGAATTGTGGTAGAAATGGATACGCTGAGGCATGCGCTCGCGGGAATGCGTCCAGAGTTTCGGGAACGAATGGAGATAGGGCTACGGTCCTATGGCAAGATGGCGGTGTTAATGCAGAGCGTGGGTCACAACGTAGACGATTCGCTTGAACTGATAAGAAATCTTACAGCGAACATGACCACTGCACGGGACGGCATGCGAGGACTCTCAAAGACGACAATCGAGATTCCACCTATCTCGCGAGATATCAACAAAGCACGGCGTCTTTTGGCCGCAGAAATTGGCGCGTTCGCAAATGACGTCGAAGCCGGCGTCCGACTCATGAAGGAAGTCGAGGCGTTGCTGAGCGGTCACGGTGATGGCAACTAGCACGCGCAACTTGATTAGGGCGGAGCGACGCGTAGCAAAGCAGAAATGGCGATGAGAGCATGAGCCTTGAGAAATGCCCGCTGTGCGACTTAGCTCTCATTGAGAGCCGGCCAGATTCCAGGAGGCGTTGGGTTGCATGGTGCCACTGTGCACGCTGCGGTCAGTTTGGAATCAGCGACCGCCTGCTCATTACCAAGAATGAACGATTTGCGAGCGTCAGAGTCCTACTCTCGGGCATCGTGCGCGAATATCGGGATGCCGAAAGCGAATCATTATTTAGGGAACCATTTCCGGAAATCATCACTGAACACAATTTCGAGACAATAGCGCACTCGCGAGGCGTACCAACCACCCCGCCAGAGCAACTAGAGCGCCTTCTTTTGGCAATCGGAAAGCAAACACCATACCTTGGAGAGTCCACCGGTCCTGAGTCACTAGATGTGTGGGCTGCACGTGCGTTCGTGCCGACTGCGGAGCATGCTTCAAGTCTGTTGGGTGTGTTGAAGAAAAAGGAGTGGATAACAGAAACATCGATAGACGGAAAATGGAGCTATCGAATGACCATGGAGGGGTTAGAGGAATACTACGAGCTAGCGAGGCGAAGTGGACAAGGGGATCAGTGCTTCATTGCAATGTGGTATCAAACAGAAGTGTTGGACATATGCAAAAAGTTTATTCTGCCAGCTGTGGAACAATGTGGGTTCAAGCCATATCTCGTTGGCGTTGATCCGCAGGACGACCGGATAGATAACAAGATTATTGCCGAGATTCGCCGAAGTCGCTTTATGATCGCAGATCTTACGGGTGTCAGAGGTGGTGTGTATTACGAAGCCGGGTACGCGCAGGGGCTAGGTCGACCCGTGATGTGGTGCTGTCATGAATCATGGCGAACAAATGTGGTTTCGACGTTGGAACCAAATGCAACCGCTAGTCCAGACGGAAACGTCCCATGTGATCTCAAGGCCTGGAAGGAACTCGTTCATTTTGATGTTCGGCAGTTCCCTTTCAACTTTTGGTCTACGGGTGAGGAATGGAGAAACTTAACTATTAGCTGGATTGAATCCCGCCGTCATGTGATTTAGGAGTCCGGCGAACGTCGAAGTGCGGCAGCGGTTCGACGCAAACGGGAACGGCAGACAATCCAACTTTCAGCGGAATGCCCTGGGAACAAATAATAGATTGGGTCTCGAAGGAATGGCACCGGAGGCGCGGACTCGTGGGCGCGCTGGTACTGGTGAGCGGTCTATGCATTTGGCTGTTTCCTACACTTGATCTTGAAAAGCTGTGGGGCGTAAACGGCATAGTCACCCTGGCCACGCTCGTGGTGGTGACTATCATCTGGAAGAGCTATCGGAGAGTACCCCGTGCGAGCAAGGGACGCGTCGGAATCTTGTTGGCGCTGTCCGGAAAGTCCGAGGAACAGAAAGAGGTCATGCGAGAGTTTAGGCGTGCGGTACAGAATCTAGTCACGGGAGGTCAGGAGGCACGTCTGCAAGTAGTTGAGCTGCGAGATCACCAAGTGAAGGGCATTGATAGCGGCAACGAACTCGAAGAGTGCACAAAGTATTTGGCGGCCTCGGGTTGCGTTTTCGCTTTGTATGGGCATGTCAGTGAGCAGCGACATAAAGGGAAGCCGCACCACGTGTTGAAATTGACGGGAATGGTTCGGCACGCACCGTTACAGGATTGGCTGTCGAAAGAGTTTTCACATGAGTTCACTGAGCTTCTAGCCCCGTTGCGTGCGATCTCGAAGGAAGATGATCTTTTTGTCTTTACAGCCACGGGGCAGCAGGTCGGAATGGTTGCCGAGTACATTATCGGCGTGGCTGCGATGTTATCGGGTTCGCTGGACTTTGCCGAGACGCTCTTCGATCGACTGCACAATCAACTAGCAGGTGTGCAGCACGTAGATGCGTTGATGATACGTCTGCGTCGACGCGTGCAAAAGCGACGCTCGAACGTAGCATTCGCCCGATCCGGGCTCCTATTTAGAGAGTTTCGAGATAAGAGAGATACCGCAATCTTGCGACGCGCGAAGCCATTGCTTGATCGGTCTATTGCACTCGATCCTACGAATCTCGCGGCGTATAACCAATTGGCCATTTTCCATTTTGTCGTGAATCGCGACATTGATGTCGCGTTCCAGTGCCTATACAAGTGCCGCAAACTGGAAGATCCAGCGTGGCGGTTTGGCCTCGCATTTCTGTATGCGTATACAGGAAATCTAGAGAAAGCAGAAAAAGCGTATGTTTTTGCAGAGAGTCAGAACACAAGAATTGATGTCGTGATTGAGGTCGAGGAGTTCGTTGAATGGGTTCTAAGCGAGGAGCCTGGTGCCTACCAGTTGTACTATTGCCTTGGAGTGTTGAACGATAACTTCAAGGAAGACTACGCGCAGGCAATCATCGATTATGAGCGGTTTACTGAGCAAGCGAGGCCAGGTGAGTTCGTGAGACACGTCTCGAAGGCACGAGAACGTGTCGAAGCGTGCAAGGCTGGTGGGAAGAAAATGCACGGATAAACAGATAGTCTGGAACCAACGAGCCACGTGCGTGATGTTACTCACGCTGCAACTACCGCCCAGGCTTCTTCTTTAGTGCCGTGCTTTGCGAGTTGGTTTTCGCGCCGGATTGACCGTCACCGCCACCTCCAAACCCAGAAGGTAGCTGTCCGCGCCAAAACCCATCACGACCCCCTTCGCAGCAGCGGCCGTAATCGACCTTGTGCGATCTCCGCCGCGCGCAAACAAGTTCGTCACATGAACCTCCACCACCGGGGTCTTTACTGACCGGATCGCGTCCGCGATGGCGACGCTCGTGTGTGTGTAGGCGCCCGGATTCAAGACGATTGCGTCGATCCCGTCTCCCGCGGCAGTCTGAATGAGGTCGATGATGACGCCCTCGTGGTTGCTCTGAACCGTCCGAATCTCCGCCCCCAGCTTCTTCCCATGCGCCAGGATCATGGCGTCGATTTCCTTGAGCGTCTTCTTGCCGTAGATCTCGGGTTCGCGCGTGCCGAACAGGTTCAAGTTGGGTCCGTGAATCACGAGTATCTTCATGGCGTCATCCTTTCTGGATCGCTTCGAAGGCCGCGACGATTTCGTTCTCGGTTACGTCGTCCACGATGCGCACGTCGCCGGGTGTCACTGGCAACACGAACGACAGCCCGCTGGCGCGGCGTTTCTTGTCGAGGCTCATCGCTTGCAGGAAATCGTCCCCGACCTCGCTTACCTTCGTGCGCAGCCCGCACGCCTCAATGATCTTGCGCGTAGTCGTTTCGAACGATGGCGCCGCCAGCCCGCGTGTGACCGAGAGGCGGAGTGCCGCCAGGAGGCCGATCGCCACCGCTTCGCCGTGCGTGAGAACGCCGTACCCGAGCGCGGCTTCGAGCGCGTGACCGACGGTGTGCCCGAGGTTCAACACGCGGCGCAGCCCGCGCTCGTACGGGTCCGCCTCCACCACGCGCGCCTTGACGCGCGCGCACGCGGCGACGCACTCCTCCAAGAACGCGCCGTCGCGAAGCGGGACCTTCTTGCCCGCCTTCTCGAGCCGCGCAAACAATTCCGGCGAGCCGATGATGGCGGTCTTGATGACTTCCGCCATGCCGCTCGAGATTTCACGGTCGGGAAGTGTCGCGAGTAGGTCGACGTCGGTTAGCACGAGCTGCGGTTGATAGACGGCACCCAACAGATTCTTCGCGCGCGGGTGGTTGACGCCCACCTTACCGCCGATGCTGGAGTCCACTTGCGCAAGCAGTGTGGTGGGCACTTGCACCAGCGGCACCCCGCGCATGTAGGTGGCCGCGACGAATCCGGCCACGTCGCCGGTGACCCCGCCGCCCAGTGCCACCACGATGCCGTCGCGCGTGGCACCGGCGTCCACCAACTCGTACAGCAACCCTTCCGCCTGCTCGAACATCTTCGCCTCTTCGTGGTCGTCGAGCTCGATGAACTTGTTGCGAATGCCCTGCGCGTCGAGCGCCGCCTTCGCCGCGGTGCCGTAGTGTCCCGCCACCGTGCGCGACACCATCACGAATGCGGGACCGGTCAAACCGGCGTCGCGAATCCACGCGCCGAGCCGCGAGAGGACACCGCGACCCACCACGATCCGCGTGAGTCCCTCCTCACCGGCCCGCGGGGAAGCACCGGGAACGGGCCGCGCCCCGGCCCGGAGGTAGAGGACCTCCTCCTTATATGGCGTTTGCCGCAGGCGCTCGGCGATCTCGAAAGCGGCCTCCTCCGAGCGGCGGAAGGTGGTGTCCACGCGCCAGTTGACGCGATGGTAGGTGGGCTTGCGTTCGTCGTGGAGCTGGGAGGCGCGCTCGCGGAGGTCGGCCGCGTCACCGGCGACGCCGAGCATGGGACGTCGCGACGCCGACGCGCGTCGCATCACTTCGTCCAGCGACGCTTCGAGTAGCACCATCGTGCCCATTTTCTCCAGTCGCTTGAACGTCTCGTCGCGCATCAGCGCGCCGCCGCCGGTCGCGATGACGGCGCCGCTATCTGCGCCCGACGCATCGTGGGGAAGCGCGAGCGACGCGCACACCTCCGCTTCCAACTCGCGAAAGCGCGCTTCGCCGTCGCGCGCGAAGATGTCGGCGATGGAGGCACCCGCGCGCGCTTCCACCAACTCGTCGGTATCGACGAAGGGAACGCCCAGCATCTCCGCGAGCGCGCGTCCCACGGTCGACTTGCCCGTCGCCATGAAGCCGCACAAGATGACGATGGGTGGCTTGGTCATTTCGTTAGTCGATGGGAGATAGCGGCAACCACGCGCTTGCGCGCGGCGAGCGTTTCCTCGACGGTGTCGCCGCCGAGCTTGTCCATCATCGCGGCGAGGATCTCCCACGCGGCCACTGCTTCCGCGATCACGGCCAGCACCGGCACGACGCAGATGTCGGAGCGGACGTAGGGGCTTTCGGTGTCCTTGAGAGTTGCGAGATCGAAGGTAGCCGCGCGACGGGGCGCGGTGGGGATCGGCTTCGCGTACACGCGCACCACGACGTCTTCGCCGTTGGTCATGCCACCCTCGATCCCGCCCGCGTGGTTAGTGGTACGCACGACGCGTCCGCGCTTCACGCGCATGGCATCCTGCGCGTCCACGCCGCGCGCGCGAAACGTCGACAGCCCGTCGCCGATCTCGACCGCCTTCACACTTTGGATGCTCATCATCGCGCCTGCGAGCCGCGCGTCGAGTTTGCGGTCCCATTCGACGTGGCTTCCGATGCCGGGGAAGAGGCCGGTGACGATCACCTCCACCGAGCCGCCCAATGAATTGCCTTCCGACTTTCCGCGCTGGATCTCTTCGACCATGCGCTGGCCGGCCTTCGCGTCCGCGCAGTACACGACCGATCGCTCGGCGCGCTTGCGAATCTCCGCGGCCGAAAGCTTCCACTCGCCGACAGAAACACTACCAATCGAGCGCACGTGGCCGATGGTCTCCACTCCGAGCCGGTCGAGCATCGCCTTCGCGATGGCGCCGATGGCGACGCGCATCGCCGTGCTGCGGGCACTCGCGCGCTCGGACACGGGCGGAATCTCGTCGAAGCCGTACTTCATGACACCGGCGAAGTCCGCGTGACCGGGGCGAAGCACCGTCGTGAGTCCGCCGCCCGTCTTTCCCCTTACCGTGCGCGCGCGATTTGGCAGCACGATCGCGATGGGCGCGCCGGTGGTCTTTCCCTTCCACAATCCGCCGACCAGCGAGACCTCGTCCTGCTCGATCTTCTGGCGGCTGCTGCGCCCGTACGACTGGCGCCGGCGCGCGAGCTCGCGCTGAATGACGCGCTCGTCGAGCTTCAATCCCGCCGGCAGCCCTTCCACGATGCCGACCAGCGCTTCGCCGTGCGAATCTCCCGCGGTGAGAAATCGAATCGCCATCAGTTGACCCGCCGCCCCGGTGAACGCTCGGTCTTCGAGAATTCCTCCACCGCTTCCGCCATCTCTTTGACGTCGAAACCGTGGTCGGTCCAGATGCGAAGACTCTCCGCGGCTTGCGAAACCAACAAGCCCAGTCCTCCGAGCGTCCGTGCGCCCGCATGGCGCGCGGTCTCGAGGAACAAGGTCTGCCGTGGGTTATAGATGAAATCGAAGAATACTTGCTCGGAGTGAATCCACGACTCGTCCTCGAGCAGGGGACCGCCGGGGACTTCCGCCATACCGACCGGCGTGGCGTTGATCACGATGCGCGCCTCGCGAAATGATTCGCGACGATAGGGCTGGCCCAACGCGTCGCCCATCGAGACCACCGCGACCGACTGCTCGGGGAACGCGAACTGGAACCGTTCGACCACCATCGGTCCCTTCTCCGGAGACCGGGTTGCGAACACCACGCGCTCCGCTCCGCGTTCCAACAGTCCGTACGCGGCCGCGCGCGCCGACCCGCCCATTCCGTAGATGAACACGCCCGCACCTTCCAGCGAGATGCCGGCAAAATTCTCGAGCGCGATGGCGGTGCCCGCGGCGTCGGTATTGTACCCCTGGATCTCTTCGTCGTAGAAGACGACCGTGTTCACGGCGTTGATCACTTCCACTTCGGCCGAGACCGCGTCGATGTGGTAGAGGATCTCCTCCTTATACGGATACGTCACGTTGAGTCCCGACACGCCCATCGCGGTCAGCCCCGCGACCGAAGGTGCCAGGCGCTCGGGCTTGATGCCGAACGCCACGTAGATCGCGTCCAGGCCGAGCGTGTCGAAGGCGCGGTTCATGATGAACGGCGAGAGACTTTGCGACACCGGGTTACCGATCAATCCGAACAAGTGGCTCTTGGCTTCGGCCGACATGCACTCCCCTAACGAACCAGTGTGCGCAAATCTGCGAAAAACTTCGGGTATGAGATCTCCACCACCGACGCGTCGTCGATCTCGGTGTGCCCTTCGGCCAGGAGGCCCGCGATCGCCATCGCCATCGCGATGCGATGGTCGCCGAAAGTCTTCACGGCGGCGCCGCGCAGCGGCGTCGGCCCCTCGATCGCGAAACCGTCGTCGAACACTTCGATCGACGCACCGAGCGCGCGCAGATTCTCCGCCATGGCGGCGATTCGATCCGACTCCTTGTGCCGAAGCTCGGAAGCGCCGCGAACCTCGGTGCGTCCCTCGGCCTGCGTCGCGGCGACCGCAAGAATGGGGATCTCGTCGATGATGGACGCGATCGCGGCCGGCTGGTCGACAGTGACGCCGTGCAACGGGGCGTACGATGTGGCCAGATCGCCGGCGTGCTCGTTGATGCCGGTGTGCAGCGCGTCGATCGAGAAGGACGCACCCATTCGCTCGAGCACGTTCAGCAATCCCGCGCGTCGCGGATTGACCCCGGTGAAGGGCAAATGCACGCGCGAGCCAGGGAGGAGAATCGCAGCCACGAGGAAGAAAGCAGCGGACGAGAAATCTCCCGGGACGGTGACGTGGACTCCTTCCAGCGGCACGCCCCCGCGAATGCGAACCGTATTGCCCGCGCGCACGATGTCGGCGCCCATCGCGGCCAGCATGATCTCGGTGTGATCCCGGGTGGGAACGCGATCGACCACGGTGGTCTCGCCCTCCGCGTACAGACCGGCGATCAACAACGCGGACTTCACTTGCGCGCTCGGCACCGGCATCTCGTAGCGGATGCCCGTGAGCGCGCCTCCCTCGATGGTGGCCGGCAGCGTGCCGCCGTTGGCCAGCACCACGCGCGCGCCCATGCGCGCGAGCGGCTCCGCGACCCGCGCCATGGGGCGTCTGCGCAGCGAATCATCGCCATCGATGCGACAGCGTCGCGCGCGCCCCGCCGCGAACCCCGCCAGCAGTCGCGCCGTGGTCCCGGAGTTGCCGGCGTCGATCTCGAACTCGGACGCAATCGAGTGCGAGAGCACGATGGTGCGCCCGTCCGGCATCGATTCGACGAAACAACCCATCGCGCGCAGTGCGTCCATGGTGGTGCGAACATCGGCGGAATCGGCGATGCCGTCGATGGTCTGGCGACCGCGCGCCGCGGCGCCCAAGATCAACGCGCGGTGCGAAATCGACTTGTCGCCGGGGACTTTGAGGACGCCTTCCAAGCGCGTGGCTTTGTGAATCGCGAAAGTCATACTGCATCGGAGAGCGCGGCATCCCGCGCGAGGGTGGTCCTAGCTCGCTTCGCGCAGCGGTCGGCCCAACGCCGTCGCCACGGCACGAACTCCCGTCATCATCTCACTGAACGCTTCCAGCGAGAGACTCTGAACGCCATCGCACCACGCGGTTTCGGGGCACGGGTGCACTTCGACGATCAACCCGTCGGCGCCGGCAGCAACCGCTGCGAGCGCGAGCGCGGGCACGAACTCGGTGTGACCGGCGGCGTGGCTGGGATCGATGATGATCGGCAAATGCGAGTTGCGCTTGATGACGGGAACCGCGGAAATGTCGAGCGTGTTGCGCGTCGAGTTCTCGAACGTGCGAATGCCGCGCTCGCACAAGATCACCTGTTGGTTGCCGTTGGACAGGATGTACTCGGCCGCCATCAATAGTTCTTCGACGGTCGACATCATGCCGCGCTTCAACAAGACGGGCTTGCGAATCTTACCGACGGCTTCCAGCAGCGCGTAGTTCTGCATGTTGCGAGCACCGATCTGGAGAATGTCGGCGTACTCGCTGACCAGCGGCACCAATTCAGGCGATATCACTTCGGTCACAATGGGAAGGCCGGTCTCTCGCTTGGCCGCCAGGAGGATCTTGAGGCCGTCTTCGCCCAGGCCTTGAAAGCTGTACGGCGAGGTGCGCGGCTTGAATGCGCCGCCGCGCAGAATCGAAGCGCCCGCCTTCTTGACCGCGCGCGCGGCGGTCAGCACCTGGTCTCGATTCTCGACCGCGCACGGGCCCGCCATGACCACGAATTCGGGTCCTCCCACCGCAACGCCGTTGATGTTGACCACCGTATTCTGCGGTCGAAACTCCCGGCTCACCATCTTGTACGCCTTGGTGATGGGAATGACTTGCTCGACGCCGGGAGTACTTTCGATTTGGCTGAAGTCGACTCCCTTGAGCGCGTCGACGATGCCGATGATGGTGCGATCGGCTCCGCGCGTCGGGTGCGGTTTGTATCCCATCGACTCCAGCGTCTTAATGACGCTCGAGATGTCGGACATGGTGGCGTCCGACTTCATGACCACGATCATGGAACCAGGCTCCTAAGGTTGGAATTGGATTGCGACATAGTATCACGAACGCGACTTCACGTCGCCCGCCAAACGATCGAGTTTGTCGCGTACGCCCGCCAAGAAGTCTGCGACGCGCGAAGCTGAGCCGCTCGCAGGGCCGTCGCCCGCGAGCTGCATGAGGCGGCTGCCGATGATGACACCGTCCGACACGGAAGCGATGGTCGCAGCCGTGTCGGGTGTGGAAACGCCGAAGCCGACGTAGACCGGCGTGTCGGTTGCTGCCCGCACGCGCGCCACCAGCGATTCGACGTCCTCGCGCGCCGCCGTGCGCGCGCCCGTTACACCCGTGATCGACACCGCGTACACGAAGCCGTCCGACGCGCGCGCGATCTCACGGGCGCGCTCCTCGCTCGAGGTGGGTGCGACCAGGTCGATGTAGGCGAGCGCGGCCCCCCGCAATGCGGGACGAAACGCGGACGATTCTTCGAACGAGACGTCGGGGAGCACCACGCCCGCGATTCCGGAGCGCGCCGCCGCGTGCGCGAACGCGTCGACGCCGAAGCGGAGGATCGGATTCACGTAGCTCATGACAACGACGGGGACTTCGATCTGCGGCGACAGTCGCGCGATTGTCTCCAGCGCGCGCGTGAGCGTCATGCCGCGCGCAAGCGCCTCGCCCGAGGTCTTCTGAATGATGGGGCCGTCGGCGATCGGATCGGAGAAGGGGATACCGACTTCGATGATGTCGGCGCCGGCGTCGACCGCCGCCCGCACGAGCGAATCGAACGACGCGTCGTCGGGGTAGCCGGCCGTGAAGTAGGCGACCAGCGCCTTGCGATCGCGCGCGCGCAACGATCGGGTGGTTTCGGCGAGCGATGTCACGATGTCCTTCCTTGAATGGCGTCGATATCCTTGTCGCCGCGACCGGAGAGATTTACGACCACGACGCGAGTGCTGTTTCCCGGCCCGGAGAACGCCCGTCGAACGAACGCCAGCGCGTGCGACGATTCCAGCGCGGGCACGATTCCCTCCAAGCGCGTGAGCGAATGAAAAGCAGAGAGCGATTCTTCATCCGTCACGCGCTGGTAGGCCACGCGACCCGAATCTTTCAAAAAGCTGTGCTCGGGGCCCACACCCGGGTAGTCGAGCCCGGCCGCGATCGAATGGGCGTGGCTCACCTGGCCGTCGGCGTCCTGCAAGAGATAGCTGTACGCACCGTGGAGCACGCCCGGCGTTCCGCGCGACAACGTGGCCGCGTCTCCGTCGCGCGAGCCGCCGGCTTCGACGCCGGTGAGTCGAACTTCGTTATCCGGGACGAACGCGGAGAAGATGCCGAGCGCATTGGACCCGCCGCCCACGCACGCGACGACGTCGTCCGGCAAACGCCCTTCGGTCTCGAGGATCTGCGCGCGCGCTTCGCGCCCGATGACACTTTGGAAATCGCGAACCATGGTCGGGTACGGGTGCGGGCCCACGGTCGAGCCGATGATGTAGTGTGTGGTGCGCACGTTGGTCACCCAATCGCGAATGGTTTCGTTGGTGGCGTCCTTGAGTGTGCGCGTTCCCGATGTGACCGGAACCACCGTCGCCCCCAGCAACTCCATCCGCTGCACGTTGGGACGCTGACGCGCAATATCGACTTCGCCCATGTACACCGTGCATTCCATCCCGAACAGTGCCGCCACCGTCGCTGTTGCTACGCCGTGCTGCCCGGCGCCGGTCTCGGCGACGATCCGGCGCTTCTCCATGCGACGGGCGAGCAGCGCCTGACCGACGCAGTTGTTGATCTTGTGCGCGCCGGTATGATTCAGGTCCTCGCGCTTCAAGTACACGCGCACGCCTTCACCCACTGACGCGGAAAAGCGCGATGCGAGGTAGAGGGGCGAAGGTCGTCCGACATATCGCGCGAGCAGGTGATCCAACTCGGCTTGAAACGTGGCGTCGCGTCGCGCAGCCTGGTACGCTTCCTCGAGCTCGAGCAGGCACGGCATCAACGTCTCGGGGACGAATTGCCCCCCATATGCGCCGAAACGCCCCCGGCTCACGCGCGGGCCTCCGCCATGAAATGCTCCAGAGCGCTTGGATCCTTGGTCCCGGGCTGGCTCTCCACGCCACGACACACGTCGACCGCGAATGCGTTCGTGCGCGCGATGATGTCGCGCACGTTGCTCGGGTCGATGCCGCCCGCGACGAACAATCGAAATCCGATACGCCGGACGATGGCGACCGCGCCCCACGCGTCTTCGAGTGCGGATGAGCTCGGCGCGAGCTTGCGATCGTAATCAAAGAGGAAATACGACGTGGTCCCGTAGGACGCCAGGCGCGCGGCGTCCGGCACGCGCACCGCTTGGAACGCCTTCACGATGGGCTTGCCCGTGCGCAGTCGAACGTCGTTGCAATAGGCCGGGCTTTCGTTGCCGTGCAGTTGGACCATGTCGACGCCGCACACGGACGACGTTGCCACCACCTCGTCGAGGGGCTGATTCATGAACACCCCGACCAACACGGCGGTTGGAAGCGCGGAGCGGATCTCCTGCGCCTGCGCAACGGTAACGCGCCGCGCGCTGTCGGCGAAGATGACGCCCAAGTAGTCCGCGCCCATCGTGGTGGCCAAGCGCGCGTCGGCTGCATTCGTGAGGCCGCAGATCTTGACCTTGGTCGTGTTCATCGCTCGACCCGCCTGGGCGGAGCGTGCGGACGCAAGCGTGCGGCTTCGACCAAGTCCCGGAGCAACGCGCCGGGATCGTCCGAGGCGAGCAAACTTCCGCCCACCAGGAAGGCGCGCGCGCCGCGCGCCGACAAATCGGCGACATCGTCGCGCGAGTTGATGCCGCTCTCGGACACCAGCACCACGTCCTCGGGAACCAGGTGGGTGAGTCGGCGGGTGGTGTCGAGCGAGACGATCATGGTGTCCAAGTCACGGTTGTTGATTCCGATGATGCGCGCCCCGCACGCCAGTGCCGCCAGGATGTCCGATTCCGAGTGCGTTTCGACCACGACACTCATCCCGAACTCGTGCGCGAGCTCGAGGAGATCGCGCATGGCGTCGAGCTCGAGTAGGCGCGCGATCAAGAGCACTGCGTCCGCACCGGCCGCGCGCGCATGGACGATCTGGTAGGGATCGACGACGAAGTCCTTGGCGATGATGGGGATCGAAATGACTTCACGAACGAATGGTACATCGGCATACGACGTCCCAAAGCGGTCGGAGTCGGCGACGATGCTAATCGCACAGGCGCCGTTGCTCTCATACGTTCGTGCAAGATCGACCAAAGAACCCGTCGAGTGTTTGAACGAATCAATGGTGGGGGTGCGTAACTTGAGCTCGGCGATAACCGCCCCACGCAGGGACACGGCGGCCAGGAAATCGCGCGCAGGGGCGGTATGGGTCGCGTTGTCGCGCAGGGTGTCGAGCGACAACGCGGCGCGTTGCATGGCGACCTCGCGACGCTTCTCGGCAACGATGTATTCGAGGAAGCCCATCATTCCTCACGGAGCTGCTGCCTCGAGCGTAGCCGCGCGCAGGCGCTCGAGCACATCCTTCGCGCGACCGTCGTCGATGGCCGCCGCGGCGAGGGCCACACCGTCGGAGATCGATTCCACCAGACCCGCCACCGCGATCACGAACCCCGCGTTCAGCACCACCGCGTCGCGCTTCGATCCGCGCGCGCCGTCGAGAATGGCGACAATGGTCTTGGCGTTGTCTTCCGGTGTTCCGCCCGTGAGCGTGCGGACATGGGCGCGCTCGATTCCGACCGACTCGGGTGTGAATTCGAAGGTCTCGACGCGTCCGCCGTCGAGGACTGTGACCCGCGTTTCTCCGGCCACGGTTACCTCGTCGCTGCCGTCCGAGCCGTGCACGACGTACACCTTTTCGGACCCTAGCGACGCCAACACCTGCGCGACCGTCTCGGTGTGCTTCGGGTCGAATACACCCACCAACTGCCGTTTGACGAAGGCGGGGTTCGCCATGGGACCGAGCAAATTGAACACGGTGCGCACTCCCAACTCGCGTCGCACGCCGGCGGCGTACTTCAGCGCCGGATGGTGCGCGGGCGCGAACATGAATCCGATACCGGTGCGATCGATCACGTCGGCAACGCGGTCCGGCGCCACCGTCCGCACGCCCAACGCTTCCAATACATCGGAGCTGCCGCATTGCGACGACAGCGCGCGGTTGCCGTGCTTCGCGATTGCAACTCCGGCGCCCGCGGCGACGATCGCCGCCGCGGTGGAAATATTGAACGTGTGCGTCCCATCGCCGCCGGTGCCGCACGTGTCGACCAGTCCATCGCGTGACGGCGTCACCCGAATCGCCTTCTCGCGCAGCACCGACACGAAGCCCGCGATCTCGTCGACCGTCTCGCCCTTGGCGCGGAGTGCAATCAACACGCCCGCGATTTGTATCTCGGAAACGTCGCCGGAGACAATCGCGCCCATGAGCGCTTCCGCCTCGTCGCGCGAGAGATGCTCTCGACGCAGCAATTTCTCCAGCACGCTTCGCATCAGGCGGTTCGCTTCGCCCCGTTGGCGCGCGCGAGCCCCAAAAAGTTGGACAAGAGCTTCAAACCTTCCGGGGTCAGAATCGACTCCGGGTGGAATTGCACGCCTTCGACGGGCCGCCCCTTCAGACGCACGCCCATGACCTCACCCTCGGACGTGTACGCGGAGATCTCGAGGAGGTCGGTGAGACTCCGTTCCCTGGCAATAAGGGAGTGGTAACGGGTGGCGCTGAAGGGGTTTGAGAGCCCGTCGTAAATCGTGCGACCGTCGTGGTAGACGCTGGAAACCTTCCCGTGCATCACGCGCTCGGCGCGTACGACCTCGCCGCCGAACACTTCGACGATGCATTGGTGACCGAGGCACACGCCCAAGATGGGAATGCGATCGGCGAAGTGCGCGATGAGCGACTTGGAAGCACCCGCGTCGTCCGGGCGCCCGGGACCGGGCGAAACGATGAGGGTGGTGGGACGCATTTCCTCCGCGCGCGCGACGTCGATGGCGTCGTTGCGGACCACGCGCACTTCTTCGCCCAGCGAGCCCAACGCCTGCGCGACGTTGAACGTGAAGGAGTCGTAGTTGTCGATCAGCAAGTGCACTAGAACCCCTCCTCGGCGATGGCGACCGCGTGGATGAGCGCGCGCGCCTTGCTGAGCGTCTCTTCGTACTCGCGCGCGGGGTCCGAGTCCGCGACGATGCCCGCGCCCGCTTGCACGTAGAAGCGGTCGCCCATCATGACGATGGTGCGAATGGTGATGCACATGTCCATGTCGCCCTGGTGGCCGAAGTAACCGAGTGCGCCCGCGTAGGGGCCGCGACGGTCGCGCTCGAGCGACGAGATGATCTCCATGGCCCGAATCTTGGGTGCTCCCGTGACCGTTCCGGCGGGGAAGCACGCGCGCAAGAGGTCGAAGGCGTCGTGCTGGGGCGAAAGGGTGCCGGAGACGGTCGAGACGATGTGCATGACGTGCGAATACTTTTCGACGTGCATCAGCGACTCCGGTTTCACGGTTCCGACCTCGCACACGCGCCCCAAGTCGTTGCGGCCCAGATCGACCAACATCACGTGCTCGGCGCGCTCCTTCTCGTCTTTCAACAACTCTTCTTCGAGCGCCAGATCTTCGGCCGCGGTGTTGCCGCGCGGCCGCGTGCCCGCAATGGGCGAAAGCGTCGCCTTGCGCTTGTCGAGCTTGACCAAAACCTCGGGCGAAGAGCCGATCAGTTGAAAGTCGCCGGCGTCGAAGAAAAACATGTACGGAGAAGGATTCAGGATGCGCAGCGCGCGGTAGATTTGAAACGGCTCGGTTTGCGTTTGCGCGGCCAGCCGCTGCGAGACGACGATTTGGAACGCGTCGCCCGCGAGGATGTGCTCCTTGGCCGTTCTGACGTGGCGCTCGAACGTCTCGCGCGTCATGTTCGACTCCGGCGCGACATGACGCGCCTTCGGTCCCGCACCGTTCTTGATGGATAGCGGCGACGAAAGTGCACCCAGCAGCGACTCGATGGTCGCCTGCGCGCGATCGTAGGCGGCGTCGGCGTCGCCGGATTCCGGCAGCACGATGACCTCCATCTCGCTTCGCACGTGGTCGAAGACGACCAGCGCGTGTGGAATCATGAAGTAGTAGCCCGGGAGCCCGAGCCCCACGTCGTCGGGGAGGGGAAGCCGCTCGAAAAATCTCGCGACGTCGTAGGAGATGTAGCCGACCGCGCCCGCGAACGGCCCCGGGATGTCGTCGCCCTCCATCGCCGGCGTGCGCCTGATTTCGTCACGCACCAACGAAAGCGGATCGCGTCCGTCCAGGGCGACCGTCACCTCGCCGTCCGCGCGCGCAATGCGCACGCGGTCGCCGTCGAGGCGCAGCGTCGACGCGGGTGCGACACCGATGAACGAATAACGCCCCACTTGGATGCCGCGCTCGACGCTCTCGAGGAGGAAGCGGGCGCGCAGATCTTCCGGCATGCTGCGCAACTTGAGAAAGGCAGAAACGGGCGTTTCCAAGTCGGCCGGTACCCGTCTGCGCAGCGGCGTCACCTTGCCGCGTGCGCGCGCGGCTATCCATTCTTCTCGGGTCGGTTTCAGCATGCGTTGCCTCATTCACAGTCCGGCTCAAAACAAAAAAACCCGCCATCCAAACGGATAGCGGGTTCGATAAAATTGCGAATCTCTTCGTGGACTACAGTCCCGGCGTACGAACGATCGCCCGCTACCCTATGGTACGGTTGCACCACCACCAACGGCGGGTGCTGCGATAGCTCGTGTGCGAGGAAATGAGTCGCATCGTGCAAGAATCTTAGACCATCGGCGCGGGTCGTGTCAAGACGCGACTTTCCATGCTATGATTCCGAATCGCCGATGCGCAGCGACGTCGGCCAGGAGGAGCCCATGAGCCAGGGAGGAATGGACACCATGAAGGCCGTGCAAGCCAACGCCGTGGAACGCGCCAAGGCCCACTTCGAGAAGATCGTTCGCCAGCAGCTCGACCGCGTCGAGCGCATGAAGGCGGACGAAGACTGGGTGGACTATCGCCAGCTCGGCACCATCGAGATTGGGGTTCTGGGTGGCGACGGCATCGGTCCCATCATCACGGCCCACGCCGTTACGGTGCTCGAGTCCTTGCTGCAGGATGAGGTCAAGTCCAAGAAGATCGTCTTCATCGAAATTGAAGGCCTGACCATCGAAAACCGCGCCAAGCACGGCGCCGCCATTCCCGACGATGTTCTGGCCGAGATTCGCAAGTACCCGGTCCACCTCAAAGGCCCTACCACCACGCCCCGCAAGGGAGATCCCTGGCCCAACATCGAGTCGTGCAACGTCGCCATGCGGCGCTACCTCGATTTGTTCGCCAACGTGCGACCGGTGAAGGTGCTGAGCGAAGGCATCGACTGGGTCTTCTTCAGAGAGAACACCGAAGGCGCCTACGTCCTCGGCAGCTCGGGTATCAACGTTGACGACGACCTCGCGTTCGATTTCACCGTCGCCACCTCTCAAGGCACCGAACGCATTTGCCGGCTCGCCTTCGAATACGCGAAGAAGAACAAGATTTCGCGCGTCACGGCGGTCACCAAGGCCAACGTGGTGAAGACCACCGACGGCAAGTTTCTATCGATCGCGCAAGACATCGCGAAGCAGTATCCCGGTGTTGCCTTCGACGACTGGTACATCGACATCATGACGGCGAAACTCGTCGACCCGAAGCGCCGGCGCGATTTCAAAGTCTTCGTGCTGCCGAATCTGTACGGAGACATCCTCACCGATGAAGCGGCCGAATTCCAAGGCGGGGTGGGGACGGCGGGGAGTGCGAACATCGGCAAGCGCTACGCGATGTTCGAGGCCATCCACGGCTCGGCGCCGCGCATGGTCGACGAGGGGCGCGCGAAGTATGCCGATCCTTCGAGCATGATTCGCGCGGGTGCCATGCTGCTGCGTCACATCGGCCACGAAGACCGCGCGACGCGTCTCGAGATGGCGCTGGATATCTGCGGAAGCTTCGAAAAGAAGCTCGTGCTAACGGGCCGCGACACGGGAGCCACGGCCGACGAGTTCGTCGAGTACTTGCTGGCGACACTCAACGACAAGAAGCTCGAAGAGCGCTGGACGGGCTACCAGAAGAGCCGCTAGCTCCATTCACGGAAACGGACCGAATGAAGCGCGCGCTACTCTCGCTTATTGCCGTTTCCGTAGCGGCTAAGCTTCTCGTCATATGGAGTGGTCTCTGCGAACGCGGCGTGATCGCAGACGACGCCTATTACTTCTTCACGATCGCCAAGAACATCGGCGACGGGTTCGGGCCCACTTTTGACCGTATTTCGCCGACGAACGGGTTCCATCCGTTGTGGCAATTTGCCATCGTCCCGCTGTTTTCCACGACCTCGGATCTTTGGATTCCGATTCGGGCTGCACTCACGCTCTCTCTCGTCTTTGATGTCATCAGCGGTATCATCATCGTCGATCTCGCGAGGCGCGTCGGCCGGCCGGACCGAGCGGGGCTTATCGCCGCGGCACTTTGGTTCTTGTTTCCCATAACGGCGTTCCTGGGGTTACGCGGGATGGAGTCGTCGCTCTCCACCGTGCTGGTGTTGCTTTCGCTCCGGCTCACGCTCACCGCCGTTGACCAACAGTTCTCTTGGCGGAGCGCATTCCCTTGCGGAATCGCGTTTGCGCTTAGCGGGCTCGCGCGCACCGACAATCTTCCCTGCGTCGGCCTCGCGATACTTATGGTTGTCATGGTTGCCACGCGCCCAGAATCTCGCCGCCGCGGCTGCTATTGGTTGCTTGTGACGGGTGCAACCGCGGTGCTCTTGGTGGCCCCCTGGTTGCTATGGAATCTGGACCGCTTTGGTTCCATAGTGCAAGTGTCCGGCCTCATCAAATTGCACACCAGGTACCTCTTTGGCGCCCTCCCCGATTGGGGAACCACGCCGGAGGCCGGCATTCGCGCATTGGCGCATCGCGTGTTCGCTCCCGTATTGGTGCCCGTGCGATTCTTGCTTGGCGAGGAATTCAAGAGCACCGCGTTGACGCCGGTGATTACATTTCTCGCCATTGCGGTCTACGCTCTGCCTGTCTGCCTCCAGGCGGGTCGATTCGTGCGCGACCGGAAAGCTCTCCCCGTTTTCGTCTTCGCGATGACCTGGATGATTGCACACGTCGCGCTGTATGGATTCGTTTGGGGGTCCTACGCGTCGTGGTACAGCCTGACCTTCATGGCTCTCTTGACTTTCGTAACCGCCGCGTCGCTGTCCGGTACGGAGCAGCCGCATCGGCGGCGCGCGAACGTGTTTTCCTTGGTATCGGCGGGCGGCGTCGCGATCGCCATTTATGCAGCCCTATTCGGCCACATGTCCCGAAAGCACAAAACGCCCGAGGAGCTACTGGGACGAAAACTCAGCGCGATCAGGGCGGGCGCACCGGACGCGGTTATCGGTGCGTTCAATGCGGGTGCGGTAGGGTACGTGGGGACGCACCATGGCCTTCGGGTCGTCAATCTGGATGGTCTGGTGAACAATAAAGTGTATGAGGCGCTGCAGTCCGGGCGCTATCTCGAGTATGTTCAGGAAACCGTCGACGTGATGTTCGAGACGCCACAGCGTGCGGCCGTGTTTCTCGGCCCGCAGCAGCTGCAGGAGCTACACCGTGCGTACTCGACGTACGCTGACGGGTTGTGGTATCGATCAAACTACCAACAGCGGTAGCCCGCTATTCGTCGCCTTCCTTTTCGGGTTGGCGGCCCCCCAGCTCGCGATCGAGCAAGAGAATGGCGCCGGGCGCGTTGTCGGCCAGTTTCACCTGTTCGATCAGATTGAGCGAGCTGTTTTCCTCCTCGACCTGTTCCTCGACGAACCATTCCAAGATCACGCGCGTCGCGTGGTCGTTCTCCTTGATAGCCTGGTCCATGAGCGCGTTGATCTGCCTCGTATTATTGACCTCGGCCTGGTAACCGGCCTGGCACGCGGCCAGCGTCGTCTTCCACGTCTTGGGTGGTGCCGCCACCGCCTCGAGCGACACGAGGCCGTCGCGGCGAATGACGTAGTCGAAGAGCTTGTTGGCGTGCACCAGCTCTTCCTGGTACTGGACGCGCATCCAATGCGAAAAGCCGTTTAGGTTCTCGCTCGAGAAGTACGCTGCCATCTGGAGGTACTGCAGCGCGGACTGAATCTCGAGGTTGATCTGGTGGTTGATGGCGGTTTCCATTTTCTTGCTCAGCATGGGCTCTCCTTTCACGAGCCGCAAGGATAGCGAAACCCGTGGAATCGGTCCAACATTAACCCTCGCGCGCTTGCGCGGCTCCCGGCCGCCCGATACACGCCACCGTTGACTCCCGCACGCATCGGACGGTACTTTCGAAACCGAATCATGAAGCGCCTTCTCGCTGTTTTCGCCCACCCCGACGACGAGTGCTACGGCCCCGGCGGGACCCTCGCGCGGTGTGCACTCGCCGGCGTCGACGTGTTCATTACCATGTTCACCGCCGGCGAAGCGGGAACCATCGGCGTCTCGAAGACGCTGCCGCGCGGCGAGCTCGCGCGTCTTCGCCGCGCCGAGCTGGGCGCATCGTGCGTCGCCCTCGGGGTGCGCGACCATCGCATTCTCGGCGCCCCCGACGGCGGTGTGGCCGGGGTGGACGAGAAGTGGGCCGTGGCCGAGATCCTGGCCGATATCGAAAAGTGGAAGCCACAGGTCGCGGTGACGTTTCACCGGCGGGGAGTTTCGGGCCATCCCGATCACATCGCCGTGACGACCTTTCTCGACCGCGCGTTGTTGGAAGCAGGTGACGACGGTCCGCTGGTGTGCTACGAGTGGGGAATTCCGCGGCCCAAGGCGCGCCTGTACGAGCGGCCCAATCTCGCGCCCCTCGAGGAAGACGAGATCGCCGCAATCATCGAGATCGACGACCGCGCCATGTCCCGCAAGATCGAAGCGATTCGACGGCACGAAACCCAGGTCGAGTTCTTCAAGAGCCTCGAGCAGAAGTTCGATTATCGCAAGGTGTCGACGCCGGAGTGTTTTGCGCGCGGCCGATCGCGCGTTGCATTCGACGGCAAACCCGTCGACGACCTCTTCCAAGGAATCGAGGTTGGTTGACGTGTGGGACGCGCTCGGGCGCATGCACCCCTTCTTCGTCCACTTTCCCGTGGCGCTGATTCTCACCGCTTTCGTCACCGAAGCAACCGCCGCGGCGCGCCGCGACGAGCGCCTGGGCGATGCGGCGCGCGTCATGATCACGGTGGCGGCGTGGCTCTCGATTCCTGCCGCGATCGCGGGGTTCGCGCGCGCGGGTGCAGTCGTCATCGAGCCGGAGCTGCAATCGACGTTCACGCTCCATCGTATCGCCGGCATCGCGACACCGGTGCTCGCGTTTCTCGCGGCCGGGTTGGTGGCGGGTGTGCGCCGCAGCGGACAAGTTTGGGAGCTGTTTCTCTACCGCGCGGTTTTGCTTCTGGCCGCGATCGCGGCCGCCATCGCGGGCCATCACGGCGCGGAGTTGGTTTACGGCGTGGATTTCTTTCCCTTGTGGTAAACGGTTGACTCCCGCGACCGCGCCGCGCTAAGCTCCGCGCCTCGACCGCACCTCAATCGGGCTCCGAACCCCCTACGGCGTGTGACGAAGTGAAATCCCCCCGGAGGACCATGGACAAGAACGCTCTAGCGACGCTGGTCGCTCACATCGACGGTTATCGCGACAAAGTTATCGAGCTGCAAACTGAGCTGTGTAAGCGTCCCGCGCTCGATCCTTCGAGCGGCGGGTCCGGCGAGGAAGAGAAGGCGGCCTGGCTCGAGTCGTACTTGGGCGGCCTCGGGTTGACGGTAACGCGCTACGACGCACCCGACCCGCGCGTCCCCAGCGGCCGCCGTCCCAACCTCGTCACGTACTACCCGAACAATCCCAGCACCGGCCCGCGCCTGTGGATCATCGCGCACACCGACGTGGTGCCCCCCGGCGACCCGTCCCTGTGGACGGGCGACCCGTGGACGCTGCGCGTGGACGGAGACAAGTTGATGGGGCGCGGAGTCGAGGACAACCAAGGCGGGTTGTCGTCGGCCGTGATGGCGGTGCGCGCGTTCATGGACTCGAATATCCAGCCCGAGCTTCCCTTTGCGCTCGCGTTCGTCGCCGACGAGGAGACGGGGAGTGTCTACGGGCTTCGCTACTTGATCGAGAAGCACCGCAAATTATTCCGTAAGGATGACCTGATCGTCATTCCGGATTCGGGCAATCCGCAGGGGACCGAGATCGAGATCGCCGAAAAGGGTATCTTGTGGGTAAAGTGTCGCACCCTAGGTAAACAAACCCACGGTTCGGTTCCCGAAACGGGAATCAATGCGCACCGAGCCGCTGCCTACATGATCACGCGCATGGATTCGCTCTATGAGAAGTTCAAGAAGAGCGACCCTCTATTTCACCCCCCCATCTCGACCTTCGAGCCCACCAAGAAGGAATCCAACGTCCCCAACATCAACACCATTCCAGGGGAGGACGTGATCTACTTCGATTGCCGCATTCTCCCCGCGTACAAGCTCGAGAAGGTCATTCGCGCCATGAAGGCGGTGCTGGAGAAGACCGAGCGAAAGTACAAGGTCAAGGTGGAGATGACGTTCGTGCAGAAGGAGACTCCGGCGCCGCCCACGCCGGCCGACTCGCCGGTCGCACTCGCCATCACGCGCGCAGTGAAGGAATTGCGCCGCAAGACGCCCAAAGCGATCGGCATCGGCGGGGGAACAGTGGCGAAGTATTTGCGCGAAGCGGGTTTCCCGTGCGCGGTGTGGGCGACGCTCGACGAGCGCGCGCATCGTCCCGACGAGCACGTGCGCGTTTCCCACATTCTCGCCGACGCGAAAGTATTCGCGCGTATGGCGCTGTCGAACGACGCGCCGCGTGCGAAGAAGAAATAACGGGAATCTTTTTGACATCTATAATCGTTTAGTTTACATTGAGGCCCACGCATCGCGCAGGGGCTTACAACTATTGCGAAAGGGGCAGTGTCATGCAGGGTATTGCGTTCGGACCAACCATTAGATTGCTACGCCAGGCCAAGGGCATCAGCTTGCGCGAGATGGCGCGTCAGTTAGGAGTATCGCCCGCTTTCTTGAGTCAGATCGAAGCCGGGCGCCAGCACAAGATTCCGCGCGCACGCATCGTGCAAGTCGCCGGCATGCTGGGTGTGTCGGAAGGCTATCTGCTGGGAACAGCCAAGCAGGTCCACCCGGATCTCATGAAATTCTTGAGCGAGACGCCGGAAGCGGCCGAATTCATGGTCTCCGCGATGCGGAGCGGCATGATCGGCACCGACTTCACCAATCTCCGCGAAATCGTGAGCGACAAGAAGCTGCGCGCGGGAGTTCTCAAGCCCGTGCCTGTGCCCAAGAGGAAACCCGGTGTGAGTCACCACTTGGATGACTACCTCGACCCGTCGCTGTGCCTGGCGGGCGTGGCGGTGCAGAACAAGGAGCGCTTGTTCCAGCGTTTCGTGAAGGCGGTCGCCAAGAAGAACAAGAACATCTCGTCCGACATCTTGCTCGATCGCCTGTCGGCGCGCGAGCGGCAGGCGGCTACCGGCATCGGCGGCAGCGTTGCCATCCCGCACGCCTTCTTGCAGGGAATCGAGAAGCCGATGGTGGGGGCATTCTTGCTGCAACGCGCGATTCCGTACGGCCCGGGCGACGACCGCGTGAAGACCGTCTTCTTCCTGGTCGGGCGCGAGGGGAACACCGAGCACCACTTGCCGATACTCGCACGCATCGCGCGTCTATGCTCGACGCCCGAATTCTTGCAGGTGCTTGCGAAGGCGAAGAGCGGTCGCGACATTCAGAAGACGATTCTGACCTGGGACGCCCGCATCGGCACGTAGGCGCGATTGTCTCCATTCGATTCTTCGGGACGGCCCGCGACCTCGCGGGCCGTTTCGTTTTGGTTGTGGCCGTGAGATTGTGCTTGGCACGGCGTGTGCCGGGGCCGAGTCATGGGAATCGGATCGACGGGATGGGTACCTCCGCATTGTCCCAACCCCAATTGCCTCTACTTCAACACGTTGTCGCCCAACTGGCCCTTCGCGCGCAAGGGCTTCTATCAGCGTCAGCGACGGCCTCACCGTATCCAGCGGTTTACATGCCGCGCCTGTAAGCGTCACTTCAGTACCCAGACCTTCTCGACTTCCTACTGGCAGAAACGCCCCGACGTCATCGACCGCATCGTCTTGATGGTGGTCGGTTGCATGGGCAACCGACAAATCGCCCGCGCACTCGCCTGCAGTCCTTCCACTGTCGCTCATCAGATCGCTCGCCTTGGACGCCACTGCCTGCTCCTGCAGGCGCGTGAGCTCGCACGTCTTGGTCACCTCGGCGAAATTGCCATCGACGGCTTCGAGACATTCGAATGGAGTCAGTACTTCCCGTTCCACCACAACGTCGCGGTCGACGTCGCTTCCGGCTACTTTCTCTATCACACCGATAGCCCGCTGAGGCGAAAGGGGCGCATGACGGCTGCGCAGAAGACGCGACGATCGGCCCTCGAGGCGCGCCTGGGAAAGGCTCACCCGAGAGCAGTGGAGACGGGCGTGCGGGAGCTGCTATGCGCGATTCATTCGAACCAGCGTTCCGTGACGCTTCGCAGTGACGACCACGCGGCTTACCCACGCGCGATCGCCTCCCTCGGCTGCGATGTCACGCATCGCATCACGTCGTCGAGAGAGCGACGCGACGAGCGCAACCCGCTTTGGGAGATCAATCTGCTCGACTTGATGATCCGTCACAGCACCGCCGCGCACAAGCGCGAGACGATTGCGTGGGCGAAACGCCGCCAGGCCTCGATCGAGAAACTCACGATCTTCCAAGTGTGGCGAAACTATATCAAGCGGCGACGCGAGAAGGGGAGTCGTGTGACGTCGGCGATGCTTTTGGGCCTCGCCAACCGGCCGTGGCGAGTGAGGGATCTACTCGCGGGTCGGGTCTTCTATGAGAAGACCCGTCTGCCAGATCCCTGGCGGGACTACTATCGCCGGCGCGTCAGCACCAACGCTCTAGCGGTGAATCGCACGCACGAGTTGTTCTACGCGTTCTAGGGGGGCTATCGACGTCGATATCTTGGGCGGTCGGACGCGCCTAGGCGCAATCTCCCGACCACAACCTTTCGTTTTCCGCACCGTCGCGTAAGCTCAGGACGGCTCGGTGTTTGCGATTGCGAAGGCAGTCACTCGACTGGTATCATTGGGGCCCGAATAACCCGTTCATCTGCCTTGCCGGGACCATCGTTTTGCCACCTGGATTCACCTACGGGATAGGAATCTGCTAATGGAGTCCTTCGCTACCCGCGCTCGCGGCGCTATCGAGCGCAGGCGCCTTCGTTTCGTCTACGAACGACTGCGACCCGAGCTGTCGGTGGCCGACGTCCTCACCCGCGTCGACCCGGCGTATTCAGTCGCTGACACTGACACAACCCCGCCGTTCTCACGGTTGCTCGAGGCGCATCTGCAATCCACCCCGCGCACGCTGTGGGACAGCGCGCCACCGATCGATTTGGCCGCGGTGGAGCGCGCACGTGCCGGCGAGTGGGACTTGCTGGGCAGGACTCTGTCGGTGACGCCGTCGACGGACTGGCACCGCGACCCGTTCTTCGGCGCGCGTTGGCCGCGGAAGTACGTGGGAACGCTTTCGTTCTATTCCCAGGGTGGGGACGTCGTGACGTTGTGGCACCTCAACAAGATGATGTTCCTCTTGGATCTCGCCGGCGCGTACCGCGCGACTCGTGATCCGGAGTTGGCCGATCGCGTGTACGCGATCATCGACTCGTGGTGTGTGTCGAATCCGTATCTCCTCGGCATCAACTGGGCGAGCCCGCTCGACATCGCGACCCGCCTCGCGGTGTGGAGCCAGGCGCTGGCGGCGGTCGCCGACGCGCCCTTGCCCTCGGAAGAGCGCGCGGCGCGCATCGTGCGATCCGTCTTGCGCCAGGCGGACCACGTCGCTTCGCACCTTTCGCAATGGCCCATTCCCAACAACCACCTGCTGGGCGAAGTGGCGATGCTGTTCCTGTTCGGCGCCTACTGGCCGGTCTGGAAAGATTCGAAGGCGTGGATGGCGCGCGCGGAGGGAGTGTTCGTCGGCGAGGTGGAGCGCCAAGTGCTGGCCGACGGGGTCCAGTACGAAGCGTCGGTCAACTATCACGCGTACGCGCTGGATTTCGTCCTGCTCTATCTTCACGCCCAGGCGGTTCGCGGCGAAACTCCCCCCGCGACCGTCTTGGAGCGGGCGCGCGCGATGTCGATCGCACACTTGGAGCTCGCGATGCCATCGGGGCGCTACCCCCGCATCGGCGACGACACCATCGATCACTTCTTCGTCTTGTCGCAAGGGGTCGATGCCCCGGCGCTCTCTCCGCACTCGAACGCATTCGAGGCTGCGCTTCGCCCCGCGCACGCTCGGGTGTTTGCAAGCACGCGATGGGGACGCGACCTGCTCGCGTTGCGCGTTCCCACCGGCCACGCGCGCCATTTCGCCGAAGCCGGAATCAGCGTCGTGCGCGATTCCGATGCCGCGGTTGTATTCGCGCATGGTCCCCAGCACCGACATTTGTTCTCGCACGGCCATTTGCACGCCGACGCGGGCAGTTTCGAGCTCGAATTGGAAGGCGTTCCCGTCGTAGTCGACGCCGGCACGTACGTGTACTTCGCCGACCCGGAGGCGCGGACCTATTTCAAGGGCGCGCGCGCTCACAACGCGCCGGTGGTGGACGAAGTGGAATCGATGCGGAGCTTGGAGCCGTTTCGATGGGAGAGCGTCACGCCGGGCGAATTCTTGGGATTCGGCGCCGCGCCGGGAGCGGCGGCAATCGGGAACCGTCGCAGATTGCAGGGCGCCGACGGGGTGCAGATGCAGCACACGCGGGCGCTCGTGGTTTCGCATGGCACCGTCCTGGTGCTCGATGCGATCCGAACGCGCGATCAAGCACCCGTTGTGCCGCAAACACACGTCGCGCGCATCGTGTTTCGCACGCCCACTCCACCCGGAACCGCCGTGACCGAAGGAACGCGCGTGAGTGTTACCGATCCGCGCCGCTTCGTACGCGTGTTCGAGGGGTTCGCCGACCAGAAGATTCGTGTCGACGCCATCGATGACCCGGTCGACCGCACCTGCTGGTACTCGCCGCGGTATGGCGATCTGCAGCGCGGTGTTGCCGTCCGGGTGAGCGCCGAGTTCGAGTCGCGCGTGGTGATTCTCTCCGCGATTCGAAGCACCGAGGTCGCGGTGAACCCGCTGCGTTTGGACTCCACCGACGCGCTCATCGCCATCGAGTCCCACGGGGCGCGCCGTCTGGTGCGCGTGCGATTCGACCCGTTCGAAATCGTTGTGGGCGGGCGCACCTTGGTGGGGCGCGGCGCCGACCTGGTCGGTTTCGTGCACCCGCGCGCTGCCGCAGGGCCCGCGCCGCCGCCCGAGTGGTTGGACGAGCTGTCGCTGGGCTAGGCTGTGAAGCAGGTGCTCGTGATCGCATACTTTTTTCCGCCCGCCGGCGCCGTCGCCGTGTATCGAACGCTCAAGTTCATCAAGTATCTACCGGAGTTCGGGTGGAACTCGATCGTTCTGACGACCGCCAACGGCAAGTTTCCCACCTACGATGCGTCGCTCCTTCGTTTGGTTCCCGAGGGCGTTCGAGTTCATCGGACGCGAGGAATGGAAGCGTTGAACGAAGGATTCGACGCGCCCGCCGCGGGCCCGCGAGCGAAGACGATTCGTTCGCGCATGCACACGCGGCTGTACGTGCTGTGGAACGCGATCGCGTTTCCGGATCCGCACGTCGGCTGGGTGTTCGCGGCGCTGCGTCGCGCGCGACGGCTGGTTGACCAGGAAGGGGTGCGGTGTGTCTACATCTCGGGTCATCCCTTCTCGTCGTTCCTGATCGGCACGCTGCTGAAACGCAATCGCGATGTTCGCGTGGTGATCGACTACCGCGATCCGTGGACACAGAGCATCACCTACCAGCGCAAGGGCCTCCGGCGCTGGATGGACCGCAAGCTCGAAGGATGGATCGTCCGCACGTGCGACGGCGTGGTATCCAACACCCGCACCAACGACGCTCGTATGTTCGACGAATTCGGAGGCGGCCAACGGCGCGAGAAATTCGTCGCCATCCACAACGGCTTCGACGCGGCGGATTTCTCGTCCATCGAGCGCGAGCGCAACCAGAAGTTCACGGTGACCTACGCGGGCGCTTTCTACTACAGTGTGGGATCCGATTACGCGGGCGAGCTCGGAGACGCGTTGAAGACCTACTCGCCGCTCTATTTCTTCGAAGCGCTGGAGGCGTTTTTCGCGCGCCGGCCGGAGGCCAAAGCCCGCACACGCATTCGCTTCATGGGTGTGCTGGGACAGGGATACGATCCGGTCATACAGTCGCGCGGGCTCGACGGTGTGGTCGAGCGCCTCGGGTACGTCGACTACGACCAGCACCTGCGCGTCTTGAAGAACTCGGACGCACTGCTGCTGGTGCTCTCGCGCGGAGAGAAGAGCCGAGGTTGGGTTCCTTCCAAGTTCTTCCAGTATTTGGGCTCCGGCAACACGATACTCGCGATGGTCCCGGAAGGCGAAGTGCGCGACATCATTGGAGAGACGCAAGCGGGCGTGTGCGTGGAACCGGACGACGTCGCGGGAGCCTCGCGCGCCGTCGAAGCGTTGTACGACGCCTGGCAGTCGGGAACCATGTCGCACGCGCGCAGCGCCGATGCCGTCGCGCACTACGAGAGGCGTAATTTGACGCGTGCGCTCGCGCGCGCGCTGGAGAGTAAATGAGGATCAGCATCTTCGGCCTGGGTTACGTGGGTTGCGTCTCGGCGGCGTGCTTCGCCAAGAACGGGCATTCCGTGGTCGGCTTGGACGTCAGCGCCGCCAAGCGCGACATCCTCGCGGCCGGGCGCTCGCCGGTGGTGGAAAAGGACCTCGACGAGTTGATCGCCGCGGCGGTGGCGAGCGCGCGTCTCCGCACGGCTGCGTCGGCGGCGGAGGCGGTGGCGCAAAGCGACGTTGCGCTGGTCTGCGTCGGAACGCCGAGCCGCGCCAACGCGAGCCTCGATCTTGGCTACGTCGCGCGCGTGTGCGAGGAGATCGGCGCCGCGCTGCGATCCAAGAACGAGCGACACGTGGTTTGCATTCGCAGCACGATGCTACCCGGGAGCACGGAGGAAGTCGCGGTGCCGGCGCTGGAGCGCGGATTCGGGAGTGCGCTGCCGCCGCGCGTCGAGGTGGCCGTGAACCCGGAGTTCCTCCGCGAAGGGAGCGCGGTCGCAGACTTTTTTCAGCCGCCCAAAACCGTCGTCGGCGCCTTCAATCCGAAAACCGCCGCCACCATTGTCGAGTTGTACCAAGGGATCGAAGCCCCCGTGTTCGCGACCAGCATCCGCATTGCCGAAACGGTGAAGTACGTGGACAATGTGTTCCACGCCACCAAGATCACCTTCGCGAACGAGATCGGCACTGTGTGCAAGGCCGCCGGCGTCGACAGCCACGAGGTCATGCGCATCTTCGCGGCCGACACCAAGCTCAACATATCGCCCGCGTACCTGAAGCCCGGGTTCGCGTTCGGCGGGTCGTGCCTTCCCAAAGACGTGCGCGCGCTGGTTTACTACGCGCGCTCGCGCGACTTGAACCTCCCGCTGCTCTCGTCGCTCTTGCCGAGCAACGACGTGCAAGTCGATCGCGCGGCCAACGTGATTTTTTCGCAGGGAAAGAAGCGGCTCGGGTTTCTGGGGATGAGCTTCAAGCCCGGCACGGACGACCTTCGCGAGAGCCCGCTGGTTCGCCTGATCGAGATTTGCCTCGGCAAGGGCTACGACATTCGCATCTACGACCAGAACGTTTCGTTGGCGCGGCTGGTGGGCGCGAACAAGGCGTACATCGAAACCGAGATTCCCCACGTCTCGCGTCTTCTCTCGACCCAACTGGACGAAGTCATCGCGTTTGCCGACGTGGTAGTCGTGGGTCACCGCACGCGAGAGTTCGCCGAAGCGGTGACGAGGCTTGCGAGCGACAAGGTGATCGTCGATCTGGTGCGCGTGTTCGACGTGCCGCCGGATGACGCGCGCTACCTGGGGTTCAATTGGTAGGCTAGAACTCGGAGAGGCGCTTGACTTCGGGGCGGCCGCCGGGGAACAGGCTCAAGAAGCCGTCGTTGTAGCGCATGATGAGATACGTCGCGAACAGGAGCCCCAGGTTGCGAGCGATCAGAATCCACGACGTGTTCGATCCGCCTTCGCTGCCGAAGCAGCCGCACTCGACCGTCATGCCGCGCACGATCACCATCACGATGGCGACGATGAACATGATCAGCAAGATGGCGATGGCACCCGCGGCCTTGCGCGTGAAGATGCCGAGGATCAACATGACACCGGCGACGAGCTCGGTCCACGAGACGCCGAGCGCGAACAGGTTGGAAAGCGCGAAGGGAATGATCTTGTACCCGCGCACCGACATGGCGAAGCCAGCCGGCTCCAGTACTTTCGACCAGGCCGCGAACACGAACATGCCGCCCACCAGCAGGCGCAGGAAGAGATTCAGCCAGCGATGGGCGAGAATGCGGCCGATCACTTGTCAACCATCCCTTCGATGGGATAGCCGGCCGTGGTCCATTGGTCCCAACCGCCCGAGAACACCGAGATGTTCTTGTATCCGATGATCTTGAGCTCGGTCGCGAGTTGGTCGCTGAAATCGCAGGTCAGGCTGCGGCAGTACACGACCACGTGTGCGTCCATGGGAACTTGCGAGGTGAGCACGTCGAAGTATTCGGGAATGCGGTCGTACGGAATATTGATGGCCCCAGGAATGTGCCCCTGCTCATATTCGGATGCGTCGCGCGCGTCGAGAATGATCACGGAGCCCTGGTCGAACAACCGCTTCATTTCGGCCAGCGAAATCGCGCCTTCGGCGAGCGCGTGTGTGGTGTCCGCGGCGGCGGAATCGGCGGAGGCGGGGTGCTGCGCGGTCGAAACCGGCGCCCCCGACTGGATCAACGCCACGCCGTTGGGGCGCACCGCATTGACGACGATGCCGAGCAGCGTCGCAACGACCATGATGGCCACGCCGCCGATGAGTTGTGAGAATACGTTGCCCATGCGTTCCGAAACTTTCCTGGTCAACCTCGTAAACGGGGATCGTAGCCGACGCGGCACGCGCAATCCAGCCGTTTCTAACACCGCCCAGTACTCGTCGGTTCCCAGCGGAAAGTTAGGATTCTAACCATGTGTGGGATTGCCGGCATCGTGTACGACGCTCGAGCTGTGGTGGCGACAAGCGGAGAATTAGCGCGGGCGCGAATCGCGCGCTATCGCGTCCTTTATCTTCCGTTTGCGATCGACTGAAAGCTCTCCCGGGCACTTGTCTTCCGCGCGAACACCGGCCTCGTTGCAAACCCGGTTCACGACCGCGAGCTGCGAGCCGTAGACCTGACACATCTTGCACGCGAACATATGTAGACGCAGCGAAATTCGCGCACGCCACGACAGGCGTCGGTCGCGTTTCTCGGACAGCATGCGGGCAGCGTCTCGACAGCTCAGCGACATCATTTTCCTTCGAACCAGTTCATTTCCAGACAGCGACGGAGCTTGGTGCGGGCCCGGTGGAGCATGACCCACAGGTTCGTCGGCGTCACCTCGAGCACCTTACGAATTTCTTCGCCCGAGAGCCCATCGAATTCGCGCATCGAGAAGGCGCGCCGGTGGGCCTCCGGGAGCCCGTCCAGGCACTCCGTGAACACCCCCCAAAACTCGCGATTCTCGACCAGGGTGGCGGGGGATTCCTTCCAACTGGGGCGCAGGCTGTCCGCGTGTTCCATCTCGTCGCCGGTCGGGCTCAAGTCGCTCTCGAGGACCTCCGAGCGATTGCGACGATAATAGTCGACGATTTTGTGCTTCAAAATTCCGGTGAGCCAGGTTCGAATCGATGATCCCCCGCGAAAGCCTTCGATTCCCTTCAGCGCGGATAGAAAGGTGTCTTGCACCAAGTCGGCCGCGATCTCGGCATCGCGAACGCGAAGCACCGCGAATCGAAACAACGCGTCGCCGTGTTCGTCGACCCAGCGCGACGGGTCGCGAGACTCTCGATCGTTCGCCATCGGGCTATTGTAGAGGACGCGGGCGCGATTTCAAAGGTGGACGCCGCCGTTACCGACGACGTATTCTCCCCCTTCCATGGCCGAGCCCACTCGCGACAAGCTCCCGCACGGCGCCATCGGCGGTATTTCGGGCGACGCGTACCGGCCGCTGGTTGCACCCTCTGAAAACCTCAAGGAATTCACGTTTCGAAGCGTGCTCATGGGCGCCATCTTCGGCATCGTTTTCGGTGCCGCCAACGCGTACCTGGGATTGAAGGTCGGCATCACCGTCTCGACGTCGATCCCGATCGCCGTCATGACGGTGGCGTTCCTGCACATGACACGCCGCGCGTCGGGCCAGTCGACCATACTCGAGTCCAACATGTCGCAGACCATCGGGTCGGCGAGCTCGTCGCTGGCTTCGGGCGTCATCTTCACCATTCCGGCGCTGTTTTTGTGGGGTCTTTCGCCGTCGCTCCTCGAACTGACGCTGCTGGCGATGTGCGGCGGACTTTTGGGAACGCTGGCGATGATCCCGCTGCGCCGGCCGCTGATCAAGAAAGAACACGGCCACCTTCCGTATCCGGAAGGCACCGCGTGCGCGGAAATCCTGGTCGCCTCCGAGCGCGGCGGCACGCAAGCGCGCACCGTATTCTCGGCGCTGGGAATCGGCGCGGTCTACAAGGCGTGCACCGACATTGTCCATCTGTGGCCGGAAGACTTCGTGCAGAAGATTCCGAAGCTTCCTAAGGGCGTGTTCACGCTGGAAGCGGCCCCCATGTTTCTCGGCGTGGGCTACATCCTGGGCTACAACGTCTCGGCGGTGATGGTGGCGGGCAGCTTGGTGAGTGCCATGATCTTCATCCCGCTGATCGCGCATTTCGGGCAATACATCGTCGAGCCGCTGTTCCCGGAGACGGTGAAGCCCATCGCCGACATGAGCGCCGATGAGATTTGGTCGCGCTACATCCGCTACATCGGCGCGGGTGGTGTGGCGGCGGGCGGCATTCTCACCATCGTTCGCACGCTGCCGACCATGGTGGGTGCCTTTCGCGCGGGACTCGGTGAGCTGACCCAGCGCGAGTCGCGGGCCGCGGGTGTGGAGCGAACCGACACCGACATGTCCTTCAAGCATCTATTGGTGGGCGTGGTGGCGATCGTGCTCGTGATCGCATTCGTTCCCACCGTGCTGGCGCACGTCGACTCGGTGGGCATGCGCGTGGTGGCCGCGCTGTGCGTGGCATTCTTCGCCTTTTTCTTCGTGACGGTTTCGTCGCGCATCGTGGGTTACGTCGGCGTGTCGTCGAACCCCACTTCGGGCATGACCATCGCGACCTTGATCGGCACCAGCACCGTGTTCTACCTCCTGGGCTGGACCGATACGGTGGGGAAGGTGACGGCACTCACGGTGGGAACTATCGTGTGCACCGCGGCCAGTATCGCGGGCGATACGTCGCAGGATCTCAAGACGGGTTTTCTCCTCGGTGCGACACCGAAGCGCCAGCAGTGGGGGCAGCTGATCGGCGTCCTGACCTCGGCGACCGCGGTGTGCGCGTCGGTGATGGTTCTCAACAGCCAGTACGGCTTCGGAACCACGGATCTCCCTGCGCCCCAGGCCACTCTAATGAAGACCGTCATCGAGGGGATTCTGTCCGCCAACCTTCCCTGGACGCTCGTGTTCATCGGCGCGCTGATGGCGCTGATCGTGGAGCTGCTGGGCATTCGCGCGCTCCCGTTCGCGGTCGGGCTATACCTCCCGCTCTCGTCGATGAGCCCCATCTTCGCGGGCGGCGTGTTTCGGTGGTGGGTGGAGCGCCGAAACAAGCACGACGAGAAGCGCCTGAACGAGGCGCGCGAAAACGGCGTGCTGTTCGGCTCGGGCCTGGTGGCGGGGCAGGGAATCATGGGGGTGGCGATCGCCGGTATCGCCTACGCAATTGGGCGCCGTCCCGACTGGGGCGGTCACGCGTGGATGGGCGCCGCGGGCCCCTATGTCGCCCTCGCGCTCTTCCTGGGGCTCGGATTCTACATGGTGCGCGTGGCGCAACGCCCGGCGACGCGGTAGAATGCCGGCATGGCGCAGCGCCCGTACGACCTCATCTGCTTCGACGTCGACGGAACCCTCGTCCGTCATCCATCGGGAAAGGTCATCTGGGAGATTTTGAACCGCCGCTTCACCGGCGATGACTCGGTCAACGCGGAGCGGCATCGTTGGTACGACCAGGGAAAGATCACGTACCCGCAGTGGGTCGAGTTGGACGTGCAGGGTTGGATCGACGCCAAGGCGACGCGCGGCGACATCGTGGATGCGATCCGCGAGTTCGAGCACTTCGACGGCGCGCACCGAACGCTGTACGAATTGAAGCGACGCGGCGCGCGCTTGGCCGTGATCTCGGGAACGCTGGATATCGTGATCGACACCATGTTTCCCGAGCACCCGTTCGACGATATTTATTCCAACCGGCTGCTCTTCGACCACCACGACCGCTTGACCGGTTGGCAAGCGACGCCGTTCGACCTGGAAGGAAAGCCGGTGGCACTGCGCGAGCTGTCGAAGAAGCACGCGGTGTCGCTTTCCCGCGCCGCATTCGTGGGCGACGGCGCCAACGACATCCCGATGGTCGGGGTGGCGGGTTGCGTGGTGGCATTCAACCCGCGCAGCGCCGAGCTCGAGCGTCGTGCCAATTATGTCGTGCGCGAACCCAATCTATCATTGCTCCTCGAACTGATCGGATGACATGAAGAAAGAACTCGAGACGACTACCAAGAAGGAATTCGACACACCCGAGCGCGTGCTGGACGAGATCCGCGACATCTACGCGGAGCCCGACGCGGACCTGGAGACCCGGCTGGTGCGCGAGCTGATCGTGCACGCGCTCAAGTGCCGCCGCGATCACCTCGAAGTGCTCGATTTGAAAGTTCTGGGCCGCGTGATGGCGGAGTTTCGTTACGCCGCGCGCGTGTTCAAACCCTATCGCGACATGCGTAAGGTCTCGATCTTCGGCTCGGCACGCACGCCCGAAGACGACCCGTACTACCTGATGGCGGTCGAGTTCGCCAAGCAGCTGGCCGCAGACGGTTTCATGGTGATCACGGGTGCTGCCGAAGGCATCATGAAGGCGGGCAACGTCGGCGCGGGCGCCGGCGCCAGCTTCGGCGTCAATATTCTGCTTCCGTTCGAGCAAGCACCCAACCCCGTGATCGGCGACGACCCCAAGCTGATCACGTTCAAATACTTTTTCGTGCGAAAGCTGTTCTTCCTAATGGAAGCGAGCGCGGTGGCTCTGTTTCCCGGCGGCTTCGGCACCCACGACGAAGGCTTCGAGACGCTGACGCTGATACAAACCGGCAAAGCGCCGCCCATGCCGCTTCTCTACATGGATCTCCCGGGCGAAGATTATTGGTCGAGCTTCGACCGTTTCGTGCGCGAACAATTGTTGGCGCGCAACCTCATCTCGGAGCGCGACACCAAGCTCTACAAGATCTGCACCTCGCCGCAGGAAGGCGTCGACTACGTGAAGTTTTTCTACTCGACGTACCATTCGATGCGCTTCGTGCGCGATCGCATCGTCATCCGCCTGCAAAAGGAGCTTTCCGACGACGCGGTCGCCACGCTTGGAAGCGACTTCTCCGACCTCGTGAAGAAGGGCAACATCGAGAAGAGCGGTGCCTTGCACGAAGAGGCCAACGAGCCCGAGCTCGACGACAAGCCGCGGCTCGTGTTCGCGCTGAACCGCCAGAGCCCGTCGCGCTTGCACGAGATGATCGTCGCCATCAACGAGTTGGGCCGGGAAGTAAAATGATGCGCCGCGCGAGCACCCACCGCGCGAGCGGTGGCGTGCTGATCGCACTGCTCGTGATCGGCGCGTGCGGTAAGGAATCCAAGCAAGAGAGCGCGCGCGATGAAGGCGCCGCACCGGGCGATGCGCCTTCCGGCATGGTGTGGATCGCCGGCGGTGAATTCAGCATGGGCTCGACCGAGTTCACCGACGCGCAACCCATTCACCGCGTCGCCGTCGACGGTTTCTGGGTCGATTCCACCGAAGTCACCAACGCGCAATTCACGCGCTTTGTTTCCGAGACACACTACGTGACCGTCGCCGAGCGCGTACCGCGCGCGGAGGATTATCCCGGCGCGCCGCCCGAGAACCTGGTCGCGGGTTCGGTGGTGTTCACGCCGCCCGGCACGGAAGTCGCGCTGGACGATCACTTCCAGTGGTGGGCGTACGTGAAAGGCGCCGATTGGCGCCACCCCGATGGCCCCGAGAGCACCGTCGACGGCCGCAAGGATCACCCTGTCGTGCACGTCGCCTACGAAGACGTCGAGGCGTATGCGACGTGGGCCGACAAGAGAATCCCGACCGAAGCCGAATGGGAGTTCGCCGCGCGCGGCGGTTTGGACGCCAAACCGTTTGGGTGGGGCGACGAGTTTCAGCCCGGCGGGAAGTTCATGGCCAACACGTTCCAGGGAGATTTTCCGAATCGAAACACGGGCGAAGATGGATTCATGGCGACCAACCCTGTGCGCGCGTTCCCGCCCAACGGGTACGGGCTGTACGGGATGGCGGGCAACGTGTGGGAATGGACGGCGGATTGGTATCGCCCGGACACCTACGCCAAGCGCGCGTCGACCGGTGTGGTGGTGCACAATCCCACGGGACCCGCGGAGAGCGCCGATCCTACCGAGCCCGGTGTGGCGAAGCGCGTGCACAAAGGCGGGTCGTTCCTATGCACGGATCAATACTGCGCGCGCTACATGCCGGGCGGTCGCGGTCGCGGTGTGCTCGACACCGGCACCAACCACTTGGGGTTTCGTTTGGTGAAGGATGCGGCCGGACCCTAGCGGACGAATGCGGTCGCGTGCCACGCACGCGCGAAGGTGGTCTCGAAGCGACCACTGCGAAGATCGCCCACGGTCTGAATGGTCGGATCGAACACGATAGTCCCGTCTCCCACCGCACCCGATTCCACGAGCTTCTGGAACTCGTCGCGCTTGACGGCGCGCACCACGCCGTCATCGCGGAAAAAGACGACCGTGCGGTCGAAGCCGTCGATCCCGTGCTCCTTGCGCAGCGCCGTCATCACGTGCACCATCGAATCGGTCGAGCAGCCGGAGACGCCGTCGTCGAGGTAGCCTGCGATCAGGACGAATCGATGCTCGAGAATCCGGTACGCGCCGCGCACCGGTGTACCGTGGGACTTCCATGCGCTCAAGAATTCGTCGAGCCGCGCCGTGACGACGCCGTGCTGCGCCTGCGAGAGCTCGTTCGCGAGGGCGAACACCCACACGCGCGCGTGGTCGGGAGTGTCGGGGAAGAGCTTGGTCATGCTAGCAGTGCTCGTCGAACGCTTCGACCAGGTCGTAGGCGATCTCTTGCGGGCTGCGCCCCTCGATCTGGTAGCGCTCCATTACGTACACCGGCTTGCCGTCTTTGAACAGCGCGATCGACGGGGACGAAGGCGGCACACCCACGATGTATTGGCGCGCGCGCTCGGTCGCTTCGATGTCGACGCCCGCGAACACGGTGGTGATCTTGTCGGGCTTCTTCTCGTGCTGAATCGCGAGCTTGACGCCGGGGCGCGCCATGCCGGCCGCGCACCCGCACACTGAGTTCACGACCACGAGTGCCGTGCCCGGGGTGTTCTTGAGCACCATGTCGACGTCGGACGGCGTCTTGAGCTCGGTGACGCCGGCGTTGACGAGATCGAGTCGACAGGGTTCCGTAATCTCCGGTGGGTAACGCATCGGTTCCATCCTCCTCACAGGTTCAATTCGAGCCGCGCCGCCTCGGACATCATCTGCGGCGACCACGCCGGCTCCCAGGTAACGTCGACTTTCACCGACGCCACGCCCTCAGCGGCTGCGACCTTGGTCTCCACGTCCAGCGGCAGCGTCTCCGCGGCCGGGCAGTGGGGTGTGGTCAGCGTCATGGTGATGGTCACGTCGTTCTTGTCGTCGATGTCGATGTCGTAGATCAACCCCAGCTCCCAGATATCGATCGGGATCTCGGGGTCGTAGCACGACTTTAGCGCTTCGATGATCTTTTCGCGCAATGTCGTAGTCATGGTCATTCCGTCGAGACGGGCGCCTTGGCGCCGTCCTTGAGTGCCGCGCGCAGTGCGTGCCACGGGAGTGTGGCGCACTTGACGCGCACCGGAAACTCGCGCACGCCCATGAACACCGCCAGCTTGCCGAGCGCGTCGACGTCGGGAGACTTGGCCGACTCGCCCGTTACCAGGTCGTGGAACTGCACGAACAGCTTGTCCGCGTGATCGATGGACCTGCCCGCGAGCTCGTCGGTCATGAGGGAGGCACTCGCCATGCAAATCGCGCACCCGCTGCCCTCGAACGAGAGGTCGCGGATGTCGCCCCCTTCGACCCGCGCGTAGACCGTGACGCGATCGCCACACAGTGGGTTGAATCCTTCCGCGTGGCAATTGGCACCCGCCAGCCGGCCGAAATTGCGCGGGTGCTTGTGGTGATCGAGGATCATCTCTTGGTACAACTCGCGCATGTTGCTCATGCGCGAAACACCTCATTGACCTTCGCAATGGCGGCGACCAGCCGGTCGACTTCGTCGCGCGTGTTGTAGAACGCGAACGACGCCCGGTTGGTGGCCGGGATTTCGAAGAAGTCCATCACCGGCTGCGTGCAGTGGTGACCGGCGCGGATCGCGATGCCTTCGTGGTCGAGGATCATGCCGGCGTCGTGCGGGTGCACGCCGTTGATGGTGAACGAGACCACGCCCGCGCGGTGCTTCGGCGTCCCCACCAGCGTGACACCGGACACCGACGCCAGTGCGTCCACCGCATAGGCGACGAGCTCGCTCTCGTAGCTTTCGATCGCGTCGTGTCCGATCGCGTTCATGTAGTCGATGGCCGCACCCAAGCCGATCGCGGCCGCGATGTCCGGCGTGCCGGCCTCGAAACGGTGCGGCAGGACGTTGTACGTCGTCTTCTCGAACGTCACGGACGCGATCATGTCGCCACCGCCTTGGTAGGGCGGGAGCGATTCCAGCAACTCTCGACGCGCGTACAACACGCCCGCGCCCGTGGGTCCGAACATCTTGTGGCCCGAAAAGGCGTAGAAGTCGGCGTCGAGCGCGCGCACGTCGACCCGAAAATGCGGTACCGCCTGGGCGCCGTCGATCAACACCGGAATCTCGCGCTGGTGCGCGATGGCAATCATCTCCGCGATCGGATTCACCGTGCCCAGCGAATTCGATACCTGTGGGAGGGCCACGATGCGCGTGCGCTCGTTCAACAGCTTTCGATACTCGTCGAGCAAGAGATCGCCGGTACGGTCCATCGGGACCACGCGCAGCTTGGCGTTGGCACGCTGACACAGAAGCTGCCAGGGGACGATGTTCGAGTGGTGCTCCATGGCGGAGATCACCACTTCGTCTCCCGCGCGCACGCGCGACTGCCCGAAGGAATACGCGACCAGGTTGATGGCTTCGGTGGTGCCGCGCACGAACACGATCTCAGCCGCTTCGGAGGCGTTCACGAACGCGCGCGCCTTTTCCCGCGCGCCCTCGTACAGCTCGGTCGCGCGCACGCTCAAGGTGTGCACACCCCGGTGCACGTTGGCGTTGCTGGATTCGTAGTAGCTGGAAATTGCGTCGATGACGGCGCGCGGCTTCTGGGAGGTGGCGGCGTTGTCGAGATACACCAGCGGCTTGCCGTGCACCTCGCGCGCCAAGATGGGGAAATCGCGGCGCACGGCGTCGACGTCGATGGTCTGCTTGGCGGTTCGCGTCATGGTCGTTGTCGCCATCCTTACGCGTTGGCGCGCGCGCGTCGCGCTTCCACCAACCACTCGAACAGCTCGTTTTCGAGACGGAGCTTGAGCGGCTCCAGCTCGATGCGCTCCAGCACTTCGCTCGCGAACGCGTACACCATCAGATCGCGGGCCTCCTGGAATGGAATCCCGCGCGAGCGCAGGTAGAACACCGCGGTGTCGTCGGTCTTGCCGATGGCCGCACCGTGCGTGCACTTGACGTCGTCGGCGAAGATCTCGAGCTGCGGGTTCGAATTGATGCGCGCCTCGTCGGAGAGCAGCATGCAGTTGTTCTCCTGCTTGGCATCTGTCTTTTGCGCAATCGGGTCGACGTAGATGCGGCCGTTGAACACCCCGCGCGACTTGTCGTCCAGAATGCCCTTGTACAGCTCGAAGCTGTGGCAATGCGGCTGCGCGTGGCGGATGAAGGTGTGGTTGTCGACGTGCTGGCGTCCGCCGGCCAGGTAGAGACCATCGACGCGCGCGTCGATGCCTTCGCCGTCCAGGATGGTGTGGACGTCGTTGCGCACCAACGAGCCGCCCATGGTGACGCCCAGGGTCGAAAAGCGCGCGCTCTTGGCGAGTGTGGCGTGCTGGAAGGCGACGTGGAACGCCTCCGCGGATTCTCGCTGCACCTTGTAGTGACGAAGCCCCGCGTTTTCGCCCACCGCGAACTGGGCGACCGCGTTGGTGAAATACGCGCCTTCGCCCAACCCGACGAAGCTCTCGACCACGACCGCTTCGCCGTTGCATCCCGCGGAGACGACGACCCGCGGGTGGGTCATGCTGGGCTTCTTGTCGGAGACGGTGGTCACGTGGACGACGTGGATCGGTGCGTCGAGGGAGATCCCGTCGGCAATTTCGATGTAAATGCCGTCCGCGAGGAATGCCGTGTTGAGCGCGGCGAAACGCTGTTTGTCGCCGCGCTCGCCGCGCGACAGCAGATCGCGCACCCGATCGCCGCGGTCGCGAAGCGCGTCGGCAAGGCTCCCCATCCATACGCCGCGCGGCGCTTTCCCGCGCGAGAGCGCGGGGGAAAAGCGTCCGTTCAATAGCACGAGACGGTGGCACGCGACATCGTCAAATGTGTGCGACGTGATTGTGCGGGCATCGATCGCAGGCGCCTCGTCAGCAAGGCGAAAATCGATCTCCGCAATCGGGCGCGTGCGTGTGAAGCGCCACTCTTCCTCTTTGAGCGAAGGAAATCCCAGCGTCTTGAATTGATCAAGACCCTCGCGGCGCAAATCGTGCAGCCAGGCGGGGCCACTCGAGCGCAGCGCGGGTTCGAGCTCGGCGAAGGTCGATTCGTAGGCGGCGACACCCGGCACTAGCCCGACACCTCCGCGTAGCCCTCTTTCTCCAGCTCGAGAGCCAGCTCTTTGCCGCCGGTCTTGACGATGCGGCCGTCGACGAAAACATGGACCACGTCGGGGACGATGTAGTTCAGCAAACGCTGATAGTGCGTAATCACGACCATCGCGCGCTCGGGGCTCCGCAGCGCGTTGACGCCGCTGGCGACCACGCGCAGCGCATCGATGTCGAGTCCCGAGTCGGTCTCGTCCATGACGCACAGCGCCGGGTCGAGAACCGCCATCTGGAAGATTTCGTTGCGCTTCTTTTCGCCGCCCGAGAACCCTTCGTTGACCGAACGGTTCATCATGCTCTCGTCGATCTTCAACAGCTTCGCCTTCTCCTTGACCAGCTTCAGGAACTCCATGGCATCGAGCTCTTTTTCGCCGCGCGTCTTGCGGAGCGAATTGAGAGCGGTCTTCAAGAAGTAGTTGTTGCGCACGCCGGGAATTTCGACCGGGTACTGGAAGGCGAGGAAGAGTCCCTTGGCGGCGCGCTCTTCGGGGTCGAGCTCGAGGACGCTCTCGCCGCCGATGAAAATGTCGCCTTCGGTCACGTCGTACGTGTCGCGGCCCGCGAGCACCTGGGCCAGCGTGCTCTTGCCCGAACCATTCGGTCCCATGATGGCGTGCACCTCGCCCGCTTTGACGACCAGGTCGACGCCCTTCAGGATTTCTTTCTCATCCACGCGGGCGTGTAGGTTCTTGATCTCGAGCATGGTATCTCCCATGTGACTAGCCGACGCTCCCTTCGAGGCTCACCGCGAGCAAGCGCTGCGCTTCGACTGCGAACTCCATCGGCAGCTCGGCGAAGACTTCGCGGCAGAAGCCGTTGACGATCATGTGCACCGCGTCTTCGTTCGAAATGCCGCGCGCGCGGCAATAAAACAGCTGGTCCTCGCCGATCTTCGACGTGGTCGCTTCGTGCTCGGCGCGCGAGGTCGAGTTGCCGACTTCGATATAGGGAAACGTGTGCGCGCCGCATTTGTCGCCAATCAACATCGAGTCGCACTGCGTGAAGTTGCGCGCGTTGGTTGCATCGGGGAGCATCTTCACCAGGCCGCGGTAGCTGTTCTGCCCGTGCCCCGCCGAGATGCCCTTCGAGATGATGGTGCTGCGCGTGTTCTTGCCGCGGTGGATCATCTTGGTGCCGGTATCGGCCTGCTGGTAATTGTTGGTGAGTGCGACCGAATAGAACTCGCCGGTCGAATCGTCGCCGGTGAGGACACAGCTCGGATACTTCCAGGTGATGGCGGAGCCGGTCTCGACTTGCGTCCACGAGATCTTCGAACGCGCGCCGCGGCATTCGCCGCGCTTGGTGACGAAGTTATAGATGCCACCCTTGCCTTGTTTGTCGCCCGGGTACCAGTTCTGCACCGTCGAGTACTTGACGGTGGCGTCCTCTTCGGCAACGAGCTCCACTACGGCCGCGTGCAATTGGTTTTCGTCGCGAATGGGCGCCGTGCAGCCTTCCAGGTACGAAACGTACGCGCCCTTTTCCGCCACGATCAGCGTGCGCTCGAATTGGCCCGTCTCGCGCGCGTTGATGCGGAAGTAGGTCGAGAGCTCCATCGGGCACCGCACGCCGGCGGGGACATAGACGAACGAGCCGTCGCTGAACACCGCTGAGTTGAGCGCGGCGTAGAAGTTGTCGTTGTAGGGAACCACGGTGCCGAGCGCCTTGCGCACCAACTCGGGGTGCGTCTGCACGGCTTCCGAGAAGGAGCAGAACACGATGCCGAGCGACGCGAGCTTCTCCTTGAACGTCGTGGCAACAGAGACGGAATCGAACACGGCGTCGACCGCGACGCCCGCGATGCGCATCTGTTCGACCAGCGGAATGCCGAGCTTGTCGAAGGTGCGTCGGATCTCGGGGTCGACTTCGTCGAGGCTCTTGGGCTGGTCGCCGGCCTGCTTGGGAGCCGAGTAGTAATGGATGTCTTGGAAGTCGATGGGCGGGTGCTTGATGTTCGCCCAGGTCGGCTCTTCGGTGCCCATCTTCTGCCAGGCGCGGAACGCGCGCAGCCGCCACTCGAGCAGCCACTCGGGTTCTTTCTTGCGTGCGGAGATGGCGCGAACGACGTCTTCGTTCAGCCCCTTGGGGGGCTTGTCTTCTTCGACGTCGGTGACGAAGCCCCACTCGTAGTCCTTGGAGATTCTCTCCTGGATGGGATCGTAGGCGTCGCCGTGAGGTTGGGCGGCGTTAGCTTTACCGGGCATCGATGGTCCTTCCGGGCGTCGCTTCGGGCGCCGTATCGCATTTAATCGCACTAATTTGGTCCGCTTTCTAGGATAAACAATTCACGAGGCAGAATCAACCCACGATTGCGCTCCGCCAGGAGCGCCTTCCCAGAGGGCTAACCGATTGTGCCGCAAGGCCCTTGGCCTTTTGGTAAGGTGAGGCGCGATGCCTGCGCAAAGGGACCAAGACTTCCTCGAGTTCGTCCTCGACCAACTCTCCGGGGTGAAGTCGATCACGCCGCGACGGATGTTCGGCGGGATTGGCCTGTACCAGGCCACCACCTTCTTCGCGATCATCGACGAGGGACGCCTCTACTTCGTCACCGACGACGCGACGCGGTCGGCGTACACGGAGCGCGGCATGAAGCCGTTCCAGTACGCTCCCGGGAAGTTCATCCGCACCTACTATGAGGTGCCGGTCGATGTGCTGGAAGACGACGGCGCTTTGTGCGATTGGGCTCGTGCTGCGGTCGCGGCGCAGGGGCGTCGGAAGACGAAGAAGCCTGGGCGCAATCGAAAGGTCTAGTAGCAGACGCCGGGCGCTTGTCGCAGGTACGGCGTCTCGCCCAACTGGTTCAACATGAAATCCGCCGTGTCCGCGCGCGAGATGCTCACCGACCAAATGAAGCTGCCGACGTTCGATCCGTGCTGGTAGGTGCCGCGCTTGCGGCCGTTCGTGAGCTGTCCCGGACGCACGATCACCCAGTCGAGGGAGCTCTCTATCACGACGCGCTCCTGTCTCCCCTTGTCATACCAATAGAACGGCAGGATGAACGGGATCGTGAAGAGGGTGTAGTAAAGCCCCAGCCGCCCGCTGCTGCAATTGACGCCGAGTGCGGTCTCGACGACCAGGCGCTTGACGCCGTGCTTCTCCATCGCGCGCACGATGTTGCGGGTTCCTTCCGAGAGAATCTTCGACGGACCGAGCCAGCGTTTGTGCCCGAGCGCGCACACGACCGCCTCGCAGCCCGGCATGGCGGCGTCGAGACTCGCAGGGTCCATCACGTCGCCGCGCGCGACGTGCAAGCGATCGTGCGTGAACTTGATTCTGGAAGGCTTGCGCGCAAGAGCGACGACGTCGTGTCCGCGCTCGAGCGCTTGCTTGACGATTTCGCGACCGGTGCCGCCGGTCGCTCCGATGACGAGGACGCGCATTCGTGCAGTATATGCGAAACGCGGGTGCTAGTCGGCCACGAAACCGCGACGCGCACGACGGCGCGTTTGCACGATACCGATCGCCAGGCAGATGATGGCGGGCCACGCGGTAAAGAAGAACAACAGGCCGGGTCCGATTGGGTTGGGGTTTGGATCGGGCCACAGACCCACCGCGGCGAGCACGACGATGCCGATGAGTGGTCCCCAGCCCACCACGACGAGTGTCAGGCCAATTCGAACCCAGAGATTTCGCAGGTATTGCTTCATATCCCCCAACCATGCAAGAAGGGCGCCGAATAGGGACGTGCGGCCCATGAGCACCGTTGCGCTGGATTTACGCTATGCGCCCTTCCTTGAAATCAGCACGTTGTTCTCCGGGAGCGATTCATCTATGAACAGGTACGCGGGGTTGCGGAGAATCGTCGTGTCGGTGAACCCGGCCCGTTGCAGGCTCCGCTTCCAGTGCCTCGCGCTGCGCAGTCGTTTGTTTACCGCACGATGCGAATCGAATTGTACGTTGACGCCGTCCATGACGCCGAAATGTCCCCCGACCACGAAGAGGCCGCCGGGCGCGATGGCGTTGCCGACCTGTCGCACCGTCTCCTCCCATTCGTCATCGGCGACCACGTGGAACATCACGCCGATACCGTTGACGCAGTCGAAGCGATCGTCCGTTGACGCCAGCACTTCGTGGATCTTCCCGAGGCGGATGTCGACGTTCTGTCCTTGATACTTCTCAGCGAGGAACTGGACCGATTTCTGCGAGACGTCGATTCCCATGACTCGCGACGCTCCCAAGGATCGATAGAAATCGATCCAGTGCCCCGATCCGGGGCCCAAATCGCACACCGACCACCCCGTGGGATTGCACGCGTTGTTCAGAAAGTGTCGCAGGATGAGGATCTCAACGGAACGGTAGTGGTACGCGGCTGCCAGCGACGTGTGGTCCGGCGAGATTGTCCGGCGATCGCTCAACCCGTCGGCGAAGAACTCGTCGAACCACTTGCCGGCTTGGTAGGGCGTCCGATCGCGCTGGAGATAGGTGCGACGAAGGCCCCGAAGAATCTTGCGGCGCTTGCGCAAGTACCGCTTAAGAACTTGCATCTGCCCCCCGCGCTGAAGACGATCTTCCGCGGCGCCGCATTCTGGAAGTTGCAAAGATCACGGGGCGCGAGTCTAGCACGAGCACTATTGGGCAGAAACCGAATAGCCGCGAGGCTTCACGCCGCCCGTGCTTTGCTCCTTACACAACGCCCCGATTTGTACTATTCTAGGCCGGCCGGTTAAGCTCTCGTGGGCCCATCTCGCTAGGAATCAGCGACTTACCTAATGTACCGAATCGAATCCAAGGTCCAGACTTCGTCCTCGGCCTTCAAAGAGAACGCGGCCTTTCAGCGCGAAGCCAGCGAGAAGCTGCGCGCGCGCCTCGACGCCGTCAAGCAGGGCGGATCGCCGAGCGCGGTCGAGAAGCACAAGGCGCGCGGAAAGTTCACCGCCCGCGAACGCATCGCGAAGCTGCTCGATCGCGACACACCCTTCCTCGAATTCTCCGCACTGGCCGCGAACGGAATGTACGACGACCAGGCGCCGTCGGCCGGTGTCGTCACCGGCGCGGGTGTCATTCACGACCGCGAGGTGATCGTGGTTGCGAACGACGCCACCGTAAAAGGCGGCACGTATTTCCCGATCACCGTCTTGAAGCACGTGCGCGCGCAGCAGATCGCGATCGAAAACAAACTGCCGTGCGTGTATCTGGTCGATTCGGGCGGTGTGTTTCTTCCGCTGCAAGACGGTGTTTTTCCCGACAAGGATCACTTCGGGCGCATTTTCTACAATCAAGCCGTCATGAGCGCGGCCGGAATTCCGCAGATCTGCGCGGTAATGGGATCGTGCACCGCGGGTGGCGCCTACGTGCCCGCCATGAGCGACGAAAACGTGATCGTTCGCGGGCAGGGAACCATCTTCATCGGTGGGCCTCCGCTGGTGAAGGCGGCGACCGGTGTCGACGTGACCCCCGAGGAGCTGGGGGGCGCCGACGTCCACACGCGCATCTCCGGTGTGTCCGATCACTTCGCGGACGACGACGAGCACGCGATCCAGATTCTGCGCAACGCGGTGGAGGGATTCGGACGGGTCGAGAAGACGCGTCTCGAGGTGCACGAGCCAGAGGATCCGCACTACGATCCGCAAGAGCTGTACGGCATTATTCCGAAAGACCTCTCGAAGCAGTTCGACTCGCGCGAAGTGATCGCGCGCATGGTCGACGGTAGTCGCTTCCACGAATTCAAGGCGCGCTACGGCACCACGCTCGTGACCGGCTTCGCGCACATCATGGGTTATCCGGTGGGAATCGTCGCCAACAACGGGATTCTTTTCTCCGAGAGCGCGCGCAAGGGGGCGCACTTCATCTCGATGTGCGCGACGCGAAAGATTCCGCTTCTTTTCCTGCAGAACATCACCGGCTTCATGGTGGGCAAGGAGTTCGAGCACGGCGGCATCGCGCGCGACGGCGCCAAGATGGTGCACGCGGTGGCGACGGCACAGGTGCCCAAGTTCACCGTGATCATCGGCGGTTCCTACGGCGCGGGCAACTACGCCATGTGCGGTCGCGGCTATTCTCCGCGCCTGTTGTGGATGTGGCCCTCGGCGAAGATTTCCGTGATGGGCGGCCAGTCGGCGGCCGACGTCCTATGGACCGTCAGGCAGTCGGAAGGGAAGAATAGCGCCGCCGAGGAAGCGGAATTCAAGAAGCCGATTCTTGAGAAGTACGAGCGCGAGGGAAGCGCGTACTACTCGACCGCTCGACTGTGGGACGACGGCATTCTCGACCCCGTCGACACGCGCACCGCGGTGGCACTCGGCATCAGCCTCTCATTGAACGCACACATCCCGAAGCATCGCTTCGGCGTGTTTCGAATGTAGGAGCCTGCATGGCGTACACGACACTCCGCGTCGAAAAAGAAGCTACCGTCGCGCGCGTGACGCTCGATCGCGGCGCGGTTCGCAACGCGATCGACGAGACCATGATCGCGGAGCTGACCGATGCGGTGCGTTCGCTCGGCGGCGACGATACGGTGCGCGTGGTCGTGCTGACGGGCGCGGGCGACGTCTTCTCCGCCGGCGCCGATCTGAACTGGATGAAGAAGGTCGCGCAATACTCGTTCGAACAGAACGTCGAGGACGCGCTCACTTTCGCGCGCATGATGGAAGCGCTTTATCGGCTACCGAAAGCGACCATCGCGCGCGTCAACGGGGCGTGCTTGGGTGGCGGAGTCGGGCTGGTGAGCGCGTGCGACGTCGCGGTCGCGGTGCGCGACGCGAAGTTTGCGCTGCGCGAGGTATTGCTCGGCATCGCGCCCGCCGCCATATCTCCCTACGTGCTGCGCAAGATGAGCCAGGCGCACGCCCACGACTATTTTCTCACCGGCCGCGTGTTCGACGCCGAGCGCGCACGGGAAATCGGGTTGGTCAACGAGGCGGTGGAGAGCGAGCTGCTCGACGCGGAGATCGACGTGTGGATCCAGCGCTTCCTGCACGCGGGTCCCAAGGCCATCGCAGCCAGCAAGGCGCTCATCAACAAGGTGGCGTGGTCGTCGATCGAAGAAATCCAGGAGTACACGGCGCGTACCATCGCGGGACTGCGGGGCTCGCCGGAGGGAAAAGAAGGCTTCGCCGCCTTCTTCGAGAAACGCAAAGCCGAGTGGGACATCGAGGGCTGACGCGTGGCGACCAAGCGCTCGAAGCCCCAGACCGCCGCGGTGAACAAGGTTCTCATCGCCAACCGCGGCGAGATTGCCGTGCGCATCGCGCGCGCGTGCCGTGAGCTCGATCTTTCCAGCGTCGCCGTCTTCTCCGAAGCCGATCGAAAGAGCCTCCACGTGCAACTCGCCGACCAAGCGGTGTGTATCGGACCGCCTTCGCCGCTCGAATCGTATCTCAAGATCGACGCGTTGCTCGATGCCGCGCGCACCACGGGCGCGGACGCGATCCATCCCGGTTACGGATTCCTGGCCGAGAACGCCGACTTCGCCGCCCGCGTCGAGAAGGCGGGCTTGACGTTCGTCGGGCCGCCCGCGGACGTGATTCGTTCCATGGGATCGAAGCTCGGCGCTCGTACCATCATGACCAAAGCCGGCGTCCCCGTCGTCCCTGGAACCGACAGCGGCAGCAACGACGCTTCTAAAATCGCCGCCATGGCGAAGAAGATTCCCGGGCCGTGGTTCGTGAAGGCGTCGGCGGGCGGCGGTGGAAAGGGAATGCGACTGGTGACGGATGCTTCGCAGCTCGAAGCGGCCGCGCGCGCGGCCATCGGAGAAGCGAAATCCGCCTTCGGCGACGACGTGGTGTACGTCGAAAGGCGCATCGAGCGGCCGCGTCACATCGAATTTCAGGTGCTCGCGGATGCGCACGGTAACGTGGTGCACCTCTTCGAGCGCGAGTGTTCGATTCAGCGCCGGCATCAGAAGGTGCTGGAAGAAACGCCGTCGCCCGCACTGACGCCCGCGCTTCGAAAACGCATGGGCGAAGCGGCGGTGGCGGCCGCACGTGCCGTGGGCTACGTCAACGCCGGCACCATCGAGTTCATGCTCGATGCCGAGGGCGAGTTCTACTTTCTGGAGATGAACACGCGCATTCAAGTCGAACATCCCATCACCGAGTGCACGACGGGCGTCGATCTGGTGCAGTGGCAGCTGCGCGTGGCGCGCGGCGAAACGCTCGCGTTCACGCAGAAGGACCTTTCGCAACGCGGACACGCGATCGAGTGCCGGATCTACGCCGAAGACGAAACCAAGAACTTCGCGCCGTCGGCGGGTGTGATTTCGGTCCTGCGCGAGCCGGGCGGCCCTGGAATTCGCGTCGACAGCGGCATGTATCAAGGTTGGGGAGTGACGCCGCATTACGACCCGATACTCGCCAAACTGGTCGCGTTCGGCGAAGACCGCGAGGTTGCGCGTCACCGCATGCTGCGTGCGCTCGACGAGTATGTCGTGCTCGGTATCGCGACCGGGATCGAGCTGCACAAGCGAATCCTTCGTCACCCGAAATTCGTGGCGGGGAAAGTCGACACGTCGTACCTCGACGAGTACGCGAACGAACTGTTGAGGCCTCGAAGCGAGGACGTCCCCGACGTGGCCTTCGTGACCGCGGCGCTGGCTTCGGCGTTGGGCACGGGCCGCGCGCCGCAGTCGTCGGCCGGGGCAGCGAACGGCGACGACGTTGCATCCACCTGGCACACCACTGGCGCGTGGGAGATTGGAGGCGCGAGGTAGCGTGGCGTCGATCACGATCGATGGCGTGGGACGCGACGTCGTGGTGTCGCGAAACGGCGACGACTTCGTCGTCACGGTGGACGGTCGCCGCTACGACGTGCGCGAGGTGGTGCGCGCGAACGACGGCGTGGCGTTTCTCCTGGGCCACGAGTCGCACGTGGCGCGCATGACGGACGCACGCGGCGGTCTCGAATTCTCGGTCGGCGGGCGAACCTACCTGCAGCAGCGCGACGTGGTCGACGCGGACCGCCCGGCAAGTGGAAGCGGCCGCGGCGGTGACGGGCGCCTCGAAGCCCCCATGCCGGGCTCGATCGTCGCCATCACGGTGGCAGTAGGCGACCGCGTTCGTTCCGGCCAGCCGCTGGTCGTGCTGGAGTCGATGAAGATGCACAACGAAATCGCATCGCCGAGCGACGGTGTAGTGCGAAAGATCAATTGTCGCGTGGGCGAGCAGGTCGGCTTCGGCCACGTGCTGGTCGAGATTGCGGTGGAAGCATCATGAAGAACTACCCGGCTCCGTGGGGCAAGCTCCTGGTTGGGACGTCGTTATTCTCCACGTTGGTCTGTGTCGGCGTTTCGGTTGCCATTGCGCTGAACAGCGAACGCGGTTCGGGCGTCGAAGGCATCATGATCGCAGCAGCGGCGTTGCCCATCGTGATCCTCGTGGTCGCGGTGTTCTTTATCGTGCGTGGCTACGTCGTGACACCGGACGAGATCGTGGTACAGCGGCTGTTGTGGAGCAATCGCTTCGAGCGCTCGCGCTTGCAATCCGCCTCCATCGACCCCGACGCACTGCGCGGAAGCATTCGATTGATTGGAAACGGCGGCTTGTTCTCGTTCACCGGATTGTTCCGGAGCTCCAAGCTGGGCCGCTATCGCGCGTATGTGACCGATCCGTCCCGGACCGTGATCCTGCGCTTTACCGACCGCGTCGTTGTGCTGTCACCGCACGATCCGGCTGCGTTCGTTCGCGACCTGACTCCTCGGCGCTAGCCTCGGAGATCGAATGCCCGATGTCGTGATCGCCATCATTCTCGGCTTGGTGCAAGCCATTACCGAGTTTCTTCCCATCTCGTCTTCCGCCCACTTGATTCTTGCACGCCGCGTGCTGGAGTTTCGGGCCGTCGACGGGCTCACGTTCGATGTCGCGCTCCACATCGGAACCTTGCTCGCGGTGGTCGTCTACTTCTGGCGCGACCTGACGGCGCTGGTGCGGGGATTCTTGGGGAGCTTCTCGCGCCACCGTTCCCCCGTCGACCCGGAGCGAAGGCTCGCGTGGTATGTGATCGCGGCGTGCGTCCCCGCGGGGCTGGTCGGTCTTCTCTTCGAGAAGGAGATCGAGAACTACTTCCGCAATCCGTCGGTGATCGTCGTCACCTTGGTGCTGGGCGCGATTCTGTTTCTCTGGGTGGAGCGACGCTTCCGGCACGACGGCGACATGCAGACGTTGTCGCTCAAGCAAGCGGTGGCAATTGGTGCTGCGCAATCACTCTCGCTGGTCCCCGGTGTTTCGCGTTCGGGCATTACCATCGTGGTCGGCATGATGTGCGGCTTGCGACGCGATCACGCAGCGCGTTTCTCGTTCTTGATGGCGTCGCCCTTGATGCTCGCCGCGGGTGCCAAGAAGACACTCGATCTCCTCGGCGAGCCGGTCAGTTCGTCGCAGTGGACGGTGCTCGTGGTCGGTGTTTTGACCTCAGCGATCGCGGGCTGGCTCGTGATCCGTTTTCTGCTCGACTTCCTGCGCCGCCACGGACTCGACGTGTTCGCGTACTATCGCATCGCGCTGGCGATCGTGGTGGCGATCGTCATTTGGTCCTAGCGGGCGGTTTCCGGGATGGAACGCGACGTCTGGAAGAAGATTTCGTTCGATTACCCGCGCGCCGTGCCCACCATGCTGGCCGACGAGGAGAAGCGCTACCTCTACTGGCTCGGCAAGACGGCCTGGGACGGTAAAGGCTTGATCCTCGAAATCGGGCCGTGGCTCGGTGGGAGCACGGTTTGTCTCGCCGCGGGGATGCACGCCTCGAATCACGACGCGCGCAGCAAGCTTCACACGGTCGATAACTTTCTCTGGCGCGACTTCATGTCGGCGCGCGCACCGTTGCCGCTGCGCGCTGGGGAATCCTTCGAGCCTTACTTCTTGAGGAACGTCGCCGCGTGCGCTGATACCGTGGTAGCGCACGCCGCAGCACTCCCCGACGAGACGGTCGATGCCGGCGCACCGCTCTTGTTCGACGGGTTGCCCGGAAATGATCCGATATCGATTCTGTTCATCGACGGAGCGAAGTCGTGGCGCGGCATGCGCCACTTGCTGCGCGTATGCGCAAACCGCCTGCTCCCGGGCACGAGCCTGCTGGTGTGCCAGGACTTCAAATTCTGGAGCGCGTGTTGGGTTCCGATGATGATGGCACGGTTGGCGGATGTCGTCAGGCCGGTCCACAATGTTTTGGGCGGGACGACGGTGGCGTTTCGACTCGAGCGACCGATTCCGCCATCGGTGCTCGACGCGCTGGAGGACGGGCTCAACGCCATCGAAGCCGAGCAAGGACTGCGGTTGCTGAATCGCGCACGTGAATGGCTCGCGAAGGACGGCGACGCATTGGGGGCGGCGCACGTCGCCCTCGCACGCGTGCGATTCCTCTCGCACCTGGGCATGTCCGACGAGGCGACGCGCGAGTTTGTGAAGATTCAGTCAGGCTGGCCGTCGCGGCACGACGTCAGCCAGCTCGTCATGGCGAGCGCCTTCCTGCGCCGTTCGAGTGGGCGCTCGATTCCACGCCCGATTTCAATCTCGCTGTCCTGGCAGCGTCAGAAGTTGAAGGGCGCGTGGCGAAAGCGCGTCCCGCGAAGATGACGCTCATCGTGCTTGCCGAGCACCGCGTGCACTGCTACAATTATCCCCACCGCAGACCGAATGTCGACTCTCGCCGGTCCCTCCTGACACTGGCGGACTCGAACCACGACACGGAGGAACCATGGACATCGTATCCCGGGGCCGGTTGTGTGCGGCGTTGATTTGCGCGCTCGCCGTTCTGGCCTCCTATCCAGCCCACGCGATCGTTAAGTCCTTTCAAAAGATCAGTGACACCGCAGGCGGGTTTACGTACCCGCTCGACGACGACGACCGCTTTGGCATCGCGGTCGAGCCGCTGGGCGATCTCGACGGCGACGGCGTCGACGACATCGCGGTCGGGGCCTACTTCGACCAGTTCTATGGCGATCGGCCCGGCGCAATTTACACCCTGCTGCTGAACGCGAACGGCACCGTGAAGTCGCACGTCCGCATCACGGAAGGGGAAGGCGGCTTCACCGGGGAACTCGACTTCTGGGACGAGTTCGGAGTATCGATATCGAATATCGGCGACCTCGACGATGACGGCGTGGTCGATATCGCGGTAGGCGCGCGGCTCGATGACGATGGGCCGTCGTTTGCCCCCGACGGCTTCAATGTCGGCGCGGTGTGGATTCTGTTTCTCAATACCAACGGCACCGTGAAGTCGCATCAGAAAATCAGCGCCCGGTCCGGAAACTTTTCGGGGGATCTCGACGATGAAGACTGGTTCGGGAATGCCTGCGAGCCCCTGGGCGACGTCAATGGCGACGGCGTCGAGGATCTCGCCGTTTCCGCACCCCAAGACGACGATGGCGGGGACAGTCGCGGTGCGGTCTGGATCCTCCACCTGGCCGCGAACGGAACCGTGAAGGAGCAGCAGAAAATCAGCAGCACCGAGGGGGGGTTCACGGGTGAGCTGAGCGACGGCGACTTTTTCGGCACCGCCGTTTCTAGGATCGGAGACCTCGACGGGGACGGAACGCTCGATCTCGCCATTTCCGCGACCCGAGACGACGACGGTGGAGTCGACCGCGGAGCGATGTGGATCGTGTTTCGAAATCCCAACGGCTCCGTCAAGGGTCAGCAGAAAATCAGCGATACCGAAGGCGGGTTCGACGGTGTGTTGGAGGACAACGATCGCATCGGCAACGCGGCCGCCCCGCTCGGCGCGAGTTGCAACGGGCAGCAGGTGCTGGCGGTGGGCGCCACGGCCGACGACGACGGGGGGTTCGATCGTGGGGCGGTGTGGTTTCTGCGGTTGAACAGCGACGGCACCGTCGACACGCATTCGAAGATCAGCAGTACGACGGAGGGGTTCACCGGAAATCTGAGCAACGAGGATTACTTCGGCCTGGGGCTTGGGAGCCTCGGTGATTTCGACGGCGATGGTATCGCAGATCTCGCGGTCGGCGCGCGCATGGACGACGACGGTGGCGAGAACCACGGTGCGGTTTATATGGTCTTCCTGGACGAGCTGTTCCTGGTGGACGCGTGCTCCGTCCAACCGTCGAGCATCGACCTGGGGACGGTTCAGGTGAACCAGTCCGTCGACGGCGCGTTCACCATCACGAACACGGGTTGTAGCGTGCTTTCAGGTGCCGTGACGGAATCGTGCCCGATGTACTCGATTCTCACCAACGGTGGACCGTACGCACTGAGTCCCGGCGACTCGATGGTGGTCACGTTCCGATTCTCACCCACGACCACCGGGAACCACTCGTGCACGATCCAAACCGGAAACATTGCGTGCGGCGGCGTTTTCGTCACGGGCTTCGCCGAAGCGGAACCGACAACACCGCCCGAACCGAACATCCTCTCGATCCTCGATATCGGCAACGACCAGGGCCGTAACGTCCGCATCCGCTTCGAGCGATCGGGGCGCGACGAGCTCGGTTCACCGACGCCGATTCTCCAGTACGAGATTTTCCGACGCATCGACCCGTTGCCGTCTGCGACATCCCAGGTGAACGCAGCGCTTCTACCGGTTGAGATGGTCTCCGACCGTGGCGTGCTATTGGACGGTTGGGACTACGTGGGGTCACTCCCGGCTCACGGCGAGGACATCTACAATATTGTTTCCCCGACGCTGGCCGATTCGACCATTCGCGACGGCATGCACTGGTCGGTGTTCTTCGTGCGCGCGGCCACCGCGCAACCCTTGGTCTTCTTCGACTCGTCGGTTGATTCCGGATACTCGCTCGACAATCTCCCGCCGTCACCGCCATCGAGCTTCGCTGTTGCGTATCAGCAGGGCCAAGGCAACTTGCTCGACTGGACGGCGCCGTTCGATCCGGACGTTTACGACTACCGCGTGTACCGCGACACCGAAGACGATTTCGAGCCATCGCCGGCCAACTTGTTGCACGTCACCGCTGCGACCGATTGGTTCGACACCGTTGCGAACGGGTGGCAATACCACTACCTGGTCTCGGCGGTGGATGCTTCCGGGAACGAGAGCGCGCCCGTCGAGCCTTCGTTTACGACCGACGTGGACGATCGAATTCCCACGAAATCGGCGTTGCATCAGAACGTGCCCAATCCGTTCAATCCTTCGACGACGATTTCGTACGATGTCGCCGCGCCGGGGGGCCGCGTTCAGTTGCACGTGTTCGACGTGAGAGGGAAGGAGATTCGCACGCTGGTCGACGCACAGCAGGGGCCCGGACCGAGAAGTGCCCATTGGGACGGCCGCGACGACCGCGGCCAGCACGTCGCTTCGGGCCTTTATTTCTATCGCCTCCAAATCGGCGATGCGACGTTCACGCGCAAGATGACAATCGTGCAATAAACGGGAGGTACTGTCGTGAAGACTTTCCTCGGCATTCTCTGTGTCTTGTCTTTCGCCTTCCCGTGCTACGGACAAACCGAGAAGATCACGTTGCACGCCGACATTTCGATGTCGGACTGCTCGATCACCGAGGCAGTCGACGGTGTCGTCGAAGTGTTCATGTTCCACGTCGGGGCGGTGGGAAGGGGTGCGGTGGAGTTTCGCGCGCCCAGACCGCAGTGCTGGACGGGTGCAGTGTGGATCGGAGACGAAATACCGGCGAACTTCTTGTTCCTCGGATCCAGCCAGGGGAACTGGCTCGCAATCGCGTACGGGAAGTGTATCGACACACCGATCTATTTGGGAAAAATAAAATACTTCACGGCGGGGATCGGTCAACCGTGTTGCAGGTATCCGGTCCTGCAATCCACGGAATGGCCGACGCCAGTCACCGTGGATTGCGCAGATCCTCCAAACATCGTCTTCATATCAGGTGGCGAAGTGACGATCAACGAGACGCCCGCCTGTCTCTGCGATCCGCCGTTATCGGTCGAAAGCTCGACCTGGGGGCGAGTGAAGGCGCTGTACCAGTAGAGCAGGGTAAACAACCGAAAGGAGACGCCATGTATTCGAAATGTGTGTTGGCAGTGCTCCTATTCTCTTGTGTGGCGGGACGTGCTCTGGGACAAGCGGAGAGGATCACGCTATTCGCAGACGCCGCAGGGACCGATTGTTCGATCACCGATGTTGCTGCTGGAACCGTCGACGTGCACATGTTTCATACCGGGTCGGGTCGCCGAGGGGCATCGCACTTCATCGCACCGAAGCCTCCCTGTTGGGAGGGGGCGGTTTGGATCGGAGACGCTATTCCGCTTACCTTTCTTTATCTTGGAGACACGCAGACAGACTTTGTGGTGGCCTATCAGAATGGTGTTCCCTGCGGTACTAATGAGCTTCCGCTCCATATCGGAATGATTCGCTACTTGGTGGCCGGTACGGGACAACCCTGCTGTGAGTATCCAATATTGCCGGCCCCGACGGCTGAAATCCCGGGCTCGGTCGTCACGGTGGATTGTGATCCGCCGCCATTCGGTGAGATCATTGCGATCGCGGCCGGGAAAGTCACGATCAACGAGACCCCGAACTGTCTGTGCGATCCGCCGTTGTCAGTCGAGACTTCCACGTGGGGGCGGGTTAAGGCGCTCTATCGGTAGAACGCCCGATTGCGACGTTCTCCCGAAGCGTTCCGCGGACTTGGCCTTCAAGTTCGCGGCCACTTCTTCGCGATTACGCGGCTCCGCGTTCGTCACCATCGAACCGATCAAGCGCCGCGCGGCGGCGGTGACTTCGTCGACCGCTCGGTCGAAGGCGGCCTCGTTGGCGCGCGAAGGCTTGGTCGTCCCGGAGAGCTTGCGGACGAACTGGAGCGACGAGGCCCGAATCTCCTCGTCGGTCGCGGGGGGCTCGAAGTTGAACAAGGTTTTTATGTTACGACACATTTCATACCTCACTGCTTCGTCGCGGAGCGCTCCGCCCAGATTTCCGCCAGCCGCACGATGGCCTCGGCGGCTTTGTCCATCACTTGGACGGGCACCCATTCGAGTGTGGAGTGGATGGCTTCGCCGCCCGCGAACAAGTTGGGGCAGGGAAGCCCCATGTAGGATAAGCGCGCGCCGTCGGTACCGCCGCGAATGATGGTGTGATTGGGCGTTACACCGATGCGCTTGATCGCTTCCTCGGCGTACTCGACCAGGCGCGGCTCCTTCTCCACTTGATAGCGCATGTTGCGGTACGACTCCTTGATCTCGACCGTAACCTTGCCCTTCGGGTGGAGACCTTGCACTTCTTCGGCGATCGCGTTGACGATCGCCTTCTGCTTTTCGATCCCGCCCATCTCGAAGTCGCGTAGGAGCATTCGCAAGCTCACGGATTCGCTTTGGCCTTGGATCACGTAGGGATGCAAGTAGCCTTCGCGGCTTTCGGTCATCTCGGGACTCAACTCGCGCGGCAGTCGTGTGATGAAATCGCCCGCCATACGAATGGCGTTGACGAGCTTGTTCTTCGCGTAACCTGGGTGGACGCCGACACCGTCGAGGGTAATCACGGCGCTGAACGCGTTGAAGGTCTCGTATTCGATCTCGCCCAGAGGGCCGCCATCCATCGTGTACGCCGCGGTCGCTTCGAAGCGTTTCACGTCGAAGTGGTCCGCGCCGCGCCCGATCTCTTCGTCGGGCGTGAATCCGACTTTGACCATGCCGCGAGGAATCTCGGGGTTTTGCAGAAACAAGTCGACTGCGGTCATGATCTCCGCCACACCTGCTTTGTCGTCGGCGCCGAGGAGCGTGGTGCCGTCGGTGGTCACGATGTCCATGCCGACGTACATCTTCTCCAGATTGGGATACTCGGAGGCGAGGATGACCTGCTTGGGATCGCCGGAGAGCGCGATGTCGCCCCCGCGATAGTTCTTGTGCACGATCGGCTTCACGTTGGTGCCGGTGATCGAGGGTGCGGTGTCGACGTGCGCGATGAATCCCACAATGGGCACCTTCTCCGCGTGCTCGGGCGGAAGGTTCGACGGCACGGTGGCGAACACGTACCCGTTCTCGTCGATGGTGGCGTCCTTCAAGCCGAGACCCAGCAGCTCCTCGTGCAGCAGGCGCAACAGGTCCCATTGCTTGGCCGTGCTGGGGCACGACGTGGAGTTCTCATCGGAGCGGGTGTCGATTTTGACGTAGCGAAGGAAACGATCGAGCAGCGGTTCTTTCGGTGGCCTCATGCGTGCCGTCCGTGGGTTCGAGTCTTGCGTGAATGTGCGGACTTTCAAGAATCCGCCGGGTCGTGGTAGCGTGAAACCGGAAGCGTCGAGAATAGGGGTTTCGGTCCTCGGCGTCAACCTCGGCCTCGACTAAGGAGTCGACATGAAACGAATGCAAGCGCTCGTCATCTGTGTCTTCTGTTTCTCGCCGCATCCGCTCCGCGCGGAAGGCGCGACATCGGTACCCGTCACCCGACCGGTTCACACCTACTCGATCGTCGCGCGCGATTCGGTGACGGGCGAGATCGGTGTTGCGGTGCAGTCGCACTGGTTTTCGGTCGGCACGGTGGTGTCGTGGGCGGAAGCGGGCGTGGGTGCGGTGGCCACGCAATCGCTGGCCGAGGTCACCTACGGCCCGCTCGGCCTCGAACTGATGCGATCGGGAAAGACGGCCCCGCAGGCGTTGGCGTCACTCCTGGCCGGCGATCCGCAGCGCGAGGTCCGCCAGGTCGCGATGGTGGACGCGCTTGGTAATGTTGCCGTGCACACGGGCTCGAAGTGCATCGCCGAAGCGGGACACCGGCGCGGGAAGCAGTACTCGGTGCAGGCCAACCTAATGGAGAAGAACACGGTGTGGGACGCGATGGCGCGCGCGTACGAGCGCACGCAGGGCGACCTTGCGCAGAAGCTGCTCGCCGCACTCGACGCCGCGCAGGCGGAAGGGGGCGACATTCGCGGCAAGCAGTCGGCCGCGATCTTGATCGTGTCGGCGAAGTCGACCGGCCGGCCGTGGGCGGATCGCGTGGTCGACTTGCGCGTCGACGACAACGCCGAGCCGGTGCGCGAGATTCGCCGCCTGGTCGACGTCCATCGCGCGTACGAGCACATGAACGAGGGCGACGAGAAGCTGGCACTCAATGACGTCGACGGCGCGATGGGCGAGTATGCGGCTGCCGCGAAGATGATGCCGAACAACGTCGAGGTGAAGTACTGGGCCGCGATCACCATGATCACGGTCGGGCGCGAGAAGGAAGCGATGCCCTATTTCCGCGAAGTGTTCGCTAAAGACCGCAGCTGGGTGGAGGTGACCAAGCGCCTTCCCGCTTCGGGCTTGTTACCCGACGATCCCGGCTTGATGGAGAAAATCCTGGGCGCGGCTCCGATGAAGAAGCGCTGAGCGCCTACCTCAGCGGAAGAAGATGAACGTCACGATCAAGAACAGGGGAATCAAGACGGGAATCGAGTACTTGAACATGTAGCCGAAGAAGCTCGGCATCTGCACGCCGGATTCCTCGGCGATGCTCTTCACCATGAAGTTGGGAGCGTTGCCGATGTAGGTGTTGGCGCCCATGAACACGGCGCCGCACGAGATCGCCACCAGGTAGTGACCGTGAACCTGAATCAACCTCTGCACCGCTTCCGCCTCGGGAAGCCCGGGTGCTAGCGCTCCGATTGCGGTATTGAAAAACGTGAGGTACGTGGGCGCGTTGTCGAGGAAGCTGGAAAGCCCGCCCGTCAGCCAGAAATAATCCACGGGTTGGTCCGCGAGATCGATCAGGGGCCTCAGGGCCCCATGCTCACCCGCCCTCAAGATGGCTAGCGCCGGAATGATGGTCATGAAGATCCCCGCGAAAAGGATCGACACTTCCTTCATCGGGAACCAGGAAAACTGATTGTCCTTGTGAACGCCGGGTGATGTCGTTCGCAGCGATATCAGGCCGATCACGACCAGCAGCGTGTCGCGCAGCACCCCTTCTAGCCTCATTTCAATCCCCATCACCTGCACGCTGCCGAGCTTCAACACGCCGCTCATCAACACGGCCCCCACAATCCCGGCCAAGCAGAAAAGATTATGAACGCCACGGATGCCGATTGCCGCCGCCACGGTGTGCGGAGAAGCACTTTGCTCGCGCCGATAAAGCCGCCGGTCGATCAGGTAGAACACGATCAGCAACGGCACGCTGATCGAAAGCATTGCCGGCGCCAGGTTGAGCGTCCAAAAGAACGGAACGTGGTGGAGGAAACCGAGAAACAGGGGCGGGTCGCCGAGCGGCGTCAACGCGCCGCCGACATTACTGACCAGGAAAATGAAGAACACGACGATATGCGCCTTGTACCAGCGCCATGAAATGGCACGCAAGAGCGGCCGAATAAGGACCATCGAAGCGCCCGTCGTCCCGATGAACGACGCGAGCAGCGTTCCTGCGGCGAGAATGAGCGTGTTCTGTCGCGGCGAACCGTTGAGCGTTCCGGTCAGCAGAATCCCCGACGCGACCGTGTACAGCGCCCACAACAGGATGACGAACGGAATGTAATCGACGAGGAAGATGTGCGCGATCTCGTGCAGCGCGGCGCCGCGATAAAGCCACACGAAGGGAACCGCCAGCGCGAAGGACCAGAAGAGCGCGACCTTGGGGAAGTTGTGGTGCCAGAAGCGGGGCGCGACTAACGGAAAGAGCGCGATCGAGAGCAAGATGCCGACGAACGGCAAGACCCACCATACCGACAATGATTCGCCGAGATGCGATTCCACAGTGGCGCCCAGGGTGCGACAGCGATGGTCCCTGGCGCAAGGCTAAAACAGGAGCCGCGTGCGTCAGCGCTTGGCGGCGTCGTACTTGGAGCGAAGCTGGTTTCGCAGCTCGGGGTGGACGGTCGACCGGCGCAAGAGCGATTCGACGTCCTGCAGCGTCAGGTCGGAGAGATAATTCATCGACACCGCGATCGGCGTTTGCGGGTTCGACAAGAGCGCCATCTTGGCCGGCAGCGAGGAGAACAGCTCGCGCTTGCGACCGAGCCCGCGCAGCACCTCCGTGTTCACGCGGTGGTTGTTCGCCACCTGCAGCGCGCGGTCCTTGGTGGACACGTGCGCGACCGTTTCGCGCGCAATCTTTGCGATGGGGTGCGCCATCAGCAGATTCCAGAAGTGCCCGTCGCGCGCGAGCTTGCGAAGAACGACCAGCGGAATGCCGTCGAACGACGGCTCCTCGCTCGCGACGGCACCCGCCTTCGCTTTCTCCGCTCGCATGCGGACGATGTAGTCGGCCAAAAGGCCGTCGTTGATGCCGTGCGTCTTCTCCTTGCTCGACAAGTAGTCGAGGAGTGCGACCAATTTGTAGAAGTAGGCGTCTTCCAGAAAGAAATTGAGCTTCACGAAGATGCGCACGATGCCGCGTGCGTACAGCACGTCGGAGCGTGTCGTGAGCGCCAGCAGTCGCCGATAGACCGCGTCGAAGAAAATCTTGCGCTGCGCGGTGGTATAGCGGCTGGTGCCCACCATGCGCTCGAGCAGCGATAGAATCGTGGCGCACGGGACCGCGTCCGGCGTGACCACCTTCCAGACAGAATTGACGTCGGTGTTGTTGGCCGCGTAGCGGCGCACCTCGTAGTCCGGGTGCAGCATCAAGCAGCGCGTGAAGCGCTCGCGCTGCGACTCGTGCACGTCGTTCAAGGCGTGCACCACCGCCGCGGAGCCCTTCGGGTTGGCGGCGAATAAGCCCGCCAGCGTCTTGGCACTCGCGCGCGAACGGTCGGAGCCCTTCTCGGTAAGGACGTCGAGCAAGCGCGTTCGCTTGGGATGACCCCAGAAGTCCGCCGCGACGATGATCTCCGGGCGCTTCCACAGTCCCACTTCGAGGTCGTCCAGATCGTCCGGGTGCGCTTGCAGGTGCTCCGCGAAGGCGTAGCGCAACCCGTTCGCCAAGGCACCCATCGCGTCCTCCACATCGAGGTCATCGCCGCGCGCGAGCGCGTTCAGTGCACCTTCGAGCGGACCGGAGTCGATGTGCTGCGGGGCACGATTGAGGAACGAATCCCACGGGCGCGAATCGACGTGGTCGCTCCAGCGCTGGCGAAGCTCCGTGTACGCTTCGGCGATGGGCTCGCCGACGCGACGCTCGAGCGACGCGTGGACGTCGTCGATCAGGAGATTCGCGCGCGGGACCTGGTGCTCGTACGCGAGACGAATGGTTTGCGTGAACGCGGCGTCGACATTCTTCCACTGGCGATACGCGGACTCGACCACGCGATAAATGGGATCGATGGTGAGCGTGGGATCGCGCTCGAGATCTTCGGTGGCGACTATTGCCGCGTGGAACGCATCCGCCAGCCGGTCGGCGGCGCGCTGCGTGGCCGCTAGATCGCAACCTTCGCCGCGCGAAAGCTCGAGTGAGAGCACGAGCTCGGCTGCAAGATCGTCGATTCGATCGGTAGTCGCCGTGCCACCCGGCAGGAAACTGGCCATGCGCGATTCCCCTCCCGAAGCGTGAATCCGTTGAGGGATCGCGACTTACGCGAATCCTCACGGAACTTCGAGATGGGTATCGCAAACGACGTGCCTTGGTAAGCCGCGCGGGTCCAGTCACACGCCAGCCAACTGCGCACGGGCCTACCGCGCCTACGCACTAGTAGTCCCGTGCTTGTGGGCGCCCGTCGTGCGCCACCCGCGCTGCTACTTGATGCCGTGCTTGCGCTTGTACTCGAGCCAGTTCGCTTTGAGGTCGATGAACGCTTCGAACGTGGGTTGGAGGAGGAAGGGGTTCGACATCTTCTCGCGTCCGATGGTCGACGTCGGCTCGGTTCCGTAGTTGTGGCCGGGCCACACTTCGATGTCGTCGGGGAGATCCATGAGTTTCTGCAGGCTGTCCCACTCGCGGCGCGCGCCGGTACCCAAATCGGTGCCGCCGACTTTGCCGACGAACAGCGTGTCGCCCGAAATCAGCTTGTTCTCGCACACGATGCAGATGTGGTCGTCGCTGTGGCCCGGCGTGTAGATGAATCGCATCGTCAGGCCGCCGAGCTTCAGCGTGTCGCCGTCGTCGACTTTGACATCGACGCCGGAGACGATAGAAACGTGACCGACTACTTTCCCGCCGAAGCGCTTCTTCGCCGGCTGCAGTCCCCACGAATGGTCGCTGTGCCCATGCGTCAACACGATGTACTCGACTTTGAGCTTGTCGCGCGCGATCAAGTCTTCGTAGCGCGCGGGATCGGGCGGGGGATCGAAGATGGCCGCCATGCCGCCGCTCTTGTCCGCGATGAGATAGGCGAAGTTGCGGTCGCCGCCCGCGTCGATCTGGTGGAAGATCATGGCGTCATCTTAGAGGAGTCGTCGTCGCCGGGCAAGGCCGGTTGAAAGGCGAATCGTCCGGGCGTAGACTATTCCGCAGCCATGCAGAACGACCTCTTCGATCCCGCCTACAATCAGATTCTCGCGGCGGAGACGTACGCCGATTTCTACGCCCGCCTGCGCGCGTACAACTGTCGCCGGTGCCAGCTCTGTTACGCCCGCACCAACATCGTCATCGATCGCGGGAGCCCGACCGCGTCGCTCATGCTGATCGGCGAGCGTCCCGGGGACAATGAGGATCTGCAAGGCAAGCCCTTCGTCGGTCGCGCGGGGGAGTTGCTCGACAAGATGCTGCGCGCGATCCATCTCGATCCCGCGAAGGACGTCATCATTGCCAACGTCACCAAGTGCAAGCCTGAAGTCGACCGCGCGCCGCTCGCGGATGAAGTCGCGGCGTGCATGCCGTTCCTGGAGAAGCAAATCGCGCTGGTGAAGCCGCGCGTGATCGTTTTGCTCGGCGCGGTGGCACTCAAGTGGATCGATCCTGAGCGCGCAGATTCTACCATGGAAGAGCAAGCGGGCCGGTTCTTCACCGTCTCCGCGTACCCGGGCATTCAATTCATGGTGATGTACAACCCGGCCTTCTTGCTGCGCGACCCGCGCAAGAAGCCGGACGCCTGGGAGCACCTGAAGGCACTGCGGGATTATCTCAAGGCGGGAGAAACGGCGGGCGCGCGTTAGTCGTCGGTCAAAGAGCGCAAGCTCTCGAGGCGGCGAAATCGGATCTGCTGCGCGGTCAAATCTTCATCATAAGCGAGTCGCACATCGACGATATCGTTGCCGCGAAACACGGGTGTCAGGTGCGGGAACACGAACGCCTTGAGCTTGGGGAGCTTCAAGCGCTCGCGGCGCGCGACGATGTTCGCCTTCCAGGCCGGGTCGAGGCGCGTGCCGAACTCGTCGAAGATGCGGTGGGCCGCGTCGGCGTCGCCGGTCGACTTGATGACCTGCAGCCGCGATAGCAGCTCTCCGACCCCCTCGCGCGCGCGATCGGTGTCGTTGAC